>ERZ1673738.28-NODE-28-length-240594-cov-73.785615_pt1 | contig 240594 bp, 185 predicted proteins | sample MGYA00580198_ERZ1673738 | MGnify/ENA primary metagenome ERZ1673738 (study PRJEB41218, sample SAMN15661784) | gut metagenome | host: Homo sapiens | place: Canada: London | collected 2015-08-20/2019-03-30 | study: EMG produced TPA metagenomics assembly of... | reverse complement strand
GGCACAAATGGCTGACGACCTGTACGGGGGCTTCGCCCCTGCGACCCCATTTTTATCAACGATAGAGGTTTATCGACAGTCTGAGCTGACCGGTGTCTGTAGGGCACCGGTCAGTCAGTTTGTAGAAAGAGTTTTTTGTTTAATGTGCTTATGTTATATCGTTCAGCTTTGACTATGACAACAGGCTACCGATAGTTCTGTTTATGGGGCAGTGCTTCTCGGGTTCGCTGTTCAAATTAATACACTTGGCGATATGAAAGAGGGATGGTGGGGGTTTGGGAGGGTTGGGGTGGGGCGAGGGATTATTGTCCTTTTGCGATGGTCGTGGGGATAGAGAGGTTAGGTGCAACGGGAGGGGCAAGCCCGCTCCCCTACAAAAAGTGGGTGGGATAATGCGGATGCGAAACCAACAGAGCGTTCATTAATAGGCAAGGGTGGTGGTGCGGAGCGGTGGGGTAGTGCTTGGTGATATATTTCACCTGACCGGTGGGTGTAGGGTGCGGTTTTTTGTATTATGAGCCGCATTTATGACCGTTTGCGCCGTTATAACAACCGTTCGTGCCAAAAAGTTGAAAATTAAAAGCGAATGAGTTATGATATAATTATAAAATTATAAGGGGGAGAGGTATGCTCATCTGCGTTTACGATACCGCAAACGAGGCGGAGATACTGAAAGCGAAAATAACACAGATCGCAACGGCGGCATATCGACGAATTGCCTACAGGGTATGTCAGAGGTATGAGAGCTTTGTGACGGAGTGTAAGACGGCTGACCTTATAATCGTGCTTGCCGACGGAGCGGACGGTATGGAGGGCGTTATTGCGGCGAAGAATGCCGACAGGGATACGCCTGTAATATGGCTGTCGGACGATGAGGGATTCGGGGCGCAGTCATACAGGCTTGGCTGTACCTATTTCCACAAAAAGCCGATACCGCTTGAAAAGCTGAAGGAGGCACTGCATAAGTGCAGGTGCATGGCGTAAGCACGGGTAAATCTACAGGAGGAAAAACATGAAGAAAAAATTTGTACGGCTCATAAGTGCGGTGCTGTCTGCGGCAATGACGTTGACGGCTGTACCGTTATCGGCATTTGCCGAGGGCGAGGCACATACGCATGACGGCGAGAGCAATGTCATCACGACACCGCTTGATTTCAGAGAAAAGACGGCGGACGAAAGCGGTGACGGCTGGAGCTGGGATCATGACACAAAGACGCTGACGCTTAACGGAGTGAACATTCAGGCGACAACAGAAGAGAATATGATGAGCGTCGTAACAGTCCCCGACGGTACGAAAATAGTGCTGAACGGTGAAAACACTATCGTACAGACCGATACCCTCGAAAGCGATACATACGTTCTCAGTGCCGTAAATAATAAAGAGGTCAATTGTGACGGCACAATGACGATCAGCGGCGACGGTGTGCTGAATGCAGAGAACCGCTCTACAGACAGTATGGCACGCTCTCTCGGCGGATCAATAATCCTGAACGGCGGTACAGTAAACGCAACAGGTACTGTAAAGACAAATTCGCTTGAAATACATAATGACGGTGTGCTGAACGCAAATGCGACAACTGCATCTTTTGAGGGTGTGGCTGTCAATGTCAGCGGCGGCATTACTGTTGACGGCAACGGCAGTCTTACTGCAGTAGGTTGTGCTAATGAATCTACGTTAAACAGTGCAATATTGCTTACCAGTAATTTCGGTGACAAAATTTCCGTCAGCGAAAACGGCAGTATTACTGTGCCTGAAGGCAATGCAGCAAGAGTCGGAATATACTACAGCGGAAACAACGGCGACGGAATGGATGCCGAAATAAGCGGCGGTAAGGTCACTGCTTATGGTGCTAAGTATGGCATTTACAAAGTAAACCTTATAATGAGCGGTACAGGCTCGGTATATACTACGGGCGGTTCATACGCTATCGGTCAAACTGTACCGACAATAGACGAGGACGAATTTGTAGTAAAGGGTTCGACCGAGTCCAAGGCTTCAGAAAGCGCTGTAACAGGCGAGGTCAAGCTTAACGGCGGCTATTATGAGATTGACGGAGCGGACGCTAAGACGGTAGTTATAAAGCCTGATACTTCTCCCCGTATAATACTCGGAAAGCAGACAGGAATATTCAAGACGGAAGAGTATGAAATAATTGAAGGCATGGACATGACTGATACCAAGCTCAAGGGTACGGTTTACTTTGATATTACTCTGAAGAATATGAGCGATGAAGAGTTTGCAGACGCAAGAGGCTGTTTCGGCGGCGATGAACCCGATTTATCAGCAAGCATAATCAAGACCGATTACGGCTGGGTGTGCATGGTCTACGATACCGAGTTTTCGGTTACATACGACACTGATAATACTCTTACAATAAAGTGCGGAGATATTGTATCCAATACCGTTCAGGTAAAGTCGAATGCAAACCGTTTCAACAAGGTTACACAGGGTGACAACACAAACAGAACGGTTTTCTATACAAACACTTCGCAGGAAGAGAAGGACAATTACAAGCTTGTAAGCACCTATACGGTTGACAGTGAAAGCATAAGCTATAACTGGTACAGTACGAACAGTGCATACAGTGCAGATGAGCTCGGTGCGGCAGTATCCGGAACTGGCGGCGAATTCAAGCTTGCGGATAATATTCCTGCCGGAAATTATGTTCTGTATTGCGATATAACCTATTCAGACGGTGACAGCACAGAAACTGTTACAGAAAAATTTACATTTACATATAAAGAATGTGCACATGAAAACGGTTATTCCGACGGTAAATGCACAAACTGCGGAGCGTTATGTGATCACAGCGATATTGACATTGGCATGGGTAAGTGTAACAAGTGTGAGCGTCAGTTTGTTGCTACGATCAGCACAGACGGCAGTGCGCCGACAGGCTGTGACACGCTCGCAGACTGCCTTGACAGCATTACTGCCGATACCGGAAACTATGTTAAGATCTATCAGGATATCGGCGATGCATCGGCAACTGCAACTTTAGATACTATAGATGTAAAACACAATGTTATGATCGACCTTAACGGTCACAAGCTGAACAATATCAAGCTTGGGGTCAACAAACTTGGGGTCAACAAAGACGTCACGCTTACATTAACCGGCACAGCGGGCAGTTATGTTACGCAGGTGTATGTTCGCAAAGGCGGCGGATCATTCATAATTGACAGCGAAGCAAATGTAGAATTTAATACAATTTTTGTTGAGGACAGTGCACGGCTTGCTGTAAACGATGGCGCAAAAGTAACTACAGAGCAGTTGACTGTGATAGCATCCGTGAATGATGACGGAACTACAACGACATCTGTAAAGCTCGCTACGGGAATGAAGTTAGGTGGGCTGATATATCATCGCCAAAACAATTCCGGCGCTCTGAAATTAGGCAATCTTCTTGATGTTACCCGGCAGGCACTGCAACGTGAAGATAACGGCAATTATCTTGATCTTTATAAAGAATATGGAAGTATGGGTTATTCCGTTGCGCTTACTGTTGTTGAGCATACTGACGCTGACCACAAATACGGCAGTGGAACAGGCAAGTGCGAGGAGTGCGGAAAGCCCTGCGAGCATGGCGGTGATATAAACACGGACACCGGCATCTGCTCTGTTTGCGGTGCGGTTGTGTCTGTCGCACTCTATACAGACAAGAACGGAAGCTTAAAGTATGTAGATACCGATGAGCTTGACTCTTTACTGAATGAATACAACGGAAGCGGTACGATAAAGCTGTTTAAGGATTATTCTAAACCAAGCGCTCAGTATGACTTATACGGAGAACTTACAATTGACTTAAACGGACGCCAATTTAAAATCCGGAGTATTACTCCTTGCAAAAGCGGAAAGCTTACGATCAAAAACAGCGGCAATCCGGTTATGCTCGGTTGTAATGTATATCCGACAAACGACGCTTCATACGCCGGCGGTACGCTTATAATAGACGGCGATGTAGTTTTAGACACTTCGATCTATGTATATGATTCGAGTACGGTTATATTGAAAGCCGGTGCATATCCAGCCGGACTTTACGCCAGGGACAGCAAGACATTATACGATATGCTCGGAGAGGGTAAGGCTTTCTTCAAGGCTGACGGAACTCTTTTCAACGCAAGCGTTAAGGAAATATCAAGCAGTGAAACGCTGACAGTCAAAGCTCACAGCCATACCTATGTTGACGGCAAGTGCGGCTGTGGATATGTATGCACTCACAGCGATGTTGACATTGACACGGGCAAGTGTACAGAGTGTGAATATCAGTATGCGGCTGTTATCGTAAAGGACGGGGCTGTAGCTTCTGTTTATAAGGAAACTGAGATGGAAGCGGCTTTTGAAGCGGCTGACAGTGACGCAAACACCGGCTGTATATTAAAAGTATACAAGAATTATACAGGCAGCTATACAACGCTCAGCGGTAAGTTCACGCTGTGGATCGCTGAGAAAGCCAATGTAGGTACGTTAACTGTTTCGGGAGATATAACCGTTACGGGATCGGGAAAAAATAATCGTATTTATGGCGATTTCAATGTAGCGGCCAGCGGTAAGCTGACATTTGACGAAAACTGCGGCGCTATGGGAACTGTGTCGGTAGGTGCAGGTACATTTGACTGCTATAGTACATTTTCTATAACACTCAATATAAACGATGCAAGCAGTGACGTAATTCTTCACGGCGGAGCTTTCAAAACAATATGCTATAACGGCGGCGGGGACAGAGCAAACGCAGAAATACTGACTTTGTTGGCTGAGAACCGTATGTTTATGAAGTCTCCCAATCCTGAGCCGATAGACGGCTCAAAAACACTGTTGAAAGACGGTTTTGCAACAACTGTTATTGTAATACCACATGAAGGTCACAGTTACGACAGCACAACGGGCAAGTGTACGATTTGCGGTAAGCGGTGCGGTCATACGGATGTTGACAGCAAAACAGGTGTATGCTCTACCTGCAAATATCAGCTTACTGCGGGCATTTCGGGTGCGGGAACAGCGAAGTATTTCGATAATATAGACGACGCTTTTACTGCGGCATTATCGGCGGAAAACAACGGTTGTACGCTGACATTGTATAAGCACTGCGAGATCACGCAGAGCGTAGAAATCGGTCAGGCAACGGTTACTGTCGATGTGAACGGATATTCACTCGGCGGAGAGGCGGATATAAGTGTAAATAACGGTGGTGTGCTGTACCTTAAGGACAGCAGGAAAAGCACCTACTACGGATGCATAGACGCACCTTTTAGTGTAAACGGCGGTACGCTTATAAACGGTACTGCAGACGGCGGCAGTTCAGCCGCAGATGTACTCAATTTAGTCATTAACAGTGCTAAGTGTGTCGAAATATACGGCGGCATATTTGAGAATGTTTATATTGCACACGCAAGCGGTGTAGCTTTATACGGCGGAAGGTACAACACCATCTGCGGCGAGGAAAGCAACCGCACACCTGTAAACGATCTGCTTGCAAAGGGTTATGCATTTGCGACCGTACAAGAATTCACAACTCTCCCCGAAAGTATAGTTGACGGCAGTGCGAAGACAATCGGCGGAAGACTTACAAATGTCACAGTTGTAGCGCATACTCATACATACAACGAGACAAATACAAAGTGTGCGTGCGGTGCTGTGCTTTATGCAAAGGTGACATCAGCCGACGGTACTACTAACGAATATTTTGACAGCATTGAGGAAGGCTTATTATATGCCGATAAGGCTGAAAACAAGGGCTGTGTTTTCACTCTTGTAACAAGCGGTAAGATTAAGGACTATGTTACACTGTCAAACGGTCAGTTTACGATTACCGCAATGAATAATAATTGTGTCATCAGTGCTTCCGGCGGAAAAATATGTATTGAAGGTGCCGATGTTATTGCCGAAGGTCATATGTTAATCAATTGCTCTATAGATATGATTAGCGGCTCACTTACGCTGCCTGAAGGTTCAGGTACCCGATTTGGTACTATTATTATATCAGGCGGTACTGTAAACATCAGCGAAGGCGTAAATGCCGACAATAATGCGGGTGCTGATAAATTGTTTATAGCCAATGCCACAACCGACGCAAAGGTGACTATAGGCGGCGGTACTTACGGCAATGTCGTTTTCGAACCGTTTAAGCTGAAGGACGTGCTTGCAAGCGGTGTGCGTGTTATAAGGTATGATAACCCGTCAGATCCGACTGCGGAGAAAATAGTGACGGCTTTATTATACAGTGATATAGCCGAAGAAAGCTATTTAGCTCCCGGTGACGATGACGGAAGGTATTATCTGGTCACAAAGTGCGAGCATAAGAATGAGGACGGCAGTTATGCCTTTAATGAGGGCGGTATATGCAAATACTGTAACTCTGAGTTTGCCGCAAGCGTAAGCTATACCGACGGCGGCGAAAAGACAGAGCTGTTCAGCAATATATGCGACGCTTTTGACAAGGCTAATGAGGCAGGTACGGCTACAATAACGCTGTGCAGGGATATTGCAGACAGTGAAATTGCACATGAAATAAATGTTACGGGCAATGTAACGCTTGCACTGAACGGCAAAACATTGGGCGCTACGGATAAAGCAAAAAAAATATATATTTGTGGCAGCACGCTTACCGTGAATGGAAACGGTAAAGTATGGAGCGCAATTGAAGCTAAGCCGGACTCAAAATTAACCATTACAAACGGCGAATACTACGATGTGTATGCCCTTTCAGACAGTGAAGTGGTAATCCTGGATGGTATAATAGACTGCTTATCCGTTTATGGTACGGGTAAAGCAGAGGTCAGCGGCGGTAAATTCAAGTATTTGTTTATGTACAACGGCAAGGCAATCGAATCTGTACTGGCAGACGGTTATGCGTATAAAAATGCTGACGGCACTTGGCTTTCGATTGATGAGCGTGAAAAAGATAGCTATTTGGGCGGTTCTAAAGGAGCGTTATCCGTAGAAGAAGCACCGATAAAGAGCGCAACAATTTCCGCTGAGAATGAGTCACCGATAATATACCGTAACGGTAAAAAGGCTTCAACTTTCGCGGCCGATGTGACATATTCGGGAAATGAAACACTCTATATTACCGGATGCTTAATTGACGGAACGGTAATAAGCGAAAAAACAGAATTATTAAACGGTTACTGTTATTTACTTGGCGATCAAGTTGATAAAGCGGTGGCAGAAGACGGAGAAATCCAATATTACTGCATATTTACCTATGACGGATATGATTATAAGTCGAATGTGGTAACGCTTACAGTAGCTACCTGCCAGCACCCCGGCGAAAGCGTAAAATGTGACGATAACGGTTGTGTGTGCGGTATATGCAACAGAGCACTAACGGCTTCGGTAGAGCTGTCTGACGGCACGTTATCGTATTACGAAAACTGGAATGACGCTATCGGCGCTGCCGAGGAAAGCGAAGGCTGTACATTAAAGCTGTTAGACTACAGTGGTGTTAATGATGGTGAAATATTTGACATAAGCAAGGGTAGATTTACCGTTGATTTAAATAAAAATGACGGCACCACAACATTTGCGTTTGATGTCAAGGGCGGAGATATAACGTTTACGGCATCGCAAGCAGCCTCAAGTTCACTTACCGGTGTAACGGTATCGGGTGAGAATGCCAATGTTTTAATTGACAGTAAAGCCACATTGAATTATTTAGTTGTAAATTCCGGAAAGGTTAGTGCCGATGGTGCTAATATCGGCGCAATAACGATAAACGGCGGAGACACGGTCATCAATGATGTTAATGCCGATTATTTAAGCATGAAAGCAGACACGACCGGTGGAAGCGGATATAATGTCTCTATAGTAAGCGGTACGTTCAACATCTTCACTTGCGAAAATGAAAGCAATTATACTTTAGGCAGGGCAATTGCGAGCGGAAGCAGAGTTATAGGCTTAAATGCGATTGTCGGTTCAGGTTTCAAATATGCTGAAATTCAGAGCATGACCAAAGCCAATTATCTTAATGTTATAAAGTGCGACCATAAGGACGAAAACGACAGTTATGCGCTTGACGGAAACCTTTGTCCTTACTGCAATGAGGAAATCGCTGCAACTGTAAGCTATACGGCTGACGGCGGCGAGCAGACAGATCTGTTCAGCGATATTTATGACGCTTTTGCCAAGGCTAACGAGGCAGGTACGGCTACTGTAACGCTGTATAAGGATATTACAAACAGCGAACTTACACAGGGCGTTACCATTACCGGCAATGTAACGCTTGCACTGAACGGTAAAAAACTGGGTGGCACTTTTGCTTTCAACGCACCTGTAGAAGTATCCGACGGCGGTATGTTTACCGTAGGCGGCGATGGCAAAATGCGGATGCCTATTAAAGCTTACGCAAACTCAAAGTTAATCATCAACGGCGGTGAATTCACATCGGTGATGGTTTACATAGACGGCGACGCAGAAATAGGCGGCGGCGTTATAGACGCTCTGACCATTATAGGTAACGCTAAAGCAAAAATCAGCGGCGGTAAATTCTACAACATCGAGATAGCAAACGGCAGTCTTGAATCTGTTCTGGCTGACGGTTATGCATATAAAAAGGACGGCGGTGCATGGCTTTCAATTGCAGAACGTGCAGAGAGCGTTTATAGCAGTGTGAATAACGACAATAAACCGGTGAATGTAGAAGAAGCGCCGATAAAGAGCGCAACGCTTAGCACAGAAATAAACAAGCTGTATCGCAACAGCAACGCAAACCCCACGCTGAAGTTCAACCTTGCTCTTGCTCACGGCTCGAACCTGAACGACTCGTATGTAAGTAAGAGATACGGTATAAACTCCTATGTAAGCGGAGATATAATTTATAGCAGCTTAAGCGCACTTGTAAAGGACGCTAAATTGTCGGCAGACGAAATAATTGATAAGGCGGGCAACAGCGTTGCTGCCAAGATATACTTCGTAGTTATTACCGATGACGGCTATGAAATAAAGTCGAACACTGTAAGCATAGACCTTGTTGATTGTGATCATTCTCAGGTGGTCGATCCTACAGCGGACAAGGAAACCGCAGGTAATATTACCGAGCCGACATATTGCGAGATATGCGAGAGCAAGTTCAATGCAAAGATAACAAAGGGCGACGATGTCAAGTATTATAACGATCTTGACGAGGCTGCGAAAGACGCTCAGAAGAGCGAAAACGAGGGCTGTACCTTATATCCGCTTTATAACAAGAACGGATACGGCGGTCAGTTAGTCATAACCGAAGGTAACTTCACGCTCAAGTACGCAGTTCGTACAGCGTTCTCACGTCCGATCATCATAAACGGCAAGGCAAAGCTGACGGTTACGGGACGTTGTGCGGTGACAGCGTTTGAGAATCAAGACGCATTCATAGTGAGGGGCGGTGATGTCACATTTGACGGGCTTGCTACAGGCAGCAATGTGACCATAAACGGCGGAAATGTTACAATGACTGCCAACAATATAAATTGCCTTACTATAAACGGCGGTAATGTATCCATTTCGTCAGGTGGGTTTGCCGAAATCGTAACTACGGTCAGTGATAAGGTGATAGCCGATTATATCGATCCCGGCTTCTGGGTACAGGACAGAGGAACAAAAGAGTGGATAGATATATACAGTCTTAATAAGGCAACGGCATCATCGACAAACGGACTTACGGTACGGTTGTGTCCGATGCAGATAATCAAGCCGATTGATACTGTATATTACACCAACGGCTATTATCCGGGCGACATACCGTCACTTCAAATAAATGCAGAGCCGTGGTATTCAGGCGAGGTCGACGCAAATGTTGCTTATCAGTGGATCGCCATTGATGAAAACGGCAACGAAACAGAGATAGAGGGCGCTACAGACAGAAAGCTGTCGCTCGAAAATCTCACAACGGGCAGGTACTACTGCCGTCTTACCTACAGCAATGCTACAACGGCGGGAGTTTCGATGAAGTCGGACGTTGTAACGGCTACGATAACCGAATGTGAGCATTCCGGAGGAGAGGCTACCTGCACCAAAAAGGCAAAGTGTGAAATATGCGGAGCGGAGTATGGCGAACCTCTCGGTCACGACTATGTTGTAATCAAAGTAGTTGAGCCTGACTATCGCAACGAAGGCTACAGCGTATTTGAATGCACAAGATGTAAGGATTCATATATCGGAAACCGTGTTCCCGTAAAGCCTATTCCCGATGTGAAAGAAATAGCGGTTGAAAAGACAACATACAATGAAGTCGATATAAGCTGGAAGAATATAAGCGGCGTTGACGGATATTATGTCGAATGCTATGTCGGCAATCAGTGGAAGCAGATCGGCTTCAGCACGGACGGCGACAGAGTAGCGGCAAAGCTGAGCGGTCTTTCTGCAGGCCTTAAATATAAGGTAAGGATAGCGGCTTATGCAGGAAGATTCACCGGCAAGTTCAGATGTTTCTATGTTGATACTGTTCCTTCTCCCGTATGGAATATAAATACGGTGAAGGCTACCGATGAAACGGTAAGAATAAGCTGGAGCAGAAACACCAGAGCGGACGGCTACAAGGTAGAGTGGTACATTGATAATCAGTGGTCCGTAAAGACTGTTACCGGCAACAATAATATAGCGGCGGTTATAGACGGACTTTGTGCAGGAACACGATATAAAGTAAGGGTAAGCGCATATAAGGGCGACCTTTACAGCCCGTATACATACGGCTATATCGATACGCTCCCGTCAAAAGTTACGGGTATTACGCAGACAGTAACATCTTCTTCGTTTACGCTTAAATGGGATAAGAACGAAAGTGCGGACGGTTATACCGTTCAGTACTATGCAGACGGTAAGTGGAACGAAAAGACGCTGACCGGTAATAGCAAAACTACCGTTACAATAGGCTCGCTTAAGGGCTACAAAACCTACAAGGTCAGAATAAAGGCTTATAAGGGTGAGCTTCAGAGTACATTCGACGATATTTATATCACTACCGCTCCGACAAAGGTCAGCGGTCTTAAGGTAAAGAGCGCAGTTGACTCAAAGGCGGTTGTTATATGGAATGCGGATGCAACCGCTGACGGATATAACGTAGAATATTATATCGGCGGTAAGTGGGTCGAAAAGACCATAACCGATAATAAGACAGCAATGGCTGTGCTTGGCGGACTTACGCCTTACAGCACATATAAAGTAAGGGTAAGAGCGTATAAGGACAATCTGTACGGCGATTACAGCTATACTACGGTTACTGCAGTGCTTTCACCGGTAACCGATGTCAAGGTTGTATCGGCAAAAAGCAACTCGATAACCGTTAAGTGGGGTAAAAACGCCAGTGCAGACGGATATAAGGTTGAAATTTACAAAGGCGGCAAGTGGGTCAAAAAGACGTTAAAGGGCAGTACGAATGCTACTGTCACTATTGACGGACTCAGGGCCGGAAGCGTGTATAAGGTAAGGATTGCGTCTTATAAGGGTGCAAATACAAGCACTTTTACTTATGCGAATGTGAATACAGCCAAATAAGCTGACAGTAAAAAAGAGAACACCGGGCGACCGGTGTTCTTTTTTGTGTATCGGATGCGTTTTTACTATAAGAACAAACTGAGCCGTAAGCAAGAGTGCTTACGGCTTGATTTGTTTATTGCTTTTATGATACGCCGTTTCGCTGTCCTGCGGTAAGCAGAATTTTGAAAAAGGCGAATCCGGTGCGGCTCACAGCCGTAAAAACAAAGGGTACTGCGAAGAATATGGCAGTACCCTTAATTGTATATTTATAACGTTAATATCCGCCGGTAACGTAACCTTAGCCGAACTGAAACAGCCGGAACGGCGAATCTGGTGCGGCTCACAGCCGCCGCTTACTTGAAGTATCTGTTCAGCAGACCTTCGAAAGCCTTGCCGTGTCTTGCTTCGTCCTTAGCCATCTCGTGAACTGTGTCGTGGATAGCGTCAAGATTTAACTGCTTTGCTCTCTTAGCGAGGTCGAGCTTGCCCTGTGTAGCGCCGTGCTCTGCGGCAACTCTCTTTTCGAGGTTTTCCTTAGTCGATGCGCTTACAACATCGCCTAAAAGCTCTGCGAACTTTGCAGCGTGTTCAGCCTCTTCCCAAGCTGCCTTTTCGTAGTAAAGGCCTACCTCGGGGTAACCTTCTCTGTGAGCGGCTCTTGCCATAGCGAGATACATACCTACCTCTGTGCATTCGCCCTCGAAGTTAGCCTTTAAACCTGCAAGAATCTCTTCATCCTCAACTGCCTTTGCAATGCCTACCTTGTGCTCGTCTGCAAATACAAGCTTTTCGCTTTCCTTAAGCTCTATGAACTTGCTGCCGGGAACCTTGCACTGGGGGCAGAACTCGGGAGGTGTATCTCCCTCATGAACGTAACCGCATACCGGACATACCCACTTTTTCATAGTAAATTACCTATCCTTTCATAGTGATAAAATCATTATTTTCTTATTGTTTTTAATGAAATCAGTAACGTTTACTGATTTGTTGGTTTTATTATAACCGATACTTCGGCATTTGTCAAGAGGTTTTTGAAAATTTTTTTGGGGAAATTGGGTTAGTTGTGGATTACTAAAAAGGGCGAGGTTTTGGAAGGGTTGGTGAGGGGCGAGTTGTGATTGTGAACGCTTAGAAGTTTTAGGGATAGAAGTTCTATCAACTTCAATCCCCACCGTCTTGACGGCAGACCGACTTAGTAATTATAAAAGTCGGATATATCGCATAAAAACGCTGTAAAATTAGGCTTGTGCCTTGCCGTCAAGCCACCTCCCCTTTTTCGAGGGGAGGCAAGGGTGATAGCGATTTGCTACATTTTGCGAAACCGGCAAAGTGTTTATAAGCCAAGTTTGGTGTTTGCAGTTTATATGCGGTTGTGATGAATTGTAGGAATATTCGTAGTGGAGTGGGCGGGATAGTGCGGATACAGAATCATATCGGAGAATACAGATGTTAGCATTACGAAAAGTGAGAGGGATAGTGCGGTTTTGGAAGTTTAGGGCGGCTTGGGAGGAGAATTACCGTTTTCAGCCGATTAAATACCGTTTGTGCCTTTTCGTTGCAATTGCCGAGAAAAACGATTATAATTAATATGTGAGAATATGGTTATAATTACGGCTAAGAGAAAAGGAGTGCTTATGAGAAAAACAAGTGAAAAGATATTACGGACACTGCTTGCGGTATCGGTACTTGCAACGGCTGTGCTATCGAGCGGCTGCCTTGACGATGAGGAGGAGATTTCCGACAGCACGGCAAGCGACAACAGGCAGACGAGTGACGGCGGCAATGCGGAAAGCAGTGAAGACAGTGATAATAAATATGACGGAAGTGTTACGGGCAGTCGTGCGTCAAAGCTGACGTTCAGCGGTTCGGACGGGATAAGCATTGCAAGAAAACAGCGTGAAGCCGAAAAACCTATGGGCGAGGACGGCACACAGACGGTATTCGTTTATATGTGCGGAAGCGACCTTGAAAGCGAGAACGGGCTTGCAAGCGGCGACATTGAGGAAATGATCGCAGGGTCACAAAGCGAGAACGTGAAATTCGTCATTCAGACGGGCGGTGCGGGAGCGTGGGCGGATACATACGGCATCTCTGCCGAAAAGACACAGCGTTATGTTGTAACGGGCGGAGAAATAAGCCTTATCGAAGAAAAAGAATCTGTCAATATGGGCAAGGAGGATGTGCTTGTCGATTTTTTAAGCTGGGGTATAGAAAACTATGCGGCGGCTAAAATGGGGCTTATCTTCTGGAATCACGGCGGAGGAAGTATAAGCGGCGTGTGCTTCGACGAGCTTAACGAGAACGATTCGCTGTCGCTTGAGGAAATAGACACTGCGCTTACATCTGTATATGACAAGATGACGGATAAGTTTGCGTTCATCGGCTTTGACGCTTGCCTTATGGCAACGGTAGAAACGGCGAATATGCTTGTTCCGCACGCTGACTATATGTTTGCATCGGAAGAAACAGAACCGGGCTACGGCTGGGATTATACCGAGATAGCAGGCTTTATGGAAAGTAATCCGACAGCGGATACAGCCGAACTCGGAAAGACGGTCGCTGACAGCTTTATGGCATCGTGCGAGGCTATCGGTGCAGGCGGCGAGGCTACGCTTTCGATAACGGATCTCAGCCGAATAGACGAACTTGTAAAGGCGGTGAATGATGCCGCCGAGGAAATGAACGATATTTCTTCCGACCCTGCACTGCTTGCGAATGCGGTAAGAAGCATCTATACCGTAAGAGCATACGGCAGTAACAACGATACAGAGGGATATACCAACATGGTGGATCTCGGCTCTATGATAGCGGCTACGGTATCGGGCGACAAGGCGGACAAGGTTATGTCGGCGCTTGAAAAGGCGGTAGTGTATAACATCTACGGCGAGGACAAGGACGGCTCAACAGGGCTTTCGACCTACTATCCGTTCGGCGTTTCCGGCTCTGCCGAGCTTGCCACATTCGGCAAGGTGTGCGTAAGTCCGTACTATATGACGTTTGTTGACAGAATAGCCTACGGCGCACAAAACGGCAGTACGGACGGGTACAGCGGTGAAAAAACATGGCTTGCGGACGGTGCGGTGTACTGGAGCGACGGGGATTATTCCGACTATGAGAGCAACTGGGAGCATTACAACAACAAGACCGACAACATGGGCTTCTGCGGTGATAAGAGCAGTGTACAGATAGATGTCGGACCTGTGCTTGACGATGAGGGAACGTTCTACTTCAATGTTACGGACGATACTATAAACAACCTTGCGAGCGTAAACTGCTCGGTTTACCGTGTTGACGAGGAAACGGGTGAGCTTATCGAATTCGGCGTTGACCAGAGTACAAAGGTCGATTTCTCATCGGGACTGGTTGAGGATAATTTCAGCGGGCAGTGGTATATGATCCAGAATAATCTTATCCCTATGTTCATAGTGGAGAAGAACGGAAACAGCTCGGTCTACACATCACCCGTAAAGCTCAACGGCAAGGAAACAAATCTGCGTATAGCTATGACGCAGGACGGCAATGCGTATGACATAACGGCGCTTGGAACATGGGACGGCGTAAACGAAAACGGCGAGTCGGCAAGGAGTGTTGTTCCGCTTAAAGAGGGAGATGTCATAGTGCCGATATTCAACACCTACGACAGCGAGGGCAACTTTGCAGGCAAGGCGGAGGGCGATGAATGCACCTACAGCGGCGATAATATGATAGAGTTTGTCAATCTGCCTGCAGGCGACTACAGATACAGCTTTGTTATAAACGACATTTACGGAAATGTGTGCTATACCGGCTTCACGGTATTTACGACAGACGATGACGGGAATGTGTTCTTTACGCCGGAAGAGTAGTAAAAACAGCAAGCTGTATCGATCACGCATTTTTCTTTTACAAAAAAACTAAGAGGAGAACCCCTATGCCAAACCGGATCATCACAGATATTTCAGATTATATCTTTGTGTCAGGAGAACCTCAAAAGGTCGATGCGATTTTTCTGCCGGGCGGCTCACACCCTGAACAGCCCGAATATGCCGCAGAATTATACCGACAAGGTTTGACTGATTGGATAGTCCCGTCAGGAGGAGTAAGCGTTAAAGAGGAAAAATGGCACGGCGTCCGCTCAAAAGCGGAAATTTATAGTGGCGATTACCGGTCAGACTGCGAGTTTTTTACAGATGTACTCGTAAAAAACGGCGTTCCGCAGACTGCGATCATTGAAGAAAGCAAGTCGGGGCATACCCGTGATAACGCATTTCTCTCTCGTAAAGCCGTTGATGAAAAGGGCATAATGATAAAAAGCGGTATAATTGTTTGTAAAGCCTTTCATGCTCGCCGATGCTTAATGCTGTATCAAATGGCTTTCCCAAATGTTGATATGACGGTCTGCCCCGTACATTGCTATAACATCACCAAAGAAAACTGGTATACGACCGAAAAAGGAACCGATCGAGTGCTCGGTGAGCTTGCACGGTGCGGAAATCAGTTTGTCGGCGATCTCAAGACTTATCTTGATCTGATATGAAAATACTGTGTTGCCTTCAGTAAAAACAGCAAGCCGTATCAAGTTTCGGCTTTCTCGTTTGTGATAAAATGAATACAGTCGAAAAGATGGAAGAAGGCTGTAAGGGGGAAAACAGATGAGTGGGATAAACGAATGGTATATGAATATTCAGAATATTGTTGACGACATAGACAGGTGTATAAAAAGCGGCGAGGACGAAAGGCTGACACTCGGCAGGCTGTCGCAGACGCTTGGCTACTCGGAATACTATGTTTCAAGGAAATTCGGCGAAATATCCGGAATGAAGCTCAGGGATTATATGAGATACCGCAGGCTTGCTTTTGCGCTGAGGGAGCTGAGAGATACCAACAAGGGCATACTTGATATAGCTCTTGACTATGGCTTTACATCTCACGAGGCGTTCACAAGGGCATTCAAAGCGGCATACGGAATTACTCCGAGCGCTTACCGCTTACACCCTGTACCTGTAATTCTCCGCACGGCTATAAGGCCTTTCGACTGCTATCTTTTAGGCATAGGAGGAACAGGTATGGCACAGACAAACGGTGATATTAAGGCGTATTTCGTAGCGATACCGGCTCATAAATTCCTGCATATCAGAAACTACGAGAGTATAGAGTATTACGACTTCTGGGAAAAGCAGAGCCGTATTCCAGGACAGGATTGTGCAACTATATGCGGACTGCTTGACAGTATCAAGGGCAAGCTCGACGATATGGGCGGCGATGAGGCGAACAGCGGAAGCGGTCAGGTGATGGCATTCATTAATGAGCCTGAGGGAAGAATATGCAGCTGGGGCATTCCGCTGGCTGAGGCTTACGGTGTAAGGCTTCCTGCCGACTACAGCGGAGAGATACCAAGGCAGATGCAGATCATAGACGTGCCTGAGGGCGAGTATATCGTATTTGAACACGGACCATTTGACTTTCAGACCGAAAACAGTGCGGTTGAAGCAAAGATAGAACAGGCTATGAAGGACTTTGACTATGAAAAGTCGGGCTATGAGCTTGACAAAACGCAGGGCAGGGTGTTCTACTTCTATCACGACTGCAGGAGATACTGGAAGTATATAAGACCTGTGAGGAAAACCGTATAAACGCAGAACCGCCTTTTAATCGGGGCGGTTCTTCGGATTATGCAGGGCGATGCACTTGACACCGGCTTGATTTTATGTTATATTATAGATACAAAAAGAGGGAAACGACAGACGGTCGCTCCCTGATTACGATGAATAACCGCACACAGTTTGGAGAGACATGGGCGGTTATTTCTTTTTATTAAAAGAAATGATTGTGAATATCATAACTGTGAAAGCAGTAAGAAATATTCCTATCTGTGTTAAATCACTTAGCGTTATGTACACAGCTTCACCTCCTTTCAAAGTGCTTTCGCACTTCGGGAGATAGGGCTGCTTTTTTATAGTTTCGACATTTAAATCCGCCGTCAAAAAAAGTGTAGCATACATTATGTTGTTAAAAGGCGGAACAGAGAACCGGGGCACCCGGTCGCCTGACGTCCAAGGTTTCCCTCGTGAATATTTTAGCATATTATCGGGGGGGATGCAACTTGTCCGGACTTGACACCGACTTGATTTTATGTTATATTATAGATACAAAAAGAGGGAAACGACAGACGGTCGCTCCCAATAGAAGTTAAAGTTATAACCGCTTTAGTTGGTAGCTAGGGGCGGTTATTTCTTTTTATTTGTAAAATTTATAACAAAAGAAATGATACTGAATATCATAACGGTAAATCCCGTTAGGAAAATACCAATCTGAATTAAGTTGTCCAGAGTTATGTACACAGCTTCACCTCCTTTCAAAGTGCAACGCACTTTCGGGAGATGAATTGACCGCCTGACGTCCAAGGTTTCCCTCGTGAATATTTTAGCATATTATCGGGAGAAATGCAACTTGTCCGGACTTGACACCGGCTTGATTTTATGTTATATTATAGATACAAAAAGAGGGAAACGACAGACGGTCGCTCCCTGATTACGATGAATAACCGCACACAGTTTGGAGAGACATGGGCGGTTATTTCTTTTTATTAAAAGAAATGATTGTGAATATCATAACTGTGAAAGCAGTAAGAAATATTCCTATCTGTGTTAAATCACTTAGCGTTATGTACACAGCTTCACCTCCTTTCAAAGTGCAACGCACTTTCGGGAGATGAATTGACCGCCTGACGTCCAAGGTTTCCCTCGTGAATATTTTAGCATATTATCGGGGGAAATGCAACTTCATAAACAGTCGCTCCCAAGATTGAGTTAAAAATCAACCGCCTTTTAAATAGGGCGGTTTTTCTTGTTTTCTCCTCACGGTGTAAAAATATCGGCAAGCAGTCGTATTTTTCGTCAAAGCACTTGATTTTTCGGGCGGTTTGGTTTAAAATAATAATGATATTGCGTTCAGCAAAAATAAATTCAGAAAGGTATCTTATTTAAATGAAAATTCTGGTAGTAAATGCCGGCAGTTCATCACTGAAGTATCAGCTTATAGATATGAAGGATGAGTCGGTCATAGCAAAGGGAAATTGCGAGCGTATCGGTATAGACGGAAAGATCACTCACAAGACATTTGACGGCAGGGAATATGTAGAGGAATGTTCGTTCCCCACTCACACAGAGGCTTTTGAAAAGCTGGTTGAGGTAATGACAAAGGGCGATGCCGCTGTTATCAAGGATATGAGCGAGATAGGCGCTGTAGGTCACAGAATAGTGCAGGGCGCTGAGGTATTCACAAAGACAACAATCGTAACAGACGAGGTTATAGATCAGATAGACGGTCTTGCAGACCTTGCTCCCGTACATAACCACGCACACGCACTTGCGCTGAGAGCCTGCAAGAAGGTTATCCCCGAAACAACTCCTCAGGTAGTAGTATTCGATACGGCGTTCCACCAGACAATGCCTCCCAAGGCTTATATGTTCGGTATGCCTTATGAGTGCTATGAGCAGTTCCATGTAAGAAAGTACGGCTTCCACGGAACATCACACCGCTTTGTATCAATGAAGTACGGCGAGGTCACAGGCAAGAGCCTTGAAGGTCTTAACATCGTATCTTGCCACCTCGGCAACGGTTCATCCATAACAGCTATCAAGGACGGAAAGTCTGTAGATACATCAATGGGCTTTACTCCTCTTGACGGTATCATCATGGGTACACGCTCGGGCAGTGTTGACCCCTCGGCTGTTGAATTCGTACAGAACAAGCTGGGCTTCACTCCTGCACAAATGAGCGACTATCTCAACAAGAAGTCGGGCTTCCTCGGACTTTCGGGTCAGTTCAGCGACAACAGAGATATTACAAGTGCCGCACAGCAGGGTGACAAGCGTTCACAGCTTGTTACAGATATGCTGACATACGAGATAAAGAAGTACATCGGTTCTTACACAGCCGCTATGAACGGTCTTGACGTTGTTATCTTCACAGGCGGTATCGGCGAGAACGCTCCCGAAGTCAGAAAGGGCGTATGCGAGAATATGGAATATCTCGGCATCAAGCTCGACAGTTCTGTAAACGACGGCTTAAAGGGCAAGCTCACAAAGATCTCTGCTCCCGACAGCAAGGTTGAGGTATGGGTAATTCCTACAAACGAGGAGCTTCTTATCGCCCGTGATACACTTGAAATCACAGGTCTTGACAAGAATGCGTAAGTGAAGCGATAGATATAGGCGATTTCCCCGCTCCCGAGGTTTCGGGGGCGGGGTTTTTGTATAACTTTCAATGGTGTTGACAAAATTAAAAATAAATGGTAATATGTTTTTAGCGGTAATTTTTTGACCTTACAAAATATTATGAGGAGCAAATTGCTATGGAGAAAATCAGAGAATTCGATTTAAACATTGAAAAAATACTTGAAAATTGGGAAGTTTATCATGCCATACGAGAGATTATTGCAAATGCATTGGATGAGCAGATACTTACAAGAACCAAAAACATCGATATCTACCAAGATGATAGCAGTTGGTGGCATATTAAAGATTATGGACGTGGTTTGAATTATCATCATTTAACGCAGAATGAAAATGACGAAAAATTAAATAACGATAAACTCATTGGGAGATTTGGTGTTGGTTTGAAAGATGCTTTGGCTACATTATATCGGCACAATATAAAAGTAAAAATCAAATCAAAATATGGTGATATTACATTAAAGGCTGCATCAAAAGTTGGTTTTGAAGATATAATTACTTTGCATGCAGAAATTTTACCTCCTGAAAACGAGAATATGATTGGAACTGATTTTTGTTTGTTTGGATGTGCTGCAGATGACATTGAGAAAGCAAAATCGCTTTTCTTATCTTTCACAAATGATGATATATTGGAAACAACCAAATACGGACAAGTAATTCAAAAAAATGGCGCTGACAGTATTATTTATATTAATGGCGTCAAAGTTGCTCAAGAAGATAATTTTTTGTTTTCATACAACATCACTTTACTTAACAGTCAAATAAAGAAGGCTTTGAATCGAGAACGAACTAATGTTGGCAGAAGTGCATATACGAGCAGAATCAAAGATATATTGCTGAGTTGTGATTCGGAAGACGTGATAGAAGAATTAGTTGATGATTTGCAGTACTTCACTTCAGGCGATAAGCACGATGAATTGTCATGGAATGATGTTGCTATATATGCGTCAAAAAAGCTAAGTGAAATTGATTCTAAAACAACTTTTGTTACTGCACAAGAAATGATGGAAGCTCCATCAATAATAGATGAAATGCAGAGAAACGGACAGAATCCGATAGTTGTATCTGATAGCTTAATCATTAAAATGAATAAGTATAATGATACTGCAGAAAATGGTAACACGTTAACAACAGTAAGGCAATATATAGAAGATGAGAAAAGCAATTTTACACCAACTGTTGTGGATGTTTCAGAACTTACAGTAGATGAACGAAACATTTATAATAAAACTTCGGATATATTGAATACAATAGGCGGTAAGCCAAAATCCGTAAGAATCATACAAATAGTAGATAAAATTTATGAAAATGAGTTTTACTATGAAACTGTAGGACTTTGGATACAGGAAGAAGAAAAAATTCTCATTAAGCGAAATCAGCTTAGCTGCATTACTGACTATGCTGGTACGTTATTGCACGAGTGTGCTCATGCAATAAGTTATGCAGATGATGTTTCGAGAGATTTTGAAAATGAATTGACTAAAATAATAGGCAAATTGGCAAGTAAGATTATTAGTAAAAATGATTAAACATATACTATTCCGCTCCCGAGGTTTCGGGGGCGGGGTTTTTTATGCAAAAACGGGGATTGGTATTGCAAAAAGTACGGAAAAGGAGTAAAACAGCAAAATAAAAAATGCGAAAAGGATGGAAAATGCCGAAATAAAAAATGCGAAAAGGATGGAAAATGCCGAAATAAAAAATGCGAAAAGGGAGGAAAATGCCAAAATAAAAAATGCGAAAACAGTTTTTGCATAATATACGGCTGATTTTATTGACGGTTTGCGGTATGCAGGTAAAACGCTGTTTTTGATATAAAGCGGTCTGCTTTGGAAATTGCGGAATTTTTGGTTGACCGCCGGATTGAAATCGGTTATAATATAATTAGTGACAACTAACTTTAGAACAGGAGCGGAAAAATCATGCAGAAAGTAAACAGTATGACAAAGGAAGAGCTGGCGCATTACGGAACGCTTATCGGCGAAGCCTTCGCCGCAGAGGGCGACGGTATTGCTACAACTGCGCCTCGTGAGGATATTATAAAGGCGTTTGAGATAATGACGGAGTATTTCTATAACTCGGGGGTTTTGTACACTACGTCCGACAATCACGAGGGGTTTCTTGCATATTGGCGCAAAAGCACTAAAATAAAGCTGAAGCCTGCGTTACATATGGTCGGGAGAATGCTCAGGGAGATGTCATTTCGCAGTGTGAGGATAGTGGCAGGTTCAAGCGAGGAGCTTTACGCCAAAGTCTACAAAAAGGAAAAGGATTATGTAGCGGTGTCGATGGTGGTAGTTCTGCGTGAATATCAGGGAAAAGGATATATGAAAAGAATACTGGAACACCCTTTTTCCGAAGCGGCAAGGGAGGGTATACCCTGCGTGCTTGATACCGACACTGAGCTTAAGGTAGCTAAATACACTAAGTGCGGAATGAAGAATACCGCTAAAAAGCAACTGAAATCCGGTCAGTATCTGTATACTATGGAGTACAGGGAAGATTGACGGGTTCGGATAGCATATTGAATACAGATTTTTTCCGTCCCGGGTTATCGGGGCGGAATTTTTGGTTGCAAGTGCAGGAAATACGCTTTTTTACAGCGGTTTTATGCTGTAAACGCTTGACAACAGAGCCGAAATAATGTACCATTAAAGTATCTTAAAACGTAAATCCGCCCGTGTGACAGGCTTACGGGCGAAAAGGAAGTAACAATGGAAAAGAAGAAAAAATCTTATCTGAGCAAAGCGGTGTTCGGATTGCTTATCGTGGCTTTTACGGTATGCTGTATTATTGCCGCACCGATAACCGAAGCCAAGGGTACGCTGTGGTCGCTGTTTCCTCCGGTCATAGCAATAGGACTTGCGCTTATCACAAAGGAAGTGTATTCCTCGTTGTTTGTCGGAATATTGTCGGGAGGAATAATCTATGCGGCGGCATCGGGAACGGGATTTGAGGGAACGTTCAAGGCGGTCGTGCAGGACGGACTTATAACAAATCTTTCAAACGCATACAATGTCGGAATACTGGTGTTCCTTGTTGTGCTGGGAATAATAGTTGTACTGATGAACAAGGCGGGCGGCAGCCGTGCCTACGGTGAATGGGCGGCGGCTCATATCAAGGGCAGACGGGGAGCTGCACTGTCAACGTTTTTCCTCGGTGTGCTGATATTCGTAGACGATTATTTCAACTGTCTGACGGTAGGCTCTGTAATGAGGCCGATAACCGACAAGCACAACATATCACGTTCAAAGCTTGCTTATCTTATAGATTCGACAGCCGCACCTATCTGCATTATTGCACCTATCTCATCGTGGGCGGCGGCGGTAAGCGGTACGGTCGAGGGCGTAAACGGAATATCACTGTTCATAAACACTATCCCGTATAATCTGTACGCATTTTTAACGATACTTATGGTAATATTCATATCGGCGAGCGATACGGATTACGGACCGATGAAAATACACGAGGATAACGCAAAGAACGGTGATATTTTCACGACACAAAACAATACTTATGAGCAGGACGCACAGCCGGTGACCGAGCGTGGCAGGGTTATTGACCTTATACTTCCGGTTGCTGTGCTTATCGTGCTCTGCGTTGTGGGTATGATCTATACCGGCGGATTTTTCTCCGGTACGGATTTTGTGACGGCATTTGCAAACTGCGATGCGGCTTACGGTCTGTCGCTCGGCTCTATCTCGGCGCTGATAGTTATAATCGCATATTATATGTTCCGCCGTGTGCTGAAGTTCAACGAATGTATGGATTCTATCGCCGCAGGATTCAAGCAGATGGTGCCTGCGATACTTATACTGACTTTTGCGTGGACACTTAAAACGATGACGAACCACCTTGAAGCAGGTGTGTTTGTTTCGGGAGTGGTACAGAGTGCAACGGCGCTGAGCGTGCTTCTGCCTGTAATACTGTTCGTGGTGGCTATCGGGCTTGCTTTTGCAACGGGTACATCGTGGGGAACGTTCGGCATACTTATCCCTATCGTTACGAGCGTGTTTGATGCGGAGCTTGCGAATGTTTCGCAGACGGGAGAAATTCCGTCAATGGTCATCATCTGCATTTCAGCCTGCCTTGCGGGTGCGGTGTGCGGCGACCACTGTTCGCCTATCTCGGACACCACCATTATGGCATCGACAGGTGCACAGTGCGACCACGTCAATCACGTTTCGACACAGCTGCCGTATGCGCTGACAGTTGCGGCGGTGTGCGTTGTCGGCTATCTGCTGTCGGGCTTTGTGCATAACGTATTCATAGTGCTTGGCTTCTCGGTGGCTCTTATGCTGGCGGTGCTGTTTGGAATAAGATTTTTTGTAAAGAGAAAAGAAGGCAGAGGCTGAGAAATGGCAACATCGCAGGAATATATAGAGTTCGTATGTGAACAGCTTGTCGGTATCGAAAACGTGCGGTATAAAAAGATGTTCGGCGAATATATGGTTTATGTTAACGATAAGCCTGTCCTGCTTGTCTGCGACAATACGGTATATGTTAAAAAGCTCCCCGAAATCGAAGAACTTATGTCGGGCGCTGAGTGCGGTGTGCCGTATGACAGTGCAAAGGAGCATTATATACTTGATATAGAGGACAGGGAGCTTGCGGCAAAGGCGGTCGAAATTCTCGAACGGATAACACCTGTGCCGAAAAAGAAAGCCAAGAAGAAATAATATTGAAATCCGCTTGTCACATAGCAGGCGGATTTGTTTATTTCCTATATTGACACAAATGAGTTAGTCATGTATAATCAAATTCGGAATAAATAAAAAGGAGGAGAAAATATGCTGATACTTAAACTGTTTATAGAAATTCTTATCCTGTGGGTATGGTTTGCACTTTTTATGCTTGCGCTGTCGGCAGAAAAGGGCCTGTAGGCGGAATTATATTTTATCCGAAGGTAATGCAGGACAGAGTTATAGAAATGGGGCTTACGACCGCAAAGAAAATAAAGCAACGTACTGTCATTTCAATGACCCTGCTTCTGATAGGAGATCTGATATTCCCGATAATCATGATACTCTTTATAAACGGCGCAAGAGGCTATTTCGAATGTGCGTGGCAGTATTACGTCCTGTTCTACGGAATGGAATTTTTCGACTGGTTCTTCGTTGACTACCTTTGGGTAGCAAAGTCGAAATGGTGGATAATCCCCGGCACAGAAGATCTGCTTGACACCTGGCACGATCCTAAGTATAAGGCTACAAAGATGCTGAAGCTGCTTATTATGACAGTACCCGTTGCGGCTCTTGCGGGACTTATCGCATGGGCAATAGGATTGGCTCTCTGATTTGAAAAAGCGTTAAATCAATGCCATCGGGTTAGTTATAAATAACCCGTCAGATAAAACTGACCCTTGGTGTACAACGAGTACACTAAGGGTCAGTTCAGCTTGTAGAAAAAGTATGTTTTTTCAAAAAAGTGCTTGTTCTCAATCCCTATCCCCAAACCCCTTTCCCCGGGAAAGGGGCTATATTACTGGGGCTACCGCCCCTAGACCAAGCAAGGATGCTTGCAGTCAGCCGCACAAAGCCACCGCACGATGCGGTGGCACAAATGGCTGACGACCTGTACGGGGGCTACGCCCCTGCGACCCCATTTTTAAATAATCAAGAGGTTTATCGACAGTCTGAACTGACCCTTGGTGTACAACGAGTACACTAAGGGTCAGTTTTTATTCAATGCGTTACACGAACAACTCACGGCTGAATTTCAGCCGCCTGTCTTTTCCGCATTGCGCTCCAGCTTACAAAGCCGTATATGTCATTTACAAAGAAAATCACAAAGCAGACTACGACCGAGATATAGCTTATATCGGTCAAGGCGGCGAGCGACCACAGGATTATAAGCACTATATCATTTGCGGCATAGGCGACAGCGAAGAAACGGTTGCGGCGGAATGTGAGATATACGGCGAGGAAGCTCGTTGTGACGGAAACGGTACTCGGAATAAGATTTGCCGTGTTGAAAAAGTCGAGTACGAAGTAGAAAACTACGGTGACAACGGCGGTGAGTATGAACATAAAGAGAACCTCGCCCCTGTGGATATGATTTACCTTTACCTCAGCCTTGCCCTTTGCAAACGGATTTCTTATCCAGCTTATAAAAGCGGCAAGCGCCATAGGTCCTGTTAGTCCGAGATAGGTTATCATCTCGCCGTAATAGGCAAAGGAGAAGGAGATTATCGCATAGAGTATGCTGAAAATCACGCCGAGAGCCTGTCCTATGGGGTTGCCCTTGGCATTGAGCAAAAGCGAGGTAGCGCCGATAAGCGACGCTATGACGGACAGTATCCCGTCCTTCCCGAACATAACGGCAGAGCCTGTTATCAGCACTAACGAGCCTATCCATAGTATTTTTTCAAAGGTTGTGAAGTAGTTGTTCAGTTTTCTGAGCATTGTATCCTCCGTAAATTTACCGAAAAAGCACCGCAGGTACATCTTCAAAGACCTAACGATGTACTGACGGTGCTTTCGCATCTCTACCCGGTGGCAGAATTATTGTATTGTTTGTATTGTTATTTTAGCATAACGGTCGGGGGTTGTCAAGAAGTGCAGCGATAGCTTATGCCGCAGAGTAGTTTACCACAGCTATTTCGGTGAGATTTTTTTCGAGCGTTGAAATAATTTGCTCCAATCGCTCGGCAACATCGGCGGTATATGCGGTTTCACCGCACTGAGTACACTTATAACAGGGTACATTTTTGATGATAACTATACAGTTTTTCAGCTCGGCAAAATGTGTGGTTGTGCTTTCAGTCATATCGCCTTTACAATAAAAACAGGTCATATTATTTTACCGCCTTTCTTGTTATAAAATCTTTTTCCCATTTGTCTGGTGTTGGGTAATAAGCGGTTACTATCCATATTTTTGTTCCATTAGAACCGCAGACAACGTGTATATAATTGTTATTGACAGAAACACCTAAAACTAAACAGCTTGGATAAGGATAATCATTGGGATATTGTTCAATTATTTTTCCGTACATAATTGCATTTAAAATATCGTTAATTGTTATTCCTCGTTCCCGAAAGCGATATAATGTATGCTGTGTTATAATAACATCGGTACGATTTTTTGCAATGGTCTGTAAATGATCGATAGTTATTTCTTCCATTTAAATCTCCGTTGAAATGATATGTTTCTCTGTCAATGTTCCATAATCTTTCCGTACAACTCGGGGCGGCGGTCACGGAACACGCCCCAGCTCTGACGCAGGTCACGGTTCTGCTCGTGGTCTATTACCGCTGTTATAACCGCCTCGTCCGTTCTGTCAGCCTCTGAAACTATCGCTCCCGTAGCATCGGTTATGAATGACGAGCCGTAGAAGGTCAGCGATGAGTTTTGATTCTGATTTTCGGGGGTGGGGTGAACGTACTCTGTACCTATCCTGTTTGCGGCGATAACGGGAACAAGGTTTGCCGCCGAATGACCCTGCATTGCTCTTCTCCAGTGGGGCATCGAGTCGCACTCCAGTATAGGCTCACTGCCGATAGCGGTGGGGTAAAGGAGCATATCTGCGCCCATAAGAGCCATACAGCGTGCCGCCTCCGGAAACCACTGATCCCAGCATATGCCGACACCGATACAGCCGAACTTTGTATTCCATACCTTGAAGCCTGTGTCGCCCGGTGTGAAGTAGAACTTCTCCTGATAGAAATGGTCATCTGGAATGTGGCTCTTACGGTATATTCCCATAAGCGAGCCGTCACAGTCTATCATAGCTATCGTATTGAAAAATGCGTTTCCGTGCTTTTCGTAGAAGCTGACGGGGATAACCGTACCGGTTTCCTTTGCGACCTGCATAAAACGCTTTACGGCAGGATTTTCTTCGGTTTTGTCGGCAAGATAATAGTAATCGTAATTCTTCTCCTGACAAAAGTACGGAAGCTCGAACAACTCGGGGAGAAGTATCACATTCGCTCCGTCCGATGCTGCCTGTCTTACCATACGCTCTGCCTTTGCTATATTTTCTTCACGGTCGTCACTGCAGCTCATCTGTACTGCCGCAACCTTGACATTACTTATCATAGGGAGTTTCCTTTCTGACAAATGACGGTATCTGGTGGGTTATGCAATGGATATTGCCGCCGCCGATAAGTATATCACGGGCGTATATCTGTATTATCTCACGGTCGGGGAATACCTTCTGTACTTCACTCTTTGCTCTGAGGTCATACTCTGTATTCTCACCGCCGAAAGCAGGCATTACCACAACCTTATTGCCTATATAAAGATTTACATAGCTTGCGCTGAGCGGGCTTACGGTATCTCTTGTAGGCTCGCCGTCAAACAGGTCAAGACCTGCGACTTCTTCCTCAGTCATATATATCGGCTTTGGCATAGCGAGCTTTACAACGTCTATCTTTCTGCCGAGTGCGTCTGTGCTGTTTTCAAGCACGTCAAGGCAGGCACGGCACATCTTGTACTGTTCGCTCGTTTCGTCCTCGCACCACGATAAAAGCACGGTGTGGGGAGCGGCGAACACGCAGATATTGTCAACGTGTTCGTTTGTTTCATCGCCCAGTATACCGCCCGGAAGCCATATTACTTTTTTTGCGCCGAGACCCTCGCAGAGATTTTCTTCGATTTCCGCTTTGGATAGCTGAGGATTTCTTCCTGCGCTGAGCAGACACGCTTCAGTGGTAAGAATCGTACCCTCGCCGTCAGCACTTATACTTCCGCCCTCAAGAACGAAGTCGCTGAAGTCATAAACATCGACATCGAGCATATCGCAGACCTTGCGTGCTATCTTGTTATCCTTGTCCCACGGGAAATAAAGCCCGTCAACAAGACCGCCCCACGCATTGAAATACCAGTCCACACCACGCATATCGCCCTTATCGTTCACGACAAACTCGGGGGAAACATCTCTCGCCCACGCATCGTCAGAGGACATCTCGACAACACGGATATGAGGGGGGAGCATTCTGCGTGCGTTTTCATACTGTTTAAAAGAGGCAAGAACGGTGACCTTTTCGCTTTTTGCAATGGCGCAGGCAACCTCGCAGAACGCTTTTTTTGCCTTTACTCCGCCGTACTGCCACGAATCCGGCCGCTCGGGGAATATTATTATACAGCCGCTGTGCGAGGAAAACTCCGCAGGCATACGGTAGCCGTCAATGAGCGGCGTTGAGTCGGAAATAATCTTCAAGAAAAGCTCCTTTTTGAACGCTTACATATCTCTGCCGAGATCGAAAGCCTTTTCGTTTATCTCTATAACCTTTGCGGGTACGCACTTTTCAACTGCCTTTTTCCAAGCGTCAAGCTCGATGCCTGGAAGTACCTTTGAAAGAACGCCCATAAGCACAACGTTAACGGCTCTTGCACTGCCGGCTTTTTCTGCGGCTGAGAGAGCGTCAACTGCGATAATGTTTATACCCATAGCCTTTATCTTGTCGATAATGCCGTCGGGATATTCAGCCGCACCCGTGATAACGGGCATAGGGCTTATCTTCTGTGTGTTTGTGATTATTGTACCGTCTTTTTTGAGATATGATACATAACGTGCGGCTTCAAGCTGTTCAAAGCTTACTATCATATCAGCCTGACCCTTTTCGATAACGGGGCTGTATACCTTTTCGCCGTATCTTATGTATGTTACGACAGAACCGCCACGCTGTGACATTCCGTGTACTTCGCTTACCTTAACCTCATAGCCTGCCGTGCCGAGAACACTGCCGAGTATACGGCTTGCAAGAAGTGTACCCTGTCCGCCAACGCCGACTATCATTATTGATTTTGTTTCCATAGCTATATTCCTTTCAGAGCTTATTCCTTGATAGCGTCAAACTTACAGAGCTGTTCGCACAGTCCGCAGCCTACGCACAGGGTATTGTCGATAGTGATGCACTTGTCGCCTGAAACCAGTGCAGGACAGCCTATTCTCATACAGGACTTGCAGTTCTTGCACTTGTCGGCATCTATATGGAACGGAGGCTTGTGCTTTACAGTCTTGAGCAGAGCGCAGGGCTTGCGTGCGATTATGAGCGAAGGCTCAGCCTTTGCAAGCTCCTCCTTTATAACTCTTTCGGTTTCGGCAAGGTCGCCGGGGTCTACAACTGTAACGCTGTTTATGCCGATAGCGTGAGCGAGTGCTTCAAGGTTAACGGCAGATGCGGGATCGCCGTATATGTTCTTGCCGTTTGCAGGGTTGTTCTGGTGACCTGTCATACCTGTGATGCTGTTATCAAGGACGATAACGGTAGAATTACTGCGGTTGTATGCAATGTCAACAAGGCTCGTGATACCGCTGTGCATAAATGTGCTGTCACCGATAACGGCTACCGCCTTGCCCTCGTATTCGCCCTTTCTGCCCTTGTTGAAGCCGTGCAGACCGCTTATGCTTGCGCCCATACATACTGTCGTGTCGATCGCACTGAGAGGAGCGGCGGCACCGAGCGTGTAACAGCCTATATCGCCGCTTACCATAACGCCGAGCTTTTTGAGTATGTAGAATACGCCTCTGTGGGGACATCCTGCGCAGAGTACGGGAGGACGAACGGGTATCTCTGCATCAAGAGTCTGCCATTCGTCATTTTCACCGAGAACGACCTGTCTTACTTTGCTCTGGAAGTATTCGCCCTGAAGGGTGAACAGCTCCTTGCCCTTTACGTCAATGCCGTTCTTGCGGCAGTGTGTTTCGATAACATCGTCAAGCTCTTCGATAACATAGAGCGTCTTTACCTTAGCGGCAAAGTCCTTTATCAGCTTTACGGGCAGAGGGTTTACCATACCGAGTTTTAAGTAGCTTGCCTTGTCACCGAGCGCTTCCTTTGCGTACTGGTAGCAGATACCCGATGTGATAACGCCTATCTCGTCACTGTTCATCTCGACTGTGTTTATGCCCGATGTTTCGGCATATTCGATAAGGTCGAGCGTACGCTGTTCAACTACAACGTGCTTCTTTATAGCGTTTGCGGGAACCATTACGTTCTTTGCGATATTCTTCTTGTATTCGGGGATAGCGTGGGGGATCCTGTCCGCTGTTGTTACAGCCGACTGAGAGTGGCTTACTCTTGTTGTAAGTCTTAAAATCACGGGAGTATCGAACTTTTCCGAAATCTCATAAGCAAGCTTTGCGTAGTCCTTGCACTCCTGTGAGTCGGACGGTTCAAGCATAGGAACCTTAGCGCCGATGGCATAGTGGCGTGAGTCCTGCTCGTTCTGTGAGCTGTGCATACCGGGGTCATCGGCTACGGCAAGCACCATACCGCCGTTTACGCCTGTGTAGCTTGCTGTGAAAAGAGGGTCAGCCGCTACGTTAAGACCAACGTGCTTCATAGCGCAGAAGCTCCTTGCGCCTGCAATACTTGCGCCTATTGCGACCTCGCAGGCTACCTTCTCGTTGGGCGCCCATTCACAGTACATTTCGTCTTCGGGATATTTTGACGAAAATTCGGTTATCTCGGTGCTGGGTGTGCCGGGGTAGCTTGATATAACGCTGACTCCTGCTTCGTAAAGACCTCTTGCGACCGCCTGATTACCTAACATTAATTCAGACATAAGATGTTTCCTTTCAAAAATGCAGGGACGGCAGATGCTGTCCCGTGTGATGATACTGCCTCCGTTATAAATTCCGTGTCGGACGGGGCTGTCGATTTGTATTTGCCTTTATATTATACTACATTTTCGCCGTGATGTAAAGAATTTGTTGAAAATGTGCCGTAACTGCCGAATAAAATCGTTCCTGTACTGGAAATGGTACAGCAAATATGTTATTATATTAACGATAGCAAAAGGCGTATCTCGTTTTACGGAATATATTTTACGGAGGGAAATAAAAAGTATGACACATATCATCACAGGTCCTGCCGGAAGCGGCAAGACAGCCGCACTCTATGAGCTTCTTAAGAACGACAGCAAAAGCAGGATACTTCTTGTTCCGGATCAGTTTGTTTTTGAAAGCGAAAGACGTGTTGCCAAGGAAACCGATGAAAAGACTTCGGACATAAAGGTAATGGGCTTTATGTCGCTGTCCGAAAGCATATTGAAAAAGCATTGCCCTCAGAAAACCTATGCGGATACCACGGCAAAGACAGCCATAATGAGCGGCGCTGTCAGAGGGCTGTGCGGCGATCTTAAGTTTTACGGCAATGCCGCAAGGAAAAACGGCTTTGTAGAGATGTGCCTTTCGGCAGTAAACGAACTCAAGGCGGCAGGCATATCCGCAGATGAACTGACGAACACACTGTATTCTCCCGAAAAAAACACGGCTGAACGGCTGCCTGTCCATCTTGCCGAGAAGATAGGCGATATTGCGGCGGTATACAGCGTTTATGATAAAAAGCTGACCGAGAAATATGCCGACAGGCAGGATAATCTTACGCTTGCCGCACAGGTGATAAGAAACGGCGACAGTTTTGACGAAAACACAACGATATATATTGACGGCTTTGACAGCTTCAGCGGAGCACAGCAGAATTTTTTAAGGGCGCTTGCGGATAAGGGCGTGAACTTTGTGGTTGCGCTCTGTACGGACGAAAACAAGGCGGAGGTCTTTGCAACGTGCGACAGGACAGAGCGGTTGTTTGAAAGAGGCAACAGGGAGGATATAAAATATACCCGTCTTTGCGGCAAGGCTCCCCGTTACAAAAACGGCAATCTCAAGGCACTGCGTGACTTTTTGCAGACGGGGGTAAAGGATAGCAAGGCTGACAGTGACGGCATAACAATGGCTTATTCGTCCTCTGTCAGCGGCGAGGCTGATTTTGTGTGTGCAAATATCAGAAAGCTGGTACGCTGTGAGGGCTACAGATACTCGGATATTGCGGTGATTTGCGCTTCTCCCGCAAAATACAAGGACGCAGTAAATTCGGCGGCGGCAAGGTATGATGTGCCTGTATTCGCCGACCTTCCCGTACCGATCTCGGAGAAGCCGATGCTGAGATTCTTTGAGGCACTTCTCAAAGCGGCGGATAATCCCACAGGTACAAATATACTGCGGTATATAAGAAGCGGTTTTGTGCGTCTGCCGTCCGAAAAGAATAACGGCAAGACAGTCCCTATGACGCTAAAGGAAAGACACCTTGTAGAACAGCATCTTATGGAGGAATATGCGGAGTGCTGGGATCTTAAACGCAAGAAGTGTGATAAGCCTATGCCGCATATAACAAACGCATCAGAGCAGAGGGTAGAGGAGATAAGAATCGCAACGGTTACACCTCTTGTGGAATTTGCAAAGTCGGTGTGTGGCATCGGCGGCAGGGAGCTTGTAAAGAAGTTTACCTCTTTTCTGTTCGACAAGGTGGATATAAGCGCCGCTATTCAGGGCAAGTGTCAGGACAACTCTACAAGACAGCTCCGTTATGTAAAAGAGCTTACAGAGGAATATAACCAGCTGTGGCGTACTGTGTCGGAAATGCTGACATCGCTGTATGAAACGCTTGACGATACTCCTCTTACGCTTGCGGAGTTCTCCGCACTCATCCATAGCTGTGCCTCCCGTATCAGCATATCACGCACTCCGAATGTTCTTGACAGCGTGCTGTTCGGAGATCCTGCAAGAACAAGGAGCAGGGAAGTTAAGGCGGTATTTGTGATGGGAGCAGCCGACGGCGCATTCCCCGACATTTATCCCGAGGGCAACAGCGTGTTCACATCTGATGATGTACAGCGTCTTGCCGAAAACGATATTGAACTTGAAAACGACGAGGCGAGATATTCATCGGCGGTGCTTGACGCATATAAGGCTATGACGCTTGCAGGCGAGAAGCTGTTTATCACGTTTACCGGTGAAAAGGAAAACGCATCGGAATATATTGCCGATATAGCAAAGCACTTCGGTGCAGAGCTCATAAATGCGGATAATCTTGACGCACTTTATATGACCGAAAGCGTGAAGTCGGCTGAAAAGCAGTATGTAATAAATTCTGCACAGCTTACGGACGGACAGAAGAAAGCCGTTGAAGCCGTGCTTTCGGAAAACGAAAAGGAACCAAGTTCAATCGACAGGATAAAGGCGGTAATGAGCAATAACAGCGGAAACTCCGACATACACAGGATAAGCGACATTGCGCCGATAGTTTTCCCGCAGACAGCGCTTTCGCCTACGGCAATAGAAAAGCTGAACGGCTGTAAGTTTGCGTATTTCCTGCGTTACGGTATGAACCTTTCATCGTCCGCAGGCATTGCGATGAATGCGAGCAACTACGGAAATATAATGCACTACATAATGAAATACTGCTTTGAAAAATTGTATGACGGTGCAAGAGAAAACGGGAATCCTCACGTTTCCGACGGCAGAATAAAGGACCTTATCGAACAGGCGCTTGCAGAGTACAGGGAAAAGTATCTGCTCACCGAGGAGAATATGAGCGCAAGGTTCAACACGCTTTATAACGCACTTTCGGTAACTGCGTTCTATCTTATAAAATATATGGCGCAGGAGCTTGAAAAGAGCAGGTTTGTGCCGTCATATTTCGAACTTAAGCTGGAAAGCGGAAAGAGCGAGAACGGCTTTGACATTTCGCCGTACAGCTTTGACATAGAGCTTGCAGACAAAAGCCGTCAGACGATAACGGTAGGCGGAACGGTAGACCGTGTAGATATAGCGTATAACGATGACAAAAGCGGCGGTCAGATAAGAGTAATAGACTACAAGACCGGAAACAAGGACGCAAAGCTGAGCCGTATCTACTACGGGCTTGACCTGCAGCTTTTACTGTATCTTTTCACACTTGCAAAAAACAACGGGGCAAACGGCTTTACGCCGTCAGCCGCACTGTACCATCCGTCCGGAAAGACTTCTCTCAAGGATATAAAAGCGCCGTCCGATGAACTTAAGCGTGGTATCTGGCTTGACGAGCATAAGGAGAAGGGCTTTGCCGTTGAGGGTACTCAGCAGGAGGCGGAACGCCTTTTATACAGCGGTGTGAAGTTTGAAAGGGACAAGGAGGTCAGCACCAATTTCTATTCGGCTGTGACTATAGCGGGCGATAAGCTGGCAAAACTCGAAAGCAGGATAGAAAAGGTTGTAAAAGAAAACACCGAACAGGTAAAAAGCGGTATTGTCGACGCAAGGCCGCTTGTCGATGACGGAAAGGCATTATCCTGCGAATACTGCGATTTCAAGGATATATGCGGAATGAAACAGAGTTCGTGCGTTGATGTCGGGTCCGCAGAAGCTGTTGGATTCGGTGAAGATATAGTTGTTGCAAAGGCGAAGAAAGGCAAGGGTGACAAGTGATGAAATATACCGACGCTCAGATAAAGGCGATAAATCAGGGCAGAAACCCGGCAATAGTATCGGCAGGCGCAGGAAGCGGCAAAACCGCCGTTCTGACTCAGCGTGTCGTAAGGCTGATATGCGACAAAAACGAAAATATAGATCCCTCGAAAATTGTCGTGGTAACATTCACCGAAAAAGCCGCAAACGAACTCAAGGCAAGACTTGACGCACTTATGAGGCAGAGAATAAGCGAGGCCGTAAGCTCCGCCGATGTGAGATTTCTGCGTAACCAGAGAATGAAACTCAGAAAAGCCCGTATCTCTACCATAAGCTCGTTCTGCTTTTCACTGCTCAGGGAAAATATAGACCTTGTTACAGACATTTCGGCAGGCTTTTCGCTGATAGACGAAACCAGAAGCACGGCGCTGAAAGAAGATATACTGTCGGATGTGCTTGAGGACTTTTACGCAAACGGCGACAAAGCCGACAGGGACGTGATTGTTGAAAACTATGTAGCAAAGGACGACCGCCGTCTGCGTGATATTATACTTACTGTTCACGAAAAGGCAATCAACCATACCGAGCCGGAAAAGTGGCTCGACCGCTCGGACGATCCTCAGATAATGCAGGACATAAAGAAAAAGCTCATCGGCCTCGCAGGAATGTATGCGGAGCGTTTTGAGAGCGAAGCGGACAGCCTTGACAGTGCAATAGCAGAATATGACGGCGGAACAAAGGATAACAACAGTGCGATAACGAAGCACGGCGATTATGCACAGGGTATAAAGGACAGCTACGGCAAGGCGGTGACCGCTCTTGTCAATAACGGTTTCTGCATAGACAATACCGTAAAGGGCTATATCGCCTCGTTCCCGAAGGAACGTGCGCCGCAGGACAGAAGTGCGGAAAAGCAGGTAAAAGCCCACAGGGAAGCCGTAAAGAGTATATTTGAGAAATATTTTATAAAGACCTGCGACAAGATAACCTCATTTGGAAGCGACATGGCGAAAAGTCTGCCTGCCGTAACTGCGCTTAAAAATCTTGTGCTGTGCTTTGACAAGGCATACAGCGCCGAAAAGCAGAGGCGTAACTGCGCCGACTTTTCCGATGCGGAAAGAGGAGTATATCGTATGCTCTGTGAAAACGGTGAAAAGGTCCGTGAAAGAGCGGACTTCAGCCTTATCATTGTTGACGAGTTCCAGGACAGCAACAAGTTACAGTACGAAATATTCAAAATGCTGACCGAAAACAAGCAGGGACTGTATTTTGTCGGAGATATAAAGCAGTCGATATACGGCTTCAGAGGGGCACAGCCTTCTGTATTTTCGGCTATCTGCAAATCGGACGATTTCGACAAGCTGCCGCTGAACGAAAATTTCCGCAGTAACAGGTGCGTTATCGACGGAATAAACACGCTGTTTGACAGAATGATGACAGAGGAGAACGGCGGTGTTGATTATGCGGAAAACGGCAGACTTATCTGCGGACTTGAAAAGGACAGCGACAGCCCGATTTCCGATGAGGACAAGACGGAGGTCTGCATTGTTTCGGAGAAAGACAGAAAGAATGCAGTCATTACCGAGGCGGCATATATTGCGGCAAGAATAAATCAGATGATAGCACAGGGCTATAAGGTCGGCAGTGACAAGCGACCCTGTACCGAGGACGATTTTGCAATCATCATGCGTTCACCTAAAAACCGCATTGCCGACTATGTCAATGTTCTCACCGCCAACGGACTGAACGTAACGTATAATCAGAGGGCGGTTCTGCTTGACCGACCTGAAATAAGACTTATGCTGTCGCTTCTCAAGGTCATAAACGACCCGTATAACGACACCGAGCTTGCAAAGGTGCTTATGTCACCGCTTTATTGCTTTACAGCCGATGATATGGCACGGCTCAGGACAGGAACATTCGGCTTTGACATAAGCAAAATCAGGGCGGAGTGTGCCGATGAACTTGAAAAATATTGTCTTGGTACAAAGGAAATTGTCGGAATGAAGAGAAAACCTCTTTACAGCTGTGTTATGCAGGCGGTGAGAGGTTACGATACATCGGAATATGAAAAACTCCACGAACTTACAAAGGATATAAAGCCCGATGCTAAATGTGCCGGATTTGTAAACGACCTTGACAGCTTCAGAAATGCCGCAACCGCTTCTTCACCTCAGGAACTTATCCGCAATATATATGACCGTATTTCAGCCGATGAACTGCTCAGTGTCGGTGACGATCCGGCAACACGTCAGGCAAACCTTGAACTGCTCGTTTCATACGCCCGTGAGTATTCAGATTATAAGGACGGCGGTACGCTCGGTGACCTTATATTCAATCTCGAAAATATGAGCAGTCTTACTGCGGCACAGACGGCAGGCGGACACGGAGTAAAGATAATGTCAACGCATATGTCAAAGGGACTTCAGTTCCCCGTTGTATTTGTCGCAAACTGTGCATCGTTATTCAACACTGACGATTATATGGGCGATGTTGTGATAAGCGAGGAATATGCGATAGCGTCAAAGAGTGTTGATATTTCCACTATGAGCAAGATCCAGTCGCCTGCATATCATGCGGCGGCGCAGGAGGTAAAAAAACAGCTTGAGAGCGAGGAAATGCGACTGCTGTACGTTGCGGCGACCAGAGCCGAAAACAAGCTGATATTCACCGCCAATATTTCAAAGGCGTGTGATGAATATATGTCTGTGCTTGACGTAAACAGGGCAGGAAAAAAGGTCGGAAAGTGTAACGGAAGCAGTTATCTTTCGTGGCTTATCGAGGCACTGTCAGCCGAGTGCGATAAGGTAAACGATATGCAAAGCGGTATAATCGACTACGGCGATGTAAGATATATCTTTTATCCGCTTGCATACGAAGGTGATGAACACAGCCTCACAATTCCTGCACTTAATACGGGGGCGGAAAATGCCGATGAATATACAGATGATAAAAATAACGACAGCACCGACATTGCCGTTGACGAACAGTTCAGAAGCGAGCTTGAGAAAAAGCTCAATGCGGCATACGCATATGAGCCGCTGACGAAAATTTCCGCAAAATTTACAGCTACCGAGCTTGCGGCTAATCTCAGAGAAAAAAACGGCGAGGAAAACTACGGCCTGTTTATAGGAAAGCCTTCATTCCTCACCGAAAACAATACGGGCAAACTCAGCGGAAAGCGCCGTGGTGACGCATATCATAAGTTGATGGAGCATATACCTTTTGAGAAAATACTCAGCGAGGACGAAATCAGTGACTATATCAAAAACAGTACCGCAGGTTTTCTTGACAAGGCAGAGCAAAACAGCATAGACGCAGGCGATATAGCGGGATTCTACGGAAATGACGTTGCGAAGCGTATTGTGCAGGCAAGTAAGAACGGAAAGCTGTACAGGGAGTATCCTATTTTCCACAGGCTTGACACGCAGTGCTACGATCCTGCGATATTCGGGGCGGACAGCCGTGAAATGCTTGAGGGCGCAGAGCCTTATGTACAGGGTATAGCCGATATGTTCTTTATCGAAGATGACGGTATAGTGCTGGTCGATTACAAGACTGACAAAACGGACGATGAGCAGAAATACAAGGACGATTATAAGTTACAGCTTGATATATATAAAGAGGCACTGGAGAAGGAATTTTCCGTGCCGGTAAAGCAGATGATAATATACTCGTTTACGCTCGGACGTTTCATTGATCTTGAAAAACCGGAGGAAAACAAATAATGCAGTTCAACAAAACGCCTGCTACCATAAAACAGCAGATCGAGATACTGAGGCAGAGAGGCTGTATAATAGATGATGAGGAGTATGCAAGGAAGTGCCTTACAAATATCAACTATTACCGGCTTGCCTATTACTTTGCGCCGTTTCTGGAGCGTAAGGGCAAGTACAGGGACGGTACGACCTTTGAGCAGATAATGAAGGTCTATGATTTTGACAGGGTACTGCGCCGTATGCTGATGACCTATCTTGAGGAAATCGAGATCTCAATGAGGGCGATAATCTCAAATTATCACGCTATGAAGTACGGGGCACTGGGCTATCTCAATGCTTCGGGATTTGATCCGCATCATAACCATCAGGCGTTTTTGTCGAAGATAGAGCGGCTTATCGAGGCAAACGAGAACGAGGAATTCGTAAAGCACCACAAGAAAAAGTACGGCGGTATAATGCCGGTGTGGGCGGCTGTAGAGCTGTTCAGCTTCGGAACGCTGACATATTTTCTGATAGATATGAAATCGGCGGATAAGAAGGATATGGTTTCACAGCATTTCGATCTTAACTACAGAACGGTAGAGGACAGAATGCTGTGTCTGTCAGATCTCAGGAACGTGTGTGCTCATTATACGAGATTATATGAGAATCCGTTCCCTAATGCGCCGAAAAGCTCGGATGGGCTTGGCTTTGAGCCTGACAATACGCTTAAATCCTATATGGCGGTGGCAAGGTCGCTCTATCCCGATAAATACAAGTGGGAAAACGAGTTTATACCTGCTGTTGCCAATCTTATTGACGAGTATGGGATGATAGATTATATGAGCGGATACGGGTTTAAAAAGAAAACAACGTAATGATAAAAAAGCGGAGCGTGGGTTTCACGTTCCGCTTTTTGCAGAAATGTCTTTTATTTGATGTGCTGTGCTTCTGCTATATTGTTCAGTTCTGACTATGATAGCAAGCTACCGATAGTGCTATTTGTCGGACAGCACTTCTCGGGTTCGCTATTCGAGTGGGTACACCTGTCAATATGAAAGAGGGAGACAACCAAAGGGATCAGGACAAGGGACTTGACAGCCCCTCTCCCTGTCCCTTAGGTTTTCTCCCTCTTGGCTCCCTCTTTCCTTACCCATACCCACACCCCGTCGGGGTGTTGGCGGAACTCGAATAGCCACCTGAACATTGTACATCCTGTCAATGCAGGGACGCTTAACGCTACACGTCCGCAGGTTAGTACATATATCTCAGGTTAGTAGCGTTTTTTTGAAAGGTCAATGTCAGTGCAGTTGCAATGATAAGGTCACGAAAATATTAACTCCTTGTCGGTACGGGAAGCGTTTTCGGTGGTGTTGGCGATATATTTCGCTGTACAGCTTTAATAATCTGGTTTTAGATAGATAAAGCGGAGCGTGGGTTTCACGCTCCGCTTTTGTTGTTATATTTATATATCCAGCGTCTTAAGATACGCTCTGAAATCCTCGCCTATCTCGGGGTGATTCAGTGCAACCTCAACACAGGCCTTCATTATGCCGAGCTTGTTGCCCATATCATAACGTGTGCCGGTAAAGTCAACGCCTACCATACCCTCGCTTTTTGCAAGCTGTTTCATAGCATCGGTAAGCTGATATTCGCCGCCAGCACCTGTGGGGAGCGTTTCAAGAATATCGAATATCTTAGCAGGAAGGACGCATCTGCCGAGTATGGCGAAGTTTGAGATTACTTCCTCGGGCTTGGGCTTTTCAATCATATCCGAAATGCTGTAGAGGTTGTCTTCAAGTGGCTTTACGTCAAGCGTGCAATATTTCAGCACAAGCTCAAACGGAACTTCCTTCATACTTACGACAGCCTTGCCGTACTTCTCGTACGCTCTGCAGCACTGTGCTGTGCAGGGATCGTCACCGATTATAACATCGTCGCCGTAGATAACTACGAAGGGATCGTTTCCGACAAACTGCTTTGCATACATAACAGCGCCGCCTGTGCCGTTCTGCATCTGCTGACGGACGTAGGTGATGTTCTTGCCCATTTCGGCAATGTCGCATACTACCTTGTAGAATTCCGTCTTTCCGCCTGCAAGGAGCTGAGCCTCAAGATCGGGCTTTCGGTCGAAGTGGTCCTCAACCTCCTGCTTGCCACGGGAAAGAACTATCAGTATCTCGGTTATGCCTGAGTTTATGACTTCCTCAACGATATACTGTATAGCGGGCTTGTCGACAATATTCAGCATTTCCTTCGGAATAGCCTTACTTGCGGGGAGAACTCGTGTTCCGAAGCCTGCGGCGAGTATTACTGCCTTTTTAACTTTTTCCATTATTGGTACCTGTCCTTGTTCTGATGTATTCCCTACCGTTTTTCTTCATATCCACATATAATATAATTTGCAGACGCAATGGGAATTACGCCTGCAATTATTATTTTAAGCGTCAACGCTTATATTCTGTTTTGCAAAATTACTTGATAAGTGCTTCGTAAGCCTTGAGCAGCTTTGTAAAGCAACCGATAGCGTAGAAGTCACCGCTTATAGCCTTTGCAACGAAATCGTACTTGCCGTTTACGACAGCAACAACGTCAGCGATAGGCATATCTATATGTACATCGTTGTCGATGTAGCCCCAGGGCTCTACTGTTACCTTACCGTCATCGATAAGAATATAAATGTAGAATTCCTTCTCGCCGTAAGCCTTGATCTCTATAGCAATCTTTTCGTTTACCTTTGAAACGTCCTTCTTTGCGAACTTTTCTCTTACCATATCTGCAAGAGCAAACTTGTCGGGTTCTGCGGGAGCAGCCTTCTTAACTTCTTTCTTAGCGGGCTTAGCGGGAGCTTCCTTCTTAGCAGCGGGAGCGGGCTTCTTAGCAGCGGGAGCGGCTTTCTTAGCGGCGGGCTTCTTTGCAGGTGCCTTTTCAGCAACCTTTTCAGTAGCCTTTTCAACTGCCTTTTCAGCAACCTTCTCAACTGCCTTTACAGCCTTTACGGCATCTGCCTTTACCTCAGCGGCAGCCTTTACAGCTTCAGTCTTTACAGCTTCAGCTACGGGTGTCTTAGTTCCTGTCGTATTTGTCTTCTTAGTAGCCATTTCACTTAGATCCTTTCTGTATTTGCTGCCTGTCGGCAACAAGTGTGCGGGGATTGTTCCCCTCTATTGCATATAATACCATATACATTTGGAAAAAACAAGGGCTTTAATCGTCTTTTCGCTTTTCTTCACAAAAAACAGTGCAAAATCATACAATATGATAGCAAAAATGTAACGGATAACAGCGTAATATGCGTTTTAAGGTGATTTATCGGTGTTTTCTAAAGGCTATACACGATATTCATAAAGCATACATACGGCACAGATATAAATTCCTGAGAAAGCGTGGTAAACGAATATGAAACTTATTATACTCGGCGGAGATGTCCGCTTACGTTACACAGCCGACAGGCTTAGCAGAAAGCACGAGGTGTATACCTATGGGCAAAGCGATCGTGATATGCTTCCCGACGGGAAGTGCGACGTTGCCGTGCTGGGTATCCCTGCAAGCCGTGACGGCATAAACATAAACGCTCCGCTATGCGATGAGCCGATACCGCTTTCGCTGCTGACGGCATTACTAAAACCGCACGGAATAGTTATCGGCGGTATGATAACTCCTGCGGTGAAAAATTTCTGCGCAAAAAACGAGTTTTTCTGCGAGGATCATTATGCCGATGAGGCGGTGATGCTGAGAAATGCGGTGCCGTCAGCCGAGGGTGCGCTTGCTGTCGGGATAAACGCAACACCTGTACAGATGCTCGGTCAGAAGGTGCTTATACTGGGATTTGGCAGAATCGCCTCACAGCTTGCACTGTATCTTACGGCGATGGGGTGTGAGGTTACGGTTGTGGCAAGAAGCCGTGAAAAACGTGCGAAAGCCAGAATGTCGGGATGTCACGCTGTCGGCTTTGACGCACTGTGTAACACATTGCCTGAGGTAACGCTGATATATAATACGGTGCCGTGCGCCGTGATAGGTGAAAGCGAGCTTTCGGCATTTGACAGCGAGGCTGTTTACATCGAACTTGCGTCAGAGTGGGGCATTGATAAGACGGCAATGAAAAACTATGACGGCAAGGCAAGGATAATAAGGGCAGGCGGTCTGCCGTCACGGACAGCGCCTGTGACCGCAGGAGAGATAATAGCCGACTGCGTGGAGGAAATACTTGAAACTTATATTGACAAGAAAAGCAACTGCGATAAAGAAAGGGGCGGTAACCGTGAGCCGTGAGCTTGACAGTTTACTTTGCGGTGTAAAGGTCGGATTCTGTATGACGGGTTCGTTCTGCACATTCTCTAAGGCATTTTCGGCGATGGAGGCATTGCGTGACGCAGGCTGTGATATTCTTCCGATAATGTCGCTGAGTGCAGGAACTGTCGATACACGTTTCGGCACTGCGCAGGAGCATATAAAAAGAGCGGAGAATATCTGCGGAAAGCGTGTCATAATGTCTGTTGCGGACGCAGAGCCGATAGGTCCTAAAAGGCTGACGGATATAATGATTGTCGCTCCGTGTACGGGAAACACGATGGCAAAGCTCGCAAGAAGCATAACCGATACTCCTGTCACTATGGCGGTAAAAAGCCACCTCAGAGGAGCAAGACCTGTGCTTATCGCCTGTGCGACAAATGATGCGCTTGCAGGGTCGCTTAAGAATATCGGATTTCTTATGAACTGCAGAAACTATTACTTCGTTCCGCTCGGACAGGACGATCCGCTGAAGAAGCCTTGCTCATTGGTTGCGGATTTTTCGCTGATACCGCAGGCGGTAGGTGCGGCACTGGAGAATAAACAGCTTCAGCCCGTGCTTATATAGCGGTTGACACGCTTCTTTTCTTGTCGTATAATTGTTTTATTAAAAGCGGAGGTTTACAAATGAGAAGAAAAGGCCGTGAAATAACCGACAAGAATGAGATAAGGGATATTATCGACCGTTCAAAAGTAATACGCATTGCTTTTACGGGAGAGGAGTATCCTTATGTACTGCCGTTCAACTTCGGATATGAAGAAAAGGACGGCAGAATGTACTTTTATATACACACTGCCACCGAAGGCAAAAAGAACCGACTTTTAGACGAGAACAACAAAGTCGCTTTTGAACTTGACAACTGCCGTGATTATGTCGAAGGCAGCATAACAAGCCTTTATGAAAGCGTTGCAGGCTGTGGTGTAATGACGGAAATAGCCGATATGTCCGAAAAGCTGTCCGCACTTGGCTTGATACTTAAGCAGTACGGAGAGAAAACCTATAAGCCCGACAGCTCATGCGCATCAAGGACGAGGGTATACCGCCTTGAAGTAAAAGAGGTCAGCGGAAAGGCAAACAGGGGCAAATGAGCAACATAACCTTTGATATGCCTATAGACCGCACTGTAACGGTGATAACGGACGGCAGGAATATAACGAATATCGTTTTCGATATGAATATACCCGACCGTCCCGACCCTATATGCGAAAAGGCTAAGGAACAGTTCCTTGCGTATTTTGACGGAGGGCTGAAGGAATTCTCCTTGCCGTATGACATAAGCGGTATCGACACGCCGTTTTTCAGAAGCATACTCACCGCCGTGCAGAAGATACCCTACGGCGAGCGTGTAACATATATGCAGGCGGCTGAAATGGCAGGGAGTAAGGCTGTTCGTGCGTGCGGTTCGGCACTGAAAAGAAATCCGCTCCCGATACTGATACCGTGTCACAGGATAGTCCCTGCAAGCGGCGGCATAGGCTGTTATATGGGTACGCAGGGTATAGATATTAAGAGGTTTTTACTTGAAACAGAGGAGAAGTATAAATGATCGAGCGTGAAAAACTGCTTGTCGAGCTTGAAAGCCTTTCGGAAGAAAAGTTCCGTATATTCAACGAAAAAATAGTGCATACGAGCAAATACAGAGTGATCGGCGTACGTATGCCCGACCTTAAGGCTATCGCCAAGGGGCATAAGGCAGATTATAAGGAGATTTTCGAGTTGCCGTATGACAGCTTTGAAGAAATAATCATAAAGGGTGCGGCTGTCGGTTTTGCCGACGCTCCGCTGTGCGAAAAAGAGCCGTATATTATACGCTATGCCGAGATGATAGACAACTGGGCCGAGTGCGATTGCTTCTGCTCCTGCATCAAGGTGAAAAAGAGCGAAGAGGACGATCTGCTCCGTCTTGCAGAAGGGCTGATGTACAGGAAAGAAGAATTCGTTTCCCGTGTCGGAACAGTTCTTATGTTCTCGAAATTTTCCGATGAGCCGACCGTAAGAAAAGCTCTCGCAATATATGACAGGCTTCCGAGCGGAGAATATTATCGGGATATGGCGGTGGCATGGGGTATATCGGTGTACTGCGTAAGGTATCCTCAGCTTATTGCAGAATATCTTGAACACAGCCCGATAAGCATTGCTGTCAAGCTGGCGGCGGCGCAGAAGATAAGGGACAGCAGAAGAATAAGCGATGAAGTAAAGCGCAGAGTGACCGATACGGTAAACCTTCAGAGATAAATAACTCCCCGTGCAGTTATGCGAAAGCGTAAAAATGCAACGGGGATTTTTGCTGTCCGGAGATAATACGGCATTTTGCAGGGCTGTATCTTCCTGTGAATTTTTGTTGTAAAGCTGTCGGTTTTATGCTATTATTAATATGGGTTAAAATATGGGAGGATGTGTTTTTATGAGGCTTGCGGTAGTTGACAAAGATGCGTATGAAGCAGAAAAGCTGACAGACGGCATACGCAAAAGTGCAGAGGATATAGAGATATACTGCTATAAAAGCGGCGATGAGTTTATCGGTGTATGGGAAAAGGACAAGTTCGACATAGTGATACTTGATATACCGATCGGAGATAAAAACGGTATGGATATCGCAAGGGCCGTAAGGCAAAGCGACAAGGATGTGCGTATCGTGCTTGCTTCGCACAGCGGTGAATTCGCCGGCGAAAGCTATGATGTGGACGCAAGCTATTATCTTCGCAAGCCCTACTGCGAGGAGCAGATAAATATTATGCTCGAAAGGCTGGAGCTTGACCGGTACCGCAGCAGGCTTATCACATTGCCGCAGGGCGAGGAGATAAAGCTTAGCAATATTCTTTATGTAAAAAACTGCGGTCAGACGGTCAGGTTTCATCTTAAGGGTAATGCTGTCAGGGAGGCTCAGATAGGGTTTGACAAAGTGAACGGGCTTCTTGACGGCAAGTTCGGGTTCTACTGTCTTTCGGACAATATAACGGTAAATTTTGCAGGGGTCGCTTCCTGCAAGGACGATATTATAGCATTTACGGACAAAACAACGCTTGCTGTGCCTAAACGCAGAGCAAAGGAAATTGTTGCGGCATATACGGCGTACTGCTTTGAAAAGCTGAGGAAGGACGGTACCGATTTATGATCCCTTTATACAGAATTATCGAGATATGCGTTTATTCGCTGCTGAATTTCCTGCCGTTTATGGCGCTTGCGCTTTATCCTTTCCGTTCAAGGCTTCGCTTTTCTGTGAAAATCACGGTCGGCATTATTGTTGTTATATCGTTTATCCAGATGGGGCTTGGGCTGTGGGCGGCCTTCTTTTCGGGAGGAAAGGCGGCGCTTGCGAGTGTGGTAAGCACTGCGGTGTATGTGGTTTTCTATTTTATTGCGGTTAAAGTAAATTTCGGCAAGGCACTGTTCACCTTGCTTATGATCTCAAACACGGCGAATTTTGTAGTGGCGGCATCAAAGTGCATAGAAGGAAAGATTTTTCCTGAGCTTGCAGTACAGTCGTACCGCTGGTCGTTCTCGCTTATAATGCTGGTTGTGCTGGCGGTGGTGTGGATACCGCTTTTCATCTACACAAAAAAGGTGTATACTCCCGCAGTCGAAAAAGAGCCTACCGGTATCGAGTGGCGGTATCTGTGGCTGATACCTGCGACCTTCTATCTGATATGGTACTATATGCTCTATAACAACAACGGCAAATCCAGCCTTGAAACTGCACTTGACGCAGGCAACGCTGTGTTCCTGCTGTTTATAAACGTGGGAGCCGGAATAGTGTATTATGTTATAGCGATGCTTATAAACGAGCAGGAGAAGAATATAAGGCTCAGCGACAACAACCACCGCCTTGCGATGCAGAACCTGCAATACGAAAATCTGCAGGAGAAGATAGCGGACGCAAGACGAGCAAAGCATGATGTGCGTCACCATATCTCGCTTATGCAGGAATACGTCAGAAATAAGCAATACGAGGAGCTTGAAAAATATCTTAACAGCTATCAGCAGAGCCTGCCCGACGATACGCTTATCAGCTTCTGCGAGAACAAGACAGTGAATGCCGTAATGCTGTATTTTGCTCAGGTGGCGAAAAACGAGGATATTGATTATGATGTAAAGGCGGTAATCCCCGAAAATATCTCTGTTGACGAAACGGATCTGTCGGTGCTGTTCGGAAATCTTATCGAAAATGCAACAGATGCCTGCAGGGAGGAAAGCGGCGATAACAGAAGAATAGTAATAAGGGCAATGACGGACGAGTATACTCTTTGCCTCGGCATAGACAATACTTTTACGGGTACGCTTAAAAAAGACCTTGGCGGAGTGCTGTATTCATCGAAGCACAAGGGCTTCGGCATAGGTGTGGAATCGGTAAAGAGCATTGCGGAAAAGTACGGCGGTACATATTGCGCAGAGGTAAAGGACAAGATGTTCATGTCATCGGTACTGCTTAATCTGAGGACATAAAAATACGGCTGTGATGAAACGTGAAGTCCATCACAGCCGTTGTTTTATGCTTATTTATCAGCTAAGCTCAATCTCGGCAAGCTCAACGTTGATAGTCTTTGTGGTGTATCTGCCTGTTGCACCTGCTCTGTAAACCGTAAGCTCAACAGTGTCGCCTATGTTAAGCTCCGCAATGATATTCTGTATATCTGTTACGGTGGTGACCGCTGTGCCGTTTACCTTTGAAATGATATCGCCGACTTTAAGACCGCTCTTTGCCACCGGCATATCTTCCGAGATATATGTTACATATACGCCGCCGCTTTCAAGTCCCTGCATATATGCGCTGTATTCGCTTATCTCCTCGCCGTTTATGCCAAGACCGGGACGGTTCGTAACATAGCCCTTTGTCATAAGGTCGTTTATTACCGGCTTAGCCTCGTTTATTGTAATGGCGAAGCCGATGTTATCTATAGACGCTGATGTGTTGGATACCAGCTTATAGTCGATTATACCGATAACGTTGCCGTACATATCGAAAAGTCCGCCGCCGCTGTTACCGCTGTTGATAGCCGCATCTATCTGTATTGTGCTTGTGCCGTATGCGCTGTTTGAAGCGGAGGCTCTGCCAAGACCGGATACGATACCCTTAGTAAGAGAGTTGAGTAACTGCTTGGGGTTGCCGAGTACGCATACATCCTGACCTACTCTTACAGTGTCCGAGTCACCGAGCGTTGCATATTCAAACGGATCGTCACGGCTGATCTTCAGCACTGCAAGGTCTGAATAAGTATCACTGCCGACTACTGTAGCCTCATATTCCTTTGTGGTATCGGGATCCTTGTAATCAGGAGCGACTACTGTCATTTTATCCGCACCCTCTACAACGTGTGCGTTTGTGATGACATAGCCGTCAGAAGTAAATACAACGCCACTGCCGCTGCCGTATTTTACAGGCTCGGCATAGCCTGTCTGGCGCTGATAGTTATATACCAGCACAACAGTGTTCTTTACCTTTTCGTAAAGTTCTTCGGCATTCAGCAGAGTGCTGTTTGAACTGTCGTTTATCTTGCTTTCGTCAAGGGGAGCGGCTGTCGTCGTGTTTGAGGTGTTGAGCGTTGTTGACGGTGCGGCGATTGTGCTTTCTGAGCCGCTGTCATCCGATTCGCCCTGAGATGTACCGTCAGACGAGCTTGCAAAGGGAATGGTGGCATTTATACTGTTGCCGAGTACCGTTCCTGCAAATCCTGCGCCGCCGCCGACTACCAGAGCCGCCGCTATGATACCTGCGACCAGTGCGCCCTTGCCGTTCTTCTTAGGCGGCTTGTTTGCACCGGGGGCAACGTGTATGTTGTTTGCGCCCGTATTGTTTGCACCGGTATTGTTTGCGCCGTTTGCGTAGTTGTAATATGAGTTGTACGCATTCTGCTGTGCGTCATAGGAGCTTGTGTAGGAAGAACCTGCGTTATAGCCGCTTGCATTTGCAGATGAGTCTGTCTGTGAATTGCCGGCGGTCGAGAAGCTGTTCTGTACCTGCTCGTTTTCGCTGTTCATATTGTTCATATCATTGCGTTCAAATCCGTCTGTCATATCTATCGTCCTTTCACGCCCGTAGGCTTTATCGTTTTTTTGACTATGGCTAAAGTATACTGTTCATATGTGAAAAAGTTGTGATACAGCCTTGAAGTTTGACAGATAATTGCTTTAATTGTATTTTTATTTCAAGTGAAAAAATGCACAGTTATATGGACAAAGTGTTTAAAGTGTGATAGAATAGCATCGGAATGCAAATTATATTGCTTATAAAAAGGGGGAGCATATATGTTTTTCTTCAAAAAGAAAACCGCCGGCAAGGACACCGCAGACACGCCGCTTAAAAGAAAAGCGAAAGCTATGCCTATGACAAAGAAGGTGCAGTTCTGCTATATAAAGCCCGATGAGCTGAATATGCTTTTAAACGGGGATATAAACTCGGTGCTGACGCTTGAACCTGTGAATTATTATGCGGAGAAAAGCCGCTACTGGCTGTGCGTTTTTTATTACACGGAGGACTACGGCGAGATAATTATGCGTTTTGAGCTTTATGAAAACGACAGAAAGACAACGGCTACCGATTATTATGAGATAAATAAGGAGCTGTATTCAAGGATATTGCTTAAGTTCGGGCAGAGGGTTGAATTTTGAAAATTGTATTAAATAATAGGAGAGATATATGCAGACAAATGACAGACTTATAACAGAGTTGATGACGGCAATTAGCAACGGTCGTATACAGTTACCTGACTTTCAGAGAGGTTGGGTATGGGAAGATGGAAGAATAAAAGCGTTGATAGCAAGTATTATAAATAACTATCCTGTTGGTGCGGCAATGTTCTTGGAGTACGGCAATGAAAATGTGCGTTTTAAGTATAGAACAATAGAGGGCGCAGAACAGGCAGGGGATACAGTTCCTGCTGAGCTTATTCTTGACGGACAGCAAAGATTGACATCTATTTATTCTTCTTTGTATTCAAAACAACCTGTACACACCCGCACTGATAAAGGAAAAGAAATTTATCGCTATTATTATATTGATATACAGAAAGCTCTGGACGAATCATACGACAGGCTTGATGCTATTTTTTCAGTTCCGGAAAATAAAATAGTTACATCAGAATTCGGACGCAAGGAAGATATAAATCTTTCAAAACAAGAGTATGAGTTTGAAAATAAAGTTTTTCCTCTCAACAGAATACTTGATTATGCTTCTGCACAGGAATGGCAAAATAAATATTACGCATATTACAGCTATAATCAAGATATCACCAAACAATTTTCTGAGTTTTACACAAAAATAGCTATGCCGACCTTCCAATACAAAATCCCTGTTATTTTGCTAAGCAAGGAAACTCCCAAAGAGGCGGTGTGTCAGGTTTTTGAAAATGTGAATACGGGCGGAGTTTCACTTACAGTATTTGAACTTGTGACTGCCATTTTCGCTATGGATGATTTTGAACTAAGAAAAGATTGGAATGCACGAAAAGAAAAGTATTTTTCGGGAGATTTATTATCAGTAATTACATCTACAGATTTCCTTGTAGCGTGTACACTGCTGTCCTCGTACAAAAAAGGTGGCACTGTCAGTTGTAAAAAGAAAGATGTGCTGGAACTTAAATTGGAAGAATACACCGGATATGCTGATGCACTTACGAGAGGGTTTATTGAAGCGGAAAAGCTACTTGAAGAAGAACGTATTTTTTCAAGCAAGGACTTGCCATATTCAACACAACTTATTCCGCTTGCTGTTATTTGTACTTTACTTGAAGAGAATAACAGAATCAAGATAGCAAACAATAAAAACAAAATAAAGCAATGGTATTGGTGCGGTGTTTTTGGCGAACTTTATGGTGGAGCGAATGAAACAAGGTTTGTTTATGATGTTGTTGGTGTAATGAACTGGATTGAAAAAGATGGTGAGTTGCCACGTACTGTTAAAGAATCATATTTTAATCCGACTAGATTGCTGACATTACAATCAAGGCTTTCAGCGGCTTATAAAGGTGTTATGGCATTAATACTTAAAAATCATTGTAAAGATTTCATAAGTGGTCGTGAGATGGACTTTGCAGTTTATAAATCTGAAAACCCTGACATACATCACATTTTCCCAAAAGATTATTGTGAGAAGCAATGTTATTCAAAAGAAAAATGGAATTCAGTAATCAACAAAACACCTATAACATATTCGACTAACCGTGAAATCGGTGGAGTTGCTCCTAGCAAATATCTTGTCAGAATTGAAGCAAAAGGACAAGTCGACTCAGAAGAGTTGAACACATATCTGAAATCACATTGGATTGATGTTGAGAGTTGCAGAAATGACGATTTTAATTCTCATATAGTTCACAGAGCGAAGATGCTGTTAAACGCAATTGAAAATGCTACAGGCAAGAGTATTTCAGGAAAAGACAGCGACGAAGTAGTAAAATTATTCGGCGTGGAATTGAATTAAAAAATGACGTGTTCGGTAACTAAAAATCCGAACACGTTTTAATATTGGCTCTTTGTCAATAGTTGGGGTACGAAAATGACAGAAAGACAACGGCTACCGATTATTATGAGATAAATAAGGAGCTGTATTCAAGGATATTGCTTAAGTTCGGGCAGAGGGTATAGGTAACGGGTGCGGATTGTCATAATCCGTACCCGCTTTTATATTATCAGAGATTGCTTGTGAAAAGCCCTGTAACGCTTTGTACACCGAGCGAAACGGCGGTGATGGATACCCAACAGCACAGTCCGAGAAGTATCGGCTTTCCGCCGTTGCGTATCAGCTTTACTATATTTGTGTTAAGTCCGATAGCGCCCATAGCCATTGCTATAAAGAATTTAGCCAGCCATTTTGCAAACGGCACAAACTGCGATGAGTAGAACAGCGTGACGCTGTTTTCGGGCAGTAAGCCGCAGACCGTTGTTATAAGTGACGCACCGACAAAGAAAAGGATAAACCACGGGAATATCTTCTTAATCGAGAAATCAGTTTTACTGCCGCCGCTTTTTTTGGCTTTTGCTGTGCGGTAGAGTGCAAGCACGAGCGTTATCGGGATAATGGCAAGCGTTCTTGTCAGCTTTACCGTTACGGCGGCTGAAAGTATTCCGCTGTATCCGTAAATTCCTTCCGCTGTCGATGCCGCCGCAGTGACCGACGAGGTGTCGTTGACCGCAGTTCCGGCAAATACCGCAAACCCCTCCGTGCCAAGTCCTATAGCGTGTCCGAGCGTCGGGAATATGAGTGCGGCAAGCACATTGAACAGGAATATTACCGATATTGAACGTGCAACGTCTTCATCATCCGCATCTATAACGGGCGCTGTAGCCGCAATAGCCGAGCCGCCGCAGATAGACGAGCCTACGCCTATAAGGCAGGCGGTCTTTGGATCGACCTTCATTAGCTTCATCATTATAAACGCAACTATCAGCGATATAGAGATAGTGCCGACTATAACAGGCAGGCTCTTTGCGCCGACCTGTGCTATAGTGCTTAAATTAAGCGAAAAGCCGAGAATTACCACAGCCCACTGCAGAATCTTTTTTGACGTGAACTTTATTCCGCCCGACAGTGATGTAAGGCTTGCGAGCTTAGGGAATACAAGCGTCAGTATCATACCGAGAAGTATTGCTATTACAGGTGCTCCGATAAGCTCAAAGGAAAAGCCGCCTATGCTTATCCCGCCTGTCAGCGTTGCCGCAGCGGCAATGACGGCACATACGGCTGTTCCCGGCATTATTGATTTCAGTTTTTTCATTTTCTCTCCGTTTTTTTTGCATAAAATGAGCCACCGTGACCGGTGGCTCGATATTTTTTCTTTATAGACGATTATTCAGCGTCTTCAGCTTCTTCTTCCTCGTCCTCAGGCATTTCTTCCTTGAGTGCACGGATAGAGAGGCTTACTCTGTTCTGTTCCTCGTTGATTTCGATGATCTTTGCCTTAACTTCATCGCCGATGGAAAGAACCTGAGCTACATTGTTGATACGCTCTGTAGAGATCTGGCTGATGTGGATAAGACCGTCAACGCCGGGGATGATCTGTGCGAATGCGCCGAAGGGAGTTATGCTTACGATAGTAACGTCAACAACATCGCCTTCGTGATATTCAGCAACGAACTTGTTCCAGGGGTTGTCCTCTTCCTTCTTGCAGCCGAGTGATACTCTCTTCTTCTCGGGGTCGAAGCTCTTTACATATACATCGAGCTTGTCGCCGATCTTAACGATCTCTCTGGGGTGCTTGATTCTGTTCCAGGTAAGCTCGCTTGAGTGAACCATACCGTCAACTCCGCCGAGATCAACGAATACGCCGTAGCTTTCGATAGACTTAACTTCACCTGTGAACTTCTGGCCTACCTCAATGTTCTCCCAGAACTTAGCCTTAGCGGCATCGTTTGCTTCCTTCTTAGCCTGACGGATAGAACCAACAACTCTGCCTCTTGCCTCTGTTACTTCGATAACCTTGAAGGGAACTGTCTTCTTGAGAAGCTCTTCAAGCTTGCCGTCCTTGGGAACGCCTGTCTGTGACGCAGGGATGAATACTCTTGTGCCATTGGAGATAATGATAACGCCGCCCTTAACTACCGATGATACTTCACCTTCGAGCGTTTCATTATTTTCCATAGCGGCTGCAAGCTTTTCTACGCCGAGAACGCTGTCAACCTTCTTCTTGGAAAGTGTAACTGTACCTTCTGCGTCATTTACAGCTGTAACGATGGCTTCGATCTCATCGCCAACCTTGACAACATCTGAGGGAGCTGCATTGGGATCCTGCGAAAGCTCGCTTGCAGGAATGTAGCCCGAGTGCTTTGTGCCTAAGTCTACAACAGCTTCGTTCTTGTTTACAGCTACTACTAAAGCCTTGACCCTGTTCCCTATATATACTTTTTTGAAGGTCTTGTCAACCTCCGCCATGAAGTCGAATCCTTCTTCATTGTTGAGAATTTCGCTCATAATTCTATGAACCTCCTTTATTATATAGGCAGGTGTCGAAGCTCCTGCCGTTATACCGACCGTACCGCCCTGCAAAGGGAGCAGGCTAAGCACTGCGGCTTTATCAATATCACTGCCGTCCTGCGTAAATATTACGGGGCAGTGTTTTTGACTTATCTGTGCCAGCTTTGCGGTGTTGCTGGAATTTTTTCCGCCGACCGTGACCATAAGCGCCGAGCGCCGTGCAAGCTCCTCGGTTTCCTTTTGTCTTTCAGCCGTCGCACTACATATTGTATCAAAAATCGTGATATTTGTATAGTGTTTTTTTGCAACTTGAATGCAAGATTGCCATTTTGACGAATTAAACGTCGTCTGAGCAACCATGATTAGTGCATTTTGACGAGGAAATTTCTGCAATTCTGCCATTTTTTCCAGCTCGTCCGAGTCACGCACCACTGTTACTTCATCCGGATTTCTGCAATGCCCGACTATCCCGATGACCTCAGGGTGATCGGGGTCGCCCGCTATGATAACGGGGCATTCCGACTTTGAAACAATGTTGTGTATCTTTGCGACAAACGGGCAGGTAGCGTCAATACAGCTTATGCCCTTGTCGTGTATATAATCTGTTACCGATTTTGCAACGCCGTGAGAGCGGATTATAAGCGTCCTGCCCTGCGGCAGATCGTCAGGTGAATCTATGGGGTATACTCCCAGCTTCTGAAGTCTTGCTATCTCACTGCCGTTGTGTATCAGTTCTCCGAGCGTATAGCAGCTGCCGTTTTCTTCTGCGGTTTTTTCCGCAATTTCGACAGCACGCTTAACACCGAAGCAGAAGCCTGCGCTCTTTGCCGTTTCAATATTGTAACGGCTCACTTGCTTTCCTCTTCCGTCTGCTTTTCGGGCTTCGGGTTATACTGCCTGGGGAGCGGATCGCCATATTCGCTCATACCGTCCATCAGCATCTTTATGTTATCCATAATAAGATTTGAAACACGTCTTAGCTCTGTTCTGTCGTCGCTGTTCAGTGCGATATGCTCCGCAGGGATCATCTCGCCTACCGAGATCCATACTTTTCTGCGGAAGCCTTTTTTTCCGTACTTTATGCACATCGGAAGAACGGGAGCGTTTGTCTTGCCTGCGATAACCGCAATACCCGATTTTGCTCTGCCTATATTGCCGTCCTTAGAACGTGTGCCTTCGGGAAATATTACGAAAGCTCTGTTCTTCTCAAGGTCGGCTATAGCGTGGTCAATGGCACTGCCGTCACCTGCGCCTCTTACAACTGGGAACGCTCCGCACTTGGTAATAAGCCAGGCGAAGAATTTATTTTTCTCGAACAGCTCGATCTTCGCCATAAACGAAAAATGCGCCTTGTTCACAGCCGCTATCAGCGGAGGATCGCCGTAATCCTGGTGATTGCAGGCTATAATATAGCCGCCCTTTATGCCGTTTTTATACGGTCTGTTGTCACCGCCGATTAACTTGATCCTGTATTTTATGTGCATTGAAAGACATACTATCTTCCTGAAAAATTCATACATTATCTGATTTCTGCCTTTTCTTTGATTATTCTGACAAGCAGGTCGCACGAGCCTTCAAAATCAAGCTCTGTCGTATCCGCAAGCACTGCGTCATCGGCCTGCTTCAGCGGTGCAATTTCTCTTGTCATATCGTTGTGGTCACGCTGTTTAAGATCCGTAAGCACGCTCTCGTAAGATACAGCCGTACCCTTTGCGATAAGCTCGTCATAACGGCGCTTTGCACGCACCTCGGCATCTGCCGTAAGATATATCTTCACTGTTGCGTTAGGAAGTACGACAGTTCCTATATCCCTGCCGTCCATTATCACGTCACGGCTTTCTGCCATATCACGCTGAAGCTGAAGGAGGAATGCTCTTACAGCCGGGATAGCGGAAACCTTGGAAGCCGCCATGCTTATTTCGGGTAAGCGTATCTCATCGGAAACGTCATAGCCGTTAAGATATATGTGCTGTGTGCCGTCCTTTATCTTTACGTCAAGAGAAATATGCGAAAGTGCCGCACTTACTCTCACGGGGTCGTCCATATCAACGCCGTTGCGGTCGCAGAAAAGACCTATACAACGGTACATAGCGCCCGTGTCAACGTATATAAAGCCTAAACGCTTTGCGCATTCTTTGGCGATGGAGCTTTTGCCCGCTCCTACAGGGCCGTCAATAGCTACTGCAATACTCATATCTTTTCTTCTCCAATTTACATATACACTAATTATAACACGGTTTTTATCTGATTGCAACAGGGAAAATGTGAAAATTAAGCGAAATAAACGTTTTTTAAACCTGTAAAGCAAAGAAAATTCCCCGAAAAACGAAATGCTTTTCGGGGAAATATGTCAGTTTGTTTTTGAAAGCTGTTTTTTCTGCGCTCTTTTAAGACACGCAGGAGAAAGCAGACGCAGTTGTTTTTTTACGGTGTTTCTCACCTCACGGCAGTCGGAAATATAGCTGCCGCCGTTTCCTTTGCCTGCCATATACTGCCTTGCTATCATTCCGTACAGCGTTATAAGCACCTTTAAGGTCATAACGGAAATCCTTGTGCGACAGCTGTAATAGATGCCGTTTTCCGCAAGATATTCCGACAAGATGAGATATGCCTCAAGATAGCTGTCTACCATTTTTCTTCCTGCAAGACCCGTTATGCTGTCGGGACGGTGGGCGTAGCTGTAAAGCACCTTTCGTGTGAAGGCAACATTTTCCGCACAGGCAAACAGGCGTGGCGTTGTAATTACGTCCTCAAAGCACTTTCCGAGAGGGTAGGATATATTGTTGTCGGTGAAGAGCGAACGTCTGTACAGCTTGTTCCATGCGTAATTTCTTACCGAAACATCGGAAATCAGCTTTTCAAACGCCTTTTTTCCGCCGATTACGCCGTTGCGGTGGGAAAGAAGCACATTTATACTGCGGTCGGATTTTTCAAAGTAATTGCAGTATCTACACTGTACTATGTCTGCGTTGTTTTTTACGGCGAGCGTGTACATTTCGGAAATATAAAAGGGTGATACAAAGTCGTCGCTGTCAACAAAGGCAATATATTCGCCTCTTGCGTTTGCAAGACCTGTGTTTCTTGCGGCTGAAAGACCTGCGTTTTGCTGAGTGATTATTTTTATGAAGTCATACTCGCTTGCAAACCTGTCGGCTATCGTCATGGAATTATCTTTCGTTCCGTCATTCACAATGATTATTTCGTATTTATATCCGAAATTCTGGCGGACAAGCGAATCAAGACAACGTTCAATGTATTTTTCAACGTTGTATACGGGAACGACCACACTCACGGCAACCGCACGCTCTCGCATATTATCTGTGTTCATATAAACCTCTCCTGAATAGAAAATAATTGCAGATAGAAAACTCGGACTATGGTATATCGGGGATATAAACAAATTTTACTACGCAAATTATACAACTAAAATAAATAGCAGTCAATCGGAAAAACGTATAAAAGTTTGTAAAACAAAAAAATACGGCAGTTTAACGAATAATCATATGCTTAAAGGCTGATAATTAAACAAAAAGAACAAACGGAGATGATAGCTTGAAAAGCATAAAAATATGCGTTGCCGCAATCACGGCAGGCGTGGTGTGTATTGCGGCGATGCTGGGGATACTGAGTGCCGCAATATATGCCGAAAACGAAAGCGGCAACAGCTTTATAGGGCTGATGTATCATCAGGTGTTAAAGGATGAAAGCAGAGCCGGAAAATATATAATTACTCCAAACGAGCTGGAGAGCGACCTTGCGTATCTGTCCGAAAACGGTTATGTTTCCGTTCTTCCGTCTCAGCTTGTGAAAATTCGTGAGCAGGGCGGCAGACTGCCGGAAAAAACGGTTGTGATCACGTTTGACGACGGGTATGAAACCGGACTTTATTATGTGCTGCCGCTGCTGAAAAAATACGGAATGAAGGCGGTCATAAATGTTGTCGGCAGTTATACGGACGAATATTCCCGTATCAACGAAGAGGGAAAGCACTTGTCTTATGCTTACCTGACATGGAATGAAATAAAGACGCTGTCGGACAGCGGTTATGTCGAAATAGGGAATCACACCTACGATATGCACTCGAACAACGGGGATAGAAACGGCTGTACGAGAAAAGAAAACGAGAGCGACGAGCAGTACCGCACGGTGCTGTATGAGGATGCGGATAGGCTGTCGGACAAATTACAGCAGGTCACAGGGAAAAGGCCTGTCGCTTTCGCATATCCCTTCGGGTCACTCTGCGAGGGAAGTGCGGAGATAATCGGCAGTGCGGGCATAAGCGTGTTTATGACCTGCTGTGAACAGCCGTGCAGTATGAACAGAAACGGCAGGATAGTGATAAACCGCTATAACAGAGAAAGCGGAAGGTCGGCACAGCAGATATGCGAGGAATTCAACAACGCATTTTAGCAAAAGTCGGAAAAGATAAAGAAAAACCGGGAGTCCGTAAAAACGAACTCCCGGTATTTTTCCGTTATTTCTGATTACTTAGACTCAGAAACGCTTGTTGAGCTACCAACGCTTGAACCTGATGTTGTGTTGTTGCCGCAAGCTGTTGCCATAGCTGCTACCATAGCTACTACTGCTACTAAAGCTAAAATCTTTTTCATGTCTTTAATCTCCTTACAGTAAGTTTGTATCGATCTATAACGCCAAGTCTCTCGCTTGGCTGAAATGAATTATACATAAATTTTACGTTACGGTCAAGTGGGTTTTGCTTTAATTTGTTTAATCGGCTTAATTTTCGTTCAGATTGACAAAAAAGAATGTAATCGTTTAAATGAAACTGGACATTTTTTTCGTTATGGTGTATAATATGTGAACAAAGCACACGCAAAGACCCGAATTTGTTACACTGCTGTAACTATAAATGCAGAATATGGATATTGTAAACTGATTTCAGATGTGAAAAAGGTAATAATATGTATGCTCTGGGTAAAAATACCTGCTGTGTGCCGAAAAAAAGAAGTAAAATCAGCATAATTCAAATGGTTTCAGAAAGGAAAATGATAGTATGGCAAATGTACCTACACCGCACATAAAGGCAAAAATGGGAGAAATTGCAGAGAAAATTCTTATGCCTGGAGATCCGTTAAGGGCAAAATTCATAGCCGAAAATTATCTTTCGGACGCAGTCTGCGTTAACGATACAAGAAATATGCTCGGCTTCACAGGCAATTACAAAGGCTCAAAGGTAACGGTAATGGGAAGCGGAATGGGAGTTTCATCTATAGGCATATACAGCTACGAGCTGTTCAATTTCTATGAAGCCGAAACGATTATAAGAATCGGAACGGCAGGTGCGCTTGTACCGCAGGTTCAGCCCAGAGATGTGATAATAGCGCAGGGTGCCTGCCACGATACTAATGTTGACAGGCAGTACGGCTTGCCCGGAACGTATGCGCCCATAGCCGACTTCGGACTTGTGAAAAGAGCGTATGAGCTTGCGACAGAGAAAAATATCAAGGCTCACGTCGGAAATGTATTGACGGGAGAGGTGTATTACGATGCGTCGGACAGCCTTTCGGCATGGTCGAAAATGGGTGTTCTTGCTGTGGAAATGGAAGCGGCGGCACTTTATATGAATGCGGCGGCGGCAGGCAAGAAGGCGCTGTGTATATGTACCGTTACAAACAACCCTCTGACAGGAACGGAGGACATTACACCCGAAGAACGTGAAAAGACCCTTACCGATATGATCACTATCGCACTTGATGTGTAACCGCTGTTTTCTTTATTTATTTTTAATAGTATACAGCCATATCGGCGCAATATGCCCCGAATGGCTGTATGTATATGTCAAAACTAAAAAACGATGAAAAAATGCCTTAAATTGGCGAAAACATAGTTCGTTTTTCGGCAATTTTACATAAAATTTTGCTTTGAAAATTGTTTGATATGCCATTAAAGTTTTCTTGCTATTCGCTAAAACTTATGGTATAATTTTGTTATATAATAATTTCCATTTGATGTGGAGGTTGTTTATTCTGTTATGATGAATGGGGGATAACCAGTGACAACTTTTGCTTACGTTGCTACCGACGTAAACGGTAAAAAGGTAAAAGGCACCGAAATGGCGGAAGATTCCGTTGAACTTATTGATAAGCTCCGACAAAAAGGCTTGTTCTGTACATCTTATAAGGATGCGTCAAAGAACAAGGCGGCAGATGTCAAGTTCAAGTTCAAGACGAAGGATCTGTCGTTCTTCTGCCGACAGCTTGCGGCGATGCTTACATCAGGTGTAAGCCTTGTAAAGGCACTTCAGATATTGCAGGCGCAGACTGAAAATAAAAAACAAAAGCAGGTGCTTCTCGATATATATGAGGAGGTACAGAAGGGTCGCAGCTTCTCTGAGGCTATAGCTACAAAGCCCGGTGTATTTCCGTCACTTTTCGTCAGTATGGTCGGCGCAGGTGAAGCGTCCGGTAACCTTGATACAATCATGAACCGTGTATCAGAGCATTACGCAAAGGACAGCAAGACGCAGAACAAGATCAAGGGTGCTATGATTTATCCTATCGTACTGCTTGTGCTTCTGGTAGTTATTATGATAGCGATGTTCACGATGATCATGCCTATGTTCCGTGACCTTGCGGGCGATTCTGAAATGCCTCCGCTGTCTGCGGCTATTTTCGGAATAAGTGACTTTATGATAAACCAGTGGTACATTCTTGTCATAGTCGTGATCGCAATTGTAATCGTACTGCGACTTATTGTCAAGACCCCTTCGTCAAAGCTCAAGTGGGACGAAATGCTTCTGAAATTACCTAAGATCGGAGGACTTCTCCGTACAATCTATACCGCACGTTTTGCCCGTACAATGTCAAACCTTTTCTCGTCCGGTCTTCAGATGGTAGACTGTATCGAAAAATCGGTAGGCACTCTCGGCAATACATATATCATAAAGCAGTTTGAAGATGTTGTCGAAAACGTAAAACGAGGCGAATCGCTCTCGGTAGCGATGGGCAGAATAAACGTATTTGACGGTATGTTTGTTTCTATCGTTTATGTTGGTGAGGAGTCAGGTACTCTTGATACCATCCTTGCTAAATCGTCCGATTATTACGACGATGAAGCCGACTCAGCAATATCAAGACTTGTAGGCCTTATGGAGCCTGTAATGATCATCCTTATGGGTGCCATGGTAGGTTGCTTGCTTGCAGGTGTATTCCCGATTCTTTACTCAGGTATGGAAGGCATGGGCAATACTTAAAAAGCAACGAAAATTAAACCTAATAAGCAGGAAGGAATTATTGAGATATGTTATCTATTGATATTACCGACAGACAAATCAAACTTGTCCGTGGTTCAGCACAGGGCAATAAGATCAAGATTGACGAGGTTGACTTCAGAGAGATCGAAAAGGGTCTTGTTTCAAACGGCTACATAGCAGATGTTCCGCTGGTTGCGGCTGAAATAATTGATATGATCAACACAAGAGCGATCAAGGAAAAGGATACTATCGTATCGATCAGCTCAAGCTCGATACTCTACAAGGAGCTTATGCTCCCCAAGCCCAGAAAGCTCTCCAATACCGCCGCTATCGAGGCTATGATAGGAAGCAACATGGGCATATCGGGCGACTATAATATTTCATATACCATAGTTGGTGAAACCGTAGACGAGAACAAGAACCCTCTTATCAAGGTTCTTGCCACAGCCTGCCCCCAGCGTCTTGTTGGCGGATATGTAAAGCTGTTCACGCACATGGGTCTTGCACTTAAGGCTGTAAACATTTCAAACAATGCAATTTCACGTCTTATCCAGAACACTCCGAAGATGTCGGGCTATATGCCGCTCCTGCTTGTTCAGATAGACAAGGAGTTCCTGAATATCAACCTTTACGAAGACAACGTTCTTTCGTTCTCAAGATATTTCAAGATCGACCCCGCTGATTATAATAACGCAGAGGACTATGTTAACCAGGCTATATATGATAACCTGTTCAGAATGTTCCAGTTCTTCCAGTCAAGGAAGGACATGAAGCCCATCAAGGAAATGATGTTCTACGGTGAGATAGGCGACTTCATAGCGCTTACGAACACCGTATCGGGCTTTAGCGTTCCCTGTCACATTCTGAGTGCACCGACAACCATTGCGTCAAGAGCTGACTTCGAGTTTACCGTATATGCAAACGCCATCGGCGCACTCTACAAGGTAAACAAGGAACTTGAGCATATCAACCTTCTTGATACCACAGCGGCTAAGGAAAGCAAGGGTCTTAATACCTTCTTCATCGGACTTGGTGCGGCGGCTCTCATAAGCGTTCTTGCGGTTGTCGGCGCAAATGTTGTTGTAGATGTTATCAACAATAGCATAAAGAGCGAGATAACAAAGGTGCAAGCACAGATAAACGACACGGCACTTCAGGCAAGGCTAACGACTTTACAGCAGAAGGAAGGCGTTCTTGCCAACTTCCAGAGTTACAAGGATTCTATTGCAAATGCCGAACTGATGTACAATTATATGCCTAAGGGTACTACAGCGGTATATAAGATGCTCAGAGAGCCGTTTACGGAAAAGCAGGACGGCATTGAGAGTGTAACGAAGGAAGACATTCGCAAAAACCTTTCAGGTATGAAGCTGATAGATTCAGTCGATATTTCCGGCTATTCTGTAACCGCAACATACAGCTGTAAAAATCAGGCGCAGCCTTCACAGTATGTCAGAGCGCTGATAGATCAGGGCTATTTTGAAAATATCACATATACCGGTTACACTGTTGAAAAAGGCGAAGACAATAAGGAAACCGTTGAGTTCAGCCTGACAATGCTTCTCAAGGCAGGTAATGGCGTTGCAGTCGATAAGAATTCGGCTAACAGTATTATCGAAGCAGGCGAGAACGGCACACAGACCGATACATCTTCAACCGCTTCCGCAACAGAATCAACTGCCGAATCTACGGCACAGTAACGGGGAAAGGACATACATAACATGAAGATCAGTAAACAGGAACGAATTCTTATAGTTGTATTTTTAGTTGCCGCAATAATAGGCGTCGGCATATTTGTATTTATTCTTCCCAACTTCAACAAGATCAGTGATAACAACAAGCAGCTTGCGTCTGTCAATAAGCAATATGCGGATATAAATAAACAGCTCGAACACGAGTCAACAATAGATAACGAGATCAGCCAGGCGTATGAAGACGGTAAGAACCTTGCCGACAAGTTTTTCAACGACCTCACAGAATACGAGGCTGACGAGATTATGCGTAAGTTTATTGCAAATGGCAAGGATATAACGATAGACGGACTTACAATTTCGCCTTTCTCAACGCAGGCACTTTCCGTATCGGTATTTTCACCCACAGAGGTAACATATCCTCTCAAGGACTTTGCCAATACCGTCGTTGAAACTCCGGATAAAGAAACCGATTTCAGCAAGCTCAGCACAAGAGAGCTTGTTATGTACGCAAAGAAGCTCCAGGCGACACTTCTTGCCGCAAGCGAACCGGTAACCGTAGGTTCTGTAACAGTAGCATTTACGGCACATTCAAATAAGCTCCAGAATCTTCACGATTTTGCAGACCTGCTTTATTCGGGCGTATACGAAAAGAACGGTGACGGAAAAACCGTTTCTATCGCATCGCTCAGCTATCAGATGGAAGAGAACACAAGCACAAATTCCGGTGAGAGCAACGCTTCTTCCGGCGATTACACAATGGAATTCTCCGTAAATCTGCTTTGCATACAGCCTGTGGCAGATCCCTTTGCGGCTAATAACAGCACAGCCGAATAAACGGTTGCTTACAAGTAAGAAATGAAAGGATGAAACGCTATGAACAAACATAACAAAAAAGCGTTAATGATGAAAAGGGCGTTACTGCGGCTGAAAGGCGGCAAGGGAAGCGTTTTATTCTTCATTATCGCTATAATGACGGTTATGATAGTTCTTGCATCTGCGGTTTATTATTCGACAATTTCCGCTCGTGCACAGGTCGAGATAAAATACGGCAATGAACAGTCTTACCAGAGTGCCGTTTCGCTAAATGACCTCGTAACCGAATATCTCAACACAAAGACGGACGATGCTTTCGTAGACGCTATAATTGCACTGTCGCCCAACAAGTCGCTCACCACAAAGGGCGATGGCACAGATGCTTTCGCAGAGCTTGCCGGCGGTCTTGGCGATTACAAGATAACGGTAACAAAGCTCAGCGGTGACAGCGGCGACGAAAAGCAGACGATAAAAGTCGAAACCGAAGTATTAGTAAACGGTGAAACCTCAACGGTAACCTCAATCGGTGAGTTTACGCTTGTTTCAAAACCTTATTCGTTCGACAGATTCTTCACATCTACAGGCTATGCTCCGAACGATGTTGTAATGTCCGGTATGACCGTAACTTCCACAATGTACCTTGATAACGAGTACAGCCAGATAGGTTCATCTCAGTCGGGCAACTCGGGTATCAATATCAGAGCCGAGGTTATCAGTGCGGGTACGCTTTCAATAAACAACGCACCTATCAACTCAAACGGTGACCAGACATTTGATATCACCACTGGAAACAACCTTATAATGACGTATAACGGCGGTCAGGGTGCAATGAACCTGAACGGCGGACGTATAAGAGTCGGCGGAAATCTGATACAGGGCACATCGTTCAACTACAAGAACGATACCGATGTTTATGTAGTCGGCGACTTTATAAGCGGACGACCCAGCGATGACAGCGATTGTGAGATCTATGTAAACGGTGATGCCGCTTTCTTCGGAAATGAAACATATATGGGCAAGGTTTATGTAAACGGCGATGTTTACATTGACAAAGAAGTAAACACGGGCGATAAGTTCCCCGGCGGAATAACGGTCGGAGGCAATATCTACCTCTGCTCAGGTTCAAGCTACTACGGCGCACAGAAGGCATGGATAAAGTCACACGGCGTTGATGACAGCAGAATAAAGGATTATACCGATGCTTCTATTCGCTTTGAAGCAAAGAACGGCGACAACGACAGCGCATACAATGCACTGCGTGCAAACATGGATAAGGCGAGAGGCTCAAATGAACAGGCATATTCGTATGTATGGCCTTCCGACAGCGGAACATGCGAATCCCTGACAAATGTCAAGGCTAAGATTAACGAAAAAGTCGGAAATCCCGAATATACAAACTGGAATATGACCAAGAAGTTTATCAATGACGACGGCTCATATACAGTAGATCCTATTAACTATAAGTTCGACAATGCAACCGAACCTCAGGTACAGGATGAAAGATTTAAAGACACAGGCAGTACAAAGAATCAGTTAGTAGTGTCAGCTCAGAAATTCGGTCAGTACGTCATAATGGGCGATATGCGCATTACGGCAGGAACATGGGACGGATACAACATAGTATTCGATACCACTATGCCCGGCGGTAACGATATTGATATGTATGTATATCTTCCCGCAAACTGCTTTATGAAGAAAACTCCTCCTGCTAACGAGTGGAGTTCACCCACATACAGCTTCTCAAATAAGTCGGAGGATAAATCCAAGTTCAACTGCTTCCGTTGGAACAACGAACCCGACGGTCAGTTTGCCGGTTGGTTCAGCGTACTTACAAAGGGTAAGGGCAGTGTAATATTCGTTATAGGCGACGGCGTAACATACTTTGCTCAGACACGAGTATTTATGGGTCACTACAACCTTCTTAAGGAGGTTCTTCCCGATGCGATAGCGGCAGATGGTAAGGTAACTAATACCGATAAATTTTCTGAAGCTAAGATAAGCGCCATTATGAGAACAAATGACACAGATGCCAGAAAGCAGACACTGTTTAAGCAGAACATTCTTGATAAGTACAAGAACTCAGGCGGAATTCATAACAACCTGTTCGTTGTTGCGATAAACAAGAACAGCGATGTAAATTTTGATATGCAGTATAATACATTCTGCGGTTTCATATATGCACCTTATATGACGTTCGGCGCAGGTAAATCGACAGAAGGACATTTTGCGATGCTCGGCGGTCTTATCGTATCCGACTATGAGATGCCGAATACATCAAGAGTGTATATGGCTACTATTCCGTATGACTACTATGACAGATATGTAGACAGTACGCTGACCGGAGCTGAAAAGGAAGACGCACGCTTTGATTATATGGAAAAGCTCATTTCCAATTCGGGCGGTGAGATCGGAACACTCGGTTCGTCAAGCTCAAGATCATGGAGAAAGTACGGTTATAACTGATGAAAGGAGCGGATAGCATGAAGCTGTTTAAACGCTTTAAAAGTAAAAAAGGCTTTACGCTGACAGAGGTTCTCGTTTCCATAGTCATATTCGCTCTTATGTCCGCTATCGTAATGCAGATACTTGCAATAGCGATAGCACAGCACAGAAAGAATGACAGCGTGGATAAGGATATGGACACGCAGATAAGCAATCTTGTGCAGGAAAACGCTCTTGTTGAAAGAGATACCGTAAATCTTGTCATGAAGTTTGTAAGTCCCACGGGCGGTACGAACGATGTCAAGATAAACGATGTAAAGATACGCAAGGACAGCACCGAAGCCGATAATGACGGCAGACTTGAGATAAATACTATTGATGCTACGATCAAGAATGACGGCGGCAATAAGGATAAGGATAAAAACAGCGGCAGTATGGTAACCGATGATATCCATATTTACGGCACAAAGGGTATTGACAAGATATACGTGCATGAAGAAAGCTGTGTTCTTGAGGACGGTAAATACAAGATTACGCTTGCGTTTATGGTTGATACAACCTCAACAAATGCACTTAACGGTTCAGAGAGCAAGTCTTTAAAGATTGCACTCCCCGAAGCGTCAAAGAATATTGTTGTAACGCCCGATGATAAAATGGTTTATAGCATGGTATCCGGCACAAATGTACGATTCAGTGCAAAGAAAGCAAGCGACAAGGATACTTCGTACAGCATGAAGATATACTTTACACTGTCCGAAGATAAGTTTGAAAGTGATTACGGTTGCTTTGCCAAGTATTTTGTTGATCCAAAAAGCACAGATACGGCAAAAACATCGGAATCATTTGATGATGCGGCTACAAACGGTATTTACAACCATATTTACGGTACGCCCGTAAAGGAGGATGATGCCGGATGAGAAAGCTCTTAAAGAAAAAGGCATTTACGCTGATTGAGGTCATAATCGCAATGGCAATTATGACAATACTCATTGTTGCGGCTATGTCTATGTTCAATCCCGTAAACGGCATAGTGAAATCTCTTGACGAGGATACAGTAACAAATGCCGTAACCGATACGATAACCAATTATGTTACTGATAAGCTGAAAAATGCTTCAACATACAACATAAAAGAATATAAGACCGAGGATCTTACCAAGAACTCCGACGTTGACAGCAGTGTGGCAAAGATAGCTTCCGTTATGTTCGCCGATAAGGAACTTAACGAAACTGTTTACTGCATGATACTGCGTTCAACAGCTGAGGGTTATCAGTTATACGATCTCGGCAAGCTCAACAGTGTTGTTGACTATAAGACAAAGGCTACTTCGCTTGTCAACAATAATGCTTATGCCGTATTCAATAATGAATATTACAATGACTCGCGCTATAAGTTCACGTTCAAGACGACCTCAGGCGATAAGGGCACATGGTGCAGAATGGGTGTCAACACTTACGATTCCGATGGAAACATAAAGGTAAGTGAGCGAGTTCAGATGTTCAAGCTGCTCAATATGTCGCTTCTGAAGCTGACACCTTCAAGCAGTCCCGACCTTGAGAATTACAGTTATTCTGATGATATGAATATTGTAATTCTTTACAGGATTAAGATTTTCGGCTGATAACAAAAAATCCCCCGCCGTAAGGCGGGGGAAATATAAACGCTTATTTTTTACAGCATTGAAAGATAAGCCTTGATAATGGTTTCACCGCAAAGCATACCGACTGCAAGTCCTACGCTCAGTGCAGGGCCGAAGGCGATACGGCGGCGCAGTTTTATCTTTGTTATCTTGCCGTTTTCCACGTTCGCACGGAATACATATTCCTTGCTGTCGGGAAGATTGCCCATTACTTCGTTCAGTTCGCTGCTGAGCGACTCAGTTGCGGCTTTAAGCTCATCGCCCGAAATATTCCACGCTTTTTCTTCAAAAAGCTCAGGGTCGATCTTGCACTTGCCGTGTTCAAATTCACCTATGATAACATCCTTTGAGCTGTCGACAGCCTTGCCCTCGCACCAACCTGTGAGTTTTTCGCTGATTTTTGCGGATTGCTCCTTAGTGAACCGTGACGATACGCAAAGCACGATAAGCCCGTAGACAGCGCCCACCACAACACCTATAACGGCTGAGGGAACTATCTTCCAGCCAAGCACAAAGCCCGATGCCGCCATAAGCTGAACATCGCCGCCGCCCATACCGCCGAATAAAGCGAGTATAGCAAACGGAACTGCGATAACAGCCGCACCTGCAAAATGCTCCCACCAGGGCATATTAGGCTCGGTGAAGAACGTGGCGATACCGAGTACGGCAATCGAGATCGTACACCAGTACGGGATTTCCATATGGTCAATGTCAATACAGCTGAGGACTATCAGCAATGAGAAGAATACAATTGCGACCACCATCGGCAGACTTGCCGAAAATCTTATGTAGGCGAGCAGGAACATTATTCCCGTCAGAGCCTCTACAACAGTGTAACGTGCCGAGATAGGAGCCTTACACTTGCGGCACTTGCCGCCTAAGAATATCCAGCTGAATATCGGCACAAGGTCATACGGCTTTATTCGTTCACCGCACGAAAAGCAGTGAGAAGGGCCGTTTACGATTGACATATGCAGCGGAGTGCGGTAGATTACCACATTCAGAAAACTGCCAATGACCGAGCCGAAGATAAACACAAGCACGCAAATTACGGTATCATACCATAGTATACCTGTCATATATATAACCATCCTTTCCTTTTTGGGACGCTGTAACAACGGTACAGATTTTAACAAATGGGGTTTGGGGCAACGCCCCAAGTGGGGTCGCAGGGGCGACAGCCCCCGTATTCTCCCCCTTTCCGGGGGAAAGGGGGCAGGGGGGATAGGGATATTAAATCCGCTCTGCGATATAAAATTAGCTTTTGTTTCAATCTGAACGCTGTAAAACAGCGTATGGATATTTTACCACATATCGCCGCCTTTTTCAAGTACGGGCGGCAAGTATACCACTAATCACAGGGGGAACAGTTTAATGAAGAACATACCGATAGGACAGATTCTTGTTGAGAACGGATTTCTGAAAGAGGATCAGCTTGAAGAAGCCCTTGAAAAACAGCGCAGTGAGCCGGGTAAAAAGCTCGGCGACGTATTGCTCGAGCTGGGCTATGTTTCAGAAACACAGCTTGCGCAGGCACTGTCTATCCGTCTTAAAGTGCCGTTCATCGACCTCACAACCACAAAGATTGATATAGAGGCGGTCAAGAAGATACCTGAGGCTATAGCAAAGAAGAACTGCTGTGTAGCGTTCCAGATGAACGATTCACGCCTTACTGTTGCTACAGACGATCCTATCAACTTCTACATATTCGAGGAGTTGAAGGTTATCTCCGGTATGGAGATACACGCAATGATAGCTACCCGTACAGCTATCAACGAAACTATCAGCAAGGCATATTCACAGCAGACCGTAAGCAACGTTATGGATAACCTCAATAAAGAGTACAACAATGCTACGGACAATGTTATCCAGGACGACCCCGAATCAGGCGAGCGTGTTGATAACGCACCTATCGTTAAGCTGGTAAATACAATAGTCGAAACCTCATTCAGAATGAATGCGTCGGATATTCATATAGAGCCTTTCAAGGACAGAACAAGAATAAGGCTCAGAGTAGACGGCGAGCTTATCGAGCAGATGAAGGTAAAGCCTGCCGCACATAACTCGCTCATTACCCGTATAAAGATACTCGGCGGTATGAACATCGCCGAAAAGAGAATACCTCTTGACGGCCGTTTCGGTATGACTATCGACGGCGTAAACCTTGACGTCCGTGTATCTACCATACCTACCGTTTACGGTGAGAAGTGCGTTATCCGTCTGCTTTCAACGGCAGATGAAAAGACAAGAAAGATAACCGACCTCGGTATGACGCTGTACAACTACGAAATGTTCAAGCAGATCATACGTTGTCCGCACGGAGTTATGCTGGTTACCGGACCTACAGGTTCGGGTAAATCTACAACACTGTACGCAACGCTCGGCGAGCTTTCAAAGCCCAACGTTAACATAGTTACCGTTGAGGACCCCTGCGAAAAGAAGATAGACGGTGTAAATCAGGTACAGATAAACGCAAAAGCAGGTCTTACCTTTGCGGCGGCTCTGCGTTCTATTCTCCGTCAGGACCCTGATATAGTAATGGTCGGTGAGATTCGTGACGGTGAAACCGCAGACATCGCTATCCGTGCCGCTATCACAGGTCACTTGGTTCTTTCGACCCTCCATACAAACGATGCCGCAGGTACTATCCTCCGTCTTGTTGATATGGGTGTTGCACCTTACATGGTTGCGTCATCTCTTGTCGGAGTTATCGCTCAGCGACTTGTAAAGCTGCTTTGCCCGGAGTGCAAGGAGAAGGTAATGCTTACCGATCCTGCCGACTTAAGACTTGTCGGAAAGACAGAGCCGGTCGAAATATGCAAGGCTCATTACGGCGGATGCCGCTCATGCCATAATACAGGCTATAAGGGCAGAACCGCTATCCACGAGATAATAGTAAGCTCGAACGATATAAAGGAGCTTATCTCAAGCGGCGCAACAGCCGAGCAGATAGGCGCACAGGCCGAAAAGAACGGAACAAAGCTGCTGAGAAGCAACGTTACCGATATGGTGCTTGCAGGCACTACAACGCTTGACGAACTGGTAAAAGCCACCTACTCCGTATAATACGGATGCGGTGTTAGCAATATGTCTTTTTAAAAGGAGAATAAAAAGGTGGATATTAACAAAATACTTGACGAAGCAAGAAGGCTCGGCTGTTCGGACTTACACTTTACTGCGGGACTTCCTCCCGTTGTACGTCTGCACGGCAGTATCAAAAAGCTCAGCGGTTATCCCGACTGCACAGAGCCTATCATTGTCAATATCATAAATCAGATAACCTCAATGAAGCACAAGGCTTCTATCCAGAAGGGTCTTGACACCGACTTCTCGTATGTATCCGCATCCGGACACAGACACAGAGTAAACGTGTACAGACAGAGGGGCTATCACGCAATAGCAATGCGACTTCTGCGTAACGATATTCCTACACTGCAGGATCTTATGCTTCCCGGACTTATGGGCGAGTTTGCACTCCGTCCGAGAGGTCTTGTGCTGGTAACAGGTCCTACAGGTTCAGGTAAGTCAACGACTCTTGCGGCTATGATAGACCATATCAACCGCAACAAGAACTGTCATATTATTACAGTCGAAGACCCTATCGAGTATCTTCACACACATAAGCAGTCAATGGTAAACCAGCGTGAGATCGGCGCCGATGTAGACAGCTTCGCAGGCTCACTGCGTGCCGCACTCCGTGAGGACCCCGATGTTATCCTCGTCGGAGAAATGCGTGACTTTGAAACTATCAATGCCGCAGTAACCGCCGCAGAAACAGGTCACCTTGTGCTTTCGACACTGCATACGACAGGTGCCGCAGAAACCATCGACCGTATAATAGACGTTTATCCGCCTCACTCACAGGGTCAGATCAGAGCGCAGCTTGCAAACTCCCTCGTAGCCGTTATTTCACAGACGCTCGTTCCCACGGCTGACGGCAAGGGTCGTATCGCCGCTCTTGAGCTTATGAGCTGTACAGACGCTATCAGCTCACTTATCCGTGAAGGTAAGATATTCCAGATTCCGAACTCCATCCAGACCTCTAAGGCTCTCGGTATGTTCTCGCTCGACCAGGATCTTGCAAGACTTGTCCGCACAGGTAAAATTACGGAAGAAGTTGCAAGAAGCCGTTGCCAGAACCCCGACGATCTCAAGAGATATATCGGAGCTTATTAATCAGCATAAATCATCAATTGATGATACAATGCCGCCTGTTTATACGGCGGCATTATTTATGCGCTTCTGAAAGGATTTTTAAATGAAATTTGTAATACAGCGTGTGAACCACGCAAGCGTCACCGTAGACGGCGAGGTAATTGGAAAAATCGGCAAGGGTTTTATGGTGCTTATTGGCATCTCACAGACTGATACAAAGGAAATCGCAGACAAGCTGATACGCAAGATGACGGGGCTTCGCATCTTTGACGATGAGAACGGAAAGACAAACCTTGCCCCTGCCGATGTCGGCGGAAGCCTGCTTCTTATCTCACAGTTCACGCTGTACGCAGATTGCCGCAAGGGCTACCGTCCCTCCTTTACAAGCGCCGGCTCACCCGATATGGCAAACGAGCTGTACGAGTATATCGTTGAGCAATGCCGGAAGTGTGAAAGCATAGCCGACGTGCAGACAGGCAGGTTCGGTGCGGATATGAAGGTAGAACTTCTGAACGACGGACCGTTCACGGTCATCCTTGACAGCAACGAACTGATGTAACGGCACGCTCAGAGCCGAACCGATTGTATAAGTGGTGAAAAATTACTGTAAATTCTTCCACTACATTTTTCGTCAAAATGCACAACTGAGAAAAATATTTTGTTGCATTTTTGTTAAATTTCCAATCAAACTATAGACAAACGGGCGAAAAAGTGTTATAATCAAGTCACATTAAAAGGAAACGCCGCAGCATAAAGCACAGCGCTCCCGGAAAGGACTTAAGTATGAATGAAATAAAATTAGGTAAAAAAATCTCCGAAGGTAAAACCGTTGACGTATATGAGAGCGGCGACCTTGCAGTAAAGGTATTCAAACCCGATGCACCCAAAACAGTAGTTTTCTATGAGGCTTTCATGGATTCAAAGGTTGAAGAAACAGGACTTAACGTTCCTAAGATAAAGGAAGTTGAGCTTATCGACGGCAAGTGGGCAATAGCTACAGAGCTTATAAAGGGCAAGACACTTGCACAGATTATGGAGGAAGAGCCTGAGAACTGTGACGGCTATCTTGATGACATGGTAGAGCTTCAGCTTGAGATACACTCAAAGAAGGTTACAGGCATTTCAAAGCTGAAGGATAAACTGAGAGAAGAAATCGAGAGCCTTGACGTAATCGACCACATCAAGAGATACGATCTTCTGACAAGACTTGACAGCACACCCAAGCACGTTAAGCTGTGCCACGGTAACTTCGGTCCTGAGAACATAGTTGTAACAGACGACAACAAGGTTTATATAGTTGACTGGATAGGCGCTTCGGCAGGTAATGCCAGTGCAGATGTTGCCAAGACATATCTGAAGCTCGCACTTACATCTACAGAAACAGCTGAGAAGTATCTCAACCTGTTCTGCAAGAAGACAAATACAGCAAAGACATATGTTCAGGAATGGCTTCCCATTATGGCGGCATCAACGCTCGCAAAGGGTGTTACAAGCAAGGAGGAGAAGGATCTTCTCTTTACATGGCTTGACGTTGTGGACTATTCTTGATGACAGCTTAATAACGATAATGACGCCCCGCTTCTGCGGGGCGTTTTTGTGTGCTTTTTGTGTATACGGCACAGGGAATATATCGGAAACGTCGAAAAAACGGTGTGAGCGGCATCATTTTTGAATATTTTCTGAAAATTCGCCGTAAAAGGCTTAACATTTGCGCCGATTTGTGCTATACTTACAACGTGGTATACTCTGCTTCGGAAGAATATATCCTTGCCGACAGCGGCAATAATATTGTAAACAACACACCTTAAAAGGACGTAAATATGAGTCAGAAAAAAACCAATTATCTTAATGCGGACGTTGAGCTTGAGAAAAGTACGCCTGCGGTAAAGAAAAAATCAAAGAAAAAGCAGAACAAGACATTGAATACGGTAAAGCACGTTTTAGGAGTTATCGGAACAACGTTTCTCAGCCTGTTCATGATAGTAATTATTACCTGCTGTATAGTAGCGGTAACGCTTACTGTATATATAATGCAGTTTGCCGACAGTGCGTTTGACGTTGATCTCAAGAACGTCGATCTTAGCTATACCAGCTTTATTTATGCGAAGAACAGCGCAGGAGAGCAGGTGGAGATAAAGCGTCTGTCAGGTGACGAGAATCGTATCTGGGTAAATATGGAGCAGATACCGAAGCACACTCAGGACGCATTCACGGCGGTCGAGGACAAGCGTTTCTACGAGCATGAAGGCGTTGACTGGAAAAGAACGGTTCGTGTAACAATATCGACTCTGTTCAACGGTTACGGCGAGGGCGGCTCGACCATAACACAGCAGCTTGTAAAGAATATCACGGGTGACGACAGAGTAACTCCCGAACGTAAGATTCGAGAGATATTCAGAGCGTTGAACCTTGAAAAGCAGTATACCAAGATAGATATACTTGAAGCGTATCTCAACCGTGTTCCTCTCGGAGGTACGGTTTACGGAGTAGGCTCGGCGGCTTACTATTATTTCGGAAAGACGGTCGATCAGCTGACAATTGCCGAAAGTGCGATACTTGCAGGTATGACACGTTCTCCGAGCGTGCTTAACCCTTATGCGAATCTTGAACGCTCGAAGGAAAGACAGCTTTACGCACTGAAGTGTATGTATGAGCAGGGTCTTATTACGACCGACGAATATGAAGCCGCAAAGACAGAGCAGGTCAAATTCAGACTTATCGTTGAGGGCGACGCTTACGGTTATAAGGATCCCAGATATGATGAGTATTACGGAAACAACGCAAACAAGGACGAGAACAGCGACGGATATGACGATGAGGATACTTATGAGGCATATCGCTGGAACGAGTATGAAATAACTCAGAACTGGTATGTAGACGCTGCCATACAGCAGGTTATCGAGGATCTGAGTAAGGCAAAAGGCATGACCTATGCAGAGGCGAAGGCGGATCTTTATAAGGGTGGCTACAAGATATATCTCAATATGGATATGGATATACAGGAGAAGCTGGAAACCTTCTTCAAGGATCCGAACAACTTCTTCTACAGCTATGACAAAACCGCAATAGAAGAAAACTGCGCCCAGGCGGCATTTGTTCTTACCGACTACAGAGGTAACGTAGTGGCTCTTGCAGGCGGTATCGGTGATAAGCCCGGTGACGGCTGTTTCAACAGAGCTACACAGGCTATACTGCCTATCGGTTCGACAATGAAGCCTATCTCGGTTTACGGTCAGGCTGTAGATAAGGATGTAATCAACTATTCTTCGATGATACTGGATAAATGTATCACGCTTCCCGAAGGCACAAGCTGGCCGAGTAACTTTGAGGGCGATTACGGCTCGGGCGGATATATACCGGCGTGGTATGCGGTACAGCAGTCAAAGAACACGACCGCTGTCCGTATGGCACAGGTACTCGGAATAGACACCTGCTTCAACTTCCTTACGGATAAGCTGAACGTTACAACGCTTGACTACACCTATGACAAGGCATATTCGCCCATTGCGCTGGGTCAGCTTACGCAGGGCATGACGCTTATGGAGCTTGCCGGTGCATATCAGATATTCGGCTCGGGCGGTGTATATTACGAGCCTAAGCTGTACAACCTTATCACCGACTACAACGATAAGACGGTTATCGAGCAGGAGCCTCTCGGTGACAGAGTAATGGAAAGCGACAGCGCATATATAACAAACAGACTGCTCAAGGCGGTTACGGATACTACAAACGGCTCGGGCCGATATGCAAGGATCGACGGTATAGAGGTAGTCGGCAAGACAGGTACTTCAAACGATGAGCGTGTTCTTGCGTTTGCGGGACTTACTGCGGATTACTGCGGTGTTATAAGACTGGGATTTGATGATAACAAGAACATCGGCACAACAAACTATATTTATCTTGCGCAGGTATGGCACAACTTTATGGTGAATGTTGTGAACGAGGATTCCACAAAGACCTTTGCAAAGGATTCAAACGTAGTCGAAAAGAAATACTGTACCGAAACAGGACTTCTTGCAACGTCAAAATGCAAGAATACCGCTGTGGGTTATTATAAGGCGGATAATCTGCCAAAGACGTGCGATTCCACGCATAAAGACGGCGAGTATGTAAAGAAGCACGGCGGTGAAACATTGCTTGTACCCGACTGGGGTACGCAGAAAGCGGAAGAAGATACGAGCAGTACAAGCTCGAACTGAGAAAATTCAACAATGACAGCGGCTTACATCAGCCGCTGTTTTCGTGAAAGGATCATTGATATATGACATTCAGACTTACAGCACCTTGTCACTTCGGACTTGAAAAGACGCTTTCCTTCGAGGTACGCAGGATAGGCGGAGAGGATATAGCCGTGTCGGACGGACGGGTGACGTTCACCGGTGACGAGCGTGTGCTTATAAGGGCGAATATGTGCCTGTCGACCGCAGAGCGTGTGGGAATACTTCTTTCGGAGTTCAGGGCAAGAACATTTGAGGAGCTTTTTCAGGGGGTAAAGGCGATCCCTATTGAAAAATATGTCGGAAAGTTCGACAGATTTCCTATTAAGGGCATCAGCCTTAATTCAAAGCTGACAAGCGTTCCTGCCTGCCAGAAGATAATCAAGAAGGCTATGGTCGAGCGAATGAAAAGCGTTTATAAAATCGGCTATTTTCAGGAAACCGAAGCATTGTTCCAGTTCCGCTTTTCAATAATGAAGGATAATGTCACAATGACGCTTGATACATCGGGCGAGGGGCTTCACAAGAGAGGCTACCGCCGTTTTTCCAATGCCGCACCTATAAAGGAAACGCTTGCGGCGGGAATTGCCGACCTTGCAAGGATAAGGGACAACGATATTGTCTGCGACCCGTTCTGCGGAAGCGGAACACTGCTTATCGAGAGCGCACTCAAGGCACTTAACATACCGCCGTGTCTTGACAGGGAATTTACCGCTATGCAGTGGGAATTCTTGCCCAAGGAAATGTGGGACGAGGAAAGAGAAGCGCTCAGAGCGAACATCAGAAAGCCCGAAGGCTTCAAGCTGTACGGCTTTGATATAGACCCCGAAGCCGTAAGACTTACCCGTGACAACGCAGTAAAGGCGGGCGTGGGTGAATATATTGAGGTTAAGCAGCGTGATGTTGCGGATTTTACATATCCGGAGGGCTGTACCGTTGTACTTTGCAATCCACCTTATGGCGAGCGTATGCTTGACGAAGAACAGGCGCACGAGCTGTATAAGGAGATGGGCAAAAGATTGCTTCCGACAGAAAACAGGAGATTATTTGTAATCACTCCGGACGGTGAGTTTGAGGAACTGTTCGGAAAAAAAGCAGACAAGAACAGAAAGCTGTATAACGGTATGCTTATGTGCAGGCTGTACAGCTACTTTAAGGCAACACCGCACAATTAACGGCTATCGCCTTTGCCGCACGCTAAGCTTGCATATTTCCCGTTATCTTGCACAAATTTCGCTTGACAGGCGCAAGCCCGCCTGCACTCAATTTATACAATCTGACGAAAAATCTGACTGCGCAATCGCATGACAATAATTATGCGGTATTGCCTTTGCCGCACGCTAAGCTTGCATATTTTCCGCCATCTTGCACAAATTTCGCTTGACAGGCGTCAGCCTGCTTGCGTTCAATTTATACAATCTGACGAAAAATCTGACTGCACAATCGCACGACAATAATTATGTGGTATTGCCTTAAAAGCTGATAACGCAATTATTATCAAGCGGTATGCCTTTGAGAAGGTGTGCCGCTTTTCTGCACTGTGAATATTACTAAACCGTTATTGCTTTTTTGTTGAATATGTCAATTGCGGATATAACCGAATGCTGATATACTTATAATAGACAAGGTAACTAGACTTTGTCAAATTATCGAAGTGTGAACAAAATTTATTTTGCACAATATTGCAGGAGGTACCGCTATGAAAATTCTCAGAACAGTCGTTTCAGCAATAGTTGCCGCCGCAGGAGTATGGCTTTGCGTGGCACAGGACACTACGCTCGACAGACTTGACTTCTATATTTATTCGGTCTGCTCATCGCTACTTATTACATTGGCTGTCGCTTTCGGCATTTTTACATTTATAAAGCACAGCTTCGGACGGTTTATCGGCGTTACTGTTGCCGTGAATGCCGCTGTTTGCATATTCCACGCATATAAGTACCCGTACAACGTAATGAATGTCGGCGGTTTTGCGTCGCATATGGAATGGTTCGCTTCGGCTCTGCCGTTCAATCTTCTTATTGCCGCAGGGGCGAGTGCAGTGTGCATACTTGGATACAAGCTCATCAACACTAAGCAAAGTAAAACGACGGTGTAAGTAAATATATTCCGACAGCCGCAGATTTGCGGCTGTTATTTTTTGCAAAACAATTTAATGAAAAAGCAGAAAAAACTGTAAGCCAAAACGTGTGAAATATTTCATATTTTTTGTATAAAGTTACAAAAAACTCTGTATTAAAGACGAAAATTAGGTATTATTGTTGACTTTATGGATGAAATAATGTAAAATTACTAAATAAGGATTAAAGCGAAGGAGAGATCTCTGTGGAGAACGTATTTTTTGCACGTCAACCGATACTGGATGTGAATAATAATACATACGGCTATGAACTGCTTTACAGAAATCAGCCCGGAGTAAACGCATATACAGGAAACAACGGAGATGTAAGCACAGCAGATGTAATCAACAACGCATTTTTTGTCGATAATATAACAAGCGTTCTAGGCGGAAAAAAAGCATTCGTTAATTTTACGGGCAACCTCATAAAAAGAGGAGTGCCGAAGATGATCTCAAGCGATATACTCGTAGTCGAACTGCTTGAGAGCGTAATGGCAGACGCAGAAATAATAAGGCGCTGTATAGAGCTTAAGAAGCTGGGATATATAATCGCTCTTGACGATTATGAATACGGCGAGAATACAAAGGCTCTGTTTGAGCTTGCCGATATAATAAAGCTCGACTTCCACACCTCCCGTGAGGCAGTGGAACGCACAGCGGAAAAGTGTATAACATATAATAAGATAATGCTTGCCGAAAAGGTGGAAACTCAGCTTGAGGTGGAATATGCCAAAAGGCTCGGCTGTACATATATGCAGGGCTATTTCTTTGCAAAGCCCCTGCTTATGACGCACAGGACAAATACGCCTATGGCAAAGACGTTCCTTCATATACTCGGTCTTGTATATTCGCCCGAGCCTGACTATGAAGAAATAGCGGCAGTCATTTCGACGGACGTTGTGCTGACGATAAGACTGCTGAGGCTTATAAACGTAATGTACGGCAGTACCGGGAACAAGATCTCGACCATTCATCAGGCGCTTGTTCTGCTCGGCTTTGAAAAGCTGAAGGAATGGATATATCTTGTAGGTCTGCAAAGGTTGCAGAAGGATACGCCCGATGAGCTTATAAGGCTTGCACTGTTCAGGGCAAAGTTCTGCGAGAGCATCTCAAAGGTAATGCCGGGACAGTTTATACACAGAAAAGAAATGTATCTTATGGGACTTATGTCGGTAGTGGCAGGCACGACCGATGAACGTGATATAGGAAACGTTATGAAGGAACTTCCGGTAACGGACGAAATAAAGAACGGTCTGCTGGGAGCGGACGGACTTTTCGGAGATGTGTTCAGACTGGTAGTCGATTACGAACACGCAAACTGGGACAAAGTGGAGGAGTTTGTCAAAAAATACAACGTTGATGCACAACAGCTTGCAAACGAATATGTACAGTGCGTCAGATTTATGCAACAATTTTATATAGGGTGAAACGCAGATTATCTATTATTACAATACAAAAACTTTTCTATAACGGAGTGATAATATGGCTGAAAATAAATGCGCCGCAAGACTTGAGCCTTCGAGCAGGGATATGAGCGAGCTTAAAAACCGCTTCAAGCCGGGATATGATTGGGAAACGATATGCTCTACAATGCTCGAACATCTTATGTGCGGAGTTGCTATATATGAGCTTTGCCCCGACAGAGTAAGGTCGCTTTATTTCAACGAGAAATATTACGAGATGGTGGGTTACACAAAAGAGCAGTATGAACAGTACGCAGACAGCGTTACCTCGTCGCTTTACGGAGATTCGGCTGAGATGATCTTTGAAAAAGCCGGGCGTTCGGTAAAGACCGGAGAAACATTCTATGCCGAATGCAAAGGCAGACGCTATGACGGCAGTGATATATGGGTGCTTGTCAAGGCAAAGCTGGTTGATTTTATAGAAAGCGAACACCCTGTATTTCTTGCAATAGTGCAGGATATGACACACAGGAAACTGGCAGAATATGAAAATGCGGTAAATCTTGAGCGTTACCGTATACTTGAGGCGACATCGAATGCGGTCACATTTGAATATGATATTCCCGATGATATAATGACGTTTTCGTACGGCGGAGGTAGGGCGGATTCGGCAAACCGCTCCATAAGCAACTATGCGGAGGTTTCAAAACGCACAAAGATCGTATATCCGGATGATGCCACAAAGTTCTATGCGGCGCTGAAAAAGGCAAGCAAAAAGCCTGTAAGTTGTCTGACGCTCGACTACAGATCCACGATAATAGATCAGAACAGCTACCGCTGGGTAAGGACGTGTTATTCAAGCGTAGCGGACGCCGGCGGAAAGGTAATAAAGGTCCTCGGAAGAACACAGGATATAGACGATGAAAAGCGTGAGCAGCAGAGAATGACGCAGCTGGTCGAGCTTGACAGCACAACGGGACTTCTGAACAAGCTGGCGACAACAAACCACATTCAGCGGCTCATCAGCGAAAAGACGAACGCAAAGAGCTTTTTCGCTATGCTTGATATAGACGATTTCAAGGCGTTCAACGATACCTACGGGCACAGCTTCGGTGACGAGGTGCTGAGAACGGTAGGAAAACTGCTTTCGAGAAAGTTTCCGAATGCGGTTGTCGGAAGGTTCGGCGGAGATGAATTTATCGTGTTCACCAGAGGCACGAGTGAATCTACCGTTGTGGACGAGTTCGAAGATTTCCTTGAGGTGTCGGGAAAGGCTGAGATAGGCGGCAAGAGGTATACGATAAAGTGCAGTGTAGGCATAGCGTGGAGTGAATCGTGCGATGTTGACTATGCGCAGTATTTCGACGAGGCGGACGAACAGCTTTACAGGGCTAAAAAGGAAGGAAAACACCGCATCTGCCGCAAGAAAATCGTTTAAAATTACCGAAAACTTTGAAAAACGGCTTGTTTACGGCAAAATGACGTAATTTTGCTTGACAACGGGCATAATATGTGATATACTTACTTAAAGTAGAATATGGTAGGCTAAAGACTGAGTTCATCTCGGTCTTTAGCTTATATATAGGGCTTTTTACGGCTCTTGTTTGAAAGGAGGCTTTCAAAGTGCCGAAGGAAAAAGGCGGCAAGAAGAATCAGGCGGAAACGGTCGAGAGAATTACCGAGCAGAAGGTTCTGCCGATAATCGAGAGATACGGCTATGAGCTGTGGGACGTTATCTTTGAAAAAGAGGGTGCCATGTGGTATCTGAAGGTGCTTTTCGACAAAGCGGACGGAGGAATAGACGACGCTGAATGCGAGGAAATAACAGAACCGCTGAACAAGGCTGTCGATACGCTGTCGTGCATTGACCTTGTGGACGTTTTCGAGGTAGGCTCGCCGGGGCTTGACAGACAGCTCAGAAAGCCTTTCCACTTTGTGAAGATGAAGGGCGAAAAGATAAAGGTGACCGTGCGTGACGAAAACGGAAAGACGGCGTATTATTCGGGCGTTCTCGGAGATTACGATGAAAATTCGGGCGAATTCACTGTACAGACAGATGACGGCGAAATGAAGTTCAATGCCGCTAAGTGCAGAAGAATTGCCCTTGACGCATAAAAAATAATTAACGGAGGAATTATTAAAAATGGCTAACAGCAACACAACGGAGCTTTTTGAGGCTCTGACATTGCTTGCAAAGGAGAAGGGGATTGACCCCGCTGTGCTGATAGAGAAGATACAGACAGCACTTGTTATCGCTATCAAGAAGGAATACCCCAGAAGCGAGAATATCAAGTTTGATATTGATATTGCAAAGGGCAAGTTTGATGTGGCTATCCAGAAGGAAGTTGCCGCAGAGGTAGAGGACGATGCAAACCAGATTTCGATGGAGGAGGCAAAGACTCACACCCGCAGAAAGCTGGAATACGGCGATATTGTAGCGATAAAGCTGGATACACAGCATTTCGGCAGAATTGCCGCACAGACGGCAAAGCAGGTCATCAAGCAGGGCCTTAAGGAGATAGAGCGTGAACAGCTCGTTGCTCAGTGGGGAGGTCTTCAGGACGAGGCAGTAACTGTTACCGTACTCAAGACAGAGCCGAGAACAGGCAACGCTACCGTAAACCTCAACGGAAACGAAGTACCGCTGTTCAGAAGCGAGCAGATACCCGGCGAGGTACTAAGGCCCGGCGATATGGTCAAGGTTTATGTTTCCGGTGTTTCCGCAACAGACCACAGACCTATGCTCAAGATCTCAAGAGTGAACAAGGAACTTGTAAAGCGTCTGTTTGAGAGCGAAGTACCCGAAATATATGACGGAACAGTTGAGATAAAGGCTATCAGCCGTGAGGCAGGCTCACGCTCAAAGGTTGCGGTTATAAGCAACAACCCCGATGTTGATGCACTCGGTGCGTGCATAGGCCCCGGCAGACAGCGTATCAGCAAGGTATGTGCCGAGCTTGGCGGAGAGAAGATGGACGTTGTATTCTACAGCGAAAAGCCCGAGGAATTCATCGCACAGGCGCTCAAGCCCAGTGATGTTATCAGAGTAGAGATACCCGACCCCGAGGTAAAGGCTTGTACGGCTATCGTTCCCGACAACCAGCTTTCACTTGCTATAGGCAACAAGGGTCAGAATGCGAAGCTCGCCGCAAAACTCACAGGCTTCAAGATAGACATACGCCCCGAAAGCGGCTTCTATGAAGGAATAGAGAGCAAGCAGGAAAAGGCCGAGGAAGAGGCTCAGGCTGAGGAATAAAAACCCTTTACGAAAGGATGGATCGCTTTGGCAGTTAAAAAGATACCGATGAGAAAATGTGCGGGCTGTGAGGAAATGAAAGAGAAAAAACAGCTTGTAAGAGTTGTCCGTACTCCCGAGGGAGAGTTTGTACTCGACTTCACGGGTAAGAAATCCGGACGGGGAGTGTATGTCTGCAAGAGCCGCAGCTGTCTTGAGGCGGCACAGAAAAAACATGGGCTTGAACGCTCTCTGAAATGTGCGGTACCGCAGGAGATATATCTTGAACTGCTGAAAAGCATCGGAGAAAGCGACGGTGAGTAACGGCAATGAATTTTTTAAGTACGCTCGGTCTTTGCAGAAAGTCCGGACGTCTGATACACGGGTTTGATCCTGTTTGCGAGGAGCTTAAAAACCCGAAATCGAAAATTGCGGGAGTTATTCTCGCAAGCGACGTATCGGAGAAAACACAGAAGGAAATGCGTTTTTTCTGCGATAAATACAGTGCCCTGCTGTCGCAGTGCGATTGTACGATGGACGAAATCAAGTCGGTCCTCGGAAAACGCACGGGAGTGCTTGCCGTTCTCGATGAAGGCTTATACGCAAGCCTTACAGGCGAGCATAAAGGGAAATAAGCGGTACACCCGATTTATATATACAATACTAAATCTGACATAAAAAAGGGGATCAGTGAATGGATAAAAAATATCGTGTAAACGAGTTGGCTAAGGATCTTAATATTCCTGTAAGTGAAATTACGGATGTGGTACAGGAGTATTTCGGAGTACAGAAGAAATCGCAGGCTTCGCTTTCTGAGGATGAGCTGTCTGTTGTTCTCGAAAAGTATTCTCAGAGCAACCAGGTGAAAAATTTCAATTCATATTTCGCTTCGGCAAGCAAGCCCAAGACGGAAAAGAAGGAAGAAAAGCCGGCAGAAAAGCCTGCAAAGAAGGCTGAGAAGAAGCCCGAACCCAATAAGGAAGCCGACAAGGCGGAAAAGGTACAGGCAAAGTCCGAAACAAAAACAGAGGCTAAGCCCGAAGCAAAGCCTGAAATAAAGACAGAAACAAAGTCTGAAGCTAAGCCCGAGATAAAGGCAGAATCAAAGCCCGAAGCAAAGAGCGACAAGCCTGCAGACAGAAAGCCTATGGGCGACCGTAACGACAGAAAGCCTTACGGCGACAGACAGCAGGGCGACAGAAAGCCCTACGGCGACAGACAGCAGGGCGACAGAAAGTCTTACGGCGACAGACAGCAGGGTGACAGAAAGCCCTACGGCGACAAACAGCAGGGCGACAGAAAGCCCTACGGCGACAGACAGCAGGGCGACAGAAAGCCTTACGGCGACAGACAGCAGGGTGACAGAAAGCCCTACGGCGACAGAAGAAACGATACCAGAAACGACCGCAGGGATAATAAGCCTGCACAGCAGACAGCTCCGGCACAGCCTGTTATCGACCTCGCAAATATCAAGACAAACGCACCTCCCACAAAGCACGTCAAGGGTGAGGCTGTACAGAGAGGCGAGCAGGTCACAAAGCACGTTGACACAAGGGGCAGTTATGTAAACCTTGATAAGTACAACGAGAAGTATGAAACCATAGCTTCGACCGAGAGCGGCAACAGACGTCAGAATGACGCTTATACAAAGAAGCAGAAGATAAGTCAGAAGTCGCAGAAGGGCAAGCAGCAGTTCAGCAAGAAGAAGGAAACGGAGGCTCAGAAGCTGAAGCGTCTTGAGCTTGAAAAGGCAAGAAAGAAACAGCTTGAGATACAGGTTCCCGATGAGATAGTCGTATCGGAGCTTGCGTCACGTCTTAAGGTCACAGCGGCAGACGTTATAAAGAAGCTGTTCAGCCTGGGCGTAATGGTTACTATCAACCAGTCGGTCGATTATGATACGGCTTGTATCGTAGCGGAAGAATTCGGTGCAAAGGTTACCAAGGAAGTTGTAGTTTCCATCGAAGAACGTCTGTTTGAAGAGGTAGAGGATACAGAGGAGAACTTACAGCCCCGTTCACCAGTTGTTGTTGTTATGGGACACGTTGATCACGGTAAGACATCGCTCCTCGACAGAATCAGACACGCTAACGTTACGTCCGGCGAAGCAGGCGGTATCACACAGCATATCGGTGCTTACAGGGTAAAGGCAGGCGGCAGGGATATTACATTCCTTGACACTCCCGGACACGAGGCGTTCACCGCTATGCGTGCAAGAGGTGCGCTGGCTACTGATATAGCGATACTCGTTGTTGCCGCAGACGACGGCATTATGCCTCAGACGGTAGAAGCGATAAATCACGCAAAGGCTGCCAACCTTTCGATAATAGTTGCGATAAACAAGATGGATAAGCCTACGGCAAATCCCGACAAGGTAAAGCAGGAGCTTACCGAGCATGGTCTTGTATGCGAAGAATGGGGCGGCGATGTAATCTGCGTTCCCGTATCGGCAAAGACAGGCGAGGGTATTGACGAGCTTCTCGAAATGGTAAACCTCACGGCAGATGTCCTTGAACTTAAGGCTAACCCCGACAGACTTGCAAAGGGCGTTGTTATCGAGGCAAGAATCGACAAGGGCAGAGGTCCTATCGCTACTGTTCTTGTACAGACAGGTACGCTCCACACAGGCGATACCATAATCGCAGGTACTGCTGTAGGACGTGTCCGTGTAATGCGTGACGACAAGGGCAAAGCGGTAAAGGAAGCCGGTCCTTCTGTTCCCGTTGAGATAATGGGTCTTGCGGAAGTGCCGAGCGCCGGCGACGATTTTGCGGCTGTTGAAGATGAAAAACTCGCAAGAGAACTTGTTGAAAAGAGAAAGTTTGATGCTAAGGAAGAGCAGTTCAAACTCTACAAGAAGGTCAGCCTTGATAATCTGTTCTCACAGATCGAAGAAGGTTCAATGAAGAAGCTTCCCATCATAGTAAAGGCAGACGTACAGGGTTCTGTAGAAGCTGTTTCACAGTCACTGTCAAAGCTGTCAAACGAGGAAGTAAAGGTAGAAGTAATTCATGGTGCGGTAGGTGCCGTAACAGAAAGCGACGTTATGCTTGCAAAGGCATCGGGCGCTATCATAGTAGGCTTTAACGTAAGACCTAACCCTGCGGCTGCAGACAACGCAAAGCGTGACGGTGTCGATATAAGACTCTACAGAGTAATATATGACGCAATAGAAGAAATCGAAACAGCTATGAAGGGTATGCTTGCGCCCAAGTACAGAGAAGTTGATACAGGACGTGTTGAGGTAAGACAGGTAATGAAGCTGTCGAGTGTCGGCGTGGTAGCAGGCTCTTATGTACTTGACGGTAAGGTACAGAGAAACGGCGAGGTAAGAGTTGTCCGTGACGGCATAATCGTTGCTGTTGACAAGATAGCAGGCTTACGTCGTTTCAAGGACGATGTGAAGGAAGTAGCCGCAGGCTACGAGTGCGGTATCACGCTTGAAAAGTTCACTGACATAAAGGACGGCGATATATTCGAGGCGTTTGTTACCGAGGAGTACAGAGATTAATGGCAAATTTCAATACAGCAAGACTTGCGGAGGATATAAAACGTGAGATCTCCACAGCTATGCGTGATATAAAGGACGGCGCTGTAGTAAAGGCGATGGTCGGTGTGTCACGCTGTGAGCTGACAAGCGATCTGTCCTACTGCAAGGTTTATATCACAACGCTTGAGGGCGGCGACACCACGAAAAATGTCGCCGAGCATCTCAAGAAGGCAGAGGGCTTCTTTAAAAGAAGAATCAACGAGCGTGTGAAGATGCGCAAGCTGCCTCAGCTGATATTCGTGCCGGATAATTCGATGGATTATTACGAGCATATCAGCGAGGTGATAAGCAAACTGCCGAAACCTGCCGAACCCGATGATAACGGCGATGACGAAAGGCAAACAATAATGATAACAGACGTTAAAAAAGCGGCAGAGCTACTGAAAAGCAACGATGATTTTCTGATACTGTCACACGCCAACCCCGACGGAGATACACTGGGCTGTGCTTACGGCCTTTGCGGTATGCTTCAGAAGATGGGTAAACGGGCAAAGGTTATGTGTGCGGATGAGATAGCGCCCCGTATGGAGTTCCTGCGTGATACGGTGATACAGCAGAACTTTGAGGAAAAGACCATAGTGAGCGTTGACGTTGCCGACAGGAAACTGCTCGGCGACCTTGACGCAGTATACGGCGGCAGGATATTTCTTGCGATAGACCACCACGAGAGCAGACAGGAGTTTGCAAAATATACTCTTGTCGATTCCGATGCGGCTGCGGCTTGCGAACTTATTTTTCAGATAGCGGAGGAAATGAACGCACAGCTTGACGGTGAGATAGCGTCCTGCCTTTACACAGGACTTGCAACCGACACTGGCTGCTTCAAGTATTCCAACACGACAAGCAGAACGCATATAATAGCCGCTAAGCTGATGGCTTATGAGTTTGATGTTTCCGGCATCAATTACAAGCTGTTTGATATGAAGTCAAAGGGCAGACTGGAGCTTGAACAGGCGATAATGCAGGGAATGGAATTCTTCTGTGACGACAGGGTAGCGGTAGTATGGCTGACAACGGAGCTTATGGATCGCTTTAATGGCAGAGTTGACAGCGAGGACTTCAACGGTCTTGCAAGCCTTCCCCGTCAGGTAGAGGGCGTAATTATCGGCGCTACCGTAAAGCAGAAGGGTCCTGCTACGTTCAAGATCTCGGTCAGAACGGCAGAACCGATAAACGCAGGAAGCGTGTGTGCCCTGTTCGGCGGCGGCGGTCACGCCAGAGCCGCAGGCTGTACCATAGAGGGCAGTATAGAGTTTGTGAAAGCAAAGCTGCTGCCTGTATTTGAAAAGGCGCTGAAAGCAAATGAATGAAATAAACGGCGTAATCTGCATCAATAAACCGCAGGATTTCACCTCGTTTGACGTTGTGGCGATAATGAGAAGGGCGGCAGGAACGAGAAAAATCGGTCACGGCGGTACACTCGACCCTATGGCGACAGGCGTTTTGCCGATATATATCGGCAGAGCGGCAAAGACAGCCGACCTGAATCCTGTCAGCGACAAGAGATACCGTGCGACCTTCAGGCTCGGTGTGACTACCGATACCGAGGACGTATGGGGCAAGGTGCTGACAAAGAGCGAAAAGCTCGTTACACTTGCGGAAATTACCGATGCGTTAAAGACTATGCAGGGCGATATAATGCAGATACCGCCGATGTATTCTGCGGTGAAGATAAACGGCAAACGGCTTTATGACCTTGCAAGGCAGGGCATTGAGGTTGAACGTGCCGCTCGTCCGGTCACGGTATATTCGATAGAGCTGTCAGACTTCGACGAGGAAAAGCGCACAGGTACGCTTGATATTTATTGCTCAAAAGGAACCTATATCCGCACTATCATAAGCGATATAGGAAAAAAGCTCGGCACAGGAGCGATAATGACCTCGCTTTGTCGCACGATGGCGGCAGGCTTTACGCTTTCGGACTGCCACGATATTGAAACGCTTCGTAATATGCCGCCTGAGGATACCGCAAGGCTGGTACTGCCGACAGAGCGTGTTTTCTCGTGCTATGACGAGATAACTCTGGACGGTACACAAAAGAAGCTGTTCATGAACGGCATGATACTTGACTGCGGAAGAATGGATATTTCATACCCGGAAGGCACCTGCCTGCGTCTTAAGCACGATGGTGATTTTTTAGGCGTGGCAAGGGTGAACGGGGAGAACGGGCTTAAAAGCGTATACCTTAATATATTATCTTGATTTTCCCATTTAATGCGGGACACGGAGGTTTATTCTTGATTGACATTACCGAAAATATAATACCCATCCCGCCGACAGCAACGGCACTCGGCTTTTTTGACGGCTTGCATTTAGGTCATATGAAGGTCGTGGAGGAATGCTTCAGACACGGCGGGCTTTGCCCTGCAATGTTCACGTTTCACAGCGACACGGCATTGCCTAAAAGGGAAAGGATAGAGAACCTGCTCACAAACGATATGAAGCTGGAGAAGCTCGCAGAAGCGGGAGTGCAATATATTTATTCTCCGGATTTCAATTCGGTGTGCGACTACACGGCAAGGGATTTCATCGAAAAGGTTCTCGTGAAGATAATGAACGCAAAGGTCGTTGTGTGCGGATTTGATTTCAGGCTCGGAGCAGGCGGAGGAAGCAATGCCGAAGAGCTTAAATGTATATGCCGTGAGTACGGCATAAAGGTCGTTATAATACCGCCGTTCAGTCTGGACGGATGTGTGGTACATTCAACGGCCATCAAAAATCTGATAAAATCGGGTGAAATAGCAAAGGCAAACAAACTGCTCGGATATGATTTTTCGATAGAGGGCAGAGTGATAGAGGGCAACCGCATAGGCAGAACTATAGGAAGCCCGACCATAAACCAGCGTTTCCCCGAAAACATAGTTATGCCACGTTTCGGAGTATATAAGAGCGTGACATATCTTGACGGCAGGGTCATGCCGTCTGTTACAAACATAGGCGTAAAGCCTACTGTTGACTATAAGGACAGTCCTCTTGCGGAAACGCATATAATGGATTTTGACGGTGATCTTTACGGCAGGACACTGCGTGTTTCACTGCTTGATTTTATACGTCCCGAAAGACGTTTTGACAGCGTAGGCGAGCTTAAAGCTCAGCTTGACAAAGATAAAATCACCGCCAAGCAATAAATACACTGTTTTATCACACAGGTTTCACCTGTGCAGGATAGAATATAGCAGATGTGCGCAGAGGGGTACGGCTATGTACCGATGTTCTGCCGGATACTTCGTTTTAAGGAGCAAAAAATGATAGAAGTAAAGAATCTGACTAAGCGTTACGGCTCTAAAACAGCAGTCAGCAATGTTTCCTTTACCGCAGAAGAAAGCGAGATACTCGGTTTTCTCGGTCCTAACGGTGCAGGAAAATCAACTACAATGAATATCCTTACGGGTTATCTTTCCTCAACGGAGGGCGAAGCAAAGATAAACGGTATAGATATTCTTGAAGAGCCAGTAAAAGCTAAGCAAATGATAGGCTATCTTCCCGAACAGCCTCCGTTATATCTTGATATGACGGTAATGGAATACCTTAAGTTCGTATACGGGCTGAAAAAGTGCAAGCTGCCGATCAACTCGCATTTAAAGGAGATATGCAACCTTGTAAAGATAACCGATGTCAAGGATCGTGTTATCAAGAATCTTTCAAAGGGTTACAAACAGCGTGTGGGTCTTGCACAGGCACTTGTGGGAAATCCGCCGGTACTTATTCTTGACGAGCCTACGGTCGGACTTGACCCCAAGCAGATAATCGAGATAAGAGCGCTTATAAAGAAGCTCGGCAAGAACCATACGGTAATACTTTCAAGCCACATACTCCCTGAGATACAGGCGGTGTGCGACAAGATAGTTATCATCAACAGAGGCAAGGTAGTAGCAAACGACAGCGCAGACAATCTTGCAAAGAATATGTCCGCAGATCACAAGCTGGTGATACGCTGTGAGGGAAACCCCTCAGACGTGAAGAAGCTGCTTTCGGCTATTCCCGGTATGGACGAGGTGTTCGTCAACAGGGAGAATGTCGAGGAGGGCGTCAGCGAATACTTCTTAAACGCAAAGCCCGGTACGGATATTCGCCGTGAGGTTTCAAAGCGTCTTGCGTCAAGAAATTACACTCTGCTTATGATGAAGTCCAGTGAGCTTACTCTTGAAGAAGTGTTCCTCAAGATCACAACGGGCGATATATACGGCAATGTCGGCGACAGCGTTGATAAGCTGAAGCTGTCAAAGTAAGCGGAAAGGCGGAATAAAAATGTTTGCAATATTTAAAAGAGAACTGAAGGCATATTTCACATCGCCTCTCGGCTATGTGTTCCTTGCTATTTTTTACGCATTTTCGGGATTGTTCTTTTATATCTTCTCCCTGTCTGTAGGCTCGACCGATATATCAAGCGTATTCCTGATGATGTTCATAGTGCTTATGGTTTTCGTGCCTCTGCTTACTATGCGACTGCTGTCTGAAGACAAGAAGCAGAAGACGGATCAGCTTATTCTGACCGCTCCCGTAAGCCTTTTGTCTATAGTAATGGGCAAGTTCCTTGCGGCTTATGCAATATTTGCGATAGGCGTTGCGGTCATGCCCGTATACGGCTTTGTAATGTCGACCTTTGCGACGGTTTCGTGGCTCCCGATATGGGGCAACACCGTAGGTCTTTTACTTCTCGGCGGTATATTCGTTTCAATTGGTCTTTTCATATCATCACTTACGGAAAACCAGATGATAGCGGCAATAGGCGGTTTCTTTATCAATCTTATGATACTGCTTATGAATACGCTGAAAAGCGCACTCCCCAACGGATTTTTACAGGACGTGCTTTCAAGCATCTCGGTATATTCGAGATACTCCGAGATAACAAACGGAATATTCAGCCTGTCAAGCCTGATATTCTTTGTGAGCGTTATCTTTATTTTCCTGTTCCTTACGGTAAGGGTACTTGAAAAACGCCGCTGGGCATAAGCGATGACTATGATAAAGGGATAAAGGAGAAAACGCATGAGTAAAATAAACGAAGCGGCTGAAGTAAAAGAAACAGCGGCTGAGAATAAAACAGATACCGCTCCTGCAGAAAATAGCAACAGCAGGAACGGCAAACCCCGCAAGAATCCGTTCAGAAACAAGAAATTCAAGTACGGCGGTCTGTCGGTACTGTTCACGGTCATATTTATAGTGGCTGTGGTTCTGGTAAACGTAATAATCACACTGCTCGGTGACAGATTCATGCCGACGGCGGATCTTACCGATTCGGGACTTTACAGTATTGAGCAGTCAACGGTAGATTATCTCAAAACCGTGACCGATGAGGTTACGATAACGGTAACAAGCGAGGAAGCGGCTTTTACCGGAGGCAGCTCTTATTACTATCAGACAAACGAGATACTGAAGAAGATCGCAGCGGCGAATTCCAACATAAAATTACAGTATATTGATGTAGTTTCAAACCCCGGCTTTATAGCAAATTACACCGAAACCATAACCTCGAATGAAATTATGGTCGAGAGCAAGGCTACAAAGCGTGTAAAGGTGCTGACCTACGAGGACTTCCTCAGCATAACCTATAATGAACAGTACCTCAACTATTACGGCGTGAAGCGGCCCGAAAAGGTTGAAGCCAACGCAGAGCAGGCTGTAGTATCCGCTATTATGAACGTTACCGATACAGATCCTGTAAAGGTTGCGGTTTTAACGGGCTACGGAGAAACAGAGAACACTGTTTTACAGAATCTGCTCAAGACAAACAGCTACGTTATCGAATCGGTTAACATTACGCTTACCGACAAGATAAGCGAGGACTACGATTTTGTATTTATGTTCGGACCCGATAAGGATTATTCCGTTGCCGATATAAACAAGCTGGACACATGGCTTGACAACGGCGGTAAATTCGGCAAGAACCTTGTGTATGTAGGCAACCCCAAACTCGGTGATTCACCGAACATTGACGGTCTGCTTGACCAGTGGGGTCTGAAGGTCGAAAAGGGTATCACCTACCAGACAGACGAAAACTACACCTACAGCGGTATGAACACATATCAGGTGCTTTCAGTACCCGATACAGACTTCAGCAAGTTCACAAACAGCTCGCCCGTTCACGGCTACAATATGAGCCCTGTAACATCAAAGTGGGCGGATCAGAACGGCAACGGCAACATTACCGTACAGTCTATACTCAACACCTATGCAGGTGCTGTTATAAAGCCGCAGGACAGCGGTGATAACTGGTCGCCCGAGAGCGATGCACAAAGAAAGCAGTATTCTGTTATAATGCAGGCGGTAAAGACAAGATATGAGGGTACAAATCCCTTCTCCAGCCGTATAGTAGCAATCGGCGGTATGGAATTCCTCAACACATCGTTCCTGCAGACAGCGTCCGTAAACAACTCCCAGCTTATTATGAATATCTTCAACGTAAGCTGTAACAAGGAGGAGGGCATTACGCTCACTCCCAAGTCCTACAACACCTCAACCTTTGAGATAACAGACGCACAGAAGAACGGCCTTGTTATAGGCTTCGTCATCGTACTGCCTCTGTTACTGATAATATCCGGTATTGTAATATGGGTAAAGCGTCTGCATAAGTAAGCGAAAGGTCGGCAATGAAGAAAAATACTAAAATAATACTCGGCTCGGTAATCGGCATTGCGGTACTCGGTGCGGCAACGCTCGCACTGGTGCTGACGCAGCCGAAGAGCGACAACGCAGATTCAGGCACGTCAAGCAGCGAAACCGTCAGCGTGACCGATTATACGACCGATGATATTTCAACGCTCACGATAAGCAACGAGAGCGGTGAATACACGATAAACCGTTTAGGTAAGGAAAAGTGGGGCATAGATTCGATCCCCGAGGCACTTGCAAACAGCAGTGCATATTCAACCGCAATGAGCAGTGCCGGTGGCATCGGTGCAAAGCAGATCGTTGAGGAAAATGCGACAGATCTTGCAAAATACGGCTTTGACAAGCCGACCGCAACGGTTAAAATGACATTCAAGGATAACAAGGCTGAGGATATAACCTGCCTTATCGGTATAAAGTACGAGGGCGAAAACTCGTGGTATGTTAAAACCGACAAGAGCGATACGGTATATCTTGTAGCAAATTCAGGCGTCAGCTTTGCAATGAACAGCGAGCTGTCATACGTCAACAAGTCAACGCTTACAGCGGCTTATGATTCTGAGAACGATAAGGTAAACAGGGTCCGCATCGAGCGAAAGGATCTTGATAAGGATATAGTTCTTGACAAACTCCCCGAGGAAACCGAAAAGGAGTTTTCATCGACATACGTTGCTTATGAAATGTCCAGCCACAACAATATCCTTGCAGACGATGAGCTTGACAAGGAGGTTATTTACGGTCTGTTCGGAATATCGGCTTCGGATGTGTTTGCCGTATCTCCCACAGACGAGCAGAAAAAGCAGGCGGGTCTTGACGACCCGAACTGCACCGTTACTATGGTAAGCAACGAGGAAACCGTTACCAAGCTCACTTTAGGCTCTGCTGTCTACACTGTTACAAAGAACGATGAAACAGGCGAAGAGATAAAGACGATAACGGGCTACTACGGTATGCTCTCAGGTAAGGACGCAATATATGTGTTCTCTCCCGACTCTCTGCCGTGGCTTACCGCAACACCCGAAAATATGCTTTATAAGCTGTTCCTTACACCTTATATCTATTATCTTGACGGCGTAACGATCTATGACAGCGACAGAAAGGCATATGATTTCACTATTACGGGCGACGCTGACAAGTCAAGCTTCACATACGAAGGCAAGGAGGTAGATTCAGCCAAGTTCAAGGCATTCTATCAGTATCTGCTTTCGGCATACGCAGAGCAGATCTACCTTGACGATCTGACAGGCGACAACAAGTTCATCGCAGGAGTTACCTATGATCATCGTGAAGAAGGCAAGGAAAACGACGTTGTCGAGTTCTATGCGAGCGAGAGCGACCGTACCTGCATTATCGTTGTAAACGGCGATGTCCGCTACAAGGTAAGGCAGATATATGCGACAAGACTTCTTGAAAATCTGAATGCGCTTCTCTCGGGCGGAGAGATAGTTTCAGAGTTCTGATGCCGCAGGGCATTTATAATTGATATGTGACGACAGGGGGCGGATCTTAAATTTTGCACGGGATCTGTCCGTCACATACTGACCGTTAGTGCAACGGTGGAGGTTATTATGACAGAGCAGGAATTTTTCACCTACAAAGGTCTTCCTCTTGTAAGGAAAGACAACACTATCTATTATGGCAATATGTCAGACAAATACGTTGCCATGCTGACTGTATTATCCACCCACAAGGTCAAGGATCTTGAAATAGCCGACAAGACAAGGGTACAGCTTATGTCAACCGATCCGAAAACCCCGGCTACAGAGATAATCGCAAAGACGAGCGAAAGAGGCAGTCTTTATGAGGCTCTTGATGTGGCAAGTATATGGCTTTCAAAGAATAATTGATAAAAACCGCTCCGCCGTATTTTTTACGGCGGAGCGGTTTTATGCCGTATCCGGTTTTAACGATGCTTATAATAACAGATAAGCCCCCGTCAGAAAGACGGGGGCAACGCTGTTTATATGATATGTTATGCAAATTACTTCAGCAGTGTGATCTTGCCGATAAGAGGAAGCTCTTTAGCCTGTCCCTGTGCGGCGTTGATGATACCCATAATCATAAGTACAAGAGTGAAGATACCTCCTACTGCGCTTAAAAGTCCGCCGATTATAGGACCGATTACAGGGATAAAAGTGAATATGCTTGTTACAACACCTATTGCAAGCTCCAACAGGAACAGTACAAGTCCCTGGTTTGTGTGATAGCGTGCAAATCTTGAGTTAGGGCAGGCAAGCAGAGGGATAAGGAAGAGTATTCCTATGTATGCCAGTACAGACATACCCTTGTTATCGTTGATATCCTGCGGATCAAACTGTGATGTTGTATCATTTGTGTTCATCATGTTGTTTACAAAATTCTGCGCATTCTGTGTGTTCTGCTGTGCGTTGCCTGTCGGAGCACCGCAGAAAGGACAATTGTTAGCTCCGTCGGGGAGCTGGTTTCCGCATTTGTTGCAAAAAGCCATTGTTATTACCTCCGAATAGTATTTAAACATTCCGTTTTCTAAATTACACGGCAAAAGCCGTTACCTAAATTATAAAACGTTTTTTATTAAAAGTCAACATTTTTCGTTTAGAATTAAGTAATTGATCCGTGAAAATCCGAAATATATCCGTAACCTGCCGTGATTAAAAGCTGTTTGATGTAAAAATTGTTGCAATCCGCTTGAATGTGTGATAAAATATAGCTATTGTAACAGTGGCAGACCCAATATGCCGCTCACCCATTACAAAATAAATGCAAGGAGGAAAGGTCATACCGTTTATGCGGCGGTAAGACCGACATATAAATATGAACGCATTTTCATACAGAGTACAGACATTGCAGCCATCAGCAATAAGAGAGATACTTAAATTTACGGCAGATCCTGAGGTAATCAGCTTTGCGGCGGGCAATCCCGCTCCTGAGGCTTTCCCAACCGAAGAGATCGCCCGTATAACAAATGAAATACTCACAACCACGCCCATTGACGCACTTCAGTATTCTATCACGGAGGGCTATACACCCCTTCGTAACTGGATAAAGGACGACCTTAAGAAAAAAGGTATGTTTGGCGAGAATAATGAAGATGTGGTTATCACATCGGGCGCACAGCAGGCTATTGAGGTAGTGACCAAGGAGATATGCAATGAGGGTGACACGATTATCTGCGAAGCTCCTACGTTCATCGGCTCGCTGAACGCATTCCGTTCCTATAATGCTAAGCTTGTAGGCGTTGAGATGGAAGATGACGGTATAAATATCGACAAGCTCGAAAAGGCTCTTATAGAGAATCCCAGAACGGCTTTCATCTATCTCATACCCAACTTCCAGAACCCTACAGGCAAGACAATGAGCCTTGAAAAGCGTAAGGCTGTACTTGCGCTCGCTCAGAAGTACAACGTATATATCCTTGAAGACAATCCCTATGGCGATCTTCGTTATATAGGCGAAAATGTGCCTACCATAAAGTCGCTCGACAAGAACGGTAACGTTCTTTATGCAGGAACATTCTCAAAGACGCTTGCCCCCGGTCTGCGTGTGGGATACCTCTGCGCCCCCAAGAACGTAATCGCTAAGGCTGTAGTTTGTATGCAGGTTTCAACCGTTCACACCTCTATCCTGCCGCAGATGATCACCTATAAGTTTGTTACCGAAAACGATTTTGAACAGCACCTTGAAAAGCTGAGAGAGATTTACAAGCGCAAGTCGGATCTTATGCTTACAAACCTCAAGATGAAGATGCCAAAGTCCATAAAGTTCACAGAACCCGAGGGCGGTCTGTTTATCTGGGGTACGCTTCCCGACGGCGATATGCCTTACTTCTGCAAGAAGGCAGTAAAGAACAAGGTAGCTGTTGTTCCCGGCAACGCATTCTTAACCGATGAAAACGCTCCTTGTCTGTCATTCAGACTTAACTATTCCACTCCCACAGACGAACAGATTGAAAAGGGCGTGGACATTCTTGCCGAAGTGGCAAGCACAATGTACAGATAATAAGCATTGACCGACATACAAGGAAAACAGGAACGGAATAATAAAAATATTATCCACAACGGACAAATTTGCAAAGGGGTAACTATGCCCTTTGCACATAGCTGTCAGAAGAAAATTCTAAGAACGGAAGCCTGTAATGAGCCTTGTAGGACGGTCTGCATCTGTCGATCTGCCGGTTTATTGCGGCTGCCGTAACGTTTGAAATACATAAAAAGATATTATTGCTACACGCACGGCAGGCAAAAGGTAAATCGCTCTGATGCCGTATCTTTTTGTGTTTCGCAAGACCGCATTTACGGTCGGAAAGAAACGGTGAATGAATGAAGTATTTTGATAAGCTGTCTGCCGCTGTGCAGGCAGCTTTTTCTGTCAGGGCGGTCGATACGGATAAGCTGTTATACTGCGTAAAAGCAGATATGGACGGCGAGGGGTGTTATTATGACACCTATATCACGTTTGATAACAAAACGCTTTATCTGTTATCGGGCTATGACAGACTTGTAAAGAATAAAAAGACGTTTGACACACAGTTCGATTTCAAGGATTTCAGCGAATATCCTATGGAGGAAATCGAAAAGCTGTATGTTGACCGCTATCAGTTTACGGCAAGGCTGATGGCGAAGATGACGGACGGTACGGAAAAACAGCTTGCTATGTTTTCGGGAGGGTTTTCCGAAAAATTCGAGCAGTTCTGCCGTCGTTATGAAACAATCAAAAAGGGCGAAACGCCCGACGATTCCGCACTTGACGACAAGACACTGTATTGTCCGAAGTGCAACAGAAAATATCCCGACCCGAACAGAGCCTTCTGCCCGTACTGCACAAAGCGCACATGGGTGTTCAAGCGTCTGCTCGGTATGTTCGGTGACTACAAAAAGCAGATAGTTATAATTCTGGCGCTCATAGCGGTATCGGTGGCACTGGGACTTATCGCCCCCTATTTCGGCACAAAAATGCTGTACGATGACGTTCTGAGTGAAGGCGGAAGTCTGCACGGGCAGATACTGTTCGTGATACTCGTTATGGCGGCATTCTCACTGCTGTCTACGGGATTTTCGATGATCTACGGTGTTATTATAAGCAGGATAACGCCGCAGGTAATACATAAGCTGAGGACGGATATTTTTGCTTCTATGCAGAAGCTGTCACTGTCATTCTTCACGACTAAGCAGACAGGCTCGCTTATGGGCAGGGTAGACCGTGACAGCTTTGACGTGTACTGCTTTTTCGTTGATATAGTTCCGCAGTTTATTGCGAATATGATAAAGATAGCAGGGCTTGTCGTGCTTATGCTTATGGTGAACCCGATAATATCGCTGTCGATGTTCCTTGCGGTGTTCTTTGTATTGCTGTGCGAGGTGCTTTGGCTGAGAGGTCAGAGAAGGCACTGGAGAAACCGTGATATTGCAAGACGAGGTGTTACGTCTACCTTGTCGGACGCACTGAACGGACACAGGGTAGTAAAGGCATTTTCCCGTGAGGAACAGGAAATATCCCGTTTTGGCAGGAAGAATGATAATCTTTATTCGGCTGAATACGCAAGGGATAAGAGGAGCGCTCATTTCTTCCCTGTACAGCACGGAATATATGCCGTTTTCAGCGGTGTTATATACTGCCTTGGCGTTGCACTTGTGCTGATGGGTAACCTTCAGCTCGGCGGACTGACACTGCTCATAAACTATTTCGGTGTAATATGGGATCCGATATTCTTCTTTATGTATATGGGCAACGACTGGGCAAGGTGTACCGATGCCGCAGGCAGAATGTTTGAAATACTCGACAGCGAGCCTACAGTGAAGCCGCCCGCCGAGCCTGCCGTTATACCGGATGGTGTTCTGAAGGGCGATATTTGTTTCAGAGATGTAACGTTTGAATATGAAGCAGGCAGACCGGTGCTTAAAAATATGTCATTTGCTACCGAGGCAGGCAGATTTACCGGCATTGTCGGGAAGACGGGTGCGGGTAAATCAACTATCATCAATCTCATATCAAGAATGTACGATGTAACATCGGGCGAGATAACGATAGACGGAATACCCGTGAAGAAGATACCGTTTGACGTTCTCAGAAAGAATATCGGCGTTGTGTCACAGGAAACATATCTGTTTATGGGAACTGTCGCAGACAATATCAGGTACGCAAGACCCGATGCGACAATGGAAGAAGTGATACAAGCGGCAAAAAGCGCAAACGCTCACGATTTTATAATGAAGCTCCCCGAAGGGTACGATACCGTAACGGGAAGCGGCGGTGTAAGCCTGTCGGGCGGCGAAAAACAGCGTATATCAATAGCCCGTGCGCTGATACAGAAGCCGAACATACTTATACTTGACGAGGCTACGGCGGCTATGGATACCGCAACAGAACGTAAGATACAGAGTGCGATAGATAATCTCAAGAGCGGCAGAACGATAATTGCGATAGCACACCGCCTCTCAACGCTCCGTGACGCAGACAAGCTGTATGTTATCGAACACGGCGAGGTAAAGGAGAGCGGAACTCACGATGAGTTGATACGCACAAACGGAAAATACTTTGAGCTGTATAAGCTGCAAAGCGAGTCGCTGAAATCTGTCGGACTTGACTGATGCAGAAAGGAGCGCTTATGAAACAGAATACAACTGCAATTTATGATGTGGATACGCTTAACATTCTTTCACCCGATAAAATCGGGCTTACCGAAACCGAAAGCGGTTATCTTGAGTTTTCGTATGACGGCAGGGATTATGAAAAGGTTGACCTTACAAGGCTCGTACCGTTCAACGATGAAAACAGGTATATAAGCGTAAGCTATAAGAATGAGGAAGACGAGTGGAAAGAGATAGGCGTTATAAAGGATCTTGATGACCTGTCGGCTGATACTAAAAAGACAGCCGATGATTATCTCAAGCTCAAATACTACATTCCCGAGATAAAGAAGATCCACAGGATAACGGATAATCAGATGGGGTATCTTTTCCTTGAAGCCGATACTACGGCAGGCGAAAAGAAAATAGCCGTGTATGACTGGTGGCATAATTTCAGGGTGATACACGGAAAGATGCTTGCCGTGACGGACGCAGACGGAAACCGCTACAGCGTACCTGATGTTGACAGGCTGGACAAGGCGAGCATCAAAAAGCTCCAGCTGTTCATCTGATACCGCATTTACTGATTTTACAGAAAGGAGTGGGTATAAATGAATTTGAAACTGTCCGTACCGAAAGGCGTGGATATTGACAGCGTGAGCTTTTCCCTGCCGTTTGACATAGACAAAAAGGCTAAAAACGTAAACGGGCATCTTACCGCCACAAAGGACAAGCTCACGGTATATTATGACGATAAAGCGGTACGGGAGTTTGCCGTATCGGATATAAGCAAGATAACGGTAGAACAGCTTATCGGCTGTTCGATGCTGTGCGTAAGGGATATGCACGGCAGGGATATATGCGTCTGTCAGTTTTCGCAGAAGTATTATATGCGCTATGCGGAGCTTGCAAAGATATATGAGCATTACATTGCAACGGGCGAATTTACCGAGCATACGGACGCAGACGAGCCGAGCTGTCAGAAGTGCGGAGCGGCACTAAGAGGCAGCAGTAAATGTATGTTCTGCGATGCGAAAAAGGGCGTGTTTTTAAAGCTCGTAAAAAGGCTTGCGCCGTACAAGGTGCAGTTCGGTCTGTCGCTTTTCGCAACATTTGTGCTGTATGCTTTTGACGTTATCAATCCGCTGTTCCAGCGTATACTGGTAGATGACCTTATAGTGCCGAATAACAGTGACTGGGGGCTTTTCTGGAAGATAACGCTGTGCATTCTTGTGCTTAACCTGTCCTCTATGGGATTCAGGCTGCTGCAGGAGGTGTGCAACTATAAAATATCAACGGCATACGGCAGGGATCTGCGCCGTGATATTTTTAACAAGACCCAGCAGCTATCCATGAGCAATGTCGCAAAACGCACTCCCGGCGAGCTTATCAATCGTGTGTCGGGTGATGCGGCAACATTGCAGGACTTTATGACAAGGCAGGGCAAGGATATGATTTTTCAGACGACCGCACTTGTTGCGCTTCTGATAATTATGTTCATCACAAACTGGAAGCTGGCGATAGTAATTACCGTTCCGTTACCGCTTGCGGCTTTCCTTTCGGTAAAGTCGTTCAATGCGATAAGCGTAAGATACGGCAGAGTGTGGCGCTTCCAGTGCCGTGCAAGCGAGCTTCTGCACGATGTTCTTCACGGAATAAGGGTAGTAAAGAACTACGGCAACGAGGACAGAGAGATAGAAGCGTACAGAAATGCCTCTGCGAAATGGGCCGACTCTGTAAAGAAAGCCGATATACTCTGGTATATGGTACAGCCGCCTATCCGTTACATATTCAGCATAGGCGAGTTCTGTGCGCTGTTCTTCGGTGGCAGTATGATACTCGGCAGAGAGATGCAGCTAGGTGAGCTGATACAGTTCACAACCTATGTTGCTATGCTCTACGGTCCTATCCAGTGGCTTACAAGCCTGCCCAGAGTGCTTGCACAGGCAAGAGTAAGCGCAGGAAAGGTATTTGAGATACTTGAAGAGAATAATGATATAAGCGACACCGAGAATGCCGTCAGCCTTGATATAAAGGGCGATATTGAGTTTAAAAACGTATATTTCGGCTACAAGGCGTATAACCCGGTGCTGAAAGACGTTTCGTTCAGCATAAAGCAAGGCGAGATGATAGGCATAGTCGGACATTCCGGTGTCGGCAAATCCACGCTTATAAACCTTGTTATGCGCCTTTATGACGCAACATCGGGTCAGGTGCTGATAGACGGCACGGATGTGCGTGACATATCGCAGAATTCATTGCGTTCGCAGGTGGGAGTTGTATTGCAGGAAACGTATCTTTTCAGCGGTACGGTGCTTGACAATATCCGCTATGCAAAGCCCGATGCAAGCTTTGAGGAAATAGTCAATGCCGCAAAGACGGCAAACTGCCACGATTTCATCACCCGTATGCCGGACGGATATAATACCGTTGTCGGCGAAAGGGGTTACAATCTCTCGGGCGGTGAACGTCAGCGAATAGCTATTGCAAGAGCGATACTGCACGACCCGAAGATACTTATACTTGACGAAGCTACCGCATCGCTTGACACACAGACCGAAAAGCAGATACAGGACGCTCTCGACAGGCTGATAAAGGGCAGAACGACAATAGCGATAGCTCACAGGCTGTCAACGCTTGCAAATGCCGACAGGCTTATAGTGCTTAAAAAGGGCAGAGTTGCCGAAATCGGAACACATACCGAGCTTTTACAAAGCAAGGGTGTATATTACGAGCTTGTTATGGCACAAAAGCAGACTGCAAGGCTGAGAAAGAGTGAAACTCCGGCGCTTGCTATGGGATGAGGGTAAATCCTCAGCCGGTAAAAAACCGATTTATCATTAAATCGTACATTGAAACGCATCACTAATACCACCAAAAACAGCTTCCATACCAATAAGTAGTTAATATTTTCGTGAGTGTATCTGTGCAACTGCACTGACATTGACCTTTCAAAAAACGCCACTAACCTGAGATATATGTACTAACCTGCGGACATGTAGCGTTAAGCGTCCCTGCATTGACAGAATATTCAATGTTCAGGTGGTTATTCGAATTTAGCCAACACCCCAGCGGGGTAAGGGTATGGGTAAGGAAAGAGGGAGCCAAGAGGGAGAAAACCTAAGGGACAGGGATAGGGGCGGCAGTCCCTCTCCCTGATTCCTTTGGTTGTCTCCCTCTTTCATATTGACAGGTGTATCGATTTGAATAGCGAACCCGAGAAGTGCTATCACACAAATAGCACTATCGGTAGCTTGCCTTTGTAGCCAAAGCTGAATGATATAGCAGAAGCACATCAAGCAAAGACTTTTTCTACAAACTACGGCACATTCCGCTCATTTTGCAGAACGTGCCTTTTTTTACCTCAAACCCTTTAAAATTCACCTTCACATATTGATTTTTCCTTTTCGCTGTGGTAAAATATTATAGAATATAGTCCCATACTATAAAATCCGTAAAAATCAACATAAAAAGGGACATAAACGGTATACAAGAAAGGAAATTAAAAAATGAGTAAGGTAGTCAAGTTCGGCGGCAGTTCACTCGCCGACGCAAATCAGTTCCGCAAGGTAGCTGATATAATCAGAAGCGACAAGGAACGCAGATATGTAGTTCCCAGTGCGCCCGGCAAGCGTTTCAAGGACGATATAAAAGTAACGGATATGCTCTATGCGTGCTATGACGCAGTCGCAAACGAGGGCAAGAACGCATACAATCAGTTTGCGCCTATCGCAGAGCGTTTCAACGGAATTATAAGCGATTTAGGACTTACTCTTTCACTTGATGACGAGTATGAAGTAATTATAGACAATTTCCGCAAGAAAGCCGGTAAGGATTATGCTGCAAGCCGTGGCGAATACCTGAACGGTATCATTCTTGCAAATTATCTGGGATATGAATTCGTAGATGCCGCAAAGGTGGTATTCTTCCGTCCCGACGGAAAGTTTGACGATACGCTTACAGATACCTGCCTTGCGTCTGTACTGCACGGTCTTTCACACGCTGTTATCCCCGGATTCTACGGTGCTAACCCCGACGGCACGGTACGCACATTCTCAAGAGGCGGTTCTGATGTTACCGGCTCTATCGTTGCAAAGGCTATCAACGCTGAACTTTATGAGAACTGGACAGACGTAAACGGCTTCCTTATCGCAGACCCCAGAATAGTTGACGAGCCTAAGGTCATCGAGTCTATCACATATAAAGAACTGCGTGAGCTGTCTTATATGGGTGCGTCGGTACTTCACGAGGCCGCAATCTTCCCCGTAAGAAGCGCAAAGATTCCGATAAATATCCGCAACACCAACGACCCCTCGGCAAAGGGTACAATGATAGTTGCGGAGGACAACGAGCCTCCTCAGCACATAATCACGGGTATTGCAGGTAAAAAGCACTTCAGCGTTATCTCAATCGAAAAGGATGAGATGAACAGCGAGATAGGCTTCTTACGCAGAATACTTACAGTGCTTGAGGCTAACGGTATGTGCTTTGAGCATATCCCCACAGGCATCGACACAATGAGCATTATCGTTGACGGCAAGGACGTTGACAAGACCCCCGACATTGTTGAAAAGATATGCGAGGTAACAGACCCCAACCATATTGAGATAGAGAACGATCTTGCACTTATCGCTATAGTAGGACGTGGCATGAAGTCCAAGAAGGGTACTGCTACAAGAATATTTGCGGCTTTATCACACGCAGACATCAATATAAAGATGATCGACCAGGGTTCAAGCGAGCTTAATATCATAGTAGGTATCCACGAGGCTGACTTCGAGAAGGCTATCAAGGTTATTTATGATATGTTCATACTCAGCGAGGATTGATAGATCTATATTCAGCGAAGATTAATCGCTGAGTTGTGAATTGTGTTTTCGGGTTTAACTTAAAGCACAGCAATCGGGAGAGTTTGAGGTTTATAAAATTGAAAATCAGACTTTCCATTCATACTCAGCTAAGATTAATCGCTGAGCGGTTTAACGGGCGGAAATTCAGAGAAATATATATTTGAAAAGGAGAAGTGAACAATTATGATGACGTACGATTCTCTTACCAATGCAAAGCTGACAAAGTTTTTCAAGGCGGGAAACTACAAAAAGCAGATAATCAAGAATATCGAGATTATCGGTCAGCGCAAGCTGGTAATACTGGGTGACGGACGGGGCGTTAACGGCGAGATACTGAAAAAGGTTCTCGGTCAGCTCAGAAAAAAAGGCGTCCGTGTTCCCGAGCTTGCGTTTGAAGCTACAAATGATGAGCGCACGCTTGTAAAGGGCGATAATTCTATCAGAAGTATCACCGAACTTAAGGGTATGTCAAAGGCATATTACGTTCTCGTTTCATCGTCATACGATGAGCTTGAGGTATATCTCAAGGGTATGACAGGACGTGTCGGAAGCGCACAGTCTATCGAAAAGCGTTTACAGCAGTACGGCTTTACAGAGCGTGACTACTGCCTTGTAAATCAGCCTGTAGGTTTTCTCGGCACATATATGAAGATGAAACGTTCACAGTTCAACATCTCCGACAAATCAACACAGAACAAGCTTGAAAAGGATGTCCGCCGTACCGAGTCGCAGCTTGCCGAATGCAAGGATAAATTCCACGGTCAGCGTTGCTTTATTATCGGCTATAAGGAAGGTGTAAAGCTCGATGAGCTTAACCTGCTGTTCAATGAAAAGTGCATAAGCTACAACGGTATATGCAAGTTCTTCAGCAAGACACCCCTCCGCCCCACACAGTACATACTGTCAAATGCCGAGCATTATCTCGGAAACGGCAAGTATATCGAAGCTATGGACTGCTTTGTTGCAAGCAATGTGACCGTATTTGAGGATAAGTTTGAAAAGAAGCCTACCTACTTCAATATAATGGGTAACGGCTTTATCCCTCAGCTGCCCTCATTCGGCTCTACACAGCACAGCGAGGCTTTAAGACGTGTCGATGATCTGTATATTGCTTTACAGCTTGCTTTGTATGAGGGCTTCTCGGAAATATACATCTACGGCTTTGACGGAATTTACAATGCTCAGATAACAAGCTATGACGAGGCTCTTGTAAATGACGAGAAGAAGTACGATTATCCCGAGGAAGCGCAGACACTGCTTAAAAACGTAAAGACATACGCTTCAAGCGCAGGTGTTTCTATCTACAATATGAGCGGTATCGACAGCCTCAATATGTTCGAGAGCCGCACGATTGACCAGGTAGATTTCTCGACAACAAAGCTGTTATCGAAAATATAACAGTTTCGATTTTCAGCGGTTCTAAAGCTGATTTAAATAATTAATTTAAGGGATTATAATGAGTTTAGCCGATAAATATTTTATAGAAAACTGCCGTGACATAATTGAGCACGGCTCATGGGATACAAACAGCGAGGTCAGACCCCGTTGGGAAGACGGCACACCCGCACATACCGTAAAAAAGTTCTGCGTGGTAAACCGTTATAATCTGCAGGAGGAATTTCCTGTAATGACGCTCCGCCGTATCTACTACCGTTCCGCAATTGAAGAAATATTGTGGATATATCAGAAAAAAAGCAATAGAGTTGCGGATCTTTCCACTCATATATGGGATTCGTGGGCTGATGAAAACGGCACGATAGGCAAGGCTTACGGCTGGCAGCTCGGACAGAAGAGCATCTATCCCGAGGGCGAGTTCGACCAGGTGGACAGAGTGCTGTACGACCTTTCGCACAATCCTGCGAGTCGCCGTATAATGACCAATATGTACAATCATAAGGATCTGCACGAGATGGGACTTGCGCCGTGTGCCTACAGTATGACCTTCAACGTGACTGGAGATACGCTGAACGCTATTCTCAATCAGCGTTCACAGGATATGCTCACTGCGAACAACTGGAACGTGTGCCAGTATGCCGCACTTCTGATAATGTTCGCAAAAGCGTCGGGACTTAAGGCAGGCGAGCTTGTACACGTCATAGCGGATGCACATATCTACGACAGACATATCGACGCAGTAAAACGCATTATAGAAAAAGAGCCTTATCCCGCACCCGAGATGGTTGTAGAGGATATAACCGATTTCTATAAATTCACTAAAAACAGCTTTACGCTGAAAGACTATAAATATCACGATTTCGACGAAAAAATCGAAGTAGCGATATAACCATAATGCCCCGCATTGCTTTTGCGGGGCTATGAGTGTTTATATATGAGTGTTTATACAGGAGGTGAGGCACACAGGTGACATATATCGTACTTGACCTGGAGTGGAGCCAGCCGGTATGCAGAGAAAAAATGCGTATAGCAGGCACAAGAGTTCTACAGGTGGAAATCATACAGATAGGCGCAGTTGCCGTGACGGACGGTATCGTAAGCGAGGATTTCTTTTCGGAATATGTAAGACCGAGATATTATACCGAGCTTAAAGGCAGGATAAAGAAGCTGACGGGTATTACGAAAAATGACCTTAAGAACGCCCACGATCTTACAGTGGTGCTGAAGAGCTTCAGAAAATGGCTCGAAAAATTCGGGAAGGACGTTATTATAGTAACGTGGGGACCCGATGACATACCTACGCTTGTAAAGCAGTGCGAGTTCTACGAAAGAGATACCGGCTGGCTTCCCGAATGGTTCAACCTTCAGCCTTTGATGACAAGGCAGTACGGGATAGACAGAGCGCAGATAACACTTCAATCTGCCGTAGAGATAACCGGTGTGCAGCAGGAGCTTGACTACCACAGCGCAATAAACGATGCGTACTATACCGCACTGGTTCTTACTAAGATAAACGACATACCGAGCGAAATAGAGCTGCAGAAAAAGATAGATTATGTTCACAGCAATCCTTTTCTGAGCCTAAGACAGACCTCGGAGGGTACGGTAAAGACCGCCCGTATGAACGCAGTGCCGAGATTATCCGAACTTAACCGCTATATCTGCCCTGTCTGCGGTAAACCCGCAACGCTGAAAAGCAGGCTGATATGGCTCAGCCCGATGAACTATATGGCTGTAGTGCATTGCAACAAGCACTCCGTAAAGGTCACGGTAAGGTTTGAGAAGAAAGCGGACGGCGAATACAGATGGATAAAGAAATACACGCTGTCCGAAGAAAAGGACGAGGAGCTTTATTCATCGCTATTAAAGGAAAAATATCCTGCACTGCAGGAAAAAAGCAATAGAAAAATTCCTGCCGTCAAAACCGGCAGAAAGCGTATAAAAGTCAAAACGGAAAGGAAAAACATAAACAATGGCTAAGTTCAAGGCGGCTGCGGTATTCAGCAGCAATATGGTACTTCAGAGAGAGAAGAACGTAAGAGTATTCGGCACGGGCAAAAACGGCGAAAGCGTAATAGTTTCGATATGTGGAAACAAAGCGGTAACAGAGGTAGCCGACGAAAAGTGGTGTGTTACACTGCCGGCAATGAAAGCAGGCGGCCCTTATGAGATGAAGATAAGCAACGGCGAAGAAACTATCGTATTCGGTAACGTTATGATAGGCGAGGTATGGCTCGCAGGCGGTCAGAGCAATATGGAGCTTGAGCTTCAGAACTGCATGGGCGGCAAGGATTTTCTTGCGAACGATAAGACCGAAAACGTCCGCTATTACTACACGCAGAAGAATTGCAACATGGATGAAAAGTTCTTCCGTGACGAAGAAAACACAGGCTGGAGCTGTTTTGACAGCGAAAGCGCAAGAGCGTGGAGCGCAGTTGCGTATTTCTACGCAAAGGAGCTTGCCGCAAGGCTTGGCGTTACTGTCGGAATAATCGGCTGTAACTGGGGCGGTACAAGCGCAAGCTACTGGATGAGCCGTGAATCTCTCGAAAAGGATACAGACCTCAAGGCATACCTTGACGATTTCGATAATGCGGTAGCAGGCAGGTCAAGAGAGGAAATGGACAAGGAATATCTTGACTATGTGAAATATGAGGAAGAGTGGCAGAAGAAGTCGGTAGAGTTCTACAGCGCACATCCCGACGGAACGTGGGACGAGTGTCAGGCTTACTGCGGTGTAAGCAAGTATCCCGGTCCTATGACACCTTTAAATCCCTTCCACGCAACAGCGCTTTATGACAGTATGGTAAAGCGTGTATGCCCGTATACTATCAAGGGCGTTATCTATTATCAGGGCGAAACGGACGACAACAGACCGAAAACTTATTTCAAGCTGTTCAAGGCGCTTATTCAGCTCTGGAGAGATGACTGGGGCGATGATGAGCTTCCGTTCATGTTTGTACAGCTTCCGATGCACCGCTATAAAGCCGACCCCGACTGGAAGCACTGGTGCCTTATAAGAGAGGCGCAGATGCGTACTTTCAAGACGGTAAAGAATACGGGTATTGCGGTTATTCTCGATTGCGGAGAATTCAACGAGATACACCCCAAGAACAAGGTACCGGTAGGTCACAGACTGTACCTGCAGGCTATGCACCACGTTTACGGCGACAACGAAACAGAGGCATTCGGCCCTATTTACAAGGACATGACCGTAACAGGCGACAGAGCTGTTATCAGCTTTGACCACGCAGAGAGCGGCTTTGATATAAAGGGCGACAACGGCATAACAGGCTTTGAGGTTGCAGGCGCAGATAAAGAATATAAGCCTGCCTGCGCCGTTATAGATGAGGACGGAACGATAAGCGTCTACGCAGACGAAGTAAAGAAGCCTGCGTATGTACGTTACCTTTGGACAAATTACGGCGATGTAACGCTGTACGGCAAGAACGGTATCCCCGTTGCCCCGTTCAGAACAAGTATGAATGACGAAAAGTAAGAACAAGAACCGAAAGGCGATATTATGGAACTTAAACGCAGCAGCGGAGTATTACTGCATATAACAAGCCTCCCTGCAAACGAGGGCATAGGAACACTCGGAAAACCTGCCTTTGAGTTTGTGAACTGGCTGAAAGCGGCAGGGCAGAAATACTGGCAGGTACTCCCGATACACCCGACAGGCTATGCCGATTCACCCTATCAGTCACCGTCGGCATTCGCAGGAAACCCACTGCTTATAGACCTGTGGGAGCTTGTAGAACTTGGACTTCTTGCACCTGATGACATAAAGGGCAGAGAATACGGCGAGGACCCGTCCACAGTAGATTATGAAAAGGTAATCGCACAGAAAAAAGAGCTTCTCCACAAGGCGTTTTTCTCGTTCAAGGAGGACGTTTCCTATCTTGCCTTTATTCAGGAGCAGAGCTGGTGGCTTGAGGACTATGCGCTTTTTATGGCGATAAAACAGAATAACGAACTGCGTTCGTGGATGACATGGGACAAGGAGTTACGCTTCAGAAAGCCCGAAGTGCTTGCCGCATTCAAGGAAGAGCATATAGAGGACATCAAATTTCATCGTTTCGTACAGTATATGTTCTTTACTCAGTGGAACAAGCTGAAAGCATACGCCAACAAGAACGGCATATCCATAATAGGCGACATTCCGATATATGCCGCAATGGACAGTGCGGACGTGTGGGTAAACCCGAAATTGTTCACGATAGATATTTCGCTGAGACCTACTCTTGTTGCAGGAGTACCGCCCGATTATTTCTCACCCACAGGACAGCTGTGGGGAAATCCGCTGTATGACTGGGACGCTATGGAGCGTGACGGCTATAACTGGTGGCTGTCAAGAATAGACCACGCAATGAAGCTGTATGATATGGTGAGAATAGACCACTTCCGTGCGTTTGACACTTATTATGCTATTCCTGCCGATGCAACAACAGCCGAATACGGTGAGTGGAAAAAAGGCCCCGGTATGAAGCTGTTCGACACGGTCAGGGAAAAGCTGGGCGATGTCAATATCATAGCGGAGGATCTGGGCGATATATTCGACAGCGTAAAAAAGCTTCTCAGCGATACAGGCTTCCCCGGTATGAGAGTTTTACAGTTCGGCTTCAACAGCGAAGGCAAGGACAGTATTCACCTGTGCCATAACTATGTAAATAACTGCGTAGCGTATACAGGCACACACGATAACGATACTATAATGGGCTGGCTTAAATCAGCAGATGCGAAAGCCGCAAAGATGGCAAAGAGCTACATAAACGCAAACTTTCTGGAGCATAAGAACGTCAGCTTCATAAGAAGCGTTTATGCAAGCCCTGCCGCACTTGCGATAATTCCGATGCAGGACATTCTCGGCATTGACGGCAGGGGACGTATGAATGTTCCCTCGACTGTCGGAGGAAACTGGACGTGGAGAATGAAAAAGCCCGCAAATAAAAAATCCGCACGTCTTATGAATAAGCTTACAACAGCTTATCTCAGAAAGCCGTCGGTAACAGCAAATGCAAAGGACAAATAAAAATGTCATTATCCGATATATTTGATAAGATAGCCGCAGGCAGAGAGCCTGCACCGCAGGGCGCTGTCGAATATCTTATAGTGGGGCTTGGCAATCCCGGCACTCAGTATGAGAACACAAGGCACAACGCAGGCTTTATGGCGGCGGATACCCTTGCGGAAAAACTCGGCGTACAGATAAAAAAGCTGAAGTTCAAATCCCTTATAGCCGATTGTGCGATAGAGGGCAGGCACTGCATTATAATGAAACCGTCAACCTTTATGAACAACAGCGGCGAGGCGGTAGGCGAGGCTATGAACTTCTATAAGATACCCCCTCAGAATATACTTGTGATGTACGATGATATTTCGCTTGATGTCGGCAGAACAAGGATACGCAGAAAAGGCAGTGACGGCGGTCATAACGGTATAAAGAGCATAATTCTGCACACAAACAGCGACGCTTTCCCCCGTATAAAGATAGGTGTAGGTGCAAAGCCGCACCCTGATTTTCCGCTTGCCGACTGGGTATTATCAGGCTTCAAAAAGGAAGACGGCGAAAACCTTGAGAAAGCGCTCGACAATGCCGCCGAAGCCGCAAGGCTCATAGTTGCGGGCAAAATAGACATGGCAATGAATAAATACAGTTCGTAAGAATAACCCTTAAAGCTACAGAAAGACAGACAATATGGAACTTCTTAAAAATATGGCTGACACGCTGACCGAGTACAAAAAGTCAGTCGCACATATTTTAAGCGATGAACCCGTGCCCTTACTGGTCACGGGACTTTCGCATATACACAAGGCACACTTCTTGGCGTCCTTATGCTATGAAAAGCTTCCCTCGCCGGTACTTGTCATAACCGAGAGCGAGGCATCTGCGGCAAAGCTGACAGAGGATATAAACACAATGTGCGGTGATACTGCCGCATATCAGTTTCCTGCGTCGGATCTGACCCTTGCCGATACTGAGGCACAGTCGCAGGAGTACGAGTATAAGCGTATCGAAACGCTGTCTGCGGCGCTTTCGGGCAAGGCAAGGCTGATAATATCCTCGTCTGAAGCGGCGGTACAGCTTACCGTTCCCAAAGACGTACTGGAAAAGCACACTGTTACACTTAAAGCAGGCGATGAGATAAAGCTTGACGAGCTTGCAACGATGCTTGTCAGTGCAGGCTATACACGCTGTGATATGATAGAGGGTAAGGGACAGTTCTCGTTCAGAGGCTCGCTTGCCGACATTTACCCCGTCAGCAGTGATTATCCCGTCAGGATAGAGCTGTGGGGCGATGAGATTGACACGGTGGCATCATTCGACATTGACACGCAAAGAAGAATAGATACGGTAAAGAGTGTCAGCATAACACCCTGCGGAGAAACGATTTTCGAGGAGGGTGTTCTTTCGGGGACGCTGCAGGCGCTTCTCGAAAAGACCGAAAAGAACAAAAAGAAGAACGATGAAGCGGCAAAGCGTATAAGACGTGATATAGCAAGACTGCGTGACGGTATTTCCGTATGCTGTCTTAACCGTTATTTTCCGCTTTGCTATAAAGAGCCGGGCAGTATTTTTGATTATGCGTCCACTCTTATAGTCAGCGAATCCTTTACTGCGTCAGAGGCGGCAAAGGGAGCTATCTCGGCTCACCTTGAGGATCTTAAGCTGCTTACCGAGGACGGAGTTCTGTGCAAGGGACTTGACAGGTACCTGATGAGCAAAGCGGAATATCAGGACACGGTAAAGAATAAAGTGCGGCTTTATATGGATACGTTCATAAGAGGCGGAGGAATCGACCTTAGCGATATTCTGAAGGTGGATTCGATACAGCTTTCCGCATGGAGCGGAGAGTATAAAATGCTTTTCGAGGAACTTGACAATTACAGCAGGAACGGCTATTCCTGCGTGATTTTCGGCGGTACGGACAAAGCGGCAAAGATACTTGCGGAGGATCTGCACGATAAAGGCTACAAGGCTGATTATGCCAAAAACCCGAAGAAATTCTATCTCGGCAGAATTACGGTAGTCGAGGGAATATTATCGGCAGGCTTTGAATATCCGGAAGAAAAAATAGCCGTACTCACCCGTACAAGCGCTTCATCGTCAAAAACCTCCGCACCTAAGAAGAAATTCAAAAAGGGCGCACAGATACGTTCACTCAGCGATATTTCTCAGGGAGATCTTGTAGTACACGGCTCATACGGCATAGGTGTATTCGAGGGCGTTCAGAAGCTTACAGCAGACAAGGTTTCAAAGGATTATATAAAGATAAAATACGCAGGTACGGATGTGCTTTATGTTCCCGTTACCCAGCTTGACCTCATTTCACGTTATATAGGAAGCGGAGATGCGGATACGGTAAGGCTGAACAAGCTTGGCACAGATACATGGAAAAAGGCAAAGACAAAGGCAAAAGCGGCAACACAGGAGATGGCAAAGGAACTTATCGAGCTGTATTCTCGCCGTATGAAAGCGAAGGGCTTTGCATTCTCCCCCGATACCGAGCAGCAGCATATATTCGAGGATCATTTCAGCTATGTTGAAACGGACGATCAGCTCCGCTGTATAGAGGAAATAAAGCACGATATGATGCGTACTGCCCCTATGGAGAGGCTTCTCTGCGGAGATGTAGGATTCGGAAAGACGGAGGTCGCACTCCGTGCCGCATTCAAGTGTATAGGTGACGGTAAGCAGTGCGCTATACTTGTGCCGACTACCGTTCTTGCGTGGCAGCACTACCAGACGGTTTTAAAACGTATGGAGGGCTTTGATATAAGAGTTGAGCTGTTGTCACGTTTCCGCACAGCAAAGGAACAGAAGATAATTCTGAAGAAGCTGGAAGAAGGCGAGCTTGACCTTGTAGTAGGCACGCACAGGCTTGTGCAGGACGATGTAAAGTTCAAGGATTTAGGACTTGTTATTATAGACGAAGAACAGCGTTTCGGCGTAAACGACAAGGAAAAGCTGAAAGAAGCGTTCACAAACGTAGATGTTCTTACGTTATCTGCAACCCCCATTCCCAGAACGCTGAATATGGCGATGTCGGGAATAAGGGATATGAGCGTCATTGAAACGCCGCCCGGCGACCGTCACCCGATAACCACATACGTTGTCGAGCATGACAGAGGAGTTATAGCGCAGGCGATAAATAAGGAGCTTCGCCGCAACGGACAGGTTTACTATGTCCACAACCGCATTGAAAGCATATATTCCTGCGCCGCAGATATTCATTCTATGGTACCCGAAGCAAATATCGGAATCGCACACGGAAGAATGAGCGAGGAAGAGCTTCTTGATGTATGGAGAAGGCTTATCGAGGGCGAGATAGATGTGCTTGTCTGCACAACGCTTATCGAAACCGGTGTAGATGTACCCAACTGCAACACGCTTATCATTGAGAATGCGGATTGTATGGGACTTGCCCAGCTCCACCAGCTCAGAGGACGTGTCGGACGTACAAACCGCCGTGCATACGCATATTTCACATTCAGACGAGGCAAGGTGCTAAGCGAGATTGCCACCAAGCGACTTGACGCAATAAGAGAGTTTACACGCTTCGGTTCGGGATTCAGGATAGCGATGAAAGACCTTGAAATAAGAGGTGCAGGCTCGGTTCTCGGTCAGAGTCAGTCGGGACACCTTGCGTCTGTCGGCTATGATATGTATATAAAACTGCTCAACGAGGCTATTTTAGAACAGCAGGGCAAAGCCCCCGAAATTACTCCGGAGTGCCTTATTGATATAAGAATTGATGCGTTTATCCCCGAAAAGTATATCTCTAATCAGGCACAGCGTGTTGACTGCTACAGAAAGATAGCAATGATAGAAAATGACGAGGACGCTTATGATGTGACCGATGAGCTTATTGACCGTTACGGCGATGTGCCGAGAGCGGTCGAGGGACTTATCGAGGTTGCAAAGCTGAGAAGGATTGCTCAGAAGATGCACCTGACCGAAATAATCCAGAGCGGCGACGTTATGATATTCTATCCCGAAAAGACCGATAAGAAAACGATGGAACGTGTTTCGGCGGTAGGAGGAAAATTCGGCAAGGATATGATGCTGAACATTGCCACCGATAAGCCTAACTTCCGTGTAAACGGCACGGATAAACATGGCGGACCGCTTGCACTGCTTGCGGATACACTTGCGGCAATGCAGTCGGTTGATAAAGACAGAGATAAAGAGAATGTGACCGAAGAAGGTGAGAATAATGGCTGAGAAGAAAAGCGTCAAGCGTAAAGTTATAACAGCCGTTGTAATTGTCGGAGTATTTGTACTGCTGATAGGCTCGTTCTTTTTGAGGGATGTTTGTCTGAGAGCAGGTATCACCGAGTGCGAAAAGCGTGAGATACTTCAGGTAAAGTCGAAATATTCAGCGATACTTGACAGCGTTGTAAGCGCAGGCAACGATATTGCCGACTACAAGATTACAGCCGCTCACGGCGGACTTTTTGAAAAATCGGTCATATCGGCTGATGAAAACGGCGAGCCGCTTTATGATAAGCTGACGGAGGAGCTTGATGTATTGTGCCATACTTACTGTTACGGCATAGAAAAGCAGGATAATGCAGTACATTTCAGCTTCAACACCGGCAATACAAAACAGCTTATCTATTCTGCAAAGGATATTTCCGACAACGAAACTTCATCGCTCGGCGATAACTGGTACTACTATGAGAAAGTAATGACAGCCGATAACGGCTGATATAAAGAACAAAAGAGAAGGACACAAAAATGAAAAACATAATTCTTATCGGAATGCCCGGCGCAGGCAAAAGCACTGTCGGCGTACTGCTTGCAAAGTCTATGGGATATGATTTTGTGGATGCTGACCTTGTTATTCAAAAACAGCAGGGAACAAAGCTCCAGAACATAATCGACGAGCGTGGACTTGACGGCTTCAAGCAGGCGGAAGAACAGGCACTTTTGTCAATAAACGATAAAAAAGCGATAATCGCAACAGGCGGCTCTGCGGTATTTTCGACCGTAGGTATGGCACATCTCAAAGAAAACGGCATCTGCGTATATCTCAGAGTTGACGAGCAGGAGCTTATCCGCCGTCTTACGAATATAAAGACGAGAGGTATAGCCTGCCGTCCGGGTGAAACGGTAGCGGAAATAATTGCCGAGCGTGAGGTGTACTACAACCGCTACGCAGATATAACAATAGATTGCCTTAACACCACGGCAGAGCAGGTGGTAGGGATGATTATGGACAGGATAAAGTAATTCTGATTTTACGCTATAAAAAGGAGGAGCTATGTCAAAGTTTGATTACCTGATAGTCGGAGCAGGACTTTTCGGCTCGGTTTTTGCCTATGAAGCAACACAGCGTGGCAAGAAGTGCCTTGTTATCGACAAGCGAAATCACATTGCAGGCAACATTTACACCGAGAATATCGAGGGGATAAACGTCCACAAATACGGCGCACATATATTCCACACGTCAGACAAAGCGATATGGGAATATGTGAACCGCTTTGCCGATTTCAACAACTTCATCAATTCCCCGATAGCGTCCTACAAGGACGAGCTTTACAATCTGCCGTTCAATATGAACACCTTCAGCAAAATGTGGGGAATAAAGACGCCCGCCGAAGCAAAGGCGATAATTGCCGGTCAGATAGCAAATCTTAATATAGGCGAGCCGCAGAACCTCGAAGAACAGGCGCTGAAGCTGGTCGGAACGGATGTTTACGAAAAGCTGATAAAGGGCTACACGCAAAAGCAGTGGGGCAGACCCTGCACCGAGCTTCCTGCGTTTATAATAAAGCGTCTGCCGCTCAGATTCACCTATGACAACAACTATTTCAATGACCGCTATCAGGGCATAGCGATAGGCGGATATACTCAGATAATCGAAAAGATGCTCGCAGGCTCTGACGTTAAGACAGATACCGACTATTTCGAATTTATCAAGGAAAACCCCGACATAGCCGAAAAGACCGTTTTTACAGGACAGATAGACGAATTTTTCGGTTACAGATACGGCGCACTCGGTTACCGCTCGGTACGGTTTGAAAACGAGATACTCGATACCGATAACTATCAGGGCAATGCGGTAGTTAACTTCACCGACAGGGAAGTGCCGTACACGAGAATTATCGAGCATAAGCACTTTGAATTCGGCAAGCAGGAAAAGACGGTTATCAGCCGTGAATATTCAGCCGAATGGCAGCCGGGCATTGAGCCTTATTATCCGATAAACGACGAAGCAAACAATGCTCTTTACGAAAAGTACAAGGCCCTCGCCGCTACCCGCCCCGATGTTATCTTCGGCGGCAGGCTCGGACAGTATAAGTATTACGATATGGATAAGGTAATTGCCGCAGCGCTTTCTGCAGTAGACGATGAGTTTGGCAAGTGATAAGCCGACAGAATAAAAGCCGATTATTAAAACAGTATAATGAAATGTATCACCAGCACCGCCGCTAACACTTTCCGTACCGACAAGGAGTTAATATTTTCGTGAGTGTATCAGTGCAACTGCACTAACATTGACCTTTCAAAAAACGCTACTAACCTGAGATATATGTACTAATATGCGGACATGTAGCGTTAAGCGTCCCTGCATTGACAGGATATACAATGTTCAGGTAGTTTTACGAGTTCAGCCAACACCCCAGCGGGGTACGGGTGTGGGTAAGAAAAGAGGGAGCCACGAGGGAGAAAACCTAAGGGATAGGGTTAGGGGCGGCAGTCCCTCACCCTAGTCCCTTTGGTTGTCTCCCTCTTTCATATTGACAGGTGTATCCACTCGAATAGCGAACCCGAGAAGTGCTGTCCGACAGATAGCACTATCGGTAGCTTGCTATCGTGGTCTAAGCTGAATGATATAGCAGAAGCACATTAAACAATAGACTTTTTCTACAAACTAAAGCCGATAGACCGTGAACTTTTTCACAGCCTATCGGCTTTTTTGCAACAAACGATAAAAATAACGGTCACATTCTCTTTCGGGAACGTGACCGTTATATTATTTATAAGTTAATTTAAGGGAAATCCTTAATTACTTCTTGTCAGCGATAGCTGCCTGAGCTGCTGCAAGTCTTGCGATCGGTACACGGAAGGGTGAGCATGAAACGTATGTCAGACCGATCTTGTGGCAGAACTCAACAGATGAGGGATCACCGCCGTGTTCGCCGCAGATACCGATGTGCATATCGGGACGTGTAGCCTTACCGAGCTTGATAGCCATTTCCATCAGCTTGCCAACGCCTGTCTGGTCGAGCTTAGCGAAGGGATCGTTCTCGAAGATCTTAGCGTCATAGTAAGCGTTAAGGAACTTGCCTGCGTCATCACGAGAGAAGCCGTATGTCATCTGTGTAAGGTCGTTAGTACCGAAGCAGAAGAATTCAGCTTCCTTAGCGATTTCGTCAGCTGTAAGTGCTGCTCTGGGGATCTCGATCATTGTACCAACTTCATACTTGAGGTCAGCGCCGGCTTCCTTGATAACAGCATCAGCTGTTTCAACAACGAAGTTCTTAACGTACTTGAGCTCCTTAACATCGCCAACCAGAGGAATCATGATCTCAGGAACGATTGTCCAGTCGGGGTGATTCTTCTTAACGTTTAATGCAGCCTTGATAACAGCCTTAGTCTGCATCTTAGCAATTTCAGGATATGTTACTGCAAGACGGCATCCTCTGTGACCCATCATGGGGTTGAACTCGTGGAGAGATGCGATGATGTTCTTGATTGTTTCAACAGACTTGCCCTGAGCCTTAGCGAGAGCCTCGATGTCAGCTTCTTCTGTAGGAACGAATTCGTGCAGAGGAGGATCAAGGAATCTGATTGTTACGGGGCAACCTTCAAGTGCTTCGTAAAGAGCCTCGAAGTCAGCCTGCTGCATAGGTTCGATCTTAGCGAGTGCAGCTTCTCTTTCTTCAACTGTATCTGAGCAGATCATCTCACGGAAAGCGGCGATTCTGTCAGCTTCGAAGAACATATGCTCAGTACGGCAAAGACCGATACCTTCAGCACCAAGTTCTCTTGCCTTCTTAGCGTCAGCAGGAGTATCAGCGTTTGTTCTTACCTTCAGAACTCTGTACTTGTCAGCCCAAGCCATGATTCTGCCGAATTCGCCTGCGATCTGAGCGTCAACAGTAGCGATAGCACCGTCATAGATGTTACCTGTTGTACCGTCGATAGAGATTACATCGCCTTCAACGAATGTCTTGCCGCCAAGCTCAAACTTCTTGTTAGCTTCATCCATGTTGATTGCAGAGCAACCGGAAACGCAGCACTCACCCATACCACGAGCAACAACGGCTGCGTGTGATGTCATACCGCCACGAACTGTCAGGATACCCTGAGCAGCCTTCATACCTGTAATATCCTCAGGTGATGTTTCAAGACGAACCAGAACTACCTTTTCGCCCTTATCAGCCCACTCTACAGCGTCTTCAGCTGTGAATACGATCTTACCGCAAGCAGCTCCGGGAGAAGCGCCGAGACCCTTACCGATAGGTGTAGCGGCCTTGAGTGCCTTTGCATCGAACTGGGGGTGAAGAAGTGTATCAAGGTTACGGGGATCGATCATAGCAACAGCTTCTTCTTCTGTTCTCATGCCTTCGTCAACGAGGTCACAAGCGATCTTCAGAGCAGCCTGAGCTGTTCTCTTACCGTTTCTTGTCTGGAGCATATAGAGCTTACCGTGTTCAACTGTGAACTCCATATCCTGCATATCTCTGTAGTGGTCTTCAAGAGTCTTGCAAACTTCTGTGAACTCCTTGAAAGCCTCAGGGAACTTCTGTTCCATTTCCTGAATGTGCATAGGTGTACGAACACCTGCAACAACGTCTTCGCCCTGTGCGTTTGTTAAGAACTCACCGAACAGACCCTTAGCACCTGTAGCAGGGTCACGAGTGAATGCAACACCTGTACCGCAGTCGTCACCCATGTTACCGAATGCCATAGACTGTACGTTTACGGCTGTACCCCATGAGTAAGGAATATCGTTGTCACGTCTGTATACGTTAGCTCTGGGGTTGTCCCATGAACGGAATACTGCTTTGATAGCGCCCATCAGCTGTTCCTTAGGATCAGAGGGGAAATCTTCACCGATCTTAGCCTTGTATTCAGCCTTGAACTGACCTGCAAGTTCCTTTAAGTCGTTAGCGTCAAGCTCAACGTCCTGTGTAACGCCCTTTTCAGCCTTCATCTTGTCGATAAGCTCTTCGAAGTACTTCTTGCCGACTTCCATAACTACGTCGGAGTACATCTGGATAAATCTTCTGTAGCAGTCCCAAGCCCATCTTTCGTTGTTTGACTTTTCAGCCATTACTGCAACAACGTCCTCGTTAAGACCGAGGTTAAGGATAGTATCCATCATACCGGGCATAGAAGCTCTTGCACCTGAACGTACAGATACGAGCAGGGGATTTTCCTTATCACCGAACTTCTTGCCTGTGATACCTTCCATCTTTACGATGTATTCGTTGATTTCAGCCATGATCTCATCGTTGATCTTACGGCCGTCTTCGTAGTACTTTGTACAAGCCTCTGTTGAAATTGTGAAGCCCTGGGGTACGGGAAGACCGATGTTGGTCATTTCTGCAAGGTTTGCACCCTTACCGCCGAGAAGCTCTCTCATTGTAGCATTACCCTCTGAGAAGAGGTAGCAATACTTATGTGCCATTGGGGGGTTCCTCCTAAATTATTATTCCGGCCGTTTGTCTGAATTTTCCTTTTCTGCAAAAACCGGCAGAATTACAGACTTCTCAGCCATACAATAAGTATTATAACAGATTTGATTCTACTTTTCCAGTGTTTTTTAAAATTTTTTTGTTTTTATGTACCGAAAATGAAGAAAAATTTTTGTAAAATGTGACTAAAGCGTGTTCGGCTGTCGGCAACTGTGGTATATCGGTATCGAATCGTGCTATACGATAACAAAAAAGCAACAGAAAAAGCTGCGGCGAAACATACATTTCGTCACAGCTTTCAGTTTGTAGAAAAAGTCTGTTTTTGAAACAAACTTCTAACTTACTATCCCTATCCCCCTGCCCCCTTTCCCCGGGAAAGGGGGATTTTACTGGGGCTACCGCCCCTAGTCCCTGTCGGGGGCTCCGCCCCTGCGACCCCTTTTTTATCAACGAAAGAGGTTTTTCGACAGTCTGAAAGCTGCGGCGAAACATACATTTCGTCACAGCTTTTAATTCAAATCCGATCTCAATATTTCCGTACATTCTGTACAGCCATCATTGCGAGCACCGCAACAGTATTATAAAGTGTGATAACACTGGGCGTAAGCAGGGTCATTTCTCTTAGCAGTACCATTACAAGCACAAGAAGAAGTCCGAGTGCGGACGAACCGAGCATAATCGCCTTTGACAGCGAGAAATCACGGACAAGATTCTTTGCCGCCATAATTGCTCTTGCAAACGAGGTGAATGTACCCGAGCAGGAAAGTCCGCCGTTTCCTCTTGAGGTGTACTTAGTGCTTTCGCTGTATTCCTCGTGTGCCTCGTGCGGAAGCACCTTTACGAGTGACGGGTCAAGCTCGAATATATCCGCAAGGCTTTCTGCCGTTACAAGAGAATCGGTAGTATGAACAAGCACCGTTATGCCTCTTGACTGAAGTGTTTTCAGCGTTGACTGTATTTCGGGATTTGCCGTCATGCCCACAACGAACATTGCGACTATATCACCGCTTACCGCAAGATATACAGGCTCAAGACCTTCCGGACAGTATTTGCGTTCATTCTTCTTGTTCGGCAGATCTATGTTGTGCATTTCCATAAGTGCCCTGCCGCCGAGCATAACACGCTTTGTTCCTATCCAGCCCGTAACACCGCAGTTATCCTCGTAAATGCAGTTATCGACCTTCTTGAGAAGTTCCTTGTTGCCAAGAGTCATATCATAGAACGGGTATGACAGTATACCGTCTGTGTGTATCGCAAGGCTTGCCGCCATAAGTATAGCTTCGTCAACGCTGGTCTTGATGATTGAGTTCTTCTTCTGCCAGCGCTTCAGCTTTTTAATCTGTACGCTTCCTGCGGGGAACAGCGTCTTTGCGTCTGTCATGACCGTGTTTACATCGGAAAATTCGATTGCCGCATCATATCCCAGCAGTGCCGCATTGCATTCGCTGAGCTTTTTTGAGGCACGGGAAAGAGGTCTGTTCACAACGAACAAAAGCGAGAACGGCGTTACTGTCAATATGGTGGCAATAGCCGCAGAGATTGCCCAGTAAAGCGGATTTTCGGCTCCCGATGTGGCAAATTCACTGCCAAACGGATTTATGAACGCCAGTATTCCTGCTACAAGTCCCGCAACAAGCGAGGCTATTATCAGCTTTATCGACATTCTGTCTGCCTCATCGTCGCAGTAGCTGGATTTCAGAAAGTCCGTCAGAAATTCGGTTTTACGCATTGCCGCAATCACAGGAATCTTTTCGCCTGCCGCTCTTGTGAGTGCGGAGGCACGTTCCTCACCGTCGATTACCTGCGCATAATATTTCTGGCTGTCGCCCGATATGAATTTGAAGTTACGCTTTGCACGGGAAATCATATATATCTTTCCGATTGTGTTGAACATAAGACCGACCAGTGCGGTTGAAAGATATATGAACGAGTGACCGAGTTTGAACGTCTGTACGTCAACAAGCGAGATAACTCCGCCGATCAGCGACAGTACCGATGTAAAAGCACATACCGAGTCGCAGTCGGCTTTTCCGGTCACCAGTTTCACAGCACCGTTGCTTATTGCTGTAGAGCATATCGCAAAGCCGAGTACGCCAAGCACAAGATAAATGTATATCAGCGAGTTTACATCGCCGGTCGTACCGTTTATGAAATTGAATGCAGAGCCGAGTCCCAGCTTTGCGAACAGGCTGAAATCGTTCATTGCGGCGATAATGACGCTTATCATCGTTATGACCGTAAGCATACCGAGCCTTACCTTAAGCCCCTTGTGGCTTGCACAGAGATCCGCCCATATCTGACCTGTGCTGTCATAGTCCTCGAATTCTTCCTCAGGCTCTGCCTGTTCTTCGGCTTCGGGTACCTCGTCCTCAAGCACAAAGTCCTTCAGCTTGTGCTTCTTTGCCGCCGCAAGCTCGGCCTGCTTTTCCTCCTCCACAGCGGGATTTTCTGTCGGAATAGTGCCTGTTGCCTCGATTATCTGCTTCTGATAGTCTATGTTCAGCGGATGCGGAAGCGTGGTCCTGTCGCCGTTTATTGTGTTGAGCGTTATCGTGCGGTATGCCTTGACATTTTCCTTGCGTTGCTGTGCAAGATTCCTGTTCAGCTTCTCTATAAGATTATCGGTCGATTTCTTTCCGTGATATTCCTTTACGGGAGCGTCGTCGCTTTTCGTATCCGAAACCGCTTTTTCCGAAACGTCAGCGGTATCGCTTATTTTTTCGGCAAGAGAGGTTTTCTGCGGTGCTATGGCTTTCAGATCGTCGCCTGCGATGCCCTGCGTGTTGCCTGCGTACATACCGCTCAGCTCCGCAACGGAAACAAGCTCCTTTTCCTTTACCTGCTCGTTTACCTTTTCCTTGACCTCAAGAGGATTTACAAGCGCCAGCATATCGTCGGGGTCGGAGTTCTCACGCTCCTTTTCAAGCATCATTCTGCGTTTTTCCTCGTCGCTGACGATCTCCTTGCGGATTTCATGAACAGGCTCGGTAGCTTTTTCGGCTTCTGCCGGCTTTGCCTGCACGGTTTTTTCGTTTTCCGCCAAAACCTTTGCTTTATGCTCGTCAATATCTATCTCACTGCTTGCGTCCGCTATCATAAAATTATCGGTTTCGCCAAGCACTTTATCGACATCGCTCTGTTCGCCGGTTATTTTGTCTATATCGGAGTTATCCGTACTGCCGTTATCTTTCCTGGTCTCATAAGACGTTGCTTTTGATACTTCCTCTGAGCCGTCCTGCGCTTCGTTTATATATTCTGCGTCAACATTTTCCGTGTCGCCGTCCTTTTCACGCAGATATACGCCGTCCTCGCTTCCGTCAAGTCCTTCTATTATTGCGGTTGCGCTTATGTCGTGATGACGTGGTGGCGTATCATCTCCGTATGATCTGCCGGTATTGTCAGAGTTGCCGCTTTTCTTTGCGTCAAGCTCTGCCAGAATATCGTCTATTGAATAATCAGCCATATCATGAGCGTCCTTTCATTTCTTATTTTCCGGTCGTGCCTTTATCTGTATTTGACCGCCTCGTACATCAGTATGCCTGCGCAGACCGAAGCGTTGAGCGAATTTACCTTGCCGAACATGGGGAGCGACAGCACAACGTCACAGTTTTCTCTTACGAGTTTTCCGAGTCCGAAGCCTTCACTTCCGATAACGAGTGCCAGAGCACCCGACAGATCTGCCTTGTCTATGGGAGTTCCGTCCGCCTCCGCACCGTATACCCAGACTCCGTGCTTTTTGAGCGTTTTTATGGTATCAACAAGATTTGATACCCTTGCTATCTTTATCCATGCCGCCGCACCTGCCGATGTTTTGAAAACGGTAGGATTGACGGTAGCACTGCGTCTTTTCGGAATAATCACTCCGTCTGCACCCGCCGCCTCGGCTGTACGGATTATCGCACCCAGATTATGCGGATCCTGTATCTCGTCACATATGATTATAAAAGGCGGTTTGCCCTTGCTTTCGGCATTTGCGAGAATATCCTCTACCGTGCAGTATGAAACTGCCGATAATGCCGCCGCAACGCCGCCGTGCTTGTCGCCGCACAAGGCTTTCAGCTTATCCTCGCCTGCGTCCTTTACGACTATGCCCTGCTTTTTGGCAAGTGCGATGATCTGATTCATCCCCTGCGTACCTTTAAGCACAAAGACGGTGTCTATCGGCTTTTCGGCTTTGAGAGCCTCAGTTACCGCATTTTTACCGTATATAATTTCTTCGTTTGAAGCTGTTCCCATTATGATACCTCTGTAATTTTCTTGTATCTGCATACAGATATGCAGATTAAGTATAACATAAACCGACTTCTTTTGCAAGCAAAATAAAGGCTTGGAGCAACCTTTCACGAATTTTTCACAACGTTTATTGAAAAAATTGCTTAATTATTTTTTATCGTGATGAAGATAATATTATTGTCGGATATTTTCCGACAGCCGAAAGGAGAAGAATAATGGATTTTAAACGTGATGAATCGTTGCAGAAAAGGAAAAACACGGGTTACAGCGACACCGCAAGGATAATGAGAAGGGCGCTCGGTGTTATGGCGCTGAGAAGCTCGGATTTCGATCCCGACGGAAGCTATACCGGCGTATGCGACAATATTTACGAAAAACCCGTGCAGGATGCCGACGATTTATAATTAACGCTTGAAATAAGCCTTCCGTTGTGGTATGATATTTCTGTCCATCACTAAAATTATTATCACAACGGAAGGTGTTTATTTGTTACATACTGAGCAGGACAAAAAGCAGATAAAGATAATTACGCTCGGTGAGCTTAATCGCCGTGCGGAAGATATTGATACATTCATCAAAACCTCCGAAAAGCAGTATTCGGATAAAATAGCGGCGGCGGCAGACAGCATAGCGCAGTGCCACAAACAAAAGCCGCTGGTGCTTTTGTCGGGACCGTCCGGTTCGGGCAAAACCACAACGGCATATCGCATAGCGGATGCGCTTGTGAAAAAGGGCATTAAGGCGATAGTCATATCTATGGATGATTATTTCGTGCCGGGAGTTATACCGCCCGATGAAAACGGCAGGGTAGACCTTGAAGCACCTGCGAGGGTCGATTGCGAGCTTCTGAAAAAAGATCTGCGCACTCTGGCGGCAGGCGGCGAGGTAAGACTGCCTAAATTCAATTTTGCCGATAATTCAAGACAGTACGGCAACGCAATACGCTGTGACGGCAACACGGTAGTTATAATAGAGGGCATCCATGCGCTCAATCCCGATGTTACGGGCAAGATGCACGACAGCGCAACGTTTATCTATGTCAGCGTCCGTACAAGAATAGCCGATGAAAAGGGCGGACTTCTTCACCCGTCAAAGATTCGTCTTATCCGCAGGCTCTCCCGTGACAAGTTGTTCAGAGGAAGGGATTATCACAGGACGATAGAACAGTTCCCCAGCGTACAGCGTGGCGAAAGCCTTTATATAATGCCGTATAAGCACCTTGCGGATTTCGATATAGATACATTCTTCCCGTATGAGCTTTCGGTATACCGAAGCGTGCTTGCGAAGCTCTGCGACAACGATTTTGACGAATGTATAAGACAGGTCAACCGTTACAGCGAGCTGCCCAGATTCCTGTCGCTGATAAAAGAGGTTCCGCCGGAGGCAGTCCCCGAAAATTCGCTTATAAAGGAATTTATAGGCTGATATAAGGCTTTGCACATAGCCGTCCGAACGTATCGGATGGCACAGACTGTTGATAAACCTATATTTTTAATAATACGGGATAATACGGGGTTTGGGGCGTAGCCCCAAGCGGGGTGAGGGCGGCAGCCCCACATTCAGCCCCTTCCCGAGGGGAAGGGGTTTGGGGTTAGGGATAGAGAATTTGCTCTATTTTTATAAAAAACAGACTTTTTCTACAAACTCGACTATTGCTTCGCCTTGTGCAAAATCACAAATCCAACCGCAAAACTTGGTTGTTTTTAACTAAAAATCAAACTCATCTATTTACTTTTTTGTGGATATGGTGTATAATAAGAATCAGTTTAAGATTAGAATGGCAACGGAAGGTGTATATTATGGCAGCTTACAGTGCAAATGATACCGGCATACTGCTTGAAAGCGGTACTAACGAGCTGGAGCTTTTAGAATTTAACGTATGCGGAAATTCCTATGGCATAAACATTGCCAAGGTCCGTGAAATAATGATGGAACAGGAGCTTGTCCCGATGCCTCAGGCACCCGATGAGATAGAGGGCGTATTTATGCCCCGTGACAAGCTGATCACCGTTATCGACTTACATAAGGTGTTAGGCACCGAAAAGCCGGAGAACGCAAGAGGATTATTCATAATCTGCGAGTTCAACGGAATGGATGTAGGCTTTCACGTTACGGCAGTGCAGGGCATACAGCGTATAGGCTGGACAGCTATCGAAAAGCCCCCTCAGGTTTCGGGCGATTCGACTACCGGCATAGCTACCGGTATAGCAAAGGTCGACGGAAAGATTCTTGTTATCCTTGACTTTGAGAAGATAGTAAGCGATATAAACAAGGCGGCAGGACTTGATCTCAAGGGTGCCGAAAATGCAAAGGCTACGGCAGTGACAGCTGAAAAGCATATCGTAATAGTCGAGGATTCGCAGTTTCTCAACAAGATGATAGTAAACAGCCTTTCGGATATAGGCTTTAAGGAGATCCGCTCTTTCCCCAACGGAAAAGAGGCGTGGGACTACATATCTCAGTTTTCGGGCTACAACGGCGATGTTACAAATTGCGTAGCCGCAGTTATAACCGATATTGAGATGCCCCAGATGGACGGACACCACCTTACAAAGCTCATAAAATCCGACCCCACACTTAAAAAGATACCCGTTTTCCTGTTCTCCTCGCTCATAAACGAGCAGATGTATCAGAAGGGACTTTCAGTAGGTGCGGACGAACAGTTCTCAAAGCCTCAGATAGGTATGCTTATCGAGCGGCTTATGCAGATACTGAGCTGATAATTTTTTGCTTATTCGCTGTTTGCCTTTTTTGCTACCGGCAACAGTTGAATATCTGATTTTCATTTTTATTCCTTACTTAAGTTTGTTTCGTTTTATTTGAATTTTACCGGCAGAAGTAACATTCTGCCGTCATTTTTTTGTTCTGCGGCTTTATATGCTTGAAGTTAAGACGGATATGTGATAATATATATTAATAAGATCACGATTGCAGAGAAAGGAATGACGCTTTTGAGGATAGTATCTCTGTCCGACGATGAAACAGCCGATTCAAAGCTGTTTTCCGAGTACGGAATATGCCTTTATATCGAACACGGCAGGAACATAATTCTTTTCGGCACGGGAGCGTCTGCTCTGTATCTCAGCAACGCAGAGCGTCTTGGCATACCTGCGGATAAGGCGGATACGCTTATAATCCCCGTAAATGCCGATGATTGCACGGGCGGCGTTGAAACAGCGGTGCGAAAGAACAGAAATATACGCATTTTTATAAGAGAGGACGAGGCGGCCGATTGTGCCGTGAAGGAAAAACTGCTCAGAGTACGAAGCGGACTTCCTCAATCGTTCTACAGAAGCGACAGATACAACACGTTCCGTTTTGAACGCTTCACAGAGGTATGCAAGGACTTCTATCTTGTCGCCGTAGAAAAGAAGGATAAGACCGCCGAAGCCGACAGGCATTTTTATATAAGGAAAAAGGGCTTTTATGTGCCGGACGATTTTTCGGGAGAATGCTTTGCCGTATGCTTCCCCGGCAGAAGACGTGACGGCTTCGTGCTGATAACGGGCGGTGCGTATACGGGCATCGCAGGTATGATAAATACGGCGAAAAGGCTGTGGGACGCTCCGGTTTTGTCTGTAGTCGGCTGCTTTGCCTATACAAACAGGCTCGGAAAACAGACCGTACAGCAAAGCCATATAGCAAAGTCGGCAGATGAGCTGTCAGGGCTTCGCACAGGCAGTATATACACCTGCCATAACACAGGAAGAAAAGGATATGAAACAATGAAGGATATACTCGGTGACAGGTTGCAGTACCTGCGTGCCGGAGAGGAGTTGAATTTTTAATGAACGTACTGGTAGTCGGTTGCGGTAAGGTAGGCTCGCGTCTTGCAAACACGCTGTGCGATGAGGGCATAGACGTTTCGGTAATAGCAAGGACGGCGGCGGAAGCGGATAAAATGCTTGAGCCTGATTTCAAGGGCAGTCTTTTATGCGGTGTGCCGATAGATCAGGATAATCTCAAAAAGGCGGGCATTGAAAGCTGTGATGTCGTATGCGCCGTTACGGACGATGACAACACCAACATAATGGTGTCACAGCTTGCAAAAGAGGTTTACGGAGTAAAGAAGGTCGTCAGCCGTATCCTTGACCCCGAAAGAGGAGATATATTTGCCCATTTCGGACTTGAAACGGTCTGCCCGACAAAGCTCACAGTTGAAGCGATATGCTCTGCGATAAAGCCTATGCTGGAAGAAAAATACGTCAGCTTCGGCTCGCATATGGTGCGTTTCACCACAATGGAGATACCTAAGGAGTTTATCGGTATGACCCCCGTTGACATAGAATATGAGGAGAACGAAACGCTGTATGCGATAATCAGGGCAGACAGCACGATTGAAATAGTGAATAATTATAACGTTGTTATGAGAGAGGGCGACAAGCTGATATTCTCAAAAGCCATCTGACATAAACGACAGAAAGGATCTGTAAAATGCACTCGCTTATAATAGGCGGCGGAAAGATAGGCTACTATCTGACCAAAGTTCTTATTGAAAAGGGATACGATGTATCCGTTGTTGAAAAGGAAAAGGAAGCCTGCCAGAAGTTTGCAAACGACCTTAACATAACCGTAATAAAGGGTGACGGCACAAGCGTTTCCGTGCTTGAACAGGCGGGAGTTGCCGATGCCGACAGCGTTATTGCCGTGACAGGACGTGACGAGGATAACCTTGTTGCCTGCCAGCTTGCAAAAAGGCTCTATCAGGTGAAAAAGACCATAGCAAAGGTAAACAACCCCAAAAACGTTGAGGCACTGAAGAAACTCGGCGTAGATATAGTTGTAAGCTCTACCGATAACATTACAGGTCAGCTTGAGCGTGAGATAGACAGCGGCAAGATAAAGGAGCTTCTTCCTCTCGGCGCAGGAAATGCCGGTGTTTTCGAGATAGTGCTTGATAACAGCTTCACGCTTCAGAACGTTCCGCTTATGGAAATGGAAATACCGCTGACGCTCAATATTATTTCTATTATCCGCAATGAAACCGAGCTGATAATCCCAAGAGGTCACACCACTCTTGAGATAGGCGACAAGCTGATGATATTATCCAAAATCAAGGACAAGAACGACATTTTCAAGGCGTTTAAGATAAAGGCGTGACGTGTATGTAACACGCATTTTGTCAATTATCAGTAAATAAATCCTACATAGGAAAAATTTTATCGTGAAATTGCATAAAATCGGCAATCGGTTTTAGTGCAATTTCACCTTATTATTTACAAAATATTTTATTCAGCCTTGAATACGGATAACGTATGTTGTATAATTAGTAAGTAAGAAAATCGGACCGGAAGAAAGGGAAAAATTTATATGACTTCACCATTTACAGAAAATGAAATTACCCGTAAGCTGACGGAGGTGCTGGAGTACGACTTCAGAGTATCCCCCGCAGAAGCAACTCACACCCAGATTTACAAGGCTTTATCAAAGATAGTGGTAAACTACCTCAAGGAAAAGCGCTCGATGTTCATGACCGACTGCAACTCAAAGGGCAGAAAGCAGGTCTACTATCTTTCTATGGAATTCCTTATGGGACGTTCGTTAAAGACAAACCTCTACAACCTCGGTATGCAGGACGAAGTGGCAAAGGCGCTCAAGAAGCTCGATGTAAAGATTGAACATATCTATGAGGAAGAACCCGATGCGGGACTCGGTAACGGCGGTCTTGGCAGACTTGCCGCCTGCTACCTTGACGGACTTGCAACCTGCGCATTCCCCGCAACAGGCTACTCTATCCTCTACGAATATGGTATCTTCAAGCAGAAAATCATAGACGGCTGGCAGACAGAGCTTCCCGATGACTGGCTGCCCGGCGGCAGAGCGTGGCTCGTACCCGTACCCGATCAGGCTATAGAGGTTCATTTTGACGGCGAGATTTACGAGAAGTGGGAGCAGAACTACCACAGCGTAAATCACGTTAACTATAAGACAGTAAATGCAGTACCCTATGATATGTATGTATCGGGCTATGACAGCAAGGGCGTTTCAAAGCTCCGTCTTTGGAGTGCCGAGAGTATGTCGTTTGATATGAATATGTTCAATCAGGGCGACTATGCAAAGGCTATCGGTGCAAATAATATCGCACACTCACTGACAAAGGTACTTTACCCCAACGATAATCACCTTGAGGGTAAGGCTCTGCGTCTGCGTCAGCAGTATTTTATGAGCGCCGCTTCCGTAGGCGATATTGTAATGCGTCATATGAACGTTTACGGTACTCTTGAAAACCTTCACGAAAAGGTAGCTATCCATATAAACGATACTCATCCCACCCTTGCTATCCCCGAGCTTATGAGAATACTGCTCGATGACTGCGGTTATGACTGGGATAAGGCGTGGAACATCATCACAAACACATTCGATTATACAAACCATACGGTTATGGCAGAAGCGCTTGAAACGTGGGATGTCGATCTTATGCAGAGAATACTCCCCAGAATCTACGCTATCATAGTTGAAATAAACAACCGTTATTGCGCTCATCTTATGGAAGTGACCGGCGGCGACAGCGAGAAGGTAACAAGAATGTCCATTATTCTTGACAACCGTGTAAAGATGGCTAACCTCTGCTGTGCGGCAAGCAGCTCTGTAAACGGTGTTTCTAAGCTTCACTCCGAAATCATCAAGGACAGCGTATTCCACGACCAGTACACTGTTACTCCCGATGCCTTCAAAAACGTTACAAACGGTATCGCATATCGCCGTTGGTTACTCGCAAGCAATCAGGGACTTACAAACCTTCTTACCGAGTGCATAGGCGACGGCTTCAAGAAGGATGCGTCAAAGCTTGCAGATTTCAAGAAGTTTGCAACGGATAAGTCGGTTCTTGATAAATTAGCCGCTGTAAAGTTAGCTAACAAGCAGGCTTTCGCAAAGTATGTATACAACACCACAGGCACTAAGCTTAACTGCAACGGTATTTTCGATGTACAGGTAAAGCGTCTGCACGAATACAAGCGTCAGCAGCTTAACGCTATGAACATTATCGCAGACTACATTTATCTGCTCAATAATCCCGATGCGGACTTTGTACCCAAGACCTATATCTTCGCTTCAAAGGCGGCACCCGGCTATTATATGGCAAAGCAGATAATCAAGATGATATGGTGCATAGGCGAAGAGCTTAAGAAGAATCCCAAGCTGAACGAAAAGCTTGCTGTTGTATTCCTTGAAGATTACAAGGTAACGCTGTCAGAGATTCTTATGCCCGCAAGTGAAATTTCAGAGCAGATCTCTCTCGCAGGAACAGAGGCTTCCGGTACAGGTAATATGAAGCTGATGCTCAACGGCGCTCTTACAATGGGTACCTATGACGGTGCGAATGTTGAGATACACGAAGCGGTAGGCGATGACAACATCTTCATCTTCGGTATGTCAACTCCCGAGGTAAATCAGCTTAAGGCTGAGGGATATGACCCCGAAAAGATATACAACTCACACGCAGTTATCAAGAGCGTTCTCGAAAAGATGTACAAGGGTATAAACGGTGCAACATTCGAGGAAGTAGCAAATTCACTGCGTCACGCAGACAGATATATGTGCTTTGCCGATTTCGACAGCTACAGAGGAACACAGGCAAAGGCAAGCGAAACCTATAAGGATAAGTACCTCTGGAACAAGATGTCGCTTATAAATATCGCATCTGCAGGCATATTCTCGGCTGACCGTGCCGTTACAGACTATGCCCGTGACATCTGGAAGTTAATTTAACAGACAGTAGCCCAAGATAATAAAAAAAGTCCGTTGCAACCAACGGACTTTTTCGGGTATATATAACCACCCTCCGACTTTAATCCGAAAGGAATGTTTTTTAATGGATACTCCGATATTCGACTGCTTCGACTTAAACTATAAAAGCCCGTTCGGAGCAATACGACAGTATCAGCCCAGCACATTCTCCCTGCGTTTTCCGAAGGAATGGCACGTCAGCGACCCTACTCTTGTAATGTTCCGTCCCGGCGAAAAGGAACGCTTCATACCGCTTGACATTGCCGATACGACCACAGAATGCAACGTGTTTACCTGTAATTTCAACCCCTTGCATAAAGGTCTGCACCACTATTATTTCTCTTTGATGATAGACGGCAACAGGCGATATGTAAAGCGTGGCGGAGCAAGGCTCGGCGTTCTTGATAACGGAGAGCTGTTCCAGCTTACCGTTTTTGACAAGGATATGGCGGCTCCCGACTGGATAAAGGGCGGAATTATGTATCAGATATTCCCCGACAGATTCTGCCGAAGCGGAGAAAAGCACGAAAACGTTCCTACAGACAGAATAATCCACGAGAACTGGGAGGATACCCCTTTCTTCCGTCCGGATGAGAGAGGAATTATCCGCAACAACGATTATTTTGCAGGAGATTTCAAAGGCATAGAAAGCAAGCTCCCTTATCTTCAGAGTTTAGGTGTTACCTGCATTTATCTCAACCCTGTTTTCGAGTCGCACGAAAATCATCGCTATTCTACCGCCTGCTATGAGCATATCGACCCTATGCTCGGCACGGACGAGGATTTTGAGCATCTGTGCAAACAGGCCAAAACATACGGTATAGACATTATCCTTGACGGCGTGTTCTCCCATACCGGCGCAGACAGCATCTATTTCAACAAGTTCGGCAGATACGGAGATCACGAGGGCGCATACAGAGATCCCGACAGCAAATATAAAAACTGGTACTGCTTCTCACGCTATCCTTTCGATTATGAATCGTGGTGGGGCATCACCACACTTCCCAACGTAAATGAGAACAACCCCGACTACACAGAATATATCTGCGGTGAAAACGGTATATTACAGCGTTGGATAGACAAGGGCGCAAGAGGCTGGCGACTTGACGTTGCCGATGAGCTTCCCGATGAATTCCTTGACAATCTCAATAAGGCTGTAAAAGCCAAGGGCAACGATAAGGTCATCTACGGCGAGGTATGGGAGGATGCGTCCAACAAGGAGAGTTACGGTGTCCGCAGACGTTATCTTATAGGCGGTCAGCTTGACAGCGTTATGAACTATCCTTTCAAGGAAGCTATCATAAACTACTGCAAGTACGGCGATGCAAGAGGCTTTGAGGACGGCGTAATGACGATACTTGAGCATTACCCCAAGCCCAGTGCCGATATGCTGATGAACTTCCTGTCAACTCACGATACCGAGCGTATCCTGACAAGACTTGCCGGCGAGGATGTAGGCTGGCACGACAGAGAATGGCAGGCTGAACGCTACCTTTCGCCCGAACAGTACGTTTACGGCCTTTCACTGCTTAAATGCGCTATGGTACTGCAATTCTTCCTGCCCGGTGTGCCGTGCATATATTACGGCGATGAAGCAGGTCTTGAGGGCTATAAGGACCCGTTCAACAGACGCTGTTACCCGTGGGGCAAGGAAAATCTTGATATGATAGACTTCACAAAACAGCTTGCAGGGATAAGAAAGTCAAGCAAGGCGTTCGCTCAGGGCAAAATGAAGTTTTTAAGCTGTATGCCTGAGGAATGCGTATTTGCAAGAATTGACAAGCTAAACCGTGAGGCAGCCGTTATATTCCTGAACAAGTCGAAATATCCTAAGACGTTTAAGCTTGACGACTATATGAATGGCGAATATACCGACCCGAAATTCCTCAGAAAGCCTCACGAGAGCGAAGAAAAGACGATAAAGCTCTCGCCGTTTGATTACGGTGTGCTTGTATGCAGTATATAAATATTGCTTGTTTTTTTACACACGATAGTGTATAATCTATTTGTAACCACTATGTGACGTCTGCCCTCAGGCAGAACGGAAAGGAAAGAAAAATGGGAAAAGCATTGATAATCGGTGCCGGCGGTGTTGCCGGAGTAGTAGTCCATAAGTGCTGTCAGAACAGCGAGGTTTTCACTGAGATCTGCATTGCCAGCCGTACAAAGTCAAAGTGCGATGCGCTGAAAAAGCAGGTAGAGGAAAAGGGTACAAAGACAAAGGTAACGACCGCACAGGTAGACGCAGACAGCGTTCCTCAGCTTGTTGAGCTTATAAATAAGGAAAAGCCCGACATTGTCATAAACGTTGCGCTTCCTTATCAGGACCTTACAATAATGGATGCCTGCCTTGAAACAAAGACAGACTATGTTGATACGGCAAACTATGAGCATCCCGACACAGCAAAGTTTGAGTACAAGTATCAGTGGGCATACAGAGAAAAGTTTGAAAAGGCTGGCATCACCGCACTTCTCGGAAGCGGATTCGACCCCGGTGTAACCGGTGTATTCTGCGCCTATGCCCAGAAGCATTACTTTGACGAGATCAATTACATTGATATTCTCGACTGCAACGGCGGCGACCACGGTTACCCGTTTGCGACAAACTTCAACCCCGAGATAAATATCCGTGAGGTATCCGCAAAGGGCAGTTATATCGAGGACGGCAAGTGGGTAGAAACCGAGCCTATGGAGATAAAGAGAGAGTACGACTTTGAGCAGGTCGGCAAGAAGGATATGTACCTTCTGCACCACGAGGAGCTTGAATCGCTCGCACTCAATATCAAGGGTATCAAGCGTATCCGTTTCTTTATGACATTCGGACAGAGCTACCTCACACATCTGAAGTGCCTCGAAGATGTCGGTATGACATCGATAAAGCCCATTATGTACGAGGGCAGAGAGATAGTACCGCTCCAGTTCCTTAAAGCAGTTTTACCCGACCCCGCATCGCTCGGTCCGAGAACAGTCGGCAAGACCAATATCGGCTGTATCTGCATAGGCAAGAAGGACGGCAAGGAAGTACACTACAAGGTTTACAACTGCTGTGACCATCAGGAATGCTACAAGGAGGTCGGCTCGCAGGCTATCAGCTACACGACCGGCGTTCCCGCTATGATAGGAGCAATGATGGTAATGACAGGCAAGTGGAAGAAGCCCGGCGTCTACAACATCGAGGAATTCGATCCCGATCCGTTTATGGACGCACTGAACAAGTGGGGACTTCCGTGGCACGAAACATTTAACCCTGAGCTTGTAGACTGATCACGCAACCGAATACTATGCCCGTCACGCTTTGCGTGACGGGCTTTCTATTTATTCAGCATATTGCCCGGAAGGGAAACCACCGCCTTTGATTTCGGCACGGCAAGCCCTGTCAGCAGCACGGCATTCTTGATCATTCCCTCCCCGAATCTTTTGCGTATATCCCTGATACAGCCATCAGCCTTTTCCATTTTTTCAAGCCTTATCGTATCGTTGAAAAAGCTGTTCTGTATCACCGCACCGCCGTCCACAAGAGAAAATGCGGTTACCGTAAGCGACCGCACAGGATTTACCCAATCGTAATTGTCGCAGAACAGCCTGTATGCCGTATCCGCAATTATCATCGGCGAGCGTGTCGCTGTCGGAAGCTCCGTCTGCCACTCCCTGTTTCTGAGAATGCTCGACCTTGCGTTCACACAAACCTTAGTCGCATACTTGTTTTGAAGCGTCAGCCTTTTCCCTATATCCTGAGCCAGTTCAAGAAGCAACGGCTTTGCGTCCTCGCACCGTGTTATATCCGCTGTGGTCGTCACACCGTGCCCCACGCTTTTTGCAGGCATCGAAAAATCAGCAGGCATAACCTGCGAGTTATCCGTTCCGTTAGCGTAGCATCTTAGCATATATCCGTTCTTGCCAAGCACCTTTGTTATCCACTGAGCGTCGCACTGTGCAAGCTCACCCAGTGTATATATCCCGTAATCGTTCAGCTTTGCGGTAGTCGCTCTGCCTGCCCCTATCATATCGCTGAGCGGAAGATTCCATATCTTCTCACGGAACGTTTCTCTCGGTATTACCGTCACCGCATCCGGCTTTTTCATATCGCTTCCGAGTTTTGCAAACACCTTGTTGAACGATACCCCGACCGATATGGTAAGACCAAGTTCCTCCTTTACGGTACACCTTATCTCGTCTGCAACCTTTTCGGGTGCGCCGAACAGCCTTCTCGTACCGCTTATATCAAGCCAGCATTCGTCCATTCCGAACGGCTCGATAAGATCCGTATACCGCTCGTATATCTTCCTTGCAAGCCTGCTGTACCTGAGATATTCCTCAAAGTGCGGCGGTACGATAACAAGCCCCCTGCACTTTGACTTTGCCGATGCCACTGTTTCCGCCGTCTTTACTCCCTGCGCCTTTGCAAGTTCGTTTTTCGCAAGCACTATTCCGTGCCGCTCCTCGACCGAACCGCACACAGCCACGGGATATTTTTTAAGTTCCGGATTCAGCCTGCATTCAACCGACGCAAAGAAATTGTTCATATCGCAGTGAAGTATATCACGTTCCATTTTATCGCCTCTTATCTGTTTTGCTTGACACGATACGCAATTTATGGTATCATAAATACGCAATTAAGTTTCTGATCAAGATTATACGCAATTATCTTGCATTTGTCAAGAGAAAAATGCAATGTATTTGCATGTTTTTGAATTTTACGGAGGATACGATTATGATTGAACGTTATGATGTCAACGAAGAATGGGCGCATTGCGGTATTATAAAAGCAGGCGATTTCTGTTTTCTTAATTACTGTGTAGGAAATGTCGGCGGAAGTATCGAACAGCAGGTAAACGGCGCATTTGACGAGATGGAAAAGCGTCTTGCGCTTGTCGGACTTACACTTGAAAACGTCGTGCAGATGGATTGCCTTTTCAGGGATATATGGGATATTCCGGTTATGGAAAAGGTGATAAAGGAGCGTTTCGGCGGCAAATATCCTGTCCGTAAATCAATACAGACCGAGTTTGCCCATTTCGGCGGAGAAAACGGGCTTAAATTTCAGGCAGACGCCGTAGCATACTGCAAGTAAAGGAGTAATTATGAAATTCTGTGATAAAGTAAAAAAAGAGCGCCGTGCAAAAGGCCTTACACAGCAGCAGTTTGCGGATATGCTCGGTGTATCTCTGAGAACCATAACAAACTATGAAAAGGGCGAAAGCTACCCCAAACAGCGTGAAATATACGGAAAAATGGCTGAGATACTCGGCGTTGACATTAATTATCTGCTTACCGAGAACGAAGAATTCTACATAAACGCAAACGAAAAGTACGGCGCTACAGGCGCACAGCAGGCAAAAGCGCTTATGCAGGAGGTAACAGGACTTTTCGCAGGCGGAGAGCTTGACCAGGATGACATGGACGAGATGATGAAAGCCATACAGGATGCCTACTGGATAGCAAAAGAGAAGAACAAGAAATACGCTTCAAAGGGATAAGGAGCAAAAATGCTTAGTTGTTTTAACGAAGCGGTCGCCAAAGCAGATGAGCTTATATCGCTCTACGGCAGATGCTCTCCTAAAAGGCTAGCACGGGAGCTTGATATAGAGGTTCTCGAAAGGGATTTTTCAAAGCAGAAAGGCGCATACAAGCTGATACTGAAAAACCCGTTTATCTTTATAAAGCGTGACCTTTGCGACAGTATGAAAAAAATCGTCCTGATGCACGAGATCGGTCACGACAGGCTCCACAGGGATAAGGCAGACGACAGCGGCGGCTTTGCCGAATATGACATATTCGATATGTGCGATCGTTCTATGGAGTATGAAGCAAATCTCTTTGCGGCGCAGTTTCTTATATCGGATGAAGAGCTTTACGATTGCATAAATTGCGGCTACGATATTGACAAAACTGCGGCGGCGCTCTGTACCGACCGTAATCTTGTTGCGCTCAAGGTCGATATTCTGAAAAAGCAGGGTGTGAAACTGCGCTCTCAGCTTCACAATAATAAATTTCTTGCAGGCGACTGAGAAAGAGGTTTTTTTATGAACAAATTACTTACACGCTTCAAGGCAAGCGAACACGGCGGCGAATACCTTATGCGGTTTATTTCTGCGTGGCTGTGTTCGCTCATATTGATATTGCCTTTCAGACCGATAAGCAAGGTATTTGACAAAGAATACGCAGGCGAAGCTCCGTATCTGTTGCTTATCATATTTTTCGCAGTATTCTACGGCTTACTTACCGTATTGCGTTTTATCCCAAAGCTCAGAGAGATGAAAACCGACTGTGCCGCATTGCTTATATCGACCGCACAGTTTACAGTCGCTTATGCTGTAGTCATGTTCCGTGAAAAAGGTACAAGCATTGATTTTTTTCTCGGGGTTGTCCTGTTTATAGCCCTTGCTGTATGGTATACTGTAGGAAAGCACAGGATAAGGCTTCCAAAATTCACAAAGAAATGCTGGATAGCGGTTATTGCGTTGTCCGCCGTTTTTATGCTTGTGTTCACCGCACTTGCAATGGCAATGCGGTATTACAAGCTGTCTACCCCTGCGTTTGATTTTGGGATATTCGCGCAGATGTTTGAGAATATGAAGGACGGGCTTGGACCTGTCACAACAGTCGAACGTAATTATGAGCTGTCGCACTTTGCAGTGCATTTTTCTCCTGCGTATTACCTGATGCTGCCGTTCTATATGCTTTTTCCGCACCCGGTAACATTACAGATACTGCAGGGAATATTCGTTACAAGCGGAATTATCCCGGTGTTCCTTATCGCGAGAAAATACGGCTTTTCGCTTATACATTCCTCGCTTTTTTCAGCGATATATGCCTTATATCCGGCATTCACAGGCGGCTGCAGCTACGATATTCACGAAAACTGTATGCTTCCGGCGTTCCTGCTGTGGCTGATATGGGCTGTTGAACGCGAAATGACTTTACCGATGCTCGTCTTTGCATTGCTGACGCTTCTTGTAAAAGAAGATGCCGCCGTATATGTTGCGGTGATCGGGCTTTATCTTATACTGTCAGACCGCAGTGAAAAGACAAGAGCGCTCGGTGCTGTGATTTTAGGAGCGGCCTGCGTTTATTTCTTTGCAGTATGCGCTTATCTCAATAACAGCGGGCTTGGGATCATGGAATGGCGGTACAAGGACTATATGTACAGAGGCGGTGCGCTTATCACCTCAATAGTCGTTACGGCGTTTACAAATCCCGGCTACATTCTGTCAAATCTGTTTACGGGCGAAAAGCTGACCTTTACGGTGCAGACGCTTGGTGTACTCGGCGGTATACCGCTTGTAAGCCGAAAGATAGCACGTTATATATTACTGATACCGTTTGTACTGGTAAATCTGATGCCGACCTATCCGTATCAGCACTCGATTTATTTCCAGTACGTTTTCGGCTCGTGCGTTCTTGTTATCTGGCTTTTCATAATGAATATGTCGGAGCTGTCATATAACAGGGCGAGATGCTTTACTGTGTTTTCGCTTATTGCCTGTGCGGTTATGTTTGTGTCAACAATGACAGGCTACCTGAACAATTTCTATGATAACGACTATGAGGCACACGGTGCTGTTATATCTTATCTAGAACAGCTTCCCGACAACGAAAACGAGAGCATCACAGCGAACACGTTCTTTATCGCTCCGCTGTATAAGCAAAAAGAGCTTTATACGATAAATGACCGTGATGTGCCGACAGACGAATCCGCACCGCTTGCCGATATTGTTTTACTTGACAGGACAAACGCAAAGTTTGAAACCAATTACAATTATTTCACCTCACTCGGAATGAAAGAGGTAACGATAGAGGACGAAAGAGTCGCATGCCTTGTATGCAGACTTGAATTATAAATCTTTTAACGAAAGGACTAAGGAAATATGCAGGAAATAAGATGTCCGAAATGTAATGAGGTCTTTCAGGTGGATGACAGCGGTTATTCACAGATCGTTCAGCAGGTAAGAGATAAGGAATTCGAAAAAGAAGCGGCACGCAGAGCAGAGGAGCTTGAAAAGGCGAAGAACAGCGAGCTTAAAATACTCGAGATGGAGTATGAAAAGAAGCTGGAATCGGCTCTTTCGGAAAAGTCGGACGATATTACGGATAAGGAAAAAAGGATAACCGAGCTTGAAGCAAGGCTTGAAAGCATGGAAAGCGAAAAACAGCTTGCCGTTGCAAATGCTGTCAGTGAGCGTGAAAAAAGATTCAACGAGGAAAGCAGCAAGGCACAGAAGGCTATCAGCGACAAGGAGAGCCTTATAAAACAGCTTGAATTACAGCTTCAGCAGGCGCAGAGCTTACAGCAGGCGGCTCTTGACAAGGCAAAGAGTGAAAACGCACTTGCTCTTGAAAAAAAGCAGAACGAAATAAACGAGCTTAACAGCCAGCTTAAGACCAAGGATAGCGAGGCAGCGCTCAGATGCAAAACGATAGAAGAAAAGTACGCTATTGAGCTTAAAAACAAGGACGAGCTGATAGAGCAGTACAAGGACTTCAAGGCAAGGCTGTCAACGAAAATGGTGGGCGAAACCCTTGAACAGCATTGCCTGACACAGTTCAATTCTCTCAGAATGTCGGCATTTCCCAATGCCTATTTTGAAAAGGATAACGATGCAAGGAGCGGTAGCAAGGGCGATTTCATTTTCAGAGAATCGTCAGAGGACGGTATAGAATTCATCTCAATTATGTTCGAGATGAAGAATGAGATGGACACCACCGCCACAAAGCATAAGAACGAGGACTTCTTCAAGGAGCTTGACAAGGACAGGAATGAAAAGGGCTGCGAATATGCCGTTCTCGTTTCAATGCTCGAAGCCGATAACGAGTTCTATAATGCAGGCATAGTCGATGTTTCATATAAGTACCCCAAGATGTACGTTATCCGTCCGCAGTTCTTTATTCCGCTTATCTCTCTGCTGAGAAACGCCGCAAGAAACAGCCTTGAATATAAGCGTGAGCTTGCTATGGCAAAGGCTCAGCAGGTTGACCTTACTAATTTCGAGAAAAATATAACCGACTTCAAAACGGCGTTTTCAAGAAATTATCAGCTTGCCAGCGATAAGTTCAAGACTGCGATTGATGAGATAGACAAGACTATTATACATTTGCAAAAGACAAAGGACGCACTTCTGTCTTCCGAAAACAATCTCCGTCTTGCAAATAACAAGGCGGAAGAACAGCTTACTATCAAAAAGCTGACAAAGAACGCTCCGAGCATCAAGGAGGAGTTCGCAAGGCTTGCAAGCGAACAGACAGCATTGCCCGGCGGCACAGACGAATAATTCAGAATACGGCGGAGCAGACCTTGTATTTGCTCCGCTTTGCTGTTTATATACGGACAACATCATTCTCTGGGCTCTTGCATTTTACCGTAATTATGGTATAATAACCTCAGACTTAAAATCCGCCGAAGCGGATTTTGCCGTGTAGAAGCACGGCTTGCGGCGCACCGCACGTCTGAGAACATTTTACCATTAAATCTTTTGTCTGACGACAAAATACGGCGTACCGCCGTGTCGGTTTACACCGACTTGATTTATGGTATAATAACCTCAGACTTAAAATCCGCCGAAGCGGATTTTGCCGTGTAGAAGCACGGCTTGCGGCGCACCGCACGTCTGAGAACATTTTACCATTAAATCTTTTGTCTGACGACAAAATACGGCGTACCGCCGTGTCGGTTTACACCGACTTGATTTATGTTATACTATAATCATAAATCAAACGTAACTCACCGAAAAAATCAATCTGACTTCTGCTCGAAAGGATAAATATGGGATTTCTTATTATTGACGGCAACAGCATATTAAACCGTGCATTCTACGGTATCCGTGTGCTGACAAATTCAAGAGGTGTTGCCACAAATGCCGTAACAGGCTTTATGAACACTCTGCTTATGCTTGAAAAGGATGTAAATCCGGATATGATAGCGGTAGCTTTCGACCTTAAAGCGCCGACATTCCGCCATAAGATGTATGACGGCTATAAGGCAAACCGCAAGGGTATGCCCGAAGACCTTGCACAACAGCTCCCCTATATGAAAAAGATAATCACCGCAATGGGAATAACCATTATCGAAAAAGAGGGCTTTGAAGCCGATGATATAATCGGAACTGTTTCAGCCGCCTGTGCGGATAAGAAGATAACCTGTACAGTGTCAACGGGCGACCGTGACTCGTTCCAGCTTGTTAATGATTACGTTACCGTAAGACTTGCCAAGACAAAAGGCGACATTTACTACACGCCCGATGTTATTATGGAGGAGTACGGCGTGACTCCGAAACAGATGATAGAAGTAAAGGCGCTTATGGGCGATTCGAGCGACAATATTCCGGGCGTTCCCGGCATAGGTGAAAAGACCGCTCTTTCACTTATAAAGGAATTTGCAAGCGTGGACGGAGTTTATGAAAACATCGGCTCAACGCTTATCACAAAGGGCGTACGCACAAAGCTCGAAAACGGCAAGGAAAGCTGTTATATGAGCAGACAGCTTGCCGAAATATGCCTTACCGCACCTATTGATACCGAGCTTTCGCATTATGTTCCTAAAGAACGTGACGATGCCGAGCTTGCAAGATTGCTGTCGGAGCTTGAAATGTACAAGATGCTCCAGAAGCTGAAGCTGCACCCGACTTCCGCTCCCGCAGGCTCAAAAGAGGCTTTGGAAGAATCCGCCGCAAAGCAGATACCCGCAATGCCTGCAGGCGATATAGTTCTGACGCAGGAGGGGAGCGTATACGCAGGCGCAATAGGCGCTCCGGTAAAATTGTCCGACGGGGAGCTTAAAGCCTATGCAGACAGCGACAGCACGAAGTACACATTTGATATAAAGGAAACGCTTACAGTTTCCGGACTTGAAAAGCTCAATAACAATAAATTTGATACAACGCTTGCGGCTTACCTTACCGACCCCGATTCAAACGATTACAGCCTGTCAAGGCTCTGCGCTCAGTACGGAGTTCCGGAGGGAAACAGCATACAGGAAAAGTCGATAACCGTTGCCGCCCTCAACGATATACTTAATTGCAAAATCAGTGAAACAGGCTCTGCGGCAGTCCTTACCGATATAGAGATACCTCTTGCCACTGTGCTTGTAGCTATGGAGCGTGAGGGCGTAAGTATTGATGCCGATGGTATAAAGGCTTTCGGTAAAGAGGTTTGCGAAAAGGCTGAAAAAATCAGCCGTGAGATTTATGAATACGCAGGCTATGAATTCAATATAGGCTCGCCAAAACAGCTCGGAAGCGTGCTTTTTGAAAAACTTGCATTGCCCAGCGCCAGAAAGACAAAAACAGGCTATTCCACAAACGCCGATGTGCTTGAAAGCCTTATGGACAAGCACCCTATAGTTCCGCTGATAACCGAATACCGTGCGCTTACAAAGCTGCAGAACACATACGTTACAGGACTTCTGAAGGTAGTAGGCGAGGACGGCAGGATTCATTCGACCTTCAAGCAGACAGAAACAAGGACGGGAAGAATTTCAAGCGCCGAGCCGAACATTCAGAATATCCCCGTAAGAACTCCGCTCGGCAGGGAGATGAGAAGATTCTTCACCGCAAAGGACGGCTGCCTGCTTGTCGATGCCGACTATTCACAGATCGAACTGCGTGTGCTGGCTCATATTTCGGGCGACGAGATAATGAAGAAAGCGTTCCTTGACGGAGTGGATATTCATACCGTTACCGCATCTCAGGTGTTCAATCAGCCGATAGAGTGGGTAACGCCCGACCTCAGAAGCAAGGCGAAAGCGGTCAACTTCGGCATAGTCTACGGAATAGGCGCATTCTCGCTGTCAAAGGACATCGGTGTTTCAGTGCCGAAAGCAAGCGAATATATCCGCTCCTATCTTTCCAAATATTCCGGCATAGCTCACTATATGGAGCAGACCGTTGCGAAGGCTAAGCGTGACGGCTATGTTGAAACTATGTTCGGCAGAAGAAGATATATCAAAGAGCTTGCCGCAAAGAATAAGAATCTGCAGGCTTTCGGCGAGCGTGTCGCAAAGAACACCCCCATACAGGGTACAGCTGCCGATATAATTAAAATTGCGATGATAAAAGTTTACAACAGACTGAAAGAAAGCGGTCTTGATGCAAGGCTGATACTTCAGGTTCACGATGAACTTATTGTTGAGGCAAAAGAAGATTGCGCAGAAAAGGTTGCCTTACTTTTAAAGGAAGAAATGGAGAATGCCGTAAAGCTCACCGTGCCCATGACGGTAGATGTAAATATTGGCAAAACGTGGTATGATACTCATTGACAATGACTATTTGACAGATAAAGGCAAATTCACGGCTTTAAATCATCATAATTCATCAATCTGTAGCGACATTGCAGTGATTGAAAAAAAGTGTTTTTCGGTGCCGTGGACAGAGCGAAGCATTGAGTCGCAGGTGTTCACAGAAGGCTCGATAAATGCCGTTATTCGTGATGATAAAGCCGAAAACAAGCCGGTAGGCTTTATCTGCGGTCAGAGCGTATCCGATGAATGCGAGCTGTATCGCATTGCAGTGCTTCCCGAATACAGACATCAGTGCATCGCCACACAATTAATGGAATATTTTATAAATAAATGCAAAAGTAACGGCATAAAAAGAATTTTTCTTGAAGTCCGCTGTGATAACGAGCCGGCAAAAAAGCTGTATGAAAAGCACGGCTTTTCTGAGGTCGGACGCCGCAGAAACTATTACACAGAACCGGTTTGCGACGCTTTGATATATAAAGCGGAATTGTAAAACGTCATATTTACGGCAGGGCGGTATTTCTCCGCACCTGCCGTTTTTCATCCAATAATCCCAAACAAACCGCACAACAAAGCCAAATGCGGCATATTCTCCTGCAAATGCAAAAACGGCAGACATGATTTCTCATGCCTGCCGTCTTATTTTTATCAATATCACGCTGTCAAACCGCATTGTAAAGCCAAATAATCGCTATACACGGCAATCCGCTTCACACGATTTTCCGTTTTACTCTGCACCTGACAAAGCATATGCCTTAACCACCACAAACCGCATTGCTATGCGATTTGCAGTGTGTTCAACTCCGCCGTTTCGCTATCCTGCGGATAACTCAGACTATTCCAAAGGCGGAACTTGAAGCGGCTCACAGCCGCAGGCGGAACTTGAAGCGGCTCATAGCCGCAAAAACGGCAGGCACATTTTATCCGTGCCTGCCGTTTTATTTTTATCAATATCACGCTGTCAAACCGCATTGTAAAGCCAAACAATCGCTATACACGGTAACCCGCTTCACACGATTTTCTGTTTTACCCTGCACCTGATAAAGTATATGTCTTAACTGCCGCAAACCGCATTGCTATGCGATTTGCAGTGCGTTCAGCTCCGCCGTTTCACTATCGCACGAAACGCACCGACTATTCCAAAGGCGGAACTTGAAGCGGCTCACAGCCGCAAAAACGGCAGACACGTTTTATTCGTGCCTGCCGTCTTATTTTTTTAATATCACGCTGTCAAACCGCATTGTAAAGCCAAATAATCGCTATACACGGCAACCCGCTTCACACGATTTTCTGTTTTACTCTGCACCTGATAAAGTATATGCCTTAACCACCACAAACCGCATTGCTATGCGATTTGCAGTGCGTTCAGCCCAGCCGTTTTGCTATACTGCGGATAGCTCGGACTATTCCAAAGGCGGAACTTGAAGCGGCTCACAGCCGCAGGCGGAATTTGAAGCGGCTCACAGCCGCAAAAACGGCAGGCACATTTTATCCGTGCCTGCCGTCTTATTTTTATCAATATCACGCTGTTAAATCGCATTGTAAAGCCAAATAATCGCTATACACGGCAACCCGCTTCACACGATTTTCTGTTTTACTTTGCACCTGACAAAGTATATGTCTTAACCACCACAAACCGCATTGCTATGCGATTCGTAGTGCATTCAGTTCCGCCGTTTCGCTATCGCACGAAACGCATCGGCTATTACAAAGGCTGAATTTGGAGCGGCTCACAGCCGCAAAAACGGCAGACATGATTTCTCATGCCTGCCGTTTGTCGTATCAATTGTATATTCTATCAAACCGCATTGTAAAGCCAAATAATCGCTATACACGGCAACCCGCTTCACACGATTTTATGTTTTACTCTGCGCCTGACAAAGTATATGTCTTAACCGCTACAAACCGTATTGCTATGCGATTTGCAGTGCGTTCAGCCCCGCCGTTTTGCTATCCTGCGGATAGCTCCGACAATGCCAAAGGCGGAACTTGAAGCGGCACATTGCCGCCCCGCCGGTAAAGGAAGTTGAGCCAAGCTCAATCCGTCAGAACGGCGGAATTTGAGGCGGCTCACAGCCGCTTAGATCATGCTTTCCTGCCAGCAGTCAGGCGCTGTAAGACCGAGCATCTTAACGATGGTGGGAGCAACGTTAGCCAGACCGTACTTGGTGGGAACGCCGGGAGCGTACTTTGTATCGTCCTTGATAGTGTACTTGACTTCCTTATCATAGATGATGAAAGGAACGGGGTTGAGCGAGTGTGCTGTTCTTACCTGAATCTCACCCTTCTTGTTCTTTTCAAGCATCTCGTCTGCGTTGCCGTGATCGGCGGTTACAACGAGTGTAACACCGTACTCATCGCAAACCTTGATAAGTCTTGAAAGGCCGAGGTCAACCGCTTCAACACCGATTATTGTTGAGTCGAGGCTGCCTGTGTGTCCGACCATATCGCCGTTGGGGTAGTTGCAACGGATAAAGTCATACTTCTTGCTCTTTATTACTTCGATAAGATCGTCTGTTATCTCAGCGGACTTCATCCACGGACGCTGATCGAATGAAACATTGTCGGAGGGAATTTCCTTGTATGTTTCAAGCTCTTCGCTGAACTTATCGCTCTTATTGCCGTTCCAGAAGTAAGTTACATGGCCGTACTTCTGTGTTTCGGATACGGCATATTCGTTAAGACCTGCGGCAATGAGTACCTCTGTGAGAGTGTTTGTAATCTCGGGAGGATTTACAAGGAAGCGTGCAGGAAGCTTTAAGTCGCCGTCATACTGCAACATACCTGCGAAGCATACGTCGGGCTTTGCGCCTCTGTCAAATGCAGTGAAGTCGTCATCGTCAAATGCCATTGAAAGCTCGATAGCACGGTCGCCTCTGAAGTTGAAGAGGATAACACTGTCCTTGTCAACTATCTTGCCTACAGGCTCGCCGTTCTCAGCGATTACGAATGCAGGGAGATCCTGGTCAATGATGCCGTCGTTTTCCTTACGGTAGGTTTCAACAGCTTCCATAGCCGATGCAAACTGTCTGCCCTCGCCCTTGACGTGAGTCTTCCAGCCAAGTTCAACCATAGGCCAGTCAGCCTGATAACGATCCATAGTAACCTTCATACGTCCGCCACCGCTTGCTATCTTACCGTCAAAAGCGCCGTCCGCATTAAGCTCCTTGAGGAAGCTCTCAAGCTGTTCAATATATATCGGAGCAGAAGTAGCGGGTACATCTCTTCCGTCGAGCAGAATGTGTACTCTTGCCTTCTTGATGCCCTCGTTCTTGGCTTCTGTCAGCATCTTGAACAGGTGCTTGATATTTGAGTGAACGTTACCGTCTGATAAAAGACCGATGAAGTGCAGGGTGCTGTTGTTAGCCTTGCAGTTGTCAACGAGTTCCTTCCAAGCCTCAGACTGATACATCTTTCCGCTTTCGATAGATTCGTTAACAAGCTTTGCGCCCTGTGAGTAAATCTGACCGCAGCCGAGTGCGTTGTGACCTACCTCTGAGTTGCCCATATCGTCATCTGTAGGCAGACCTACAGCGTCACCGTGAGCCTTTAAACGAGTGTTGGGGCATTCTCTTAAAAGTCTGTCAAGAGTAGGAGTATTGGCGAGTGTAACTGCGTCGCCAAGACCTGTCTTTGAAAAGCCTACGCCGTCCATAACAACGAGTAAAACGGGTTTTGCCATTTGTTTAGTCGTCCTTTCGTAAATATCCGATTTTTGATTAGCCGTTTACGGCAGCCTTGATGATAGTTGTGAAATCAGCAGCCTTGAGTGAAGCACCGCCGATAAGACCGCCGTCAACGTTTGTCTTTGAGAGCAGTTCTTCAGCGTTCTTTGCGTTCATAGAGCCGCCGTACTGGATTGTGATCGTTTCTGCAACATCTGCACCGTAGAGCTTAGCGAGTGTAGCACGGATGAAAGCGCAAACCTCTTCAGCCTGATCTGCTGTAGCTGTCTTGCCTGTACCGATAGCCCAAACGGGTTCGTAAGCGATTATGCACTTCTTGAGGTCGTCTGCGGAGATGCCGAAGAAATCAAGCTTAATCTGACGTGCGATAACTTCTTCCGTAATGTTGCATTCACGCTCCCAGAGAAGCTCGCCTACGCATACGATGGGCTTTAAGCCTGCTTCAAGAGCAGCCTTTGTTCTCTTGTTTACTGTTTCGTCTGTTTCAGCAAAATACTGACGGCGCTCGGAGTGACCGAGTACAACATATTCAACACCCATTTCAGCGAGCATATCAGCTGAAATTTCGCCTGTGAAAGCACCGCTCTTTTCAAAGTGGCAGTTCTCGGCGCCGATCTTTATGTTTGTGCCTGCTGTTACAGCGAGAGCTGTTTCAAGGTTTGTAAAGGGAACGCAGGCTACGACCTCAACGTCCTTTACATCAGCTACCATAGGCTTTAATTCTTCTAAAAGAGCCTTAGCCTCGGGTCTTGTCTTATTCATCTTCCAGTTACCTGCGATAACTGCTTTTCTTACTGTCTTTTTCATGATACAGTGTTCCTTTCGTTTTTTATTATAAATTGCTTATTACACAACAATAAGGGCGGAGAATATCCGCCCTCAGAAATGTCATCAACTTTATAAATGAAGTTTCATCGGAATATCCCTAACCCCATACCCCTTCCCCTCGGCGAAGGATTGTGTATGCTTGGTTAGCTTTGCGTCATGCAAAGCTCTTGGGCATACACGCCCGGCATCCGTGCCGGGCTGAGAGTGGGGGATTCGCCCCTGCGACCCCATTTAAATCAGATGCTTTATGACAATCTGAGGGCAGAATAATCTGCCCTCGTTATTTTTACTTGTCCTGAATGCAAGCGATACCGGGAAGTACCTTACCTTCGAGGTATTCAAGAGAAGCACCGCCGCCTGTTGAGATGTGGCTCATCTTGTCTGCATAACCGAGGTTGATAGCAGCTGTAGCCGAGTCGCCGCCGCCGATGATTGTTGTAGCGTCTGCCTCTGCAAGCGCTTCACAAACAGCAACTGTACCCTTCTTTAATACGGGGTTTTCAAATACACCCATAGGACCGTTCCATACAACTGTCTTAGCTGACTTAGCCGCATCAGCGAACAGAGCCATTGTCTTAGGACCGATGTCAAGACCCATCATATCAGCAGGAATCTTGTCAGCGTCAACAACGCTTACTTCGATCTCAGCGTCGATAGGATCGGGGAATTCCTTTGCAATTGTTGTATCAATGGGGAGAAGGAGCTTCTTGCCGAGCTTTTCAGCCTTTTCAATCATTTCCTTGCAGTAGTCGATCTTCTCGTTGTCAACGAGTGATGTACCTACTTCATAGCCCTTAGCCTTTAAGAATGTGTAAGCCATACCGCCGCCGATGATAAGTGTGTCGCACTTTTCGAGGAGGTTTGATATAACGTTCAGCTTGTCTGCAACCTTAGCACCGCCGAGGATAGCAACGAAAGGTCTTACGGGGTTTTCAACAGCGTTGCCTAAGAACTCGATTTCCTTGTTCATAAGGTAGCCTACTGCTGTTTCCTTAACAAACTTTGTAACGCCTACTGTAGAAGCGTGTGCTCTGTGTGCAGAACCGAAAGCGTCCATTACGAATACATCGTCGTCAACGAGATCTGCAAGCTCCTTAGAGAATGCTTCACCGTTCTTTGTTTCTTCAGCGCCACGGAAACGTGTGTTTTCAAGAACAACTATCTCGCCGTCCTTCATTTCTGCAACTGCCTTCTTTGCGTTTTCGCCTACTACCGTATCGTCCTTAGCGAAAACAACCTTTGTATTAACAAGCTCTGCAAGTCTTTCTGCAGCAGCCTTAAGAGAGAACTTCTCCTCGGGACCGTTCTTCGGCTTGCCGAGATGTGAACAAAGAACTATCTTTGCGCCGTTCTCAACTAACTTATTGATTGTGGGAAGTGCGGCCTGGATTCTGTTGTCGTTTGTGATCTTGCCGTCCTTCATAGGTACGTTGAAGTCTACACGAACAAGGACTTTTCTGCCCTTTACCTGTAAATCTTCTACATTCTTCTTGTTTAATTTGCTCATGGTAATGATCCTTTCGCTTTTACTTTATTTGTATGAGGCTGTCCTCAAGAAATACAAATTCCACGCATATTTTTATACTTCTGCGCTCATATTTTATTTTACCAAAAAAGCGGATAAAATGCAAGTACTTTTTATAAAGAAATCGAATAAAACAGCACGGCATAAATCCGCAAATTTTTCAGTCCGTCAGCACATTTGAATATATCACTCTTTTTCGGGGCGTTACATTGCACTTTGCGAAAAGATCGCTTACCGTCACAAACGTATATCCCTGCCGTTTAAGCTCCGGTATTATCGTATCGAGCGCCTGTACCGTGCGGAAATTGCCCTCCATATCGTGCAGAAGTATTATCATACCGTTTTGCGCCTGCTTAATTATTCGCTTACTGCGTTCTTCTGCGGATATTTCGTCAAGCCAGTCCTCCGCACCGTTTCCGCAGATAAATGTAAGCGGTATATCGTCATACATACTGTCGCAAAGCGCAATATACGGCGGACGGAAAAATTTCGGGGCGACACCGCCTGTTATCTGCTTTATCTTGTCGTTTGTGTATTCAATTTCAGCCTTTATTTCTTCGCTTGTCTGCTGAGGCATCGCACGGTGTGTTCTGCTGTGGTTGCATATCTCACAGCCGTACTCAAAGCATTCACGGGCTACCTTTGCGCTTTCCTCGTTTATGTTATCGCCTACAAGAAAAAAGCTGCCCGTAACGTTATGCTTTTTCAGCATTTCAAGCACCTGCGGGGTTGTGACGGTGTTCGGTCCGTCGTCAAATGTAAGCGCTATGTACTTATTCTCCATCTTCTGCTCCTTTTTTTCTTGCAGGATACAACACATCTACAAAGCGGAACAGCGACAGCGAAAATACGATATTCGTCACGCTGTTGCAGAAATAATATCCCATAAAATTAGTTCTTTCGACCGAGCCGTAAAAAACGAAAACGCTCGAAAAGTATATAAGCCCCGTAATAAGATATATCGCAGGACATATCATAGCGGCTTTTCTGCTCATTGTACCTCGTACAAGCTGTATCATAACTATCGAGTCCAGAAGAAGAAATATATCCATAACAAGATACAGCGTTACATTATATTCTCCGCCGGAAACAAAGCCGTTTTCCGATATGAACGACAAGTCATACACAAGGCTCGGCGCTATGCCTATAATGCACATATAGGGGATAAGGGTGAACATTTTTCTGCTTTCCCTGTAATAAAAGACCGCTACAGAAACAGAAAACCACAGATACATTATAAGAGTAGACGGTATAGATGCCGCATACGCTCCGCAGTTTATACAGCCTGCCGATATAATGTGCGGCATATAGTCGATTATCTCGAATACGCCCTGTACCCCGACAAGCAGTGACAGCACAAACAATAGCAATGCGTGTGCCAGCAGAAACGTTTCGCTTTTTTCGGTTTGCGTTTTATTGCTCAGCATGAATTACCTCCGTTTCTGCGGCTTCAATATCAACAAGACATTTTTTCCGCCATTTGCCGCCCTTATATCTGATAAGACACATTACAGCTGTCAATACCCATGTAAGACAGGTCGTTGTCCATACCGCCCACATTCCCACTCCGGGTATATTAACAAGTATTGCCGCAAAGCCTATTCTGCCGACTACCTCGGCAAGTCCGTTCAGAAAGGCAAATCCTACATCGCCCGCACCGTTTAAAAGTCCTCTTGTCGTGTGGATAAAGCCCAGCGGAACATAAAAGCAGGCAGACAGCAAAAGCGCCTTTGCGCCTATATCTATAACCTGTTCTTCGGCAACGAAGAAGCCGACTATATATCTGCTTGTAAAAGCGAACACACCGAGCATCAGCAAACCGAAAGCGGTCGATATAAGCATTGAACGGTGATAGCCTTTTACCACCCTGTCGGGCTTTGCCGCTCCGACATTCTGACCTGCAAAGGTCGAAAGTGCTGTGCCGAGCGAATTGAAGGGCTGTTGTATAAGCTGTTCTACACGCATTGTCGCAGTGTATGCGGCAACTACTATATCTCCGAATGAGTTTGCGGTCTTCTGAAGTGAAATCATCGACACGGAAACAAGCGCATTCTGCAAAGCTATGGGAGTACCCGTTTTCATACAACGTACAAACTGCTCCCTGCGAAGCCTGATATGCTCTCTTTTCAGCCGGAAATATTCGTTTTTCTTTACCGCAAACAAAATACTTCCGACAGCGGAAACTCCCTGTGCGATAACTGTAGCGAGCGCCGCACCGACTACCCCCATACCGAATACCATTACAAAAAGCAGGTCAAGTCCGACATTCAGTATACTTGCGACAATAAGAAAATACAGCGGAGTTTTTGAATCCCCGAGTGCACGAAGCACCGAGTTTATCCAGTTGTAGCCTGCTACCGCAATCGTTCCTGCACAGGCAGTACGCATATAGTCCGCAGCGTTTGCAAGTATGTTCTGCGGAGTGTCGAGCATCTGCAAAAGAAGATGTGCAAAGGCTACCGAAATAATCGTCAGCCCCAGACCTACAAAGCCGAGCGCATAAGCCGAGTTTGCGATAAAACGCTTTACATCGTCGTGCCGCCCCGCTCCGAAGCTCTGCGCTATCAGTATTCCCGCACCTGCCGAAAGTCCGTTACACAGCGTGTAAAACAGGAACGTAATCGAGCCTGTCGCACCGACCGCCGCCAGTGCCTCGTGACCGAGATAACGTCCGACTATTACCGAATCGACTATATTATAAAACTGCTGGAACAGATTTCCCGCAAGCAAGGGCAGAGTGAACATAAGTATGTGCTTAAGCTCACTTCCCTGCGTCATATTTCTTACATATTTGTTCATATATTCTACCGTACAACATTGTTTTATTTTGTTCGGGCAAAGCCCATAGATATAGAAATTATAACCTTTTTTTACGGTACTGTCAATAATGCATCGTGCTTAATATATTGTAACTGTGTACAAATAAGAACGGGGAATACTGTCGGAATGACGAAAAATGTAACGGCGGGAATTGTCGCACCGCCGTGAATATTGACAAACGGTGCGGAATATGACATAATTATCTTGGATAACTATCCGGTAAACAAAACAGCTGAGATAATCCGAAAGGAAAAGCAAATGAAATTAAGAAAACGGATAATCGCCGGTTTTCTGTCGGCACTGTTCATATTATGTTCCGTGTCGCTTCCGGTTGCGGCGGCGGCTGACCCGTACACATGGGACGGCATCTCTGTGCTTGCGGCGGACAGAACCTATTACATAAAAAGCAATATAACACTCGGTAAAAGCCTTACTGTACCGGCAGGTACGGTGATGGTACTGCTCAGAGGAACATCCGTTACAGTGCCATACGGTATTACCCTTGATATAAAGGGCAGACTTGTTGCGGATAACGGCGCATCGCTTATAATAAACGGCACGCTCAATACCTACGGCGGTTCTGCTCTGGATATTGACGGTACGATGTCTGCGAGCGGAAGATCTGCGGTTTCGCTGTCGGGTATTACACTGCTTTCCGATACGGCACAGACGGCATTCGCAGGCACTCTTGATGTGAATTCGGACTTTACCTCTTACGGCGAGATAGGTGTGACAGGCACTGCTCGCTTTAATGCAAAAAGCTATATCGGCGGAAAGCTGGAGATAAGAAACAATGCGCAGGTCATAAACACAGGTGCTATGACGCTCGGAAACGATTGTTCATATACGCTGAAGGGTATGTTCACAAACAGCGAAAACGGCAGCGTCACCGACAACCGCAGAGCCTATGACAACTCGGCAATGTCTGTCGAAACTATATCGCTGTATACAACAGACGCACTGACGGGAATTGACGTTTCGTGGGCGCAGGGCGACACGATAGACTGGGCAAAGGTTAAAAGTTCGGGCATCGACTTTGCTATGATACGTTCAAGCCGTGGCAGGATAAGCGACGATTACCCTATGACAAGCGATACATATTTCCACGAAAACATGAAAGGCGCTATGCAAAACGGCATTCCTGCCGGAGTGTATCACTACTGCTATGCCGAAACGGTCGAAGAAGCGAGAGATGAGGCTAAATTTGTACTCAGCCTTATTTCCGGCTATGAGATAAGCTACCCCGTAGTATTTGATATAGAGGATCAGTGGTATGTAAAGAACGGCTATTCAAAGCAGACCCTCACCGCAATGGCAGAAGCGTTCTGCGAGGAGATAGCAAACGCAGGCTATCTGCCTGTCGTATATTCCTACGCTTCGTTTTTCAACAGCTACCTTGATATGACGGCGCTTTCAAAGTATCCCGTATGGGTGGCTCACGTTGACACCGACAAGCCTGCATACAGCGGAACATATTTTATGTGGCAGTATTCGTGGGAGGGCAATATCAGCGGAATCGACGGCGATGTTGATATGGATCACTGCTATGTTGACTTTGATGCGTATACAAGGAAGTTCGGGCTGAATGGGAGGAAGTAAGTTCGGATAACAGATATAAAAGTATCGGCGGCCCGGTAACATTACCGAGCCGCCGCACTATATTGCTTTATATAACCGTTTAATCTGCGTTTTTGTTTGTCATTGCCGATTCAAGTTCAACCGGCAAAGCAACATTCTTCTGCCAGTATCCGTACTTCTTCCTCTTTACGATAAGGAACATCAGCGACAGCAGGAAAGCGAAAAATTCCGCCACAACATTCGCCATCCATATACCGTCAACACCGAAAACAAGGGGCAGTATAAGTATGCTTGAAACCTGGAATATAAGCGTTCTCATAAATGACACAGCCGCAGAGATAGCGCCGTTTCCGAGTGCGGTGAAGAACGATGAGGTGAATATGTTGAAGCCTGCAAGCAAAAAGCACAGCGAGAATATCCTGAAAGCGTGACGTGTCTGCTCGTAAAGCTCTGCGTCATAGCCGACAAATATCTTTGCGAGAGGGCTTGCAAGCACCGCCGACAATGCGACAAGCGTTACTCCCGCTATCGCCGCAAAGCAAAGGCTCTTTTTGAGCATATTGTTCAGTTCATAACGGTTCTGCGCTCCGTAGTTGAAGCCTATCACGGGTGCGCATCCAATAGCATATCCGACAAATATCGCTATGAAAATAAACTGCACATACATCATTACGCCAAAGGTCGAAACGCCGTTTTCGCCTATATATTTCATAAGCTGGAAGTTGTAGATTATACTTACGACCGATGAGGAAATGCTCGACATAAGCTCCGATGAACCGTTCGCACAGGCACGAAGAAGTGGTCTTATCTCAAGCCTTGTCTTAGTAAGACGCAGTATGCTTGAGTTCGGACGGAGAAAGTAGATAAGAGGGAATATTCCGCCGACACATTCGCTGATGCCAGTAGCAAATGCCGCACCTGCAACGCCAAAGTCCATAAGACCTACAAATACAGCGTCAAGTATGATATTCGTACAGCCTGCCATAATAGTTGAAATAAGTCCGAGTTTAGGCTTCTCGGCGGCAATGAAAAAGCTCTGGAATACGTTCTGGAGCATAAAAGCCGTTGTAAAGGAGATTACTATTCTGCCGTAAAGCACACAGTCGCCCAGCATTTCGGGAGTTGCGCCGAAGAACACCGCAACGTTTTCGGTAAAGATAAGGCCGAATGTTGTGAGTACCGCACCGAGTATCACCGTCAGCATTATCATCATTGTGAAATAGCGTTTTGCCGTCTTTTCGTCACCCTCGCCGAGCTTCTGAGAAACAAGTGCCGTTCCGCCCGTGCCGACCATAAAACCCACACCGCCGAGTATCATTACAAACGGCATTATAAGATTAATAGATGCGAAAGAGGTCTTGCCGGCAAAATTCGATACGAAAAAGCCGTCAACCACGCCGTATATAGATATAAACACCATCATAGCCACCGACGGCAGTACAAACCTGAAAAGCCGTCCTGCTGTAAAGTGATCCGAAAGTTTTATCTTGCTCATTTTCCCTTTGTTCTCCTTTTGTATCTTTATATTTTTGCCGTCTGACTTTTAAGAAGTACGCTGTACAGCTTCATAAGCGCAGTCATATTCTCACTTTCTTCATCTGTCATATTGCCGAGTGCGGCGCATTCCGCCTCTATCACCTTATCTACCGTCTGTTCGCACAGCTTTGTTCCGCTTTTTGTAAGGCTGATATTCTTTGTGTGCGCACCTGCCGGAGTAAGCGTTATATACCCCTCGCTTTCGAGCTTTTTCAGTGCGGAGTTTACCGTCTGCTTAGGCTGATACAGCACGGTGCAGACATCGCTCTGCGTTATGTTGCCCGGCTCCATACGCAGTGTGTACAGCGTCCAGAAAGCCGCTTCCGAAAAACCGTAGCGCTTTGCTATATTCCTGTAGCAATCATCTATTGATTTCAGTACATTGTTATATTCATACAGTTTTTTTCTGTTGTTTTTATTATCCAAGCTGATTCTCCTTGTCGGCAAATGTTTAAGTCCGAAATCGGACTGAGAGATATTATAATCCGATTTCGGACTATTGTCAAGAGTTTTTCTGCAAAAAATAAAAACTGCGCCTGAAACAGACACAGTTTAGACTATAGTGCTTTTCGAGGGATAGTGCGGTTTTGGAGGGATTGATACAGGCGAGGGTTGGCGTGACAATCCCTCCGTCTTGACGGCAGAAAAGCTTGTAGTATAAAAAGGCGGATATACTGCAAGCAAACGCAATAAAGCAACAGTTTGTGCCTTGCCGTCAATCCACCTCCCTTTGACAAGGGAGGCAAGTGTGATAGTGCTTTGGCGCAAACGGTCGTATTTCAAAACTATGCGTATGCAGGGACGCTTAACGCTACACGTCCGCAGATTAGTACATATATCTCAGGTTAGTGGCGTTTTTTTGAAGAGTCAATGTTAATGCAGTTGTACAGATATACTCACGAAATTATTAATAACTTGTCGATACAAAAATTGTTTTAAGCAGTGGCGGTGATATATTTCACTGTGTGGTTTTAATAATCGGTTTATCACCTTACACCTTTGTGAACAACCCGTAATAACCGTTTATACGGGAAGCAAACTGAATTTTTTCACCGTTTTCGATAAAGCCGATCCTGCCGCCCATATCATTTTCAGGGTCACGCTCAATGCCTTTATCTTTCAGATAATCTGCCAGCTTTTCAACAGAATCCGCAGGCGGACACATTATAATTTTTCCGCCGTCTATCTCTGTCGCATTCTCCGAGCCGCTTATAATCCCGAAAAATGCAGGGAACGAAGAAAAACAGTTGAAGGTGTTGAATTTTGTCGCAGAAAAGACAGATGATAACAGCAAAACGGCTGATACTGCCACAGGTATTGCGATGATAATAATACGTTTTCCGATCTTGGTCATAAAGTGTACTCCTTTCAATTTTCAGGCATTGCTGAAGCATTGCATTTGCTATTACCTTTATAATAGCATATTATGTTTTTTTGTCAAGCCCATCTTGTATTATTTTACTGTATTGTGCTAAATTAGCTGTAAATTTTACTATATTCTTCGCTTTACCGGAAGTGGTATAAAAATTATTCACAAAAGTTCATTTTTGTGTCGGTTTGATATTGACTTTAGGCTCGAATTGTGTCAAAATAATTATATTAGTGTAAATTCGGCGTTTTTCTGCAAAGGAGCGGTAAAACGCCTTATTGTTGCAAAGCGGAAAGGCGAGAAAAGTAATTGAAATACGATGTAGTAATTGTAGGAGCGGGACCTGCGGGTATCTTCACCGCAATTGAAATGGTCAGAAACGGCTCAGACAAAAAAATTCTGATAATCGAAAAGGGCGCTTCGGTAGAGAAAAGGAGCTGTCCTAAGGCAAAAACAAAGCACTGTATGAACTGTAAGCCCTACTGCCATATCACAACGGGCTTTTCGGGCGCAGGCGCATTCTCGGACGGCAAGCTGTCGCTGTCGTGCGAGGTCGGCGGAACGCTCCCTGAACTTATCGGTGAGGAGCTTGCACAGGAAACCATCGACTACACAGACAAGATATATCTTGAATTCGGTGCGGATAAGCACGTTGAGGGCGTAAGCGACCCCGACAAGATAAGAGATATAAGGAAGAAAGCCATAAACGCAAACCTGAAGCTGGTTGACTGTCCTATCCGCCACTTAGGAACGGAAATGGCGCACGAACTTTATTTCAAGATAGAAAAGTATCTTATCGAAAGCGGCGTTGAGGTGCTGTTCGGCAAGAACTGCGAGGATATTATAATAGAAGACGGCGTATGTAAGGGTGTTATCATTTCAAATGCCCGTGACGGCGGCGAACAGGAAACCATATACGGCGACGAGATAGTAGTCGCAACAGGCCGTAAGGGTGCAGACTGGCTCGAAAAGACCTGCGAGGCGCATAATGTTGAGCATACACCTGGTACTGTTGACATCGGCGTAAGAGTGGAAGTCAGAAACGAGGTCATGGAGGAGATAAACGCCGTCCTTTACGAGTCAAAACTCATCGGCTATCCTCTGCCGTTTAAGAACAAGGTGCGTACATTCTGCCAGAACCCCGGCGGATTTGTGAGTCAGGAGAACTACGACAACGATTTAGCCGTTGTAAACGGTCACTCATATAAAGAGCTTAAGAGCAACAACACAAACCTTGCTATACTTTGCTCACACAATTTCAGCGTACCGTTCAACCAGCCTATCGAATATGCGAAGAAGGTCGGCGAGCTTACCAATATGCTCGGTAACGGTCACATTCTTGTACAGCGTTACGGCGATATTCTTGACGGAAAGCGTACATGGCCCAAGGAGCTTAATTTCTCCAACGTAAGACCCACCCTGCCCGATGCGGTCGCAGGCGATATCACGGCGGCTATGCCTTACCGTACAATGACTAACATTATCAATTTCATAAAGGCTGTGGATATGGTCGTTCCCGGTTTTGCAAGCCGTGAAACGCTTTTATATTCACCCGAACTTAAATTTTACAGCAACCGTATAAAGATGGACGAGCATTTCAACACGAACGTAAAGGGACTGCATTGCTTAGGCGACTCAAGCGGCTGGACAAGAGGACTTATGATGGCGTCTGTAATGGGCGTGCTTATGGGACGTGAATTACTGAAATAAACGGAGGAAATGTAAAATGCAGTTACTGGAAGAACGCATAAACAAGGACGGTATAGTAAAAGAGGGAAACGTACTCAAGGTTGACAGCTTTCTCAATCATCAGATGGATATTGAGCTTTACAACAAAATCGGCAAGGAGTTCCGCAGACTGTTCCCCGACAAGAGCATAAACAAGATACTGACTATAGAAGCATCGGGCATCGGCATTGCGTGCGTTACGGCGCAGTATTTCGGATGTCCTGTCGTATTTGCGAAGAAGGCGCAGAGCGTAAACATAGACGGCGAGGTATATTCGACCTCTATCGAGAGCTTTACGCACAAGCGTACATATAACGTAATAGTCAGCAAGAAGTTTCTGTCGCCCGATGACAACGTGCTTATAATCGACGACTTCCTTGCAAACGGCTGTGCTTTACTCGGCCTTATCGACATAGTAAAGGGCGCAGGCGCAAGTATAGCAGGCGCAGGTATCGTTATAGAAAAGGGCTTCCAGAAGGGCGGAGACCTTGTCCGCTCGAAAGGCATCAGAGTAGAATCGCTCGCAATAGTTGACTCGATGAGCGTTGACGGCGGCTGTATTTTCAGACACTGAGCCGTAAATAACCGTATTTAGCGGCAAAATGCCGTTAATATATCTTTTACTGTTTTAATAGGGAGGAAAAACATGAAAAAGAAACTTATCGCCATTTTACTGGCGGCAACCTGCGCACTTACAGCAGGACTCACAGGCTGCTCCGGCAATGCCGCAACAAGCGGTACGGATGAAAGCAAGACTTCCGACGCACAGAGCACAGGCGACAGCACAGCCAAGAGCAATGTTGTAGCAGGCTTTGTTTACATCGGCAAGATCAACGACGGCGGTTACACACAGGCTCACGATGCAGGCAGACTTGCAGTTGAGGCTATGGGCGTAAAGACCTTCTACGTTGAGGACGTACCCGAAACCGTTGCCGACACTAAGGAAGCTATCCAGACACTTATCGATGAAGGCTGCAACCTTATCTACACAAACTCCTTCGGCTTTATGGAAGGTACTGACCAGATGGCAAAGGAGCACCTCGATATAAAGTTTGCTCACTGCTCAGGTTATATGACAGAAGATAATATGTCAACCTACTTCGGTAAGGTATATCAGGCTCGTTACCTTGCAGGTATCGTTGCAGGTATGAAGACACAGAAGAACTACATCGGTTATGTTGCCGCTAAGGGTATCCCCGAGGTTATCCGTGGTATCAACGCATTCACACTCGGTGTACAGTCTGTAAACCCCGATGCTAAGGTAGAAGTAGTATTCACAGATACATGGTATGACCCCACCGTTGAAAAGCAGGCAGCACTTGAGCTTCTCAACAAGGGTGTTGACATAATCGCTCAGCACCAGGATACAACAGCTCCTCAGGTTGCCGCTAAAGAAAAGGGCGCATACTGCATAGGCTACAACTTCCCCACATCAGACGCTGCTCCCGAGGCTTACCTCACAGCCGCTTGCTTCGACTGGAAGACATTCTACACAGACGATGTAAAGAAGGCTATGGACGGTACATGGAAAAGCCGTAAATACTGGGAAGGTCTTGCCGCTAACATGACATACCTTGACAAGCTGACAGACCTCTGCGCAGAAGGCACACAGGAAAAGGTAGATGCAGCTAAGAAGGCTATCATTGACGGCACACTCGAACCCTTCACAGGCCCTCTCTACGATCAGGAAGGCAACAAGAAGGTTGAAGACGGCGTTAAGATGACAGACGACGAGATCTGGAACATGAACTGGTTTGTAAAGGGTGTAACAGGTACTATCCCCGCATAATCTACAGGTCACAGAATCTTAAGACTATTAAAGACAATACGAGCAGTCCTTTGCGACTGCCCGATTTGTCTTTTTAAAGCACCGGAATATCTGCGATGTTTTAAAAAGACAAATCGCTATTTTCAAGGAGGTTATATGGCAGACCCTTATATAAAACTTGAACACATAACCAAATCGTTTGACTCGGTATACGCAAACAAGGATATTTCCGTTGACGTATACAAGGGCGAGATACTTGCCCTGCTCGGCGAAAACGGTTCGGGCAAGAGTACCCTTGTAAATATGCTCAGCGGCATATATACGCCCGACAGCGGTACTATCTCGATTGACGGTAAAAAGATGCACTTCGGCTCACCCGGTGACGCTATAAAGGCAGGCATCGGTATGGTACATCAGCACTTCAAGTTAGTCGATGTAATGACCGCCGCAGAAAACGTGGTAATGGGTCATATAAAGCATTTTGTCACATCGAAAAAGCGCATGGCTCACCATGTGAACAAGCTGAACGAGAAATACGGTCTTAACGTTACCCCCGACAAGAAGATATACAATATGTCTGTCAGCGAAAAGCAGGCTGTAGAGATAATGAAGGTGTTCTACCGAGGAGCAAACGTTCTTATCCTTGACGAGCCTACAGCGGTGCTTACTCCGCAGGAGATAACCGCACTGTTTGCTATTCTCAGAAAGATGAAGGAGCAGGGCTGTACGATAATCATTATCACTCATAAGATGGCGGAGGTTATGGATATTTCCGACCGTGTTACCGTTTTGCGTAAAGGCGAATGTATCGGTACGGTAAAGACGAGCGAAACCACCCCTCAACAGCTTACCGAGATGATGGTCGGCAAGGCGGTAACGCTTGAAATAGAGCGTCCGCAGTGCTGTGACTATAACGCAAAGCCGATGCTTTCCGTGAAAAATCTCACGAAGAAAAACACAGACGGCGTAAACGTGCTTGATAACGTGAACTTTGACGTATACGGCGGTGAGATACTCGGTGTCGCAGGTATAGCAGGAAGCGGTCAGAAGGAGCTTTGCGAGATAATCGCAGGTCTTGACAAAATGACCGACGGCGATATTGAGTTTGACGGCGACAGCATAAAGGGACTTGATCCCAGAGCGATAATCCGCAAGGGCATCAGTATGAGCTTTGTTCCCGAGGACAGACTCGGTATGGGTCTTGTGGCAGGAATGAGCATAACGAACAACGTTATCCTAAAGTCCTATAATCATAATCCCGGTCCGTTCATAGACAGCAAGTTTGCAAAGAAGCTCGCAGAGCAGATAGTACATGATTTTGATATTTACACCCCGTCGGTAAACTACACGGTAAAGAAGCTGTCCGGCGGTAATATACAGAAGGTGCTTCTCGGCAGAGAAATATGGCTCTCGCCCAAGGTGCTTATAACCGCTTATCCCGTAAGAGGTCTTGATATAGGTGCGTCATACAATATATATCATATGCTGAACGAGCAGAAGAAAAAAGGCGTTGCCGTGCTGTTCATAGGCGAGGACCTTGACGTGCTGAAAAGCATTTCCGACAGACTTATGGTAATACACGACGGTGAGATAATCGACATAGTAGACCCCACGACCGTCACTAAGGAAGACATAGGTCTTATGATGGTGGGCGACCATATCAACAAGGGAGAGGAGAAGGCCGTATGAGCATGATACAGATTTCAAAGCGGCAGAAAGGCACATCAAAGCTCGTTGACGTTCTTATAAGAATAGGCGCTATCGTGCTGTCGCTGATATTTATCGGCATTGTTCTTGCCATAATGGGTTATGATCCTTTCAAGGTTTTCGGCAAAATAATACAGACCCCGTTCAAGCGTTTCAAGGACGTTATGAACAAAACGATAATGCTTACCACTCTTTCGCTCGGCATAGCGATAGCGTTCAGAATGAAGTTCTGGAATATCGGCGCTGAGGGTCAGTTCTATATGGGCGCATTCGGTGCGGCATCAATGGCTTTTATGTGTCCCGATCTGCCGCCTATACTCCTTTTACCGCTTATGTGCGTTGCAGGCTTTGTCTGCGGCGGCTTATGGGCGCTTATCCCTGCGGTCATCAAGGCAAGATTCGGTGCGAGCGAAACGCTTGTAACGCTGATGATGAACTATATAGCAATAGCCTTTATAAGTTATCTGCAATACGGCCCGTGGAAAGACCCTGCGGCACTCGGTGCGGCAAAGGTGCCTAACTTCTCGGAAAATGCGGTACTGCCCGATGTATTCGGCATTCACGCAGGCTGGATAATTATGCTGGTACTCGTAATTATTATGACGATATTGCTCCGCTACACAAAGCTCGGCTATCAGATAGATGTTATCGGCGAAAGCGAAACCACCGCAAAATATGCCGGTATGAATACGGTTAAAATTCTGGTGATTGCAGTTCTTATCTCCGGCGGTCTTTGCGGAATGGCAGGCTTTATGCAGTCGAGCGCCGTTGAGAAGTCGATAACCGATTCGATGTCGGCAGGTCTTGGCTTTACTGCGGTAATCACCGCCTGGCTTGCAAAGCTGAAGCCGCCCGTTATCGTGGTTGCGTCGTTTATGTTCTCGATACTTCTCCAGAGCGGAAGCTCGCTTCAGGTAATGAAAATACCCTCGTCCATTACGGAAATAATGCAGGGCGTCATAATATTCTTCGTTCTTGCGTGTGAGTTCTTTATAAACTATAAAATATCGTTTCGCAAGCATACCGCAGTAAAGGAGGCTGAATAATGGAGATTCTTCATCAGATAGGTCTGTTTTTACAGACTGCCATTCAGACAGGTACTCCGATACTGTTTGCCATTGTCGGCGGTATACTTTGTGAAAAGGTAGGTCATATGAACCTCGGTGTCGAGGGTATGATGCTTATGGGTGCATCGCTCGGCTTCGCAGTTGCGTGTGCTACGGGAAATCCTCTGCTCGCTATGCTGGCAGCAGGTGCGGCAGGTGCGGCAGGTGCGCTTATATATGCCTTTATAACCGTCACGCTCAGAGGAAACCAGGTCGTTACCGGTCTTGTGCTGACCATATTCGGCACGGGCGTTTCCGGTCTTATAGGCGGCTGGGTATCAAGCGAACAGATACCCCAGTCGGTAAGCTCGGCATTCCGCCCTGTAGAAATACCTGTTCTCAGCAATATCCCAATACTCGGCGAGGCTGTTTTCTCGCAGGATATATATGTATGGCTCGGACTTGTCATAGCCGTGCTTGCGTATTTCTACCTCAACAAGACAAAGCTCGGACTTTATGTAAGGGCGATTGGCGAAAATCCCGGTGCGGCTGATGCTTCGGGCATAAATGTTACGCTCCATAAGTATATAAATATTCTGCTCGGCGGTTTCCTTTGCGGACTCGGCGGCGCTTATCTGTCAACCGCATTCCTGACAACCTGGCAGGATAACGTTACGGCAGGCGCAGGCTGGATAGCCGTTGCTCTCATCATATTCAGTACATGGAATCCGCTCAAGGCGATATTCGCCGCCTACCTTTTCGGTATGCTGAGAGGTTTAAACTACAAGATGCAGGGCTGGGAGATACAGATACCCTCGCAGTTTTTAACAATGCTCCCTTACATCGCCACTATTATAGTGCTGATTTTCATAGCAATGAGAAAGAAGAAAGAGAATCAGCCGCCTAAGGCGCTCGGTGAAGCGTACTTCAGGGAAGAAAGATGATATAAAGGACGGGTTTCTCCGTCCTTGTTTTGCGGTTGAACTTTCAACCGCATTTTTTTATTCTCCGACAGACAAAACACATCTGTCAGTTGTATTACATTCAAAGAGAAAAACTCAGGGGGAACGATTTATGACGTCAGATTATTCTTCCGAGAGCATAAGAGAGCTTTATGAACGCAATTTCGACACTCTCTACAGGGTGTGCTATATGTATATGAAAAATATACAGGATACAGAAGACGCTGTACATAACGCTTTTCTGAAAGCAATCGAAACAAGAAAACAGTTTGAAAGCGAAAATCACGAAAAAGCATGGCTTATCCGTGTTGCTTCAAATATCTGCAAGAATATGCTCAAGGCGGCGTGCAGAAAAAACGAGCCGCTCAACGACAATATTCCCGACAGCAATATAAGCAATGAAGCAAAAGAGCTTCTCAGCGAGCTTTCAAAACTGCCCGACAAGCTGAAAATACCTGTGTATCTGTTCTATTATGACGGATACTCAAGCGAAGAAATAGGACAGATGCTGCATATAAGCTCTTCTGCGGTCCGCACAAGATTGCAGAAAGCGAGGGAACAGCTGAGAAATGTCCTCGGTGACGAAAGGAGCGTTGAATAAAATGACAATTAAACAGGCATTCGATGAAGTAAACGCTACAGACGAGCAGAAGAAAAACGGCCTTGACAGGCTGTTGCAAAGCGACAAGAAACGCAGCTTCATACCGCAGATAAAACGTTATGCCGCAGCGGCCGCCGCAGTAGTTGTCGCCGCAGGCACGGCAGGTGTCGGTATACATTTTGCGGTAACAAACAATCAGGGCGGACCTATAAACGTATCAATAGGCGACAACAGTGCCGCCGACAGTATTATTACGCCTTCGGAAAACACAAAGGTACATTCCGAAAAGAGCGGAATGACTTTCGTTGATGACAAGACATTCTGGGCACAGCTCGGAAAAATAACTTATCGCAGGATAGATAATACACCGACCATAGATACTACAGAAATCAATGCGGCTGATGATTTTGACAGTCTTTTCTGCACGGATAAGCAGGTTCAGAGTGAAATGCTTAAGCTGTTTGATAATGCAATTGACATCACAAACAAATATATCGTTCTTCCCGACAGCAATGCGGCGGTAGGCATATCCTCGGATATGAGTGTACAGGAAATTGAAAGCTTCAAAAACAACAGTGCCAACTGCTTTGTCGGCACGGGCTATTATGAAAATGAACGTTTTTATTATGCCGACAAAGCGTATTTCGGTTTTGACACCTCAGAGGAATTTATAAACACCGTATCACAGGTATATACGGGAAATTACTCAGATAATTTCACGGAAGATTTTTATGATTACTGCCCCGATTACATTCAGCCGGCGGATAAAAATAACATAAAATCGAATTTCGGTATAAATATAGACAAGGATTTTCCTATAACAGAGCTGTACTCAGCCCATACGCAGTATTGTGCGGCTGTTTATACCGATGAAAGCCATAATTCTTTGATACTGTTATCGCTTACCGCAAAAGAGGGCAATAACGACAGCAAAACGTTTGAGCTTAAATATATACCTATGAAATATGTTGACGGAAAACTTCGTATAGTTGTTGAGATATATAACACGATTTTTATGGACGTTAACGCATACTCCGATAATTTTATGTATAATTGCGGAATGGCAAGCGAAATAGAATCAGACGCAAAAACCATTGATATAACCTCTGTGGCTGGTGACAGCGACAACTTATCTCAGCCCGAAGAAACCAAAGCAGGAACAACAGTTTCCGCAACTTCAACAGCATCGCAGACAACCGCAATAACAACCACCACAACCACAACGACCACCGCAACCACAACAACCACAGCAACCACAACAACTACCGCAACCACGACAACTACAGCAACATCAAAAGCACCGACAACATCGACCACTCCAAGACCTGCCCCCGCACCGTCGGACACGGCAAAAAATGTTACTCTCAGAATGAAAGGCAGTGCCGCCTACCTCGATAAGGGTATGCTGCTTTATTATAAGGTCGACAAGGCATTCCTTACAAACAACGAAGTTATAAAAATAAAAGAACTCAAAATTTCGGAAGTACCGTATATCAACACAAACGGCAGTGATTACACCTTCAAGAGCCTTGATTACGGCACATACGTTATAGGCGGTCCTATGATGAAGCCTACCGGCGACAACGGCTTTACGGTATTCACCGTAACCGAAAAGAGCAGTAACAGCGTTATAAATGTAGACCTGACTAACGGCACACTCTCCGCCGGAAAATTTGAGGTTGTAGGCGAAACAAGCGATTTCACCCTGTCAGACCTTGCGGATATGTATTATGAAAGCATGGAAGTCAACGGTAAGAAATATGAGCTTTGCGACACAGATATCACAGACGGATGGTTTACGGGAGCTGTGATAAAGGATTACGGCAAGGGCGAGGACGGTTGCGTCAGAAAAATCTATGCAAACGGAAACGGCAACACCCTGCATTTCAGAATAAATAACAAGGATTATTACAACATATCCGATGTTATTTACCGTGAAGTGTCGTTCAGCAATGGCGATAAAACCATAAAATGCACAAAGCCGTATGTCGGCTACGATGAATTTAAAAAGGTGACCGGCGAATATGCCGAGGATTCCGTAATAACGGTCACTCAGCCTGTGACAAGGGATAATTACGACAAATTCGATTATATTTCAATAGACCCGCATAAAGAAAGCTTCTTTATTACCGACAATAACAACAAGCCGCTGAAAAATAAGACCTTATCCCTTACATATCTCGATGAGCTTGATATTGCCGATATAAAGAGCGGAAAGGCGGCATCAAAAACAAAAAAATACGACAGAATGTTTGATATTATCAGTATGACCGGAAACGGAGCGGTATATACGTCTATGATACAGAAGGAAACCGGCACGACAAATATATATTACGGTTATGTCGGAGCATACGTCTGGAATGATGACACAGATGTAGATCCCAATGACGATAACAACACAATTCTGCTGTACCGGGTATCATCGGATGGCTTCAAGTATATCGGCACTTGCAAATACGGATTGATTAAATAAGATTACTCCGATAAGTGTCATTATCCCCGCAATAAGCTAAAAGCCGTTCGCAGAGCTGAAAAACGGCTCTGTGAACGGCTTTATTCATACCTGCTACGATAATCGTTTTCATAAGCATTCCGGTATTTCTTCGGTGTGCGGTCAATCGGCGTTTTGACAGCCGTAAACCCTCCCGCCGTGTTTTTCACATATAGACAAATAAAAAATTACGTCAAACTACTTGACAACCGCATTTTAATATGATATAATAATCACGCTGTTCTAAAGACAGCAGGTCGGTTTACCGCTAACGAGCATATGCTCACCTGCCGAGGAATGGGAAGAATACTGAATTTTCTGCCCTTTTCTGTCTTACAGAGGAGGGCATTTTTATTAAATGTTTTTCCTTTTTACGAACAGTAAATCACGAAAGGAGAAAACAATATGCCTAGTGAGAAAGTTTTACAGGTAAAGCAGAATTACGTTGCTGAACTCGCTGAAAAGCTCAAGAAGTCCGCTTGCGGTGTGCTCGTTGATTACAGCGGTATCACAGTTGCCGATGACACAGTTCTGAGAAAGGAACTTCGTGAGGCAGGTATCGACTACTTCGTAGTTAAGAACACTCTTTTAAAGCGTGCAGCTGAGATGGCAGGCGTTGAGGGTATTGAGGATGTTCTCGAAGGAACAACAGCTCTCGCACTCGCAGAGGAAGACATCGTAACTGCTCCTAAGATCCTGTACAAGCAGGAAGAAGCAAGCAACGGATCATTCTCAATCAAGAAGGGATTCGTTGACGGTAAGGGCATCAGCAAGGACGAAGTTGTTGCATACGCAAAGCTTCCTACAAAGGAAACACTGCTTGCACAGCTGGTATTTATGCTTCAGTCCCCTATCCAGAAGCTCGCTATCGCAGTAAGCGAAATCGAGAAGAAGCAGTCCGAATCAGCAGAATAATTTCTGTACGGACAAAATCGGCGGCATAAACCTGCCGTAACACAAACAATGAAAACATATTAACGGAGGATAATTAAAATGGCTTCAGAGAAAATTTTAGCTATGATTGAAGAAGTAAAGGGCTTATCAGTATTAGAGCTCAACGAGCTCGTTAAGGCTCTCGAAGAAGAATTCGGTGTATCTGCAGCAGCAGTTTCAGTAGCAGGCCCCGCAGCAGGCGGTGCAGCAGCAGCTGAAGAAAAGACAGAATTTGACGTAGTTCTCGCATCATTCGGTGATGCTAAGATGGCTGTTATCAAGGCAGTTAAGGACGTTTGCGGTCTTGGTCTTAAGGAAGCTAAGGAGCTCGTTGAAGCTGCTCCTAAGGCTATCAAGGAAGGCGCTTCTAAGGCTGAAGCTGAGGAAATCAAGGCTAAGCTCGAAGAGGCTGGCGCAAAGATCGAACTCAAGTAAGTTCTGCGCTGAATACGCTTTTTCAAAGGACGGGTTCTGCCCGTCCTTTTCTATATGCAAAAATATAAAGAAATACCCTTGCAAACTCCAAAACGTTTCGCAAGGGTATTTTTACAGATATATAATTAATTCTGCTTTGAATTGAGATATTCCTCGCAGGCTTTTAAAATCGCCTTGTCCTGCTCCCAGTTCAGCTTGTTCATAGCCTCCCCGTAGCTTAACAGCCAGTCGCCTATTACCTCTTCCTGCTGAATCTTCACGGCGGCATCCCTGTCAAACCTTCCTGCAAAGAATACGCTTGTCTTTTCGGTGTTGTCAAGCGTATGGAATGTGTACTCCGCACGGAAATCTTCATCTAATTCCGCTTCAAGTCCGCACTCTTCGAAAACCTCACGCAGAGCGGTCTCACGCTCATTCTCGCCGTATTCTATATGACCCTTCGGAAAGCCGATATGACCGCTGTTGTTCTTGATAAGAAAATATCTGCGGTCATCGCCGCTTCCTGTGTACATTACCGCACCGCAGGTCTTTTCATATAAGGCGAATATCTCAGAGGTGTGGAACTGCTCCTGAAAATGAACGGCATTTACTATATTGCACTCACAGCAAAGCTCAGAGCCGACAAGTTCAGACGGTACTCCTACCCACTTGTCCTCGTTATCGTCTGTACGCATGACAGTTGCGATGATAACACACTCAGCCTTGTTGGCGGGCTTATCAACACCGAGAATATATACGTCCTGTTCCTCACCGTCACCGCCGAGAAGCCCCTCGACATAGCCGTAGTTTATCGGATATACTATCTCAGGGTGCTTTGGGTGATGTGTGCCTATCGGTCGGTCAACCGTCACAGTGACAGCCTTTCCGATATATGATTTGTCGCCTCTCAGTATCTTTGTCATAGCTTTTCCTTTCAGCGTTACTGCTTTCTTGCAAGTTCGTATTCATCATCGTTTCTGAAATACGGGCAGTTGTAGTTGTCGCCCGTTATAAAACGGCGCATTTCATCCTCGTCAAGATTTACAAGGCAGGTGTAGCAGTCGTACTCATCATCATAAACATAGTTTACGCAACAATCACAGTTGGTCATGCTTTTTTCTTCCACTTCATCGAAATATCAAAAGCTGTCACGCTGTGAGTAAGCGCACCGAGGCTGATTATATCAACGCCCGTCAGTGCAACGTCACGGATATTGTCGAGCGTTACGTTGCCGCTGGCTTCCAGCTTTGCTCTGCCTGCGGTTATCTCTACTGCTTTCTTCATATCCTCACAGTTCATATTATCAAGCATAATAACGTCTGCCTTTACCGCAAGCGCCTCATTCAGTTCGTCAAAGTTACGCACCTCGACCTCAATCTGAAGCATATGTCCCGCTTTTTTACGCAGAGCGGTAACAGCCTGTGTTATACCGCCGTATGCGTCAATGTGATTGTCCTTGAGCATTGCCGCATCGGTAAGATTGTAGCGGTGGTTTCTTCCGCCGCCTGCCACTACGGAGTATTTCTGTAAAGGACGTAGGCCGGGGAGCGTTTTTCTCGTATCTGCGATAGAAGCATCAGTACCCTCGACTGCCTTTACGCACTTGTTTGTGTAGCTTGCAATACCGCTCATGTGCTGTAAAAGATTGAGCGCTGTACGCTCCGCCTTCAGCATAGCGCAGGTGTGACCCTTGAACTCTGCGATAACATCGCCCTTCTTTATAGCGTCGCCGTCCTTGAAATGAATATTCATCTCGATAGTGTCGTCAAGCAATGTGAACACACGCTTTGCAACATCAATTCCCGCAAGAACGCCGTCAGCCTTTGATACAAAATATGCCTCCGAAATATCGTCCTCGTCAATAAGCAGGTCGGTGGTGCTGTCAATGTAGTTTATATCCTCTGTTATCGCTCTTTTTATCAGATCGTCAACGTAAAACTGTAATAATTTCATTATATAATGCCCTTTTCCTTTCCCTCTGCGACTACTTCGCTGAGAATTATGTAAGCAACTGTCGTCAGTGATTTTGCTTCGATATAGTCGGGAGTTACCTCAAAACCGCCGTTATCGAGCAGGTCTTTAAGCTCCGTTACACGCTTTATATCCTTTGCCGCCTCAACGTAGTCCGGTACAACGAAATAAGAACGCTGCATTATGTGTCTTATCTCGGTGCGTATTCCCTTAGGGAGCGGCTTGCCGTCGGGCGAGGGATAATCAGCCTCAAGCGTTCCAAGCTCTCTGTGGGTATTGTTCTTGTTTATGTCCTCTGCGATAAGACGGCTGAATACCAGCGCCTCAAGCAGAGAATTGCTTGCAAGGCGGTTTATGCCGTGGACGCCGGTATGCGCACATTCTCCTGCGGCATATAAACCCTTTACATTCGTAGCGCCGTGTCCGTTTACGCCGATACCGCCCATAAGATAGTGCTGGCAGGGGTATATCGGGATAGGCTCTTTGGTCATATCGTAGCCCTTTTCAAGAACCTTGTTATATATCATAGGGAAGCGGTTTTTGATAAATTCGGGATCCTTGTACGAAATATCAAGATAGAATTTGTCACTGCCCGTTTCTTTCTGCTCTTTCATCATATCCTTTGAAACTACGTCACGGGGAGCAAGCTCCTTACGTTCAGGCTCATACTTGTGCATAAAACGTTCCTTGTTGCAGTTGAGCAGATATGCACCCTCGCCTCTTACCGCCTCGGATACAAGGAAGCACTCACGGTTTTCGTGGTCGGCAAAGGCTGTGGGGTGGAACTGCACATAGCTTAAATGCTGAATATCAGCCCCCATATTATAAGCAAACTGTATGCCGTCGCCCGTTGCTATCGCAGAGTTTGTGGTATAATCGTAAACTCTGCCTATACCGCCTGTTGCAAGTATGGTGTTCTTTGTGGTATAATAACTGTGCTTTCCTTCGTGAAGCACATCAAACAGGAAATCGTCGCCTCGCTTGGTAAGACCGAGCAGGTGAGTGTTTTCAAGAATTGTGACATTGGACAGCTTCTTTACACCCTCGATAAGCGAAGTAACTATCTCAAAACCGGTGCTGTCCTTGTGGTGAGCGATTCTGTGACGGCAGTGACCGCCCTCAAGGGTAAGGTCGATAGAGCCGTCCTGCTTTCTGTCAAAGTCAACTCCGTAATTGAGCAGATTCTTAACGTCCTTCGGACCCTGCTCGACAAGTATGCGTACATTGTCGATATTGTTCTTGTAGCCGCCGGCTATAAGAGTATCCTTGATGTGCAGTTCGTAGTTGTCGTTTGACGTGTCCATTACAGCAGCGACACCGCCCTGTGCGAGAGCCGAGTTGCACAGCGTCAGCTCACGCTTTGAGAGCATAAGTATCTTCATACTGCTGTCAAGGTTGAGTGCGGCATAAAGACCTGAAACGCCTGTGCCGACAATTATTACGTCGTATTCTTTGAACTTCATAAAGATTACCACCTTTTGCGGATTACCGCATAAATTTACTTTATTATTGATTATTTATAAACCGGAAAGGAACATTATGAACGAATCAACCGTAAACAATCCGATCTTAAAGGAAAACGAATCGACCCGTGCCATACTCGCAGGAGTAGATACCGGCGAATATGATGCGGAAATATCTATGGACGAGCTTGAAGAACTGGCTGAAACCGCAGGTGCGGTGACTGTATGCCGTATTATTCAGAAACGTCCTGCTATCGAAAGTGCGACAATTCTGGGCGAGGGCAAGATTGAAGAACTCAGTGCCGCCGCAAAGGATCTTGACGCACAGCTTATTATATTTGATATGGAGCTAAGCTCAAGCCAGATACGCAATATTGAGGATATAACCTCGGTGCGTGTTATCGACCGCACAATGCTTATCCTTGACATATTCGCCGGCAGAGCAGTGACAAACGAGGGAAAGCTTCAGGTTGAACTGGCTCAGCTTAAATACCGTCTGCCACGTCTTATGGGAATAGGTACGTCATTGTCACGTCTTGGCGGCGGTATAGGAACGAGAGGACCGGGTGAAACCCAGCTTGAAACCGATCGCCGTCACATAAGACGCAGAATAGATAAACTCAGCGATGAGCTTAAAGAGCTTGAAAAACGCCGTGATCTGTCACGCCGCCGCCGTAAGAAAGACAGCGTATGCGTCGGCGCTATCGTAGGATATACGAATGCCGGAAAATCGACATTGCTCAACGCACTTACAGGCGCAGGTGTTCTTGCGGAGGACAAGCTGTTCGCAACGCTGGATCTTACATCAAGGGCAATAGAACTGCCCGACGGAAGAAGTCTTACGCTTGTAGATACCGTAGGGCTTATAAGACGGCTTCCTCACCACCTTGTAGAAGCGTTCAAGTCAACGCTTGAAGAAGCGGCAAGTGCGGATATTATCCTGCACGTCTGCGATGCGTCCGATCCTGAGGCAAGAGAAAAAGCACAAACAACGCTTTCTCTGCTGTCGGAGCTTGGATGCGGCGAAATACCGGTAATAACCGTTCTCAATAAATGCGACAAGCTCGATTATGAACTGCCGCCCGCAGAAAATACCGTAATGATTTCCGCAAAGAACGGCACGGGATTTGACGAACTGCTGAAAGCCATATCGGATAATCTTACCGATAAGGTAAGCCGTATGGAAATGCTGATACCGTATGACAAGTCGGGTCTTGCGGCGGCGCTCCACTCACACGGAAAGGTGCTGAGCGAGGAGTACCTCGAAAACGGCATCGCCGTAACCGCCCTTGTGGACAAGTTGCATAAGTATGAGTATGAGGAGTTTGTCATCTGACGATATACATTACAGCCCGAAAGGGCTGTTTTGTTTTACCCGGTGTTATTTTTCACCAATGCCCTTGCCTTTTGATGAACGCTCTGTTGGTTTCGCATCCTTTGCAAAAGCGTTATCGTCCCTCGCTCCGCACTATCACCCTTGCCTCCCCTCGAAAAAGGGGAGGTGGCTTGCAGACAAGCCGAAAACTTAAAAATTTCTCTTTGTTGTGCGATATATAAAATCGTTTTTTATATCCAATCTTTTCTGTCTGCAAGACGGTGGGGATTGAAATTGATAGAATCAACACCCTGACAGTCTGTTCCACACCATAATTTCTGCAATGCGACCGCACTCTAATTAGAATCAGAGCTGTACCTCAGTACCTCCGACGGGACGAATAGAAAGAACGTGACAGCTTCCTGCGCCGAATACCTTTTCTATATCAACTATAAAGCTCTTTAAAATATCCTGCGGAACGAATGCCTGTATAGTACCGGCAAAGCCTCCGCCGTGAACTCTGCACGCACCCTTTCTTGTAAGAGCGTGTTCCGCAACGTTCAGTGCTATGCCTACCGCCTGATGCGTATAGTCCGAAACGGCAAAAATATTCTGTAAGTACTTGTAGCTTGAGTTTCCGCTTTCGTTTATCGAGCTTAGGAAATCATCAAAATGCTGATGCCTCAGCGAATGTACCAGCTTGTCCACACGCTCGTTTTCCTCAAAGAAATGGAGCGCACGCAAAACGGCACGGTCGCCGTACTTCTGCCTTAAGATACCCATATTGAGTATTACATCCGCACGGGAGATTTCACGCAGATATTCTGCGGAGAAGTAGCCTGCTATAGCCTTCATCTCACGGGGGATAGCGGCATATTCGTCTGTAAGGTCGGCATGATCTGCCTTTGTATCGATTATGCACAGTGCGTGTCCGTATGATGAGAAATCAACGGGGATATTCTCGATAATAGGCGCCTGTGTGTTCTTGAAGTCGATAGCAACGAAACCGCCTACCGAGCTTGCCATCTGATCCATAAGTCCGCTTGGCTTGCCGAAGTATTCGTTCTCGGCGTACTGTGCTATTTGGGCGATTTTCACAGCACTGATACCGCCTGCGTTGTATATGCCCGAAAGTATATTTCCTATAAGCACCTCAAATGCCGCAGAGCTTGAAAGACCCGATCCCTTCATAACGTTCGATGTTGTGTAAGCTCTGAAACCGCCTATGTTCAGACCGTTGTTCTTGAAACCGGCGGCAACGCCTCTTATAAGAGCGGCAGATGAATTCTTTTCGTCCTCGTGAACAGAAAGGTCAGATATGTCAACCGAATCTTCGGGGAAGCCCTCGCTCTTTATCGTGATGATGTTGTCGTCTGTAGGCTCTGCAACGGCGATAACGTCAAGGTTTACACTTGCCGCAAGCACCTTGCCGTGATTGTGGTCGGTGTGGTTGCCTCCGACTTCTGTACGGCCGGGTGCGGAAAAATAACGAAGCTGTTCGCTGTCGCCGAAGATGCTCCTGAATTCCTCCGCAGATTTTTCATATCTTTCTCTCTGCGCCGCTACAGCACTTTCCGGATAAATCTCCTCAAGGGTGTGAATTGTCTTTTTTGCCATGATCGTTTCCTTTCATTTTGCTTTATCTGCTTTATCTTTTCTCCCGTAGGGAGTTTAATCCTTTTCCGTATAGAACATTCTGTACTTGGTTGAATTATGATAGCTTACGCTCAGCACAAGCCCTATCGCCGCAAACAGACACATTCCCGATGTGCCGCCTGCACTGAAAAACGGTAGCGGTATGCCGATAACGGGAGCGATGCCGAGTACCATTCCGATATTTACTGTTGTGTGGAATACTATAAGAGCAAATACGCCTATGCAGATAAGTCTGCCGAGAGTGTCCTTTGCGCCGCTTGCGTTTGACAGGATTTTAAGCGACAGAGTCGCTATAAGCACTACTACCAGAAGACAGCCGAGCAGTCCCATAGTCATTCCGATATACGAAAAAATAAAGTCGTTGTGAATTTCGGGAACATAGGTATAATCTCCTCCCGAAAGCCCAAGCCCCGTAAGTCCGCCCGAGCCTAAGGCTATTTTTCCCACACGCTGTTGCATATATATTCCCAGTGCTTCGTCCTCCTGCATCTGTGTGTCCCACAGTACCTGAAAACGCTTCTGCTGGTGCGGCTGCATGAGGTAATTCCATAAAACGTAGACAGCCGGAGGAATAGCCACCGCTATCATTACGAGATATTTCCATGAAAGACCTGCCGCAAACATCATACATATGAAGATGAACAGGAATACCAAAGCTGAGCCGTCGTCGCCCGTCTGCCTTATAAGCAGTGTAGGTATCGCCCCGTGAACGCACAGCAGGATAAAGTGTATCGGCTCGTTCATTCTGTCCTCAACCTTTGACAGATGAACGGCAAGCGAAAGTATAAAAGCGAGCTTCAGTATCTCAGACGGCTGTATCGTCATTATACCGAGATCAAGCCAGCCTATATCATCTGCGCCTTCACGCTTTATTCCGAGAGGTGTGAACAGCAGTAATGTCAGCCCCATTGCCAGCGGAACGTATATAAACCAGAGTTTCGCCAGATATTTATAGTTGATTGCCGCCAGTGCCATTGCTATTACAATTCCTGCGATAAAGGCTATAATCTGCGTTTTATACTGGCTTGCGGTAACTGCCGAGCTTATATCGTTTTCATAAAGGGTATACTGGATAAATACGGCAAAGAAAGCAATGCCCATACACATGAACAGCAGCAGCTTATCAAGTTTTCCGAAATAGGTCTTAATTTTGCTTAGAATAAGTTTCATAAAGCTGTGTTCCTTTTAATATAAATGCGGTTTCAGCCGCAGTCGATTTTACAATTACAGATAAGTATATTATACTCGAAAAATGCGCTCTTTTCAAGCGAATTGCAAATAAAAGCGTTCTTTACATCAAATTTGCAAATTAAATACAAAAAGCCGAAGAATTATCAACAATTCTTCGACTTTTTCAACAAGTGACATTAAAATATATCCTGCGGCCTTACGGCACGCTGCAGACGTTGAGAAACACACGCAGACAAGGAAACCGCCCCGACAGGCGTACAAAGGTACGTTGAGGGGCGGTTGACGCAGTAAGCAAAAATGCTTTCGCACAGCCGTTTTTTACGGCTGTGCGAAATTCTTTTAATTTATCGGATTTTTAGTTTGCGCCGGTTTACTTTTCTGCATTTTTGCGGTGCGTGGGTTTATCAACAGTCTGAGGATACGCTCAGTATCCCTTTATTCTTATACTTTCGGTAAATACTGTCTTTGCTTCCGACAGCGACAGCGGACGTGAACAGTAGTAGCCCTGTATCCTGTCAATATCGAACTTCTGCACGGTATCAAGCTGTTCCTTGTCCTCAATGCCCTTTACACATACGGTAAGCTTACGGCATTTTGCAAGATGGATGACCGAGCTTACAAGCTCAGTGTCAAATTCGTCCTCGTGATTCATAAACAGCTTTGCCGGAAGATTCACAAGGTTGACGTATGAGTTTTTGAGGACCTTTAACGAAATATTCCCCGTGCCGTATTTATCTATGGCAATATTTACACCGAGAGTACGCAGATCGTGCAGGATATGTGTGCTGTCGCTGTAGAAAATGTTGGCTTTTACAGGAATTTCGAGTATCAGTGAGGACGGAGGGAGTGCGCTTTCTTCAAGAGCGTGACGTACCTGAGTTACGATTTCGGCAGATTGCGGTTCGCCTGCGGTAAGATTTACGCTGACGGTAAAATTCTCAAAGCCTGCGTCCTGTATCTCCTTGCAGAATTCGCACGAACGCTCCATTACCCAGCCATCTATGACGTGGGATAAGCCGAGATTTTCAGCCATAGGGAACAAAGTTGAGTTAGGAATATTGCCATACTGCTCGTCGTGCCAGCGTACAAAGCTTTCACAGCCGATTATACTGCCGTCAACCGCACTGAAGGACGGCTGAAAACGCAGTGAAAAGCCCCTCATACCGTCGTTTATACATTCTCTTATATGCTGTTCAAGGCTTGCCGCAAACATTCTTGTACGCTCAAGCGAGCCTGAATAGAAAGCATAACTGTTCTGCTTGAATTCTCTTGCACGGTACATTGCCGTGCTTGCCGCCTTGCAAAGCTCCTCTGCATCCTCGCCGTTTTCGGGATAGAACGCTATGCCAAGACTGCAATGGATTGAATGCTCATCCTCACCGAATTTCCACGGCTTTGAAAAACGGTGTATCAGCATTTCGACAAGATTTTTAGCTTCATTGTCGGTACAATCCGGAAGATTAAGCATAAAAATCGCATTTGTGAAATAATATACACCAATGTCCTTTACGGGCAGGTCCTTAAGATACTGAGCGATACTGCGCAGCAGCATATCCGAATAGGTGTGACCGTAAACTGCGGACAGAGTGCGTGTGTTGGTGACCTTGAAAGCGATAAGCGAGCCTTTTGTGTTACGCTTCATTATCTTGTCAAGATCCTTGTTCAGCCTTGCACGGTTCGGAATATTGTAGATAGCGTCATAAAAGGCAAGCTGACGCATACGCTTCTGCGACTGCTCCAGCTTATCCTGCGTTTCCTTACGCATCATAAGCGAGGAGATTATCTGTGAAATGTTGCGGAGCTGTTTACGCTCACGCTGTGTCCAGTTATGTTCCTTTTCAATCGTCTGGAACATTATAAGGCTGTCAAAAGTGCCCGAATTTATCAGCTTGAAGATAGCATACGACTTGATACCAAACTTTGCAAGGTCGTTGGTATCCGTATCCGAAAAAGCCGATGATGTAAGGCTCAGATCCTCACGGATCGAGGCGCAGTCAAGTGCGGTATCGCCGTCTATTTCAAGAGGGAGGTGGCGGTACTTGTAATCCTTGCACCAGCACAACTCCTGAGTAAAATCGTCACGGTCGATTATGGTTATCCTGTCAAGGTGAAAATAATCGCCTATAAGCTCTGTGACGGAGTTTAACGCAATATCTGCGCTTTTGCTCTGCATTATGATAGCGTAGATATTATTCAGCAGTATCTGCTCCTCGACATTCTGACCCAGCAGCTTGTTTGCATTCTGCGAATTGTCCATCTCCGAAAGAACTACAACAAATGCGTTCGCCATACGGGAAACTGTCTGTACAAGCGTTTCCCACAGCTGAATGTTGTCATCGAGCAATTCCTGCGTTTTCGCTCCCAGTATCCACGTTCCGCTGACAAGGTGATTTATGCGGATATTCTTTTTCTTCTGATATGCAAAATCATCGGGAGAAAGGGATTTATGCTGTGTTTTCGGCGCACATATCAGCTTTCCTTTTTCGTCAAATATTGCGGAATAAAGCTGTGGCACGGCAAAAGGACGCTGTATGCTTGTAAGGTAGTCGACATCAAGCACATCGGCAAGACCCGGTGCGCCTTTTTTAAGTTCGGACAGCTTTATGTTGTGCTTTTTGCGGAATTCGTTATATACAAGGTCGTCACCCGCTGTTTCAAGGTAGGTCGATACATCGCACATCGTTCCCTCAAAACGCACAGGCCTGCCGTACTCTGCATATACCGCCTTGCACGAAAGGAAAAACCAGTGATATTCATCGTTCACCATAAAACGACAATGCGCCTCAAAACGCTTTTCCTCGTCCTGTGATACATCGGTGAACATTTCGGTTATCGGAGGAATATCATCGGGATTTATCAGTTCTAAAAGAGAAGGGTAGGTTTTCTCGGAATGTTCGCCCGGGTTTACGGTAAAGGGAAAATCCCGTGAAAAGCCGATTATTATATTTATAAATTTCTGACCGTTGGTGTTTAACTGCACCTTATTCGCCTCCTTGGGCTAATATGTATGTAATAGTTCAATGTGGTAAACTGTTAAAGTGGGGCAACGCAATTAAAATAACTGAAATCAAAGGCAGTGAAATATGATCGCTTTACAGATATACACAGTACCGCCATTATGATTTTATTTAATTTTACCATAAAAAAGAACGCAAATCAAGCTATTTTGTAAATTTTCACAACATTTTCGTTTTATTTTTTGATTATATTCGGGAAAAAGCGTCAAAAAAGCCCGTAGCCTTATCCTACGGGCGCAGATTGTCGATAAACCGATTGTTATAAAAGCCCACACAGTGAAACATATCGCCAACACTGCTTAAAACCGTTTCCGTACCGATAAGGTATTAATAATTTCGTGAGTGTACCAGTGCAACTGCTCTAACAATGACTCTTCAAAAAAACGCTACTAACCTAAGATATATGTACTAACCTGCGGACGTGTAGCGTTAAGCGTTCCTGAACTTACAGGATATACAATGTTCAGGTAGTTTTACAAGTTCCGCCAACACCCCGACGGGGTGGGGGTGTGAGTAAGGAAAGAGGGAGCCACGCTGAGCATTGCTTTAGCAATGCTCCCGCTCCTCACGTCGCTCAAGAGGAATAACTGATTTGGGAGAGAACCTAAGAGTATAGGGCTGAGTCTTGCTTACGCAAGCACTCGGACGTTTCGCTTTGCTTCACTGGGCTGTCAAGTCCAGCGTAGCTTTAGCGGAGTGCACGAGCCTTGCGTAAGCGAGGCTCAGACTTGCACCTAGTCTCTTTGGTTCTTTCCCTCGTTAATATTGACAGGTGCATTGATTTGAATAGCGAACCCGAGAAGTGCTATCTCACAAATAGCACTATCGGTAGCTTATTATCATAGCCAACGCTGAATGATATAGCAGAAGCACATAAAGCAACAGACTTTTTTACAAACATCGCCCGTAGCCTTATCCTACGGGCGATGCTTATAATTTACTCTGCGTCTGACTTATCCGCACTTTCCTGTACCTGCGGCTTACTTACCGAGGCAATATCATTCATATGGCTGACGGTCATAAGATAATCCACCTTGCTTTGTACGCCGTCCTTTGTGGCTGTACCGGTCTGTTCCATTGAGGTACAGTATCCGTCTTTATCAATTGTATACACAACGCTGAAGCTGTCAAGGTCACCGACAAGGCCGAGTTGAGAAGCCATTGAACTGTTGAGCTTTGAAACATCGTACTGCATAGTGATTACTTTTGCGTCCGCTGTATTCTTAACCTCCGAATTTGTCACGCTTTCGGGCTTTATGAATATCATGCCCTCTGCGGTCATAGACATCTTGTTTGTGCGTGTGTAGCACACATAATCCTTATCGCCGCTCACAAGAGTATGCCATTCGCCGTCGGAATAATAGTTGTACTCCGAGCCGTTGTGATATTCATAATATTTTGTCTTGCCGTCTGTGCCGAAATAGCTGTACGATAGGGTATCGCTCTTATCGTAGCAGAATGTCAGCTCCTGCGTAACCGTACCCGTCTGCTTATCCGTAACCGTGATCTCGGCGGAGTACAGTGAAGAATACAGCTTTCGTGCGTTTTCTATATCGCTGTAGCCGTCAATATGCGAATAATCGGCACTGCACGCCGTTATTGACGCCACAGCCGTTAAAGCCGTGATAAATGCGGCTGCGATTTTTCCTGTTATTTTCAATATAATGCTCCTTTTAATCTTAACAGTAAAGACTGTTAAATAAAAATACAGCGGGTGACCTGCTTTACGCAAAATCCCCGCTGTTTCTTTATAAATGTAATTCTGTCCGTCTACACTTTTCTACACGTCTACACATCGGGTCGTTGCCCGATATACACTACTTGGTCGGGAGTGTGAATTATTCTGCAAAACCGCTTTCAACGAGCTTTACAAGGCCGTCAACAGCAAGCTGCTCATCAGAGCCGTCAGCAATGATTCTGATTGTTGTACCGCCTACAATGCCGAGTGAAAGGATACCGAGAAGGCTCTTTGCGTTTACTCTTCTTTCTTCCTTTTCAACCCAGATTGATGACTTGTACTCGTTAGCCTTCTGGATGAAGAATGTTGCGGGTCTTGCGTGTAAACCTACCTGATTCTTAACGCTTACTTCTTTAACAAACATGATTGGTTACCTCCGTAAAATCGTATTATCTTTCCGTCGAGCCGTCCGCATTGAGATGTTATGCGGTATCTCCGCTCTGTACCTATAGTATATCCAAATGTTCTTTATTCGTCAACAAAGATTTTTCAATTTGTCAATTTTTCTGCGATTATTTTTCACTTTTGTTCAATAGTCCTTAAACATTTCACGATAGTTTGTGTGATATGCACAAAAAACTTTCAACAAAGTATTCAACATACACATTAGTTTTCAACCGTTTTGCTTATTTTGGCTGTTTTACCATTTGAAATGCTTTGCCTTTATGGAAATGACTGTCGCTGAAAACAAGGCTTCTCTGATAGTTCTGCTTTAAGCCTAAATCACAGCCTGCACCTGAAATCATCATAGGAGAACTCTCTTATTTTCCGCATACCAAGCGAGGTATTATAATATATTGACGGCAGAGCCATACCGTTGAACGTGTTGTTCTTTACCATTGAGTATATCGACATATCGCACAGCACAAGGCGGTCGCCCGGTTTAAGCGGCTCGTCGAACGAATAATCGCCGATAACATCGCCTGCAAGGCAGGTGTTACCGCCAAGCCGCACAGTGACAGCCCTTTCGCCCTTTTCGCCTGCAATGTTGCCGTTTGGCTGAATGATAACGGGGCGGTACGGCATTTCAAGCACATCGGGCATATGGCAGGCGGCTGAAGCGTCAAGTATTGCTATATCGTCCTCGCCGTTTACTTTTCCGTCTATCACGTCAAGTACCGTTGTTACAAGAAATCCTGCGTTCAGAGCGACAGCCTCGCCCGGCTCAAGATACACTTCAAGCCCGTATTCATTCTTGAAATGGTTTATCACCTCAACAAGCGTGTCAATATCGTAGTCATCCCTTGTTATATGGTGTCCTCCGCCGAAATTTATTACGCTCATCTTATCAAGATATTTGCCGAACTGCACCTCGACCTCCTTTGCGGTACGCTTTAAGTCGTCGCTGTTCTGCTCGCAGAGGGTGTGAAAATGAAGTCCGTCTATTTCGTCAAGGATTTCCTCGCCGTAACGCTTTATATCCTCCTCGAATGAAGCAAGCGTCTGTCCGAGCCTTGAGCCCGGGGCGCACGGGTCGTATATCTCGTGTCCCTCCTGCGTGGAAAATCTCGGATTTACACGGATAAGGCAGTGCTTGTCCTTTACTGCGTCACGGTGCAGGGCAAACTGCCTTATTGAATTGAACACAAAATGTCCTGCGTACTTTGCAAGCTCGTTTATTTCCTTATCTGTATAGGCAGGAGAGAAAACGTGCGTTTCATTGCCGAAATATTCATATCCGAGCCGAGCCTCATACAGTCCGCTTGCGGTAGTACCGCTGAGATAGCCGCTTATCAGAGGGTAGGTGCTGTACATCGAAAACGCTTTCTGCGCCAGAAGTATCTTACAGCCTGTCATATCCTGTACGCTTTTCAGTATCTCACAGTTGCGTCTGAGATAGCATTCTTCTGTGACATAGCACGGGGTATCTACCTTGTTTATATCAAAAGTCGGTGTGTTCATATTTTGCTCCAGTCTGTTTCATATTAATAAGCAAAAACTAAGTCTGCAACCGTATTTTAGCACAATGCAAAGGAAAATGCAATATAAAGCCGTAACGAATCAAGGCTGTCCGCTATCGCACTTTATCCCCTGATAAGTATCCCTCAGCTTCATCTGACGGTCTATGCCGCCCAGTACCGCTATCTTATCTGCACTCCACATCGGCGCAACAAGATATTTTTTATCCGCATCGCCTGTAATGCGCTCTATGACTATATCTGCAGGGAGATACTCAAGCTGTGAGATTACTGTATCTATGTACTCGTCACGGGTGAGCGGAACGTAACCGCCCGACAGGAAGAGCCGTTCAAGAGCGGTGCCGTGATTTATATGAAGAAGGTGTATCTTCACGGCGGCAGGGTGCAGACGGGCGACCTCCTTTGCGGTTTCGAGCATATCGGCTTTTGTTTCGCCCGGCAATCCGTCAATCAGGTGCAGGCAGGTGCATATGCCGGATTCTTGCAGTTTACGGTAGCCCTCCAGAAATTCGTCATAGCTGTAGCATCTGTTGATGATTTGTGCTGTTTTATCGTGGACGGTCTGCAAGCCAAGCTCCACAGTGAGATGGATCTTGCTGTTTATGTCACAGAGCAGGGCAATAACATCATCGGAAAGGCAGTCGGCCCTTGTGCCGATCGAAATTCCGTGTACTTCGGAATCAAGCGCCGCCGTGTATGCTTCTTTAAGCGTTGCGACAGGTGCGTATGTGTTGGTATTCGCCTGAAAGTAGGCTGTAATGAGGCTGTCAGGGTGTTTATTGTATATACGTTCCTTTTCTGCGGCAAGCTGACGCTTTACGCTGTCGTAGATTTCACCGTCCGATTTTTCGGTGAAGTAGCCGCTTCCGCCCATACAGTAGATACATCCGCCCGTGCCTTTTGTACCGTCTTTATTCGGACAGGTAAAGCCTGCGTCAATGACCGCCTTGAATACCTTGCTGTTGAACGATGATTTATTATAGTAATTCAACGTGTGATAACGCTTGTTGTCATCGGAATATATAAAAGGGTTTGTACTGTTCATAGTTCTCCTTAAGCTGTTAAAAAATTAATGATACACACTAAAACAAATATACCCGTGTAAATATAATAGCAAAATTAATCAATGCTTTCATATTTCTTAATCGGACTTTACACTTGCAGTCTTGACTTTGATGCCTTAGGGGTGTATAATAAATAAGTATCTGCATACGGCGGATATAATACAGAGGTATAGACATAACAGGAGGAAATAATTATGCCATTTTGTCCTAAATGCGGAACAGAGTATCAGGACGGCTCAAAGTTCTGTGCAAAATGCGGTGCAAACCTTGACGGTTCAGTTGCACCTGTTCCGATAAATCAAAAACCGGGCTTTTTTCAGGAAATACTTGATACCAGGGACGTAACATCAACAATGGACGCCAACGATATAAATGCAGGTAAAGCAATGTCGATACTCGCATACTGTGCGGTACTGGCTTACATACTTGTAACGTGGCTGTTAGGCGATTTTTTTGCTGTGATTGTACTCGCAGGCTTGCTCGTAGCTCCCTGTATCGCCGCTAAGAAGTCGGGCTTTGTAAAGTATCACCTTTCGATGATATTCCCGGCAATACTTGCCGTAATGGTAGTCCGTGCTGTAGAAGGCTCGATTGCCGCTTTCTTCTATAATCTTATATCCAATCCCGTATATGATTATATAAGCAACTATGTCGGTATGGTGAGAACAGAAACGGTAATCGGCACGATCGTTGCGTGGGTAATACATATTATATTCATGGCAATACCGGTTCTTGTACTTGTCGCAGGACTTATAAACTCTGCCAACGGTAAAGCTAAGGAGCTTCCGCTTATCGGCAGATTCAAGATGATATTTGAAAAGTAAGCACATACTTAAACAGCCTTCGCTTTTTGCGGAGGCTGTCAGCTTGTCGAAAAAAGTCTGTTTTTTATAAAATAGAGCAAATTATCTATCACTATAAGAACGCTTTGTGGGCTTTGCGTCTCTGCAATCGTGGTCGTTTGTTGTCGGTGCGTCCTGCACCGACTTTGTTCGACCACTTGTATGCGTCCTTGCATAAAGCCTTTGGGCGTTCTATCTCGGCATCCTTGCCGAAACCCCAAACCCCTTTCCCGGAAAGGGGGAGAATACGGAGACTGGCGTCCCTGCGACCTGCCTTGGGGCTACGCCCCAAACCCCATTTTTAACAACGATAGAGGTTTTTCAACAGCCTGACAGCCTTCGCATTTGCGGAGGCTGTTTTTTTATTCTCCGAATGATATTTTACACTTTTACAGGAAAAATTTCAATACAAAAAGTAAATTTTCTGTCGGAGGAATATTAAATTGTTTGAATCGCTATAATACGGCAATTTTTGTTTTGTTAAGCCTGATCATAAAGATAACGGAAACAAGAGCGGAGACAGCTTCTGCTATCGGGAACACCCACCACATAAGCATATCCGGCGCACCGCCGAGAACAAGCATCGAAAATCCCCACGCTACCGGCAGTACAAGCACAAGCTGTCTTAAGAGCGATACTATGAGCGATTGCAAACCGCCGTCGATCGCTTGAAATATGCCCTGAAACGCTATGTTCGCACCTGCAAATACAAAGCTTATTGTGATAATGTGCATTGCGTCTGTACATAGCCTGAGTGAGTTGCCCGAAAGCGAGAACATCTCGCCGAGAGGTACGGCGAAAATTTCAATAAGTATTGTGCCGAGCGCCATTATTATAAGCGTGTAGAGCATTCCGTACTTTATGCCGTCTTTGATACGGGCTTTGTCTGCCATTCCGTGAGCGTAGGATATAACAGGAGTTATTGCGTCACGCATACCGAAAGCGGCAAACAGGAAGAACTGCTGTACCTTGTAATAAAGTCCGTAGGCGGTGACAGCGTCCACGCTTACCGAGCCTAAGATTACGTTCATACCGTAGGTCATTATCGACATAAGCGCCTGTGCGATTATAGCCGGAAGTCCTATAGAGTATATGCCCTTGATAATTTTCATATCGGGCTTTTTATAATGCGGTTTTTTTACTATTTCCGTGTTGAATTTGATATGAAAGATAAGAGCGGTGACAAGAGAAACTATCTGACCGATAACCGTTGCGAGAGCCGCACCTTTTACTTTCATTTCAGGAAAACCGAGAAGACCGTATATCATTATCGGGTCGAGTATTATGTTGGTGACAGCGCCTGCTATCTGGGCTATCGTCGAAAAAAGCGACCTGCCCGTTGCCTGAAGCAATTTTTCATATATCGAAAAGAACGTGATGCCGAATGACATTGTACAGCATATCGTAAGGTAATCGACCGCCATTCCCGCTATTTCCCCGTCCTGCGTCTGCGTGCGGATATAAGGCTCAACACCGAACAGCCCGACAAGCAGAAAAACGATATATATTATAAGCGCAAGAAATTCCGCATTGCCGGAGGTTAGGCTCGCCTTTTCCTTATCGCTTTGTCCGAGAGATTTTGAAAGCAGAGCATTTGCTCCAACACCTGTGCCTATACCTACCGCCACCATAAGCATCTGCATAGGAAAGGCAAGCGTCAGAGCGTTGAACGCCGCCTCGCCGCCTGTCTGCATATTCGTTACAAATGCGCTGTCAACTATGTTGTAGACCGCCTGCAATACCATTGAGAGTATCACGGGAAGCCCCGTTTTGAGCAACAGCTTTTTTACAGGCTCTGTCCCGAGCCTGTTTACTTTTCCCTGTTCCATATTTATATTCCTTTCTTTTGGCAAAAAAATAAAGCGTAAATCCGTGTCCGGATTTACGCTTTCGCTACTCGACTGTATTTATTTTAGCATTTTGATTTCGTTTTTGTCAAGCCGACAGAAAAATTTCGGCGTTTTTATAACTCTGCGGCGGTAAAAACGAGGTCGATTTGTCAGATATTTTACCACACTATAAATAATAAATATGATAAGCGGCAAAATGACGGTTATTTCCCTGCGCCCCAGTATTTCCTGTCAAGGCTTCTGAAATTTACCGCCGAGGATATATCCTGCCGCCTTATTATCTCGCTTCCTGCAAGGTCAGCGCAGGTGCGAGCGACTTTAAGTATCCTGTCGTATGCCCTTGCCGACAGCCCCATTTTGTCAAAGCAGTCGGAGAGCATCTTCTTTGCGTTTTCGTCCATAGGACACATTTCGTGAAGATATGATGGCGGAATTTTGGAGTTCGAGCGTATTTCCGTACCTGCAAAACGCTTTTGCTGTATTTCTCTTGCTTTCATTATACGTTCAAGTACGGCACTGCTCGGTTCGCCCTTTTTCGCACTGCTTATTTCCTCGTAAGATAACTGCGGCATTTCAACCTGTATATCTATCCTGTCAAGAACAGGGCGGCTTATCTTGCCGAGATAGTTCTGTATCATATTCTGAGAGCAGGTGCATTTTCCCTTCGGGTTGCCGAAGTTTCCGCAAGGGCAGGGGTTCATTGCGGCAACAAGCATAATATCGCACGGATATGACACCGACCCTTGCGCTCTTGATATGGTTATAATTCCGTCCTCAAGCGGTTGCCTGAGCGTTTCAAGCGTCCTGCGGTCAAACTCCGGCAGCTCGTCAAGAAATAACACTCCGTTATGTGCGAGTGATATTTCACCCGGACGTGGGATACTTCCGCCGCCGATAAGACCTACTGCCGAGGCTGTATGTGATACGCTTCTGAACGGACGTACCGTGACTATCGGCTTTTCACGGTCGAGCATACCTGCTATTGAATGTATTCCTGTTGTTTCAATGCTTTCGTCAAAGGTCATCGGAGGAAGAATAGACGGTATACGCTTTGCTATCATGCTTTTTCCCGTACCGGGAGGACCTATGAGAAGTACGTTGTGGAAGCCTGCGGCGGCTACCTCCAGAGCGTGACGGGCGAGTGCCTGACCCTTTACATCGGATAAGTCCTCCGTTTCAAACATCTCTGCGGACGGAACGTAGGGAGGTTCGGGCGATATACGCTTCTTTCCTGTGAAATGGTTTATTAGGTCGGAAATGTGGCTTATGCCGTATACGGACAGACCCTCGACAACGGACGCTTCCTTAGCGTTTTCGGCAGGGAGGAACAGCCTTTTTATACCGCATTTTTTGGCTTCTATCGCCATGCTGATAATTCCGCCCGTGAAAACAAGCGAGCCTCCGAGCGAAACCTCTCCGATAAAGGCACAGTCCGATAAATCGTCGGTTATTATATTGTTTACCGCAAGAATGGCGGCGATTATCGTAAAATCGTACAGTGAGCCGCATTTGCGTACATCCGCCGGAGCTAAGTTGACCGTCAGTTTCTGACCGCTTATCGCTATGCCGATACCTGAAAGAGCGCCTTTTATACGCATTTTGCTTTCCTGCACCGCAAGGTCGCCCAGACCTACTATATCAAAGGACGGCTGACCTCTTGAGGATATTATTTCTGCGGTGACTTTAAAGGCGTTCATACCGAAAAGTCCCATACCGTTTACCTGAGAATACATATTTACACCCGTTTCATATCATTTTAAGTGATTGCTATGTAATAATTATACAACGTTTTAGGTATATTTTCAACAAAAACGGGAATTTTTGATTTCAAAAAATTTAATAATATTTTTACGATTTTATTTGCATTTACGGCGGAAAAATGTTATACTGTTTGGTGAATGGAATTTTAGGTTAGACACAGCTATATTTACCTAATTTTTAAATACAGCAAACTGTGCTACCGTTTTATACAGAAAGGACAGATTATTATGGCAAACACTACAGAGCTTTATAACGAATGGCTTGAAAAAGCGGTCAAGGATCCCGATTTAAAGACAGAGCTTGAGAGCGTAAAGGGCAAGGACGAAGAAATAAACGACCGTTTCTACCGTGATCTTGAATTCGGCACGGGCGGTCTGAGAGGCGTTATCGGCGCAGGTACAAACAGAATGAACGTTTATACCGTAGGCAAGGCTACTCAGGGTCTTGCAAACTACCTCAAGAACACAGGCAAGAGCGATCTTAAGGTTGCTGTTGCATACGACAGCAGAATAAAGTCTGACGTATTCGCAAAGCACGCCGCTTCTATCTTTGCCGCAAACGGCATTACAGCAAACATCTACACAGAGCTTATGCCCACACCTATGCTTTCTTGGGCTGTAAGAGCGCTCGGCTGTGACGCAGGTATCATTGTTACCGCAAGCCACAACCCTGCAAAGTACAACGGCTATAAGGTTTACGGAAGCGACGGCTGTCAGGTTACTCTTGAAGCCGCTGAAAAGATTCTCGGCGAGATCGAGAAGCTCAATATCTTCGCAGACGTAAAGAGCGGCGACTTTGAGCAGTTCGTAAACGAAGGAAAAATCAAGTACATCGGTCAGGATGTTATTGATGAATATATCGCAAACGTTAAAAAGCAGTCCATCCACCCCGAGCTTTGCGCAAAGAGCGGACTTAAGGTCGTTTATACTCCTCTTAACGGTGCAGGCAACAAGCCCGTTCGCCGTATCTTAAAGGAAATCGGCATAAACAACGTTGTAGTTGTTAAGGAACAGGAAATGCCCGACGGCAACTTCACTACCTGCCCCTATCCCAACCCCGAGATAAAGGAAGCTCTGCACTTAGGCCTTGAGCTTTGCAAGACAGAAAAGCCCGACTTACTGCTTGCTACCGACCCCGACAGCGACCGTGTAGGTATCGCAGTTCCCGACGGTGACAAGTATGTTCTGTTCACAGGTAACGAGGTAGGCGCAATGCTGCTCGAATATATCTGCAAGGAGCGTACAGCCGCAGGCACAATGCCCGCAAACCCCGTTGCAGTAAAGACAATAGTTACGACCGATCTTGTAAAGGCTATCGCCGCTAAGTACGGCGTAGAGCTCAGAGAAGTTCTCACAGGCTTCAAGTTCATCGGTGAGCAGATAGGCTTCTTAGAGGCAAAGGGCGAGGAAAACAGATATATCTTTGGCTTCGAAGAGAGCTACGGCTACCTTGCAGGCTCTTATGTAAGAGATAAGGACGCTGTTGTGGCATCTATGCTTATCTGTGAGATGGCGGCATTCTATCGTTCACAGGGTATTTCTCTTGTACAGGCAAGAGCAAAGATGTACAGCGACTACGGCTTCTACTGCAACAAGCTTGATACGTTCACATTCGAAGGCGAAACAGGTATGAAGAAGATGAACGCTATCATGGATACTCTCAGAAACGAAAAGCTTGACGCTGTTGCAGGTCTTAAGGTTATCGGCAAGGCTGACTACAAGCTCAGCGTAAAGACAGACTACGAAAGCGGCAAGACAGAAGAACTCACACTTCCTAAGTCAAACGTTATCACATTCTACCTTGAGGATAACGCAAGCGTAGTAATAAGACCCTCCGGTACTGAACCTAAAATCAAGCTCTACTACACAACAGTAGGCACAAGCGTTGAAGATGCGGCTGAAAAGCAGGTTAAGCTCTCGGCAGATTTCACAAAGATAGTAGGCTGAACGGGCTGTTAATACACAAGTTTCAGAAAATTTTGAAAAAACTATTGCAAAACAGTTTTGTATATGCTATAATAGTAACCTAAGCGTGAAAGCGCAGTATTCTGAAATCATAGCGAAAGCTGTAATTTAGATTAATTCTAAAGGTCAGGAGGTGACAGCATGAAAGAAGGTATCCACCCTAACTACCAGCCCACCACTATCAAGTGTGCTTGCGGCGAGGTTATCGAAACAAGATCAACCAAGCAGGATATAAAGGTTGAAATCTGCTCGAAGTGCCACCCTTTCTTTACAGGAAAGCAGAAGTTGGTTGACACAGGCGGACGTGTTGACAAGTTCAAGAAGAAGTACAATCTTGACAAGTAATGAAAAAAGAGGATCGTGGTTTTCACGGTCCTTTTTGTTTTAAGCACGGTGTACAGCCGTGCTTGTTTTTTTGCTATGCCTGCATTTGATTCTTTCAAAGGCGAAGGGAGTATTTAGCAAGGCTGTTGCGAAAAAGAAAAAAATCAGCCGTGCATCGCCTTGATGCACGGCTTTTATGTTATTGGCTGTTCTTTTCAAAGGTCGGCGTACCCTTTGCGTAGCTTCCGTCACGCTGTCTTACAAGCGATTCATTCTTACTGCAGTCGATTATTGCGACCTTGCCGAGAATTTCTCCGCTTTCGTTGCTGAGTATCAGCGTTTCGCCTGTTTTAAGGCTGAAATTCGTCTGCATTTTCATCAGCGTATTTTCAGACTTGTTGTTCTTGCAAACTATCGTAAGCGTTGAATGAGGCTTTACGTTGACAGTGGGTATCCTGTAGCGGTTAAGCATATCGTCCTTATCCGTAAGATAAAGACCTTTTGTTGATACGTCGTTGTCATTGGGGTTGTAAAGCTCTATCCAGTCCTCATCGCCGCCCGTGTACACTTCGCTTATATACAGCAGATCGCCTGTAGACGATGTTTTTTCACTGCGTGCGTTTATTGTTATCTTGCCCTTTTTAGCCATTGAGCTGTCTATCGTTATCTCACGGTCGGTATAGGTCTTGCCGTTTATCTCCCAGCTTGTGAAGGTGTAGCCCGACATATCCTCGGCTGTCAGCTTTACCTTGTAGGGCGTGAAGTATTCGGCTGTTACCGTATTTGAGTCCTTGACGGTCTGAATGTTCATAGTTAGCTTAAGACCCTTTGCACCGTTCAGCTTTACCTTGTATGTATCGTCCTTGTCGATTCCGAAATTCTTGCAGATATCGCCGAGAATGATATTCGCACGCTTGTCGGCGAACTCTCTTATTTCGTTTCTGCTGTTTTCAAACGTACCCTCGTTTGCCCACGTTGAAGTGATGCCCTTGTTCAGAGCATAAAGCTGTTCCTTGTCGCTGTCTGCAAGCTTCTGCTCAAGCGTTGCCAGAATATTTTCAGAGCTGAATGCGCCGCCTATAAGGTCGCAGAGGTTGTTCGCCAGCTTTTCACGCATATCCGCACGTTCCATAAGTGCCGAAATAAGCACTGAACCGCCTGCAGGGTGAGTGCCGTTTAAAATCTTGGTCAACGTCCTGTTTGCGTATCCGTCCGAATAAAGTCCCCAGGCAAATTCTGCATCGTAGAAGAAATATCTCCACTTGCCGTCCTGATACTTGCTTGTGACCTCTTCGCCGTCTGACGCAACATACCGCCACGCTTTATAGTTGTTTCCGGGCCAGTCACGGTTGTCGATAAATAACTGCATTGCGAGGTAGTGCATATAGTTGTCTATGTCCACCATAGAGCAGAACTGCTCGAATTTCTTGTCGTCGGTAAGTCCGCTCTTTGCAAGCTCAAGGACTTTGTTATAATCGTCTGCCGCACCTTCTGCGTTTTCATCGACTATCTTGCCCTCGGCTTTTCCGACCACCTGATAGTTGTCCTTCGTACCGCCGTAGCGTTCTTCGAGATATGCACGGCTGAAATTCTGATGGAGCCACGCAAAGCCGTAATACTTTCCGTTAAGGAATACTGCCGCAGGGGCGGTCGACTGCGCATCAAGGTAGCCCGACTGCTTCGCAAGCGACATTGAAAGTTCGTCACGCACACCTGCGAATTCTCGGTCGTTTGCACCGTTACGCAAAACTATGCGGTCTATCTTTGTGAGTATCGCACCGCTTTCATCTGTAGCGTCGCTGAAGAACGGGTAGCCGAATTTGCCTTTATCTGGAGTGTACATCGTTCTTGCAATCAGCTTCCACGATTTCTGGTCAACTGCGGCAGAATATGCGCCTGCAACTCTTGCGCCTGCCTGCTGTGAAACAAGAAGCTCTCCGCTGCTTGAAAAAGCCTCGACATACATAGGTCTTTCGCCTGCCATACCTTCCTGATTCCAGTTTGCAGGGTCGTTTGGCGTGATTTCGCTTTTTCCGTCATACTCGTTGGCTATCCACTCGTCACGGATCTTTCCCGCTACGGCGATGCCTTTTTCATAATCGTAAAGGTTTTCACTGTCGGTCGAAAGTACGAATACATAAGTGCCTTTTTCAAAACGTTCCGACACACCCTCGCCTGTGATATAGCTTTTTGTGAATACTTCGGAAGTGCCGTTCTCGCTTACCGCAATGGCTTTTATCGTCTTTGCGGCGACCTCTCCCGAGCTGTGTACCGTTATGGGATTTGTATATTTGTTTGATTTTTCCGTGGGGGTCTCGCCGTTTGTGGTATAGTAGATCGTTGCCGTTTTATCCTTTGCTTTAAGCTCAACCGATATATCTTTATCGAAAAAGCTGCCGTCGGGGGAGAAGGCAATATCTGTTTTCTGCTTTACCCCGCCGTCCTCGTCCTTTATTATCGGCTGAAGCGGGCTTAACACTTCGGGAAGACCGCCCTCCGACGATAAAAAAGCGTTATAGGTTATTGCGGCGGCTGTACCTACAGCAACCACTGCGGCAAGAATGCCTGCACGTTTTAATGTTCCGCTGTGAATAAACATGATTCCTCCGTTAGAATCCAAGGGTTAATGGCACTAAGCCTGTATAGATTCTATTGTAACAGAAAACGTTGTCAAAATCAACGATAATTACAAGAATTCCGCCAAATATTCCGTGAAAAATCAAATGTAAAGATATGGTAACATATTCAAGGAAAATCTGACATACACTTGTAAAAAAGAAAACACAACGAGGAAGGAACGGTATTTCAAATGACGGAATTTTTACCGGAGGGAAGAAGACTTGCATACAAAGAGAACACGGCGGCATTGCAATCAGCCAGAACGCTTATGCAGGCGGCGGTGTCGGGGGCAATACTTGAGGCTTCGTGTACGGTATGCGATGCGGAGCATAATATGCACGTCGATCTTGGCTGTATGAAGGGGATAATACCTCGCAGTGAGGGCGCAATAGGCATAGAAAGCGGTGCGACACGGGATATAGCGCTTATATCAAGGGTTGGAAAGCCTGTCTGCTTCAGGATAACGAAGATAGACGAAACCGGAAGCGAGCCGTTGGCGATCCTGTCAAGGAAGGCGGCGCAGGAGGAGGCGGACAGGGAATATGTATCAAAGCTGACTCCCGGTGATATTATAGGGGCGAGGGTGACGCATCTTGAACAGTTCGGCTGTTTTGTGGACATAGGCTGCGGCATTGCGTCAATGATACCGATTGACGCTATCTCGGTATCAAGAATAGTTCATCCTGCAAACAGATTTTCGGTAGGCGATGATATTTTTGCGGTGGTGAAAGGTCGGGATCAGGGTCATATCTGTCTTACGCACAAGGAACTGCTCGGAACGTGGCAGCAGAACGCAGAACGTTTTGCGGTAGGTGAAACCGTTCCCGGCATTGTAAGGTCGATAGAGGACTACGGGATTTTTATAGAGCTTGCACCGAATCTCGCAGGGCTGGCTGAGCTTAAAAGCGGAATAAAGGTAGGAGATTGCGCCTGCGTGTATATCAAGGCGATTATACCCGAAAAGATGAAAATCAAACTGATAATTGTAAACTGCTGTGATGACGGCTGTGTTCCGCTTGAAGCGCCGTATTTCATTACGGAGGGGCATATTGACAGGTGGGTGTATTCCACTCCCGATGCGCCGAAGTACATAGTTACGGATTTCAGCGAATAGCGGGTGCGGCTGTGAGCCGCTTCAAGTTCCGCCTTTGGAATTGTCCGAGCTATCCGCAGGATAGCAAAACGGCGGGATTACACAAAGCAATAATTAATGAATAAAGCGGTTACAGTGCTACACTGTGACCGCTTTTGTATTATTATCGCTAACTGCCCCTCGCCCCATACAACTCATTTCAAAATCCGCACTATCCCTTGCCATGCACTATATTCTTGGCTCCCTTGTCAAAGGGAGCTGGATTGCGACAAGGCTACTTCTTATTATAAATTGCAACATTTTGCGATTTTATCAACGTTAATATTCGCTCAACCCTATCTGTCGCAAGACTGAGGGATTGCTCCCCATCCGCACCATCAATTAGATTTTCCGCACTATCTTCCTCCACACTCCCCAACACAAAAATCCGCCATTAGAGTAAACAGCGGATTCTTTATATTCAATTCTCAGCACTTGTTAAAATGGTGTCCGGCAGTAAAGCGATAATGCTTTAACAGCGGCCCACCGCAACCGCCACTCCGCACTATCCCTCGAAAAACACTATCACACTTGCCTCCCTTGTCAAAGGGAGCTGGATTGCGACAAGGCTACTTCTTATTATAAATAGCAACATTTTGCGCTTTTATCAACGTTAATATTCGCTCAACCCTATCTGTCGCAAGACTGAGGGATTGCTCCCCATCCGCACCATCAATTAGATTTTCCGCACTATCTTCCTCCACACTCCCCAACACAAAAATCCGCCATTTGCAATAAACAGCGGATTCTTTATATTCAATTCTCAGCACTCGTCAAAATGGTGTCCGGTAGTAAAGCAATAATGTTTTACGGCACCCACAGCACCCCACCGTGACCGCCATTTCCGCATTATCCCTCGCTCCGCACCAACCCTACCAACACCGCACTATCCCTTGCCATGCACTATATTCTTGGCTCCCTTGTCAAAGGGAGCTGGATTGCGACAAGGCTACTTCTTATTATAAATTGCAACATTTTGCGATTTTATCAACGTTAATATTCGCTCAACCCTATCTGTCGCAAGACTGAGGGATTGCTCCCCATCCGCACCATCAATTAGATTTTCCGCACTATCTTCCTCCACACTCCCCAACACAAAAATCCGCCATTTGCAATAAACAGCGGATTCTTTATATTCAATTCTCAGCACTCGTTAAAATGGTGTCCGGCAGTAAAGCAATAATGCTTTAACAGCGCCCACAGCACCCCACCATGACCGCCACATTTTAAATTATCACTCTCTATAAATCCGCCGTTCCACCATCTTCAGCAAATTGCCATCATTTCCAAAGGCGGAACTTGAAGCGGCACATTGCCGCACCGCCAGTAACGTAACCTTCGCCAACCACCAACCGTCAGAACGGCGAACAGTCAGCGGCGACCCGCCGCAAAAAAAGCGGTCACAGCATATCACTGTAACCGCTTTTATTGATTATTGCTTTGTGTAACTTCCGCCGTTTTGCCATCTTTAAAAGATATATAGCGTTATTAAAGGCGGAACTTGAAGCGGCTCACAGCTGCCCGCCGCCTTAGTCCTCAAGACCCTTGAGTGCCTGGAATTCTTCCTTCTTGATTCTTATCTTGCCGTCCTTGAGAAGCTTTACATCCTCCCTCTTGAATGCCGTAGCGGCGGCATCGGGATTCTTGTCAAGCTTTACCTTGAGTACGCCTGTCAGCAGGTTTGCATCCTCAACGATACCTCTGCCCTCGGCTGTTTCCACAAGAGCGCCGACCTTAGGAGTTATCGCAAGAAGCTCCTCATAGCAGTTCTGCTCATATTTAAGACAGCACATAAGTCGTCCGCAGGTGCCTGAGATCTTTGTGGGATTCAGCGACAGCGATTGCTCCTTCGCCATCTTTATGGACACCGGCTGGAATTCTCCGAGGAAGGTCTTACAGCAGAACGGTCTGCCGCAGATACCAAGTCCTCCGAGCATCTTCGCCTCGTCACGAACGCCGATCTGACGTAACTCTATTCTTGTACGGTAAACCGATGCAAGATCCTTTACAAGCTCTCTGAAATCCACTCTGCTTTCAGCCGTGAAATAAAATAATATCTTGCTTCCGTCAAAGGTGCAGTCAATATCAATAGGCTTCATTTCCAGCTTATGCTCGGTTATCTTCTGAGCAAAGACCTTCATTATCTCCTGCTCTTTTTCACGGTTCTTCTTCTGCGTTTCAAGATCCTTGTCGGTAGCTATGCGGATTATGCTCTTGAGCGGCTGTACCACCTTGTCGTCCTCGATCTCACGGTTCGCTATAACGACCTCGCCGCACTCAACGCCTCTTGCGGTTTCCACTATAACGTGACTTCCGCACTTGACCGTATTTTTATTCGGGGAAAAGTAGTATATCTTCCCGACATCCTTGAATCTGACTCCTATAATTTCAGTCATTTTTACCCTTTCTTATTTGCCTATTGTAAAACGGCAAACAGCTTTGCAGGTATATATGCCTGCATCAGCTTTACATTTATATTTGTTCCGTCCATAAGCGCAAAACCACTGAGCACCTCGTACAAGGCATACAGCCTTGCCTTAGTCAGACATAGCAAAGGCTCGCCGCCGGTTTCAAGCACTCTCAGCGACTCGGTCACATTCTCGTACAGTATCGTTATTACCCCGTACAGATCCTCCCTTGTCGTGCAGGCGGTCATTGCAGCTGCGGCCGAATATTCGTCTTTCTTCGATAATGCCTCTGTCACCTTTTTGGCTGTATCATACAGCTTTATGCGCTTTTCGTCAGAGAGTATATCCCGTATTCTGCCCGGATTTGTCCCGTACAGCTCTACCGCCCGTTTCGCCGTGTCACTGTCGTAACCGTTGTATTCAAGACAGGAAACGCATTCCTCCGCAGTCATGTCCGATACCGGTATGCACACGAGCCTCGACTTTATCGTTTCAAGTATCTGCGAGGTATTTGAGCAGGTGAAAATGTAACGGTTATATTTTGACGGCTCTTCTATCGCCTTGAGCAGAACGTTCTGCTGCTCCTCCGTCATTTCCTCGCAGTCCTCATAGATGAAAACACGGGTGTCGCTGTCATTGGGGAGCGTTGAAGCAAAGCATACATTATCACGCACGCTTTCCTTGCTGTACTTTTCGCCCTTGGCATAGATAACGTCTGCGTGTTCGCCCGATATGATATTCCGACAGCTTCTGCATCTGCCGCACGGCATATTGTTTTCGGGTTCACGGCACAGATACAGCATAGCGCACCACTTTGCGAAGGTGCGCTTGCCTATGCCTTTTTCTCCCGTCAGCATTATTCCGTGGGGAAGCCTGTCGCTTTCGGCTGTTTCCGCCAGCAGAGCAGTCTCACGCTGTTTGCCGAACAGCTTTATGCTGTCACAGCTTGCATTGCTTGCAGACATCAGACTTTCTCAAATCTCTCTATGTTCGTCACAAAGATAGTCGCACCGCCGACAAATACCTCGACAGGAAAGCTGGTATAGCTTCCTACGCCGTATGATGCGGCAGAAGGAACAAACTGCTTTCTCTTGTGCGAATGGTCCTTGATGATCTCGATTATCTCGTCTATCTTGTCGTCCTCAGAGCAGATAAGAAATGTCGTGTTACCTGACATTAAAAATCCTCCGGTCGAGGCAAGTTTGGTGGCCTGAAAGCCAGACTTTGTAAGTGATGACGAAACTGAATGAGCGTCATCGTTATTTACGATTGCATATATTAATTTCATAAAGATTACCGTCCTTTCTGTATCGGGCTATCCTTGTGAGTTTGAATTTCGAAATAATTATAACACATTTTCTGTATAAAGTAAAGGCAATACGCATAAACTTCACCGCAAACTTTTGATATGAATCTGATTTTTTGCCGCAGAAATATCAGTTTTTGCGAAAAGTTCACCTTCAGCATAAATCATCAACGTGACGGTTTTCTGCATATTGGCCGTAAACGTACACTGCAAGCGGTTTTGCGGCCTGTTTTTCGCAAAGTACCTTCATCGTTTTTCATCACCTGTGATTTATGCCTGTTTTTTTCGTCAGACAACTATCGGAATATCTGCTATTCCCTTGTCACGAAGTGCCCTTGCGGCGTCTATCGTGACCACCTCGCCCGGCATTATAAGCGGGATTCCCGGCGGACACGGCGCAACCGCACCTGCGCACACCTTGCCGACCGTCATCATCACAGGCAGTCTTACCTTTCCCGAGAAGTACGCCTTCGCCGGCGAGCAGGCCGTCTGCGTCCTGATATGGACAGGCGGCGAGGGCAGGTTCCTTACGAAAACCGACCTCGGTGTATTCGCCCTCAGCACCGTCTTTATTGTCTCAAAATCGACATCCGTCGAGCCGCTTCCGAACAGCAGTACACAGCGGTATTCGTCAGCATATTCGCACTCTATGCCGAATTCCTTCAGCATCTCAGCCATAGCAAAGCCGGTCGAATGCACCGCCGCACAATCGAATGTCACCTTCATATAATCGCTCTGGCTCAGCACATATCCCATATCGGCACAGTGCCGCTTCAGCGCCGTTACCTTGTTGCATATTTCCGCTATATGAAAGGGTTTCTCGGCTATTGTACGGTTGCATCTGTCAAGGCTGTCAAGGATAAGATAGCTCGGGCTTGAGGTCGCCGTGAGAGCCATCGCCTCCTTCGCCATAGCGCAGTATTTCTCGTTTGCTATATGCAGATACGCTCCGCCCGTAAGCACGGGGAGCGTTTTGTGGGCGCTGTCTGCACACATATCCGCACCGAGCGTCATCGGGTGCAGATCGACAGGAGCAAATTTCAGATATGCGCCGTGTGCGTTGTCAACCAGTAAAGGTATACCGTGCGAATGGCACACCTCCGCTATAGCGGAAATATTGCTCATACCGCCGTAATAATCAATTGAATTTATAAATACCGCAAGCGTTCTTGAATTGATTTTTGCCTCTATGCTTTCGGGAGTAACGGCGGCGCTGAGGTATTCTTCGGGATATACCCAGGATGGAATAAGCCCCAGCAGGATGCAGGAATTTATAAAGCTGCGGTGCGAATATCTGCCGGCGATAACGTGATCCTTGCTGTTGCCCCTCAGCTTTGCAAGGGTGAGCATTGTCTGTATCGCAAGCGTACTTCCCGAGCAGGAGTACAGCGTTCTCTTACTGCCGAATAGCTTTGATGCGTTTTTCTCGCTTTGTGCTATTATGCCCTTTCCGCCGTTTGTATCGGTGTCATAAAGGCTGTCCGCTCCGTCAATTTCGGTAATGTCAAGCGGATCCTCCGTTCCCTTATGCCCCGGCATATAACAGCGTATCGTATGACGTTCGCTGTTCTTTACAAGAAAATCGTGTATCGGCGTTGCCATTTCTTCAATTAAATTTGAAATATCCATCAGGTATCATTCCTTATCATTTCGCTTATCGCTTTATTCCTGTAAACAAGATCGTGCCTTTCGGTAAAGCCGAGCTTTTCCCAAAATTCGTTACCGCTCTCGTTGTGTCTGAAAACCACGAGTGCAACCTTATTTATCCCGATATTTTTCATAGCGTCCATAGCCGCATCGACAAGGGCGGTCGCTATCCCTCTTTTGCGGTACTGCGGATTTACCGCAGTGTGATAAATATAGCCTCTGCGCCCGTCCGAGCCTGCCATGATCACTCCTACAACCTTGTTGTCCTCAAATGCCACAAAGCAGGTATCGGGATTTCTCTCAAGAAATCGGTTTATACCCTGTTCGCTGTCGTCAAGATTATTGAGTCCCATTCCCTTGCATGACAGCCACAGTTCATAGACATCGGAATAATGTTCTTTTGTCATTTTTATAATTTCCATATTTCATTCCCCCTTTGATTTTTATTGTATCATAAATAACGTTGATTTTCAATTTTTTTGTAATAAAAAAACAAAAAAAGGTTGAATTATTCTCCGCTTTTCATTATAATTATAATCAGCAGTAGTACGAAATACGAAAAATAAAATCAAAGAATACTCTGTAAGCCTTTGCGGGTTTACAGAATTTCAAGAAAGGGAGTAAATAAAATGCCGGCACCTAAAAGAAGAGGCAGACCGAGAAAAGAAGAATCTGCCGCAAAAAATACAAGCGAAAATAAAAAGACCACAGCTAAATCAGCCACAGCAAAGAAAACTACGGCAAAGAAGCCGTCAGCATCTGCTAAAAAGACGCTGAAACCGCAGGGAGATACGGTTTTTGCGCTTGATATAGGCACAAGGACGGTCGTAGGCGTGCTGGGCTTTATGGACGGTGAAACCTTCCGTGTGACCGATACCGAGAGCGTTCCGCATCTGAAGCGTGCAATGATAGACGGACAGGTAGAGGATATTGAGCAGGTAGCAAAGGTAGCACGCACCGTAAAGGAAACGCTTGAGCAGAGAAACTCCATCAGGTTGACAGAGGTTTCTATAGCCGCCGCAGGCCGTGCGCTCAAGACCTACCGTGTGTCGATGGATTTTGACGTTTCGGATAAGAACACTATCACAGCGGATATGGTACGCACGATGGAGTGCGAAACGATACAGAAGGCACAGAAAGGGATAGATGAGAAGTACAGCAACGAGGATGCTGTATTCTACTGCGTGGGTCACTCGGTAGTGCATTATTACCTTGATGATTACGCAATGGTAAACCTTGAGGGGCATAAGGGTGACAAGGTCACTATAGAGCTTATCGGTGCATTTCTGCCCGAGGTCGTAGTAGAGGGTCTGTATGCCGCTACGGACAAGACGGGGCTTAAGGTAAAGAGTATGACGCTCGAGCCTATCGCCGCAATGAACGTTATAATCCCGCCGGAGATACGGCTTATCAATATTGCTCTCGTGGATATAGGCGCAGGTACGTCTGATATTGCGATAGCCCGTGACGGCGCTATAGTAGCCTATGCGATGGCAACAGTTGCAGGCGATGAGATAAGCGAGGATATTGTAAGGAAATTCTTCGTTGATTTCAATATGGCGGAGAGCATGAAAATACAGGCGAGCGGCGACACGGACAGCATTACATACCGTGACATTTTCGGCAGGGAGCAGACAATATCTAAGGCTGATTTCTTCGAGAAATGCAGTCCGTCCGTTGACAGCCTTGCGGATGTGATAAGCCAGACGGTATGCGACGCAAACGGTCAGAGCCCTGCCGCAATGTTCCTTATAGGCGGCGGAAGTATGGCTAACGGCCTTGCGGACGCACTTGCGGACAAGCTCGGAATAGATCACGGAAGGGTCGCTGTAGGCGGTCAGGAATTTATGAAAAACGTTGATGTGGGCGACAGGAAGCTGGGTCCTGAGTATGTAACTCCTGTCGGCATTGCGGTCACTGCCTGCACCAATATGGCGTATGATTTCTCGACAGTTACGCTAAACGGCGAGCAGGTAAGGGCGTTTGATACAAAGTCGCTCAGCGTATTTGAGCTTCTCGGCTCGGCAGGCTTCAAAACCTCTCAGATAATGGGACACAGCGGCGCAGGGCTTAAGTTCATTCTTAACGGCGAAACGAAGATACTCAAAGGCACTGCGTTCACTCCTGCGGTAATCACTGTAAACGGCAAGCCTGCCGCACTCACAACAAAGATAAAGCAGGGCGACAGCATAACGCTTACGCCTGCGGTGAACGGTGAAAACGCACACGCATTTGTCCGTGATTATGCGGACGATATTTCAAGGGTAAGCGTCATATTCTGCGGTGAAAATGCGGTAGCCGGAAAACGTGCCTACGCAAACGGAAAAGAAGTAGGCAAGGACTATGAGATACAGCCGCTTGACAATATAGAGATACACGACGCAAGAACGCTCGGAGCGTTCCTTATGCAGTACGGCGGAGATACGCAGACCGCAACCGTATATGTAAACGGCGAGGAAAAGCCCGAAAGCTATGTTCTTTGTGACGGGGATATACTGGGCTTTGATAAAGGCTCGTCTTCTGAAGCGGTACAAGCCGCCGCTGCCGCTGAGAGCGCATCGGGAGTGCAAACGGCTGAGGATATACAGACAGCGGAGCAGGGGAATTTTGTATCCGTAATCTTCAACGGCGTTCCGACTGATCTTCCCGAAAAGGAGAGCAAAACTCCGTATATGCTTATAGACCTGTTTGAAAGAGCGGATATTGATATTGAAAATCCCACACGCAGACTTGTGCTTACGGTAAACGGTAAAAGTGCAAAGTTCACCGACAAGATACAGTCGGGCGACATTGTGGTAATAAAGCAGGAGGACTGACTTGCATATCAGGAAACTAACGGCACTCACGCTTGCCGTCATAATGCTTGCCGGCTGTTCGGAAATCGACTATTCATCAGTTGCTTCAGATGGCAGTGCGGATACCTCGTCAAACGGGGAAACATCTGTACCGCAGGCGAGTATTGTGACCGAAAATAAAACCAAAGAATACAAAATCAACAAATCAAATTTCAGCTATGTTCTTGAAGCGGAAAAGACGGAAGGAACAAAGCTGATCTCGGATGACAGAAAGTACAGCGGCGAGGGATATATCACAGTTGACGCTTACAAATCGGTAACGTTCGATATGGAAGTGCCTTCGACACAGTTTTACGATATTGCGATAAACGCACTGTCCGATGACGGCGGAAGCATCACTCTTATTGTTGACGGCGACAAGCAGATAAACAGCGAAAACGGCAGCTATAAGCGTATGAACGGCGAACTGTACGGAGCGTATAACATAGTACAGAGCGATACGTTCGAGAGTCATTCGTTATGTCCCGTATATCTTACGCAGGGAACGCACAGGATAACTCTCCAGACGGTAAAAAACAGCGTTTCGTTGGACAAGATAACTGTAAAGAACACAGAAAAAGCGGCCGATAAGCGTTACTCGCAGGCAGGAACGTGGATCTCGGGCAAGGATGTAAATACCGACCGTATTGAACTTATGGATTATCTCAAAAGCATTTACGGCAGGAAAACGCTTACGGCACAGGCCGTAACGCCTAACACGAATACCGAAATTGACGCAATCGTAAAGAACACGGGACGGTTTCCTGCGATAAGAGCGAGTGATCTAAGATACTATACGGCAAGCGGTGCAAAGCTTGTGAAAAACAACACGGATATTCAGCTTTCACAGGAATGGGCTAAAAACGGCGGTATAGTGTCATACACTTGGTACTGGTATACGCCTATAGGAAAGACTACCTTCTACCGTGAAGAAAGCACATTTGACATCGGTGCGGCTGTAAGCGACTATGAGGATCTGGCGGTAATGAATGAGGAATCGCTGGCACAGCTTCTTGAGGACGAAACCATATCGGAGGAATGCTATGCTGTGCTGTCGGATATGGACGCAATAGCAAAACAGCTATCCGTTCTCAAGGACAGCGGTGTTACGGTGCTTTTCCGACCGCTGCCTGCAAGCAGTGCGGGGCTGTACTGGTGGGAAAAGAACAGCAAGACTTATAAATGGCTGTGGCAGACTATGCACAGGAGATTTGACGAACTGTACGGGCTGTCAAACCTGCTGTGGATATACACGGCGGATATTGACCCTCAGATGTTCCCCGGTGACGATTATGTCGATATAGTCGGCTGTGACGTATATGACAATACCGATACCGCTCATCTTGCGGCGATGTATGCAACGGATTCATTGTCGCTTAACAAGCGTATGCTGGCACTCACGGAGTGTGCCGTATATCCGGACCCTGACATAATGGCAAGGGATAACACAATGTGGCTGTGGACGGCTATGTGGAACGGTAAATATCTTATCAACGAAAGCGGAGAGCTGACGGGCGACTATATATCGGTAGAACAGCTGAAGAAATTCTACAATCACGAGGCTACTGTCACAAGGGACGAAATAGGAAAACAGAAAGAATAACAGGCGGTGAAACAAGGTGAGCGGAAAACAGAAGATATACGATAAGCTGATAAGCGGCAACGCTTCCGTGCAGAACCGTTATTTTTCATTCGTTTCATCTCACGGCAGGCTTCACAGGGTAATGCCCGCAGCGGCGTGGGGGTACGCATTGCTGCTATATCTTAAGTACAGCGTGTTTCATTTTCCCGACAGGAAATTCGGAGAATACTCACTGTCGGCTGAGGAAACGGCGGAACTTTTGTGCAAAGCAGATGTAGTATCGTTTGATATTTTCGATACGCTGATTTTCCGCAGTGTTTCCCCAAAAGAAGTTTTCGACAATACGGGCAGAACGCTTGGCATAGAGAATTTCGGCAAAATCAGGGCCGACAGTGAAAATGAAGCAAGAAAAGAAAAGAAAGAGCCGTGCATAAATGATATTTATCGTATTATAGCCGTGAAAGCAGGGCTTACGGACAAAGCCGCCGAAGAAGCAGTGAAAGCCGAATGCAATGAGGAAATTTCGGTTTGCCGTGCCGACCCGTTTATGCTTGATGTGTACGGCAGGGTAATCTCCTGCGGAAAAACGGTTATTATCACGACCGATATGTATCTTCCTGAAAGCGTTATCTCGAAGCTGCTTTGCGACAACGGGTTCAGCGGTTATGAAAAGCTTTTCGTTTCGTGCGAATACGGGTGCGGAAAATCGGACGGAGGGCTGTATCGGATAATTAAAAACGAGTACGGCGGCAAGAGGATTGTTCATATGGGGGATAATTATATGAGCGATGTTCTGATGGCAGGAAAAGCCGGGTTTGAAGCGGTGTATTATCGCAGAAAAGCATAGATAAAGTAAAATCCGACAGGGCGTTCCTGTCGGATTTCAGTTTGTAGAAAAATTATTAATGTACTTCTATTATATCTTCTGGTATTTATCTATGACAACAAGCTACCGATAGTGCTATTTGTCGGACAGCACTTATCAATATGAAAGAGGGAAAGAACCAAAGCAATTAGGAAAAAACTTCTAAGCAGTTACAATCCCCACCATAGTTGGCTCGGCTTGACCGAGAAACAGAAGCTCACCCCTTTTAAATGTTAGATGGTAACAGCGTAATGATGGTGCTATGGGAAAACAATCCCCACCGTCACGGCTCGGATTTGTTTGAGAGATATTAAAGACAGATTTTCTGAACTTTGTATTGATAAAAGCCTAACTTTTACCAGCCGTGCCACCTCCCCTTTTTCGAGGGGAGGCAAGGGTGTTGGCGATTTTCGAGGGATAGTGCGGTTTTTTAAAAAGATTATTGTTGTGCAGTTGTAATGATGTACTCACGAAATTATTAATGCCTTGTCGATGCGGAAAGTGTTTTCGGCGGTGTTGGTGATATGTTTAACAGTGCGGATTTAATAATAATCGGTTTTTCGACAAACTGAAATCCGACAGGGTGTTCCTGTCGGATTTGTTTTTATATGCCTTCAAAATCCCATTCGGGAGTATACTCGAAGGTAGCACTTTCTTTATCCTGCGTGTAGCCGTCAAAGCCAAGCTGAGCGGCGTAATCGGTGACCGAGTTATATTCAAAAGTGGTAAGTCTTCTTGAAAGATTTTTTATTTCAAGGGCTTTTCCGCAAGGTGTGTACTGGCGCATAAGGCTTATCCTTATATCGCTTACAGGAACGGTGGCTTTAAGTATATCTAGCACCTTCATACTGTCGTGACGGCAACCGGGAAGTACGAGGTGGCGGACAAGAACGCCCTTTTTCATCATACCGTTTTCATCAAACTGCACTTTTCCTGTCTGCCTGTACATTTCCGCAATCGCCTTTACCGCAACGGAAGGGTAGTCGGGTGCGGAGGAATATTCACGGGCAAGGTCGGGCGAGGCGTACTTGAAATCGGGCAGGTAAATGTCAATCAGCCCGTCAAGCATTTTCAGCGTTTCGACATTTTCGTATCCGCCGCAGTTATAAACTACCGGTATATGAAGCTGTGACTTTAGGCTTGTCAGCACTCCGGCTATAATATCGGCATAATGGGTAGGCGTTACAAGGTCAATGTTATGCGCACCTTTTTCCTGAAGCTCAAGCATTATTTCGCCGAGCCTTTCCGGTGTTATTTCCTTGCCGTAGCCGTCACGGCTTATGGGCATATTCTGGCAGAATATACATTTCAGCGAACAGCCGGAAAAGAATATAGTTCCTGCGCCCCTGCCGTCCGTTCCGGAAATGCACGGCTCTTCGCCGAAGTGGAGTGACGCTTTGGCTGTTTTAAGTCCTTTTACGGAGCAGACGCCTGTTGTTTTACTGCGGTCTATACGGCAGTTGCGTGGGCAAAGTGTACATAGTGGCATATTGTTCTCCTTTAAAAAACCGCTCCTGTTACGGAGCGGTCAGGTCTGTAGAAATAGTATTTTGCTTGAAGTGGGTCTGTTATATCATTCAGCTTAGACCACGATAGCAAGCTACCGATAGTTCTTTTTGTCGGACAGCACTTCTCGGGTTCGCTATTCGAATCAATGCACCTGTCAATATGAAAGAGGGAGACAACCAAAGGGATCAGGGAGAGGGACTGCCGCCCCTATCCCTGTCCCTTAGGTTTTCTCCCTCTTGGCTCCCTCTTTCCTTACCCATACCCTTACCCCGCTGGGGTGTTGGATAAACTCGTAAAACCACCTGAACATTGTATATCCTGTCAATGCAGGGACGCTTAACGCTACACGTCCGCATATTAGTACATATATCTCAGGTTAGTAGCGTTTTTTTGAAGAGTCAATGTTAGAGCAGTTGCATTGATAAGGTCACGAAATTATTAACGCCTTGTCGGTACGGAAAGTGTTTCTGGCGGTGTCGGCGGTACATTATACGTTGCGATTTAATGATAAATCGGATTTTGACAAGCTGACCGCTCCTGTTACGGAGCGGTCAATTATCTGCATATTATTCCGATGTTGTGGTACCGGAGGATGCTGCGGAGGAGGTTTCATTTTCGGCTTTACTGTCAGCAGAAGAAGCGGAAGCATCGGACGATGTTTCTTCTTCCTTGGTGATGTTCAGCTTTTCGTAATCATATTCGTAATTTACTGCACTGCGCCATTCCTCAAGTATAGCGTTGGTCTTTTCGCTCTGACGTGAGGTCAAAAGCTCTTGCCTTACGGTCTTCCTGTAATTGCTTAAGTCGCTGTCGGTAACCTTTGCATCGCTTACATACTTTACGATATAATATCCGCTGTCGGTGGGGATAAGTCCGCTTATATCGCCCGGCTTTTCAAGGGCGAAAACTGCATCGTAAAGCGCATCGGAAATAAGTCCCTTTGAGTTCAGCACGAGTATCTGTTCGCCTGCGGTAGATTCGGAATATGCACTGCTGTATTCCTTTACCACTGCGTCAAAGTCTGCGCCATCTGCGGTAGCCTTTTTAAGTGCGGCATCAGCCTTTTCCTTTATCTCAGCGAGCTTTTCGTCACGCTTCTTGTCAATCTCTGCGTCATCTGCGCCGCTCTCGTTTCTTGCGGCATTTATCTCGGCATAATCCGAAGATGCAATGCCTACGGCTATATATTTGATATAACGTGCGTCTTCGGGTATCCATACCTTTTTGTATTCGGAGTCGGTGGCATAGCTTGAAGCACTCTTTTCGTATGCCTGCTTAGCCTCTGCTTTGAGCTTTGTGATATAATCATCGATCTCAGAGTCGGATACGGTAATATCTTTAAGAAGGTAGTCATTGACTTTTTTCTGTATTGCCGTGTTGGTCTGCCACATCAGAAATGTATCCTCGGTAAGACCGAAGCCTGCGATATATTCATTGAAAAGCTCTTTTTCCTTTTCGAGAATCTTTTCATCGTTGGCGCTGTCCTCTGTGCCTGAGGTACCATCGGTGCTTATGCCGAGTGCGGTCTTCGCCTTTTTCTCGAATGAGGCGTACCAGTCGCTGAGATTCTTTGTATAGGCCTTTTCGACCTCAGCCATTTCTTCTTCGGTAAGCTGATCAAGTCCCAGCTCCTTGGCTTTTCTGAGTATCAGCTTTTCGTTGGTCAGCATATCTATTATATTCTTTCTGTACGACTGAGCGTATGAGGCATAAGCGGAATTTGTTTCGTCAAGGCCGTAATTTGCTATGGTGAAGGAATATTCGGGATAGAAATCCTTGAATTTGACCTGATAATATTCCTTTTCTTCATCCGACAGCGAGTCTGAGGTGGCCCATGCCACAATGTCGTCGTCTTTTGCCGTCCAGATGTTTTCAACGCTTGTTGTGCCGCTGTCAGTACCTGATGTAAGAATGCTGTCGCTGCAGCCGGAGAACATCATTGTACAGGCGAGTATTGCGGCTGTCGCCGCTGTTTTTTTCTTCATTTTTATTAGATCCTTCCTTAAAATGTGCAGTAGGATATTTGTGTAAATTGCATAACGTACTGCTGTGACTATATAAGTATATCACAAATTTTCAAAAAATCAAAACAAATTTTCGAAAAAGAGGGTGAATTTTTTGTGAAAATGTGTTATAATTATATCCGTTATAATGAGATAGCTGTAAAATCGGATTTTATTGCTGTCTTTTCTGATTTTTCCGGAGGTAGATTTAAGTTGAAAAAGCTATCAAGATATATAAAAATACTGGCACTTGCCATGTCGGCGGTACTGACGCTCTGCGCCTGCTCGGGTGACGGAGCAAGCTCGGGTGAAAGCTCATCGGCACCTGACTATTCGCTTGATACATCCGCCAAGGTCGGATATGTATATAATGAAGAAATTTCAAGGGACAACATGACATATATGTTTGAGAAAAGCCGTAAGGATATTGAAACGGCGCTCGGCCTTGAAACCTGTTATGTTGACGGCGTTGCGGTGTCGCAGTTTGAAAATGCAGTAAAAGCGCTCAAAAACGAGGGCTGCAGTATTATAGTATCGGCATCGCACGTTTTTGCAAACTCGGCGCTCAGCTATGCCAAAAAGGATAAGGACGTATATATACTCAGCTACGGCGGCACGGCATCGCTCACGAACCTTACAACGTTCCGTCCGAAGCTGTATCAGCCTGCGTTCGTCTGCGGAACGGTAGCGGCTTGGAATTCGGCATCGCACAAGATAGGAATAGTCGCAGACGATCTTATGTATTGCTCGAATGGCGTTATAAACGCATTTATCCTCGGCATACAGCAGATATACAAGGAACGTGAAACGGATGTCGAAATAATCTATGCGGAAACCAAAGCACAGACGGAAACTGCGGTAAATACGCTTGAGGGCAAGGGCTGTGATGTTATATTCTCGTATCAGTCGGATGATTACTGTATGTACTACTGCGATTCGATCGGAATGAAGTCGATAGGCTTTACAAACGATATGGCTTATTCGGCTCCGAAATACGGGCTTGTAGGGTATTATCTCAACTGGGCTACGTTTATCACGGACACGGTGAGAACCTGCATAAACGATAACTTTATGGCGGAGGTTTATGTCGGAGGCTTCAGTGAAGCGTTTGTGAAGCTGACACCTTATTCTGCCGCCTGCAAGAAGGAAACGCTCACCATAGCGGATACTCTTTATGACTATGTAAAGAAAGGCAAGGCAAAGATATTCGAGGGCGAGATCCGTGACAAGGACGGCCTTGCAAGAGTGGGTGCGGGAGCAACGCTTGACGATATGCAGGTGCTGGCGATGGATTATCTTGTTTACGGAGTAACGTATATAGATAATATTATCGACCCTGTGCCGAATCCCACGACATCAGACCTTATAGTGAAGAAGGAGTATGTTTCGTAAGGAGGAGGGTGATGTTACAGAAAGCCGATAAGGGCTGAGGCGGTGCGGATGCCGGAGATTTTGATAAAGTACGCCGATGAGATGATTGTCGGCGTTTTTTGTTTGTGGGGAGGGTGACAGGACACAGGATGCAATTGCCAAAGTATAGCAGGGCAACGTTCTTATATGAACAATATGCGTGATATTGCACAAAATATTAAATATAAATACGGCAGAAGTGGTTGATTTTTTCTAAAAATGTGATATAATAATATAAAAATATAATAAAATCATCGGAGGGAAAAATGAACGATAAAGTCATTAACGAAATCAAACTGATCAGTTTCTATCAGTCGCTTCCGGACGAATTGCTCGGAAAAGCAATTGCAAATCTGGATGCAAACAGACATTACAGGCGGGGTCTCTCAAAAATAAAAAATAATGCAGAAAAAGTAAGTATGATTATGAGAGAACCGGCTCTGAGAAAGAGCATGACATATAATGTTTACGATTTGGTCAAAGAACAAATTCCGCTTTCGATTGAAAACGCAGATTATGACACTATTGTAAGCTCGATAAACGAGGAAAATAAAAATTTGTATTGCATTTTCTTTTTCAGATGGTGCTATGAATATGATAAAAACGGAGAAAGCAATGATAGATATTTCGGGCAGTTCGTTAATTCGGAATTACCCGATGTTTCGCCCGACAAAATTCCGATGAAGCATTTCGTAATCAATAAAAACCCGATAAAGAACAATATGCCTGAAAGCACGACTGTCGATAAAAATGAATCCGTAAGCGAAGTGCTTTCCGAAAATGAAGATAACGTATATATACAAACAAATAAAACCGACGATGCCGACGATGCCGACGATGCCGACGCCGATACCGATAAAACTGAGCTTGGCGATGATGCTTCTGCCGATAAAACGGACAAAGCTGATGAAGATACGGTAAACCGGAAGAAAAATACAATGGTACTGATAGGTCATATAGAAAAAGGAATACTTTTTATAACTTTTTCCCCCAGTTCGAACTGAAAGACGGAAAAATAGAAGAAATCTCGCCTGCTGCATTAAGGCGTGATTATCCGGATATCGGCGGAATCAATCTGTCTATATCCTACTCTGACAGCACTGCTAAGTATTTTCAGGACAAGAAGATCGATAACGATGACGACACTGTCATAACTAATGCTTATATCGTAAAAATAGACAGCTATTATCTTGATGACAATAACAACGATATATATAAAGTCAAGCTTAATTTATCAAGAATCGTGCATGACGGCATAGCGCTTGACAAAATTATCATTCCTGCTTGCAAAAACGATATATATAAAGTGGTTAATTGCGAATATACCAATAAACCGTTGGTTGAAATGATGGACGGGAACGTGACGCTGACTAATACTAATATTGCCGAAAACGAAAATGTGGTTATGCTCTACAACGGAAAATACTATGGTCCTTACAAAGCAAAACGCAGAATAGGTGACGGTAAATACTACATAAAGCCCGATATTACCAATTACCTTGTTCCTTTTTATCCGAACGAGCAAGTTCAGTGTTTTGAGCTTGAAAAGCAGTCGTATTATGATGATCCGACAGAGACACAGTTTATATATGCGACAGGTTCCCGGCAACAGGCTGACATTATTCCGGACGAGGTCCTGCTGAAAAGTGTATCTGAGAATATTTCATTGGAATCAGCAACCGAAAGCCCGGACGAATTTATCAACAGCTATATGAATATGCCTTTTGTATCCACACTTCCTGACAGCGTTGCACAGGAAAGACTGGAAAGGTTGCAAAGGATCATTTCTGACACAGAGGCTTTTTCTGATATAAAGCAGGAGTTGTTGAGCAGTTTGCTGAAATCACTTCCGGATACGGCAAGCAATCTGTCTAATCAGATGGCTACGGAATCGCAGGAATATAAGGATCTTCAATCTCAGTATCTGGATGAAAGAAACAAGAACGAAGAAAACGAAAAGCTGATCCAGAAGCTGAGAAAGGATAATCAGGAAAAGGAACAGAAAATAACCGAGCTTGACAGCGGTGATTTTAAAATTTCGTCCGACGAAGCCGAAAAGCTGAAGGAGGAATTGAATGAATATAAAAGAATGGTTACAGATATAACCGAAGCCGAACAAAAAATCAAGAAATTGCGAGATGAACAGTCAACTCTTGAAACGAATAATGAATATCTGAGAAAGAAGTCACTGGAATATAATGACGAACTGCTTTCAGCGCAGGATAAAGTCAGCAATGCGATTAAAACAGGTATAGAAAATGTTGCATCAAGAGCATTTGATCCGTTTTTATCAAACAGAATGATGAGAGAAGCCGCATCGTGGGACGCAAAAGAAGAAAAAGATATTTATGCGTTACGTTCGAACGAATTATCGAAAGTACAGCCGTCATCGTTATACGGTGATGATCTGATCGATTATATTGTTGATTATGTAAGTGCCAAAAGGGATTACAGCCGAAACGATATAATTAATATTTTCACATGTGTTACGCAGAATTTCCTCACCGTTTTTTCCGGAGAACCCGGAACAGGCAAAACGTCTATGTGCAATATAATAGGTGATATACTTGGTCTGAATCAGTTTGGTAAGGATATAAACAGATTCGTTTCGGTTTCGGTAGAAAGAGGCTGGTCTTCGAAACGTGATTTTATAGGATACTACAATCCGCTTACAAAAAAGTATGATAAAAACAACAGTAAGGTTTTTGACGCTCTGCAGACGTTGGATCTCGAAAGAGATAATTCACAATACCCATATCTCATTACCCTGGATGAAGCAAACCTCAGCCAGATGGAATACTACTGGTCTGATTTCATGCGCCTTGCAGACAGGACATCCGAGCTTGATTCATATATCAACATAGGCACTGAAAACGACCTTTTTGTTCCCAGAACATTACGCTTTCTGGCAACTATCAATACCGATCAGACGACAGAATCGCTTTCGCCCAGACTTATTGACAGAGCGTGTATAATAAAGCTGCCTGAAGCAAAGCTGAAAAAGAACACAAACACAGATATGCCGGGTGAGCATATAACCTGGGATGCATTATATAACGCATTTGCAAAGGACGATGAACTCAGCACTTCGACTGAAACCGCTCTTGAAAGCATATATGGCACATTTAAAACGTTCGGTATGAGTGTAAGTCCGAGAATAATGCTCAGCATAGAACAATACATCAAGACAGCCCAGAGTCTTATGACAGGCGGCGATAACGCACTGGCCAGAGAGATTGCAATAGATTATGCGGTTGTTCAGAAATTACTTCCGAAAATCAACGGATATTATTCTGACTATGAGCAATTCTTCAAATCGATCAAACAGCTTTGTGAAAAATATAATCTCAATAAGACATCATCCGCAATAGAGAAAATAGAAGAAGCGCAAGGTCACAATATGGGATACTGCCAGTATCTTATATGAGGTATGATTCATATGGACAGTATTGAAATCACTCTTATCACAGAAGAGCACGGTTCTGTGATTATCCCTTTGTATCTCGGTGAAGAAGAAACATTTTCGGGTGGTGATTGCGTATTTAATGATGAAGTTTACACGTTTTCGATTTCTTCGGGATACGGTTTTCCGACAAAACTTTTTGTCAATGAGGATTGTTTTGAAACAGAAATATATAAAATGACATCGAATACGTTTTCGTTTCGTCCTTTGTTGAAAAGTCAGAAGAATTCGCTTTTTCGTGAATGCTTCGGTACGGTATGCATTAAATTAGAGATACAAGGCAGGATATACAGCTCAAAAAGCATAGCTGTCATGGTTACTGACACTTTGAAGGGCAGAAGTATGCTTAAAATGGTTGAATATATTTCTGAGAACAGTCGTGGCTTTCTTTACAATGAAACCGAATATGCATCGCTCGGTGACGAATTTACACATTACAATAATATTTCAATGGCCACAAAAATTCAATTATTGAACGAGATCAGGGATATATACAGACAATCGTACAGATACCTTCAGAACAATCCGTATACCAAGCTGCGTAAAGAAGAAAAAATTGTGCCGTTTGCAAAAGTTACTTCATTCAATCCTTGCACGGTGCAATACATCGCCACTCATACAGACGAGCTGGATGCAGTAAATTATAATACAGGAATACAATTCAACAAGCAATTTTATCAGCCTGTTCGCACCAAAGCAGTGTTAAACGTTTATTCGTATGATACATATGAAAACAGTGTTTTGCTTGGATTTCTTCAGACAATTGTAATTGATATTTCGAAAACCGTAGATCTGCTCAAGAAGAAATATACTGTCAAGAATAAGTCTGCAGCGCCTGTAGGGTATATTGATTCTATGTACGAAATCTACCACAGTACCATAAAAGTAATAGCGCACTATATAGATACGCTTGTGGAATTGAAAGATGAATATCAGAAACTGTATTTATATTATGTTCGTCTGTTTGATTTTAAAGCGTCACCTGTTAACGCCACACCTGTATTCACCCCGGTTTTTCGCTCGGTGAATGCTTACAGACAACTGTATCGGGTAATCCATAAATGGTTTACCTGCAACAGTTCTGAATTCAGTCATGAAGATCTTGTGCTCAGCTTTATTTCTTCAAGCAAGATTTATGAGTATTACTGCCTTGTCAAGATGTTGACGTATATAAAATCGGCTTACGATTTCAAAATACAGAATTCATACAATGCTCATTACATGACAAAGAGCAAATTCAATTTAAACACAAAATACAACAATACATTTGTTTTTCAGAATAATGAAATACGACTGACCGTTTATTTTCAGCCTGTTATCAGCGGAAATGATTTAGCGGAAAATGAGATAGGCTTGTTCCGGAACACTTCTACAACTGTTAAAAACGATACGGCCGACAAAGGTTATATCTATACTCCGGATTATATTATAAAAACAGAAAGCAAAGGTATATCGCAATATCTGATACTAGATGCTAAATTCAGTACGACGGATATGATCAGACGGCAACAGCTTCAGGAACTGGTGTATAAATATTTGTTTTCTATCAGTACGCTCAATTCCAAAGATATTGTCAGGGGGCTATATATTATTTGCGGAAAATCAGATTCAGCCGACAGCGACAGCACTGTTCACGATCTTGCAAAAAATATCGGCATTAAAATTGAACCGTTTGCGGAAATCATCACAATGTCGGGAAACGACACAACGGATTATTATGCTCCTTCAAAAATTCTTGAAAGTATAATCAACGGGTGAAAAAGAAGCGGAAAAGTCAGTTTCATAAATATATCCGGAGATTTTTCTCGAGTGTTGTAATTATATAACGGTTATAGAGCGAAAGCTCCCTTATGCGAAAAAACGCATAAGGGAGCTTTTTTGTTATGCTTATTCGCCGTTGTAAAGCTCGTAGTAGGTCAGGGCATCTTTCATAAAATGCTCGGTCACGTTGAAGTAATCTGCTAATTGCCAAAGCTCTGTAAGGCCGCTTCTAATAGCTTTTATAAGCGTTCTTCTGGTGAACGTGTGGGTCACAGCCCACGCTGTAGCACGGCGTTCGCATCTGCCGCGGGGGATGACGGGGCAGGTTGCGTCATAGAAGGCGCCGGTCATGCAGTGTCCGAGCTCGTGAACGGTTTTTTCTTTTCGGTCGGCTATACTTTTCACTTTATGAGGGTCTATGGCGATAATGCACATACCGTCGGTGCATTGGCTCATAGCGCCCTGCTTGCCCTTCATACGCATATCTACAATAAGTATATCGTTATCCTGTGCGGTTTTTATAAGCTGTTCCAATTATCATTGCCCTCCCTTCAGAGCATTGCATCGGTTTACTTCTTTCCGTCCTTTTCTTTGCTGCGGCGAAGCTCAAGCTGGAGCATAGCAAGACGTTTTACATCATCGAGTACATCGTCATCTATTTCGGTTTCACCGAAAAGTGCGAATTTAAGGCGGGGGTCGGATACCCTTGCGGTATCGCCGCTCATAAGAAGTGTGTCTGTGTCTGTGCCGAAATATTCGGCTATTTTCAATAACGTGGCGAACGGCGGCTCACGCTTTCCTGTTTCGTAAAGGCTGTATGCCTGCTTGGTCACGCCGAGATATTCGGCTACCTGCGCCTGCGACGCACCTTTTGCTTTACGAAGCTGTTTTATCCTCTCGGAAAATGCGCCTGAAACTGTGCCGGAGTTTTTGCTCATTTAAGGTTCATCCTTTCATATTGACGTTCTGTTGTCTGAAATAATTATAACAACATTGTGTTGAATTGTCAATAAAAGAAACAAAGTGTTGTCAAAGATTGTTGCAGTTCAATGAAAATGATGAATTTATGCTACAAACAGTTGACAAATAGTCCTGCGTGTGCTATCATTATGACAACGGAAAGTTGCAACGGCTTTCACGGTTATCATTTTTGAAACGCTTGATAATTCTTTTAAAGGCTATTATAGCGTATTTTGTGTACTAAAAAACGTACACGATTGCGAAAATGAAGAAAAAATCAGAAAAACGGAGGGGATATATGTACAGATGCTTAAGATGCGGAGGAACGTATGACAGCAATGAGTTGACACGGACGCTTCAGTACCGTGGAGAATATCAGGGGACGGCTGCATATGAAACCGAGCGGAGCTGTCCTGACTGCGGGTACGATGTGGAGTATTGCGGAGAGTGGAGCGACGACGGGTACGATTATGACGAACTGTTATAATCAAGGCGAAAACGGTCAGGAAGGGGGTGAATATACACGGAAAGAAGAAGGGGCATAGAAATCACGCAGGAAATTCTTGATAAAATCAGTCACTGTATCGAGCTTGGGTACAGCGATGTGCAGACAGCGGAATTGCTCGGCATACATCGCACAACGCTGAGAAACTGGAAGCTGACGCACGATGAAATAAGGAGATTGTATCAAAGTGACGGACAAGACGGTGACGAGGAGAGAAAAAAGCAGGTCGAGGAGGCATTGCTGAAGCGTGCGATAGGATACACGCAGACGGAAATCACAAGGCAGGTCGGAAAGGACGGGAAGCTGGGAGTTGTCAAAACGGTTGAAAAGCAGGTGATGCCAAGCACAACGGCGCAGATCTTCTGGCTGAAGAACAGATGCGGTTACGAGTGGGACGGCGGCGTGGTTGACGATGAGGAAAACGAAGGAGGAGTTGTGGTGATACCTGAGGCGAGAACGGAGAATGAGGGTGAGTTCTGATGAGGGGGGATGGGGGCTTGAGAGGGTTGTGGGGATGGCAGATGTGTGGGGATGTTGGGAAGTTGGAATGTTGGGCAGGTGGGATGGCGGTGGATTTACAGAAAAACGGGAGGTGTTGCTGAGATGAAGGATAACGATGTAAAAGGCGGAAGGAGGGTGGTATGGTCGCCGCAGGAAAGGCAGGCGGAGTTTATGCAAAGGGGAGAGTATGAGGCTTTGTACGGGGGTGCCGCCGGCGGAGGTAAGTCTGACGCACTTCTGGCGGAGGCGCTCAGGCAGGTGGATAAGGCTTGCTACAGGGGGATAATTTTCAGGAAAACGTATCCGCAACTGACGGAGCTTGAGGACAGGTCGCAGACGCTTTATAAAGGTGCATATCCTGCGGCGAGGTACAACAAGACCAAGCACTGCTGGAGCTTTCCGTCCGGGGCTAAAATCTATTTCGGGGCGATGCAGCATAAGAAAGACAGGCTTAACTATCAGGGCAAGCATTATGACTTTGTGGGGTTCGATGAACTGACGCAGTTTTCCTTTGATGAATACAGTTATATGTTTTCGAGAAACAGGCCTGGCGGAAAAGGCACGAGGGTGTACATCAGAGCCACGGCGAATCCTGGCGGACCTGGTCATTCGTGGGTAAAGCAAAGGTTTATAACGGCAGGCGAGCCGATGAAACCGATAATAGAAGAACATAAGGTGAAAAAGCCCGACGGGGCGGAGATAATCATTAGAAAATCGAGAGTGTTCATCCCGGCAAGCGTATTTGACAATAAGGAGCTGTTGCGAAACGACCCTGAATATCTTGCGAGCCTGTCTATGCTTCCGACCGCCGAGAAAAAGGCACTTCTGTACGGGGATTGGAACAGCTTTACGGGGCAGGTTTTCACCGAATGGAGAGATGACCCTGAGCATTATTGCGACAGAAGATGGACGCACGTCATAGCGCCGTTTGAGATACCTCGACACTGGGAGATAGTGAGGGGATTTGATTTCGGGTATACAAGGCCGTTTTCGGTAGGGTGGTATGCGGTGGATACCAAAGGGTGCATCTACAGGATAAGGGAATACTACGGCTGTACGGATAAGGCAAATGAGGGCATAAGGCTTGAGCCGTCGGTAATTGCCGAGAATATCAGAAAAATAGAGCGTGACGATCCGAATATAAGAGGGAGAAATGTGTATGGGGTCGCAGATCCTTCAATATTCGATAAAAGCCGTGGGGAAAGCGTCGCCGACCTTATGGCACGGTCGCCTAACTTTATAATCTGGTCGCCGGGGGATAACGCAAGAATATCGGGTAAGATGCAGTACCACAACAGGCTGGCGTTCAACAGTGACGGGGAGGCGATGTTCTATTGCTTCAACACCTGCAGAGAGTTTATCAGGACTATTCCTGCGCTTATGTATGACGAAAAGAACGTGGAGGATATTGACACAACGATGGAGGATCACATATATGACGAATGCAGGTATGTCCTTATGGAGCATCCTATTGCCGCACCGGTAAAGCGTGGTGAGGTTCCTGCAGGTGACGATCCTCTCGAACAAAGAAAGCCCGAAAGGGCGGAATCGTTCTATATGATGTGATTATGAAAGGAGAAATATGAAGAAAATCGGTAAGGAGCAGGTGCGTAAGGCAAGGCAGACGCTTGCAAAGTATAAGGAGGGGAAGGCGGTACTCGACAAGAGAATCGTGTCAAACGAGCAGTGGTGGAAATTAAGGCACTGGGGCGAAATAGGCTATGACAAGGACGATACAAGGCCTATGCCGGCATCGGCGTGGCTGTTCAACTCGTTGGCAAATAAGCATGCTGACGCTATGGACAATATACCTGAGCCTGCGGTGCTTCCGAGAGAAAAAAGCGACGAGGAGGTCGCAAAGCAGTTATCGCTGATACTTCCTGCGATACTTGAACGCTGTGGTTACGAAAAGCTGTACAGCGACGGCTGGTGGTACAAGCTCAAGAACGGCAGTATGTGTACGGCTGTTGTATGGGACCCTGACGCTGACGGCGGTATGGGGGATATAGCGATAAGAAACGCAGATATTCTGAATCTGTTCTGGGAGCCGGGCATAAAGGATATTGAGGAGAGTGCAAACCTTTTCTATGTGACGCTTGTTGACCGTGAGCGGCTGAATCTGATGTACCCTGAGCTTTGCGGGGAAGAGCCCGAAAGCGTTGCGGGCGGTACCGGAAACGTGGAAAAGTACAAAACGGAGGATAAGACGGACGACAGTGCGAAGGTCGAAGTCGTTGACTGGTACTACAAGAAAACGATAAACGGCAGAAAACAACTCTGCTACTGTAAATTCTGCGGCGACAGGGTGATATATTCGAGTGAGGACGATGAAAGCTGTGCCGACGGATTCTATAAACACAGCCGTTATCCCTTTGTTATGGATACGCTGTTTGTGCAGGAGGGAACTCCGTGCGGATTCGGCTACATAGATGTTATGCGTGACGCACAGATGTATATAGATAAGCTGTCGCAGGTCGTTCTTGAGCATACGGTGATGATGAGCAGAAAGAGATATTTTATCCGACAGAACAGTGCGGTGAACGAAGCCGAATTTGCCGACTTAAAAAACAGATTCGTTCACGTTGCGGGAAATCTCGGTGAAGAGGATATAAGGGAAATTAAGGCAGAGCCGCTGGACAGCTCGGTGATGAATGCACTGAGTTTTAAAATAGATGAACTGAAGGAAACGAGCGGAAACAGGGATTTTTCTCAGGGGTCGGTTTCAAACGGCGTTACGGCGGCAAGCGCCATTGCGGCTTTACAGGAGGCAGGAAGCAAGCTGTCGAGGGATATGATAAAGGGAACGTATTTTGCGTTCCAGCAGGTGTGCTATCTTATAATAGAACTGATAAGGCAGTTTTATGATACGCCGAGGAGCTTCAGGATAACCGGGGGATATGACGCTTTTGACAACTCTGCCATAAAGGAGCAGAGCAGTGAGCTTTTCGGGGTGCAGCTTGGGACGAAGAAGCCTGTCTTTGATATAGTATGTACGGCATCGAAGAAATCGCCGTTTTCCAAAGCTTCGCAGAATGAACTTGCAAAGCAGCTTTTTCAACTGGGATTTTTCAATCCGGAAACGGCGGTGCAGGCACTGGGCTGTCTTGCAATGATGGACTTTGAGGGAAAAGAAGAAATTGAGCGTGTGATAAGGGATAACGCAGGAATGAACGAGGTGAAGATATGACAAGAGTAAGAATAGACAAGTCGGGTCTTGGCAGGGATATTTATATCACGGGACACTGTGCGAACGAAAACAGCGGGTCGGCAGAGGCTACGCTTGTATGTGCGGCAATGACAACGCTTGCGCAGACGATAGCGCAGAATGTTTTTGACAGTGAGGACACGGGGGATACCGATATTATTGACGTTACGCTGAGAAGCGGTCAGGCGGTCATAAGCTATGTGACGGACGATGACGGGCTGAACACGGCGGTTGACGGGATATGCAAGGGGTTTGATATGCTGGAGGAAAACTATCCGGAATATGTATCCTGCTACAGAAGTGAGAGGTAAATATGGAAGCGACAGAGAATGTGCAGGCGACAGATAACGGTATAGAAAACGCTGAAACAAGCGAAGAAGTAAAGGTACAAAAGAGTGATGAAAGCCTGAGCGAAAACAATAAACCGGGTGAAGCCGAAAAAGAACAAAACGAGGATAAGGCGGAGCTTTTCAGGCAGGCGGTGCTTAAGTCAAAGCGTGAGAGGGCGGCAAGGGCAGAACGGATATTGGGCCTTGTGGCACAGTTTTGCGGAGCGGATAAATGCGACTATGACGGAATAGAAAATGCGGTATCCGAGAGGAACTTCGAGCGGTGCAGAAGAAACGATATGGAGTACAGGCTGGAGCGGTGGCAAAAGGAAAGCGAGGAGGTAAAGCAGATGTATCCTCAGTTTGACCTTGCGAAAGAAATGAGTGACAGAAGATTCTTTTCGCTGTGCTATAAGGGCGTGGGGCTTGAGGAGGCTTATCTTATCGTGCATAAGGACGAACTTTTTACCGCCGCAATGGAATATGCGGCATCTGAACTTATGAGAAGCGGTGCGTTCTGTAAAAGCGGCAGAATGAAGGAGGGTGCGCTGTCACCTGCGGGAGAGGTTACGAAAAGCGAGAAAAGCCTGTCTAAAAATGAGCGGAAGGAGCTTATCAGACGGACGGAGAGAGGGGAAAGAGTGGTGCTTTAATCGTTTATGAATGATGAAGAAGGGGGTGAGATATGAATATTGCAACGGGAGGGCAGGCGGGAAATTAAAAAAGCCGCAGCCGCACGGGGAAAAGTTTTGCGGCAGGAATAAACGATAAGAAAAAACGATAAGAAAATTGAAAGATGACGGTATCAGCCGTCGGGAAAGGAAATCTATATGAAGAAAAGAGAAGTTAAATTAAATCTGTTCGATGTACAGACAACAGGACAGGCAAGTCTGTCCGCCGAGATGAAAACGTTCTATGAGAACACGCTGATAGATATGGCGGAGCCTAAGCTGGTGCATGACCGCTTTGCAGACAAATATCCGATACCAAAGAATAACGGCAAGACGATAGAACTGAGAAAGTACAGCTCGCTTGCAAAGGCGACAACACCGCTTGTCGAGGGCGTTACACCTGCGGGAAACATGCTGTCGGTAACAGCTAAGACGGCAACGGTGAATCAGTACGGCGACTATATCAAGCTGTCGGATATGCTGGAGCTTACCGCAATCGACAACAATGTAGTGCAGTCAACAAAGCTGCTCGGCAGTCAGTCGGGAAGAACGCTTGACACGATAACAAGAGAGATAGTTAACGCAGGAACGAATGTTATATATGCCTGCGGCAAGGACGGGGGCGAGGTGCTGTCAAGAGATGAGCTCGGCAAGGACTGCGTTTTATCGGTGGATACGGTATTCCGTGCCGCCGCACAGCTTGAGAGCATGAATGCAGACGGAATAGACGGGGAGAGCTATGTTGCGATAATACACCCTTATGCCGCATATGACCTTATGAGAAGTGCGGAGTGGGTCGATGTGCATAAGTATGCCGACCCTGAAAGCATATTCAAGGGGGAGATAGGCTCGCTCGGCAATGTGAGATTTGTAAAAAGCACGGAGGCGAAGATATTTGCCGATGAAAGCTGTCCGCAGTTCTATCAGCTGACCTCCGACGCAAATTTCCTTGAGGGAAAGGACTATTATACAAAGTCGGGCGACAGCTATCAGAAGGCAAGCGTTACGGCAGGCGGACAGGTCACAGCCTCGACATATTATGAGAAGAAGGCGCTTGCGGTGTTCTCTACTCTGGTTATAGGAGCGCACGCTTATGCGGTGACGGACGTTGCCGGCGGCGGTCTTCAGCACATAGTAAAGCAGCTCGGCTACGGTGACGATCCTCTGAACCAGAGAGCGAGCGTGGGCTGGAAGGCGGTACGCACAGCCGAGATACTTACAGACGAGTATATGGTGAGAATAGAAAGCTGTTCTCCTGTTTATTCGGAAAAGACGAGCGCAAATTAAAGCCGGTAAAGGACAACCGGAATAAGTGGCACAGGGTCACTGCAAGGCGTGGTGACAGCAACGGCAGTGCGGGAGGGTAAGGGGAATAATATTGTAAAGGAGAAATATATGAAAGAAAATTTAACTGAACTTGTGGCGGTAAGGCTGTTCAAGGACAACGACAAGTACAACTCGGATGTGTTTGTATCGGTGAACTGCAACAATTATCTTATACGCAGAGGTGAAACGGTGATGGTGCCGTTGTTCATAAAAAAGGAACTGGACAGAGCTGAGCTTCAGAGAAAGAGAGCGGAGTACTACCGTGATGAAGGCTGGAAGCAGTCGCTGATAGTGCAGGAGGGCAAGTGATGACGGTAAAGGAAGTCATTGAAACGGTTGACGCACTGCGACCGAATGAGATTGCCGCAGAGGACAAGAGAAGGTGGCTTTATGAGCTTGAAAGCAGGATATATGAGGATCTGTATGTTACGCACGAGCATGAGGGAATCGGATTTACCGAAACGGAAAAGATCACGAGCGATGACACAACGGAGCTTTTCATAAAGGCTCCGCACGATGAGATATACATTCTTTATCTTTGCTCGCTGATAGATTTTTACCATGCGGAGTATGAGAGATATGCCAATGACAACGCTCTGTTTGACGCTTTGTATGAAAGCTGCTGTCGTTTCTGGAACAGCAGGCATATTTCGTGCGTGAGAACCGAAATTACGGGATAGGAGGAAGAACTTGGCGGTAAGAGAAATAACGGGTGGTACGGAAAGTGCCGTAAAGTTCGGCGGTATCGATCGCTCGAACGGAACGCCGCTTGGATGCTGGCAGGAGCTGTACGGTATGGATTTTACCGCTTTTCCTGCGCTTAAAACGGTAAAGCCGTTTTCGTACAAGGCGTTGGCTGACGGTATAACGGGGTATATCATAAAAAACGGAGAGATAGTATACACAAAGGCGGACGGTATATATATTTCGGGAGTGAAAACGGCGGTGAATCTCTGTGCAGGGGAAAAACAGCTTGTGTCACTTGGAGCATACATACTGATAATGCCGGACGAGGTGCTTGTAAATACCGCAGACACGCCTGTAAGCGTGCGGTATACTGCGAAGCCGGCGCTTTCAGGCACACTGCTTGAATATAACCAGAATCAGACACGGCCTACGGTTTCTATATACAAGCTGTTGTATCTTGATGTGCCGGAGGAAAGCGTAGCACTGTCAAGCTACAGCGTTGGCGATATGGTCAGGATAGATTATGAATACGGCGGAAAGAAACACTATCTGTCTGCATTGATAAGCTCGGTTGGAAAGGAAAGCTACAGCAAGAGCGGTTGCGTGTCGATCAATTTCGACACGAGTGCGTACAGCGATACCCACTATTTCTATACGGAAAAGCGGAAGATGGACAAATTCAGAGTGCCTAGTATAAAGAATGCGGTCATAAGCTGTCCGATACCGAAGATGGATTTTATAACAGAGTATAACAACAGGCTGTGGGGGTGTTCATCGGCAAATCGTGAAATATACTGTTCAAAGCTCGGAAGTGCTACGGAGTGGGGAAGCTATGACGGCATCTCAACTGACGCATGGGCGGCAACGGTAGGGTCTGACGGGGATTTCACCGGAATATGCGTGTACGGGGGTGGCGTACTGTTCTTTAAGGAAAATGTCGTCCATATTGTCTATGGCACAAGAGCGTCAAACTTTACGCTAAGCACTGTAAAGCTGAGAGGCGTTCAGAAGGGCAGCGACGGTTCGCTGTGCATATCGGACGGACTGCTTTATTATAAGGCACCTGAGGGTATATTCAGCTTTAACGGCTCTGCATCGGTGAGGATCGACGCAAAGCTGGGTGATGATATTACTGATACGGCGGTGATGACGGCAAACGGAAGATATGTCGTTATGTGTGCGGCTGACAAAACGGTGTATTATTATGACAAGCGTTACTCGGCGTGGTACACAAGGCGGCTTGCGGATGTAATCTCGGCGCACGAGATAAACGGCAGGCTGTATGCCGTTACCCGTGACAGCAATAAAAAGATGAGGCTTGTAATGCTTGTCGGAAACGACAGCGGTTATACGGACAGTGACAGAAGCGATTTTTCTGCGGTCAGCGGCGAGCTTGGCAGGGGAAGCATATTCAGAATATATAAAAAGCTGAGAATGTCACTGTATCACAAGAAGCAGGACGGCGAAACACTTGAACTGTCGGCATATATAAGCACTGACGGCGGAGAATGGAGGAAGGTATATGAGCTTTGGGGTGAAAAGGGGAATGGCGAAGAAATAGCTGTCGCTCCGGTAATACCGCTCAGAAGCAGAAAGATAAGAATAAAGATATGCGGTGAAGTAAGCGGTGACGCTTGTGTGGCGCTGTACGGCATATATCTTGACAGTGAAAAGGGAAGTGAAATAAGTGGATAATCTGAATATAAGCTTTGCTCCCGATAAATCTGCGGAGGACAAAGGGCGGATAAATGCGGTTGAGGATTATCTGTCACTACTTACCGAAAGGATAAAATTCTGTCTTAACGGTATAGATGAGAATATTGCGCAGAAATCTGACGGCGAAGAGGAAAAACAGCTTATTTACAGTACGATTGCGGATGAAGTCGGGCAGTTCACCAACACAGATAAAAATTGCGAGGTGTTCAACGACTATGAAAATAATGTTGCATCAGCGTACTATTCTCATGCCGAAGGGTATAAGACTACGGCTAACGCTCCGTACAGCCATGCGGAAGGGAGCAACACTGTAGCATCCGATCTATCCTGTCATGCAGAAGGCAGTGGAACGACCGCTTCGGGAAATTGTTCTCATGCTGAAAACACAGGCTGTATCGCAAGCGGAAGCAACTCACACGCAGAGGGGTATCATACTATAGCACGGGGAGAGCATTCGCACGCATCGGGAGCTCACACAATTGCGGGGATGGAGGTCTTTGCACTCGGAAGGTATAACAAAAAGGCTGAAGATGTGGCACTTGTTGTCGGTAACGGCTGGGGAAGCGGTAGCAATGAGTGGAGAAGCGATGCACTGACGCTTGACTATAGCGGTAATCTGAAACTTGCTGGAAATCTGACAGCAAATAGTCCCGGATGGGATTATTTAGGCGCCGAAATACACGGTGCAGCCAGATTCGGAAACAACTGGACGAGCGACAGCACGAGTATTTTACTTGCGGTCGGTAACGGGGCGGACAGCAAGAATCTGAGGGATGCCTTAACGCTTGACAGTGATGGTAATCTTCATATTTCGGGAAAGTTTACAGCTGACGGGGGTGTTAGCTATGTGCTTCCCTCTGCAACTGCCGACACGCTCGGTGGGGTGATGATTGGCGATAACATTAATGTATCGGACAGCGGTACAATATCGGTGAATCTGTCGGCGTACCTGAAAAACTCGGATATAGCGGACTGGGCAAAAGCTGAAAGCAAGCCTGCGTATACGGCGGAGGAAGTAGGAGCGGCAGAGAAGAATCATACACATAATATGTCGGATATTACGGATATGCCCGAATGGACGAAAACCGAGAATAAGCCTGCGTATACGGCAAGTGAAGTCGGAGCGGCAACAGCGGCAGATATTACTGCGGCGGTGAATGCTATCGAGATTGGTGGCAGAAATCTGCTGTATGACAGCACGGGGAACATCAAAGACGGCTGGAGCAGTAACACGGTCGTAAATGTCGGGGGCGGAATATCGGGTAACAGTCTTGCGGTTTCAAGAACTGGGTATTCCGGAAATGCAAGATATTTCGGCTTAAGCAAGCGGCACTTTCTGACGGATTTCAATGTCGGCACAAGCTACACTCTGTCGGCGTGGATAAAGGTCAGAAGCGATGTCGGGCTTGACGCAAGCGGGTATGTAATGGCACGATTTCGCTCGGCAGATGATAAAAAGCTGTATGCCCTGTCGCTGACAGTGAGCAGTCAGACAGAAAAAGACAAGTGGCTCTACTACGAAAAGACGTGGACGATAAACGACAGCGACATAGCAAAACTCGAATGCGTTGCTCTTGCGCTTGATAAAAACGGCATGATCGAGGCTTGCAACATCAAGCTCGAAAAAGGCACTAAGGCTACAGACTGGTCGCCTGCGGTCGAAGAGGACACGGAGCGTATCGCAAGCCTTGAAGCAAGGGTTGCGGCACTTGAGGCTATGGCGGTATCGGGAGGTGAGGTATAATGTTGGATTTTGGAAAGTGGATAGTCGAGGTCGCTGTGAACGGCGTTAAGAGCGGCAGCTTTGACAGGGCTTGGGCGGCTATGCAGCTTGGCAATCATTACAGCCGTGACAGGATAACGGCGGAGGATATTGCGAGGTTTGATGAGGAGATGAATGAGTTTGAGGCAAAGATGAACGAGGCGGATAATACGGAAATATATGAGGAGGTTATATGAGCGAAAAACAGAAAAACAAGGATAAGGACAGCGCTCCGGTATATAAGAGCGGATACGGCGACGCACTGAAAAACAATCTTGCAAAGGTTATGGAAAAGAAGAATTTCAGCTATGACGCAGATAAGGACAAGCTGTTCTCACAGTATAAGAACAGCTATGAAAAATCGGGCAGAACGGCTATGCGTGACACGATGGGGAATGCGGCATCGCTTACGGGCGGATACGGCAACAGCTATGCGGTCACGGCAGGTCAGCAGGCGTACAACAGCTATATGTCAAAGCTCAGCGATAAGATCCCCGAACTTGAACAGAGGGCGTATGAACGCTACAAGGACGATGAGGAAAGTGCATATAAGCGGCTCAATACGCTTATAGGGCTTGAGAAGTCGGACTACGGAAGATACCGTGACAGCGTTGACGATTATAACACAAACAGGAATTTTGAATATAATAAAAGTAAGGATGCTCTGGCACAGCGTAATTTGCAGGCACAGTTTGAACGTGATAATTACGAGAACGACAGGGATTATAACCGCAGGGTATATGAAAACGACAGGGATTATGACCGTAGGGTAAACGAAAACGACAGGGACTATAACCGTAGGGTAAGCGAAAATGACAGGGATTATGCTCAGAAGGTGTATGACAGCGACCGCAATTATCAGATAAAACTGAACAGCTCGCTGAAAGACGCTGTGGAGAATGAGGAAACCGACAGTACGAAATTTTCGCCGGTTGACGCTTATGATTTTATCAGCAAGTACGGGGATAAAATCTATACGGATGAAGAGTATATCGAGGCGCTTTATCAGCTTTACGGTGATAAGGAGGGCTTCTTTGACTGGGTGGAGCAGATGGAGATACCCGGTGACACAAGGGGTACAACGTATCTTGAACTGCTGTATGATATACATCCGGAGATCAGGCCGTCAACGTTTAAGAAAATGGGTATGCCCGATGACGAACTTATAAGAAGAACCGCAACAGGCGGCGGAGCTACGCCTCCTCATTCTCAGAGCTTCTGGTGTTTAAATCAGGGGATGACCAAAAAGTAAAAAAGTCAAAGCAAAGGAGGGGGAAATATGAGCAGGATACAGATAATTATTGACAGCATAGCAGGTGCTGTCGGGGCGGTGCTGGGATTTATGTACGGCGAGGTAAACGGCTTGTTCCGTGCGCTTATCGCTTTTATGATTCTGGACTATGTGAGCGGTGTGCTTGTGGCGATAGCGGAGAAGAAGCTGTCAAGTGCGGTAGGCTTCAAGGGGATAGCAAAAAAGCTGCTGATACTTGTGTTCCTGTCGGTAGGTCATATCGCAGACACCTATGTGCTTGGCGGTGTGCCTGTCGCTATGACGGCGGTAATGCTTTTCTATATCGCTAACGAGGGAATCAGCATTGTCGAAAACGCATCGGCACTGGGACTGCCGGTGCCACAGAAAATAAAGAATGTACTAAGGCAGATAAAAAGTAAAAGCGGGGAGGACGACAGTGAGAACAAAAGGAATTGACATCAGCAGGGCGCAGGAGCAGTTCGATTTTACGGCGGCTGTGTCGGCAGGCGTGAAGTTTGTAATTATCCGTGCCGGTATAGGCAGGGACGAGGACACTTATTTCAGTCGCAATATCGAGCAGTGCAGAAAACTCGGTATAGAGTTCGGCTGTTACTGGTATGTTACGGCGACTGACACAGCGGAGCTTGACAGGCAGATAAATGCGTGCGTCAAGACGATAGGTGATGAAAAACCGTCATATCCCGTGTTCTGCGACATGGAGGAACAGCGTCAGATAGACAACCTCACAAGCAAGGAAAGAACCGATATGGCACTTGAGTTTTGCGACAGGCTGAATAAGGCAGGACTTCCATCGGGAGTGTATGCAAATCCTGCGTGGCTTGAAAGCTACTATCAGAAGGAACGTATTGTAGGAAAGCGTGATATATGGCTTGCACACTGGACAGAAAGCCCGGATTATGCAAGCAGATACGATTACGGGCAGAAAATGTGGCAGTGGGGTATTGACAATATCGCAGGCAAGGACGTTGACGGGGATATTTGCTTTGTAGATTATCCTGCGATAACGGCTAAATGGTATAAGGAAAACTGCGGTGATAAGCCCGAAAAGCCCGTGAATCTGTTTAAAAAGGGCGACAGCGTGAGGGTAAAGCGTGGCGCAAGGTTCACGAACGGGGTTGAGCCGTATTCTTATGTATATGATACGGTCTATACCGTTCAGCAGGTGTCGGCAAGCGGCAAGGAAACGCTTATAGGCATCGGCTCGGTGCCTACCGGATGGCTTTATACAAAGAATCTGTACAAGGCGGAAAGTGATGAGATAATGCTGAAATTCGCTGTAGGCGATAAGGTCAAGGTAAATTACGGTGCCAAGACGTATAACGGCGGCTCGCTTGCGTTGTTCGTGTACACAAATGTATACGAGGTTATGCAGGCAGGCTCGGGTGACAGAGAGGACTATATCGTCATCGGGCAGGGCGGACAGGTCACTGCGGCGGTAAGAGCGGAGGACCTTACGAAAATATAGCATAAAAATAACGCACAGGCGAACAGCCTGTGCGTTTGTGCTTTTAAAACGTGCTATTATGCTTATCTGTAGGTCGTGAATTCCTGTACCCAGTAATACTTATAAGCATCGTTATATGTGCCGAATGCTACGGCGAGATTTTCAAAATCGGGATTGAGAATATTTTCACGGTGACCCTTGGTGGAAGCCATCCAGCTGTCGACTACTCTCTGTGCGGTGGGCTGACCTGAGCCGAGATTTTCTCCGACGGAGCAGAACTTATACCATAGTTCATCATCACTGTAGCCGTATATGGTTTTGAAGTTTGAGCCGTCAGGCCGCAGATGGCTGAACTTCTGCTCAATTTCACTGCAACGTGCCTTCGCCGCCTTGTATGCGTTTGTATCCCACTTATAAGGCTTAAGTCCGTAGGAAACACGGATCTCATTCACGATACGGAAAACCTCCGCCTCTTCTGCGGAGCAGTTTACGGGACTGTCGGTTATTACCGGTGCGGGAGTTGCATTATCCTGCACGGTGGGTTTTGCTGTTGCAGGAACGGTAGTTGCGACAGGCTTGCTTTCGGAAAGATAGTCGCTGTGGATATATGTGCCGTCATCAAGCTTATAGTAGCCGGTGTCTGTCAGTGCGGCGATATTTACCGCATCTCCGTAATATTTATAGGAAACGACCTCAGCGCCTTGTAAGCCCTCTTTTCTTGCGGAACAGCTTGAAATGTTTATGTACATTGTGCCGCTACACTTCTTTTCTGTCCATGCAGGCTTTGGTGCGGCGGTTGTAGCTTTGGTTGTCGCCACTGTGGTCCGGGTGGTTTTTGCTGTTGTGGTTGCCGATGTAGTTGTCGATGTTGCAACGGTGGTTTCCTGTGCCTCGTTATGCTTGTTGGCTTTGGTGGGAACCTTTTGTTCCTCGACAGGCGCAGTAGTGGAATATGATAACTCTGAACCGTTGTTGTAGCTGATACCCTCGTCATCGGCTTTGACTCCGAACCATGAGTAACGGCTTGACAGAACGCAAAGAGCGACTACGGCGACAAAACCGCATGACGCACAGCCGATTTTAAGAAAATTGCCGTGAGACTTCTTTTTCCTGTCGTATGTCTGAATCCCGCTTTCACGGTCTTCGGTTTTATTTTCTTCGTTCGTGTTCATGGGTATCACCTGCCTTTCGCCTGAACTTAACGGTAAGCATAATTTCACATCTATATTTTAGCACAAATGCGTTGAGCGTGTCAACAGATACTGAAATTGCCCAAAAATATTTGTAAGGGTTGCACAAATTAATGTGTATCGTTTATGTAAAATCACAATAAAATAAGTCTGTTAAAAATGCACTGTTACAAAAGCGAAAGTAGATGTATTTTTGTACAAAAGGGCGAAATGGTTACAAAACGGTAACAAAATAGTTACAAATTGTTGCGGGTTTGTAATCTTTTATGTTATAATGGCGGTGACGGAAAAGATTTGCTGTCTTTCATGACGGAAGGAAAAGCAACCTTAAAGGTGTGGAGCGGGCATTATGCCCGTTCCTGCTTTTAACGGAAAAAGCGTTGATTTATCACCTGCCGTTCACAACGGCGGGTTATTATATATATTGATTGTTTGGGGCGTATGCCCGTTTGATTTGGTTTATACGGAAAAGGATTGATAATGGGAAAACTGATGATGCCCGATTATCGTGACGATATTGAGGAAACTATACTTCCTGACAGCGACAGTGAAAAGGAAGCACAGGAGGCTGATGTAAAGCCTGCGGTTGACGATACGTCGGAGAATCGGAATGAAGAAAGCAACGAAGAAAAAGATAAAGGCAAAACCGGTATTTCGGTTGTTGCCGACAGGATCTTTGATTTTCTGGTTATGGCAGGGCAGTATTTCTGTCATATCATAGCCGATGTATTTTCAAAGCCTGCTGTATATGTGGCTTATGCCGCCGTGTTTATATGGAAGCATACGGCGCTGTTCAGGGACGCAGTAAAGAGGACGTTCTGCGAAATAGGCAGCTTCTTCTTTGCGCCTTTGTTAAAGTCAAAGCGTGTGCTTCAGCGTACAAACAGGCAGATAAGGACCGCAAAGGAGCAGGGCGACAACAAGAAAGCGGCAAAGCTGTACGGAAGTATAGCGAAGGACGCAGTATTCGGCAAGCAGGGTCTTGCGGTAACGCTGTTCAACTATGCCGCACCGATCATCGCAATAGTTTTTCTTATGAGCGTTGTCGGATATGCGACGGGTACGGACTATGCGATAAAGCTGACGGTTGACGGAAAGTTTGTAGGATATGTCGAAAGCGAGCAGGTGTTCAATGACGCAGAGCGCATAATGCAGGAGCGTATCACATATATCGGCAACGAGAAGAAGATAAGCATGGAGCCGGGATATTCGCTCGAAATGCTCGGCGACCAGGAATATCTGACGAAATATCAGCTTGCAAACAAGCTGCTTGAGCTGAGCGATACTCCTATTGAGTATGCATACGGAATGTACATAGGCGGAAAGTTCTACGGTGCACTTGTTGACAATACAGCGGTCGAAGCGGAGCTTCAGAAGATACTTGACGGCTACCGCACAAATGCAAAGGACGAGGACGTTGCCTTTGAGAAGGATATAGAGTATGTTCCCGGTCTTTATCTGTCGGACAGTATTGTGTCGAGTGATGAGATCATCAAGCTGATAAATTCCAAAAAGGAAGAAGCGTCCTATTACACTGTGGTTGACGGCGACAGCCATTCGGGAATATGCTCAAAGCTCGGAATAAGCATGGAAGAGCTTGAGGCGTTGAATCCCGGTATTATGGACGAGGACTATGTGCTGAGAGCCGGTGAAAAGCTGCTTAAAACGCAGGAGGTGCCTTTCCTGTCGGTAAGTATTTCAAGAACGGAAACATACAACGTTGAAGTTCCGTATGAAACGAAATATGAGGACGATGATACACGCTATGAGGGCGTTGAAACGGTTTACCAGGAGGGTGAGACCGGTACGAACAAAATCACGGCAAAGGTGTATTATGTAAACGGCGAAGAGGTCAAGCGTACCATAAAGAAAACCGAAAGAGTGAAAGAGCCTGTAACGGAGATTATCCTTCAGGGTACTCTGCCTCCGCAGTCATCGCATTATTCAGATGCTTCTGCCGATACGGGCAAGAAGTATATATGGCCTGTTGACGGCGGCACATTCTGGGAGTGGGGCTGGTGGGACGGCGGTTATGCCGGACACAGAGGCGTTGATATAGGCGCACCTTACGGTACGGATGTATATGCCGGAGCAAGCGGTACTGTAATATTTGCAGGATGGGACAACGGCGGACTCGGTAATGCCGTGATGATACTTCATCCCGACGGATACACAACGGTATATGCCCACAACAGTGAGATATTCGTCAGTGCAGGTCAGGAGGTAAATCAGGGCGAGTGCATAGCCGCAGTAGGCGAAACCGGACTTGCATACGGCTGTCACTGCCACTTTGAAGTAAGATACGGTTCGGAAAGGCTGAACCCGAGATATTATCTCAGCGGTCTGCCGGATCCCGGATATTATTAATATGAAATTTAACGGATAACAGGAAACAACCGCTGTGCTGAGGCATGGCGGTTGTTTGGCTATCGGAATGCACCTTGACAATTTATTGAAAGTGTGATAGAATACAAATAAAGAGGGAACGACAGACGACCGCTCCCGTGTTGGCTAAGAAATAACCGTCGTAGTTGGAAGCTGTGGGCGGTTATTTCTTTTTATTTGAAGAACTGATAGTAAATATCATAACCGTGAACGCAGTAAGGAAAATACCTATCTGTGTTAAATCGCTTGAAATCAACCGCTGTGCTGAGGCATGGCGGTTGTGTTTTATTGCGAAACGGTCATAAATTTTCTTTTCCTCTCATAGATTTACTGTAGAGTACCCGAAAGGAAAGGACGTGCAGTATGAACGAAATTATGACAAGGGAAGAATTTTTAAAGGAACGAAATGCGGTATACGAGCCTGACGCTGCGGCGGGCGGGGACGATGTTTGCAAGGGGCAGGATGCTGATACGGCGGTTATGACGGAGGAAAACGGGAAGCTGAGTGCTGACGGTATAACCGTATCGGAAGTAGTGGTTAAAGGCAGGCGCAACAGGCAGTATGCAGGGCTGATACTCTTTATAACGGCGGTTGCCGGGGCTGTTGTCGGGGCGGTGTTTTACGGGAAGGCAACGGTGACAGTGCCTGACGAGATGCTGGAGGGCTTTCTCGAAGGAAGGATACACGGCGGATTTTTCGGGAATGCCGCCGCTTCGTTCATATCGGCGCTTATATGGTGCATTGTGCCGTTTTTAGCAGGGCTTTGCGCTGTGGGACAGCCTGTGGGTGCGCTTATACCGGCATTCAAGGGTATAGGCGTGGGAATGACGTTTGCGGCGCTTGTGAATACATACGGGGCAAACGGGATACCGGCTTTTGCGGTGTTTGTTCTTCCGTCTGCATTTATAGGAACGGTAATCTGCTGTTATCAGTGCCGTCTGTCCGTGTTATGCTCAAACAGTGTGCTGGCTGTGCTTAAAGGCAGGCGTGACGAGGCTCCGCACTATTATAAGATATATCTTGAGCGGTTTGCGGTGTGCTGTATCGGGTGCTTTCTGCTGGGGATAGCGGACGCTGTTATAACTTTTTTGTTCCGCCCGATATTCGTTATATGAAACACTTGAAATTTTCGTTTCACGGGTGTATAATGTTAACAGTAAAAATTGCCTTTGGCATGAAAGAAGGATAACATTATGGAAAAAATGGAAGTATTACTGGAAACCTCTGCACGTCACATTCACGTTACGCAGGAGGCTCTCGAAACACTGTTCGGCAAGGGTCACGAGCTTACAAAGAAGAAGGATCTTTCTCAGCCCGGTCAGTTCGCCTGCGAGGAAAGAGTTACTATAACAGGCCCCAAGAGATCGCTTGCAAACGTATCTATTTTAGGTCCTGTACGTCCTGCTACACAGGTTGAGCTTTCCGCTACGGACGCACGTTCTATCGGATGTCCTATATTCGTAAGAGAATCGGGCGATATTGCAGGCACACCCGGCTGCAAGATAACAGGTCCTGAGGGCGAGATCGAAATCAGCGAGGGCGTTATCGTTGCAAAGCGTCACATCCACCTTGTTCCCGAAACCGCTGAAAAGTGGGGCGTGAAGAACAAGGACGTTGTAAGCGTAAAGGTTGATTCTGACGGAAGAAAGGCAATTCTCGGTGATGTTGTTATCAGAGTAAGCGAGAATTTTGCAGACGCTATGCACATTGATACAGACGAATCAAACGCTGTAATGGCCGCTCCCGGCATGATGGTCGAAGTAATCAAGTAATACGGCGTTACATCTGACGGTTTTATCTCCGTGGCTTTGGGCTGCGGAGATTTTTTTGTAAAATATATTGAAACTTCACAAAAAATACTGTATAATACTATTATTACAATTACTGTATTACAAATTAACAACAGACTGAAAAAGGAGGAAATATGAAAAATCTTTTCAAAAGAATTATTGCGGCGATAACAGCCGCTACGCTTGCGGCAGGAAGCGTGCCGCTTAATATGACAGCATCGGCACAGCTTGCGCCTGTGAAGGTTAACGGTCACGGTATGCTTTCATCGGTGTCGGAAAAATATATAGGATATATTGATTCCGGTGAGGGCAACGAAGTGGGGGCTGCGCCGTCTATGCTTGATATGTCGTATCTTGGCGAAAGCTACGCACAGCTTACACAGACGGCAAATAAAAAATTTCCGTCATCGTATGACCTGAGGGATTACGGCAGGGTGTCGCCGGTTGAGAATCAGTCGCCGTACGGTACCTGCTGGTCGTTTGCGTCGCTTGGCACGATAGAGTCACAGCTTATAACGCAGTTTACCGATATTTCCTTTTCTAAAAAACACCTTGTCTGGAACGCATATGAGAACGATTATATGCGGGAATTCTTCAACGGGGTAAGAAGCAAAGAGGATTTCGATAATCCCTATGATATGGGTGGTTTTGAGAGCCTTGCAACGGCTACGCTGGCGGAGTGGAACGGTCCTGTTTATTCCTACAGATTGCCGTATGACAAGGATGATACCGATGAGCATCTGACGGGTGAAAGCGATTTTCATCTTACAGATGTGTACTTTGCAACGGCAAATACCTATATTACGGACGGGTATGATAATATTTTAGAAAAAGAAGTTTCCGAAAATATCATAAAGGAGCTTGTAAGCGAATACGGTGCATCGACGATTTCGTTTTGCAGTGATGATGCTTACTACAACAAAGAATATTACACTTCCTTTTGTTATGACGAGAATAAAGTTTCCGACCATGCGGTTTCGGTTGTCGGATGGGATGATGATTTTTCGAGAGAAAAATTCGGCACAAGCGATGACACACGTCCCGAAAAAGACGGCGCATGGCTCATAAAGAACAGCTGGGGTGCAGACTGGGGAGATGGCGGATATTTCTGGCTGTCGTATGAAGACCCGACTATAGGCTCGGTGGCAACATATATCGTTGACAGCAAGGACAACTACAGCAATTATTACGGTGTCGGAAAGATGTGGTCGCTGAACGCTTCGGCGGATACGTTCTATAAAGACGAAGACGCCAAGAAATACGGCTATATGTCGAATATATTCACAGCAAAGGGCAATGAACAGCTTGAAGCGGTTTCGTTCTATACGACTGATGTAAATACGCAGTATGAGATAACTGTTTATACCGATACCGACAAGGAAAACCCCGTAAGCGGCAGTATAGCTTCAAGCGGTCTTACGGGAACGGAAAAATATCCAGGTTATCATACTGTGGAGCTTGACAAGGCGGTCGCACTGACAAGCGGAGAGAATTTTTCGATAGTGATAAAGCTGACTAATCCGCAGTATGAATATCCGCTGCCGGTTGAAACGTATTTTAACGGCTTTTACAATTCTTCACCGAAGTATTCCGATGACGGCAGAGTATCAATGTACAGTGAAAACGGCAAGGATTGGAATGACGTGTCGGAGCTGTCCTATGTAACCGACGGATATACATTATGCGCTACCGGCTTTTGTCTTAGTGCGTTTACAAATCCTCTGCCGGAGAGCAGGATTGCATCGGAAAATGTGAGGTTTTCAATAATTGAAGGTCCTGTTGCACTCGGAAGCAAGCTGGAACTAAGCGGAGCGGATGAAATATGGTACAGCATAGACGGAGGTGCGGCGATACGCTACACAAAGCCGATAATTCTTGAAAAAGCCTGCACTGTTTCGGCGTGGAGCAAGACGAACGGCAGCAGCGGAAATATTGTCAGCCGTACATATACAAAGGCGAAATCGGCGCTTACGGAGTATGCGATAAGATACGGGGATAAAAAGATATTTGTAACGCCCGATGACTATGCTAATGAGAACGTGATAGCTCTTCCTGTCGGTGTGAGCGGTATTTCGATACGTCCGAGAGGATGCGATGAAATAACCGTTGACGGCAAAAGAGTTATGTCTGATGAGTGGTCTGAGGAAATCACTTTAGCCCCCGGCGAAAGCCGTGATATAGTAATAAAATCGTCTGCAAGCGGAAAGGACGCTTCGGAATATACCGTAAAGGTAACAAAGAGGTATATCGGCTATGATAAGGACAAGGAAACGATACAGTATGATGAAAGCAGATTTGCCGTAAAAGATAAGGACGGAAATATACTTGCAGACGGCGACCCGGTGGCTGACTTTACAAAGCAGGAGATAAGCGTTTATGATATGAACGGCGAACTGCTTGCAATGGAAACAACGCCGAAGAGATACACGATTAATCCCGCTGTAAAGGCTCTTGTTTATAGCAAGGAAGCTACTCTTTACACATTCTCGAAGAATTTCGTATACTCGTATTCTTCCGATATGAGCAATGCGGCAGCACTCGATGAGGAAACAATACCGCTTACACCCGGAAAGAATATCTACCTTCAGCGTATAGCTGATTTAAACGGTTTCGCAAGCGAGGTGCTTTGTATAGAAGTGCCTGAAAGACCTTCCGCTCCCGAAAATGTAAAGGCAAAGCCGGGACCGGATTATATCGGCATTGACGGAAACGGAGTATATGAATACCGTATAAAAGGTCAGGACAATTGGGTAAGCGACAGCGACTATATTATGGGGCTTGACAGTGACACGGAATATACGGTTGAGGTAAGAAAGAAAGCTACCGACAGCGAATTTACTTCCGATATTGCGACTGTCACGATAAGAACGGTAAAGGGCGTTATCGTACCTGTATATTTTACTTACTACGCAACGGTTGTTTTATCCGATGAGAAAGAGTTTACGACGCTCGGTGAAAACGTAATCGAATATGACGAGAAGGATCTTGAAAAATTCGGATATGTATTCACACGAGCAAGCAAGGCGACCGTCAATATCACAGAAGAAAACGGCAAGTATGTTTCGGATAAGAGTTATGTGATATTCGATGTAACGCCTGCCGTTGATAACTCAGACAAAACTACTCGTGTTGTTTACTGTGATGCATTCACCGGAGATGTAGTAGATGAGGGCATAGTAACTTATGCTTATCACACAATATTCAACATAGATAACCTTGATTGTCCTGAGGGATATGAGCATTATCAGTATGAGCTGAAAAGCAGGAATGACGCTATCACGAAGCTGCTTTATATAGACGGCAAATGGTATCCTGCCGACAGCGAGATTGTACTGCTTGTTGAAAAGCTCCCTGTAATCAAAGTAAAGATCGTTGACGAAAACAGAAACATAGTTTATGAGTACAATGAATACGCACCTTACGGCGAACATGAAGCCGAGGCTGATATTCCTGAGGGATATACGGCTGTAAGTGATGAGAATTTTACCGTAAGCGTAACGAGAGATGAAAACGGCAGGCTGATAAGCGATATATCGGAATTTGTTGTAACGGTAAAAAAAGATTCCGAAAAGCCCGAAGAGCCGGATAAACCGGAAGAACCCGAACAGCCTGCAAAGCCCGAACAGCCTGCAAAGCCGGAAAAACCTGCTAAGCCGGAAGAACCTGCTAAGCCCGAACAGCCTGTAGAGCCGGATAAACCGACAAACCCGAATACAAGCGGAGATATACCGTTTGCGGCGGCAGCTGCCCCTGTTGTTGCGGTTGCGGTGATGATAAGCACAGTTACGACAAGAAAACGTAAAAAGTAAATATTACGGGAAAAGTCAGGTATAACGCTTGGCTTTTTCTTTTGTTTGTGGTAAAATATAAGTGATAAGCCTAAACTAACTTATATTGAGGTGACACAATTGGAGATATTTCTGATACTGATGATACCGCTTATGGGAACAACGCTCGGCTCGCTTATGGTGTTCCTTATGCGTGATAAGGTGAGGGTTGGGACGGAGAAGCTGCTGCTTGGTTTTGCATCGGGAGTAATGATAGCGGCTTCGGTATGGTCGCTTCTGATACCGTCAATGGAACTGTCCGAACAGGGCTACGGGAAAATGAACTGGGTGCCTGCTGTGGTCGGCTTTGCGGCGGGGATACTGTTCCTGCTTGGGATAGACAGCTTTGTGCCGCACCTGCATCTTGACAGCGATAAGCCTGAGGGCGTGCGCTCGGGTCTTTCAAAAACTACCATGATGCTGCTTGCGGTGACTATCCATAATGTGCCGGAGGGAATGGCTGTCGGTGCGGCTGTAGCCGGGTCAACCGGCACAGGCGGCGACAGCGTTACTCTTGCAAGCACATTTGCGCTGGCGCTGGGTATCGCAATACAGAACTTCCCCGAAGGAGCGGTGGTTTCAATGCCGCTTAAAAGCGAGGGAATGAAAAAGGGGAAAGCGTTTGTGATGGGAGTGCTGTCGGGAGTTGTTGAGCCGATAGGTGTGGCGGTGATGATACTGCTCGCTTCTTTCATCGCTCCGCTTTTGCCGTATATGCTGTCGTTTGCGGCAGGGGCTATGATGTATGTTGTGATAGAAGAGCTTATACCCGAGGCACAGAGCGGAGAGCATAGCAACATAGGAACGATAGGTGCGGCGGCAGGGTTTGTTGTTATGATGGTGCTTGATTGTACGTTGGGGTGAGAAGATGCCCGTCCGTTGAGGACGGGCATCCAGCTTGTAGAAAAAGTCTGTTTTTTATAAGATAATGCGAATTCTCTATCCCTATAAGAACGC
>ERZ1673738.27-NODE-27-length-242173-cov-12.440583_pt1 | contig 242173 bp, 182 predicted proteins | sample MGYA00580198_ERZ1673738 | MGnify/ENA primary metagenome ERZ1673738 (study PRJEB41218, sample SAMN15661784) | gut metagenome | host: Homo sapiens | place: Canada: London | collected 2015-08-20/2019-03-30 | study: EMG produced TPA metagenomics assembly of... | reverse complement strand
CGCTCAATTTGCTTGCTTATCTTACCACTTCTACTCCCGCTTGTCAACTCTTTTTCGTCACTTTTTTTAAAATTTTTTAAAACAATTTTTCGGCATTATATCTATGATTTTGGCACTTGTGGAAAACCGGCGACGAACGCACAACATGTTGTGTTTGCATGGCTTTAACACACAAAAACGGCTCGACTTATTATTCTTTTTATATCAATACTAATCGGCGCGCTGAATTCTGCCTGCGCAAAAAAAGCAGGGGCTTAAAAAACCTCTGCTTTTATGTTGTTTATAAGATTTCCCGACCGTGAGCCGTCATTTTACCATAGGTCGCATTTTTACCGTAGGTCGGCATTTTAACTGTGAGCCGGCATTTTTACCATAGGTCGGTATTTTTGCATTGAAAAGATTACTCTTCCGTAAAAGCGTCTTTTCCAAGCCCGCATACAGGGCAAACCCAGTCTTCGGGGACGTCTTCCCACTTAGTTCCGGGAGCGACGCCGCTATCCGGATCGCCGAGAGTTTCGTCGTAAACGTATCCGCAAGGACAAACGTATTTCATATCGCGTTCTCCTTATTTTCCGAAATATCTGTCAAGTAAGCCCTTGAACGCTCTGCCGTGGCGCGCTTCGTCGCGAGCCATTTCGTGAACCGTGTCGTGAATGGCGTCAAGATTCAAAGCCTTCGCCTTTTTAGCGAGTTCGGTTTTGCCTGCGGTTGCGCCGTTTTCGGCTTCGACTCTCATTTCGAGATTCTTCTTCGTGGAGTCGGTTACGACTTCGCCGAGCATTTCCGCAAACTTAGCCGCGTGTTCCGCTTCTTCGTAAGCCGCTTTTTCCCAGTACAGACCGATTTCGGGATATCCCTCGCGGAACGCCACTCTCGACATGGCGAGATACATTCCTACTTCGGAACATTCTCCGTTGAAGTTTGCTCTCAAACCTTCGACGATTTCTTCGGGTACGCCTTTCGCGATGCCGACGACGTGTTCGGCAGCCCAGGTCATTCCCTCTTCCTTAACCTCGACGAATTTGTCGCCTTTAGCATGGCAGACGGGACATTCGGAAGGACAAACCTCCGATTCTACGATCTGACCGCAAACTGTGCATCTCCACTTTTTCATAATGTTTTACCTCTCTTGATTTTATTTTGCGCCGAATTCTTCGGCTAATTTTTTGATTTCTTCTTTATTCTGCTCGCTCACCGCCGACAAAATCTTCACCGACGATTCCGCGAACGTCATATTTTTGCATACGGAAAGCATTTCCGTCATTTTGCGTTTTGCGACGGGCGCCCACGAACCGTTCTCGATAAAGCCCACCGTTCTGTTCTGATAGTTGTGTTCGACGATATCGTTTATGAAATCCCGCATCTGCGGAAAAACGTCGCCGTTATAAGTCGTCGTGGCGAGGACGAGTTTTCCGTATCTGAACGCCTCCGCGACGGCAAGCGAACGATCGGTTCTCGCAAGATCGTACAGCGCAACGAATTCGCCTTTCGCGCGAAGTTCTTCCGCGAGAAGCCCGACGGCGACCTTGGTGTGACCGTAAACCGAAGTATACGCAATCATCGTTCCGTCGGTTTCAGCCGCGTAGGACGACCATATATTATATAATGTAATATAATACGCAAGGTTTCCGGAAAGGATTTCGCCGTGCAACGGGCAGATTTTTTCAATATTCAACCCCGCCGCTTTTTTGAGCGCGTTCTGAACCTGAACGCCGTATTTGCCGACGATTCCGATATAATATCTTCTTGCTTCGTCCGCCCACGGGCTTTCCGAATTCAGATCCCCGAATCTGCCGAACGCGTCCGCGGAAAAGAGAATTTTCTCCTCCGGGCAATAAGCGAACATAACTTCCGGCCAGTGAACCATCGGCGCGAAAACGAATTTAAGCGTTATTCCGCCGAGGTCGAGCGAATCGCCGTCCTTAACTTCAAGCCTGTCCGACGCGAAAGTTTTTCCGAAAAAATTCTCCGCCATGGCGAACGTTTTCGAGTTGGAAACGACGATCGCCCCGGGATATTTCTTTATAAAATCCGCCACGCTTGCCGAATGATCGGGCTCCATGTGCAGAATCACGAGATAATCGGGTGATTTTCCGTTCAACTCGTTTTCAACGTTTTTCAGCCATTCGCCCGAAAATTTTTCGTCAACGCCGTCGGTTACGGCAATTTTTTCGCCCGAAACGACATATGAATTATATGAGATTCCTTCGGGGATTTTATACTGCCCCTCGAAAAGATCGGTTTCTCTGTCGTTTACTCCGACGTATTTAACTTTATCGCAAATAAACATTTTCTGTATTCTCTCCGCGCGTAACCGACGTAATCGGGCAGAAATTCCCGGCTCGTCGATTACGGATTAATTATAAATCACCCGCGGCGTTTCGTCAAGACTTTTTTCGTTTTCGGGCTTTAATTTTACCAAATTTTCACCTTAATGATATTTTGTATCAATAATAAAAACGGCTGAATTATGCTCGATTAAACCTTAGAACGCCGATTAATCGACTTATAGCCCACCTTTTGGCATAACGCAAAACATAAACCCCCAAAAAGTCTAAAACAGCGATTTCGGCGCATACTTATGCCAGCCGAGAATAAAACGAACCTTGCCAAAACGCCGCAATTTCCGTGCTTTTTGTCAAATTCTCGCTTGAAGTTTGACGTATAAGCCGCGAGCGTAACGATGTATTAGTCAAAAATTCGCCGTCAGACCACGGTTCGTTTTATTCTCGGCTGGCATTCGGGTGTTAAATACAATGGTGAAAAATAAGTAAAAAAACTTTATTTTTAATTATATATTTGTTTTTACGCGGATCATATGATATTATAATTGTAGTTTTCGGCGGTTCGGCGCGATTAATCAAGCTAGCCGACCGTGAAACCTGCAAAAGAAACCAGAATCGGAACACTCGAAAAAAAGGAGATTGTTCCCGACATTTCAGGAGGTTAAATGAAAAAATCAGCAAGAACGGCGATAATCGTTATCGTTATAATCGCCGTCACATTCGGGCTTCTTGCCCTCGGCGGAGTTTTTTTAAGAAGAACTGAAGAATTAGACACTTCAGTATTTTTTAAAGAAGCCGGAATTGAGTACCTGCACAAAGACGGTTCAGCCTTAACGGAAGATGAAATTTTATATCTTTATAAAACCGGGGATACTGACGAAAAAGGAGTTATAAGGGTATTCAACCCCAAAAAATGTAATTTTAAAAAAATCGTTTACTCAACATATAATATTACTGGGTATACCAACGACGGTAAAACTTACACCACAAGTCTTTTCCCCGTTGAAAGATTCACCGAGGAAAAATCCTTACTTGAAGTAAGCGGTATTACAATAGACTGTATTGATCCCAACGCGGGATCGTTCTGGTCGAGCCTTATCATGCCCGCCCTTATGCTTTGCGTGGGGCTTCTCGCGATTATGTTTCTTATGCGTTCGGTCAACGGCGCGAACAAAGGCGCGATGGATTTCGGCAAAACAAAAGCCCGCGTAAACCAGAACGTTAAGGTTAGATTTGCCGACGTCGCCGGCGCGGAAGAAGAAAAGGAAGAGTTGCAGGAAATAGTAGAATTCCTGAAAAACCCCAAAAAGTTCGCTCTTCTCGGCGCGAGAATTCCTAAGGGTGTGCTTCTCGTCGGCCCTCCGGGAACAGGTAAAACGCTGTTCGCAAAGGCGGTTGCGGGAGAGGCTAACGTTCCGTTCTTTTCAATAAGCGGTTCGGACTTCGTTGAAATGTTCGTCGGCGTGGGCGCAAGCAGGGTGAGAGATCTTTTCGCAATGGCTAAAAAGAGTATGCCGTGCATAGTGTTCATCGACGAAATCGACGCGGTAGGTCGCCAGAGAGGCGCAGGACTCGGCGGAGGCAACGACGAAAGAGAACAAACCCTTAACCAACTTCTCGTTCAGATGGACGGTTTCGAGGCGAACGACGGCATAATCATAATCGCGGCAACGAACCGCGCGGATATTCTCGATCCGGCTCTTATGCGTCCCGGCAGATTCGACCGTCAGATTTACGTCAATATGCCGGACGTGCGCGGAAGAGAGTCTATTCTTAAAGTTCACGCGAGAAACAAACCGCTCGCTCCCGACGTAAACTTCAAAACTTTGGCGAGAATGACCGCAGGCTTCTCGGGCGCGGATATCGCAAACCTTTTAAACGAAGCGGCTATCCTCGCGGCGAGAAAGAGCGAAAAAGCGATAACCAACGTAGACCTTTACGAAGCGATAAACAAAGTTATAATGGGCCCGCAGAAAAAGAGCAGGCTCGTAACCGAAACCGACAAGCGCATAACCGCTTATCACGAGTCCGGCCATGCTATTCTCGCAAGACTTCTTCCCCACTGCGATCCCGTTCAGGAAGTATCGATTATTCCGAGAGGTTCCGCCGGCGGCTACACGTTAACCCGCCCGGATGACGATAACCAGTATTTAAGCAAAGCGAAACTCCTTGACGACATCGTTATGACTTACGGCGGAAGAGTTGCGGAAGAACTTATCATCAAAGACATTTCTTCGGGCGCTTCGAGCGACATCAAAGTCGCGACCGAACGCGCGAGAAAAATGGTTACCGAATGGGGTATGAGCGACAGAGTGGGCCCCGTGAACTACGGCGACAACGAACAGGTGTTCATCGGCAGAGATTACGAAACGAGAGCCGGTTACAGCGACCAGACCGCCGCTACGATCGATGAAGAAATTCAACGCATCATAAAAGAAGCGCATCAGAAAGCCATCGACCTTCTGATTGCAAACAAGAACCTTCTCGACAACATGGCTCGACTTTTGATAGAAAGAGAAACCATTTATCAGGACGAAGTTGACCTCATCATGGAGGGCAAGGACGTTAAGGAGATTATGGCGTATATGGATCAACGCGACAAAGAACGCGCGGAAAACCCGTTCAAACGCGCCGAGGAATTCGCCAACGCAAAGGCGAAAGAATCCATAAAGCCCGCCGCTTCCGCTGCTCCCGCTGCTCCCACTGCTCCCGCTACTCCCGCGGCTCCCGACGTTCCCACTGCTCCCGACGCAACTTCTGCCGGCAACGAAACAACCGGCGACGCTCCGGCAATGCCTACGGTCGGCGACAAGGAAGACAGAGGCGACAAACAGGAATAAATCGGTCTATAGGGCGATTAATCGCTCGTTGACTATTTAATTAAACAATATTTCGGGGGCGGCAAGCCCCCGAATTCGTAGCCACAGGTGATTGCGTTAGAACCCGCCAAAACGCCGCAATTTCCGCGCTTTTTGTCAAATTCTCGCTTGAAGTACGTATAGTACGTCTGCGTTCGCCTTTACCAAAAATCATCGTAAATATCGGCGTTTTGGTTGTCGACAAGTCTTGCCTTGCGTTTTTAGGCTAAGACAAGGCGCGTGAGCGCGTTAATACTGTACGTATAACACGCGAACGCAACAACGTATTAGTCAAAAACACAAGGCAAGACCGAATTCGAACGCAATCGCCTGTGGCTAACCGGCGTATTCCGGACTTACAGCAGGCAAACTCCGGATTTTCAATATCGATACAAGAAATATGAAAACAGACGATAAACAGATAGGTCTTTTCGACGAAGCCGACAGAAAACTCGCCGAAAGATTCAGAACCGAAAAACCGAACCCGATCGACACCGCGAAGGATATGAAAAAAGCGATGGACGAATTCGGGCTTACGCAGGAAGAGTTTGCGGCGAGAATCGGGAAAAGCCGTTCAGCCGTGGCTAACACGTTGCGACTTTTAACTCTTTCGCCGGAAATAATCAGGCTTGTTTCGCAAAACCGCCTGTCCGCAGGACATGCGCGCGCGCTCGTCACGCTCTCCCAAAGAGAACAGGAAGCAGTCGCGATGCAGGTCGTAAGGAAGCATCTCAGCGTGCGCGAAACGGAAAAACTTGTCAAAAACAAGGGCTCGTCTGCCGCTTCGTCGAGGCAAAGCCCCGAACTGCGCGATCTCATAAGAAGAATGCAACGCGATTTCGGCACGAAAGTCACCTTAACCGGCACTGACGACAAAGGTAAAATCACCATCGAATACTACTCGCGCGACGACCTTGAAAGATTCTGCGAAATCGTGAACAAAATCGAGGGATATCCCGATTTTTAATCTTGAAAACAAATTTATAGGAATCCCGATTTTTTATCTTGCTATAACCTTTTACACATAAGAGAAATGCTGAAATTTGAAAATTATACACCCGAAAATCTTAAAAAATACGCTCCCTACATAAAAAACTGCCCCTATAACGTCAACGACGTGAGCGTGGGAAGTTTTTTCATGTGGAACGGGGGCGTAAACCTGAAATTCGCCGCACATAACGGCGCGTTTATCTCCGTTCAGGACATCTGCGGCGAACCGTCGTTTTCTTACCCGTTCGGCGGCAATAACGGCAACGGCAGTAATACCGGTAACAACGGCAACGGCGGCGACGAAAGCGAGGCTTTAAATGAAATCGTCGATTACGTAAAGGTGAACGACCTGCCGCTGAAGTTTTACGGAGTTACCGAAGAAACACTCGAAAAAATCAGGAAAAATCCGCTTTTTTCAAACATAATGTTCAACTACGAGCGGAAATGGAGCGATTACGTTTACTCCGCCGAAGAAATTTCAACCTTTAAAGGCAAGAAATTCAGCGGGCAACGCAACCACATCAACAAATTCAAGACTTTGTACGGCGAACCGGATTTCCGCCCGATGAAGCCCGAATTTCTGCCGCAGATAAACGAAATGCTCGACCTTTACGCAAAAGAACATCCGTCCGACGCCTATGAGGAAAACGAGGAATTTATCCACACCAAGGAACTGCTCGCCGAGTTTTTCGATTTCGATCTCGTCGGCGGCGCGCTTTTCGTCGGCGACAAACCGGTTTCGGTTACGATAGGCGAGATTCAGGATAAAAACCTGATAATCCACGTTGAAAAAGCCTTGAAAAGTTACGTCGGCGCATATCCGACCACTTTTAACAGGTTCGTGAATTATTGCCTGAGCCTTAACCCCGAACTTGAAACCGTGAACCGCGAAGACGATGCCGACGACGCGGGTTTAAGGACTTCCAAACAGCAATACAACCCGATAAAACTTGTGAACAAATATCTCGTCAAGGTTAATTCTCCCCTGCAAAATCTCGCCGCAACGCCCGTTCTTACCGACGGAAACGTCGTTTTGAGCGAGATAACGGAAAAAGATAAGGCCGATTACCGGGCGATCTGCACCGACAAAGAAAACAACGCGCTTTGGGGTTACGACTACGAAACAGACGCCTCGATAACAGGCGAAATAACGGACGACACCTTTTTCGACGTCGTTAATTTCGACCGCTCCATAGGCGAGGGAATAAGTTTTGCGATTCGCGAAAAAACCGTCGATAATCGACTTATAGGCGAGGTTATCGTTTATAATTTTACTTATTCCGGCGCGGCGGAAGCGGGCGTGAGAGTGGCGAAAGGATTTCAGGGCAAGGGCTACGGAAAGGCGGCTTATAAACTCGTTTGCGACTGGGCGGCAAACGTTCTCGGCATTAAACTCAAGGCGAAGTGTTATAAGAAAAACGAAAAATCGAGAAAGACGATCATCGACTGCGGATTTGCAAAAACTTCCGAGGACGAAGAATTTTATTATTTTAAATATAATAAGTAAATATCGGATTCCGATTGAAAAGCCGCCGCGACGAAAAAAAATTTTTTCGTCGCGGCGGCTTTCGCAATATACAATCCGAAAATCAAAGTCCGAGATATTTTTTAATTTTTTCGGCAATCAGCAAATGCCCTTTGTCGTTCGGATGCAATCCGTCCGCGTAAAACTCGTCGACGGTATTTGTTGCGGGCTTCGGAAGCCCGTCGTTATACAAATCAATATAATCTATGCCGAGTTTTTCGCATTTCGCTCTGATTATATCCACGTAGCCCTTAAGATTCAAAGTCGGCTTCGTTCTATGCCCTTCGCCGAACAAATCGTTCTCGTCGAATCTCCTCGTCGGCAAAATAAACACGATTTTGTCCTTGCCGTAAATTTCGCAAAGCCTTTTTATGACTTTGTTCAATCCGCCGTGGAACGTGTAAGGCGAATCGTCGTTTTCACAGCCTATCGGCGCGTCGCCGTGGCCGTAATCGTTCGTTCCGCCGAAAACGAAAACCTTGTCCGCGTCCTTACTCATCACCTCGCAACGCATCTGAAAATCGTAATCGAAAGTTCTGAATTCGGTCGGCGTGGTCTGCCTTGCAATTCTTGTTCCCGAAACCCCGAAATTTTCCGTCATAACGCCCTCGCAAATTTCGGCAACCTTGCAGACGTAGTTGTTTATAGGACAAGACGCGCCTACGCCCTCCGTTATACTATCGCCCAAGAAAATTATTTTCATGTTTTTCTCCTTTGTTTTTATAGTGATTTCATTCGTCGGATTGTTTTTATTATACCGTTTTTCTTTCGTTTTTTCAATCATTTTTATCATTATGCCGGACAAAAATAAAACGAACCCTGCCGGAACGCAATTCATTTGCAATCACTCGTCAGCGGTTGACTTATTTATTTCTTTTCATTATAATATAACCGATATTTTGGACGGTGAAACATTATGAAAGATTCTTTTAACGGAAAAATGAAAGCCGTGACGTTCAGTTTCGACGACGGCGTTACGCAGGATATAAAACTGATCGAAATTTTAAATAAATACGGTTTGAAAGCCACTTTTAACTTAAATTCCGCTCTGCTCGGCACAAACGGAGAACTTAACAGAAACAACCATATCGTCCGCCACGATAAAAACCCCGCCGACAAGGTTGCGGAAGTTTATCGCGGACACGAGGTCGCCGTACACACGCTCATCCACCCGAACCTTACGGAACTTTCCGACGAAGGCGTTATCTGGCAGGTGGAAGAGGACCGCAAACTGCTTGAATCTCTCGTCGGTTACGACGTGAGATGTATGGCTTATCCGTGCGGCGGCGTGAACAACGACGACAGAGTTGCGGGCGTGATTAAAAACAACACCAAAATCAGATTTGCGAGGACGATAACTTCGAGCGACTCGTTCGATATTCCCGATAATCCGCTTCGGTATAACCCGACGGTTTATTATATCGAAAAAGATAAACTTTTCAGCCTCGGCGAAAAATTCCTTAACCTGAAAGCAGATAAGCCGCAGGTGTTATACGTCTGGGGACACTCCTACGAAATGGACGCCGAATATATTTCCTGGCGTGAATTCGAGGAATTCTGCAAGATGATTTCCGGCAAGGACGATATTTTTTACGGCGCGAACGGTCAGATTTTTTAGCCGCAGGCGATTGTGTCAGAATCCGTGGCTAAGTGAATAAACAGGCAAGCGGGCGAGCCTTTCGTTTCGACGAAAGGCTCGCCCGCTTTAACTATACAGATAAATCGGCTTTCGGCTTTGCGTTGCAGACTTTCAGTTTTGCGCCGTCGTTTTCCTGTCCTATAAACGTGGGGATTCCGATATACTCCTTACCGTTTACGAGATATTTTTCGGCGTCGGGAAACGCATTGTTTTCGTCAATCACAAGCAATTCGTCACCCATAAAAACCCTGCCGTATTCGTCGACGACAATATCTTTCGCGTCGGCAACGATATCGTTTACGCTATCGCCGCGCGGAAAAAGTTCGCTTTTGAAAAGTTTCGCGAATTTAAGGCCCTCGCAATATCGCATGGTGCAACAGAACGGCGCTTCGCACATACTCACCGAAAGATACGGTTGAGTTTTCGTGACGCAGGCGTTCGGTCCCGCGCCGCCGTTCGCGCGATGACAAAACGAAAGTCCGTTGAACCAGATTCGCGAAGCGAGAGTTCTGTACTCCCGCTTTTTTGTTATTCCGTAAAGACGAACGGCGAGAACAAAACTGTCAACCACGGCGCACGGCTCGGTCCACGTGTTCTCCCTGCCGAACCAGTTATAATTTTCGTAAGTCAAAGTCATTCCGTGTTTAAGATAAAATTCGTAAACGGAAACGGCTTTTTCGAGATAATCTCTCTCGCCCGTGGCGAGATACATTCCGAGAATTCCTCTCGCTGCGGAAAGCGTCGCGTGAGTCTGGCACCGCATTTTCATTCTGTCAAGCCGCATATACCCGTCTATAAGCCGATTAATCGCGATTTTTACTCTGTCATCGCGAGTTATTTCGTAGTATGCGGAAAGTCCGTCAAGACACATATACGCGCAACCGATGTCGGTGGATAATTTCCAGCCGTCCGTCGTTTCGCCCGAATTGCCGCTCACTCCGCCCTCGTCCGAAGCGTTCCTTTCGAGAGGGTATTTTTCATACAGTCCGATAAGCGGCAGATAGAGATTTTCAACGATCACGCGGGCAAACCCGAGTGATTTTTCCGACTTCGTTTTTTGAGTAACTCGGATATTAAAAAATCGACAGGCGCACTATCTTTTTTGCGGCGATAAGGAGCGCAATGCCCGGGGATTCCGTGTTTAAATTTCGAGTTCGAAAAATCTTGCCTGGCAGGCTTCGGTGAATTGTATTGTTAAAGTGCCGTTCCGGAGCGAATATTTAAGGTTGTTTGCTTTCGGATATGCGCAAATCGCTTTTTTGTATTCTTTTCCGACGTTTATCGAAAATTCGCCCGCTTTGCCGAGATTGTAAACGGATAAATACGCCTTGTTTTCTGTTTTAAAGCCTGCCGCGACGTGTTCGTCGCCAAACGTTGCGAATCCGCAAGGCAAAAACGGGAGCGCGGTTTTCTTGGCGGACGTTAAGGAATCGTAATATTCCACACCCTCTTTTATAAGCGCGCGCTTATCGTCGCTTAACAGGTCGATATGGCTCGCAAGGTGCATTCTGCCGAGGAAAGTGTTTATCATGTTCATTATAACAGTCTCTCGGCCGGTGTTTTCGTTCGCCTTTTCGTAAGTCGCGGGAGTGGTTGCGAATTGATATCCGTCCACGGGATAACTCCACACCGCGCCCTGCTCCGGCAGAACCGCCGCTAAAAAATTCGCGACGATATACGGATATTTTTTATAATCGGTCTGATCGGACGAAGAGACAAGCGAAAAATGCGAAAGAGTCGCGTAGTCCATTCTCATTCCGCCCGAACTGCACGTTTCAAAAATAACGTTCGGGAAGGCTTTGCGTATATTATCCACCCATTTGAAATACGCCGCCGACTGCTTTTCAAGCCCGTCGCCGAAACTTTCGGCCACGCCGTCCGCGCCTGCGCCGATATCCTGATTGTAGTCGACTTTGATATAATCCGCGCCGTATTCTTCAACCATTCTGCGGATAGTTTCAAACATATAATCATACACTTTCGGGTTGGAATAATCGAGAAAATATCTGTTCATAACGCCTATTTTCTTGCCGCGCCGCCTTAAAAAGCAATCGTCGTCGTAAAATTTAAGCATTTCTTCGCATTTCTGCCCTATAATTTCGGGTTCTATCCAAAGTCCCGCCTTCATTCCGAGCGAACGAATAAAATCCGTCGTCGCCCTGATTCCGCGCGGAAATCGGGTTTTGCTCTCCTTCCACTGCCCGACATAAGGATATATTTCGTTCCCGGGTTCTTCGTTGTGCCAGCCGCAATCGATGACGTAGTATTTTACGCCGAGAGCCGCTGCGGATTTTGCATAAACCTTCGTTCTTTCCTCGTCGGGGCTATCCCAGTCAAGGTGCATATACGCGTTGAAAATCGAAGGGAGATTTTCGTCCGCTTTGCTCTTCCCCGCAATCGCTCTTCTGTAAACAGTCATATCATCCAAAGCATCGAAAACCGCCGATGCTTTGGAAATTGCCACGTTAATCGACTTATAGACGGCTTTCGGCTTAAGAGTTCTATACCACGAGCCGTGTTCGGCCGTCGCGCCGCCGAGCCAAAGATAGTAATTTTCTCCGTTGTCGCTAAGTTCGTAGTACCAGGAGTTGTTGCTCTCGATCTGAAACATAAACACGGTTCCGTCTCCGTTTTCGATTATCCCTTGCGGCAAAGTTTCTTTTGTCGACCACGAGCCGACGTTGGCAAAGGATATCTTTTTTTGCGACGCGGGAGCGTTTCCCGTGAAGCCGTAATCGAAAAACGAGCGGCGAGAAGGCTGACATTCAAAGTGATGACTTTGGTTAAAAAGGGTAAAATAGGAGTTTTTCGCGTTTTCAAAAGTTCTCTTTCCGACGTTCGGCAGACAAAAAGCCGAAACGCTTTCCAAAACGATATCTTCGCCCGAAACGTTGGTTACCGCAGTATTCACGCGAAGCGCAGACGTACCCTCATAGGATTTTATCGCGGTCACGACCTCGATCTTGTCGCTTTTCTGAGTGATAAAAAGCGTATCGCCCTTTATTTCGCGCGAAACGTACTTTAAAACCGAACCTTCGGACGACGGCGAGAGTTTAACGCCCATATGCGAGGGCTTATTATCCCCCGCGACATTGATTTCCGCGATGTTGCATCTTTCCGAAAGGTCGGGATAACAATCCGCGCCTGCCATATCTATTTTATCGCCGCGAATGATAAATTCCAGCCATTTAAATTTAAATTTTATTGTGTTTTCAGTTAACCCCATAGTTCTTTTTCCTTAAAGTTTTCCCGTCGAAGACAACGGTTTTAACCTCGTATTTTCCGATTTTCCGTGACGTCAGACCTTTTTACAAACTCTTTTAATTATATAATTTAACGAGATAAACGTCGCCGCCGTCGTAAGTCGAACGGAATTTTATCTGCAGCTCGGCTTTCGCGCCGATCATTTTAAGCGATTTGCAGTATCCCGCGGAATCGCCGCCGACCTGAATTACAGCGTTCCGCATATCTGCAGAGTTTTCAAACAAAATTACAACGAATCGATTGTGAATTATCTGACAAAACTTAAAACAGACGAAGCACTGAAACTCATAGAACTCAACAATCATTCTTTCAGAGAAATATCCGATTCGCTCGGCTTCGACAACGTGGCGTACTTCACGCGTATTTTCAAGCAACAAACGGGCATGACGCCGTCCGCTTACCGTAAATTCGCCGTCTGGGCGCATCTTTTAAACTCGCAATATCTCCCGAAGAACTTAAAATTATAGTGTGTTTTATTCAATCGAAAAGGACTTTGCGGCATAAAAAAAGACGAGCCTCTCGCTCGTCTTTTTCGTGGTGCTGCTGGCCGGATTTGAACCGGCACGGTATCACTACCGAGGGATTTTAAGTCCCTTGCGTCTGCCTGTTTCGCCACAGCAGCATAGCGTTATTTATTATATCATCATTCGCCCTTGTTGTCAACAAAAAATAATTCGTTGAAAAACATTCTTTTCCGACGCAAACTCGGCAACCCGACAATGCCCGGAAAATATTGGCGATAAAGGTCAAAAGTTGCGTTTTATCAACTTATAGCCGCGCTTTTATAAAATCACCGCGCCGCCGCTTTGATAAGCGGCGGCGCGCGAAAAATTATTTCGTTCCGAAAATACGGTCGCCCGCATCGCCGAGCCCCGGAAGAATATATCCGTTCTCGTTAAGACATCTGTCCATCGTGGAAACGTAAATTTCAACGTCGGGATGTTCCTTATGAACTTTCTCCACACCCTCGGGAGCGCCGATGATTGCAAGGAACTTGATGTGTTTGCAACCGCGTTTTTTCAAAAGCGCGATCGCGTCGCACGCGCTGCCGCCCGTTGCGAGCATCGGATCTACGAGCATAACGACTTTTTCGTCGATTCCGACGGGAAGTTTGCAGTAATATTCCTGCGGCTCGAGCGTTTCCTCGTTACGATACATACCGATATGTCCGACCTTTGCGGCGGGAAACAGCGACAAAATTCCGTCGACCATGCCGAGTCCTGCCCTTAAAATGGGAACTACGGCTATGGAATTTTCCTTTACGACGGTTTGTTCGACCGTTTCGAGCGGGGTTTCCACAACGATTTTCTGCGTGGGAACTTCCTTGAACGCCTCGAACGCCATAAGCGTGGCGATTTCGCCGATAACCTCTCTGAACTGCTTTGTGGAAGTGTTTTTATCTCTGATTATCGCGACTTTGTGGCGAATGAGCGGATGATCGAGAATATGCACGTTTGGATAATTATTCATTGTTTTATCTCCTTTTGTTTGATTTTGTCCGCATTTTTTGTTAAAATAAACGCGGAGGATATTCTTATGAAAAAAATACTCGTGAGCGCGTGCCTGTTCGGCAATAACTGCCGTTATAAAGGCGACAATTGTTTAAACGAGAAGTTGCTTGCCCTCGGCAAGGATAACGTTCTCATCCCCGTCTGCCCCGAACAACTCGGGGGGCTTTCCACGCCTCGCCGCCCTGCCGAACGCGTCGGCGATAAAGTCATATCCGATAAAGGCGTCGACGTTACCGGGGAATACACCCGCGGCGCGGAACTTGCCGTTATGATAGCCAAAGCGAATAACGTGGATTACTGCGTGCTTAAAGCCAACAGCCCGTCCTGCGGAAGGGGCGTTATTTACGACGGAACTTTCACCGGCGGAAAATGCGAGGGGAACGGCGTTACCGCCGAAAAACTCCTCGACGAAGGGTTTATCGTACTCACCGAGAACGATTTGTAAACTAAATCACAAACCGATATATTTAAGCCTCGCGACCGAAAACGATTGCGAGGTTTTTTTGCGTCCGTTATTTCGTGCCGAAGATACGATCGCCGGCGTCGCCGAACGCGGTGACGATGTAACCGTGTTCGTTAAGGGGCGCGTCCGCGTAATGCGCGACGTAAATCTTGACGTCCGGGTGAGCGGTGGCAACTCTTTTGATTCCCTCGGGAGCGGCTATGAGCGAAAGAAGTTTGATTTTCTTATATCCTCTTTCCTTGATAAAGTTAATCGCCGCAGCCGCGCTTCCGCCCGTCGCGAGGGCAGGATCGACGACTATGCAGGTGCCGTCCACGCAGTCTTTGGGAAGTTTGCAATAATATTCGTGCGGTTCGAGGGTTTCCTCGTCGCGATAAAGCCCTATGTGTCCGATTCTCGCCGTCGGGAAAAGGGCGGTTAAACCGTCCACCATGCCGAGTCCCGCTCTTAAAATGGGAACGATGGCGATAGGTTCGGTTATCACCGGCGATTTGAATTTGGACAGCGGAGCCTGAATTTCAATATCCGTGGTGGGAAGATCTCTGAACGCCTCGTAACCCATAAGCATTGCGATTTCGGAAACGATTTCGCGGAATTCTTTGGTGTTTGTCGTCACGTCGCAAAGATGGGTTATCTTATGCGCGATGAGCGGGTGATTCATAAGCGTTACGTTTTTCATATAGTCCTGCATAATAATACCTCTTTAGGGATTCCATTCGTCATAACTAATTAGTGATGACGAATGGAATCCCTAGCATTTTTTTAAGTATACCACTTTAGCCGCGATTTTTCAAGGGTTTAAGCGAAAATTTTTTAAGTCGGATTTTTCGTGTCCGCGGCTGAAAATTCCGGCAAAAACCGCCGCGGACGAAACCTTTTTCGTCCGCGGCGGAAGTTTTTTTATTTTTTAGTCCGTAACTACCGAGTCGGGCTTTTCTTCTTCAACGTCCGCCTCGTTGTCTTTGCCGCTGTGAGTGATATAGTTTACGATTATACCTACAAGCATAGCGAGAGCAAGAGCGGTAAGCTGGAAGAGCGCGCCGCCGGTAAGAGCGTTTTTACCGAAGTCGAGCGTAACTCCGCCGATACCGATAACGAGGATCGCCGCGACGGGGTAAAGATTTCTGTGGTCGCCGAGGTCTACGTCTTTGAGCATCTGAAGTCCGCTTACGGAGATGAAACCGTACATTGCGATGCACGCGCCGCCCATTACGCATTTGGGAATCATGTTGATGATTGCCACGAACGGAGATACGAACGATACGAGCATGCACATTATAGCCGTTGTTAAAATCGTGTAAGTGGAAGCGTTTTTGGAAAGAGCCACGCAGCTTATCGATTCACCGTAAGTGGTGTTGGCGCAGCCGCCGAAGAACGCGCCCACAGCCGAGCCTACGCCGTCGCCGAGAAGCGTGTTGTGAAGTCCGGGGTCGTCGAGAAGTTCTTTTTCAACGATGTTGGAAAGGTTTTCGTGGTCGGAGATATGCTGAGCAAGTTCCACAACCGCGATAGGAACGAAGAGAATGGCAAGGTTTCCGATCGCCGCGCCGTTGAGTTCGGCGGTTTTGCCCTGCTTTATCGCTTCAAGGAAGGTGAATTTGGGATAATCGAAGAAACTCTGGAATCTTAAGGGAGCGAAGCACTCTTTGATGGGAGTGAAGTCAACGATCTGCATTGCTTTGTAATTCGTTGCAAGACCGATGCAGGTAAGAAGGATAGCGAAAACAAGACCGACGCCGATACCTACGATGAACGGGATAAGTCTTATCGCCTTTCCGCCCTTCGTCGAAGCGATGACGATTGCGACGAACGTTACAAGACCTACGAGTATGTACCAAAGACCGTATTCCGATCCGCCGTTATACATCATCCAGCTGCCCGCCGTTCCCGAGAGAGAAAGACCGATGATCGCAAGGATAGGTCCGATGATTACGTGGGGAAGGAGTTTTTTAATCCAGCCCGCGCCGACGAATTTGATAATCAGCGCGATTACCGCATATACAAGTCCTGCGAACGTAACGCCGATTATAAGCCCCCAATAGCCGTAGTTCTGACCTGCCGCCGTGCAAAGCGCGCCGAGGAAGGTGAACGAAGAGCCGAGGAACACGGGGCTTTTAAACCTGGTGAAAAGTAAATAAACGATAGTTCCCGCGCCTGCTCCGAAAAGTGCGGCTGCGGGATCGCATTTAAGCCCTGCGCCGGATACGAGAATGGGAACGAGCAAGGTCGCCGCCATAATCGCGATCATCTGCTGAAACGCAAACACTAAGTTTTTGCCGAACGAAGGTCTGTCTTTGATGCCGTAAACGAGTTTCATAAGTTTCTCCTTTTAAAAGTTTTCTCTTTTTGAAAAATCTCTCGGCTTCGCTATACCTTTGTTCGCCCGCCCGAACGGTTCCGGCGCAAAAAAAACGCCTTACCCGTACGGCAAGGCGTGATAAACGCATAGTAATAAAATCACCGATCTTGCCGATATCTCTGTATCGCCTTTAAAGATTCATCGTACCGATTCTAACACTATAAATTTTGTTTGTCAACTGTTTTTTAAAAAAATTTCAATTAATTTTTTCAGTTCTTGTTCTGCTCTTCAAAGAGTTTGTTATATTCCCCGAAAACGCCGTCGATAACGCGTTCGTCCGTAACCACGTCGAAACGCGAATCTTCTTCGCCCTCGTCCGTAACGGAGAACACGAGCGCTTCGTCCTCGTCCATTCCCTCGAAAAGTTCCACAGGCTGCATAATCACGTACAGATTACCCTCGAATTCCACCGTGGCTATCTGCGTAAAGTCAACCTCTTCGCCGTCGGGCGTGGCGAGAGTTATTATCTCTTCGTCGCCCTCTTCAAATTCTTCTTCGTCTAAAAAATCTTTTTCGTCGTTCATTTTTCGCTCCCGTTTGTCTTATTTTTCCTTTCCGCCGGGCGGAAAAGCGACCTGTATTATATTATTGTTAATTCCTATTGTTAATTCCGCCGATAATCTCGTCCGTAATTTGCCGACGTTTATTTCGGCGTTCCGGCATTACGGCGTTTCCGTATTTCAGCGACGTTCGAGTTTCGTCTGTCCGCCCATAAAGGGAACGAGTACGTCCGGAATACGGATCGAACCGTCGGGAAGCTGCATCTGCTCGATAAGCGCGGGGAAAACTCTGGAAGTTGCCAAGCCCGAGCCGTTGAGAGTGTGAACGAATCTCGTTTTGCCCGTTTCTTTATCTCTGAATCTGGTGTTGTTTCTTCTCGCCTGATAATCGTTGGCGTTGGAAACGGACGAAACTTCTTTGTAGATACCCATCGACGGTATCCATACTTCTATATCGTAAGTTCTCGCCATCGATGCGGAGCAATCGCCCGCCGCGAGTTTGGAAAGCCTGAAATGAAGCCCCAAGCCCTCCATGAGCGCGCATGCCTTGTTTACGAGTTCCTCGAAAGCCTCTCTCGACTTGTCCGGATGAGCGTACTGAACCATTTCCACCTTATTGAACTGGTGACCTCTTATCATTCCGCGCTCTTCCGCTCTGTAAGTGCCGGCTTCTTTACGATAGCAGGGCGTGTAAGCGAAGAACTTCATCGGCAGTTTGTCCTCGTCGATAATTTCGCCCGCATACATGTTGACGAGAGCCGTTTCCGCGGTGGGAAGCATAAATTTAGCCTTTTTCTTCTCGCCGTCCTCGCTGTCAACCCAGTAAACCTCGTCGGCAAACTTGGGGAACTGCCCCGCTCCGAATCCGCAGTTGTAGCCGAGCATATGCGGGGGGAGAATCATTTCGTAGCCGTCTTTGAGGTGCGTTGCGACGAAGTAATTGAGAAGCGCCCATTCGAGCCTTGCGCCGTCGCCGCGATAGATCCAGTAACCGTTGCCGGAAAGTTTAACGCCTCTCTCGTAATCGATTATTCCGAGGTTGGTGCAAAGGTCCACGTGGTTCTGCGGTTTGAAATCGAAAACAGGCTTTTCGCCGAACACTTTTATGACCTTGTTGTTCTCCTTTTCGCCGGGGAGAAGGTCGTCGTCCGGCATGTTGGGAAGTTTCGCGATGAAATCGATTATTTCCTGTTGATAAGCGTTGATTTTCGCGTCGCCCTCGGCGATTTCGTCGCCGATTTTTCTCATGCGGGCGAAAATTTCGTCAACGGGCTTGCCCTCTTTTTTATATTTGGGAATCTCGGCGGAAACCTTGTTTCTCTCGGCTTTTTTCGCCTCGATTTCGCTCATGAGTTTCTTTCTTTCGGCGTCGAGTTTAAGAATTTCGGCAAAATCGACGATGCAGCCTTTTTTGGCGAGTCTTTCTTTAACGAGTTCCGGATTTTCGGTGATAAGTTTTATGTCGAGCATTTTTACTACCTCTTTAAGTACTTTAACCTTTTCTTTTATAACGCCATTATATACTATTTTCTCCGTTAACGCAAGTTTTTATCGGTATGTTCGACTTATTTATTTGTCGGTTGAGAACGCCGCGGTTTCGGAAAAAGCCGAAACCGCGGCGTTAAAATATTGCGCAATTAAAAGTCAGATATCTGCCTATAAGTCGATTATCGGGCTTTTTATGGTTTATTTACCCGCTTTTAAACCAAAACTCTCGCGGAATCGTCAACGACACTCACCGCGGAATCGGCAAAAACTCCGGCGCAAGATTCGTTTCCGATAACCGTTCCCGTATTCTCCCGCGGCGTTAATTCCGGCTTACATTCCGGCTTTATAACCTTTGTTTGCGGTTCTTTCGCGTTGTTTACCGCGTAAGTTTCCGCGACTTTTACGTATTTAACGTACTCGACCTCGTTGAGTTCGGCGCGTTTTTTCATCGTTTCGTAAACGCATTCGCGCAGATATTTCTGGTTTTGTTTCACGGAAAACCCGTCCTGCGGGAAGAAAGGTCCGTCCACGTAAACGGCGACTTTGGGGCGACGCGAAAACCGACGCTTTTTGAAAACACGCGTAAAACAAAAAACAGGTCTGCCGTCTTTCGCCGGGTATTTGAAAGAAACGTCCTTGAACGGGCGAATCCCCGTGTAATACGGCCAGATATGCGCCTCGGGATAAATCATCACAACCTTTCCGCGGTCGGAATAATTTTTCAGCGCCTCGGTGAATCCTTTCATTCCGTGAAGGCTCGTTGCGATCGGGATTCCGCCGAGCATTTCCACCAGCGACGAAACGACGGGGATCGAAACGGCGTCCGGGCTGACGATTATGTTCGCCTTTTTCGGAAACGTAACCCGACCGGGCGTGAACGCGTCCGCCGCGACCATAGTGTGATTACCGTAAATATAATACCCGTTTTTGCGGTATTTTTTAAGAATACGTTTGTTCTTTATCCGCTCGCCGTGAACGATTTTGTTATAAACGGTGACGATCGGAAGAGCAACGATGTAATACAGAATAAAAGCGGCAACTTTCCAAAAAGGATTTTTCTTGATATACTTATGATCTTCCGGGAGTTTTTTGGTCTTTATGTCGTTCCCGGCAAAATCGTCGTTCAGTTCGTCTTTATAACACCTGACTTTTTCCATTTTTCATTTCTATAGCCGATAAGAGCATTCCCTCCATCTTTTTCATGCACTCTTCCTGGTCGAAAGAGTTGATAATCGACTTATAGCGCGATTTGTATTCTTTAATCAATTCGGGATGTCCGCGCCAGAAATCGATTTTGTTTTTTAAATCTTCAACGCTGTTGAGTTTGAAAAGGTTGTTGCCGTCGAGGGCGAAAGCCCTGGTCGCGCTGCGCGGCGAATCGTTTATCACAGGAACAAGCCCGCTGACGATCGCTTCCAGACAGGCAATCGCCTCGATTTCGATACAGGCGGTGTGAACGTAAAGATCCGCGCCGTGAAGAACGGAAAGCAATTCGCTCCTCGAAAAGAACCTGAAGTCCGCATCCACGCCGAGTTTTCCGGCAAGTTTTCTGAGCCTGTTTTCGTATGGTCCGCTGCCGGCGAACACAATCTTCGTGTCGTCTTTATATTTACTTTTCGCCACCGCTTTTATGAGCAGATGCTGCGCTTTTTCTTTGCTGTAACGCCCCGTGCAGATAATCGTGAACTTATCGCTGACGCGTTTCTCTTCGACGTTTTTGAAGAACTGCTCGTTTACGCCGTTCGAGATAACGACGGAGTTGGTTTTATGCGTTTCGCTCTCGAAAACGTCGCGGATAAAAGTCGTCGGGTAATGAATAATGTCGCAATAACGGTAAACGTGTTTATAAAAATTCTTATAAACGAGTTTGTTCGCCATTTTCGCGTTCATCAGAAAGACGTGCGCGGTGACGTTTTCCGCCTGACAATGAAAACTCGCCGTAACGGGTTTGCCGAGTTCCTTCGCTATTTTAACCGCCATTCTCGAAAGGGAAAACGGGATGAGCAGATGCACCACGTCCGATCCCTCGATGGCTTCTCTTACTATTTTTTCGTCCGCTTTCGCTATCGTAACGCCGTTTTTTTCGACGACTTTGTTTAAAAACTTACCGAAGTTGAAAGTAGGCGTGACGTAATAATTCTCCTTGCCGTTTTTGTCCTTATCGCAACACACAACGCGGACTTCGTGTCCGCGGCTCTTAAGATAATCTATAAGATTCGTTGCGGCAAGGGTTGTTCCGTTATTTTTTTCGCCAAGCACGTCGCATACGATACAAGCAACCATATTTTACTCCTTTGTTTTAATTTTTCGGTCGGTTAGGTTTCCCCGGTCGGTTGGGTTTTCCCCGGTCGGGTGAGTTTTCCCCCGGTCGGTTGGGTTTTTCCCCATCGGTTGGGTTTCCCCGGTCGGTCGGGTTGATTTTCGGTCGGGTTAAGGATTTTTCGCCTCGTTTTCTGCCCGTTGCCGACGATGTTTTCCTGCTCCTTACAAAAACAGTATAGGACGCGCCGCGGTTTTTCACAAGTTTTTCCGCCGACCTTTTTCGGCGAACGCGTATACTTATCGGATACACCGTTCTCTCAAACGAAGAACGGTGTTTTTTGCCACTCTCTTGTTCGGAGAACTGTAGAATTAATCGCTTTAACCGTTTCGTTTTCACCGACGCTTCACAACCGAAATTAAAAAACCGCCGCGCCGCCGTTATTTTCCCGTTAATTAATGTTGTTTTTATTGCTTTTGTGTGGTTTTGTTATCAGATTGATAAATCTTTCGCTTTAACCCTTAAACGCTAAAAATTAAAGGATTTATCGCCGTTTTTGATTGTTTTTGGCGTAAAACACGCAAGTTTTATGCGTAAAAGGCAACGCGCAAAGCAAAAATTCTTTTCAAAAAAACAACAAAAAACAAAAAAACCATTGACAAGGGGCGAGTTATATATTATAATGTAACCAAAGGCGAATTATATATTATTAACGTAATATACAATTGCGGGCGTATAGCCGCGGAAAGGCGATCGCCTACGGGAGAATTTCTATGTCGGAATTTTACACGAAAAAAATCGATAAATCACCGAGAATCGACAAACTCAAAAAAGACCTTTTTCTTCTTCCCCCGCAGATAGAAGCGGACAGAGCGGTTTATCTCACCGAGTCGTATAAAGCGACGGAAGGCGAACCGATAACAATGAGAAGAGCGAAGGCTTTTGCTTATATTCTCGACAACATCCCCATCATAATCAGGGACGACGAACTCATCGTGGGATCGGCGACGATCCGCCCGAGAAGTTGTCAGGTTTTCCCCGAATTTTCTTTCGAATGGCTCGAAGCGGAATTCGACACGGTTGCCGAACGCTCCGCGGACCCTTTCTACATTTCGGAAGAAACAAAGAAAACTCTTCACGAAGTTTATAAATACTGGAAAGGCAAAACTTCGAGCGACCTTGCCACGTCTTATATGTCGCCCGAAACGCTCACGGCGATGAAGCACAACATGTTCACCCCGGGCAACTATTTCTATAACGGCATAGGTCACGTCACGGTGGACTACGGCAAAGTTATTACTTACGGATACTCCGAATACATAAAGGAAATCGAGGAAGAACTCGCCGGAATGAGAGTTTCGGACGCAAACTACTGCAAAAAACACGCTCTTTTAGAAGCGATGCTCATCTCCCTCCGCGCGGTTATCCGCTACGCGAAAAGATATTCCCGCCTTGCGAAAGAAATGGCGGAAAAAGAGCAGAACGGAACGAGAAAAGCGGAACTCCTTAAAATTTCCGAAAACTGCGACAGAGTTCCCGAGTCCGGCGCGAGAAACTTCTACGAAGCGTGCCAGAGTTTCTGGTTTATTCAGATGCTTATTCAGGTGGAATCGAGCGGACACTCCATTTCTCCGGGAAGATTCGACCAATATATGTACCCGTTCTACAAGAAATCGCTCGACGCGGGCATGACGAGAGAGCAGGCGCAGGAATATATCGACTGCATCTGGGTTAAACTCAACGATCTCAACAAGTGCCGCGACGCCGTTTCCGCGGAGGGCTTCGCGGGTTACAGCCTTTTCCAGAACCTTATCGCCGGCGGACAGAACGTTCACGGCGAGGATGCGACGAACGATCTTTCGTTTATGACGATCACCGCGACGGAACACGTTTTCCTGCCACAACCTTCCTTCTCCGTGAGAGTGTGGAACGGTTCGCCGCACGCGTTTTTGGTCAGAGCGGCGGAACTTACCCGCACGGGAATAGGTTTCCCCGCGTATTATAACGACGAAGTAATCATTCCCGCGCTTATGTCGAGAGGGCTTACGCTCGAGGACGCGAGAGATTACAACATAATCGGCTGCGTGGAGCCGCAGAAAGCGGGCAAAACCGACGGCTGGCACGACGCGGCGTTCTATAACATGTGTCGTCCGCTCGAAATGGTTTTCAAAAACGGTTACGAGGACGGCGAAAAAGTGGGCGTTCAAACAGGCGACGTTGCGGAAATGACGAGTTTCGACGAAGTTTTCGCGGCGTATAAGGCTCAGTCGGACTACATGGTCGCGCTTCTCGTCAACGCGGACAACGCAATCGACGTCGCTCACGCGGAAAGATGTCCGCTTCCCTTCCTTTCGTGCATGATAGAGGACTGCGTGAAGAGGGGCAAAACGGTTCAGGAAGGCGGCGCGGTTTATAACTTCACCGGTCCGCAGGGCTTCGGCATAGCGAATATGACGGACGCGCTCTGGGTTATCAAAAAACTTGTTTTCGAAGAGGGCAAATACTCCCTTTCGTTTATAAAAGACGCGCTCGAACACAACTACGGCAAGGATATGGATAACGCCGCAGCGGAAAAACTCACCGTTTCGGTGTGCAGACAACTCGCCGCGAATGGTAAAAAACTTTCCGAGGCGGACGTTGCGACGGTTTACGAAACGGTTAAGAAAAACACCTGCTCCGAGGCCGACAAAGCCGCTTACGACAAACTTCTGAAAGATATCGCGGATCTCCCAAAATACGGCAACGACGTTAAAGAAGTTGACGAATTCGCGAGAGAAATCGCTTACGTTTACACCAAGGAGATTGAAAAATACTCAAATCCGCGCGGCGGAAGATATCAGGCGGGACTTTATCCCGTTTCGGCAAACGTTCCGCTCGGCGCGCAGACGGGCGCAACCCCGGACGGCAGACTTGCCTACACCCCCATTGCGGACGGCGTTTCGCCTGCCGCGGGCAGAGATAGTCACGGTCCGACCGCGGCTTGCAACTCCGTTTCCACGCTCGACCATTTCATCGCCTCGAACGGAACGCTTTACAATATGAAATTCCACCCGACCGCGCTCGCGGGCGTTAACGGACTTGAGAATTTCGTTGCGCTCGTTCAGGGATATTTCGACAGAAAGGGCAGCCATATGCAGTTCAACGTCGTCAGCCGCGAGACTTTACGCGATGCGCAGAAACACCCCGAAAATTACAGCGGACTTGTCGTCAGAGTCGCGGGATATTCCGCTCTCTTCACCACGCTTTCCCGCTCATTGCAGGAAGATATCATCAACCGTACCGAGCAGGGAGGCTTCTGATGGAAGATCTCGACGTAAAGGGAAGAATATTCGACATTCAGCGTTATTCCATTCACGACGGCGGAGGAATAAGGACGATCGTCTTTTTAAAAGGTTGTCCGCTCCGTTGCAAATGGTGCTGTAACCCCGAAGGTCAGCATTATAACGTTGAAAAAATGACGCTCGGCGGCAAGGAAAAAATCGTCGGGCAGGACGTCACCGTCGGCGAAATAATCGATATCGTCGAAAGGGACAGAATATATTACAGACGTTCGGGCGGGGGGCTTACGCTCTCCGGCGGAGAATCGCTCACCCAACCCGATTTTGCCGTCGCTCTTCTTAAAACAGCCAAAGAAAGGGGAATAAATACGGCTATGGAATCGACCGGATTCGCCGACTTTTCGGTAATATCGCGCTATCTGCCTTATCTCGACCTGTATCTTATGGACATAAAGCATATGAACAGCGCGAAGCATAAGGAATTCACTTCTCAGCCGAACGAACTTATCTTGGAAAACGCAAAGAAAATCACGGACGCAGGCGCGCGGCTCATCGTGAGAACGCCCGTTATCCCCACCTTCAACGCAACGAAAGAAGAAATCGGCGAGATAGCGAAGTTTGCGAGTTCGCTCAAAGGCGTAACGCAGATGCACATTCTGCCGTACCACAGGATAGGTACGGATAAATATAAAGGCTTGAACAGAGATTATTCCTTAACGGGAATAGAGCCGCCGTCCAAAGAACTGATGAACGAACTTCTCGAAGTCGTCAATTCCTACGGGCTTAAAGGTCAGATAGGCGGCTGATGGGCGGCAGATAGTCGGCTGAGGGGCGGCAGACAGTCGGCTGATTTTAAGTAACAACCGGCAAACAGTTAATCGGCAAATCAACAAAACGACGTTTTAAGGATTTTATGGAAGAAAAACACTTCGGCAAGGGTAACGACGGAAAGTCCACCCTTTCGTCACAATTTAAAATTTCAAAATCCGATCCGAGATTTTCGGCAATCGGAACTTTGGACGAACTCGCCGCCGAAGTATATCTTTGCCTTGCCGCGAACTCGGATATGAGTTACGGCGCGGGTTTTAACGTTGATTGCGATGCGGCTTCCGACGGCGATTTCGAAGCCGCAATGAGAGAAATTCTTGGAGCAATCGGGAAAATTTCCGACGGAATGGCTTACCCGAGAGATTCGCGTTACGCCGTAACCGAAAACGAATTATCACGCGTTAACGAACTTATAGCCGCGCTTTCGCGGTTCGATGAGCAATCCGCAAAGCCTGCGAACGAACTTGCTTCGAGGCTCAACCTCGCGAGGACGATCGCAAGAAGAGCCGAGCGCGAAGTCGTTGCGGCGGACCTTAAATTCGGCTCGCCCAAAAACGCGGCGGCTTATCTCAACGGGCTTTCCGCTTTTTTCGCCGCGCAGGTCAAACGCGCCAACGCGATCTCAAAAGGCAGAGCGAGCGGCGTGACGAACGCGGCAAGAGCGACGAACGCGGAAACACCGATAAAACAACCGATGGACAACGCGATCGACGAAGATAAAATCGTTACAAGCGTGGTGAACAGAGTTATGGATAAATTCGGCATGACCATAGGGCTTGACGAAGCCAAAATTTTAACCGATATAATCGAAAAAGAAGCGACAAGACGCGGCAAAAAAACAGTCGTTGCGGTCTGCAACGAACAGGGCAACCCGATTTCCGTTCACGTTATGGACGGGGCGTTTCTCGTCAGTTTCGACGTCGCCGTGAAAAAGGCTTACACCGCCGCGGCTTTAAAAATGAGTACCACGGAATTATCCGCGCTCGTTAAACCCGGCGAAACTTTTTACGGGCTTCAGAACGACGAAAAACTGATGATAATCGGCGGAGGCGTCCCCATAATCAGAAACGGCAAAGTCGTCGGCGGACTCGGCGTCAGCGGCGGAACGGGCGACGAGGACCATTCTCTTTGCGAGTACGCGCTCGCGGAATACGCCCGTCTTTCAAAGTAACGCAACCCGACAAAATTATAAAACAACGGCGATAATCGACTTATAGCCGCGCTTATCGCATTTAATAATCTGAAACGGGAAAAACAGACAACCTTTGATATCATGCGCCGCCTGCGGCTGAAAATCTTCAGCCGCAGGCGGCGTTTCCGTTTTATTATCCGTTTTATTATATATTTGTATATAAAAAATCACTTAATGCTCAAAAATCAACCATTGACACGGGGCAGTCGTTATGTTATAATTTGCTTAACAAAAGGCGATTGCCGGATATCGCCGGGCGGTTGCCGGATATCGCAATATTATCCGCGCCGAACAAACAAAATCAAAAAAAAGGAGAACAAGTATGAAAAAACTTACTGCGCTTTTTGTTTCGTTGGTTATGCTGTTGTCGCTTGTTACCCTCGCTTCGTGCGGAGGCGCATCGACTGCCTGCAACCACGAACATACTGAAGAAATCGTCACGAGCGCGACCTGCACGACAGACGGTTCGACGATAGTAAAATGCAAAGACTGCGGAAAAGTCGTAAGCAAAACAACGACGCCGAAACTCGGACACGAATACGTCGCGGGATTCTGCGTTCATCAGGGTTGCAAAGACCCGATCGACCGCGACAACGACAGATTTTACGCTAATCTGCTTTGCTCCGTTGCGGATACCGCAAAACACGTTTTCGAGAACTCCGGCGCGATAACTCTCACGAGCGGCGAAAACGTTTACGAATACGATACCGTAAAAATTCTCGGCGGCAAAGCGAAGGGCGAAACCGCGGACGGCAAAGAAACCGACGGCGACAGAATATTCTCGTTCGAGGCGAGAGGTTCGGCGAACGTCGATCTGCGCCTCGTTTACGATTCCGAAAATCTTAAAATCTCCGGACTTGAAAACGACGAAGAAACCCTTTTCGTCAGAGCGAACGCAAAAGCCGTGAAGAGCGTTCTGGATTTTTATAAGGACGACATCATCGGCGCGATAGGCGGTTCTGCCGGCGGTTCGGGCGGTTCGGGCAGCGGCTCGACGGGCGGAATGGACGTAAAAACGTATCTCGAAACCATTTACGACGCGATAAAAACCAAGGACGGAACGGATTCCACCGTCAAGAGCATCAACACCGGAATACATAACATAATAGCCTCCGTTTCGGCGATAACGGAAACGGAAACCGGCTACGAAATCACGCCCGACAAGGCTAAAATCAAAGAGTTCAACCACAGCGTGGACGTTCAGACGCTTGAAAACTTTGTCAACAATATGTTCGGCGACAAAACGTTCACCAACCTTTCCACGGTCATAAAACTCGCCGTCAATTCCGATCCGAACCTTACGGACGAAGAGAAAACGACGAAGTACAACGATATTTTAAACGATTGCAAAACGCTTTCGATTTACGATATAATCGAAAAGAACTACAAGAAAAGCAACCCGAACGAGGAAATCGATATTGAAAAGACGATTAACGAATTCGTGGACAACACCGACGGTCTTTCGATAAAATTCTTCACCGACAAAAAAGGCAATCTGCTTTCGGGCGAAATCGTCGCGGATAATTTCGAACTCTTCGGAGATATAACCATTCCGATCACGATCGGCGGCGTAACGAGCAATATCGTCATCAACGGTTACACTTTAAGCGGCAGTTTCAACGTTTCCTTCCTTAAAGAAAAAATCGAAGGCGACGAATACAAACCTTTCGCGGAACTTAAACCCATAGCCGACACGACGCTCGGAGCGGGAACTCACAAAGGTTACCCCGTTGCAGGCAACTGCGTGGATTTCACGTTCAAAACGGACGCGAAAGGCAATATCGTAAGCGCGACTTCGCTTTTCAGACTCAACGAAAATCCCGACACCGGCGAAGCGGAATATTACAAAGTCGTATGCTCCGACCCCATCGCCGTGATAAGAAAAGTCGAGAACGGAAAAACCACTTACACGCTCAACAACTTCATCACTGCGGATAAATTCACCGTCAACCTCAACACGAAGGTTTACAAGACCGATAAGGACGGCAACAACGCGGTTGAAATAACCGATCAGACGATAATCGATCAGATTGCTTCGTCCGTAAGCCGGATCGAATTTTCGCTCGTCGCTCCCGCCGGATAACGTTCGCGTGACAACCGTTACGCTCGTTTTTTGACACAAAAAAAATATGCCGCCGCGTTTCCTCGGAAACGCGGCGGCTTTCTTTCTCTCCCGGTATTAAATTAATCTTCGCTGCCGCCCGAAAGCGCGCCTTTAAGAATAAACCTTACGATTGCGACGGCAATAAGCCCCACGCCGGCGTAAAACCCGAACACCCCGCCCGACGCAAACGACAGATTCAGAGTGTTTCCTATCGATTCGATAACGGATAAATCGGTAAAGAGTTTCTGCGTGATGAAGTTGCTCGTGGTGAAGATTCTGAACATAACCGTCGGGATAACCACAAGGTTCAGTCCCGGCATCCAGCCGAACATATAAGCGAGTTTCATCTTGGTTTTCATTCTGCCCGTGAGCGAGTTTACGATGAGTTTCAGAATCAGATAAGCCCACACCGCCGCAAAAAACACGATAAGCCCGCCGACGACTTTCATTGCGGTAAGCATATAGCCTTTATATTGCTCGGTGATAACTTCGTTGATTTTGTTTTTAAGAAGTGTTCTTATCTGTTCGTAAGCATCCTCCGCGGTTTCGCCGTCGCCCGCGCTTCCGCTCCCGCTTTCCGACGTCGATTCGCCGCCGCTTTCAACACTTTCGGCGTTTTCGCTGTTTTCCGCCCCGGCTTCCGCCGTATCGGAAGTTTTCGGCAACCGCGGGTAAACCGTTCCCGAGGCAGCAACGGTAAAGGAGTAATCCCCGACGAAAAACGGTTTTTCTTCGGCGGAGCCGCTGTTTTGATTTTCGTTGCCGGGTTTGTTTTCATTTCCGTCGCCGTTGCCGTTGTTTCCGTCGCCGTTGCCGTTACCGTTGCCGTTATTGCCGGAATTCAGCGCGCCCGAAAGCATGTTTATAATGATTTTATCCACGGCGTCGTTGATATTGATGACGTCGTTTTTTCTGGCTTCGATCATCTCGTCGGTGACTTTCGACGAATCGAAACCTTCCATGTTCTCCTCTCCTTCGCCGAGAATCACAAGATAAACGAGCATCTGCGTTACGTTATCTTCGAGGCCGCCCCACTGAGTGTCGATCGCAGCGAAAACTTCGGGATTTTTCTGCCCGTATTCGCTTTCTTCGAGTTTTTTGAAAATATCTTTAACGGTGTCCGTAACTTTCGTCGCCGCTTCCGAAACGGTTTTGTCGGTGGTGAGAGCGTTGTGTACCTCGTTTACTTTTTCGTCCACGTATTCGTCCGTAACTCCCGCTTCTGCGAGAACCTGCTTGCTATCCTTGCCCTCGAAAATCTCGTCGAACCCGGGGTTGTTTTTTCTGAGATTGTCAAATTCGGTGTAAACAAGGGTTTTCGTCGTTCCCTTGGTTATGCTCGCCTTAACTTTGTTTATCTCTTCTTTCATCTCGTCGTTCATGATGCTGTCGACGATTCCGTTTAACAATTTGTCCACGGGGCTGTTGTCTTTTGCAAAAAACGCCTTAAAAAACACGTCGTTGGAAAGACAGAACTTAAACGAGAGTTTAACTTTCTCCTTAGCCATTTCTTCGAATATCGCCCTGATCATCGCCTTGCCGTCGTCCGCGTCTGACGAAGTGTCGCCGGAGCCTCCGCCCGTTCCGTCGGGCGCGCCGCTGCCGGCATTATCGCCCGCGCCGACTTCCGTTTCTGAAACGGGAGTAACGCTCGCGCCGTCGGTCGAATTATTTTCTCCGTCGGTTTTGCCGTTTCCGTCGTCTTTGCCGAAAATCAGATCGACAACCGTCTGATTTATGGTTACGGTCGCTTTTGTTTCTATCAGCGGACCGGAAATAATCCCCGCGATCGCGATAACGCACAGCGCCGCCGAAACGACGTTTAAAATCAGCATCGCGAATTTATACGCGCCTTTCATTTTTCTCTCCTTTATGCCAGCCAAGAATGTAACTCATTATACCTTTTTTCATTATAAATGTCAATTTCAATTTATGAAAAAACCGAAACAGACGTTCGCCGAGCCCGAAGAACCGTCCGCTCCGACCGAAAATCACGCGAAACGACGCCGAAAACAACCTCGTTTCACTTTTACGTCGTTTTGCCTTGACTTTGTTCTTAAAAAGATATAAAATAAATACGTTTGTCGAAAAACGTCGAACCGACGGCTTGCCTAAAAGTCCGACCGTGTTCAATAATAAAACGGTTTTTCGGCGGAGGATATTATGGAAAACACCAGCAATCAGGAAAAAACCTCTTTCTTTGACAGAAAGTTCGGTTTTACCGCAAAGGGCAGTTCTCTCAAAACGGAGATCGTCGCCGGTATCACAACGTTCCTCGCGATGGCGTATATTCTTATCGTCAACGCGGGTATGTTCAATGATTTATCGAACGTTTCCTTCGATGCTATTTACGTAACCACGGCAATCTCGGCGATCGTCGGAACCGTTCTTATCGGTCTTTTAGCCAACCTGCCTCTCGCGCAGGCTCCGGGAATGGGTTTGAACGCGTTTTTCGTTTACACCGTTTGTTTCGCTCTCGGTTTCTCTTACGCGAACGCGCTCGTCTTCGTTCTTCTCGACGGTATCATTTTTATTCTTCTCACCGTCACCGGACTTCGTAAAATAATTTTCGAGGCGATTCCCCACGCCGTAAAAGCGGCTATTCCCGCAGGTATCGGTTTGTTCATCGCGTTCCTCGGCTTGCAGGATTCCGGGCTCGTCATTCCGAGCGAATCGACGGGCGTAACCCTCGCTTCGTTCAATCTTTTAAGCGGCTCGTGGGAGAAAGTTATGCCGCTCATCGTTGCCGTTATCTCCATTCTTCTTATCGCGGTTCTTTCCGTCAAGAAAGTTAAAGGATCGATTCTTTGGGGAATTCTCGGCGGCGCGGCTTTATATTATCTCTTAGGTCTTACCGTTCCCGGTTTTTACCAGAATTTCGGCGAAAAGATGTCGCTTAACCCCATCGAACCTTTCAAGGCGTTCGGCAAAGAAGCGTTCGGCAAAGTTTTCACCGAAGGTTTCGATTTCACGGCTTATCTCGCCGTCGAAGGTCATTCCGTAGGCGGACTCGTAATCGCGTTCATAACCACTTCGCTTGCTTTCTGCATGGTAGATATGTTCGACACGATGGGTACGTTATACGGCGCTTGCCGCAGCGGTAATCTTCTCGTGGACAACGGCAAAGGCGAACTCGAAGTTCCGAACATGGAAAGAGCAATGCTTGCGGACGCGATCGCGACCTGCACCGGCGCGGTTTTAGGCACTTCCACCGTAACCACGTTCGTGGAATCTTCCTCGGGCGTCGCCGCGGGCGGCAGAACGGGATTCTCCTCGCTCGTCACGGCGGGTATGTTCCTCGTCGCGCTGTTCCTTGCTCCCGTAGCGAAACTTATCCCTGCGGTTGCTTACGGCGCCGCGCTCGTTTACGTGGGAATTCTCATGATCGGTTGCGTTAAGGATATCGAATGGTCGGACGTTTCCGTTGCCGTTCCCGCATTCCTCACGATGGCTATAATGCCGTTCACTTACAACATTTCTTACGGTATCGCGTTCGGTCTTATCTCTTACGTGGTTATCAGACTTTTCAGCGGAAAGGTTAAGGAAATCAAAATCGGAACGTGGGTTATAACCCTTCTCTTCCTTGCGATGTTCTTCCTTACTCACTGATTCGGGTTAACGGGCGACAAAAACTTAATTAAAACGCAACCGCGCGGCTATAAGTCGATTAATCGACTTATAGCCGCGCATATTTTTATTCTTTGCCGGGTTCGGCTTTTTAAAATCTTATCGTCACTTCGCCGTAAAAAAGCCTTTCGCCGCCCTTTAAAACAAGGCTGCCGTCGGCGGCGATATCTTCCGCAACGGCTTTTCTCGATTCGCCGTTTTTGATTACGGTTATCTCTTTGCCTAAAACGATATTCCGCGAGCGGTATTCGTCCACGGAGTAGTCGGCGTAAAGGTTTTCGATAAGCCGCTTATAAAACTCGTCGATATCGACTTCGCCGACGACGCTTTTCAAGTTTATAGCGATATCGGCAAGGTCTTTGGGAATATCGTTGTTCACGTTCACGCCGATTCCCGTTATCGATTTTTTAACGTTTTCGCCCTCGAAGGAGTTTTTGATGAGAATACCGCAGATTTTTTTGCCGTTTAAAAACACGTCGTTAGGCCATTTCACGCCGGCGGAAACGCCGTATAATTCAAGGGTTTTAACCACCGCCATGCATGAGGCTATCATAAGCGAAAAGGAGTTTTCCGCCTTGCAGGGGTAATAACGGACGAGCGAGAGATAAACCCCGCCGCGAGGCGAGGAAAAACTTCTGCCCTTCGTTCCTTTTCCGCCCGTCTGCTCGCGGGCGATTATCGCCGTATCCTCGCCGAATTCACGCGTTTCGCAATAGTCGTTCGTGGAAGGGAGCGTGTCAAAAATCGTTGTCTTCATTTTCTATAATACCGTCCGTCGCTCTTTTCGCCGTTTCGTAATCAAAACCTTTCGAGAGCAGATATCTGTAACATTTAACCGCGTTTGCGCGGGTTTTCTCCTTGGAACGGAGATATTTTTCGGCAACGCGCGCGGCGGATTCCGTTTCGTCGCCGACGTTTTCCATCGCTTCCGACATATCTTCTTCCGAAACCCCTTTGCGTTTCAGTTCCGAATAAATCAGCCTTTTGCCCTTATATTTCGATGTCTGTCTGAAGTATTCATTTGCGTAATTCTGGTCGTTTACGAACTTATAGGCGGACATTTTATCGAGAACAACCTCTATTGTTTTTTCCGTATAGCCTTTTCGGGCAAGATAATCGGCAACCTGTTTTTTCGTCTTTTGCGAGCGGGAAATAAAACCGAGCGCCTTGTCGAGAGCGCGCAGACTTTCAGATTCCGCCTGAATTTCATCCAGCCGCCCGGGCGAAATTTCATCGCCGATTTTCAATCTGTGGCGCATAACCGTTTCAAGTTCCAGCCCGCAATAAAAAGCGTTGTCGAGATAAATATTGCACCGCGTCGGCGTTTTTACTTGCGGTTTTACGTCGGTAATCTTCTTCATAATTCGTCCTCTGTCGTTCTGATCAGCCACTCGAAAAATCATAAATCGTCGTCGTAAACGATATATTCTTCGTCCGCAGAATTAATTTCGGTTATTTCCGCTTTGCCGTTCGTAAGGTCGGTAACTTTTGCGGCAAAATCCGCGTTGTCGTAAGGCACGGCGATTTTAACCGTAACGCTGTCCGAAAAGTCGGTTGAAACGACCGATTTTTTTATTTTGTCGGCGAATTTCAGAAAGGGTTGATAGCAATCGTAAGGCATTTTAACGCCGTAAACGCGGGAAAGAACGTTTTCCGCCGTTCCTGCTTTTTCGATAACGTCGCGCGCGCCTTGCGAATACGCTCTCACAAGCCCGCCCGCGCCGAGTTTGATTCCGCCGAAATAACGAGTCACTACGACTATCGTATCGAAAAGTTTTTTGTTTTTTATTACTTCGAGAATGGGTTGCCCCGCCGTGCCTTGCGGTTCGCCGTCATCCGAAAAGCGGGCGATTTTTCCGCGCTCGGTTATATACGCGTAACAATTATGCGTGGCAAACGGATGAGCCTTTCTCTTTTCCTCGAGAAAAGCCCGGGCATCATCCTCGGTTTCGCATTTTTTAACGTACGAAATAAATCTCGACCGCTCGATAACCGTTTCGTTTTCCGTTTCTTTTTTTACGCAAAAATAGCCGTTAACAGACATATAGCCCCTCTTTTTGATATTGATATGTAACGGGATACAAAAATATTTTTACCGGTATAACAAAAATCCGCCGCGAATACAAATTATTCGCGGCGGACCGATATCTCGTTATTATTCTTTATCTCCGTCTTTCAGACTGTTGCCGAGGAACGTTCCGAAACCGCTCGTCTTAGGTCTGGGCTGACGGGGAGCGGAATCTCTTCTTCCGCCGAAACCGCGATCTCCGCGTCCGTATTTTCCGCCGCGGTCGTTTCTGTCGCCTCTGCCGCCCTTGCGATAACCGCCGAAACGGTCGTTTCTGTCGTTTCTTCCGTTTCTTTCATAGCCGTTTCTGTTATCTTTTCCGTTGAATTTTCTCTCGCTGATGCCCTTATCGTCGGGATCGGTGAGATTGTTTGGGATAATAGAAACGTATCTGTTAGGCTCTTTACCCTCGGAAAGGGTTTTAACGTCCTCGCTTGCGGCAAGAGCAGAGTGAAGAATTCTTCTCTCGTAAGGATTCATCGGTTCGAGATTGATCTTTCTGCCCATTCTCACAGCCTTTGCTTCGAGTTTGTGAGCGAGAGAAACAAGCGTGTCCTCTCTCTTCGTTCTGTAATTTTCGCAGTCGACGACAACTCTTCTGTAATCTTCTCTTCCGGTGTTGGCAACAGCCCCGGCAAGGTTCTGCAACGCGTCCAGAACTTCGCCTCTGTAACCGATTATCGCCGAGGAATTATCGGTGATTATATCGATAACGACTTTCTCGTCCTCTTCGGTGAGATTGCTCTTCGCGTTCACGTTCATAAGGTCCAGAAGTCCGTTAAGGAACTCGACGGCTCTTTCTCCGTCGGTTTTTTTCTCGGTTATTTCGACTTTCGCTTTTTTCGCGGCGATCCCCAAAAATCCCTTCGTGGGTTCTTCGATAACTTTAATTTCCGCCTTGTCCTCTTCGAGATTCATCTCTTTTAAACCGTTTTCAATCGCTTCCTGAACGGTTTTGCCTGTAAATTCCATTGTTATACTCCTTATTTTCGGGGAACTCTTATCTCATTTTCCCGTATTTGTGATTTTCCAATTTTTCCTGTTCGGCTTTCTCTATTTTCTTTTTGAACGATTTTTCGACGATAAGGTTAATCAGCAACGTCGATCCCGTTGAAAGAAGGGAGTTCGTTACCATATAAATCGAGAACGCGGCAGAATAAATGAACGAGAATATACCGAACATAATCGGCATCATCCAGGTCATCATTTTCTGCGTGGAAGCGGCTGTGGAATTATCGCCGTCCACGGAGGAAAGTTGCATCTGCGTTTTCTGAGTTTTGTTCATTATTATCGTCGAACCCGCCATCGAAAGAATGGAAAGAGCGACGAGAATGAACCAGCCGTTACCGTTTTTAAAGCCTTTTTCTTTATATCTGCCGAGGTTGTAAGTAAGTTCTTCGTAATCGGTTTCGCTTATCGTTACGTTTATTTTCTTAGAAAGTTCGTCGTTGCTCGCGGGGAGAGCGGTCGTCCAGGAACAGTCTGCCGCCCAGATGTTTTTAACCCACGGGAATATTACCGAACGCGCGTTGTTTCCGTCGCCTTCATACCATTCCGCAGCGGCTTTTCTCGCGCCTTCTCTCACTTCTTCGATTTCCTTGCTCTCGATAATTTTAAACAGTTCTTCGGTGAGTTTCGCTTCCGCTTTGGCTTCGAACGACGCTTTTTCCGTTGCGAAATCGGCGTTTTCGATAATAGCGGCGTAATCCGTTTCGTCCTTATCTTCCGGTTTTTCCTTATCTTTCAGAACACGGTATTTCGCGGCGAGGTCGGGGCAGGTTTCCCAGAACAGAGTTTCGTCCATTATATAGTAAACTCCCTCTTTTTCGGAAATCGCTCCCGCGGTTATAAGAGCGTCTTTAAGCCCTGCGGCTTCCGCTCTTTTTATAAGTCCGCTCTGAACTTCGTTGTCGATTATCTTTTTAAATTCAAAATAATCGGGATTGAAAGTTCCGTCCGCGCGGATGATTTTCTCGATATCTTTTCCGTAAACGGCTATAAGTTCTGCCGCTTTGGTTCTGTCCGCGGCGTAATCGTCGCCGACGACCACGAAACAGCCGGAAATACCTTTCTTGGCGAAGATATTGCCGTAATCGAGATAATAAGCAACGTGAACGTTGCCTTTATCGTCCGTAGTTTCGACCTTTTTGACGGAAGAATTTTCTTCCGCGGCAACTTTTTCTATCGACTGGTTGTAAGCGACTCTCATTCCGTCGAAAATATCTCTTTCGCTGACCTGAGAATAAGAGTTGAACGCGCCGATGACGATAAAGAAAAACACGAGCGTTATGATAGTGGGCAGACAGGCGGAAAACGCGGAATAGCCGTTCTTTTTATAAAGAGCCATCATTTTTTGCTGATAGAGGTCTTTATTTTTGGCGTATTGCTTCTGCAATTTTTCAAGGTCTTCCTTCATGGCTTCCATTTTGAGGGCGTTTTTCTTCATCGAAACACGCGACCAGACGTCGGGAGCCAGAGTTATGAGTTTTAAAATGATCGTAAACAGAATAATACCTAAACCGACGTCCTTCGCAAAACCGATGATCGCGGCTATTATTTTACAGATCCACTCGTATCTGACCGAAATATTCGCTATTTCGCCGATTGACGGAACTATGCTCGTCACGGCGGTCAGTAAATTCGTTAAAAACATTCGACTCCTTGCGATTTAAAAAGACAGAAAGCCCGGAAAAGAACTTTCTTCTTAAATTCGCAGCTTTTACTTTTTTTTTATTTATCCGCCGGCGATTGAAAAATTCGCCTGCGGTTAAAATTTCAGTAAAGCCATTTTATTTTATTTCTGTTGTCCGGAACAGGGTCGAATCCTCCCTTATTGAAGGAATTACACCTTAAAATTCTCCATATCGTAAGGAAAAATCCGACGATAAAGTTATGTTTTTCAAACGCCTCGATCGCGTAAATACTGCACGTCGGAGTGAAAATACAGCCCGAATTCAATCCGGGCGAAACGTATTTTTTATAAAACATGAGAATTCTGATAACTATCCTGTTGATAATTCTCATTTAAAGGTTTTCCTTTTTTTTAAGATAATTCATTTCCGAAACAAACTTCTCGTAAAGATATTCGTCCCTCACTTTGGGCATTATAACTATGCGGTAATTTTTCTTTAAATCCTTAAACGCCTCTCTCGCGCTTGCGCGGAGTAATCTCTTGATTCTGTTTCTCTTGACCGCGTTGCCGTGCTTTTTACTCACGGAATATCCTATTTTGAAGTCCTCAGACGGAAAATACAGCATTGTAAGAGATCTCGAATATACCTTTTTCCCTTTTGAAAAAAGTTTATCGAAATCGCTTTTTCTCTTCAATCTGTATATCAAGCCCTTTTATCAGTAAGAGAGTTTCTTACGTCCTTTGTTTCTTCTTCTTTTAAGTACGTTTCTTCCGGACTTGGTAGCCATTCTTTTTCTGAATCCGTGAACCTTATTTCTCGTTCTCTTTTTGGGTTGGTAAGTTCTTTTCATGATTTTGCTCCTTTATTCAGCATTTGTTTGTCTTTTTTTAATACCTTAAACTTCGCGTTTTAAGACATATGCTTAAGCATTATATATGTTTTTATTTTTTTTGTCAATTAATTGAGTATTTAAATTTAAGAATTTATTCTTATCGGCAGAATAAGATACAGATATTCTTCTCCGGAGTAAGGTCTGATTATGCAAGGCGAAATGGAACTGTTCATATTTATGTTGACAAATTCGTCGCCCGCGGCTCTGAGCGCGTCGCAGATATATCTGGAATTAAACGCAATGCTTAAATCTTTTCCGTCGAGATTGACGATTACGTTTTCGTTTACGTTTCCGCTCTCGGAGTTGGAAAGAATATTAATGTTATTGTCCTTTATGTCGAGTTTTATAAGGTTTTTATTTTCCTTAGCCACAACGGACGCTCTTTCGAGGGAATTTAAGAACGCAAGCCTGTTCACTCTCACCGTCGTTAAAAACTCGGACGGGATGATCTGTTCGTAATTGATGAATTCACCCTCTAAAAGTCTGGTTATGAAAACCGTTCCGTCCACTTCTATCATAAGGCTCTTTTCTTCGGAAACGAAGGTTATTTCTTCTTCGTCCTTATCGAGAAGTCTCGAAATTTCGGAAACGGCTCTCGCGGGAACGACGAGTTTGAAATCGGACGAAGAATTTATAATCTTTTTCTTCGCCACGGCAAGCCTGAAACCGTCGAGCGCGACGCAGGTTAAAACGTTGTTTTTAACCGAGAACAACTCGCCTTTTAAAATAGGTCTGCTTTCGTCCGTGGAGCAGGAAAAAACGGTTTTGTTTATTATATCCTTAAAATCTTTCTGAAGAATGGAGAAAGCCTTTTCGCGGAGATCTTTCTTTATGTTCGGAAATTCGTCGGCGTTGAGTGTGGAAAGATAAACCTCGGAAGAACCGTAGATTATTTTAAGTTTACGGTCGTCGCCGATCATAAGTTCCACCTGATCTTCGCCCTCGAGTTTTTTGGTGAATTCGGCGAAGAGTTTTCCCGGGATAACCGAAACTCCTTCTTCTATTGTATCCGATCTGATGGTTTTTTCGATCGCTATTTCCATATCCGTAGCCGCTAAGGTAAGTTCGTCGCCTTTGACGGTCATTTTGATTCCTTCCAGAACGGGATTAGTCGTTTTTACGCTGATTGCCTTAGATACCTTCATTACGGCGCTTGCAAGATCGCTTCCGTTTACCAAAACTTTCATAGAGAATTTCCTTTAGTGTATTTTTCTTATTTTCTGTATTTCGTTCCAGCCGGCTTTCCGGTGTGTTTCGTTGATTGATTTAATTGTTTTTCTTTTTAGTTTAACAGTATTAATAATAAGGCGCGGTGACTTTGTGGACAACAGAATTTTTATTTTCAAAAATCCTTATAACAAGCGGAATTTTGAAAATTATCTTCGGTTGAAAAAGCCGTGGATAACCCTTTTTCTTATGTTGATGAAAAGTTGAAACCGTTATTTTTTGTGGGTAACTTTTTTTAGTAATCCGAAAAATTGCCGCCGGCGGAAACTCCGTTACTTAATATTAAACTGTATCTATTATATATAATAAACGAAAAAAAATCAACCGATTAGAGAACCATTTGACAGGAAAAATTTTTTATTTAAGGTATGCGTCTGGTGAAAGTATAATTATCGACAAAAAGTCGGTTTATATGTGGATAACTTATCGAGTTTACGAACAATATCGGGATTTAAGGCGGATAAAGGTGGATAAATGCAGATAAAACGAAAAATTTCCGACGTTTAAGTTGACAACTATGTTGAATGATTGTAAAATGCGGTTATGAATAAGATTAAAGAAGCGGAAATAAATTTAACCGCAAAGCAGGAAGAAAAACTTGAAAGATTCTGCAAAATTCTCAAAGAATATAACGAAAAATTCAATCTTACGTCCATAACCGACGACGAAGGAATTTACGAAAAACATTTTGCGGACAGTTTAAAAGGAGAAGAATTTTTCCCTTTAAACGCGAACGTTATAGAGATAGGTTCGGGGGGAGGGTTTCCGTCCGTGCCGCTGAAAATAGCGAGAGAAGACCTTTCTTTCACTCTTTTGGAAGCCACCGAGAAAAAATGCGGATATCTGCGAACCGTCGGCGAAGAGTTGAGTTTTGAGAATTTCAAAGTCGTTTGCGGCAGAGCCGAAGAGTTCGGTAAAAAGACGGAATACAGAGAGAAGTTCGACGTTGCCACCGCGAGAGCCGTCGCAAGGCTTAACGTTCTTTGCGAATATTGTATGCCGTTCGTAAAAAAGGGCGGCTGTTTCGTCGCTTATAAAGGCGACGCGGAAGAGGAAATAAAAGAAGCGGAAAAAGCGGTGGAAATTCTCGGCGGAAAAATAATCGAAGTCAAAGATTTTATTCTGTCCGAAAAATCGGGAAGAAGAAACGTGATCGTGATAAAAAAAGAACGCGAAACTCCCGCGGAATATCCTCGGCTGAACGGAGCGATAAAAAAGAAACCGCTGTGAAAAACCGCCGGAAAAAGAAACTTTTTAAAACCGATAAATAACAAAACCGCCCGATAATCGACTTATAGGACGGTTTTTTAATGTTATTTTATTTAATGTCGGGTGTAATTTTTTTAATAATAGATAATTTTCAAACCTTTCTTTCCGGCTTTTTTTATGGTGTAATAAGTTCCGCCTTCCCTTCTTCCGTCGTGATAAGCAAGCAGAAGGGAAGAGTTATCCACAAGATAATCGTCGCGGATGAGCATACAGTTTTTAAAATAAGGTTTCTTCTCTTCGGCGATATAATCCGCGTTCGATAAACAGTCCGAATACAAATTTTTCTCTTCTTCGGAGTAGTTCGAAGTCTGATCCGAACAGGGAATAACCGCGCAGATTTTAATTTTTTTCCCCTCGTTTTTAAGTTCCGTCAGAACCGAAAAACATTCGAGGTCGAAGCCCTTAGCCATTCCGACGAGAAAAATTTCGTAGCCGTTTTCCGCAATCTGCCCGAGATAAATTTTCAGTTTTATTCTGTCGAAGTCTTTCGGGAGAATTCTGTGTCCCGTCACGGCGCACGTTTTGTTTATCGAAAACGGCGGAAGATTGCTTACTATCACGTTGCGTTCCTTTTATAAGTCGGAAAGATTTTATTATCCAAAAAGTTTTTTATTGTTTTATTATCTGGAGAGTTCTTTTATCGCTCTTTTGTAAATTTTAAACTGAAGTTTAAGGTTTTCGAGAGAAACGAACTCGTTCGGCTGGTGAATTCTGCAGTCCTCGTCCGTTTCGGGGCCGAACGCCGCGCCGAATTTCAACGCTCTCGCGTAAGTTCCTCCGCCGATTGCTATCGGTTTTTCTTTTTTACCTGTTTCTTCGTTGTAGATTTTCAGAAGAGTTCTGACCAAAAAACCCTCTTTGTCGTTAAACAAAGGTTTCTGGTGAGAGAGAATTTCCACCGGCGCGATGAGTTTAAGAGCCTCGACGAGTTGTTCGCCGTTTAAAAGAGAGGGATAACGGAAGTCAACCGAAACTTTTATTTCGTCGCCGTCAAGACTTATAATATCCGGACTCATCGTAAGATTGCCCGTTTCGTCTTTGAGTTGTTTAAGTCCCATTTTATCTTCAAAGAGATATTCTCTTATTTTCCCGTCGATAACTCCCGCGCCCTCGAGATATTTAACCATTTTTAATATGGCGTTTACGCCTTTTTCGGGCGTTGAGCCGTGAGCGGAAACACCTCTCGTAACGAGTTTTCCGTTCTCTTCCGTAACTTCGTATTGACTCATCAAATCGGGGTTTAAAGGTGCTATAGCCTCACATTTATCGCAAACAACGTTGATTCTTTCGCCGCCGCAGAGTTCTTTCAATTCGCCGGAAAGAGATTTAAAAGTGAACTTCGCGTGCAAAATTCCCTTCTCGGCGTAGATAACGGGAAAGTCCCCGTCGGGCGAAAAACCGTAATCGGGAAAGCGGGAAACTTTTTCGAAATGATCGATGCATTTCCAGCCCGTTTCCTCGTTGCAGCCGAGAATCAGCCTGATTTTTTTATTCGGAACGTAACCTTCGTCTTTGAGTTCTTTCATACAGTAAAGGCAGACCATAGCGGGGCCTTTGTCGTCGGTCGTTCCTCTGCCGTAAATTTTTCCGTCGGCTTCGGTGGCTTCGAACGGAGGATATTTCCAGGCGGTAAGATCGCCTGCCGGAACAACGTCCAGATGAACGAGTATCGCTATTTCGTCTTTTTCCGTTTTACCCTTGCCGAAAACAACTTCGCCGATATAGTTGTCGTAATTGATCGTTTCAAAACCGAACGAGCCGGCAAGATCGAGAAAATATTTCAGCGCGCCGAAAACGCCGTCGCCGAAAGGTTTGTTTTCCGTCGCTTCGCCCTGAACGGACGGGAAAGAAACGAGAGTTTTCAAACTCTCTTTCATTTTTTCAAAATTATCCATAGGGAAATCGCTCCTTATTGTCCTAAGCGGAAATCTAAATTTAAAAATTTTAGAAATTCGCTTGATTTTATTATACACTTTTTTTTATTTATGGTAAAATAAAAACACGAAAGTTTTTTGAAATAGAAAAGAAATTTTTCGGTCAGGCGGAATTTTATCGGCCGCGATCGCGGATTTAAACGAAAAAAACGAAACGATGACCGGCAAGCAAGGAGAATTATGGAAAAGGTAAGAACGAGATTTGCTCCCAGCCCCACGGGGTTTATGCACCTCGGCGGACTTCGTACCGCGCTTTACGCGTATCTTTACGCAAAACACAACGGCGGCGATTTTATTTTAAGAATAGAAGACACCGACCAGCAGCGTTACGTCGAGGGGGCGGTCGAACTTATTTACAGTTCCCTTAAAGAATCGGGACTTATCTACGACGAAGGTCCCGACGTGGGCGGAAATTACGGTCCGTACGTTCAGAGCGAAAGAAAGGAAATTTATCATAAGTACGCGAAAAAACTCATCGAACTCGGCGGGGCGTACTATTGTTTCTGCTCGAAAGAAAGGCTCGAATCTCTCACCGACGAGAACGGAAACAGAAAATACGACAAACATTGCCTTAAACTTTCCAAGGAAGAAATAGAGAAAAAACTCGCCGCCGGCGAACCGTACGTTATCCGTCAGAACATCCCCACCGAGGGCGTCAGCGAATACGAAGATATGGTTTACGGCACGATAAGAGTCGATTATGCCGACCTCGAAGATAACATTCTGATAAAGAGCGACGGCATGCCGACTTATAACTTCGCGAACGTTATCGACGACCACCTTATGGGGATAACTCACGTTATCAGAGGAACGGAATATCTTTCGTCCACCCCGAAATATAATCTTATGTACGACGCGTTCGGGTGGGAAAGACCGAAATATATTCACCTGCCCACGATAATGAAGGACGCGACGAGAAAACTTTCCAAACGTTACGGCGACGCGAACTTCGACGATTTCGTCAAGAAAGGTTATCTGAAAGAGGCGATTATAAACTACGTAGCCCTTCTTGGCTGGTCGCCCAAGAGCAACGTCGAAAAAATGACGCTCCCCGAAATGGTGGAAATGTTCTCGCTCGACGGGATTTCCAAATCGCCCTCGATTTTCGACGAAATGAAACTCCGTTGGCTCAACGGCGAATACATCCGCGAACTTTCGGAGGACGAATTCTACGCTCACGCTCTTCCTTATCTCGAAAATTCCGCCGTCAACGGAAAATTCGACCTGAAAAAGATAGCGAAACTTCTTCACGGCAGAGTGGAGGTTCTCGGCGATATCCCCGAAAAAATAGACTGGCTCGTTTCTCTTCCCGATTACGATTCCGCCCTTTTCGACAATAAGAAAAACAAAACCGATAAGGAAGTAGCGAAAACTCTCCTGCCCGAGATAAAAGAATGGCTCGAAGAGATAGACGATTTCTCGAACGACGTTCTGTTCTCCGCTCTCAGCGAAAAAGCGAAAGAAAAGGGCGTTAAGAGCGGCTCGGTGTTCTGGGTGATGAGAATCGCTATAACCGGCATGGCGGTAACGCCCGGCGGAGCGACAGAAATTGCCGAACTTCTTGGTAAAGAAGAAACGCTCGCGCGTATTGAAAAATCGATAAAACGCCTTGCTGAATAACGGTAATAAATCTATAATTTAAAAGATATCGGATAACAAACACGCGGCAATAAGTTGATTAAACGAATGTTTTAAAAAATAAAGCGACCTGTTCAAAGGTCGCTTTTTCAGTGTGAGGACAATAAAAATGCGGCGACCGTTTTTAACAAAAAACGGTCGCCGCATGCGCTGCAAAGTCAAATCAGATAAACGTCGCGCTTCTGAGTTCGTAAACAAGGAAGCCCGTGTTGAAAATGGACGGCTGAGCGATCATTACGGGAATGTGACGAGTGGAGTTGGAATCCGTCGCGCCTTCGTAACTCTGAGAATAGAACGCCCTCATAAAAGTCTGCCCCGTCGTACCGGAAGTTGAGAAATCCATGCGGACAACGTTGAACGAATAATCGTGATAAGGCGGCGTGCCGAGCAGAACTTTTTTAAGCGAGCAGGTCGTCAGATAATCGTAAGAAGAGGAGTTTTTTTCTGCGGAAGCCCTGGTGAAAACCGAACCGGTTACGCTGTTAAGTTCGCCGGAGAGCGGCTCGATGGTTTTGAACGAGCAACTCATGTTCGCTTCGTGCTTGAAGTTTCTGAACAAAAGCAGCATAAGTTCCATGTCAATATAAGCGTTTTTATTGTATTTGCTTATCGTAATGTCCTTTTTCGCTCTTTCGCCGAATTGTTCGGGACTTTCGTCGCCTTCGAGAATTTCGATTTTTATCGCGGCGTCCTTTTCGGTGTAATCGATCGTGGAAACGTAGCGCGCGTTTTTAATCGAATAAGTCGAACCCGACGGATAAGGCACGGTGTTGCTCACTTTTTTCACGGACTTGATCGGTCTGAAACTCGTATTGTAACCCTCGAAAGTCGTTTCCGTTTCGGTAACGTCGGTAAAATCGCGGGATATTTCTTCGTTGCCCGAAATTTTATAAGTCCCGTAAACGGTGAGCGTCGTTTTATAAGTGAAAGTGCCGTCATCGTTAGATTTCAGAACGGTTTTGTAAGACGAGGAAACCGCTTTTCCCGTTTCGTCCGTGGCTTCTCTCGTTTTGAATTTGAGAACGGCGTTCGTCTGGGTTTTGTTCCAGAGTTCGTTTTCTTCAACGGAATACACGCCGTATTCGATAATTTCTTCTTTACCCGCAGGCGTTTCGTTGGAAGTGTCCTTATTCCAGTAAGAGCCGTTGAACGCTATCGACGCGGTTTGACCGCACCCCGTAAACGCGAAAACGGCGAGCGCGCACGAAATTGTCGCAATAATTTTCTTTTTCATATTATCTCCGAATCGTTTTATTCTTGGTTGGCATTGATAATTAAATTTATTTTAACATAAACCGCCGAAAAAGAAAACAAAAAAGAAAAGAAAAACAAATTTTCACAATAAAGTTATAGAAAATGGCCGCAGAATGTGGTATAATCCGAATATATACTTCCGCTCAGCCGCAGGATAGCCTGCCGCTAAACGATTTTGCGTCGGCAACGTCGTCAAGCGGAATATCGGGGACAAACGAAAAATGATTTTACACGGAGTCAAAACTTATTACGCCGCGATAGACGCCGCCGCGGATCTGGTTGCGGGGCAAAGCCTTTCGCCGGACGAGCGCACGGTGATTTTTTGCGAGGACAAACTCACGCTTTCGATGGAAAAAGCCATCGTGGAAAGGCTCGGCGGAACGTTCAACGTCGAGGTTTTAACGTTCGGCAGATACATCAAAAAAACGGGAACGGACAACAACGCACTCACAAAAGAAAGCGCGGCTATCGTTGTGAAAAAAATTCTCGGTTCGATGAAAGGCGAACTGAAAACCCTTTCGCGGCTCGCTTCTTCGCCCGCGTTCGCGTTTGAAACGAGCGAACTCATCGCTCAGCTGAAGTCGGCGAAGGTTTCTCCCGACGAACTTCTCCGCGCAAGCGAGAACTGCCCCGAAAACAAAAAAGCGAAAATTTCGGACGTCGCCGCGGTTTTCGGCGCGTATGAGAACTTTTTGAAAGAAAGAGGTTTAACCGACCAGAGCGGAATTTTAGACGCCGCCCCCAAACTCATCGCCGCCGATGAAAAACTGAAAAAATCGCGCGTTATCGTCGCGGGGTATTCTTCGCTTACGCGTCAGATTTGCGACATAATAAAAACACTTGAAAAAACGGCGGTTCGGCTCGACGTTTTCGCCGTCCGCGGAGAGAACGAAAACCTTTACGGAAACGAGGTTTATAACTTCGTGAAGAAACTTCCGTCCGTCGTCATAACGGAAGAAAATCAGGATTTTTCGCCCGAGCAACTCGCCGTTTTAAACGGGCTTTTCGACCATAATCAATTCGCAAAAGCGGGGCTATATAGCGATAAAACGCATATTTTCGAAGCGAGAAACATAAGCGAAGAAATCGAGTTTATAGCAAAAAGAATAACCTATCTCGTCACGTTCAAAGGCTACAGATATTCCGATTTCTGCCTCGCCGCAGGCGATTTGCCGAAGTATTCTCTGCGGATAAAAAAGACGTTCGACGATTATAAAATCCCATACTTTTCGGACGAGAAACACTCTCTTTTTTCTCACCCTCTGGCAAGGCTCACTCTCAGCCTTCTGAAAGCCGCCGCGCGGGGCGGCGACGCGGACGAGATAAGGCGGATAATTCAGAATCCGTTGTTTATTCCCGACAAGGGCGTTGCCGATTCGTTTATCCGCGAAATGACGAAAAAAAGCGTCACGCCGCGGTATTTTCTCGACAGAAATTTCGCGGTTTCGGACGATATGATTATTTCTGCCAAGCGCGACGTTCTCGCGGATTTCATAACGAGATTCAGGCGAACCGACAAAGCGGGCGAGTACGTTAAACTGCTCGGAAGGTTTTACGAAAGGGCGTTCGTAACGGAAAACGCGGACAAAACCAAGGCCGACCTCATCGCGATAAACGCCGGGGAAGAAGCCGAGTTTTTAAGTTCCGCGCTGGAAAAAGTCATCGAAGTGGCGGAAAAAACGGGCGAAGTTCTCGGCGATGACGTAATTTCGATAACGGAATTTTCAAAACTGCTCGAGGCGGGGTACAAGGCGTGCGAAGTGGGGCTTATCCCGCAACTTCTCGATTGCGTTTACGTTGCCGAACTCAAAGATTGCAGATACAAGCAGTTCCGTTGCTTGTTCGCCGCGGGGCTTAACGGCGACGTTCCTTACGTAAAAAGCGACACGGCTCTTCTTCTCGATAGCGACATTTCCGATCTCGAGGGCCTTTCGGTCGCGATAGAGCCGAAAATAACCGTCGTGAACAAACGCGAAAAAGAAGCCGCGGGGCTTGCGTTCGTTTCGTTTAAGGAAGATTTGTTCCTTTCTTACGCCAATCTTTCACCCGACGGAAAACAGAACGTGAAGAGCGAAACGATAGATTATTTTCAGAGTATTTTCTGCGGCAAGGACGGAAAACCGCTCGCGGCATTCAATTCTCTTTCTCTTCTCGCCGCCGCGGAGAGTTCTTCCGGCAAGCGTAAAGACGTCCTGGAACTTCTCGGTTATATACGTCTGCGCCCCGCTTTTTTCTCGCTCGTAAAAGACGCGGACAACTTCAAAAACGGGGCTATAGATTCGTTATCGGCGGCTTCGGCGTTTTTGGGCGCGCTTAAAAACGGGGAAAACGGAGAAGAACTTTCTTACGCCGAAAGACTTCTCGACAAGACGGACGGAAAGATTGTTTTCAGAAAAAACGTTCCCGCGGAGAATTATTTTGCGAAGGGTAACGTTTCGGCGAGCAAGATCGAGTGTTATTATTCCTGCCCGTATAAATGCTTCGTCAAATACGGGCTGGGCGCGGCGGACAAACTCACCGGCGACGTCCGTTCGCTCGATTTCGGTAACGTTCTGCACAACGTCGCCGAAAACTTCGTCCGCAGAATGGAAGAGACTATGACCGACGAAGAAGCGGAACAACTCGCCGAAGAAGTGATAAAAACCGCCCTTTCCGCGCCGGAGATAGCGAAATTTTCCCGCCGCGGCGACTTTGCTTACGCGCTCAGACTCACCGAAAAAGAAGGCAGAAAACTTTGCCGCAACATTTATAACGAGTTTAAAAATTCCGATTTCAGGCCCGTCGGCGAGGAAGTGTGGTTTTCCGATTGGCAACCGTATAAATCCATTCCCCTCAGGACGAAAAACGGGCTTTTTAAACTTTACGGCAAGGCGGACAGGCTGGACAAATACAAAAATTACGTCCGCATTATCGATTATAAAACGGGCAAAGTGGACGAAAAAGTCAAAGACGAAAAGTTTTACACGGGGCAGAATCTGCAACTTTATCTCTATATGAACGCGTTCGTGCGGAACGGCGAAGAGCCTGCGGGGGCTTATTATTACGCGGTTAACGATTCTTTCCGCAAGTCCGGCGAGGACGAAACGCCGATGGCGGGTAAAACCCTTTCTTCCGACGAAATAATCGACGCGACCGACAAAAACGCCCGCGCGAACGGGAAAAGTTCGGTTATAGATTACAAAATAAGCAAAAAGACGGGAAAACCCGGCGGCAGTACTTGCGACGACCACACCTTGCGCGGATATATGAAGTACGCGAAAAAACTCGCCGAAAAAGCCGTTTCGGACATTACCGACGGCGTAATCGTCGCTTCGCCTTACGAAAAATCCTGCGATTATTGCGAATACGGCGCGATCTGCGGTTACGACGAAGAGGCGGGCTATAAGGAAAGAAAAGTATCTTACGTCAACTCAAAAACGATAGTCGAGGCGGCTTACGGCGAAGATTCGGCAACGATGAGCGAAACCGCCGGAACGAAACCCGAAACCGCCGGAACGAAACCCGAAACCGCCGGAACGAAACCCGAAACGGATAAAGGAACGATTAAAACGGATAAAGGAGACGAGAACGATGGCTGATAAATTTACGCCCGAGCAGCGCCGCGCGGTTACGGAAACCGAAGGCAATATGCTTGTTTCCGCGTCTGCGGGGAGCGGAAAAACTTACGTTATGATAGAACGGCTCATCGGCATAGTTCTCGACGGGAAAGCGAAAGTTTCCGAAATTCTTGCCGTAACGTTCACCGAGGCCGCCGCGGCGGAAATGAAGCAGAAACTCGTTTCCGCGCTGAGAAAAAGGCTTATCGACGGCGGGGATAATTCGGCTGTGCGCGCCGCGCTCGACGAAGTACCTTCGGCGAGTATTTCCACTATACATAAATTCTGCGCCGATCTGCTTAGAAGTTATTTTTACGAAATCGGCCTCGATCCCGCTTTTAAAATCGCCGACGAAACCGCCGCGTGCGAAATTCAGAACGCCGCCGCGGACAAGACGTTTTCGGAACTTTACGACGCCGGCGACGAGGACTTTTTGTATCTCGTGCGGATTTTCCGTTCGGGCAGAAGCGACGCGGAACTCAAAAAAGTGATAAAAAAGACGGCGGAATTTGCGTTATCCGAGAAAAACCCCGAGGAATTTCTCGAAAAATGCGGCTCTTCGCCCACGGAAAAGGAGTTTCAAGAAATCGAAAACGAACTCGCCGCAATGCTTAAAGAAAGAGCCGCCGCGCTGTTGCCGTCCTTTGAAAACGCGCGGGAAGTTCTGCGCGCCGCCGGCGTTAAAAAGCCGGACGAATATTTCGACGAGGTTGCGGCAAGGCTCAAAGAAATCGTCGCCGCGCCCGATCTTGTCCGTATATCCGCGGTTTGTTCGTCGGGCGTGAGAAAAGCGCCGTCCGTCCCCGGTGATCTCGAGGACGAAAAAAAGGCTTTCGACGACTTAAAAAAGAAACTCGGCAAACTCTTCGAGGACGGCGAGGCGTTGCTTGACGGTGGCGAAGAGTCTGCAAAAGCGGCTTTTTTATCCACGGAAAGAACGGTTAAAGCCCTTTCGCGGCTCGCGATACTATATAAAAACAAATACGACGAAATGAAGGCGGACGAATCGCTCGTCGATTTTTCCGACCTCGAACATCTCGCTTACAAACTTCTTACCACGAGCGAAAACGCGCTCGCCTCGGTCCGCAATAAGTATAAATACGCTTTTTGCGACGAATATCAGGACGTAAACGCCGTTCAGGAAGCAATACTCAACCTCGTCTCTCCCCACGGTTTGTTCATGGTGGGCGACGTTAAGCAATGTATTTACGCGTTCCGCGGATGCAATCCCGATATTTTCGCCTCGAAGTTTGCGGCGTTCGAAGTTTGCGAAAAGCGCGTCGGAAGCGAGATTGCCGACGGTAAAGCGGACGCCGAATTTTACGATAACGTCGGCAAAGCGGACGCCGAATTTTACGGTAACGTCGGCAAAGCCGTCGCTTTGGCGGAAAATTTCCGCTCCGCCGATGGGGTTTTAAAAGCCGTGAACAACGTTTTTTCCGCAACGATGACCGAAAAATCATCGAGGATAAATTACGCGAAAAACCCGATGAAATCCGGCGGACTTTATCCCGAAAACACGGGTTACGCGGCGATGCACGTCATTGTGGGCGAAAAAGAAAAACGAGAGTCGCCGACGGGCGTTTACGACCTTGTGAAAGACGCGGAAACCGAGGACGAACCCGATAGTTTTTACGAGGGGCTTCTGGTCGGCGAGTTGATCGAAAAGGAACTCGGCGAGCCGATTTTCGACATAAAACTCGGCGATACCCGCCCTGCCGAACCAAAGGATATCGCGGTGCTTCTGAGAAATTCCAAAGGATTCGCGACGGACGTGATAAAAACTCTTTCGCGCCTTAACGTTCCCGTTTCGTCCGCGGCGAAAGATCCCGTTGTTGATTATCCCGAGATTAAACTTCTAATAGATATTTTAAGGCTGATCGATTTTTACGCCGACGATTCGCCGCTTATAGCCGTCATGAAAAGTTCTGTCGGCGGATTCGACGAGGAGGAACTCGCCGCGATAAGGGCGTTCGCTCCGTCGTCGCGATCGCGGTCGTTGCCCGTATCTTCGTCGCTCGTCGCCCCGGAAAACGATGAAGAAAAGCGAAAAACGCCGACGTTCCTCGAGTGCGTCGAATATTACCTCAAAGAGGGAACGGACGAAAAACTGCGGGAAAAAATCGCCCGGTTCGACGAATATTTCAAAAAAATCCGCCTGCTTGCGGAATTCTGCGGCGCGGGCGAAATTCTCGTAAGAATAATAAAGGAATGTTCGCTCGACCTTGAAATTTTAACCGGCAGGCTCGGCGAACTGCGGCTCGAAAGGGTGAGCAGATTCGTCGCGGAAAGCGAAAAGGGCGGGGTTAAACTCACCGTCGGCGAATTTCTGAAGAAAATCGAAAATTCGGGCGACGAAATTTCCGTTGCGGAAGCGGGCGGAAGCAATTCCGTCACCGTTATGAGCATGCATTCGTCCAAAGGGCTGGAATTCCCCGTGGTGATAATCGCCGGGCTGGGCAGACAGTTTAACGCCTCCGACGAGCGCGACGTTCTGCTCCTTTCCAAAACCCGCGGATTCGCGCCGTATTGTTACGACGAACAGGCGATGACGAAAAGCACCACGCTCAAGCGCGAACTCGTCAAAAACGAAACCCGCCGCGCCACCGCCCGCGAAGAACTCAGGCTTTTATACGTGGCGATGACGCGCGCGCAGAGCAAACTTCACCTCGTGACGAGCGCGGAACTCCCTGCCGAAAGAAATGAAACGACCGCCTCTCTCGCGCGGAAATTCACGGACTATTTTTCGCCTTGCGATATGCCCGTCGTAATCCACGACAAAGCGGACATAAAAACCTTCGGTCGGGCGGGCGAAACGAGGAAAATTCTCGTGGGCGAGGCGAGAGAATCGCTTAAGGAAAAAATCTCCGAAAGCGTTTCGTTCCGCTATCCTTTCGAGGCGGACACCGTTCTGCCCGTCAAACGCGCCGTAACGAGTATTTCGGAAGAAATGTCCGAAGCGAAGCCCGTTGTTTTCGGCGTGGACGGCGACGACATTTACGAGGATAATTACGACGATTTTTACGGCGATTTTTACGACGATACCGAATCCGCCGGGGATTCGCTTTCCGGCGACGTTTCGGACGGCAATAAAAAAGGCAAAATCACCCTCGGGAAAGGCAAGGCAAACGAACGCGGAACGGCTTACCATAAATTTCTCGAGAATCTCGATTTTAACGCAAAAAGCGTTGATAACGAACTTATACGGCAACTTTCGCAAGGCGTTCTATTGCCGGAACAGGCGAAACTGCTCGATAAAAACACTCTTCAAAAAATCGTGAACAGCGGAATTTTCGCCCGACTTGACGGCTATAAAATTTATCGCGAACAACCTTTCGTCGCGGGGTTTTCGGCAAAGGATGTCGGCTACGAAAAGGCGGAGGGCGAGATTCTCGTTCAGGGCATAATCGATTTGCTTGCCGTTAAGGGCGACGAGGCAATAATTCTCGATTACAAAGCCACGGGGAAAAGCCGCGAGGAAATGCTCGGAAAATATAAAACGCAACTCGAAATTTATAAAAAAGCCGTGGAAAAGGTTATGAAACTGAAAGTTAAAAAGACGATTTTGTTCAACGTTTTCACCTGCGAAACGGTCGAAGTCGAATAGAAGTCGCCGAACGAAGTCGAATAAAAGTCGCCGAACTTCACGAAAACAGACAAGCCGCCCGCCGAAAATCGGGACAAACCGACAAAAACGATAAGCCGCCCGCCGAAAATCGGAGGCGGACCGACAAAACGACAAGCCGCCCGCCGCGAAATTTTCGCGGCGGGCGGCTCTTTTCTCAAAGAAACAAATTAATAAACGAAATAAATCACTTTGTATTTTCCGTCGTTCACCATTCTGGTCACGGCGCGTTTGAGTTTTCCGCGCGTTTCCTCGGGCATCGCGCCTGTTTTTCTGTTGATTTCATCCAGCATGAGTTCGCCGAGCGGTCTGCCGAAAACCTTCGCTTCCGAAATTTTCCCGTCGCGCGTTTCTTCGGAAATGAAATCGATGAAGTCCTCGCACTGTTTTTTCGTGCCGGAAATCGGGTTGACCGAGGCTTTAACCCCCACTTTCACGACGTGCAGACTCTCGGTTTCGGCGGTCACTCTCACGCCGTAACGATTGCCTTGTCTGACGAGCGTCGGCTCGCCGATCTCCACGTCCTTTCCGGACGGCAGAACGATTCCGTAACCCTTCGCGTCGGCGTCCTCCAGCCCCGAACGGATGCGGTCGTATTCCCACTTTGCCTTTGAAAGATCTCTCACGAAACTCATCAACTTATATTCGCCGTCTATCGTTTCGCCGCACGTTTCGCTTATAACTTCGTAGAACAGATTTTTGTCGGCGTTCACGGTTATCGTAACTTTTCCTTCGCCCGCGTCCGATCTTACGCCTGCGGGGATCAGTTTATCCACGCCGGCGAGCGCGTCCTCGAGCATATAGGCGTCCTTCATTTTTATCATATTCGCCGCGGCTTCCTTAACGGCGGCGATAATCTCGCTCACAACCTTGTTTTCGCTCGGCAGAGCGCAGAGCCAGTCGGGCAGTTCCACGTCCGCCGACCTTATCGGAAATTCGGACAACGCCTTTTCCATAACGGCGGTGAAACCTTCTTCGCCGCAGTTTAAAACGTCGAGCGGAACGACCGAAACGCCGTATTTTTCTTCCAGAGTCTTTTTCAGTTCCGCAGTCGCCTTGCTCGTCGGCGCTTTGCAGTTAAGGCAGATAACGAAGGGTTTGCCTATGTTTTTGAGTTTTGCAACAGTCATTTCTTCCGCTTTTTCGTAGTTTTCGCGCGGGATTTCCGTTATGCTTCCGTCGGTGGTGACGACCACGCCTATCGTGGAATGTTCGGAAATAACTTTGTCCGTGCCGAGTTCCGCCGCTTTTTCAAACGGGAGCGGCTCGCTTTGCCAGGGCGTCTGAACCATTCTCGGTTCGCCGTTTTCTTCGTGACCGATCGCGCCGTCCACCATAAACCCCACGCAGTCGATAAGCCTTGTTTTTGCGGTGGTTTTGCCGAAAGTTACTTTTACGGCTTCGCCGGGAATGAATTTCGGCTCGGTTGTGGTTATTGTTTTGCCCGCGCCGGACTGCGGAAGTTCGTCGGTGGCGATCTTCTTTTTGTTCTTGCCCGTAATATTCGGCGTTATCAGAAGTTCGGCGAAGCGTTTCACGAACGTGGATTTGCCCGCTCTCACCGGTCCCACAACGCCAACGTAAATATCTCCGCCCGTTCTCTTGCTTATATCGCTGTAAATATCGTATTTCTCCATAAAAACTCCTTGCGGCATTTCGCTTACGATATTATTCTATTATCAAAAGTTGCCCGATATGCTTTCGCGGCGTGAAAACTTATCGGGCGGTATGCCAGACAAGAATAAAACGAACCGTGGTCTGGCGGCGAGTTTTTGACTAATACATCGTTACGCTCGCGGCTTATACGTCAAGTATTAACCCGTTCGCGTGCCTTGTCTTAGCCTAAAAACTCGCCGCCAGACTCGCAAGCGACCAAAACGCCGATATTTCCGATGATTTTTGGCAAAGGCGAACGCAGATGTACTTGCCGTACTTCAAGCGAGAATTTGACAAAAAGCGCGGAAATTGCGGCGTTTTGGCAAGGTTCGTTTTATTCTTGGCTGGCATAAAAACCGCTCCCGGAAAATTCCGGAAGCGGCGCGAGCCGAAAAATTATTGAATTTCGACGTTGTGGGTAAGTTCTTTCTTGGGTTCTTCCTTGGGGATTTCGATGGAAAGAATACCGTTTTCATACTTAGCCTTGACGGATTCGTTGGAAACGTCGCCCACGTAATAACTTCTCGAAAGGGAAGAAGAACGTTCTCTTCTGATGTAGTTATGCTTTTTGTCCTCGTCGGTTTCGGTTTTTTCGGCAGTTATCGTAAGGTAGCCGTCCTTAAGCGAAACGTTCACGTCCTTTTTGTCGAACCCGGGGATTTCCACGTCCATTACGTAACCGTTTTCCGTTTCTTTTATGTCCGTTTTCATCGTGTTGAACTTTTCCTCGTAAAACATAGGTTTAAAGAAACTGTTGAATGCGTCGTCAAAAAAGTCCAGATTGTTGTTTTCGTTATTCCTTCTTACTAAATAATTTCTCATAATATTATCTCCTTTGATATGTAATCGATTTTATTTGTTTTCGGGTTTTAGCACTCTTTGCTTTTATCTGTTAGCACTCTAACCTTTCAACTGCTAACAGTATAACACCGTTTCTTCCGTTTGTCAATACTTTTTCTGTTAAGATTTGGTGAAAATTTTGGCGGTGGTATTATATAACGTTTTCAACAAAGTTTCTTTGCCGGCGGAAAAACGGTTGACATGAACGGGTTAAAACATTATTATATAGCCATGAAAGAATCAAACGATAAAAAAGCGTTGTTTTTTGATTTCGACGGAACTTTGTGGTTCGGAAAATACGGCGACAAAACGCTGGAAACGCTTCAAAAACTTCACGAAAAAGGCTATATTCTCGTTTACGCTTCCGGCAGAAGCCGCGGGAACACCGATTTTGAGTTGATAAAGGATTTGCCGTTCGACGCGCTCACTTTCGGCGGATGCGAAGCGGAAATCGACGGGAAGATAATTTATCGCCGCGATTTTTCGAGAGAACAAGTAGATTATTTGCTTAATATGCCCGAAAAATACCTGCGGCGAACGGTTTTCGAGGGTGTGAAAGGCTTTTATAAGTATCGCGGAACGCTCCCGCGCTATCTCGGCGAGGAAAAAGACGATATGGAATTTCTCCGCGACGTTGAAAACTATCCGCTGTCGAAGTTTTCCACGATAAAATTCGATAAAGAGGACGGCGGGTTTTATCCGATAGACCCCGAAGTTATCGAATATCTTAAAAAAGACTTCTTCGTTGTCGATCTCGACCATTATATCGAGTGCATGAACAAAGGTCACGGCAAGGACGTGATGATAAAAAAGGTCTGCGAATATCTCGGAATAAAACGCGAAAACACCTATTGCTTCGGCGACAGCGAGAACGACCTCGCGATGTTTAAGGCTGTGGAGTGCGGCGTGGCGATGGCTCACGCGCCCGACTGCGTTAAAAAACTCGCGAAATACGTCGCTTCTTCCGATCTCGACGGCGTTTACGAGGCGGTTTACGCGCTCGGTTTGTTGTAATGACGGCAATCGTACCCCGCCGAAAGGTAAATAACGCGAAAAAGGTTGCAACTTCGGGCGAATTGTATTATAATGATATACGTATAATAATATACGCATAATAATATTATTATCGTTATTATCTTGTCCGCTCGCCGCGGTTAAAAACTTCGCGGTTCGGAAAGGAAAACAAAATGTTACAGAATTTGCTTAATACGGACGGATTTATCTTCAACGGTAAATTCCATACGAATCATATACAGATAGGCAGTTTCTCGGTGTATTATTACGCTATCTGCATCGTTACGGGGATGATTCTCTGTTGCCTTATCGCCGCGCCCATGTTCAAACGCAAGGGCGAAAATCCCGATCTTATTCTGGATTTAATGATAGCGATAGTTCCGAGTTGTATCGTCGGGGCAAGGCTCTGGTACGTCATTTTCGATATAAAAACGTTCATCAACGCCGAAAATCCTTTCCTTGCGATTATCGATATCCGCAACGGCGGACTTGCGATTTACGGCGGGCTTGCCGCCGGCGCGCTTGCGATATTCGTAGTGTGCAGAATCAAGAAGATATCCGTTTTAAAGGTTTTCGATCTTGCCGCGGTCGTCGTTCCGCTCGGACAGATGGCGGGCAGATGGGGCAACTTTTTCAATCAGGAAGTTTACGGGCAGAAAATAACCGATCCCGCCTGGCAGTTTTTTCCGTTCGGCGTGCAGATAGGCACTCCGACGAATTACGAATGGCATTATGCGCTGTTCTTTTACGAAGGAACACTCAATTTCCTGCTTTTCCTTGTTCTTTATATAACGTTCTGGAAGGCGCGGACGAAAACTTACGGTTACGCCACAGGCGGTTATTTCATAGGTTACGGCATAATCCGCGGAGTTTTGGAGCCGCTCAGATCTTCGGAATATAACCTGCCCCTTTTCGGCAAGGAAACGTCGATCCCAGCGATGACGCTTTTTTCGATTATTCTCGTCCTCGGCGGAATTATTCTTATCGTGGACACACTCCGCCGCGACGGAAAGATAAAAGTGCGGTTCGTCGACAACATAAAAGCGAAGTTTGCGGAAAGAAAAGCCGCGAAAGCGGAAACGCGCAACGAAAATCTTGCGGCCGGAACGGAAAGAACGCTCGATGACGAAAACCCGACCGGCGAAAAAACCGGCGAAAAAACCGGCGATTCAGACGAATCGAACGGGGTGAACGGTAAAAACAGTGACACAGAAAAAGACCTTCCCGAAGACAATCGGGAGTAAAATAAACGAATAAAACTCTTATCAAAGGAGAAAATCAATGAGTAACAAAAACAAAAAGACAAATTTGCTCGTATGGAGCGTGGTGGCGGTTGTCGCCATGGTAATTCTTTCGGTGGTGGGATTCGTTCTTGCCATGACCGGCGTTTTCGCCGTGAATGAATTTCTGCTCGGATTTATGATTCTCACGGCAGGGCTCGGAATAGTGTTCTTCGTTTACGGACTCGTCGTCAAAGGCGGCTACGAAACGGCTACGGGATATATTCTTTTCTGCATCGGACTTACTCTTTTATTCGTCGCGATCAAACTCGAGTGGTACGGAATCTTGATTATAGACGCCGCGCTTCTGCTCATCGGTCTTGCCATTCTCATTCTGCTCAAATCGAAGAGCATGATTGTGGAACGCACGGACGAAAAACCCGGCTATAAGTCGTTTTACGAGCAGAAAGCCGAAAAAGACGCGGAAGAAAAAGCAAAGGAAGACGCCGCGCCCGAAATAACTTTCAAGCATCCTTCGGAAGAAATTTTAGACAAGAAAGACAAAAAAGACTGATTAAAATTTTGCGTTGATCGTGCGCCCGCGCGGAAAGTTTCCGCGCGGGCGCAGGTAATGCTGATTATTCGGAGAACTATGGAAAAAAGAAATTTAACTCTTCTCACGGACCTTTACGAACTCACGATGATGAACGGGTATTACCTCAAGGGTAAAACGGACGAAATCGCCGTGTTTGACGTGTTCTTCCGCAGAAAAGAACTCATCACCTATTCCATCGCCGCAGGGCTGGAGCAAGCCGTGGATTATATCCTCGGTCTTTCTTTCGGCGAAGAGGAAATCGCTTATCTTCGCGGGCTTAACCTGTTCGACGAGGGTTTTCTCGGATACCTTAAAAACCTGAAATTCACGGGCGACGTGTATTCCGTTCCCGAGGGAACGATGGTGTTCCCCGGCGAACCCATTCTCACCGTAAAAGCGCCCGTCATCGAGGCGCAACTCGTTGAAACGGCGATTCTGAACATAATAAACCATCAGACGCTCATCGCAACGAAGTCCGCAAAGGTTTGCAACGCCGCCAAAGGCGACAACGTTATGGAATTCGGTCTGAGAAGAGCGCAAGGACCGGACGCGGGCATTTACGGCGCGCGCGCCGCGATAATCGGCGGGTGTAATTCCACGTCGAACGTCCTTGCGGGCAAGATGTTCTCCGTTCCCGTTTCCGGCACTCACGCGCACAGTTGGGTTATGAATTTCCCGAGCGAACTTGAAGCGTTCAGGGCTTACGCGGAGATTTATCCGGACGCGACGCTTCTGCTCGTGGACACTTACGACACGTTAAAAAGCGGAATTCCGAACGCGATAAAGGTTTTCGACGAACTCAAAGCGAAGGGCAAAAAGCCGCTCGGAATAAGAATAGACTCGGGCGATCTCGCCTATCTTACGAAAAGAGCGAGAAAAATGCTCGACGAAGCCGGTTATCCGGACGCGATAATCTGCGCCTCGGGCGATCTGGACGAAAAACTCGTGCAGAGCCTTAAACTTCAGGGCGCGAAGATAAACAGTTGGGGCATCGGAACCAAACTCATCACGAGCGAAGACATGCCGTCGCTCGGCGGGGTTTATAAACTCGCCGCCGTGGAAGAAAACGGCGAAATCGTTCCGAAAATCAAGGTTTCGGACAACACCGAGAAGATCACCAACCCCGGTTTCAAAACGTTTTATAGAATTTACGACAAAACCACGGGCAAAGCGGAAGCCGACCTCATCGCGCTTCGCGGCGAGAAAATTAATTTTTCCGAGCCGCTCACGCTCTATCACCCGATCGAACGCTGGAAAAAGATTACTTTTGAAAATTACACCGCGCGCGAACTGCCCGTGCAGATAATCAGGAACGGCAAACTCGTTTACGATATGCCGGATCTGAAAGATATCAGAAAATACGCGGCGGAAGAAATGGATTCGTTCTGGGACGAATATAAACGTCTTGACCAGCCGCACGTTTACAAGGTCGATTTGTCGGACGAACTTTACGCGCTCAAATCGGATATGCTCGACAGGGTAAGGCGCGGCGAAAGCGTCTGACGAATTTTACGCTCTGCAAAAAAGGAGATTTTTCTCTGCAAAAAGGAGATTTTTTATGTGGTACGCGGTCATAGCGATACTCGTTCTTATTCTCGATCAGGTCACTAAGGTCGCGGTTGCCGCGGCTTCCGGCAGAATACCGGGGACTTTGGGTAACGAAAAAGTCCTCGTGAAAAAGTTGATCGACGGATTTCTGGAAATAGAATACTGCGAAAACAACAACGGAATGATGGGCATTTTCAGTTTTCTGAATAACGGAAGGCTCGTTTTCATCGTCGCCACGGTTATTATCCTCGCGGGGATAACCGTTTATCTGTTTCTCTCGAAAAATCGCGGGAAATGGCTTAACACCGCCATCGCGCTCATAATTTCGGGCGCTATCGGCAATTTTATCGACCGTCTTTTCACCGACGGCGGTTACGTCAGGGATATGATTCACGTCATAATCGATTTCGGTAACGGCGAGATTTTTCCCTATATTTTCAACGTTGCCGACATATCTCTCGTCGTGGGCGCGATTATGCTTATAATCGAAATACTGTTCATAAACAAGGACGCGGTTTTTATGACGAAAAAACGCCGCGAAAAACTTGAACGCAGGCAAGCCGAAGCCGCCGAAAAAATCGCCGAAGCGAAAAAGGTCGTTTCCGAAAATCTCGACGCGGAATACGTCGACGCGGAGAGCGACTTTGAAACTACGGGCGTAGGGAACGCGAACGTAAACCCGAAAACGGACGGAACGGGTACGGAAAATGGAAACTAAAACCGTAATCGCCGAAAAATCGGAGCGGCTCGACGTTTACCTTTCGGAAAAACTCGACAAAACGCGTTCGGCGGTTAAAAAACTCGTCGAAGATAAAAACGTCACGGTGAACGGAAAGGTTGAAAAAGCGGGCAAAACGCTTAAAGAGGGCGACGAAATAACCGTCGCTCTGCCCGATCCGGTAAAACTCGACCTCGAAGCGGAGAACATTCCGCTCGACATAATTTATCAGGACGAAGATATCGCGATAATAAACAAACCGCAGGGCATGACCGTCCATGCGGGCAACGGCGTTCACGGGTCCACGCTCGTAAACGCCCTTTTGTATCACCTCGATTCGCTCAGCGGAATTAACGGCGTAATCCGCCCGGGAATCGTCCACCGTATCGACAAGGACACCTCGGGTTTGCTCGTCGTGGCTAAAAACGACGCGGCGCACGTTTCACTTTCGGAGCAGATCAAAAACAAAACCTGCCGCAGAATTTATCTCGCGCTCGTCGAGGGCGTCGTTAAGGAAAACGACGGCGTTATCGATACTTTCATCGGCAGGAGCGACAAAAACCGCACGATGATGGCGGTTAAGTCGGACGGCAGGCGCGCCGTAACGCATTATAAGGTTATCAGACGGTATAAAGACTACACGCTTATGGAGTTTTCGCTCGAAACGGGCAGAACGCATCAGATAAGGGTGCATACAAAATATCTCGGACATCCGGTGGTCGGCGATCCCGTTTACGGCTATAAAACGCAGAAATTCAGGTTGAACGGGCAACTTCTGCATGCGTTCAGGCTCGAACTCACTCACCCGAAAAGCGGTGAAAGAATGGTGTTCGAAGCCCCCCTTCCCGATTATTTCCGGGCGGTTCTGGCAAAACTCGATTCTTCGCAGAAACAATAAATTTTTTCAAAAAACAAGCCCTCGCAATTCATTTTTTGAATTGCGAGGGCTTTTCGTTCGCTACGTATGATTATTTTTTCGCCGCGTCGGTCTGTTCGTAAGAAACTCCGCGGTTAGCCTTCATGATCGCCGAGCAGAAATCGTCGAATTTATCGGGCGAAATGACAACGTTCAAAGTGCTTTCATCCTTAAAAACCATAACGAGGGTGTTTTGCCTTACGTTTTTAACGAGCGAATCCACTTCCGCGATTTTATATTTGTCGCTTAAAAACCCGAACGCCACCTTCATATCCTTTTCGCCCACGAAGTAATAGGACGACAAAATCGCCGAAGTTACGAACGCCGCGAAAACTATCGGCAGAATAAGGCAGAGCGCGATTCTTATATAATCGTAAACCGAAAGGCTTATCGGGTTGCCGACGGAAATTATCAGTCGATAAAGATTCCACACGAAGCACACCGCCGAAAGCAGATAAATCGCGCCGAACAACCAGTACATATAGGTTTTGTATTTATATTTGAATTTCATTCCGTTCACCTCTGAAAGCCGTGATTTTTAAAAGCCGCGATGCCGTTTGCAACGTCGGGATATCGCTTATTATCGTTTATATTATACTTTATATTTCATCAAAGGTCAAGGTTTTATTCTTGTCTGACGTCGGAGTTACAATTGAACGTAAAATAATTTGCTAAAAAAGGCGTATTGTGCTAAAATACGGCTATGAGTATTTTAGAAATCAAGGGGCTTACCCACAGATACGACGATAGGGACTTGTTCGTCAAATCCGATCTTACCGTAAACAACGGCGAACATATAGGCGTTGTGGGGCTTAACGGCGCGGGCAAGTCCACGTTCATCAACATTATCGCGGGCAAACTCGTGCAGGACGAGGGCGAAATAAAGCGTATGCCGCGCATGCGCATAGGCTATCTCGATCAGCACGCCACGCTCGATAAGTCGCTCACGGTTATGGAATATCTCCGCGGCGCGTTTTCTTATCTCGACGAAAAGAACGCCGAACTCGAAAAAGTTTACGCAGACATGTGCAATGCCGAGGGCGACGAGCTGGACGAAATGGTCAACCGTTCCGCCGTTTTGCAGGAAGAACTCGACGACGCGGGCTATTACGATCTCGAAGCGCAGATCAAGAAAATCGCCAACGGACTGGGCGTGAACAAGTTCGGTTACGATACGATAATAGGCAACCTTTCGGGCGGGGAACGAGCCAAGTTAATGCTTTCCAAACTTCTTCTCGAGGGGCAGGATCTCACGCTTTTAGACGAACCGACGAACTTTCTGGACGTGGAGCATATCGAATGGCTGACGAAATTCCTTAACGCCTACAAAAAGACCTTCCTCGTGATCTCGCACGACACCGTGTTTTTGAATAACGTGGCGAAGATGATCGTCAGCATCGAGAACGGCAGAATTACGAAATTCACCGGCAATTACGATCAGTTTCTGGTCAAGCGCGAAATTCTCAACAAGCAATACGAGGACGAATATAACCGCCAGCAAGCGGAAATCAAAAAGTTGCAGGATTATATCGATCGCAACAGCGCGCGGGCGTCCACGGCGGGCATGGCTAACTCCCGCAAAAAGATGCTCGACAGGATCGAACGCATGGCGAAACCCGTCACCGAGCGCGATTGCAGTTTTAAATTTCCTTATATCGATCTCAACACCAAGGATATGCTGATCGTGAAGTCGCTTAAAGTGGGCTACGATTTTCAACTTATCCCCGACGTGAGTTTTCATCTCGGCTCGACCTCTAAAATCTGGATTCGCGGCACGAACGGCGTGGGCAAGACTACGCTTTTAAAAACGCTTATGCGGAAAATCCCGAGTCTCGGCGGATCGTTCAATTTCCACCCCGCGGCGAAAATCGGTTATATAGAGCAGGAACTCGGCTTCGAGAACGGCAATCTTTCCGCTTATAACGTTTATCTCAACGCCTTTCCACGTTGCTCGCAAAAGGAAGTCCGCTCGGCTCTCGCAACGGTGGGGCTTGCGGGCGAACTCGCGGTGAAACCCGTTTCCACCCTTTCCGGCGGCGAGATGATGCGGCTTAAACTTGCCGTTTTATGCAATTCGCCGTCCAACATTCTCATTCTGGACGAGCCGACCAACCATCTCGACGTAAAGGCGAAAAAGGCGTTAAGGGAAGCTCTTATGAATTACGAAGGCGCGCTTATTCTCGTCACGCACGAACCCGATTTTGCCGAAGGGCTTTGCGATATAATATTCGACGCAAAAGCAAAATAACCGGACGGCAAACAAGTCCGCGGCAAGACGGCAGACAAGTCCGCAGCAAGGCGGCCGGCAAGTTCGCGGCAAGGCGGCCGGTTCGGCGGTATAAACGCGAAAAGTCGGGCTATAAGCCGATTAACGCGGTATTTTTATAATAAATGACAATGATTTTAAAGTTTTTGAAGAAAAATGCGGTACTCGTTATCGCGGTCGTTCTGGCTGCGGTAACGGTTTTCTTTGTGCCGCCCGATAAAGAATATGTAGGCTATTTCGACTTTTCCGCGCTCGGTTGTCTTTTCGGCACGTTGCTCGTGGTGGAAGCGTTGTCGAATATCCGTTTTTTTGAAATTCTCGCGAGAAAAATCGTAACGAGATTCAAAAACATGCGCAACATCGTTTTCGCGCTCGTATTCATAACCTATTTCGGCTCGATGATTATGGCGAACGACATGGCTCTCATCACATTTTTGCCGCTCGGCTATTTCGTCCTTTCGAGAACGGAAAAGAAGGAATATATGGCGTTCGTGTTCATAATGCAGAACGTCGCGGCGAATCTCGGCGGCATGCTCACGCCTTTCGGCAACCCGCAGAACCTTTATTTGTACTCCCGTTATTCGATACCGAACGCGGAGTTTTTAAAAATAATGTTTCCGCCGTTTGCCGTCGCGCTCGTTCTTATCGTGGCGTGTTGCATGTTCGTGAAAAAAGAGCCGGCGGAGATAAAAGACGACGTTTTTTACACGCCCGACAAGCCTAAAACGATAATTTATCTCGTACTTTTCGCCCTTTCGGTATGTTCGGTTTTAAGGGTGTTTCCGTTCTATATAGGCATAGGAATTGCCGCGCTCGGCGTTCTGATTTTTGACAGAAAAGCGTTCTTAACGGTCAATTATCCGTTGCTTTTAACGTTTTGCGCGTTCTTTGTTTTCAGCGGTAATATGTCGCGGATAGACGCCGTTCATCGACTTATAGGCGGACTTTTGGAGAAAAACACGTTGCTCGTTTCGGTCGCTTCGTGCCAGATTATATCAAACGTTCCCACCGCCACGCTCCTTTGCAGATTCACCGAAAATTACGCGCCCCTTCTCGTCGGCGTAAATATCGGCGGCTTAGGAACTCCGATAGCGAGCCTTGCCAGCCTTATCACGCTCGGCAAGTTCCGGTCCACGGGCGAGAAAACGGGGAAATATCTTCTCGGTTTTTTGCTTATCAACTTTTCGTTCCTTATCGTCCTCGTTTTGTTTGAAATGCTCGTATTGTAAAAGAAAGAACGTTTGCCGAAAGTGCTTTTTTCGTGAAAAAACTCTCGGAATATTTTCGGAAAATTCAAACGTAAAACGATTGACTTTAAATTTTCTTTAAATTATAATGTATTCGGAAAATTCGGATAACTTATATATGTAATATAATAACTTAATATAATATAAGTTTTTCTGCCGATATTGAGCCGATATTGACGTGATAATCGTAGACGTGAAAATCGTATCGGACCGGCAGACGAATAATTTTTCTCAATCAGGTAATATTTATATTCGGAGGACAAATATAATGGCAAATGTAAAAGTAGCGATTAACGGTTTCGGAAGAATCGGTCGTCTTGCGTTCAGACAGATGTTCGGCGCGGAAGGCTATGAAGTTGTTGCGATCAACGACCTTACGAGCCCCAAAATGCTTGCTCACCTTTTGAAATACGATACGGCTCAGGGCAGTTACGTTGCTCAGGGACATACCGTAACTTATAAGGATTCGGTTCTCGGCGAAGACGGCAAAACCGTTGTTGTTCCCGGCTCCATCACCGTAGACGGAAAGGAAATCACCATCTACGCTTGCCCGAAGGCTGCGGATCTTCCGTGGGGTAAACTCGGCGTAGACGTAGTTCTGGAATGTACCGGTTTCTACACTTCCAAAGAAAAGTCTATGGCTCACATTCAGGCTGGCGCGAAGAAAGTCGTTATTTCCGCTCCCGCGGGCAACGACCTTAAGACCATCGTTTTCAACGTTAACAACGAGAAACTTACCAAAGAAGATCAGATCATTTCCGCCGCTTCCTGCACGACAAACTGTCTTGCTCCCATGGCTAAGGCTCTTAACGACGCTTATCCCATTCAGAGCGGTATCATGACCACCGTTCACGCTTACACGGGCGACCAGATGATCCTCGACGGACCTCACAGAAAGGGCGACCTCAGAAGAGCGAGAGCAGGCGCAATGAACATCGTTCCCAACTCCACGGGCGCGGCTAAGGCTATCGGTCTTGTTATCCCCGAACTTAACGGCAAACTCATCGGTTCTGCTCAGAGAGTTCCCACCTGCACCGGTTCGACCACTATTCTGGTAGCGGTTGTTAAGGGTAAGGATATCACCAAAGATTCCATCAACGCAGCAATGAAAGCCGCTTCCAACGAATCTTTCGGTTACAACACCGACGAAATCGTTTCTTCGGACGTTATCGGTATGAGATACGGTTCGCTTTTCGACGCGACTCAGACTATGGTTGCCAAACTCGACGACGATACTTATCAGGTACAGGTAGTCGCTTGGTACGATAACGAAAACTCTTACACTTCTCAGATGGTAAGAACTATCAAGTATTTCGCTAACGTAAAATAACGTATTTTTAAAAGTAAAAAGGTCGGGGCTGATTGCTCCGACCTTTTTGTGCTTTTTTGCGGCTCGGGGCTTTCTTTTCGGAAAGAAAGTCCCGAGCCGTTTCATGGGTAACGCGTCGCTTTTTGTTACCCGATAAAATCCGGATTTTGATTTTAAATCTAAAATCTAAAATCTAAAATCTAAAATCTTAAACCTTAAACCTTAAACCGATTCGGATCTGTGCTTAATTTCGTAAATCACGTTCGTCAGCGCGACGAGTTTTGCTTCCGGAATGCGCCCGTCCGCCGCTTTTGAGAGCGCGATTTTTATGCCGTCCGCGGTCTTTTGAGATTTTATCTCTTTGAGTTGTTTTTTGGTAAGTTTTGCTTTCGGAATCGCGGCGAAAATGATTTCGTCGATTATCGATTCTCCCTCTTCGCCCGAAAAAACCGCGCGGACAAAGTAAGAAACGCCGCATATGCTCGCGCCTTTTTCAAGGCACGCCGCAACGGATTTGCCGAGAACGGTGACGTATAACGCGTAAAACGCGGCGGCGAGCGCGAATCTCAGAAAAAGTTCTCCCCTTTTGCTCAGTTTGGGGAAGATTTTTTTAACGAGCGCGACGCAGGCGCAAACCGCAAACGCAAGCGCGAACACTTCCGCGCCGAATTTATCGAAAGCAGCGTAAAAATTAACGTTTTCCATTTCCTTACCTCCCTTAAAATACCGGAAAGTCGGGCGTGGATCATTCGTCGGTTACCCGACTTGCCGTTTTTCGCCCGGAAAATTTTGCCGGACGGAAGCCGCAGGCGACCATGCGAAAACATAGTCGCCTGCGGCGGACAGCAACAAAAAAATTTCAACCGAGGCTTTTCTGCCCGAGGTAAAAATTTAATCCGTCGCCGTCAGAGCGGAAATAATTCCTCGGGGAAAGCGGGCGCAAACTTCTTCGATTTTTCGTTTACTTTTTTTCTCAGATAGTACTTTTCCGTAAGGTTCCACCTCCTTTATTTCATCAGACGCGCCGCCATTATACATCGGAAAACGGAAAAGTCAATTTTTTTGTGAACCGTTTTTATTTTTTTTCGATAATCGCAAATCGTCAACCGCGAAAGTTCTTTTTTGAATTCGCGTTCAGGAAGCCTTTTCAAAAATTCTCACGCAGAAAGCCGTCATGTCGTCTTTGGCGATTCCGCCGTCCAGCGCGAGCGCTTTTTCCAGAATATTATCCGCGAGCGTTTTGGGGTTGAGCGCGCGTTGTGTGGATAAAAAGTCGATAAGGTCGGACGAAGAGCCGAACGCGTCCGATATTCCGTCGCTGACGAACACCACAACGTCGCCCGAATTAAGTTTCGTTTTGCAGACGGTGGGGTGAAGTTCGTCGAGAATTCCGAGCGGAAGCGAACTCCCCTCGACGATTTTAACCGCGTCGCGCGTGATGACGAAGGAATACGGCGAGCCGATTTTGATGAAATCCGCCCCGCCCGAGAACAGGTCGATAACGCCCACGTCGAGCGCGGTGAAGTTGTCCTCGTTGTTGAACGAAAGAATTTTATTCACGGTGGAAAGCACCGTTTCGGACGGCAGATTCGCCTTGTAAAACGTTTCCACGAGCGAAATTGCCGTGGCGGAAGTTTGCGCCGCTTTTTCGCCGCTGCCCATTCCGTCGTTCAGCGCGACGAGGAATTTGCCTTCCGAAATTTTGGTGAGCGAGTGAGTGTCGCCGCTTTTCTCCTTGTCCGATTTCGTTTTTTGCGCCACCGAAAAAGCCGCGTCGAAAAGCGGCGCGCGTTTGAGCGTTACGGCGGTTAAGTCCTCCGAAACGTTGAAAACGTCGCAAATCACCATGTTTTTGCCCGTAACTTCCTTAACGGCTTTTAAAAGCAGCGGACTCGAAACTTGCTTTTGCGGCAGAAGAAGATTGATTTCTATGCCGTCGCCCTCGCCGAAAGCGAGCGTTTCGTAGGCGTAAATGCCCGCGCTCATCAGGTTTTTCGAGATTGCGTTGCCGGTTTCGTTTCTGCCGTCCAGCCGGAGACTAAGATTCGTCGCAAGGCTTTTCAACGCTTCCGAAAGCCCGTTCGTCTGCGCGAGAATGAGTTCTCGTCCGTTTTTCAGCGATTCGGCTTTTAAAAGTTCGCGTTCGCTTTGCGCGATAAGTTCGTTGGTTTCGTCCACGATACTTTCGGGGTATTTGCATTTCAGCGAGAACGCCGAAGGAAGATCGGCAAGGTTTAACCGTCCTTTTGCCGTGGCGAGAGTGATTATTTTTCCTAATTCCTCGTCCGAGGGAAAACGGTTGTCGCGGCACGACGAAATATGTTTGCAGTCGGAACAGCACTTCATGAACAGTTCTTCCGCAAGATCGTTTTCGGCTTTTTCCTTAACGTCCGTTTTGTCGGAGAGTTTTTTTACCGAAACCGACATTTCGTCGAAAACGGACGAGATTTCAAAGAGTTTGCCCGCAAGGTCGAGCCGGTTGCGGTTTAAGGCGTACTTCCCGAGATTGTTATCTTTATAAACGGCGAGTTTTTCGCGGAGTTTTTTAAACGCGCGCGACGGAATAAACAGGTATACGCACACGGGCGCGAGAATGAATAACTGCGAATAAAAACTCCAGCCGTCGTAAACGTCGGTAAAATTCCACAGCGCGACTTTGATCGCAAGCACGCCTATCGCGGCGGCGAGTTTGGAGCGGGGCGAAAAGCACGTCGTCACGAGCGAATAAAGGGCGAGCGGGGCGAAAAACGCGGGGTTTTCCGTGTTGAAGAAGAGCGGCAACGCGGAAATTATCGCCGTCACGGAGCAGCAACTCCGCCGCATAATCATGCCGGAAACCAAAATCGCGGCTACTGCGAAACATTCGTAAACGGGCGCGGAGAAAAGATTTATCGCGCCGTAAGACGCAACGGAAAAAAGCGCCGCCGCGGAAACGATTTCGTCGGTGGAAAGGCGATATTTGAGCCCTTTGACGAGGAATACCTTAGCCGCCGAAACGAATACGAACACGAGCGGCACGCACACGCCCGCAAGAATCAGCCGGACGGTGAGATTGTGGCAATCGCGGACGAGAACGTAAGGCGCGAGCGCGACAGCCGTGATAAGGGCGAGCGAAAAATTCGGTTTTTTCCCGATTTTGTTCGTTATCAGGAAGAATATCGCCGCTACCGCTCCGCTCATCGCAGCCACCGCCGTAACGGAAATGCTGAGCGACAAAAGATACGCCGCGACGAAGAGCGCGCACGATAATAGCGGCGAAAGCCCTATGTAAACGTTCGCGATGAGAAGAGGTATCGCGAACGGCGCGAAAAACTCGTCCGCGGCGACGAGAAGAACGTAGCCGACGAGCGATAACAGATACTTTGAGAATTTTTTGAGATTAAACGGCTTTTTCATAGCCCGATTATATACTCCGCCTGTCCGAGAAAATTTGCAACTGCTGTCGAATAGTCGAAATTTCGGTCGATTTTATCGAAACTCCCCGATAAAACTTGAAAAAAATCGGCGAAACAGGTATAATTACGTTATGAAAAAGTTGTTTTCGGCAATCTGCGCCCTGGTTCTGATTTTCGGCGCGTCAATATCGGGAGTTTTTACGGCTTCCTGTTCGGGTTTGCCCGGTTCGTCGGGCTTATCGGGGAGCGGTTCGTCGTCAGGCAGTCCGTCGGCTTCGGGCGGTTCGGGCGTTGCCGGCGAGCGGCTTATAAATTCCGTCGTCCTCGTGAATTTTGCGGGCGAAGAGAGTTTCGACGAAGAAAAAAAAGCGAACGTCAAAAGCGTCTTTTCGGAGGGCGAAAATTCGCTCGGGAGTTACGTTTCCTTTATTTCTCTCGGCAGAACGAGCGTGGTGACGGAGATCGTCGGCGAGGTTACGCTGGATTATACCGCCGATTATTTCACGCCTGCTTACGCATATTCGACCGACGATGCGGCGTATGTCAGGATCAACGAAAACGGCTACGACAACAGGAGATTTAACGCGGACGGCAAGCCCGACGCGAACGGCGCGAAAAAAAGCGCGGACGAATTTTTGAGGAGCGAGGAACTCGTTGCGGCGGCGAACGAAAAAATAACCTGCAAAACCGAAACGGACGGCAACGGCGACGGCGCGGCAGATTGTTTCGCTCTCGTACTCGCTCTTGACGAGGCGCCCGCCGAGGATAGTTTGCTCTGGGCGAAAAAGAGCGTTTATCTCGCCGGAAATGCGGACGATCTGAAAAGCGCTTACGTGGTGGACGAAAAATATTCCGGCGTGGATATTAAACCGCAAAAGTTAGGCAATAGGTCGATTAACGATTATATTTTCCTTCCTTATCCCATGCTTGAAAAGAGGGGGGAGCCGAATTCCGCGGTGGCGTGTCACGAGTTTATGCACGTTCTCGGCGCGGCCGACGCTTATTCTTACGAGACGGCGGACGAGGAATTTGTGGGCGAACTCGACGTGATGGCTTCCGGTTACGGCCGCGAAACGCCGGGCATGCCGCTTTCTTACGTCCTTTATAAAATCGGATTTCTTAGCGAGGGCGAAAATATCGCGCCCGTCCTTGCTCCCGGCGAATACACGTTGTTTTCCACGGAGAGCGGACGAGGCGAAACCAAAGCGTATAAACTCGTCCTGCCCGATTATGAAACGAAACGCGAGAGTTTTTATGTGGAATACCGCGAAAAAACGGGTTACGGCGCGGGGCTTTCGAGCGGATTCGAGGACGGCGCGTTCATAGTTTACCGCGTCAACGAACGCAACGGTTACGTCCGCCCCGGCGGAGGCTTCGGCAAGGAATATCTCGGCAACGCTTACGGCGCGCCGGAAACGTTCGCGTTCAGATTCAGGCAAAAACTTCTTTTCGGCGGCTATTACGAAAACCCGCGCGTGTCGGCGAACGGCATTTCTCACGCGGCGATTTCCGATCTGCCCGGCTACACTTCTTTCGGCGAAAACAAGAGCGCGTCCGGCGCGATAACCTATTCCGACGGGACGGAAACCGGCGTTACGGTGAGTTTCAAAAGACGTAATTCCGACGGTTCGGCAACGTTTGAAATAAACTTCGATTGCAACGCGGAAACCCCCGCCGAAGTCGATTATCGCGGTATTATAAAAGACGAAACGGGCATTTACGCGTTTTTCAAAGCGCCGCTCGACGGCAGAAACGTCTACGTTCTGGAAAGAGATAAACCGCTTTCTTCTCACACGCCCGACGATATCGCGAACGGCAAATTCGGCAAGCCGTCAGTCACGCCCGCGGCTTTTATGCGGGCAAGGATTACGGGCGAAAAAAATTACGTTTACGTCGTTTACGAAGAGAACGGAAAATTTATCGAGAAAGCGTGCGTTCTCACTCCCGACGGCGATAACCTCGCGCTTAAAACGGTTCTCGTTGCGGTCGGCGCGCTCCTCGCGGGCGCGGCGGTAATAACCGTTGCGGTCGTGATCTGCATAACCGCGAAAAAGCATAAACTCGGCTGATCGCGAAAAGAAAAAACGTCCCGAAAAGACGGAAAAGCGATAATTTTTCCGCCAAACATTACCGAACGGCGAAAAAATATATAAATATTGTCGGATATCCGTGTAAAATCGATTGCAAAATTCAAACGGATATGATAGAATAAACAGGCTATAAAATTCACACTCGGGTTTTTGCGGCTCTTCGTGCCGCCAAATTCAAATCGGTCAGGGCGGTCATAGGCGCAACGAAAAAGGATCCGGGGAGGAATAACGGAGGAAACAATTATGGCAGTAACTTCTATGAAGCAACTTCTCGAAGCCGGCGTACATTTCGGCCACCAGACGAGAAGATGGAACCCCAAGATGAAAAAGTACATCTACGGCGAAAGAAACGGTATTCACATTATCGACCTTCAGATAACGGTCGACCTTGTGGAAGAAGCCTATAAATTCGTCGTCGATCAGGTTAAGCAGGACAAGACCGTTCTTTTCGTCGGAACGAAGAAACAGGCTCAGGAAGCCATTCGCGAAGAAGCGGAAAGATGCGGAATGTACTACGTAAACTCGAGATGGCTCGGCGGTACTCTTACCAACTTCAAGACCATCAGAACGAGAATCGACAGACTCAACAAACTCGACAACATGGAAAAGACCGGCGAGTTCGACCTTCTTCCCAAAAAGGAAGTTCTCGGACTTAAAGCGGAAAGAGATAAACTTCTCTACAATCTCGGCGGTATCAGAGAGATGAAGAGCCTTCCCGGAGTTATGTTCGTCGTTGATCCCAACTGCGAACTCAACGCCGTTAAGGAAGCGAGAAAACTCGGAATCCCCGTCGTTGCCATCACCGACACGAACTGCGATCCCGACCTTGTGGATTACGTAATCTCCGGTAACGACGACGCTATCAGAGCGGTTAAACTCATCGCTTCCATCATCGCGGACGCCGTAATCGAGGCTAAGCAGGGCGAGGACGCCGTAAGACGCAACGTCGTGGACGAAGAACCCGTCGCTAAGGAAGAAGCGGTTGAAGAAGCGGCAGCGGAAGAAGTTGCTCCCGCCGAAGAAGCTCCCGTCGAAGCGTAATCGCGTATCGCGCGATCGCTTGATTGCGCGCGGGCGGCACGGGCTGAAAACTAACCTGCCCGAAAAACCCGAAACCGAAAGACAGATCGGACAGGTTGCGGAAAGCGACCGAGAAAATAATTTTAAGGAGAAAATCATTTATGGCTAATTATACGGCAAACGACGTAAAGACGCTCCGTGAAAGAACGGGCGCGGGAATGATGGATTGCAAAAACGCTCTCGTTGAATGCGACGGCGATATGGACAAAGCAATAGATTATCTCAGAGAAAAGGGAATCGCCAAAGCCGCTAAAAAGGCTGGCAGAATCGCCGCCGAAGGTATCGTCGACAGTTATATCCACATGGGCGGAAGAGTCGGCGTGCTTCTCGAAGTAAACTGCGAAACCGACTTCGTTGCCAACGGAGAAATGTTCAGAACGCTCGTTCACGATATCGCTCTTCAGATCGCCGCGGCTAATCCGCAGTACGTCTGCAAGGAAGAAGTTCCCGAAGAAGTTATCGAAAAAGAGAAGAATATCTTAAGAGCGCAGGCTCTCGAAGAGGGCAAGCCCGAAAAGATCGTTGACAAAATGGTTGAAGGAAGAATCAAAACTTTCTATGAGGACAACTGCCTTCTCAATCAGAAATACGTCAAAGATACGAGCAAGACCATCGAACAGGTAATCATCGAGGCTACCGCTCAGATCGGCGAAAAGATTTCCGTCAGAAGATTCGTTCGTTACGAAATGGGCGAAGGACTTCAGAAGAAAGAAGAAAACCTTGCCGACGAAGTTCAGGCTCAGGTTGCCGCAATGAAGAAATAAGGGGAATCTTCCCCGAAGGGCTTTAAGCCCGCAAACGTTTAACCTTTAAACGTACGGGGCGCGTTTTTTTACGCGTCCCGTTTTTTATAATCGGCTTTTCGTTCCGTTATAATCGACTTTTCATTCCGTTATAACCGGCTTTTTGCTCCGGGCGGGATAATCGCCCCCGAAAAGAGAATAGTCGCCCGGGCGGAAAATTTATTCCCGAACGGAATTTACGCGGGAAACAGGAGAATCTTATGAAAGCGAAATATAAAAGAATATTGCTCAAAATCAGCGGCGAAGCGTTATCGGGCGCGGCGGGCCACGGGTTCGACCCCGAATCGCTTAAAAGCGTTGCCGAACAGATACTCGAAGTTGCGAAACTCGGCGTGGAAGTCGGCATAGTCGTCGGCGGCGGAAATATCTGGCGCGGCAGACAAGGCATGAATATGGACAGAGTTACCGCGGATCAGATGGGTATGCTTGCCACAGTTATCAACGCGCTCGCCGTTTCGGAGGCTCTTATAGGCGCCGGCGCGGACGCGAGAGTGCTTACGTCGATAGAAATTTCGGGCGTAGGCGAAAAATTCAACCACAAGGTTGCCGACAGATATCTCAAAGAGGGCAAAATCGTCGTGTTCGGCGGAGGTACGGGCAATCCGTTCTTCTCAACCGATACGGGCGCGGCGCTCAAAGCGGCGGAAATAGGCGCGGACGCCCTTCTTCTTGCTAAAAATATCGACGGAATTTATGACAGTGATCCTAAAACAAACCCGAACGCAAAGAAATTCGACGAACTCACTTACGACGAATACGTTGCGAGAGGACTCAAGGCTATGGACACTTCGGCTGTCGTTATGTGCAAGGAAAACGGGCTTAAAGTTCACGCGTTCGGGCTTTCGGACAAAAATTCGATAGTCAAAGCCGTCGCCGGGGATAAGGAAGGCACGATTATTTATTGAAAATTTGACAAAAAATGGCGAGTGTTTTGAAAAAACGTTGAAAATAATCGCCGTTTGTCGTATAATATAGTTGAAAGATTTTTTTCGCGGAAAACCGCGGACGAAAACTTCAGGAAATCAAGGGAGAACAAAAATGGCATTAGATATCGAAAAAGTTGAAATGATAATGATGGAGGCGGAGGAAAAACTCGAAAAATCGGCAGACGTGTTCATGTCCGACCTTACGCAGGTGAGAGCCGGCAGAGCGAACCCGCACGTCCTCGATAAAATCAAGGTTGATTATTACGGAACGCCCTCGCCGATAAATCAGGTCGGCAACATCGCCGTCACGGACGGACAGTGCCTCGTGATCACTCCGTGGGATAAGAGCCTTCTTAAAATCATCGAAAAAGCAATACAGGTTTCGGATATAGGCATCAACCCCACCAACGACGGCAACGTCATCAGGCTCGTTTTCCCCACTCTCACCGAAGAGAGAAGAAAGGAAATCGTAAAACAGGTCAAAAAGATGGCGGAGGACGCGAAAGTCGCAGTGAGAAACGTTCGCCGCGACGCGCTCGACGCTCTTAAAAAGATGAACAAAGCGAAAGAAATGACCGACGACGAATACGCCGATTACGAAGCGAAAGTCGAAAAGAAGGTTGCGAAAGCCATCGAAACGATCGAAAAGGCAGCCGCCGAAAAAGAGAAGGAACTTCTCACCGTTTGATGGAAGAACAAAAAATCGTTCCCCGTCACGTTGGGATAATAATGGACGGAAACGGCAGATGGGCGAAACAGAGAGGCAAGCCGAGAAGTTACGGGCATAAAAAAGGCGCGGACGTTATCGACGAAGTCGTCACGGCGTGCTTCGAAAGGGGCGCGGACGCAGTGAGCCTTTACGCTTTTTCCACGGAAAACTGGGTAAGACCGAAAGAGGAAGTAGACGCCATTTTCGGTCTTTTGGGTATTCTTATCGATAAAAAACTCGCGAAACTCATAAAGAACGAGATAAAACTCATAATTTCGGGCGATATTTCGTCTCTTCCGGAAAGTTTACGAAAAAAATGTTCAAACGCCGTTCAAAAATCCGGGAAGTTTAAGGGTAAAGTTTTAAACGTCGCCCTTAATTACGGTTCGCGCGCGGAGATAACGCGGGCGGTTAACGTCGCGCTCGGGAGCGGCAGGACGGAAATTACGGAAGAAGATATTTCCGCCGGGCTTTACACTGCGGGGCTGCCCGATATCGACCTCGTTATCAGAACGAGCGGCGAAATGCGGCTCAGTAATTTCTTTTTGTGGCAGTGCGCTTACGCGGAATTTTATTTTACCGACGTTTTGTGGCCCGATTTCCATAAAGAGGAACTCGACAAGGCTTTCGAATGGTATTCTCACAGAAAGAGAAGATTCGGCGGCGTGTAATTTTTTCATAAAAGCATCTGGGTTTTAGTCGTTAATTGTAAATAGCGGCTGAAGGATTGACAATATGTTAAAAAGGATAATTACCGGAATCGGCATCGTTATCGTAACGGTCGGTTTCTTTCTGTGTAAATATTTTCTGACGTCGGAGGTTCTCGTCGGGGTTTTTCTTAAGCCTATAACCGTCGGTGACCTTATGTTCGACTTTTTCATTCTCGTAATGGCGGTTATCTCCACTTACGAATATGAAAGGGCTTTTTCGGACAGACTTCTGAAAAAGCAAAAAGCGATTATTTTCATCTATCCTTTTGCCGTCTATATTGCATACTGCCTTAAAGGGCTGGGCTGGGCGTTCGGCGCGATGATGTTTTTGTTTCTGCTTCTTCTTTCGCTGCTCGTTTTCGAATATGAAAATATAACGCTCGAAAGCATAGGAATAAGTTTGTTCGTAATGATTTACCCGGCGACCATTCTCATTTCCCTTCTCGTTATCAACAGATACAGCACTCCCGAGCCGCTTCTGATGGCGTTTGCGATAACGCCCTGCGCGGATACGTTCGCCTATTTTGTCGGCAGCGCGATGAAAGGCAAAAAATTATGCCCCGAAATCAGCCCGAACAAAACGATAAGCGGATTTATCGGCGGGCTTGTCGGCGGAATGATAGCGAGCCTTCTCGTTTACTTCGTTTTCACCGAAAAAGGATTGATTTTCGGCTCCGGCGCAATCTGGCTCGAGGCGATTCTTTTCGCCCTTTCGGGTATAGCGTGCGCCGTGCTTACGGCTTTCGGCGATTTGGTGGAAAGCGTAATCAAGAGAAAACTCGGCATCAAGGATATGGGCAAACTGCTTCCCGGTCACGGCGGAATGAGCGACCGAATCGACGGCTTAACGTTCACCGCGCCGGTCGTGGCGTTCGTGTTCACCATTCTTATTCCGATTATCAACGGCGGAATTCTCGGCGTTTAATCGGGGTGGAATTCTCGGTATTTAATCGGGGGAGAATTCTCGGCGTTTAATCGGGCCGAACGGAATTTCCGAACATAAGTCGCGGACTTAAGGAATAAAATAATACAAATAATAAAACACGGGTTTGCCGTTTGCAAGTGTCGAGCAGCCGACGCCGACGACAAGCCTTTTTTAGTGGTAACGAATTTAATCCGTAGCCGCGCGGTTCGCCGTTGCGGCAAAGAAAAAGGAATATTGCGTTTATGATTAATATTTCGCTTATAGGCAGTACGGGTTCTATCGGCAGACAGGTCGTGAACGTCGCGCTTCGCCACAAGGACAAATTCAGAATAATATCCCTTGCCGCGGGCGGAAACGCGAAACTTCTCGAGGAGCAGGCCAATCTTTTGCGTCCCGGGATTATTGCCCTTGCCGATCCGGAAAAGGCTTGCGAAATAAAGGAGTTGCCGAAAGGCGCGGTTCTTTACACGGGCGAAAACGCCGCTTTGCACGCCGTGAGCGAAAAAGCGGATATCGTGTTCGTCGCCGTTTCGGGATTCGCGGGGCTTGCGCCCGTTCTCGAAGCGATTTCCATGGGCAAAAACGTCGCTCTCGCCAACAAGGAAACTCTCGTTGCCGGCGGAGAAATCGTAATGCGGCTCGCGAAGGAAAAGGGCGTTAAAATCATACCCGTGGACAGCGAACATTCCGCGATTTTTCAGTGTCTCGGCTTTAATCCGGACGCGGAGTTCAAAAAACTGATAATAACGGCGAGCGGCGGCGCGTTCCGCGACTTGCCGAAAGAAAAAATAGAGAAAATGACCGCGGCCGACGCGCTTCGCCACCCGAACTGGAATATGGGCGAAAAAATCACCGTAGACTGCGCCACTCTTTTAAACAAGGGGTTGGAAGTCATCGAAGCGTGCAGGCTTTATAACGCGCCGCTCGAAAAAGTCGAGGCGATCGTTCACCCGGAAAGCATAATCCATTCCATGGTGGAGTTTTGCGACGGCGCGATAATGGCGCAACTCGGCTATCCTTCGATGGAAATCCCCATTCAACTCGCGCTCACTTACCCGAAGAGATACGAAACGGGCGTTCCGTTTTTGTCGCTCGCGGGCAAAACGCTTCATTTCGGCGAGATAGATAACGACAGATTTCCCTGTTTCTCACTCGCGCTGAACGCGTTTAAAAAGGGAGGGTTATACCCTTGCGCGATGAACGCCGCGAACGAAGCGGCGGTTGACCTCTATCTCAGAGATAAAATAAAATTTTATGACATACCCGAACTGATATCTTACGCGACGGACAGGGCGAAAAACGGCGAGATGACTTACCGTTCGCTTGTGGAAACGGATGCGCAGGCAAGAAGGGCGGCGTATGAAAAAGCGGAGAGTTTATAATTGTTGACTAATCTTTTAAAAGCAAGCGGTTTTGCCGGCGCGATGCAGACGGTAGGTTACGTTCTGCTCGCCGTTCTCATTCTTATGGTAATGATAACCGTACACGAACTCGGGCATTACGTCGTCGGCAAGATTTTCAAGTTCAGAATCAACGAGTTCGCCATAGGAATGGGGCCCGTGATTTTCAAACGTAAACTGAAAAGCGGCGAACAGTTTTCCATAAGGCTTTTCCCTTTCGGCGGCTTTTGCGCGTTCGAGGGCGAGGACGACGACAAGGACGATCCGAACGCTTTCAACAACAAGAAGCCGTGGCAGAGAATTCTCGTGCTTATCGCGGGCGCGACGATGAACTATATTCTCGCGCTGATTATCATAATCTCGTCTATGTTCGCTTACGGGCAGACGACGCTCGGCGTTAAGTATACGCGTGACGACGCAGGTATCTACGGTTCGACAATCGAAACGCAAATCCCCGCCGATAAGTCGATTAACAACGGTGAATTCATAATTTCGATAACCCGTAACGGCAAAAAAACGAACGTTTATATGACGGTCGATCTGATAACCTCGCTTAACCACGCGAAGAAAGGCGACGCTGTAACCGTGGAACTCGCCTCCGGCGAAAATAAGAACGAAATTCAAAAAAGAGAAATTATTCTCCGCGCGGACGTGGAATGTAAAAATCTCACCGAAGTGACCAAGGTATACGACGCGCTCGGCGTAGGGTATGCAATGCGACTCAAAACTGCGGACGGCGCGGAAACGCCTTTCAAAACGGGCGACTTTCTTATAAAGATAGGCGAAGAGAACGTTCCTTACGAACAGGCGACGTTTGTTTATACGTTCGACGACGCGGCGCAGGTTTTAAAGAACAAAACCGCAGGCGACACGGTATGGCTCTGGACGGCAAAGAACGAAAAATACGTTTACGCCTTCCCCGAAAGTTGGAACGAAACGGAAAAAACGGGCGCCGGGGTTGCGGGGTTTTTCGGCGTTGAAGAAGCAGGCAGAAGTTATTATCTCGAATCTACGGATATAAAACTCGGGTTCTTCAAAACGATAGGTCACTCGTTCGGCTATTCGTTCAAAATCGGCGGCACGGTTTTAAGAACGCTCGGGCAACTGCTCACGGGCAAACTCGGCATAAACGCCGTCGGCGGAACGATCACGACGATAAAAACCACGTCCGAAGTTTTAAGTTACGGCTTGAAATACGCGCTGGAGATTATGGCGTTCATCGGCGTGAATCTTGCGGTTTTCAATCTTTTGCCAATCCCCGCGCTGGACGGCGCGCGCGTGGTTTTCTGTGTTATCGAATGGATAAGGAAAAAGCCGGTCAGCAGAAAGGTCGAGGGAATTATCCACGGCGTCGGGTTGATTCTCATTCTCGGTTTCGCTATCCTCGTCGATATTCTGCAGTTTATTTAAAGCAAACTCAAAGCAAATTCAAAGCAAATATTTTTATTATTAAAGCGGGCGGCAGACCTTTCGGTCTGCCGCCCAATTTAAAATAATCGTTGTAGTTATATCTGATGCCTGACGATGATCGTTTTAATCTTGTCCGGCATAGAATTTCAGGCGTTATCCTCCTGCTTTTCGTGAACGAAAATGCGGATAGGCGTGCCTTCAAATCCGAACGACTTCCTTATCGTGTTCTCTATATACCTCTTGTAAGAGAAGTGCATAAGATCTGAAGAATTCACGAAAAGAATGAACGTCGGCGGGCAAACGCCGTCCTGAACGCAGTAATAAATTTTGAATCTTCTGCCGTTTTTCGTCGGCGGTTCGTTGGCGCGCACCGCATCCGAAACAACGTCGTTGAGCGTGCCGGTGGTTATGCGTTTGTTCGCGTTTGCATAAACCTCTTCGCAAAGCCCGAAAATTTTGTTCGTTCTCTGACCGTTTTTCGCGGAGATGTAAACCGACTTGTAGTAGTCCATAAACGCGAGGTCGCATTTGAGTTTGTTCTCGAATTCGTTAATCGTGTGGGTGTCCTTCTCCACCTTGTCCCACTTGTTCATAACGATGACCGACGGCTTGCCCTGTTCGTGAACGTATCCCGCGATTTTAACGTCCTGCTCGGTAAGTCCTTCCGACGCGTCGATGACGATAAGGCAGACGTCCGCGCGGCGGATCGCGGCGAAAGACCGTAAAACGCTGTAATATTCGAGGTCCTCGTTCACGGAGCGTTTTCTTCTGATTCCCGCCGTGTCGATGAGCGTGTATTTCTTTCCGTCCACTTCGAGCGGCGTGTCTATGGCGTCCCTCGTCGTGCCGGCGATGTCCGAAACGATAGTTCTGTCATAGCCTAAAAGCGCGTTCGTGAGCCTCGATTTGCCCGCGTTCGGCTTGCCGACGATCGCGATTTTAAGCCTGTCGCCGTCATCGTTTTCTTCCACGGGTTTGAAATAAGAGCATACTTCGTCCAGAAGATCGCCCAGACCTTTGGACTGCTCGGCGGAAATCCCTATCGGCTGCCCCAGTCCTAATTCGTAAAAGTCGAAAAGAACTTCGACCTTGTAATTGTCGAGTTTGTTCACCGCGAGAACGATCGGCTTGCCCGATTTGCGCAGGATATCCGCCACGTCGTAATCGGCGGCGGTAAGCCCCGTTTTCGCGTCGCAGAAGAAAATCACGACGTCCGCCGTTTCGATGGCTATCGTCGCCTGTTTTTTGATGTGCGTCCACATTTCGTCCTGCGATTTGATTTCTATTCCGCCCGTGTCGATGAGCGTGAACGTTTTGCCGCACCATTCCGCGTCGGCGTAAAGTCTGTCGCGCGTGACGCCCGGCGTGTCCTCCACAATGGATAATTTCTGACCGGTTACCTTGTTGAAGAACGTCGATTTTCCGACGTTCGGCCTGCCGACGATCGCCACAAGCGGTTTGTTGTTGTTTGCCATAAGTTACCTCGTTTCCGCCTTGATCGGCGAGTAAAACCCCGTCTATAAGTCGATTAATCGGTTGTTTTGCCGTTTGGCTACCCGATTATTCGGCTAAAAGGTCGTATTTTTTGTTTAGTTTTTCGAAAATCGCGTCGGCAATCCCTTCGCCGCCGAACGGTTGCAGATTTTCGACCGAATTTTTCAACTTCTCGTATTTTTCCGAGCCGCCGAGCGCTTCCTCGATAAATTTAACGCAATTCTCCGCGTCGAAAATTCTCATCGCGTCGCCGACGCGGGAAACGTAATGCTCGGCGATTAATTTTTCTATCGTGTTCGCGGAGTGCGTTACCACGATCGGAACGTGGAAAAACGCAGGCTCGAGTAGTCCGCTGCCGCTTTTGCCGAGATAGAGGTCGGACGCGGCGATATATTCGAGAATATTCTCGCAGAACTCGAACGGATAAAACGCGGTATGCCCTTTGGTTTTAAGCGCGTCGAGCCGGTTTTTCAGTTCGGGGTTCTTGCCGCAGATCGCCACGAGATTTATCGGCAGATCTTTTTCCACGATAAGTCCGCTGATCTTCTCGGTTAAGCCTATTCCGTAGCCGCCTTCCATCAAAAGAACGGTAAAACGATCGTCAAGCCCTAACTTTTCGCGGAGTTTTTGTTTGTCGCGTTCGACGTGAAACGCCTCCTCTCTTATCGCCGTGGGTACGAGTTTCAGATTGTCCTCGTTGAACCTGCGCGGAAATTTTTTAAGCGCGCGGTCATAACCCTCTTTTATCGAAATCGTGGCGAGATCGCACGGGTAGCGGAACATCGCGTTTAAGTGCGCGTCCGGACCGTACATAACGGTGAGCGGTTTTCTGTCGAGCCGCTCGGCGTAATAATTCGTCGCCCAGTGAGTGGAAACCACGCAGTCGGGGCGAAGTTCGCGCATGTGCGCCATAGAGTCCTTAAACAGATCTTTATAGAGTTTGGACATGACGAACCAACTCGCGATCCTGCTACCGAAAAGGTTCATGCAGGCGATATTGAGATAGCTGTAAAAATTGCATTTGTTATAAAGGCGAACCTCGTTGCAAAGCCTTTTTTCAAACTTCGCCATAGCCTCGCTGCCCGTTTCCTTGAAGAAATCGGAACGAATGACTTCGCAGTACTTTCCGTATTTTTTCTCAAAAGCGTCCGCTATGGATTTTTCCGCCATAATGTGTCCGAATCCCGCTTCTACGAACGGGAATACGACTCTCGGTTTACGATCGCTCATTTTTTCGCGTCCTCCTGTCCGGAAGTTTTCTTTGTCTGATTTATTCCCTTTTCCGCCATAACTATAACGAACATAAGGAACGAAATATAATAAGGTACGAAGTATAAAATATCGAACATACAAATCGTTGCGAAAGCCCCGATAAAACACAGTATGTAAAATTTACCGTCGTATTTTTCTTTAAGCGTTCTGCGGCAAACGTCGACGACGGCGTAAAGAGCGGCGGCGATTCCGACAATTCCGCCCGAGCCTAACGCCTGAAAAACAAAGTTGTGGAAAAGCGCGCCGAAAATGTTGGACGCGGTCGAATCGTTGTGATAAGGATAAGCGAACCCTACGCCGAAAATCGGTCTTTCCGTGAAATAGTTCACCGCGTCTTTCCATATCGTCCATCTTCCGTTCAGCCCCGGACCTTTGCTCGGGAGAAGATAATCGAGCAACGCCGATTTCCCGTTTAGCAGAAGGATAACGAACAATATCGCGCCCGCCCCGACGAACGCGCCGAGAACGGATAAAAACAACGTTTTCTTTTGCAATTTTATGGCGGTTACTATTGAAAGAACGATGAAAAGCGTTCCGCCGACGACTATAGCCGTTCTCGAAAGGGTGAGCATTATCGAAACTGCGGCGAACAAAGCGAGCAGTTCGTAACCGAAATAATTTTTCGTGTTTGAAATTTTATAAAACACCGCCGGGAGCAGAAAAGCGATCATCGCGCCCGATTGATTGCTCATGCCGCAACCGGTGACGATATATGTTTTCCACCTTCCGATCGAATCGAAAAAGTCGCCCGAGCGCATGCAACGCCGCCAGTTTTCGGGTAAAAAGTCAAACGGCGGAAGCAAATTAAGAACGTACACGTAAACCACTTCGAGCGAAATTATCAGCGCGACGCCCGAAAACAACGTCATCGCGTAATCGAAAAGTCCGTCGAATCCGTCCACGATTCCGGTAAGAAGCAGATACAACCCCAAATATGAAGCCACGCCGATCAGCCCGAACAAAAGGCTTTCGCCGTACCGGTTGCTTCCGGCGGGTATCGCGCCCGATAAAATCATCGAAAGCGACAACGCCGCGAGCGGCAGAATCGATTTCGCGCCGCGGTAATTTTCCTTATGTTTCACGCATCTGAAAACCATGCACGCAATGAGAATCGCGCCGCATATAACGAGAGTAATTATCGTGGACGTTCTGAAATAAAAATCCGAAACGCCCTTCGGCCACGTGCTGTTCTGGGTGGAAACCACGAAAATGGCGAAAAAAATCACCGTGAGCGAGGGGCGAACGTCCTTAAAAGCGATGAGGAACGCTCCTCCCGTAAGGGCGAAGAGAATTAGTCCGACGAGATCGAGAGCGAAAGCGTGAAAAAAGAACGCCGCCGTGCAGACGATAAAAACGAATGCCGGTTTTGTCGCGAATTCCTCTATTTTATTTTTATATTCCGATATCGTCTTTTCCATAAATTCCCGTTTCGACGTTATGAGTGATCCGATTTTTTTGCGTAAGTATTCCCGTTCGGCCGCTTTGAACGTCGGCGACCGTTAAGGTTATAATTACACATTATATTTATTCTACTATATTTTTAAATAAAAAGCAAACAAAAGCGGATAAAAACTTTTGACATTATGTCTGCCGTCGTTGATTTTTTTGCCGGAAAGGCGGCGCGGCGGGCGCAACGTCTATAAAAACAAGCGATTAATCGACTTATAGGCGGGGTTTTGCGAGATAATGGAAAGGGGCGGCGGCGTTTTTGAACAAAAAACGCCGCCGCCCCGCAATGATTGATTTTTTTAGCCGAGAGAGATTGCGTTGAAACCCGCCAAAACGCCGTTGTTTCCGGTTTTTGTCGCGTTCGAGATACTCGGCTGCTTTGATTAAAACAAGCCGACGATTTCGCCTTTTTCGTTTACGTCGATGTTTTCGGCGGCAGGTCTTTTGGGAAGTCCCGGCATCGTCATAATGTCGCCCGTCAGGACCACGATGAATCCCGCCCCTGCGGAAACTTCCACGTTTCTGACCGTTATTTTAAATCCTTCCGGCGCGCCGAGAAGAGCGGGATTATCCGAAAAACTATACTGCGTTTTGGCTATGCACACCGGCAACCGCGAAAATCCGAGCGCGTTAAGCGTTTCGATTTGTTTTTTCGCCTGCGGAGTTATCGTAATTCCGTCGCCGCCGTAAACCTTTTTAACCACCGCTTCGATTTTTTCTTCAATCGGATCTTCGTCGCGATAGCAGAAAGTGAAGTCGCCGCGTTCTTCTTCGCAAAGCCTTACGACTTCGCGCGCAAGCGCTTCGCCGCCTTTTCCGCCGTCCGCCCACACCGTGGACAAAACCACGTTAACGCCGAGTTCGCGGCATTTTCCGATGATGAAATTTATCTCCGCGTCCGTGTCCGTCGGGAAGCGGTTTATCGCCACCACGCACGGCAGTTTATAAACGTTTCTGATGTTGCTCGCGTGCCTGAGCAGGTTGGGCGTTCCTTTGCCGAGCGCCTCGAGATTTTCCGTCCCGAGTTCGGTTTTTGCAAGTCCGCCGTGCATTTTCAGCGCGCGCACCGTCGCCACGACGACAACCGCGTCCGGTTCAAGCCCCGCTTTTCTGCATTTTATGTCGAGAAATTTCTCCGCGCCCAGGTCCGCGCCGAATCCCGCTTCGGTCACAACGTAGTCCGCAGTTTTAAGCGCGCCGTCCGTTGCGATGACGGAGTTGCACCCGTGCGCGATGTTTGCGAAAGGTCCGCCGTGAACGAACGCCGGAGTTCCTTCTAGCGTTTGAACGAGGTTGGGTTTGAGCGCGTCTTTCAAGAGAGCGGTCATCGCTCCCGCAGCCTTTAAGTCGCCCGCCGTGACGGGTTTATCGTCGTAAGTATAGCCCACGATTATCTTCGATAAGTTGGTCTTTAAGTCGATTATCGAGGTAGAAAGGCAAAGAACGGCCATAATTTCGGAAGCCACCGTAATCTTGAAACCGTCCTCCCGGGGAGTGCCGTTCGGCTTGCCGCCCAGCCCGTCCACGATGAACCTGAGTTGACGGTCGTTCATATCCACGCACCTTTTCCAGGTAATTTTTCTGACGTCGATTCCGAGTTCGTTGCCCTGCTGAATATGATTGTCGAGCATGGCGGCGAGAAGGTTGTTCGCCGCGCCTATCGCGTGGAAATCGCCTGTGAAGTGCAGATTGATGTCCTCCATCGGTACGACCTGCGCGTAACCCCCGCCCGCCGCGCCGCCTTTAACGCCGAACACCGGCCCGAGCGACGGCTCGCGGAGAGCGGCGACAACGTTTTTGCCTATCCTTTTAAGTCCGTCGGCAAGCCCTATCGAGGTGGTTGTTTTACCCTCTCCCGCGGGCGTGGGCGTGATTGCCGTCACGAGAACGAGTTTGCCTTTTCGTTTTTTGTTTTCAAAATACGAAAGGTCTATTTTCGCCTTGTATTTTCCGTAATATTCCACGCAATCCTCGTCGATTCCGAGTTCAGCGGCGATTTCGGAGATTTTTTTCATTTTACATTCGCGCGCGATTTCTATGTCGGTTTTCATTTTCTTATTCGTTTTCGTGTCTGTCATTTATTCCCTCCCTCGGCGGTTTCGTTGATGAAAACGCACAGTTTTTCTATTCCCTTTTTCAACGCGGATTCGTCTATCGCATAAGAAATCCTTATATAATTATCCGCGCCGAACGCCGAACCGGGAACGACGGCGACTTCTTTTTCGTTAAGGAGCGCGTTCGCGAAGTCTGCGGAATTTTCAATCGCGCTTCCGCCATTCGTCGTTTTTCCGTAAGTTCCGGAAACGTTGACGAATATATAAAACGCGCCTTTCGGCATAATGAATTTCACTCCGCGATCCTCGAGAATTTTAACCGCGGCGAGCCGCCGGAAATCGAACGTTTTACGCATTTCCGCAATGAATTCGTTCGATTTTTCCGTGTTCGTCAGCCCTTCGAGCGATGCGTACTGCGCCACGGAATTGACGTTGGACGTCATATGGCTCTGCGCTCTCGTCATCGCGTTCGCGATTTTTTCGGGCGCGATCGCCCAGCCTGTTCTCCAGCCCGTCATCGCGTAAGATTTGCTCATTCCGTCGATGATTATAGTCCGCGATTTTATCTCTTCGCCGAGCGAGGCGATCGAAACGTGTTTTTCCCCGTCGTAAACGAGATCGCGGTAAATTTCGTCCGAAACGACGAATATTCCGTCGCGACTTAAAACAACGTCGGCAATCGCGGAAAGTTCCTCGCGGGAGTAAACCGCGCCGGTGGGGTTGTTCGGCGAGTTCAGAATCAGCAATTTTGTTTTCGGAGTAATCGCCTTTTCGAGTTCTTCGGCGGTCATTTTATAGCCGTTTTCCGGTTTTGTTTCCACAAAAACGTTTTTCGCGCCGCAAAACTTCGCAAGTTCGGGGTAAGTCACCCAGTACGGCGAAGGAACGATAACTTCGTCGCCCTCTTCCGCAAGCGCGGCTATAGCGTTATATAAAGGTTGTTTCGCTCCCGCGCCGATGACGACCTGCGAGGGCGAATATTCCACGCCCGTGGCAAGTTTTCTGTTTTCGACGATCGCTTTTTTAAGTTCGGGAATCCCGGATGCGGGGGTATACTTGGTTTTCCCCTCCTTCATCGCCTTTATCGCCGCTTCGATTATATAATCCGGCGTGTTGAAATCGGGTTCGCCGACGCCGAAATTCACCACGTCGCGGCCTTCCGCTTTCATTTTTTTCGCCTTTGCGGATATCGCGAGCGTAGCCGATTCGGCTATGCCCGAAACCCTTCGGGTAAGTTTAATCTCCATAACGCCGCCTCCAAGGTCGTGCAATGCGTAAATTATATCATCGCGCAGGCGTTATGTCAATAAAAATAACAAAATTCGCGCGCGGAAGTAACGCCCGGAAAAGCGGATTCCGTCCGCGTCGAAAAATTCGGACGTAAAATTTTTCAAAAAGTATTGACAAACGTTTTCGGGTGTGTTAATATGTCTTTGAAGATAAATTTACTCGGGTAAAAATGGTGATAACGAAAAAATGACGACAAGAAAAGACGTTGCAAAATTAGCAGGGGTATCGGTTGCGACCGTTTCCAACGTGCTTTCAAACAGGCTCACCGTATCGGAAGAAAAAGCCGAAAGAGTCCGCGCCGCGGCAAAGCAACTCAATTATTTCCCCAATCACACGGCGAGAAGTCTGTCGCTCGGACTTTCTTATCATATAGGCGTCATCATCAACGAGTTCACCAACCCGTATCATATGGAAATAGTGCAGTACGTCGGCAAATACGTAACCGCGCACGGGTTTATGATGACCGTTTTCGATTTTAAAGAGGACGCGAACACCGTTTGCAGATTTCTGGGGGAAAGGCAGTTCGACGCGCTCGTGAACTTTTCGTCCAACCTTTATTCGGAAGAACTTCTGAAAATGCTGAAAGAGAGGGGAACGATACTCGTCAACTTCGCAAACGTGAGCGATATCGAAGTTCATCACGACGTAACCGGCGCGATGACCGATTGCATGCGCAAACTGAGTTCGCTCGGGCATAAAAAGGCGGGTTACGTCAGTCTTGCGGACGCTCCGTATTTTTACGCGGACGAACGCGGCGAAACTTTCACCGCCCGCCGCAAGGAATTCGGCTTCGACGAAAACGACGATTACATAATGTTCAACGACGACATGACGAGAGAGTCGGGAGAAACGGGTTACGTTCTCACCAAACGGCTTATGACGGCTCACCCGGAAATAACCGCGCTCTTCGTTATGAACGACATCGCGGCTTTCGGCGCGATGCGCGCTCTCAGAGAACTCGGCTACGATTGCCCCCGCGACGTTTCGGTTATCGGTTGCGACGATATCATTCTTTCCAAGGAATATATCCCGTCGCTCACGTCGATTTCCTTCGACAAAGAGGATTACGGAACGGAAATAGGCAGAAGAATCATTTCGAGAATGCGCGAGGGAACGGATTATTCCGGCGATATTTACGTGGTTAAAGCGAAAACGGTTTACAGAGAGAGCATTGCGGCTTGCAGAGATAAAAGATAAACAAGAGAAAAGGTAAGGGAAAAAATTACGGCGAAAACGGTGAGTTTTATTTTTTGGATAAAATTTACCCGCGTAAAAACGCCGAAAACCCATAAAATCTGCCGAAAATCTATAAAATTCAACCAAAAACCTATAAATCAACAGAAAAAGCAAAAATTACGGAAGAGTTAACTCTTCTTTGCTTACTTCATAAGCAAAGAATTCCGTTAACGGAAGAACGATAAAACAAAACGAAAAGATTTCGGGAAAACGAAATAAAACTACCGACAGCGGGATATAAACGGCGAATTTTCGCAAAATAAGCAATATACCTGCGGTAAAAAAGTTTTAATCCGGAATTTAAGATAAAAATTTGGAGGAATTGAGAAAATGAAAAAGATTTTAAGTTTTGCGCTTACGCTGCTTCTCGCCCTCGGCGTGGCGACGGGCTGCGGCGCGCCGACCGGGAACTCCGGAAGCAAACCCTCCGAGGTGAACCTTCACCCCGACGAGAACGTCACCGCAACGCTCCGGGTGGCTGTGGAAAACTACACCGCGGAGAAGAAAATAATTTCCGAAATAGGCGAAATTCTCACGGCTAAATACCCCAACATAACCGTTAAAATCGAAACCATTTCGGGCGGAATAAGCAGTCAGTACGCGACCTGGTTCCGCAACAAGAACGTTCCGGACATACTCGTAAACAACAGTTTCGATATGTTCACGCTCAGCGATAAGGGACTTCTGAGCGACCTCACGCCTTATCTCGAGGCTGAAGCGGCGGACCCCGAAAGTACGTTCGATATCAACGATTATTACGAGTCCTATATAAAAATGGGACAGGCGAATTTCGACGGCGAACAGTATATGATTCCCCGTTCGGCGGACAGAGTCGTCTGCCATTACAACAAAGCGATTTTCAAAGCGGCGGGCGTCGATATGAGTCTCGTGAGAAACGGCTGGACCTGGGACGACTTTATGACCGTCTGCGCCACGCTCAGAAAATATTACGATTCGCAGGACTCGATGAAGGCTTATACGCTTGTAGATCCGTACTTCACGTGGGAAGCGGTTTACAACCCCATTTTCGAGAGTTACGGCGTTGAATATTACGACGAAAACGGCGAAGTCGCGCTCGAAAGCGACGCCACCGAAAACGCTCTCAAATTCATCAAATCGATTATAGACAACAAATACGCGTCCAGACCGTCCGTGGAACAGGCGGGCATGGCGGGCAACAAAGGCTGTATGCTTTTCCATTCTCAGGCGGCTTCGCTTATGGCTACGGAACTTTCGGTTTATTATCCCGACGCGGAAAAGGTCAGCGATTATTACGACGTCGTAACCATGCCCGTTATTCCCGGTCACGAAAAAATCGGTTGCGGCGCGGCGGGTTATTCCGTTTACGACGGAAGCGAAAACAAGGATCTCGCCTGGCAGTTTCTGAAAATACTTCTTTCTAAAGAAGGGCAGAACATCATGGCGGACAGCGGTTCGAACTACGTCCCCGTGAGAAAGGATATGGCGGACTACACAAACCCCGAGAATCATTGGGGTAAAGGATACGAAGACCTCAACCTTTCGGCTTACACCTATAACTGCGGCGCGGGCGACGATCCCGACTGGAACTGCTATACGACTTATATAGCGCGCAAAGCCCCGAAGTACGCTTCGAGCGTCGGCAGCGCGTTAAGCACTCTCATTGCGAACTATTGTAACGGCGTGGCGGACTACGCGACCTCGATCAGGTCCTGCACGAACGCGATCAAGCGAATCCTCGCCATGTGATATGAAGAAAGAAGAAATCGGCGACAATAAAGAACTTATTGTCAGATACAAAAAAATAAAAAACGCGAAGGACGTCCTCTGGGGGCTTCTCTTCGCGTCGCCGGTTATAATCGGCGTGCTTGTGTTCACGTTTTACCCTGCGCTCGAATCCCTGTATTTCAGTTTTACCGACTACGATATGTTCAATAAGCCCACGTTCAAGTGGCTTAACAATTACAGGGTTATGTTCGTTATCGATCCGGACTTCTGGACGGTGTGGAAAAACACTGTTTTATACGCGGTGATATCCATTCCGCTCAATCTGTTTCTGGGCTTTTTCCTTGCGCAGGCGGCGAACTTCAAAGTCAAAGGCATAACCGTTTACAGAACGCTGTTCTATCTGCCCGTAATCATTCCGGGCGTTGCGAGCGGACTTCTGTTCATGGATATGTTTCTCGTCGGTCCGTCGGGCATACTGAACAACATTCTCAAGTCGATCGGCTTACCCGCGCTCAGTTGGTTCAGCGAAGCGAGAACTTCGCTCGCCACGTTTATCTTCATGAACGTGTGGAACGTGGGCGGCGGAATGATAATCTGGCTTTCGTGCTTCAAAAACATTCCCTTAACGCTTTACGAGGCGGCGGAACTCGACGGCGCGAATGCCTGGCACAAACTCTTGAGCATAACGATACCTATGTCCACCCCGATTATTTTCTACAATCTGATAACGGGTATAATCGGTTCGCTTCAGGTCAACTCTTCGCTTATCGTAGGCGGAGCGGAAGGCAGGGGCGTGGGCGATTCGCTGTATTTTGTCGCAATCAAAATTTATAACGAAGCGTTCGGCGGAAGTTACAATATGGGTTACGCAAGCGCGTACGCATGGGTATTGTTCGTGTTCATCGCGCTTTTAACGTTTCTCGTGTTCAAAAAGTCCAAATGGGTGTTTTACGGAGAGGAGGGATAAGTTATGGAAAACGTCGCAAACGAAAAATTCGGCAACGCGAAACTTCATAACGTTCTCGTCAAAGTCGCGCAGTATCTTGTTCTCACGCTCATCGCGGTTTTTCTCGCGTTCCCGTTTTTTCTGCTTATCATGCGTTCGTTTATGTCGCAGGTGGACATAAACGCCGCGAGAATAATCCCGTCGAAGTTCACGCTTGACAATTACAGAAAGATTTTTGCCGAAAACAATTATTTTCTGTATATTTTCAACACGCTCAAAGTGGTCGTGTTCAATATGATCTTCGTTCCGCTTTCCGCTTCGCTTTGCGCGTATTCGTTCGCAAGGCTCAACTGGAAGGGCAGGGAGTTCGTTTTTTCGTGCGTGCTTGCCACGATAATGATTCCCGGAACGGTTCTGCAGATTCCGCTCTATTCGCTGTTTTATAAACTCGGCTGGCTCGGCAATCTCAAAGCGCTCACGATCCCCGCGGCGTTCGGCGGCGGCGCGATAAACATTTTCCTGCTCCGTCAGTTTCTGAAAGGCATCCCCAAAGAACTCGACGAGGCGGCGACGATAGACGGCGCGAATATTTTCAAAAGATATCTTCTTCTGATTCCGCTTTGCTCGCCCATAATAATTTACATTATGGTCGGCACGTTCTCTTCGGGTTGGAGCGACTTCTTCGGTCCTCTCGTGTACTTAAGCGGAAGCAGAGAAAACTACACTCTCGCGGTTGTTATTTACACCGATTCGCTTTCGGGGCAACTTGCAACGGCAAGCCTCAAAATGGCGGCGGGCGCGTTTATGTCGTTCTTCCCCGCGATTTTGTTCATTCTTTATCAGCGCAGGCTCATCGACGGAATAATGGTCGGAGCCGTTAAAGGTTAAAATTTGCGGTTAAACCGCATAGAAAAATAATTTTCAGGAGGAAATTATGATAAAAAATTCGGCAAAAAAATTATCGGTCGCGATGCTTGCGTTCGTTCTCGTGGCGGCGCTCGCGTTCGGCGCGATCTGCCTTTTCCCGACGAGCGCGAAGGCAGAAACAACCAAGGCTGCGGAAGATATCATCGATCTTTCCAAAGGACCTGACGAGGGAATAGGTCAACCTGCCGGCGACGCGGCGGGAAATGCCGTAAAGTTCCATTTTAAAGGCGTCAACATGAAAGACGGAAGTTGGATGGAAAACGCGGTCGTATCCGACGGCGTTACTATCGGCGACCTTATCGTCGTGGACAACGGAACAGCAAAAACGGTTAATCAGTGGACTAAAGACGCCAACAATACGAGAGCGTTCAGAGTAGCCGTTTACGGCGGCGGAATGTATCTTATGTGCGAAAACGGCGTGGTCGCCAAGGACACTATAAAATACGTTACCTTTAAAAAAGGCTTTATGCTTTTCGAGGGAACGGACGGAACTGCGGGCGACTGGGTTTTCGGCAAAACCGCTTCCACGAAAGTAGAAGGCACGGAATTTGCTTCCGACCTTAAACTTTACGTCAACTTTGCGGGCAATACTTTCGATTACGCGACTGATACGCTCACCGTTAAAACCGCCCCCGCGAAAACCGTTTACGAGATCGGCGAAACGTTCGATCCCGCGGGAATGACTCTCGAAGCCGTTACCGCAACGAGCGGAACGAAAGAAATAGCCGTTACGAGCGGAATGTGCTCCTCCGCAGACCTTTCCGAAGCGGGCGAAAAAACCGTTACCGTTTCTTACGGCGGAAAGAGCGTTACGCAGTCTATAACCGTCAAATCGCCCGAAAAAACGCTTACGTCCATCGCTTATAAGAGCGGAAGCGTTTCGATCGAGCAGAACGGAAGCGTCGGCGAAATGACGATAAACGACCTTAAAATCACCGCTGCTTACGAGGGCGGCGAAACGGAAGAAGTCGCGGTGACCGCGGATATGATTTCGGTAGACCCCGCGACTCCCGGAACGGTTAAGGGCAAAATCACTTACGTCGCGGGAATGCAGAAGCAAACCTGCGAAGCGGACGTGACCGTTACCGAAAGAACGACCGCATATACCGCCGCGAATATTTATCCCGTTCCGTTGGACGGATATTACGCAGGCGAGGACGGCGGCGACAGAGAACTCAGCGACGGCGGTATCAGCATCTGGTTCACCACCAACGCCGGCTACGGCGAAGAAAAAGCGTTTGACGGGCTTGGCGAAAAATGGTACAGCGACGACGAAAATATTCATAAAATCGTAAAGTCGCACGTTCTTATCAACGGAAAGACTTTCGACGAGCTTAACGCCGAAGGCGCGGGACTTGCGAGATTTCTGATCGGGTGGTACGGCAACGGTAAATTCTGCCTTCGTATTCACACCGACGGGACTTTCAGAGCCGCAAACGTTGAAACGATAACCCTGCTCAAAGGTTTCCAATTATATAACACTTCGTTTCAGCCTCTCGGCGTTCCCACTCCGTGCGATTACACAATGGAAGCCGCGGAAAAAACAGGTTCGAGCAACAAAATGCTCGTGAGAAAAACCGAGAGCGTCGAAATCGAATCTCAACCCGCAAAGACGGAATATTACGTCGGCGATAATTTCGACGTGAAAGGAATGACTATAAAAGCCGTTTATACCGACGGCGGCTATGCGGTTATCCCCGTTAAGGACAGAATGGTTTCTTACGATTTCGGCGCGGTGAACGAAACTTCGCCCGTAACCGTAACTTACAACGGAAAGAGCGAAACGGCGAACGTTAAAGTTACCGAACGCCCCGTAACGCTCGAAACGATAGCAGTTAAAGACGGAGCGAAATTGTTCCTTAAACAGTATTCGCTCGTGAAAACGCTCACGCCGGACGCCAAACTCGTTCTCACTTTCTCGGACGAATCTACCGAAGAAGCCGAACTTAAACCCGATATGATTTCGGGCTATACGAACGAAACCGTCGGCGACGGAACCGCTACCGTAACTTATCGGGATAAAACCTGCGAAATCGCTTATACAGTTTCCGAGTATGACGAAACGTCCACTATCAAAGGTATTAAATACGGTCTTGAACAGACTCCCAACGAATTAGACGGAATAAGCGTCGAATTCGACAGAACGGACGACAAAGATCTTAAAGCCCTTTGGGATACGGACAAAGCCGCTTCCGCGGTGATCGGCAAAACCAACGGCGATTTCGTTACGATAAACGGCGAAAAATTGTCCGTACTCACTCAGAAACGCGAAGGCGAAACTCAGCCGAGAGTTGCCCGTATGTGGGTATACGGCGGACGTATCGGTTTCCATATCGATAACGCGGACTTCATGGCTCAGGTGAAAAACGGCGCGGAAATCTGTATTCTTCCCGGTTTCGCATGGTCCTCGAATAGCGGCGACGCCTGGGGCGCGGCTTCTGCCCCGAGCACTTACGGCATTATCGAAAACGCCGTGGTTACGAAGCCGATGTATTTCTGCTTCAAAGACGGAAAATCGGCTAAAGTCGTCGAAAGCATAGCGCTTAAAGGCGAGCCTAAGACGAACTATTACAAGAACGACGTTATCGACCTTACGGGGCTTACTCTCGAAGTTTCCTGCAAAGGGCTTGAAAAAGAAACTATCCCCGTAACCAAGGAAATGTGCTCTTACGACTTCTCGGCGGCGGGCGAAAAGACCGTAAACGTAACTTACGAAGGCAAGACCGTTACGTTTAACGTAACCGTTGCCGAAGTCAGACTTACGGATATCAGAATAGAAACCGAACCGACCAAGAAAGAATACGATTTCGGCATCGAAAACGAATTCGACGCAACGGGACTTGCCGTTTACGCCGTTTACAGCGACGGAACGGAAGAACTCGTCGAAATTTCTTCGCTCGCGTTCGATGGGTTCGATTCCCGCGCGTTCGGAAAGCAGACGATAACCGTCAGATACGGCGAACTTTCCAAGACTTTCGGAATCGAAGTCGTCAACAAATCCAAGAATAAGTACCTTTCGATAGAATACGGCACGGGCGCGTGGTCTTACGAAAACGAATATCACGGCTCGCTCGTCATTTCGTTCATGATGAACGGAGTTTACGAAGATTACGGTTCGTTCTGGGGTACGGATAAGTACGAAGCAGTCGCCGATTATATGCTCATAAACGACAAGAAGGTTTCCGACCTTATCAAAGAGGGCAAGGTTACCCGTCTTGCGACGTGGGCTCAGCAACTCGTAATTCACCTCGACACCTGCGATCTCGTTCCCGCAACGTGGGTTGACAAGAGAGAAAATCCCGACGACGACAAACTTCATTATATCGAAGGTAAATCCGAAGTGGTTAAAACGGTAACGTTCCTTCCGGGCTTCCAGTGGTATACCACGAAACCGGCAAGTTCCGCGAATTGGGGCAAAAACGATTTCGCCGGCGCGGTTCCCGTAGCGGGCGCGGTTCTCAAAGAGAAGGTGACAATCACCAACAACGACGGCTACGGCTGGATAAGAGAACTTAAAAAGGACGAAAACGGCAACGTTGCGGCGGACGCGCTCTCCGTTGTGACTTACCCGAAAAAGACCGTATATCAGGTCGGCGAGCCTCTCAAAGCCAACGATATGGAAATTCTCGCGAAGTACGCGGACGGCGGCGAAGTGATTATCAACCCCGCGAACTCCGAAATCGAGGGCTTCAAGAGAAACGAAGTCGGCGAACAGACTCTGACTTACACCTATCAGGGCGTTAAACTCACGTTCAAAGTAACAGTGAACGAAAAGACGGAAGATTCCGGAAGCGAGAGTACGGGCAACGGCGGCGGATGCATCGGCTCGGTAGGGCTCGGCGGAATGGCGATTCTCGGTCTTGCCGCGGCTCTGGTATGCCTTAAAAAGAAAAAGGAAAAAATATGAAAAATAAAATGAAAATCGCAAGCGGAATTCTTGCTTGCTCGTTCGCCTTAACGGCTGCCGCCTCGTGCGGCGCCGTTCCGGGCGACAGCGCGCCGGGCGAGTCCCCGCAGGAAAGTTTCCGTCCTTACGACGAAGCGAAACGCGTTGAGGACGTTCGCGACATAACCGATAAGGAATACACCGTTTTAAACGTCGTCGGAACGGACGATTACGGCAATAAAATTCTCACGGTGGACGGCAAAAAGGACAACGAGAAGTACGTGGGAATGTTTTTCTTCCTCACGCTCGGTCAGCACCTTAACCACAGCGGAATTTACGACATAAGCAAAATCACGCAGGACGGACTTGATAACGAGGCCTTTCAGTCCAACAATTCTGCTTCGCCCGTGGGCGCGGCGCATTTCTGGGGCGAACCCGTTTTCGGCTATTACAATTCCGCCGACGAATGGGTTATCCGCAAACAGATAGAAATGCTCACCATGGCGGGGATAGACTTCATCGCTCTCGACACGTCCAACGGCGTGCTTTATAAACAGGTGACGGACGTTTTGTTCCCCGTTATGCTCGAATACAAAAAAGCGGGCTGGAACGTTCCCAAGGTTATGTATTACCTTGCGAGCAACGATAACGACAACACCAAATATCCGTCGGATTTGCGCGAAGTTTATAATTATTTTTACGCGACGGATACTTACAAGGATCTCTGGTTCTGCCCGAACGGCAAGCCGATGATAACCCGTCACGAAGTGGCGAGCGACGAATTTTTAAAGACGTTCGACGGCGGCGTGTATTACGACTTCTTCGAGTTCAAAACCCGTCAGTGGCCCATCAACGATTATAAAAAGGACGACGGCGCGGCGTGGATGGAATTCGAATATCCGCAGTATCTTCACGGCGACTGGCTTTCGGTTTCCGTCGCTCAGCATTACAGCGTCCGATTCAGCGATACCGAAGGCACGCACGGCAGAGGCTACGGCGAGGCGACCGGCAACGACCACGAAAATTACGGCAAAGGGCTTAACTATCAGGAGCAGTGGCAAACGGCGTTCGATTACGACGAAAAAGGCTTCAACGTAAAATACGCGTTCATCACCGGCTGGAACGAATGGGTTGCCGAAAAAATGTACGACGCCGCGAAACAAGTTTATTTTACGGTCGATCAGTTCAACGAGGAATATTCGAGAGATATCGAGCCTTGCGTGAACGAAAAAGTGGCGGATAACTTCTTTATGCAGACTATCCGTAACGTAAAAGCGTTCAATTACGGCGAGGCTAAGCATTACGTTTACCCGAAAACGACCGTCGATATGACTCGTGACGGCGAAGAGTGGAATAATATCCGCGCTTACGTCGATTTCACGAACGATTGCAAGGACCGCGACTTTTACGGTATGGTAAAATCGAAGAGATACACCGACAATTCGGGCAGAAACGACATCGAAACCGTCAAAGTGGCGAGGGACGACGAATATCTCTATTTCCGCGTTACGACCAGGGACGATATAACTTCTTATACCGACGGCGACGAGAAATGGATGAATATTCTTCTCAAAACCGACAACGGCAAATCGCTCTGGAACGGTTATAATTACGTTCTCAATCGTTCTGTTTCCGGCGACAAAACGACGGTAATGAAGGCTTCGGCAAACGGAAAAACCCTTGAAAAATGCGGCGAGGGCGAAGTTAAGGTTTACGGAAAAACCATGCTCGTTAAAGTCGCGCTCAAAGATCTCGGGCTTTCTTCCGATAACTATCACATAGAATTTAAGGTTGCGGATAACGTTACGGCGTACGATCATGTCGAACTTTATCGTTCGGGCGACGTCGCGCCTATCGGCAGACTTAACTATTCTTACGGATATTGATTTTTGCGGCTGTTTCCCGCCCCGCGGGGCGGGAAACAGCCGATTTAAATAGGGATATAAAAACAAGAACGGTTTCTTTCTTGCGGGAAAACTCGCGGAAATATCGGACTGAAAATATAAGTCGAAAAGGAAAAATTAATATGGATTATAAATTTGACGAGAAAAGGGGGATTTTCACCCTTTATAACCCCGAAACGGGAAAAGACTGGAGCAACCATTTTTTCAACGATTTAAGTTACGTTATGTCGGTAACTCATTTCGGCGCGACTTATTCGAGATACGTGGACAAGAATTCCGTTCAGGTAACGCTTAACTGTCCGCTCAGTTCTTACCTTTATTTAAGGGACGCCGAAAGTAAAAAATATTGGAATATCGCGGGTTATCCCGCTTTGAATAAAGTGAACGGCTATAAGTGCGAACACGGTCAGCAGTTCACGAGGATATCTTCCTCGGCGCATAAAATAAGAGCGTCGATAACTTACGCCATCGCACCAAGCGACACGCGTGAAGTGTGGAAGGTTTCGCTCGTCAATGAGGACAAAAAAACGCGGATAATCGACTTATTCCCTATCTTAGCGTTCGATCTCAACGGAGTTGCCCAACCTGTTTATTATAGTTCGGTGACTACCTCTTTCACCGAATATGTGGCGGAAGCGAACGCCGTTTTCAACGAAAACCGCGATCCGTACCGTCCGCACGAACTCTCTTCGGGTTATATCATGTCGAGCGAACCCGTTTTCTCTTACGACGGAAATTACGAAAAGTTCATCGGCACGATGGGTACGCAGACCAAGCCTTATATTCTCGAGCACGGGCTCGATTGCACGCGTTCGACGGCTACGGTGAGAACGCGCGGCGGTATTTTGCAAAACCGCGTTACGCTCGCCGCGGGCGAAGAAAAAACCGTTTATTTCGTCATGGGGCTTATCGAGAGCAAGGAAAGGCTTGTTTCCCGTCGCGACGAACTTATTTCTCAGTGCGAAAGCATTGTGGATAACGCCTTAAACGGCGAGGCGAGATTCGGAAATTTGAGAACGAAATGCCCCGAGCCGCAGTTCAACCGCATACTGAATTTTTGGGCGGAGCATCAGGTTTCCTATTGCATGCTCGGCAAAAAAGCGGTGAGAGATAACGCGCAACTCGGAATGGCTATGCTCAATTTCAATCTTCCGCTTGCGAAAAAGACGATTAACGAATGTGTCGCGCATCAATATAAGGACGGACACGCCGTGCTTACCTGGTATCCTTATTTAGAGCCGAATATATATTCCGATCCGTCCGCCTGGATGATTTACGCCGCCTGCGGTTACGTGAAGGAATCGGGCGATTTCGACTACTTAAAAACCGAACTCGATTATCTCGACGGCGGAAAAGCCACCGTTTACGAACACCTTAAACAGGCGATAAAATGGTTTGAACGAAAGGATAATTACGGCGCGAACGGCTTGCCGAGAATTCACCATGCGGATTGGAACGACGCGCTCAACATTCCCGACGACAAAGCCGAATCCGTGTTAATGGCGATGCTTATCTGCAAAGCGTACGACGATATGATCGAACTTTCGTCATATATCGGCGACGAGGCATACGCCGCCGCGCTTGTAAAGGCGAAGAAAAAACTCGCGAAAAAAACGAACGAAAAAGCCTTCAACGGCGATTATTACGTCCGCGCGTTCTCGAAGTTCGGCGTGGTCGGCGACAAAACGTGCGAGAACGGCGGAAAGATTTACGTCAATCCGCAAAGTTGGTCGATTCTTTCCGGCGTATGCCCGAAGGACAGACTCGAAAAGGTCGTCGCGGCTATGGATTTAGCCGAAACGGACGAGGGTATTCCGATGTGCGTTCCGCCTTATGAGAAATACGACGAAACCGTGGGCAGAATGAGCGGTATGCTTCCCGGCGTTTACGAGAACGGCGGAATTTATAATCACGCCGGCTGTTTCAAAGTTATGGCGGACTGCAAACTCGGCAGGGGCGACAACGCCGCGAACGCGCTCAAAAAGATTGCGCCGGACGGAAAATTCAATCCGTCGTCCGTCACCACGACCGAACCGTACGTGTTCACGAACTGCTATCTGAAACATCCGTCCGTGGATATGCAGGTCGGATTTTCCTGGCAGACCGGCACTTCCGCCTGGGGACTTATGTGTTATTACGAGGGTATTTTAGGTTTGCAACGCGGTTACGACGGGTTGCATATAAATCCCGCTCTGCCGTCGGGCTGGAAAACGTGCGAAGCGGAGAGAAATTATCGCGGCAACCGTCTGCATATAAAATTCGTCAACAAGGGCGGCAAAAACGTTCGTCTTAAAATCGACGGCAAGAGAATCGACGGCAACGTCGTGCCGCTTTTCGAGGATAACGACAACCATACCGTAGAAGCGGAACTCGTCCGATAGGTGTGTTTTTTAATGAAAAAACGATTTTTGCGATGCTTGTTTGCGGGAGTTGTTGCCGCGGCGGTTTCTCTCGGCGCGGCGACTGCGGCTGTTTCGGACGCCTCCGCCGCCTGGTTCCCGGACGATAAACTCGTTACGGTAAGCGAGTCGGCTTACGGAAAATCCGGACTCAAATCCGAGCCTGTATGCGTTGCGGACGTCGCGAACAAAGAAATACTCGAAAGCGTTGCGAGCGGAAAAAACGCCGCCGTTGCCATTCTCACTCTCGACGACGATATGAGCGTCGTCGGCGCGGACGGAGAAGTTATCTGTTCGCTCGCGGCGGCAATGGACGATTATCTGAAAAAGGAAATTAAAGGCAAAATCATCGACGTTACGGAGAAAAACGACTACGACTACGAAGTCATCGCGGAATATTATCCGCAGGAATATTACCTTGAAACAAAACTTTACACTCAGAAATTTATCGTTTCGACGAGAAATTCCGGCGGCGATTCCGAAAATTCGGCAGGCGGCGGAAACGTAGGCGGCGTAAACGCGGGCGGCTGCGGCGCGGTCTTGCTTTTCGGGGCGGGTTCGGGCGGTTCGGCGGTCTGTTTTGCCGTAATCGGCTTGTTTGCCGCCGCGCTTGCCTTGTCAAAACTTATCAAAGGAAAAGAAAATGGTTGAAAACACAGAGTATTTGCTTCCCGTGAAAATTCATCTGATCGATGGATGCGCGGAAAATACGGAAAGCCTTTTAAAAAGCAAAACCAGACAAATCGGGCTGGGCGAAAACGACGTCGCCACGATTCGCGGAAAAACCCGCATTGTTTTCGATTTCGGCAAAGAAATTCAGGGCGGAGTCCGCCTTTTGACGCATTATATCGAAAACGGTTCGCCCGTAAGGATTCGTTTCGGCGAGTCCTTTACGGAAAGTCTTGCGCCGCTCGGCGTTAAAAACGCCACGAACGACCATTCGCTCCGCGATTTTTCCGTTTCGCTTCCGCAACTTTCGGACGGGTGCTACGGGCAGACCGGGTTCAGATTCGTCTGTCTCGAATTCGGCGGCGGAACGTATCGCTTGAAAAGCGTTTACGCGAAGAGCGTGACCGAAAAACGTGAAATTGCGGGGAGTTTTCGCTGCAGCGACGAAAGGCTCAACGGGATTTATTCCGTGGCGCAAAGAACCCTGCTTTTGTGCTTGCAAGGCGGGATGATCTGGGACGGAATAAAGCGCGACAGGCTCGTGTGGATAGGCGACCTGCACCCGGAAACGCTCGGCGTTTTATATACGACCGCCGATGCGGAAAACGTGGCGAACTGCATAGATTTCGGCGCGGAAGAAACCCCGCCGACGGACTGGATGAACGGACATACCGCTTATTCGTTCTGGTGGATTCTCGCGCTTTACGATTATCATCGCTTCACCGGAGATAATGCAAAAGTAGGGCTATATATCGATTATCTGGCAAAATTAATTGAGAACACCAACAAACTTGTAAGCGAAAACGGAGAAACGGATTTCCCGAATTACTTTCTTGATTGGCCCACGAGCGGAACTGCGGACGCAGTTATCGGTTGCAACGCGCTTTTGAAAATAGCGGCGGAAAAAGGCGGCGAACTTCTCAGGTTTTTCGGCAAGGACGATTTTGCCGCGAGGGAAATCGTAAGAAAACTCGCCTCGGCGAACAATGCCGAACCCGTGGCGAAACAAGCCGTCGCGATGAATTATCTTGCCGGAAACGAGGATAAAAACGCCGCTGCCGAAAAACTCGCGGCGGGCGGAGCGAAGGGGCTTTCTACCTTTATGAGTTATTACGTTCTTACCGCCGCGAAACGGTGCTGCGGCGCGGAAACCGCCGTGAAAATGCTCAAAGACTATTACGGCGGAATGCTCGACAAGGGCGCGACTTCTTTCTGGGAGGATTTCGACGTCGAATGGATAAAGGATAGCGGAAGAATAGACGATCTGCCGAAAGACGGACAAAAAGATATTCACGGCGACTACGGAAAATTTTGTTACACCGGTTTCCGTCATTCGCTTTGCCACGGCTGGAGTTGCGGACCGATTGCGTTTTTAACGGAAACCGTTCTCGGCGTACGCGTTTCGGACGGCGGGAAAAAGATAACCGTCGAGCCGTCGCTCTGCGGGCTTGAGTTTGCCGACGGAAGCATTCCCACGCCATACGGAAAGGCGGAAATCCGCGTAAGGCGGGCGGGCGGCGAAACGGAAGTTGAAATAACCGCGCCGAAGGAAGTCGAAATAGTCGCAAACGGTTGTAAACTTACGAGAAAAGGTGTATAATCGGTTTATGAAAATCGACTATGAAATACTGAAAAATCCTACGAGCGAACTGCGCGGAAAACCGTTTTGGGCATGGAACGGCGAAATCGATGAAAAAGAAATAGATTTCCAGATCGAATGTCTTAAAAAAATGGGGTTCGGCGGAGCGTTCATTCACTCCCGCACGGGGCTTAAGACGGAATATATGGGCGAAAAGTGGTTAAAACTCGTTCGCCGCGCTGCCGAAAAACTTGCCGGACACGGATTGGAAGCGTATCTTTACGACGAGGATCGCTGGCCGAGCGGAACTTGCGGCGGTTACGTAACCGAAACCAAGGAATTCCGCGCGAAATATATGACTTACTTTGAAGTCGCGAGCGACGACGTCGCGCGTGAAAGCGACAACTCCGGAAACGGCGAAGATTTTGAAAAACCCGAGAATTTTCTCGGGCTTTTCGCGGTTGAATTTGACGGCGAAGCGGTGAAAAATTACCGTAAAATCGCCACGCCGAGCGAAAAAAAGGAAAACGAGCGCGTGTTCGCCTTTTATTTCGACTATATGCAACCCGACAGTTTCTATAACGGTTACACTTACGCCGACACGATGAACAAAGCCGCCACCGAGCGTTTTATCGGACTTACTCACGAAAAATACTTCGAAGCGTTCGGCGAACTGTTCGGAACGGCGATAAAAGGCATTTTCACCGACGAGCCGCACAGAAACCCCTTCCTCAACGGTTTCGGCAGAAAGGAAAAAAACGCCGAAAGAGAAATACCTTACACCTATAAACTTTTTGAAGAGTTTGAAAAACGCAAGGGCTATAAAATAGAAGAAAGGCTGCCGCTTTTGTGGTTCGGCGACGCGGAAAACGATTTCTGCAAGGAAACTTACGACCTTATCGAAGTGGAGCAGGAACTTTTTCTCGAAAACTTCGCCGCGCCTTATCATAAATGGTGCCGCGCTCACGGGCTTCTCGTAACGGGGCATGTTCTGCACGAGGATAACCTTGCCGCGCAGACGACGATGTGCGGAAGCGTGATGCGGTATTACGAATATATGGATTACCCCGGAATGGACAATCTTTGCGAGAATAACTTTGCCGTGAACGTTCCGTCGCTCGTGAATTCCGTGGCAAAGCAACTCGGCAAAAAATTCGTTCTCGACGAACTGTACGCCGCGACGGGCTGGAAAATGACTCTCGCCGATTATAAACGTACCGGAAACTGGCAGAGTTTCGGCGGCGTTTCGCTCCGCTGTCCGCATCTTTCCTGGTACACGATGAAAGGTCAGGCAAAGCGCGATTATCCCGCAAGTATCCTGCATCAGTCCGCCTGGTATCCCGAACATAAGTATCTCGAGGACTATTTTTCGAGGCTTCAATATCTCCTGAACTTCGGCGAGGAGCAAACGGACGTTGCGATAATCAACCCCGTGGAATCACTCTGGGGGCTTACCAACGAGCGGTCTTATATCAACTGTTTCGGAACGACAAGTCCGCTTATAAGTCGATTAGAGCGTGAATATTACGAACTTTTCAAGTTTATAAGGCTTAACGGCGGCGCGGCGGATTATATCGACGAAGGCATTTTCGCTAAGCATGGAAAAGCCGAAAACGGTCGGCTCGTCGTCGGCAAAAAGAGATACGACAAAATAATTTTAAACGGCAATTACAACCTGCGTTCGACAACGCTTTCCGCGTTAAAGGAATTTGTCCGCGACGGCGGAACGCTTATTCTGGCGGGCGGACTTCCACGGTATCTCGACGGCGTCTGTCACGATTTTTCCGAAGATTTGAACGGCGCGATAAACGTCGGGTTTAACCCCGAAAAAGTTTTGAAACTGATTAAATCGGACGAGGTTGTCGTTTCGGAAGGAAAAATAATCTCCGAAACCCGCGTTTTTGATGACGGTAAGGTGTATTTCTTCCTTAATAAGACTGACGATGCAAAAAAAGACAATGCGATTTTGAGTGGAAATCGGGTGACGATAGTCATAAAAAACGCCGTCGATCCGGTCGGAATAAACCTTTATACGGGCGAAAAGTTTTTCGTTCCGTTCACAAGGCGCGGCAACGAGATAATTATCGAACGGAATTTTGAAAACGACGGCGCTCTGGTTTTGCTTTGCAACGGCGAAAAGGTAAAAGAAAAGAAAATTATTGAAAAACCGACCGATTTTCCGGAGGAATTCGACTATAAACTCGAAGAGCCGAACGTTCTCCCGCTCGATTTTGCCGATTGTTATCTCGACGGCGAGTTTTTCGCCCGCGGCGACGTTCTGGAAATCGACAGAAAAATAAGAGAAAAATTCGGACTCGAACAACGCCACGGCGAGATGGTTCAGCCTTGGTTTAAGGATAAATTTTATCCTGCGCCCGAAAATTTATGCAAAGTCACGCTTAAATTTTCCTTTAAGGCGGCTGAGCCTGTTCGCGGAGTTGCCTTTATGACCGAGGACGAAAACGCGGGAATAAGGGTGAACGGCAATCTTCTCGACGGGAAAACGTCGCACGGAACGGAGATCGACGGTTGTTTCCGCGTTATTCCCGTTGCCGACGAGTTTTTAAAGGTCGGAAAAAACGAAATAACCGTCGCGTTCGATTTTAACGAGCGGTACGATATCGAGGGCGCGTTTTTATGCGGCGATTTCGGCGTGTACGGAGATAATGAAACCGAGGTGTTGAAAGGTCTGCCTAAAAAACTGAAAATCGGCGATTTTGCAGTTCAGGGGCTTAAATATTACGGTGGGAGGGTTTCTCTTCGTTCGTCGCTCAAAAACGGTGTTTATCGACTTATAGCCGATGATTTGCCTTGCGCAGCGTGTGTTGTGAACGGAGTCCCCGCAGTTTTTCCGCCCATAAACGCGGAGTTTGAAGTAACGAAAGGCGAACTCCTGATAACCCTTGCCTTCACGCGGCAGAACACGTTCGGTACGGAATTTAAAAACGGCGTCCGCTCGGGCTTGATTCCTCAAGGACTTTCCGAAAAGACCTCGCTTGTTCTCATCGGCTGATAACGCGCCCGCAAATTATCGGCGGGCGGAAATTTACAAGCAGAAATTTAAGACAAAATAAAAACCTTACGAATTCCCGTGGCGGTTTCCGTAAGGTTTTTTGTTGACAAAAATTATCGATTAGTCGTTTCTGCGGCTTTTTACGGAGCCGACGATCAGAATGAACCTGAGAAGATATAAAAGCGAAACGAGTAACGACGCCACGTAAGTCATAGCGGCGGCAGTAAGCACCCTTCTCGTTTTTCTCAGTTCGTCGTTGTTCATAACGCCCGTTTCGGCGAGCATGCGCATGGCCCTTCTCGAAGCGTCGAATTCAACGGGGAGAGTGACGAGCGCAAACAAAGTGGAAAGCGAATAGAGCGCGATGCCGATCGCGATAATAACGTTTGCGGTGTCGGGATTAATGAGGAAACTGAGCAGAACTCCGACCGCCGCAACGGGAACCGCAAGCCGCGAGCCGATGTTCGTCACGGGGACGAGAACGGAGCGGAGCGTGAGCAAAAACGAGCCTGTGTGTTTTTGAACCGCGTGTCCGCATTCGTGCGCGGCAACTCCGAGCGACGCGATGTCCGTTCCGGAATAAACGCTTTCCGAAAGGCTTAAAACGTCCGTGGACGGGTTGTAGTTATCGGTGAGCGAACCGTCGACTTTCCTTATCTCCACCGATCTGATGCCCTGTTTTTCCAAAAGCATGTCGCTCATTTCATTCGCCGTCCACTGCGACGACGACTGAACGCGCGAATACTTTTTAAACCTGATCGTGACGAGCAGTTGACAGATAAGGGCGAACAAAATGCCCGGCAACACTACGATGAAGGACGCGTAATAAATAAAATAAAACATATTGACCTCTTTGTTCTGAACCGGCGTTACGCCTCTTTTAATAGATTATATCATACGTCTCGCAAAAATGTTATAAAAATTACGTAAAAATTTTAAAGCGTATTTTTTTCGAGCCGGTACGTGAGTTTTGTAAACAGTCCGCGAGGAAAATCAAAAACGCAGATTATTTTGTCAATCATACCGCAAAACGCCTGTATAAGTCGATTAATCGATGTTTTTACGCGTAAATGACGCCGCCGGGCGGAACGACTTCGTTCCGCCCGGCGGCGTTTTATTTTGTAATTATCTGCGACTGAAATTTTTAAAACAAAGCGTCGCCGTTATTTCCGCTTTCTTCCGAAGTCGCGACTTTTCCGGTCGTTTCCGCGCCGCCGTCGGTACCATTAGCACCGTTAACGCCGTTAGTTCCGTTATTTCCGTTTGCGTCAACGCCGACGCCTTCTTTAACGTCCGCGCCGTAACGGCACAGAAGCCAGCATATTATATATACTATGCCTGTGGTGAATCCCGAAAATCCGCTCCCGTCCGCGTCGAGATTGAAGCAGGCGTAAATTATCGCAATGATTATTCCGGAAACGACCGAAACGGCGAGATATATAATGCCGACTTTAAGCACGTCTTTGCAGATATGTCTGTCGAACGGCGTACCTGCGGCGAGTTCGTCCTCGAAAAGCCTCTTCGAGAACCAACTCAGAACCGCGCCCGCGGTGCAAACGAAAACGCCCGTAAGGCACGTGCAACGCACGGCGGCGAGGTCGATTGTATCGGGTTGTATCGCTTCGAGCGCCTTTTTCCATATTTCGGAATTCTCGTCGATCGCGAAAAGCGAAACCGCTCCGATCGCGCTTGCAACCGCGCCGATTATACAGAATATGTAAGCGATTTTGGCGAGGATTTTCAGTACTTTAACGATTTTTTGAATAACTTCGAGTGATTTCATGTTTTTTATTTTCTCCTTTTACGTTTATTTGAACGTCAAAAACGTTTTTTATTTATGTTTTTTCAGCAGTTTTCCCAACAGGACGTAAAGCCCGAGCAGCAAAAGCGTCGCGCCCGCAAGGACGAGATACATAACCCATATTTCAACTTTGTCGCCGAAGAAATATACGTTGCAGTCCACGCTGTCTTTAATGTTTTTGAGTACTTCCGCCCGCGCCGCGTCGCCTTCGATAAGCGAGCCGAGTTCGTTCAGCGCGCCCGAAAGCGCGTGATTGCGGACGAGAGCCGTGCCGTAAGTCCCGGGCAGGAACATAATGATATTTCTGAGCGCGGGGCTGAAACTCGCGATCGGCATATACGCGCCGCACAAAAATCCGTATCCGGCGGAAACTATCGTGCCGACCGCCGAAGCCTGACCGTTAGTTGTCAAAAACACGTTCACGCAGGACGAAAGCGCCGTTCCGAAAAGGGTTAGCAGAACAACGTCCGAAATAATCAGCGTCACGTCCGTAAACGATAAATACCAGCCTTTTATCGCGGTGTAAACAAAGCAAGCCGCCGCGGCGGTAAGACTTACGATTATCGTCGAGAGGAACGTTGCGGTAAAATACGAAACGGATAAAACGGGGCTTTTAATCGGCGAAACGAGCAGGTCGTTCCGCGCGCCGCTCGTTATGTCCTGAATCATCAGCAGGTTGGAACAGAAGGCCACGGTAACGCACGTAACCGCGAGAAGCGACGAAACGAGTTCGCCCGTAACCAGCCCGTTGAGCAGTTTATCCGGCATCTCGAATCCGTCCGGACCCCGGAACGATTTTTTGTATACGTTCGCCAAAAACGTGGAATACAAAACGAGCAGTATTATCGGCGTTATGAGCGACGAGAAAAACAAGCCTTTGTCTTTGAAAAAGACTTTTACGTTTCTTTTAGTCAAAGCGAAAAACGTTTTCATTTCAGTTTCCTCCCGCAAGTTTTTTGCCCGTAACCGCAAGAAAAACGTCGTCCATTTTGCCTTTCGTTATTTCAAAATCCGAAAACACGGCGGGGTGTTTAATTATCAGGTCGCGCGCTTCGGCTGTGTTTTTAACCGAAATTCTGAAGGCGTCGCGAATCTTTTCGTAAGGGAATCCGAGGTCTTTAATCGTCTGTTCGTCGGCGTTATAAACGGTGACGAAATCGCCAGTGTATCTGTTTTTCAGTTCGAGCGGCGTGCCTTCTGCGGCGATTTTGCCCGAATCGAGAATTATCACGTAGTCCGCGTCCGTTGATTCTTCCATATAATGGGTGGTGAGGAAAACGGTCATTTCGTCGTGAAGCCGCAAATCGCGGATAACCTCCCAGAGCGTTTTGCGCGTCTGCGGATCGAGTCCCGTGGTCGGTTCGTCCAGAATCAGCACTTCGGGTTTGTGCAGAAGCGCCCGCGCCACGTCTATCCGTCTGCGTTGCCCGCCCGAAAGTTTGCCCACCGTCCGCGTCATAAGGTCCTTAAAACACAGTTTTTCGGCAAGTTCGTCTATGCGGTTTTTCGCTTCCGCGCCGTAAATTCCGTAAAGAGCCGCCCGCGAAACGAGATTATCCTTAACCGAAAGGCGGGCGTCGAGCGCGGAATTCTGAAACACCACTCCGAGTTTTTTCGCGATTTCTCTCATATCCGTTCCGACGTTTTTTCCGCAGATTTCGACGTTGCCGCCGTTCTTTTCCAAAAGACCGCACATTATGGAAATCGTAGTCGATTTGCCCGCGCCGTTAACGCCCAGAAACGCAAAAAGTTCGCCCCTTTTAACCCTGAACGAAAGATTGTTTACGGCGTGAACTTCGCCGAACCTTTTTTCAAGTCCGTCAATCCTTATTATATCGTCCATATATTCTCCGAAAGATATATTCTATAACAAGTGTTTTATATATTGTAAACTTTAATCGTCGTTTTGTCAACAATATTATATATACTCGCGGTAAACTCCTCGTAATAATTCCCGGTATAATTTCCTGTGTATACGGCATAATTCGGCATAATTTCCGGCGGAAAACGCATACTTGCGGTATATGATTTTACGTAAGGACGTGTCGAAAAAAATAATTTCGTTATCGGCGGCGGTGTGCGCGTGCGTTTTCTCGCTCGGTTTGCAAACAAGGGGAGCGTTTCGGGCTTCGGCGAAAATCGGGCAAACACCCGTTTTCGCTCTTAATCGCTCCGAAGTCTGCCTCACCGTCGAAGCCAACGGAAAATTTTTCGAGTATTCCTATCCCGAAATCGATGTTGAAAACGGAAAACCGTATCTCAAAAAAATTGACGAAGTTGTCGAGGATATTTATTATTCGTCGCTCGTTCCGCCCGTCGACGCGACGTTTGTCTGCCATTCCGAACAGGATGAACCTTTCGTGTTCGTTGCCGAAAAAGTCGGGCTCGGAGTCGATAAACGCGCGCTTTTAAAGGGCATCGAAAAAACTCTCGAGCGCGGTGGCGGAAAGTTTTGCGTCACGGAATACGTCGAAGTCAAGCCGCGCGTCACGCGCGAAGAACTCAAGTCTACGATGAAAAAAAGAGGAGAATTTTCCACGCGGTATTCAAGTTCCGCGGCTTCGCGCAAAAAGAATATAAGCCTTGCGTGCAGGCAGTTGAATCTTACGGAAATCGCGAACGGCGAGGAGTTTTCGTTCAATGCTGCGGTCGGCGAAAGGACGGAAGAGCGGGGTTATTCCACTGCGAAAGTCATCGAAAACGGAAAATTCGTCGAGGGAGTCGGCGGCGGAGTGTGTCAGGTGTCGTCGACGGTGTATAACTGCGCTCTTTTGTCCGGGCTTACCGTCACCGAGCGGCACAGGCACAGCCTTGCGGTGTCTTACGTCGAGCCGTCGTTCGACGCGATGGTTAGTTATTCTTATGCCGACCTGCGTTTTTATAACGACACGGGAAAGTCTGTTTTTATCGTCGCGGACGCGGACGGAGAAAGGGTGAGAGTGCGGTTTTACGGCTTGCCGAATCCTTACCGATACAAACGAATTTCGGTCGTTAACGAACTTATAGAGCCGCTTCCCGAGGAAATTATCCGCACGGACGAATTGCTCGCGGGAGAAACGAAGAGAATGGTTTTCGCCAAAAAAGGAATGAAGAGCGCGGGCGTTATCGAGAAGTATCTCGGCGAAAAGATGCTCGAAAGAAAGTTGCTTGTGACGGACGAATATTCGCCTCTGCGCGGAATAACGCTCGAAGGGAGCAGGCAACCGGACGAAAGCGGAAGATGATGCGGCAGAGCGGTAGCCGAGAGAGATTTGAACCCCATCAAGCCTTAAAGCCGCCTTTTTGCCTGTTGCGGCAAATCTTTGCTTGAAGTACGTCCAGTACGTCTGCGCAAATCTTCGCCACAACCGCCTAAAAATACGGCTTTAAGGTGCTTCGCATTTTAACGGCGATAAATTCAGGAAAATCAAGGCAAACGAACGCGATAATACTTGCCGTATTATAAGTGAGTTTAACGCCGATTTTACAAATTTTGCGCCGTTAAAACTTATGTGGTTCGAATCTCTCTCGGCTAAGCGGTTGTCTTTTGCTCGGCGGTTATAAAAAATAATCGGCGTGTTTTCCGAATGGCTTAAAAACGTTTGACAAACCAAAAAAAAGGATATATAATAAACTACGCTTGAACGGTTAATTTTTTTGTTGCGACGAAAATCGCGTGGCGGCGATCGCGGACAAAGGGTTAATCGATTCGATACATATAACGCGCCATTAGCTCAATTGGATAGAGCGTTGGTCTACGGAACCAAAGGTTAGGGATTCGAATTCCTTATGGCGCACCAAGAAGTTATAATCCGAATTGTTGGCTCGTAACGAGCGAATGGTTCGGATTTACTTTTTATTTAAAATAGGCAATGGTGACGCGATTGGCTACGCAGCAATCGCTATTCCGTCGCTTCGCTCCTTACGGATTTACTTTTTATATCGTCAATTCAGACTAAATTAAGTATAAAAAAGGGCTTGCGAGCAAATCGCAAGCCCTTTGCCGTGTTTATAGTTTCGGCGAAACTCTGCCGTTTACGTATACTCATCAAACGGCAACCCGTTAGAAATAACGGGATTATTCATATTTCCAGAATTTTTATTAAGTTGTAATTTTTGCCTTTCGGCTTTCCAAAGTTCAAATTCGCTTTTTGCTTCCTCCGTTTCAAAATACCGACGAATTGCGGGCAATAACGCTCTCGCCAAGCCGTCGATGGCATAGTCGGGAATTCCCGTGGTGTTCTTTCGCTTTCTCGTGATTTTCTCCTCCGAGCAGTTATTCGTTTAATCTTGTGTTTTTCATTTTTTATGGCTCCTTTTCTAAATTTTTTCTCAGCCTCGCATGAATGCGAATTGCGAAACCGGTCGGGCTTACTTTTCTTGTTTTATTACCTTTGGCGTTTAATTTCGCTCTTATAAAATGCCGACTTTTACGTTTCGTTTGGCAATTTTTATCGGTTATTTACCGTTAAAATTGTTGCTTGTGTGGATTCTTTTACGATTCCGTTCTTGTTCTTGTCTTGCGTTTGCGGCTTGTTTTGCGACGGCGAGTTCTTCTGGAGCATATTCGAGTAATTTTTCCAAAAGTTTTACCGCGCCTTCGTTTACGGTCGCCGTTTTTTCTTTCCGTTTCAGTTCGCTATACAAATCGCTGTTATCTTTGGCAAGAACGTTATTTTGCTTTTCGAGTTCGCTGTTTTTCATTCTTAAAGCGATGATTTCCGTTTCTTTTTTCTTACCAGAAAAGGGAATCTTTTCCGATTTCGCCGATTCGTAACTTTCAAGCAATTCTTTCACGGGTTTTGCCGCGGTTTGCGCTTTCTCAGCTTCGCGGATTTTTTCTTCGGCGGCTTCCGTCATCTTTTTCGTCTTGAAAGCGACCGTATCCAAATGCTTTGCCGTGCTGCCTTCCTTTCCGCGCTTTAAGCCGTATTTCTTGCCGACGACTTCGTAAAAATTCGTTTGCAATTCTCTTAAAGCGGCGCGGTCGAAAAGTTCTTTCGCGCACAATCTGCCGTCTGTTACGGGCATAAGATTGAAATGCAAATGCGGCGTGCTTTCGTCTAAATGGACGACTGCCGATACAACGTTTTCTTTGCCGTAGCGTTCGGAGAAAAAATCCGTACAATCGGCAAAAAATCGTTTCTGTTGATCTGCCGTAATCCGGTCGAAAAATTCTTTGTCCGAACCTAATATAAACGACGTTACAAGTACTGCGTCGTCTTTGATTTTTCGTTTAGGCGAAAGTTGTTTAATGCGTTCGTCGATAAACGAAAGATACTTTTTCTCATACGGTACGGTATGATAATTCAGACGCGTTTTCGACGTGTCGATTTGCGGATTTCGCGTTGACTTATAGTTCTCGTTGCGTTCGTTTTCTCTCTCGATAGCGCATTATGCAGGAAAGTTATATAATATAGGAAAAACGGTAAACATTTGCGACACGGAGAAACCATGAAGAAAAAAGTACATCTCGTCTGCAACGCGCATATCGATCCCATATGGCAATGGGATTGGCAGGAAGGAGTCGGCGCGACGCTTTCCACATTCCGGAGCGCGGCGAAACTTGCAGACAAATACGATTACATATTCTGTCATAACGAGGCAACCGTATATAAGTATGCGGAAGAGTATGATCCCGAATTGTTTGAAAAAATCAAATATCTCGTAAAAGCGGGGAAGGAATACTTCGACGGACTTTACATTTACCGTAAAGATATACTTTGGGACAAATTGGCTAAATAACAAAAGCCGACGTTTATAAAATTCGCGATTTCAAGGATAAGTCGCGAATGAAACGCTTCCGCCTGCGGTTTTAAAAACTTTGGACGGAAGTGTTTCGGGAGGTTTTATGGAGCAATATATTGCGGATCGGAACGGAAAAACCGAAAGCTCGGGAAACGGGCAGCCTAAGAATAAAAAGCCGATAAACAAGGACTTGATTTTTTTACAGCCTTTTGATGATATGGCCTGTTCTTCAATTTGTCGTGTTCTATATCGGCGTGAACGCAAACTCCGTTCTGATGGCTTTTCAGAAAATAAGTTACGTGGATCCGTCTGCGGTGGGGGCGAACGGCGGAGCGACTGTTTCCCAACCAACGCTCGAACAGTTCAGCAAGGTTTTCAGGTGGTTTTCGGGCTATGAATTTCGCTCGATTATGTGGGTTTCGGTAAAATTTTATCTTTACACGTTGATAATTTCCGTTCCCTTAGGGCTTTTATTCTCATACTATATTTACAAAAAGTTCTCGGGGTGGAGCGTTTTTCGCGCAATGCTGTTTTTGCCGTCCATATTATCGGGCGCGGTAATGGGTGCGATTTACAGGTTTTTTTGCGACAGCGGCATAACGGAAATCGTTTCTAAAATTACCGGCGACAAAACCGTTCTTTCCATTCTCGACGTAAACAGCGGAAAAACTTTTTTTGCGATGCTGTTTTTCAATCTGTGGATAAGTTTCGGAACGTCGGTGCTTATGTATTCAAACAAAATGGCGGGGCTCGATCAGGAAGTCGTCGAAGCTTCGCATATAGACGGAGCAACGGGAATAAAAGAGTTCTGGTATATCACGATGCCTTACGTATATCCGACGTTTTCCGTTTTCTTTATAACGGGTTTTGCGCAGATATGTTCCAACCAGTATAACCTGTACAATATTTACGGAGGTTCCGGAATGGACCCTGCCGTCAGAAATATGGGTTATTACCTGTTCACCGAGGTTTCGGGCAAATTCTCCGTCGGAGGACTTCCCGAACTCCCGTATTATTCTGCGATAAGCGTAATAATCACGCTCGTAGCCGTTCCCTTGACGTTCGGAGTGAAATGGCTGGCGGAAAAATTCGGACCGAGCGAAGATTGAAGGAGTCGAAATAATGAGTATTCTGAAAAAAGGAAAACGGACAAAAAACAAATTCACTCCTTTGGCGATTATTCTGCTCGTTCTGTTGGTTTTATATTGTCTGACGGTTTTATACGCACTTTTCTGGTCGGTGCTTACGTCGTTTAAGATAAATAACAACGTGTTCGAATACAGTAAATTCGGATTTCCGAAATATTCGCTCTGGAAAACGCTCGACGGAAACAGAACGGAAAGAAGAATCGCGGCGGCGGTTAAAGCCGCGGAAGAAGACGGCGGCGCATTATTTTATACGTACAGAAACATCTGGAGATATTTTTACATTACCGTATCGAGCAACAATAAAGTGGGTATGGCAAGAATGTACCTGAATGCGTTTTTATACGCTTTCGGTTCGGCGGCAACGAGTACGCTCGTGCCGTGTATAGCGGCGTATCTTTGCGCGAGATATAATTTCAGATTTTCCAAAATTATGAGAAACACGGTAATAGTCGTAATGATTATTCCGATAATAGGCTCGATGTCTTCCGAAATAGCCATGGCGAAAAGGCTCGGACTGCTCGATACTTTCTGGGGGCTGTGGGTTATGAAGGCAAACTTCCTCGGATTATACTTTCTCGTGTTTTACGACATATTCAAAGCAATGCCGTCGGCATTCACGGAAGCGGCGAAAATAGACGGCGCGACGAATATGCAGATACTTTTGACGATAGGCATTCCGCTTGCGAAAAACACTATTTCCACGGTTTTCCTTATAAGGTTCGTGGAATTCTGGAACGACTATCAGACGCCTATGGTGTTTATGTCGAGTTACCCGACGGTTGCGAAAGGACTGAACGACCTTATCGGTGGAAACCTTCCGATAGACGGAACGTTCAATCCGCAGCATACCCCCGCAAGAATGGCTGCCGTCGTTATGACCGGGCTTCCCGTAATGGTGTTGTTCCTCGTTTTTCAGAACAAACTAATGAACAATCTCACTATGGGCGGAGTTAAGGGTTAAATCGATAAAAATTACAGTTAATCGGCTTATAGGCGACTTTTTATGGGGTGATAACCCTAAAACAATCAAGGAGAAAATAAAATGAAGAAGTTATTGCTTGCGGTTTTGTCTGCGGCGTGTGTTTTGTCGCTTGTTTTTTCGTTTACGGTCTCGGCAAAAAATACGGCAAACGAAAAGTGGAGCGAAACGGTTATTCCGGATTCACTCGTCATAGACGATACGTTTGAGATTCCGTCGGCAAAAGTTACGGTCGACGGGGTTACCTACGACGCCAGGACGAAACTTGTTTATCCTGACAAAACGGTAGTGATAAAAACGGGCGGGTACGGCTCGGCGAATCTTAGCGTGGCGGGAGTGTATACGCTTGTTTTCGAGGCGAAAGACGCCGACGGCGCAAGGTATGTGAAAGAAGAAAAGTTTACGGTTGCGGACAAACTTTTCAGAGTTACCGATTCGAGAAGTTCGATAAAATACGGTCACGATGCTCTTGCGGAGAACGGCGTGAACGGGCTTTTGGTAAATCTGACGAGGAAAGGCACGCTTTCTTTCGGAAAAATAATAGATTTTAACAATATTACGAAAGACACGGTTATTCTCTCGGGATTCATAACGCCCCTTATGCGAGGCTCATACGATTTCGATAAACTGGTTTTCACGTTTACCGACGTTTACGATCCCGATTGTACGCTGACCGTTCAGGGGATAAGATCGAGAGGCTCCGACGTTCACGCAAACGGAATAAGTTACTGGACGGCTTGCGGCAACGGGCAGAGAAGCTCCGGTTATGAAGGCTCCCAGTTCCATCACGGCGACGAGTGGGGAACTCCGTACGAACATAGTTTTATCGCGATGAGCGTCGGAAAAGGATCGCCGCTCGTATCCTATCCTCAGCCGTCGAATGCAAACGAATTTAAATTAAGATTCGATCCCGACGAAGTAAAAGTCTACGTTTCGGACAAGTACGTTACCGACCTCGACGATCCGCTTTTACACGACGGAGAAAACATATGGAGCGGATTTAAAAGCGGCAAGGTAAAACTCACCGTAAAAGCTTACGATGTTGTCGGAGAGACGGCGAATTTCTGTCTCACTTCGGTTTTGGGCTATGATATTACGGCGCAAAATTCTTTCACGGAAAATGACGCGCCGATAATTACCATAGATGACGACGGCGTTCTGGACGGCGAAGGCAATTACATTCCTCAGGCGGTAGTAGGGGCTTCCTTCCCTGTGCTTAACGCCACGGCATTCGACGAATATTCGGGAGAGACGGAAGTTAAGACGGAAGTTTTTTACAACTATGCAAACCCGAACGCAAGAATAACCTGCGCTGTGGAAAACGGTAGATTTTCGGTAAGTAATATAGGAAAATATACCGTCGTGTACACCGCGACGGACTTAAACGGAAACGAGGCGAAACGCATTTGCAATATTACTGCGGTTTCCAAGCTCCCGAAAGCTCTTGCCGTTTCGGCGGAGCCTTCCGCGGAAATGCTTTCGGGTGTTTGCGGCACGTATATACCCGTTGCCGAACCGAAAGCCGAAGGCGGCAGCGGCAAAATAAAAATAAGCGTTTACGCCGAACACGGCGGAAAATCCTCGGAGCCGGAAAACGGATATTTTCTTCCCGAAGAGGCGGGAGAGTGGATCATTCGTTACGTTGCGACGGATATGACGTTGATTTCCGCGGAAACGAGCTATAAGGTAAACGTTTCCGCAAACGATGCGCCGATAATCCCCGATAATCTTCCGATTCCGGAATATATCGTGTCGGGACTTAAATACGAAGTCCCCGAAATTTATGCGGCGGATTATTCTTCCGGAACGAAAAAACAAGTTCTCGCCACGCTTTTGGTGACCGATAAAAACGGATCGAAAGAATATAAAGCCGGCGAAACGTTTATTCCCGAGGCAAGCGCAAACGGCGAAGAGATCATACTCACGGTAAAAGCGGGCGCGGCAACCAAGACGAGACGGGTTAAATCCGTGGTGTGCTACGAGGGCGATCTTCTTAAAATCGAGAGGCTGTTCGTCGGTGAAGGCTTCGGCACGGCGAGAACGGACGACGGACTTATCGTTACCGCAACCGAAAGAGGGGATGTCGAATGGACGTTCGCAAACCCCGTAGCGACGAAAAATTCGAGCGTGACTATCGCAGGAAGAAAAGGAAAGGACGAATTTGAAACGCTGGAAGCGACGTTTACCGATTCGGCAGACAAATCGATTTCGATAACGGCTAAGATAATCAACGTCAAAGGCAGGAACGCGCGCATAAAATTCGGCGACGCGGACAGGGAGATTTCTCAGGGCTTTGCCCTTGCGGATAATATTTTCGAAATCGGTTTCGACGGAGAAAAAATTAAAGTCGGAAAAATCGCGGTCAACGTCGATAAGACTGATTACGGCGTCGATTTCAAGGGTTTCCCATCGCGGAAAGTATATATAACGGTCAAAATCACCAAAGCCGCCGTCGGTGCGGAATATACAGTAAAAAAATTCGATAACAACGGAATTACCAAGCTTTCGATAGACAAAATCAAACCGAGGATAGCCGTTCTCGGCGATTATGGCGGAATGTACGACGCGGGCAACGTTTACACGATAGCGAGCGCGATTGCTACCGACACCGTTTCGCCGACGCTGAAACTCGTCGTCACAGCGAAAACGCCGTCGGGCGAAATCGTCAAAGACGAAAACGGAACCGAAATTTCGGGCGTTACGGCGGATAGGGCGTACAGATTCGGAATAACCGAGTCGGGACAGTACAAAGTGGAGTACTCTGCGAGAGACGAGGCGGGAAACCTTGCGACGTTGAGTTACGGAATAAACATTCTCGATAAAGTCGCGCCGACGATTAAACTCGGAAAAACGGTAAAGACGGCGAAGGCGGGGGATAAAATAACTCTTCCCGACGCGGTGATAACGGATGATGTTTCGCCTTTGGAAAAAATCACGGTATATCGGACGGTAAGATGTCCCGACGGCAGACTTAACGTCATCGGTAACGTTGAAGACGCCACCGGCGGAGAATCGACAAAAACGACTTACGTCTATACGGTCAGATATGCGGGCGAATACAGATTTATGATTCTTGCCATGGACGAAGCGGGCAACCAGACCATTGCGGAGTTTACCGTAACGGTCGAATAAGGAGGAATACGATGAAAAACAAAATAATTGTATTGTTGCTAACTCTTCTTTTTGTGATGAGTTGCATTATTTCCTGCGGAAAGGGCGGCTCGGAAAGTAAGTCCGATAGCGGAAAACCTTCCGAAAGCGCGTCCGATAGTTCGGACGGGAGAACGGAAATCATCAAAGAAGTTACCGACAAAGACGTTCATCTTGTAGACGAGTCGAAAAGACTTCACAGAGTTTCGGTTAAAGAGACGGGCAGGGTTTTCGTTTCAGGAGGAAAGACCGAATATCGTATTCTGGCAGGAGGATCGTCGGGCAGTTTAATAAAAGCCGCCTCGTTTCTTTCTAATCAGATAGGATCGTGTACCGGCGTGTATCCTGCCGTGGTTTACGATGCCGACGGCGACGGAATTATTGACGGAACGGGCGAAAAAATAAATTGGACGAGGACTTCAAAATATATAGTCATAGACAGCGTGCCGACGGAAAAACAGGCGGGCGTGAAGTGGGCAACCGAAACAGAAGCGATAGATTTGGGTTACAGCGGATATATGATGAAAACCGTCGGCGATACCGTGTTTATGAAAGTAAACACTTCTTACGGCTATCAGACCGTCGTACTCTCGTTTCTTCGCGAAGTTCTGGGCTATGAATGGTTCGGCGAAGACACAATAACGTTCACGAAAACGGGGGCAACTCTTCCCGATCTCGACATAGTCGAAAAGCCCGATTTCGATCTGAATTATCTTTCCGGCTATGTTTCCGCGAGCGGTAAATTTGCTACGGGGCAGACCGATGACGAAGTGTTCGTGTTTACGGACGGAATGTTCGTGCATAATTCGTTCAGTTTCCTTCCCCCCGCAACTTATGCGGAAGATCATCCCGAGTGGTATGCCGACAAGTGGGGAACGTATGACGGCGAATATCGTCCCGATCAGCTTTGTTACACGGCTCACGGCGATAAAACCGAGTATGACCGGATGATCGAAGCCGCAACCGATAAAATGATGAGATATCTTGCGGCAAACCCCACGTCTTGTACGATAACGTTCACTCAGCAGGATAACTTCGCGGCTTGCGATTGCCCGACCTGTTCGGCGGCTTCGGAAAAATTCGGCTCGCTGAGTTCCACTTATATAATGTTTGTCAACGACCTCGAAGACAAAGTGCGGACGAGACTTGAAAATCAGGCGGCGGAAAACGGAACGGAAACAAGAAAACTCACGATATTGTTCTTCGCATACCACGCGACGCAGAACGCCCCCGTTTCGGGCGAAACCAAGGACGAATATAAAGTGGCGACTAATCCCGACAACGTAATCGAGGTCGGCGGAAAAACTTACAGCCTGCCGTACAACAAAACTTACGAGAAGGGAATAATCTGCAACGAAAACGTCGGGTGTTTCTGGGCGCCTATAAAAGCGACTTTCAACAGGTCTTTATACGAGGATACGCCTGCAAACAAAGAGGCTAAACAGAGCCTTGAAAAATGGGGGCTTCTCACAAATAAAATTTACGCCTGGATTTACGATATGAACTTCTATCAGTTCTTGTATCCGTACAATTCTTACGATTCCGTCGTAGAAACGGCGAGGTGTTTAAAAGACAACAACGCAGACTTCCTGTTCGTTCAGGCTCAGGGCACTTATCATAACAGAACAAATGCGTTCACGCCTTGTTTCGGAGGGCTTAAAACGTACACGGCTATGAGCGTGAGATTCGACGTCAATATGGATTACGGCAAAGCGGTGGACAGATTTTTCGAGAGTTATTATCGCGACGCCGCGCCCGCGATGCGCGAATATTACGAAAAACTGACGGCTTATCTCAGAATCTTGGAAGAGAAATATCCGTCTGTGTTTACGGGCGATATTTACGACTCGTTTGTTTCTCAGCCGACCTATTGGAGCATTTCGCTTATGAACGACTGGTTAGCTCTTTGCGACAAAGCGTACGCGGCGGTGGAAAAATATAAAAACACGGACGCGGAACTTTACGAAACGCTCAGAAAGCATATAACTGTCGAAACCATTTTCCCGAGGTTCGTAATTTGCGAATATTATGGCGGATATTATTCAAACAACGAAATAAAGGCTATGAGACAAGCGTTTTACGACGATTGTATAGATTTGAAAATCGAAGCGTACAGCGAGAACACTCCTCTTTCGGACTGGTTTTCAAAGTGGGGAGTGGCGTAAGGATATCAACAGTCGGGGAGAACCTCCGACGGGCAACCCCCGCCTGTTTATATAAAAAATAATAATAGGAGAAAATGTATGAAAATTAAAAAACTATTTATGTTGGCGATTGCTCTGGTAATGTGCCTGTGCATGGTTTTTGCGACTGCGGGTTGTTTCGGTTCCGACGATTCCGACAAGCCGTCAAGCGCGGAATCATTCGAGAGCGCGTCGGACGGTACGTCCGCAGATCAATCCGATTCCGCAGACGACGAGGTTAAGATAACTCTTTCCGAGACCGCCTCGGTTGCGGAATTTGAAAGCATAACCCTTACCCCTGTCATCAAAGGCGAAGGCAAAGCGGGCTGGAGCTCTTCCGCGCCCGAAACGGCAACCGTTGAAGACGGCGTAGTTTACGGCGTCAAAGCGGGCGAAGCCATTATCAAAATAGCAATAGGCAAGGCCGAGGCGACTTGTAAAGTTACTGTTACGCCGACTCGTTACGCTCACGAAATAGCTTTGACTTCAAAAAGCGTTTCGATAAGCAAAGGAAAGGAAAGCGTTGTAAAAGCGTCGGTTACTTTCAACGGACAACCGCTTGAAACAGAAGGCGTGGTATACACCTGGATTCCCGTCGGAAACGCCGCCGACTTTGCGGAGATAACCTCAAACGAGGACGGTTCCGCCGTTACCGTAAAAGGTATTGCGGTGGGTGCGGCGCAGTTTGACGTTACGACAACCGTAAGGGGATACGAGGCAGACGAAAGACTTACCGTAAACGTTTTGGACAACGTGGTGATTCTCGATTTTACGAACGATAAATTGTTGGTCGGCGACGGGCTTTTCACGCTCGGACTTACTCTCGGCAGCGAAGAAACCTCGCGCCTTGAAATCGGGACGGCGAACATTCTCGTGGACGGCGAAATGAAAGGCGAAGCGGAAATAACCTGGACGAGCGCCGATTCCTCGGCGGTATCGGTTGAAGACGGCGTTATAATCGCCCGCAAGGCAGGATACACGCTTTTATCGGGCGAATGTGTTTACGGCGAAAAAACGTTGACGGCGCAGATCGGAGTAACCGTAGCGAAAGGCTCCGTAACGCTTGAAAACGTCGGAATGGTTATCGAAACCGCGGTCGACAAGACCATAGAAATCCCTGAGGGAGTAATTGGTAAAGTCGAAAAGATAACGGTAAGCGGGAAAACCGTATATGACGGCACGACTGAAATATCCGGAAGTTCGGCAGCGATTATCGAAAACTCGATGCCTTCCGAAATGAAAGACCTCGGCGAGGGAAAACCCGTCGTAATGGAAACCGAAGATATCGTATACACGATGCAAGCCGACGTTTACACGCTCATAATCGACACTAAGGAAGAATTCGATAAATGGCAGGAAATCGCCTGCAACGAAGCCGTTAAGGCAGGGCTTTGCCCCGAGGCGGCATACAGACAGTATATGTCGGGATATTTCGTTCTCGGCGCGGATATCGAATACAACGGCAATTATGCGGTGTTTACGCCTTTCGATTATTATTGGAAACTCGGAAACGTCGGGATTGACGGCGTAAAATACGGCGACGGCGGATGGAATCGCCCGACGTCTTACGGATTCAAAGGCGTATTCGACGGAAAAGGTCACGTAATAGACGGACTTTCCGTCAGCGGAAAATTAAACGGGTTTGTAGTTACGTTGTCTGACGGAATAATCGAAAACGTAGCGTTCACGAACGCGAAAGTATCCGAAGAAGCGTCGCTTATCGCGAGAGCGGGTACCGGAATCGTTAGAAACGTATACGTGCAGTATGCCGAAATCAAAGGAGGCGGAGAGGAAAACGTTTCCACGCTTTTCGGTTCGAGCGACGACGCGGGACGTACAATCGAGAATTTGATTGTAGACGTAACAAGTTGCAATTTCGGGAGCGAAGTTAAAAACGTATATGTAATCGGCGGCGGATACGGAACGTTCAAAAACGTTGCGGTTATAGGCGAATTCGACGTAAACGCAGGCAACAAAGCGTTGATAACCGACGTTGAAGTGAAAGGCGACAACTATCTCGTTCACAAAAATTCTTATGAAGAGCTCCTTGCAGACGAAATCGCGATGGCGAATTTTGCGGCGCTCGATCCGTCGATATGGTCGATAAACGAAAATCTCGTAACCTTCAAGAGGTTGTTCGATGCGGATAACGTCACGCCGTCGATAACCAACGAAGAAACGGAAATTATGAAAGGCGGTTCCGTAATACTTACGTCGAACATAAAATACGTAAGATATTCGCTTGACGGCGAAATCGAAGGGGTTTCTATAAACGGAAATGTCCTTTCCGTAGGAGAAAACGTGACGGCAGAAACTCAGATTACGATTGTAGCGACTTCGCTCGTAAACGGAGAAACGGCAACCTTTACGTTCACGGTTAAAGCTGCGGGCAGCATATATGTAATCGGAACGGAAATCGATATGACGAGCGAAAACGTTACCGTTCCGGCGAGCGCGGGGCTTGGCGGACTTTGGGATATGAGCGCGCAGTTTATTACCGAAGACAACGGCGAATATATTCCCGGCGGTAAGGGCGGCGAAATCAGATTCAGCCAGAACGAAGTTAATGCCGCGGGTATGATAAACCTCAACTCTCCGATTGTCGTAAAAGACGGAATGAACTATATCCGCGTCAGACTTTATGTTAAAACGGCTTCTGCTGAAACCGCAACAATAAGGTGGAACAAATCGAACAACGACACACACTATATCGGATATAAAGATATAGAGATAAAAGCGAACGAATGGGTAAACACTTATCTTGCGGTTACGTATTTTGCGGTAGACGGAAAGATAGACGGCTTTAAACTCGGGTACGTCGGACAGTCGATTTCCGGTATATATATCGATGATATAACGATAGTTACGGAAAATTACACCATGGGCGACTTAATCGACATGAGCAGCGAAAACGTCACGACTTCCGCGTTGTCGATTGGCGGTATATGGGATATGCCCGCCGCATTTATCGGAAGCGGAGCCGAAGGTTATATCGACGGAGGAAGCGGAAGCGAATTAAAGTTAACGCTTAACAACGGCAATTACAACAGCGGAATAACGTTGAATCTTGCGAATCCGCTGACCGTCAGCGAGCAGATGAAGTATATCTGCATGAGGGTTTACGTCAAGAGTTCTCTTTCCGAAGTAACATTGCATTTTGACAATGTTAACGTAACGACGACCGATAATTATTGGAACAAACCCGCTAATCAGGCAACGGTTGCGGCAAATCAATGGGTGAATATATACTTGGTTATAAACGAGTATGTTAACGACGGAAAGATTTCATCAATAAAGATTCTGAACAGAACTATCGAGAACGTATCGGGAACGGAATATTATTTTGATTATATAACCATAACCGACACTATAGGGACGGCGATAAATCTTAACGGCGCGCAAGTTGTTTATCCGGCTTTCGGCAATGGATGGTGCGAAGGAATGACGGTTAAAAATTCTATCATCGAGCTTAGCGACGGAAAGCCGTTTGCGTGTGCGAGAATAGATTTCGCCCAGCCATACACGGTTACTTCCGAAACTAAAATCGTGTTAAAGATGAAAGTTTCTGCTTCTTTGCAGGGTGGTTTCATTGCAATATTCAAGCATGGCGAAGAGGGCGACGACAAGTGGCAGGAGTACAGAGATTATTCCATAGGCGAGTATGCGACGGTGGAATACGATTTGAGCAAATTCACCGAAGCCGGCGAACTTAAAGGAATTTCTTTCGGGTTGTTCGGAAGCAATGAGATTGCCGCCGGCACTACGTTATATATCGAGTCGATATCGGTATTATAAGACAAATATTCTATATTCCTGAATCGATTTGACTGAACTACACTCAAAGCATTATGCGGGGGGGGGTTTTTCGTCCCCCCTTTGGAACGGCGCAAAAGAAGACGTATGAGGAAACGAGTAACGGACGGGTTTGTTTTAACTAAACAACCGGAGAAAAATTTTAAAATTTTACAACTTACCGACACGCAGATTATCGATCCGAGCCGGCAACCGTATGAAGGCAGGCTTAAGGCTGAGGAAGCGGAAACGTGGAAAGACAGAGATAAGTGCGTTTTCAATCTTATAAGAAGGTTGATTGAGAGAGTTTCTCCCGATTACATTGTTTTGACGGGAGATAACGTGTACGGACAATTCGACGCGGACGGCAGCAATTTTATAGCGTTCGTGAACTTTATGGAAAGTTTTCGTATCCCTTGGAGTTTTGTGAACGGAAATCACGACGGGGAATATTACGTCATTTCCGATAAGGGAGAAAGAATAAACGATTGCGGAAAGGGAATGGCTTGGCAGGCCGATTACGTCGCGCGGCATACCGAGTATTGTTTGTTCGATGCCGGCGACCTTGAAATGGGTTACGGGAATTACACGGTTTGCTTGCGCGAAAACAGAAAAACGATCTACACCTTTACGATGATGGATACGCACGGTTGCGTCGGGTATGAGTCGGCAGGGATAAACGAAAAACAAGCGAAATGGTATGAGAATCAAATAAAAAAAACAAATAAACGAAACGGGAAAATTATTCCTAATTTTATATTTTATCATATAGCGTCAGATAAATTTTCGGACGCCATGAAAAGTCTTGGATTTGACGATATCGGCGTCGTAACCGAAAACGGTTATCCTGACGAAAGAGGCAATTTCGGAAGGAACGAAGAGAGAATCAGTTCTTTTCGGGACGATATACTATGGGATAAAATAAAGGAATCGGGATCTACCGTTGCGATATTTGCGGGACACGATCATATCAATAATGCGAGCGTTATGTATGAAGGCGTAAGGCTCACGTACGGTACGAAAACGGGAACGTACGATTATCACGACCAACAGGGAGGGACTTTGATAACGATAGGCGACGACGGCTTTAAAGTCGAACCGGTTTATGCGGAGAAAGAGTAATCCGACCTTCGTTCTTACGCTGTGTTTTTCGATCCGCACGTCGTCAGATCGTTGTTCCTTGTTTTTGCTATGTCAATCGTAAATCAAACAAAGGATATAAAGGAAAATTTATGAAAAAGAACGGTTTTATGTGGAGCGCAGGCAAGGCGCACGTCGCTTTGAAAGAGGACGGATATTACGTCTGGGATTCTTCGGTGATAAAAGCGTTGAACGGCAAATATTATATGTTCGCTTCCCGTTGGAAAGAGGAAATCGGTTTCGGCTGGAACTGGGTTTTCAATAGCGAAATATGCCGCTTTAAAGCAGATAGTCCGGACGGAAAATTCGAGTTCGACGGCGTGGTTCTGCCGCGCAGAGGCAGACAATACTTCGACGGAATGAACACTCACAACACCTGCGTAAAATTCTGGAACGGGAAGTATTATCTCTACTATATGGGAACGACCTATGGCGGTGACATTCCGGGCGATTATCGACTTATAGACGAACATTACGCCCTTGAAACCTGGAACAGAAAGCGAATCGGCGTTGCCGTTGCGGACGACGTTGAGGGCGAATTTATCCGCCGCGACGAGCCGCTTTTGGAGCCGCGCGATTGTTCGTATTGGGATTGTACTATAACGACGAATCCGTCGGTCGTGATACTCCCGGACGGCAAAACGTATATGATATACAAGTCGAGAAGAGCGTTCGGAAAACCGTTGCAGTTAGGTGTTGCCGTAGCCGACAAACCGGACGGAAAATTCGAGCGGCTTACCGAAAATCCTATTTTAGAGTTTGCCGACGAAAACAAGCATATAGAAGATCCGTTTTTGTGGTACGACGAGAGCCGTAAAAAATTCTGCATGCTCGCGAAAGACGATTCCAAAAACGGCGACGGCGGCATAACGGGCGAATGGGGCGCGGGATTTTACGCGGAAAGCGACGATTGTATTCGTTTCGAAATTCCCGAAAACCCGAAAGTTTATTCGAGAACTCTCGAGTGGACGGACGGCAGAAAAACAACGCAGTGCAACTTGGAGCGACCGTCGCTTTTATTCGACGAAAACGGCAAACCGATTTATCTTTTCTGCGCGAGCGGCGACGGCGAAAGCCCTTACGCGTTCAACGGCGCGACCTATGTTGCGGGAATAAAATTGGAGGAAAAATAAGATGAAAAAAGTTACTTTGCTCGGCGATTCGATTCGCCTTATAGGCTACGGAAAAACGGTTGCGGAAGAACTCGGAAAAGAGGGGATAGAGGTCTTTCAGCCGGAGGAAAATTGCAGGTTTTCAAAATATACGCTTCGTATGCTTTTCGATTATAAAGAGCAGATTGCGGGCAGCGACGTGATTCACTGGAACAACGGACTTTGGGACGTTTCCGATCTTTTCGGCGACGGTCAGTTCACGCCTACCGAAGAATATTGCGAAAATATGCTCCGCATAGCGGACATACTTTTAAAGATTACGCCCAACGTGATTTTTGCCACGACCACGCCCGTAAGGAACAATTACCCCTATCAGACGAACGAGGATATCGCGAGATTAAACGCCGCGATCGTACCTCTTATTAAGGCTAAAAATATCGCGATAAACGACTTATACGGGCTTGTTTATCCCGTGAAGGAAGAAGTTATCCGCGACGACGACCTTATTCATTTAAACGAAAGAGGCATAGAGCTTTGCTCGAATCAAATTGTCGAAGCGATAAAACGGCGTATGCCTGAAATATAAGCGATAAAACGCCGTATGCCCGAAATATAATAAATACATCCGGAACGGAACCGAAAAAACAATATCGGAAACGACTGCTTTGAAAAACCATAGCGGATAAAAGTGTATGCAATTCCGATAACGCTTCGGATTCAATGTATAATCCGAAAACAAAAAAAGCATAAGAGACTGAAATTACTTTCAGCCTCTTTTATTTTATAAAATGGCAGTTAATCGACTTATATGCCTTTTTTTCTTTTGTAATGATTATTTCGGAAGCTAATATATGACTGCAATTTTCAAAGTCGGCAATCTCCTTAAAGTTTCTTGAATTAAAAATAATCTCTTTTTATGGAAAAAGTAAGAAATATTTATTTGAAAAAAATATAAAAACAGGGTAGTCGATACCTCCTGTTTTTTAATATGCAAAAAATTGACATAATCCGGGTTATTTTTCATATTTATGGAGTATAATATTGTCGTAAATATTTTACGGAACCGTAATTTTGCTACGGTAACACTTGACAAATAATATTTTTGGTGGTATAATTTATGAAAAATGAATCATTCAGGATGGTTACGTATATGTTAAAAAGATTTGAAGTGGAAAATTTTAAAGGTTTCAAAGACCGCCTTGTTTTTGATTTGTCTGCAAGAGAATATGCTTTCAATAAAAATCTGGTCGTCAACGGTATAGTCAATAAAGGTATTATTTACGGTAAAAACGGTATCGGTAAAAGCAATCTCGGCATTGCGTTGTTTGATATTGTTCTGCATCTTACCGATAAGGAAAGAATGCCGTTACAATATCTGACAAACTATCTGAATCTCGATTCCGATAAACAATATGCGGAATTCAAGTATTGCTTTGTTTTTGATGACGACGAAGTTGTTTACAAGTATAAAAAAAGAGATTCTTTCTATTTAATAGACGAAAAGCTGACAATCAACAATAAAGAAATGCTTTACTATAACTATTTTGATAAGAAGAAAAATTTTATAGACAATGATTTAGTTGGCAATCTTAAAATAGAACTCTTAGACAACAGGCTTTCCGTTATTAAATATATTTATAGAAATACGCCGACGAATCAGGATTCTCCGCTTTATAAGATGATGGTGTTTGTTGAAAATATGTTGTGGTACCGTGGACTTAGTGACGGCAATACCTACTGTGGTTTCTCCAACGGCGGCACATTACTTGTAGAGCGTTTATATGAAAGTGGTAAAAAGGACGAATTTGAGAAATTCCTTGCCGACAATGATTTGCATTATAATCTTGAATGGAGAAATAACAACGGCGTTCACGAACTTATAGCGAAATTTTCAACAGGCAAGAAAACGTCGTTTGTTTCAATCGCTTCAACAGGTACGATGTCTCTTTTTCTGTATTTTATTTGGAGCATAACGGCTTTTAATAAAATTTCTTTCTTGTTTATTGATGAATTCGATGCATTTTTCCATTACGAAGCGGCTGAAAATATTGTGTTGCGGTTAAACGGTAATAAAAAATTCCAGACACTTTTAACTTCGCACAATACGTATTTAATGCAGAATAAACTGACTCGCCCCGATTGTTGTTATATTATGACCGACAACAGAATTAGCAGTTTGTTTAATTCCACCGACAAAGAAATCCGCGAAGCGCATAATCTGGAAAAAATGTATATAAACGGGGCGTTTAACGAATAATGGAAGTTAATATTCTGATTATTGTCGAAGGCTCTAAAACCGAGCCGAATTTCTTTAACAGATTGTCGGATGTTTTCGGGTTGAAGTTTGATATATATTGCCTTGAAACAAACATCTATTCGCTTTATAAAAAAATGAAAGAAATCGATTTTAACGGCGATATAAAAGATGTTTTATCTGAAATTCATCAGGACAAAAAAGAAATGCTCTCAAAAAAATTTGCCTATACATATTTGATTTTTGACTGCGACGCTCACCATTCAAGAAAAAACGAATCAAGAACACAGGAAGAAATTGTTCTCGATAATTTAGCAAAGCTATCTGAAATGGCAAAATATTTCGTAGATGAAACCGATCCTTCAATAGGGAGACTGTATATCAATTATCCGATGATGGAATCTTATCGTGATTGCGACGCGTTTTTTGAAGAAGATTATGCTTCGGCAATAATTTTGATTTCAAAGTTATCGTCTTACAAAAATCATGTGGCGAAGAAAAAATTGTGCAGCAAGCATATCGATAAATATACCAAGGAACAATTTTCTTTATTGATTCTACAAAATTTATATAAGTTGAATTTGATTTGCTGTCAAAAGTGGAATAAGCCGAATTATAAAGAGTATTCAAAGTATTCGGATTCTGCAAATATATTATCCGAAGAAAGAAAATTGGCAACAAAAGACAAAGTTTTATCTGTAATTAACACGTCGTTATTTATGATTACCGATTATTTCGGAAATCGAAACGGCTTTTACGATAGTTTAAACTTACGATTTACAAAATAGACAGGGGATAAATAAAATGTTTACGATAGAGGATTTTAAATCCGGATTAAATAAGTTTTTGAAAATTGGTGAGGTTCTTGATGAAAAAGGAGTTATCATAATAAAGAATCGAGATCTCAAAATACAAATCGACTCAAAAGAAATAATAGAAATAATTGAAGAATTAAATGCAAAGGGTTCTTATTTTAAGGAAACAGGATTTGGTGAGAAACGAGTTTTTATACAACGGTAAATCGGCGGGCAAATACGATTTTCCGATAATAAGAAAACAAGATATCGACGTCGAAAAAATAAAACTTATGAGTTTTTCCGACGCGAAACCCGACGATAGGGAAAACAGGGATAAAACTCTGCACTTTTTCACATACGATTGGAAATTTGAAAACGTTTATGAAAAGGCGGCCGACGAGTTGGAAAAATTAAAGCAATATTATTGCCTGCTCAGTCCGGATTTCAGTATATTCACGAATATGCCCCTCGCTCTTCAGATCGAGAGCGTTTTTAAAAATCGCTGGTGCGGCGCGTTCTGGCAAAGTCGTGGGCTTAACGTTATCCCCACGGTGAGTTGGGGCGACGAAAAATCTTTCGATTTTTGCTTTGACGGAATCGAGGAGGGGGCTGTCGTTTTTGTTTGCCCTTATTATCGTGAGAACGATGAATCGTCGTTTATGACCGGTTATAACGAAATGATAAAGAGGATAAAGCCGAGCCTTGTGTTGTGCTACGACGAGCCGTTCGGGGCGATGAAAAGGAAAGGAAACGTGAAATCTTTTTTGCCCACAACTTACGAGTGGGTAAAAGAATTGCCGCCGCACGAACAGGCAAGGTTTGATTTTGAAAAGCGCAACCGAAACGTCGTCGGGCTCAATCCGCGCGATTTTAAATATATCGATTATAAAGACCCTTACGCGCTTGATTTTCTTGCAAAATGCCCCGTGTGCGGCAAAATTTGCGCGGTCGATCAGTTTGGCAACGGGGAGTGTGATAACTGCTCGTGGGGACTTGGCAGAGACGACGAGAAAGTTCCGGATAAAGTTCAGTATCCGAACCTTGTTTCCCTCGGCAAAGCAAGGCGGCTTTACAGAGAGGGCAAGCCTTTAAAGCCCGATTTCGATGATTTTATTGCGGGGCTTGAAATGTACAGCGAAATGACGTTTTATTATAAAGGTATCGAGGCGGCGGTTTATTACGACGAATACGGAAATATTCGTCTGGAATACGGCGGGCAGAAGGCTGTTTTCCCGAGCGCGGAAGAATTTTACGATAACGCTCGTGTGGACGGAAAACTACTGAAAGACGTCTGGGATAAAATCGAAAAAGCCGATTATATGCAGGGCTGAATTGTCCGGCAACGTTTGTTCTGTTCCTGACAGAAAATGAATTTAACTCGGATTAAAACGCATAAAATCGCTTGACAATGACGCCGTCGCATGCTAAAATACTTCAAAAATGAACAATTCAAAAATGGAGCGTTACAAAATGCATTTCAACATTGAGATTGCCAGAACTATTTCGCTGGCATATAACGTCGTTTGCAAACCGATCTGCAAAGAACTCGATTTGCCGCAGACGGCGTTTGATATTCTGATGTTTCTGGGTAATAATCCGAAATATAAAACCGCGGGCGAAATCGTGGAAATACGCCACATCAAAGCGAATCTCGTTTCCGTAAACGTGGATAAACTGGTTCGGGAGGGCTATCTCGAGCGGAAAACCGTGGAAGGCGACAGACGAAAAACCGAATTGATCTGCACCGAAAAGGCGATGGCGGTTATATCTCGGGGAAGAGAAATTCAGCGCGAATTTCTCGACAAAATGCTCGCGAACCTCGGCGACGGCGAATTGAAAGCGTTTTTGTCGGCTCTCGGCGTGATAAAAGGAAATTTAAACGCGATTTTGGAAGAGGAAGATAAGAAATGAAAATTTTTCTGACAGTTCTGGTAACGTTTTTCGCCGGCATGGGCGCGGGGCTCGGCACGGGTTTTGCGGGAATGAGCGCGGCGGCGGTCATCAGCCCCATGCTGATAACGTTTCTGGGCGTGGACCCATATATGGCGGTGGGAATCGCCCTTGCGTCCGACGTGCTTGCGAGCGCGGTTTCGGCTTACACTTATCATAAGAATAAAAATCTGGACATCAAAAACGGCATTATAATGATGGTCAGCGTGCTTGCGTTTACGATGGTCGGGAGTTACGTCGCAAGCCTCGTTCCCACGTCTACGATGGGCGGTTTTTCCGTTTTTATGACGTTTTTGCTCGGCGTTAAGTTCATCGTTCGCCCCGTTATGACGACAAGGGAAAACATGGAGCAGGTTTCCGCAAAAAAGCGGGTTATTCAATCGATTATCTGCGGCGTCGTTATAGGTTTTATCTGCGGATTTATCGGCGCGGGCGGCGGAATGATGATGCTTCTCATTTTGACGAGCGTTATGGGGTACGAACTGAAAACAGCCGTGGGAACGAGCGTGTTTATAATGACGTTCACCGCCCTCACCGGCGCGGTTTCGCACTTCGCGATCGGCGGTTTGCCGGATATTCTTATTTTATGTCTGTGCGTGGCGTTCACGTTTTTGTGGGCGAGAATCGCCGCGGTTTTTGCCAACAAAGCGCAGCCGAAAACTCTCAACCGCGCAACGGGTATCGTTCTCGTCGTTTTGGGCGTTGTGATAATGGCGTTTAATTTCTTTAAATAATTTTCGCTTTTCCGCTTGACAACAGCGGGGTTGTATGATATCATAACGATATCAAAACAATTTCAAGGAGAGAAAAATGAAAGAAAAAATTCTGGATGGCAAAAAGCACGGAATGCGTAACCTTTTGCTGGGAGTCGCGTTCGTAATCATCGGCGTTGCCTGCTTTGTTTACGGCGGAATCAATCTCGAAAACGGCGAGGCGGCGGGCGGCGCGCTTATCGCAGCGGCGTTTGTTCTCGTAATTGCGGCTATCTTTATGCTTGCGGGGCTGAGGGTTCTGAAACCGCAGGAAGCGTTGGTTTTAACGCTTTTCGGCAAATACATAGGCACGCTCAAAGGCGAAGGGTTTTACGCAATCAATCCGTTCTGTTCGGCGGTCAATCCCGCTTCGGATACGAAACTCAATCAAAGCGGCGACGTTAAAACTCTCTCGCCGGCAAAGAGCGTGAACAGCGACGGCGTAACGGTGAACGTTGCGGCTATTCCGAACAAAAAAATATCGCTCAAAATAATGACGCTCAACAACAACCGTCAGAAGATAAACGACTGCCTGGGCAATCCCGTGGAAATCGGCATAGCCGTAACCTGGAAAGTCGTGGACACGGCGAAAGCGGCGTTCTGCGTGGATAACTATAAGGAATATCTTTCTCTGCAGTGCGACAGCGCGCTCAGAAATATCGTCAGAATTTACCCTTACGACGTTGCGCCAAACGTGGATACCACGGGTGACGGCTTAGCGGACGAAGGGAGCCTGAGAGGTTCGAGCGAAGTCGTTGCGGAAAGAATCAAGAAGGAAATACAGGCGAGAGTGGAGATCGCGGGGCTTGAAATCATCGAAGCCCGCATAACTTACCTTGCTTACGCGCCCGAGATTGCTGCGGTCATGCTTCAGCGTCAGCAGGCTTCGGCGGTTATCGACGCGAGAAAAATGATCGTGGACGGCGCTGTCGGTATGGTCGAAATGGCTCTCGAAAGGCTTAAAGAACACGGAACGGTGGATTTGGACGAAGAGAGAAAAGCGGCTATGGTTTCAAATCTTCTGGTCGTTCTTTGCGGCAATCGCGACGCTCAGCCCGTAGTAAATTCCGGAAGTCTTTATTGAGATGAGCGACGGCAAGAAAAAACAGATTCCGCTCAGAATAAGCGCGGAATTGTTCGACGAGCTCTCAAGATGGGCGGAAAGCGACTTCAGGTCGGTGAACGGTCAGATAGAGTTTCTGCTCACGGAATGTGTGAAATCGCATAAAAAGAGCGGGAAATACGTCCCCGAAAAAGTTTCCGGAGCCGATGCCGGACAGCAATAAAAACTATAAACAAAGTTCAAAAACCGCGCTATAAGTCGATTATCGAACGATTTTCGATGTTATAAGCGAATATTCCGCGGCTTTAAGCGGTAAAAACAATAAAAAAAGGAAGAACAGGCTCGTTCTTCCTTTTTTGCGTATTTCGGTTCTGTCGGCGACTTGCCTTGTCAAAAGTCGCGGCAACGCTTCGGCTACTTACCTTATTAAAGGTTCAGCGACTTGCCTTGTTAAAAGTCGCGGCAACCGTTTAACGATTTGATTTGTTGAAAGTTACGGTAACGGTCGTGCCTAAGCCGATGTCGCTGTCGATCGAAAGCGTGGCGTTGTGCAACGCGCAGATATGTTTCACGATTGCAAGCCCTAACCCCGTTCCGCCCGTTTTTTTGGAGCGGGATTTATCCACGCGGTAAAATCTTTCGCAAAGCCGGGGTATGTTTTCCTTTTCGATGCCTATTCCCGTGTCCGACACTTTAAGAACGACCGTTTCGTCGTTTTCGGTTATACCGACGGCGATTTTGCCGTTTTCCTTGTTGTAATTAACCGCGTTGCCGCACAGATTTTCAATGAGTTCATAAATTTTCTTCGCGTCGCCGTCGATCGTTCCGTTGCCGGTGACGGTTGCGGTTACGCCTTTTTCCGCCATTTTAGCGGACAGTTCCCCGAGCGCTTCTTCCGCCGTTTCCTTCAGGTTCACTTCGGATAAAATCATTTCCGATTGTCCGCCGTTTTCAAGACGGCTGAGTTCGAGCATGTCCGTTATGAGAGAGGAAAGCCGCAGGCTCTCCTTGTGGATTCTTTCCACCTGTTTTTCGGAACTCTCGTCTAAGTTTTTCGCGAGCAGAAGTTCGGAAAGCCCCTGCATCACCGCGACGGGCGTTTTCAGTTCGTGAGATGCGTTTGCAAAAAAGTCGTTCTTCTGCTTGGTCATTTCCTTTTCTTTGGTCACGTCGGTGAAGATGACTATCGAACATTCGTTGCCCGCGTCGTCGGCGTTTTTGATAACAACGGAAAGATCCTTGCCTTTATATGAGTATTCTCCGCCGAAATCTTCGCCGAGATGTTCGGAAATAAGGTTGCAGAGCGCGAGATCGTCAATCAGGAAAACGACGTCGTTTCCCGACGGCTCTTCGGCGCAACCGAACAATTTCATAACGCTCTTGTTGGCGAAAATTATCTTTTTGTTCCTGCCGATTGCGAGAATTCCCTGGTAAACGTTTTCGAGAACGGTGTCGAGTTTGTTGCGTTCTTCCGTTTCCTTGCGAATGTGCTTGTGAATACTCGAATTGAGTTCGTTTATCTCATTCAGCACGGTGTATAATTCCGGTTCGTCGGAACTCGTTTTTATCGGCGCGTAATTCCCGTCGTTCAGGCTCCGCAGGCTCTTGCCCACGTCTGTGATTTTGCTCGTGACTTTTTTGGAAATAACGTCCGAAAATACAATCGAAAACCCGAGCGAAATGCAAAGCACCATGAAGAGAATGGGCAGAGTGATTATGAAATAACCGTTGATATGACTGCTTTTCAGCGCCATACGCAGAATAACTTTCGTTCCGTCGTCGAGTTCGGTTTTAAGGGCGTAATAAGTCATTTCGCAGCCGAACGTGTCGGAATATCTTTCCACGGCTTCGGGAGTGTTTTTTATCGCGTTTCTTATCTCTTCGCGGTCGATATGGTTTTCAAGCGGGGCTTTGGTGTCGCTTTCAAACAGCACGTTTCCCTCGAGGTCGATAACGGTGATACGCAGAGCGTTGTCGTTATAATAATCGGAGAAACTGTCGAAATCGTCCGTCGATTTGATGAGCGAGCAGGCGAGTTTTGTTTCCTCTTCGAGGCGTTCTTTAATTATCGTTTTGGAGTTCGATTTCACGGCGATTATTCCGTAAACGAACAGAATGGATATGCAGAAGAGCGTAAGAAGAAATATCTGCAAAAAAGTTTTTCTTTTCATTTGTTTTCAAAACGGTATCCTACGCCTCTTACGGTGACGATACAGTCGTTTCCTCCCGCTTGTTTGATTTTGTCGCGAATCGCCGCCACGTGCATGTCCAGCGTGCGCGTTTCGCCCATATAGTCGTCGCCCCACACTTCGGCGAACAATTTCTCTCTCGGCACGGTCACGCCCGCGTTGGAGATGAGAAGTTTAAAAAGATCGAACTCTTTGAGCGTAAGCCCGAGGTCCTTGTCGTTATAAAAAATCTTATAAACGTTGTTGTTCACAACGAATCCGTCCGCGCTCGTCACGTAGAGTTTGGAGCGGCGCAAGTTCGTTTTAACCCTCGCTAAAAGTTCGAGAACGGAAAACGGCTTTGCCATATAATCGTCCGCGCCCTTGTTAAGCCCTTTTACGAAACTTATTTCGTCCGACTTCGCGCTTACGCAGATAACCGGTACTTTTTCGTCTTTTTCTCTTATTTTGGTGAGAATGGTGAACCCGTCCATTTCGGGCAACATTATGTCGAGAATTATAAGGTCGGGTTTTTGGGCGTTGAACGCTTCGAAGAAATCCGCGCCGTTCGGGAAAATACGCGTCTGATAGTTCTCCTCGAACGCGCCTTCGTAAACTTCCTGCATTCCCTCGTCGTCCTCGACGACGTAAATCATGTCTTTCATCAGAATTTTTCGTGTACCCCCGTTTCGTTGTATTTGGTCCATTCGGCAACGTTCACGGCGTGGTCGCCTATCCTTTCCAGATATTTGGCAACCATCATCAGTTCAATCGCCTGATCGCCGTTCGCGCCGTCCTTTTTGATAAGTTCGATGAGTTCTTTTTTCACCGTTAAAAACAGATCGTCCATCTTGTCGTCGAGCGCGATCACTTCGTTTGCCAAAGCCTCGTTGTTGCTTATGAACGAATCCACGCTCTCTCTCACCATTTTTTCGGCGAGATTGCCCATGGCGGTGATATGTTCGAGTTTTTTGATATATCTTTCGCCCGGCATAGTGTAAACGAGATCGCCTATGTCGCTCGCCTGATCGCCGAAACGTTCGATATCCGTTATCATTTTAAGCGCGGTTGAAACTTCGCGGAAATCTTTCGCCACGGGTTGCTGCCGCAACAAAATTCTCATGCAACGTTTTTCTATGTCCATTTCGTATTCGTCCACGCGTTTGTCCGCCAGCCCCACGCTTTTGCCGAGTTCTCTGTCGCGGTTGACGAGCGCGGTTATGGCGTTGTTTATCATTTGCTCCGTAAGCCGGCACATTTCCACCAGTTCGGTTTTGAGTCCGGACAGTTCTTCTTCAAATAATTTTCTTACAGACATTTCCTTGTCCTCCTTAATTATAATCTGAAATTTATAAAAAAGTCAATCGTTAAGCCGATTTAGCCACAGGCGATTGCGTTTGAACCCGCCAAAACGCCGCAATTTATGCGCTTTTTGTCAAATTCTCGCTTGAAGTACGGCAAGTACATCTGCGTTCGTCTTTGCCAAAAATCATCAAAAATATCGGCGTTTTGGTTGTCGGCAAGTCTTGCCTTGCGTTTTTAGGCTAAGACAAGGCGCGTGAGCGCGCTAATACTGTACGTATAACACGCGAACGCAACGACGTATTAGTCAAAAACACAATGCAAGACCGAGTTCGAACGCAATCACCTGTGGCTAACCGAATCTCCCGGTTATATATCTTTCCGTGCGTTCGTCCTTCGGGGAAGTGAAAATATCCTCGGTGTCGCCGAATTCCACGAGTTCGCCGAGCAGGAAAAACGCCGTTTTGTCGGCGATTCTCGTCGCTTGTTGCATGTTGTGCGTAACTATGACTATCGTGACTTTTTCTTTCAGATCGTCGATGAGTTCTTCTATTTTTCCCGTCGAGATGGGGTCGAGAGCGGAAGTCGGTTCGTCCATGAGCAGAATTTTAGGCGTCGCCGCGAGCGAGCGCGCAATGCAAAGCCTCTGTTGCTGACCGCCCGACAAGCCCAGCGCGGACTTAGTCAGCCTGTCTTTAAGTTCGTCCCACATCGCCGCCTGACGCAGCGATTTTTCCACTATTTCGTCTAAGGCCGCGCGTTTCGTAATTCCGAACGTCCTCGGTCCGTAGGCGACGTTGTCGTAAACGCTCATCGGGAAGGGGTTGGGCTTCTGGAAAACCATTCCCACGTTTTTTCTCAGTTCGTTCACGTCGATTTTTCCGTAAATATCGGTATTTCCTATCAGAAATTCGCCCGTAATCCTGCAACCGTCGATCAGGTCGTTCATACGGTTGAAGCATTTTAAAAACGTGGATTTTCCGCATCCGGAAGGGCCTATAAAAGCCGTAACCTGCTTTTCGGGTATCTCCACGCTTATGTTTTTTATTGCCTGAAAATCCCCGTACCAAAGGTTGGCGTTTTTAACCGATATGTTCTGTCCGTATTCGTTTGTTTCACTTGTTTTTTTCATTATTTCTCACCTTGTAATTTCTTGTTGAGTTTGCCTGCGATGAGTTCTGCCAGAAAGTTAAGCGCAAGCACGAGAACGATAAGAACGACCGCCGTCGCGTAAGCCTCGTTAACGTACCAGCCCTCGCCCGAAAGCCTGTACAGCGCGACGGCGAGAGTTGCGTTGCTGTCGAAATATCCACCGGGCATCGCCGAAATAACCGAACCCATCGTGTAAATGAACGGAGCGGATTCCGATATCACGCGCCCCATGGAAAGGATAATCGCCGATAAAATCCCGGGCAGAGCGGAGGGGAGAACGATTTTGAATATGGTACGCATTTTACCCGCGCCGAGCGCGAAACTTCCCTCGCGCAGGCTGTCCTGAACCGATTTAAGGCTCTCTTCCGTTGAGCGGACGATCGTGGGGAGAAGCATTATGCCCACCGTGAGCGAGCCTGCCATAATCGTGCTTCTGCCCTTTATCAGCGCGACGAACGTAATCATTCCGAAAAGCCCGTAAACGATCGACGGCACGCCGTTAAGTAGGTCTATCGCCCCGCGGATGATTTTTATGAAGACGTTGTTTTTTTTGGCGTATTCGTTAAGGAAAATCGCCGTGCATATTCCTATTGGCACTGCTACGAGAAGGCTCAGCGCGACCGTCATAAGAGTTGTGACTATCGACGGCAGAACGGTGATTTTTTCGCTGTTGAACTCGTATTTGCCGAACAGCAGATGCGGGTTTGAAAAGAGCGTGGGCGCGCCTTTAACAAGCACGAAGCCTATAATCAGCAGGAGCGTTATCCCCGCGAAGATTCCCGCGCCGACCGAAACGCCCGCGCCGACGGACGCCGTTTTCATTTTATATTTCAGAGAGGAGAAGAAATCGCCGATTTTTTCAAAAACGATATTGCGTTTCGTTACGCCGCTTTTCGCGTCGTTTTTTTCGCCGCCTTTTTCGCCGCCTTTTTTGTCGGTCGCAACGCCGCTTGTAATTTTGCTCGCAACGCCGCTTGCAACGCTGTTTTTAGCGCCGCTTTTTTCGTTGTCTTTTTTGAAAATCCGCGAGAAAAGACCGGTTTTGTTCACGGCGGATTTAATTGTTTTTTTGGATATCGCGCCGAAAATCAGGTTGACGATAAGCACGAAGACGAGCAGAATTACGCCCGTTGCGACGAGCGCGCCCTGCTGAACCTCGCCCGCGTAACCCATTTCCATAACTATGTTCGCCGTTAAAACTCTGAAACTGTTGAAAAGCGAATCCGGGTAAGCGACCGAGTTGCCCGCAACCATAACCACCGCCATCGTTTCGCCGAGCGCTCTGCCTATGCCTAAGACGAGCGACGCCGTAACCCCCGATTTCGCCGCTTTCGTAACCGTTCCGAAAACCGCCTGAGAATGGGTTGAACCGAGCGCGAGCGCGCCTTCGTAATAAGCGCGCGGCACGGCTTCGAGGCTCGTTTTGGAAAGCGAAACCACCGTGGGCATAATCATTATGCCGAGAATGAGCGACGTCGCCAGAAGTCCGCTGCCGTTGTTGGGAGCGAAGTTCGCGAGGAGCGGAAGCAGAAACATTATTCCGAAAAATCCGTAAACGACGGAAGGAATACCCGCGAGCAGATTCACCGTGGACGAGAATATCTTTTTCAGCCTTTCGGGGCAGTAGAAAGCGATAAACACCGCCGTGAAATATCCGAGCGTTCCGCCGATAACGAGCGCGCCCACCGTCGCCGCGAGCGTGCCGATAATCATCTTAAAAACACCGTAAGTGCCGGAAAGGGATGCGTCGTCGTATTTATCCAGTCTGTCCGGCGACCAGTTATCTCCGAAAACAAAGTTGAAGAAACCTATTTTTCTGAACGCCGGCAGGCTTTTTACGAGCATAAACCCGAATATGGCGATAACGGCGATAACGCAAATCATCGCCGCAATCGTAAACACAGTTTTTCCTGCTTTTTCTTTAAAGTTCGCAGTTTTCATAATTTTTCCGTTATTTTATTTCGCTGAACTTCGTGATCTTTCCGGTGTAGATATCGTAAAGTTGAGCGAGAGTCAGGTCGGTTATAGCCGCGTTGTCGTTGTTCACGATAACCGCAACCGCGTCGAGCGCGACGTTGAAACTGTTGATTCCGTCTTCCTTAACGGCTGCCGACGAAAGACCGATTACGTTTCCGTTCTTATCGTTTTTAACCGCGGTTCTGCCCACCGAAGAACCTTTAAGGTCGAGAGCCTCGAACACGTCGTCCGCAGTTTTGCCGTAAAGAGCCGCGTAGCCGCTCATCGCCGCCTTGATGAATTTTTCCATCGAGGTGGAGCCGTTGACGGTTATTTTGCCGCCTGCGGGCAACGCCGATTTAACTTCGTAAGTTTCAACCGCAATGGGGGTTTCGCCTGCGTTCGCTCTCTGCGCCGGATTTTCAAGATATATGCAGCCTGCCGCGTCGGCGTGAGTTTTGGAGACTGCGCTCTTTAAGTAAAGCAGGAAGTCGGCAGTTATATCGTTGAGCGTCGTCGTCGAACTCGTCATTATGACGAAGGGTCTTTGAATTGCGTAAGTTCCGTCGAGAACGGTTGCCGCCGAGGGCGTTACGCCGTTCACTTTAACGACTTTAATAGTGTCGTTCACCGAGCCGAGCGAGATATAGCCGATCGCGTTTTTGTCGCTCGCCACCTTGCTCATTACGGTTCCCGTTTCTTTCTGCATATCGGCTTTGTCGGTGGTGTTGTAAACGGTTTTGCCTGCCGAGTTCTTCATTTGAAGGTAACTTCCGTTTCCGTCCGTAACGACTTTGTCGAACGCTTCTCTCGTGCCGCTGCCCTGATCTCTTGCAACCACCGTAATGTTCTTTTCACCGCCGCATGCGGTAAGCCCCAACGTTCCGCATATTGCAATTATGCAGATAAACAACAATGTTAATACCTTTTTCATTTCTGTTTTTTAATCTCCTTTACTTTCGATTTACACCCGTATTATATCCCTTCGAGGAAAACTTAACTACCACGTTACGGTTTAGGAATTGTAAATTTTATGTAAATTTGCCCGCCGTCTGCGGATTGCTGCCGACATACCGAATTTTCGTTGCGGTTCGCTTTATTTTCGGACGGCATAAAAATAAAACGATACCGAACAGAGTTGCGCGGTATCGTTTTTATTGACGGATTTATTGTTTTTTATTGTTGAAGAATATAAAAGCCGACGCGGTGAACGTGGCGAACAAGCCCGTTGTCATGCAGGGGTAAATATCCGATTTGCATCCGCTTTCGCGGTTCTCCGAGGTCGGAGTACGGTTGCTTTCGTCTTTGGTACGGCTCACGCTTGTCGGCGGGCTTTCGCTTTCATCGTTCCCGGATTCGCTTTCCAAAGAACTCTTGCTTTCGGATAAACTTTCCGATTCGCTTTCCGAAGAATTCTCGCTCTCGGGCAAATCTTCCGATTCGCTTTCCGAAGAACTTTCGCTTTCCGAAGAACTCTCGCTTTCGGGTAAACTTTCCGATTCGCTTTCCGAATAACTTTCGCTTTCGGATAAACTTTCCGATTCGCTTTCCGAAGAACTCTCGCTTTCGGTAATGCTTTCTTCGAAAACGCTCTCGTCGGCGAACTTGTCCGGATCGTCGTCCGCAGGCGATTCTTTGCGGAAACGAATCAGCGAAAATTCTTCCTCGAACGATTCGTAAATCCATATTTCTTCATCTGCAAGCCGCGCTCCGTTTTCCGAAACGGCGAAACCTTTGCCGAAAACCACTTTGAGTTTATCCGGCGCGGAAAAAGACGAATCGAGAGGTATGCCGACTTCGCCGCAGGCGACGGGCGTACATTCGCCGACGGAAAGTCCGATCTTTTTATCTCCGTCGAAAAGGGCGACAGTGTTTTCGTCGATTCTGAAATCGGGCGATTCGTCGTTCGTGGCGACGACAAGTCCGTCATAAGGCTGACAGGTAACGGATAATATTGCGAGTCCGGCTTCGGCGTTTGCCGAATGAGAAAAGAGAGGGATAATTCCGCTCAGGCTTGCGGCGAAAACGTTTAAAACAATAAAAAATAGTAAGTTGATTATTCGTTTCGTCATTTGTAAGTGTAAAAATTTTATTTTTTATAAATAATACAACAATATGAGCATAATTTCAACTGTTTTTGCCTGATTTTCACCGTTTTTTCTCAAAAGGCAACGCGATGGCAAGCCAAACCCCGACGACTGCGGAGTTGTTGATAAAAATCGCCACTCAATGCGGCCAAAAACAATAAAATTAGCCATTGAAATTTAACTTTTTTTACAATATAATTATCTTGACGGCGCGGCGGAAACATAGTCCGGGGCTGCGAAACGGAGTTTTTATGCTTAAAATTGATTACGATTTATATATAGATAAGGTTTACGGAGCATGGATAGGCAAGTGCGCCGGAGGAAAAATCGGCGCGAAACAGGAAAACAACAAAGAGCAGATGAATTACACGTTTGACAACGTTTTCCCCGATTCTTTCCCTCCGAACGACGATTTCGATTTGCAGATAATGTATCTGCAGCGCGTTTTGCAACAAAAAGGGTTCAATTTCACCGCGGATGACCTGGCGGACGCGTTTATGAATTACAACAAATGCTGGGCGAACGAATACCGCACGGCGATAAAAAACGTCGAACTCGGCATTTATCCGCCCGATTCGGGCGTTTTCTGCAACGACTTTTTCAAATGGTCCAACGGTTGCCCGATAAGGAGCGAATTGTGGGCGCTCGTTTCGCCCGGCAATCCCGACCTTGCTGTGAGCCTTTGCAAAAAGGACGGATTTATCGACCACGGAAGCGAAAGCGTTTACGCCGAGTGTTTTTTCGCGGCGATGGAAGCGGAAGCGTTTTTTTGTACGGACATAAGGACCATAATAATAAAGGCGCTCGGATACGCGGATAAGCAATCCGAATTGTTCAACTGTATTTCGAGCGTTCTCGAATGGTCAAAAACCACGCCCGACTGGGAAACCGCCCGCAGAAAACTCATAAAGAAATACGGCTCGTCGGACGCGTCTTATTCGGTAGTCAACGCGGGTGTGACGGTTCTCGCTCTCCTTTACGGCGAGGGTTTTTTCGATAAAACGATGCTCATCGCCGTGAATTGCGGCTACGACACCGATTGTACGTCCGCAACGGCGGGTTCTGTTATAGGAATAATCCGAGGCAAAAGCGGCTTGCCGAAAGAATGGCTCGGGCGCATCGGCGACGATTATCTCGTCGGAACGGCTTCGGTTTTAAGAAGCGAGGGCAAACTCGGCGATCTGGCGAAAGAAACTTTCGAGGCGGCTTACGCGCTTATAAGGGACGGGCTTAACGACACGAAAATCGAAAATATTCCGCAAAATTTCGTCTGTAATTACCCGAAATATCGCGTTATGCCCGAAATTAAGGTGTATTATGAAGGGAAGCCTGTTATCCGTGCGGGCGAAAAAAAGACGATAAAAATCGAAATAGTCAACCCTTACGATAAGGAAATCGGCGGTTTGCTGACGGTTACACCCTTACACGGAGTGAAAACCGAAAGAAAGGAAAAGATAAAAATCCCCGCGTTTTCGTCCGTCGCGTTCGGGCAGGACGTTATCGGCGGAGCGGAAGACAAAGGCGTTTTAAGGGACGCGGTTATAGAATTTTCGGGCGCGTTCGGCGCGCTCATCAAGCGTTTCGGGTTCGCGCGAGCGGCTAAATACAACGTTTACGGTCCGTTTTTCGATAATTACGACACTACGGTTTCCGATAAATGTCCGTTCGAGGGGCGTATGCCGGACACTCTTTTCGAGATGTTCAACGGATTCGTGAATATCGATAAAAAATATCTCGACGTGGATAAACTCGGCGACGAGATTCCCGACGAAGTTCTATTCTCGGGCGAGGAGATCGTCGACATCGAATCGGCTGTCAATTACAAAGGTCCGTGCGTGGCTTATCTCGCGAGAGAATTTTATCTCGACGAGGCGACGGACGCGGAAATAATGGTCGGCAACAACGCCCCGTATAAACTGTTTTTAAACGGGGAAATTATATCGCAGAGGTCCGATTACCCCCTCTATATGCCGTTAAACGACTTAAAACCGATTCAATTAAAAAAAGGAAAGAACAGACTGATTTATAAAATAGCGCGTAGCGATAAGTTCAGATTTTCGTTGTTTTTAACGAAACTTCACCGCGAGGCGGGCGCGCTTTTGCATATGACGTTCGACGAATAAGTCCGACGAATAATTCTGACGAATAATTCTGACGAACAAGTCAGACGAATAAGTCCGACGAACAAGGAGGAAACGAACTTGAAAAAGTTATCAATCATTTTATCGTTAATAATTTTACTTTTCTGCACGACGGCTTTCGTTGCTTGCGGAGAAGAAAGCAGCAGCGGAAACGAATCCGCGACAAGCGTTTCGGAATCGGTCGGGCAGGAGGACGAAAATGCGGAAAAACCGACTTATAGCGGGACTAATAAACTCAGAATAGGTATGTGGTCGGGCATTCCGACGGAAGTGGACGGCAAAAAACTTAGCGACGAAGAACTGCTCGGATATTACCGCGACCTTGCCGCGAGCGGAATCACGATCGCTTCGAGCGCGATATTGTACAATTCCAAAGAATACAATCTGCGCGTTCTCGCCGCCGCCGAAGAGGTCGGTATAAAACAGTTGATACAGGACAACGACGTGACGAGCGTTTTGTTCGACGTAAACGGCGATCAGGGCGACAGAGAGCAGAAAAAGAATAAACTTCTCGCGTTGTCGGCGGATTATCTCGGCTTTAAATCTTTCGAGGGATATTTTATCACCGACGAACCCTCGAGAAATTATTTCGAGGCGCTCGGCGAGGGCTGTGAAATTTTGAAAGAGGCTCTGCCGGACGTGGCGTTTTACGTGAATCTTCTTCCCGATTACGCATCGACCGCTCAACTCGGAAACGTGACTTACCGCGATTATATCGACGAATATCTCGACGTTATCAAAACACCGTATATCTCTTACGATTATTACGTTCTTTCTCAGGACGCGCGCGGAAACAAGAAAATGAAACCCACTTACCTTCACAATCTCGCCACGGTGAAAGAGTTTGCCGAAAGTTACGGCGTCGATATGTGGACGTTCGGCTGTACCACGGAACATATGGCGAACAGCGTGAGGGGTGTTTCAAACAAAGCGGACGCGGCTTTTCAGATGTATACGTCGCTCGCTTACGGAAGCCGTTCCATGCAGTGGTTCTGTTATTGGACTCCGCCCCTCGTCGCGGGCGATTATAACGACGCGATGATAAAACGCAACGGCGAAAAAGGCGTCGCTTACGAGTTTGTTTCCGCAGTGAACGGAGAAACGCAGAAATTTTATCATATTCTGGACGAAAGCGAATGGCAGGGGATTTTGCTGAGCCGCGGAACGGAAGAAGCCGCCGGCGGAAGCGTCAATTTCGATTACGTCGAAGATAAGCAGTACGCATTGAAAAACACCGATGCGATAAAAGGCATAAAAACGAGCAGAGACGCCATAGCCGGGGTTTATAAGGATAAAAGTTCCCGCGGGGTTTATATGCTCGCGAATTTCGCCGATCCGTCGTTAACCGGAACAAACCTCGTTGAACTTACCCTGAACGGCAAAACGCACGCCGTGGTGTGGTATAAAGGCGAAGAAAAAACGCTTAAAGCCGTCGGCGGAAAAATAACGTTCGAACTCGAGCCGGGCGAAGGCGCGCTCGTTATACCTTATTGATTTTGTCGCCGGATTATATACGAAAAAATGAAAAACAAACTGATTATAGGAAGTTGGTCGGGTATTCCCGAATACAATCTTCTCAAAAAAAACGACGATGAGTTTCTCGAAGAGCAGTTTAAAATGCTTGCGGAATCGGGCGTGGAATTGTCGCCCGTTCCCGTATGCTGCGCGAGCGAGGAATTCAGATTGAAAACCCTTGAACTCGCGCAGAAAAACGGCTTGAAGCAACTCGTCGAGGACTGCGAAATGTCGGTTTTTCTGAAAACGCTTAAAAACCGACCGTCGGTCACGGAAGAAAAAGCCGTAGGGCTTATCCGCGAATACAGCCGGAAATACCTTGAATACGAGTCTTTCGCCGGGTATTTCATCGCGGACGAACCGTCGGTTGAGGAAGCGGCGAATCTCGTTTACGCAAGCGCAATTTTCAAAAAAGCGTTGCCGGATAAGTTGTTTTATTTCAATCTTTTTCCGCAATACGCGCTCCCTTCGTGCCTGAAAACGGATAGTTACGACGATTATATCGCGGCTTTTGCGAAAGCCGAAACCGATTATATGTCGTTTGACTTTTACGCGTTAATGACCGAAAACGGCGAAAATTACGTAAGGGAAGGCTTTTTGGAAAATATCGCGAAGGTTAAAAAGGTTTGCGAGAACCGCGGAAAAGATATGTGGACGTTCTGTTGCAGCAGCGCGCATTATTACGGCGCGATAAGAGGCTCGGAAACTTACGGGCAAGCGGCTTTTCAGGCGTTCGTCAATTACACTCTCGGGGCGAGGGGAATTTTCTGGTTTTGTTATTACGCGCCGGACGTGGACGATTCTTATCTCAACGCGCTCGTAAGCAGAGCGGGAGAAAAGGACGTCGCTTACGAAAACGTTAAAAAGGTCAACGCCGAACTTAAAGCGATGGACGAATATCTCGGGAATTACGAATGCGTTTGCCGCGGCGCGGTAATAAACGGGCAATTTAAAACGATTTCCGACGGCGTTTTAACGGATAAACCTTCGGCGGGCGAACTCGCAGTTAAAATTCTCGCCGCGGAGCGAAACGTCGTGTTTGCGGTTTATAAACAAGGCGAAAAAGAAGGGATTCTGATAACGAATTTCGACGAGCCGACGAGCGGGCGCGAAAACGCCGTCACGGTGAAAATCGACGCTCTCGAAGCCGCCGTTTTAAGCGGGGGAAAAACGGAAAAAACCCGTTGCGCTAACGGAGAGTTGAAATATAAGTTGAAAAGCGGCGGGGCGATTTTCGTTTCGCCTTGCGGGAGGTAAAAATATGAGAAAAAAACTGTTATGCGGTTTAACTTGTTTCGTAATGTTGTTTTCGCTTGCTTTATCGGGTTGCGGCAAAACCGAAGTTACGATAGGCGACGCGATTTATAACGAAAAAACGGGCGAAATGTATATCGATACGCTCGAAAACAAAGAGAGAATAAAAATCAGTTACACCACCGGTTGCGGGCTGGAATGGATAAAGGAGGCGGGCGCTTCGTTTTTAAAACTTTATCACGATAAGTATTATCTCGTTCTCGACCCCGATCCGGTCCTTGCGAGCAGCCTTAAAACCACGCTTGAAACTGGCATAAGCAAAACCATGTCCGACGTTTATTTCACGCAGAACGACGTCTGGCAGACCTGGGCGGTGCGCGGCTGGATGGAACCGCTCGACGACGTTTACGCTTACGCGGGCAACGGAGATACCGAAACGCTCGAAAACAGGCTTCGCCCGGCTTTTAAAACGGTAGGCAAAAACGACGATCATTATTACGCGATTCCCTGGAACGAAATAGTAACGGGGTTTGTCTATAACAAAACGCTTTTCGATGATTACGGCTGGAAAGTTCCGACGACGGCGGACGAACTCGTCGCGCTTTGCGAGCAGATTCTTAAGGATACCGACGGCGACGTCGCGCCGTTCGTTTATCCGGGACTTGCCGGCGGCTATTTTGAAAACGTGTTCAGCGGCTGGTGGATTCAGGCGCTCGGCGCGGAGGCTTATGACGAATTTTTCAATCTCGACAGCGTAGATTCGTTCGATCCTTCGAAACCCGCAACGAAAGGCAAACTCGCGATGCTTGAAAACTTCGACAAGGTTTTCGGCGCGAACGTGACGAAATATTCTCTTGACGGTTCTCTCGCCACCGGTCATATCGCCGCGCAGAACGCGATGTTGCAGGAAAAGGCGGCAATGATGCCCAACGGAAACTGGTTCGAAGCCGAAATGAAAGAGGATCTCAAAGATTTCGACCTCGAATTCCGCATGATGGCTCTTCCGTTCATAAACGAGGCGCAGAAAGACGCGGACGGGAACTATATAAAGATAAACTACGGTTGTCTGCCCGAACTCATGTTCGTTCCGGCAAAAGCGCAGAATAAAACGGGAGCGAAGGAATTCCTTAAATTCTTCAATTCTTCCGCGGCTTGCAGGCAATACACCAAAACTACAGGGCTTTGGCGTCCGATAGATTATCCGACGGACGACGTGAAATTTTCGGGATTCGCGCAGTCGGCGGCGGATATCAGAGCGACTTCGCTCACGGTTGTCGATAACCCGCGCGGCAGACATTATATCGACGGCGACGTGAAAAAATTCAACGTGGACGGCTCGCCTTTTTTAAGAATCGTCAAAGGCGAAATAACACCCGAACAGTATTGCAAAAACGAATACGATTACGTCAAGTCCGTTCTGGGAGCGTAAAGAATGAAACGTTCTAAAGTGAGAGATACGAGGGTATGCGCGCCGTTCGTAATCGGCATGCTGTTTATCCCGATGCTATATTTTCTCGTGTTCTGGGTGTTCGTCAATTTCGATACGATAATTCTTTCGTTTCAGAGATTCGACATAGACAAAAAAGATTATTATTTTTGCGGCTGGACGAACTATAAGCAGATTTTCAGAGAATTCGCCGCGAGCGACGGACTTATCAAAACCGCGTTCGTAAATTCGTTTCTTATATTTTTGTGGAACGACGTAGTTTTGCTGTTCACTTCGCTCTTTTTTGCCTACGTTCTCCACAGGGGGATGAAAGGCGCGCAGGTGTTCAGGGTGATTTTCTTCATTCCGTCGATAATTTCCGCCGTCGTTTTAACGATGGTTTTCGGGTTTATGTTCGACACGAACGTGGGGCTTTTCCCCGAACTGTTAAGGGCGTTGGGGCTGAAGTCCTGGATACCTAAAACAGGTTTTCTCGCGGGTAAAACCGCTTTCCCGATGCTGCTCATTTACGGATTGTGGTCGGGGATAGGCAACAATGTGGTGCTTTTGAACGGAGCGATAAAGAGAATCCCGCCCGAGATTTTCGAGGCGGCGGCTCTGGACGGAATAGGCTTCGTAAAGGAGTTCACGCATATAGTGATTCCGCTCATCGGCGGCACCCTTTCCACGCTTATCCTGATGGGCGTAACGCTCATCACGGGTTACTTTTTGCAACCGATGCTGCTCATGCCGAACTCTACGGAAGTTTACACTCTGGGGCTTTATATCGTTTCCAAGGTAAACGGGCAGACTAATATGGGAATAGCCGCGGCGACGGGAAACCTGTGCGTTTTGCTTGCTGTTCCGATAGTGCTTCTGGTTAAAACCGTGGCGGGAAAAATCTTCCCCGTCTACGAATATTAAAAAAAATTTGGAACGCCGCTTATCATCGGCAATCGGTGCGGCGGACGTTTCTATAGGAGGAAAAATATGAAAAAACTGAACAAACTTTTAGCCGCGATTTTAGGCTTCGCGCTCATCGGTTCGCTCTTTTTAGGGCTCGGCGGAACAAAGGCGGCGGCGGAAGGCGAAACGCCCGCTAAAAACGTGAACGCCGAACTTAAATTCGGCGAAGAAACCTGGATTCCGATCGAAAGCGGTCACGATTACGTGGAAAACAACCAATGGTTTTTGCATCATCTTAACTATTTCACGATCGACGGCAGGCTTAATTTCGGCGGAGCGCCGAATCCCGCCGGGCTGAATTCAAAAACGGTTTACGACGGAAACTACATTCTCGAATTCGACCTTTACGGCACGAACACGCTCAGCACGCTCGTTCTCGTAATCCACGGATCGGAGAAACTTCCTTCGTTTTATGAGGAACCTTACTTTATGTTCATTCAGCCGGCGCAGATTTGCATGCCGGGACAAACGGCAGCCAAAGCCGAAGATTTCTCGGCTATTCCGAACTGGGCGGCGGGCAGCGGCGTAAGACTTCGCTTCGTCGTTCTCGAAAAGTCGATAATCGTTTACGGCGCAAACGTAACGGAAACGGGCGTCGGCGATTACGTTAAACTCGTCACGTTCTCGAACTTAACGACGTTCGGCAGCGCGGCGGCGAGAACTTCCGGAACGATAAGATTGCTGGGTTACGACGCGCCGTTAACTTGTTCGATAGATAATCTTTCCGTAACCACGCTCGTCGAAAACGACGGAACTATCAAGGAAAACTTCGACAATAACGCTTACGACGATACGAAGTGGAAAATTTCGAACAACGGAAAATCCGGCTCGTTCGCTCAGGGCGACGCAAAAGTGAAAGGTCTTGTGGTCGATAACGATACGCTCGCGTTCGCGGGGACAAAGAACAACTGTTGCTTAGACAGCCTTGTTGCGAGAAGAAATTTCGTGTTCTCTTTCGATTATATAACCACGGACAGAGCGGACAGGCCCGTTCTGAACGCCGACAACGTTACGACGGATTATTCCTGGTGCGGAGTTTGGTTTGCAAGACCTTCCGCCGCCGACGCTTACACCGGCAAAGGCATACTTATTCAGGATTATCAGGTATCGATGACGGGCAGCGACAAAAAGAACGAATCGATGCAGGACCTTTATCCGAACTGGGGCAAAACGGCGACGCACAGAGTTACCGTTATAGTCAACGACGGCGAAGTTATCCTTTATGTCGCCGAAAAGAACGCCGACGGAACTTACGGCGCGGAAAGCGCGGTTTGCGAATGGAAAGTTACGGGCGAAACTTACGGCTACGTGGGAATAACGAGCGACAACGCCGGGTATTGGCACGTAGACAACATTTCTTACACCGCTTTGCCGCAGACCGGCGAAACGCCCGCTTTGAGTACGCCGAAGAGAGTTTCGGTTAAAACGAGAGAAAACGGCGAGCCTTACCTTCGCTGGAATCCCGTCGATTGGGCTACGGCTTACGAGGTTACGGTCGGCGAAGAAACGCCCGTCGTGGTGGATAAAAACGAATTCGAAATCAAGGATCTCGCCGCGGGCAGTTACGCGATAAAAGTCGTGGCGAAAGGCGACGAAGACGCTTTTGTCGGGAGCAAAGCCGCGGAATTCACTTACGAGGCGGTTTCGGTAACCGTTAAGGACGGCGACGAAGTTTTAAGCGCGGTTACTTGCCCCAAAGGCGGCAAAGTCACGCTCGTCGAGCCGGTGAAAGAGGGCTATGAATTCAAGGGATTCTACGCGGACGCCGCGTTTGAAACGCCGTTCGATCAGAGCGTCGCCTTAGAGGAAAGCGTTACCGTTTACGCCAAGTTTGAAAAGGTAACGACGCCCGATTTTTCGTCGGGAAACGATAGCGGAAAGCCTACCGACAGCGGTTCTTCGGGCAATTCTTCGGGTTCTGAAGGCGGCTGTTTCGGCGGAATAGGTTCGGTTGCGGGAGTTTCGGCTCTGCTTGTCCTCGCCGCCGGCGCGGTAATCGTTTTCAAAAGAAAAGCAAACGATTAAAACTAAAAAAGGAAAATAAATGACTAAAAATATTCAGGCGAGAAGCAAGGGAGAGAGAATACTTTTCGGAGTTTGTTTCGTGTTGTTCTCTCTCTACGCGCTTACTCTTATATTTCCGTTCGCGTGGTGTTTTATCAGTTCGTTTAAAAAATCCATCGTGTCGAATCTCTGGGGACTTCCGAAGGTCTGGCGGTGGCAGAACTGGAGCGAAGCGCTGAGCATAACCGTTAAAACGGTGAGCGTTCCGGGAATGTTTTTCAACAGCATGGTTTTCGTCGCGGTAGGCACGGTTTTGTCTATCGCGTCGTGTTCGTTGACGGCGTATACGATCTCGAAATACAGATTTAAATGCAGGTCGTTTCTTTACGTCCTCGCGCTCGTCATAATGATGGTTCCCACTATGGGATCGCTCGCTTCCACTTACAGAATGTACGTCCGGCTCGGGCTTTATAACACGTATTTCGGGATTTTCGTTATGTATCTCAACGGATTCGGCGGATATTTCCTGTTTTTATACGGATTTTTCGTGAGCCTGCCCTGGACTTACGCCGAAGCGGCGATGGTGGACGGAGCGAGTCATTTACGTGTGTTTTTACAGATAATGTTGCCGATAGCGATGCCTGCGCTCGGAGCGGTGGGTATTCTGTGCGCCATAGGGATATGGAACGATTATTTTACGGTTTATCTTTTCGCTCCGCAAAAGGCGACGATAGCCGTGGGGCTTAACTATGTCCAGAACGCGATTTCGGGCGGATCGATAAAATATCCGCACCTGTTCGCACTGATAATTCTTTCCACTTTGCCGATTCTGGCGATATTCATAGTATTCCAGAAAACGATTATGGACAGAATGGCTCTCGGCGGCATAAAAGGATAAAAGCGTAAAAGGGTAAAAATATGGGCAAAGTTTTTAAGTTTAAAGAACAGCAGCAAAACGAGGGTTTGGAACCGGTTATTGTGTATAAGCATTATCACACCACGGAAGAAGCGCTCCATAGTCACGATTTTTTCGAGATCGCTTATATTTATTCGGGTTGCGGCGAGCAGATAATCAACGACGACCACTTTTTCGTGAAGCACGGCGACCTTATCATTCTCGACAAAACGGATAAGCATTGTTTTATCCCGCACAACGGACTGGGGATATATAATTGCCTTATTTCGCCCGAGTTTATCGATAAGCAACTCAGTTCTTCGTTCGACGCGATCGATATTCTTTCGCTCAGCGCGTTTCAGGAGTTCAATATGGGCGACATCGCGTCCGTGATCAGGTTTCAGCCCAATCAGGCGTTCCGCATCGAGGAGATGTTTTCGCAGATGGAGGACGAACTGAAACACAAGGAATCCTGTTACAGAAAAGTAGTGCATAACTGCCTTGAAAATCTTCTCGTCCACATTTTCAGAGAAATCTCGAAGAACGACACGTTGCAGGTCAAACAGAACGTGGAAACCATTCTGCCCGAAATCATCAATTATATCGAGGAAAACTATAATCAGAAGATATCTCTGACGGAAATCGCGCGGAAAAACTTTTATTCGCCCAACTATTTTTCCAAGATATTCAAGGAAAGTCAGGGCAAAACGCTCACGCAGTTCATATCGGAACTCAGGATAAAAGAGAGCATAAAAATGCTCGAAACCACCGATTTTTCGATAGAATCGATTGCTTATAACGTGGGTTATAAGGACAAAAAGAACTTTTACAGCGCGTTCAAAAAGATGACAGGCATGACGCCGAAAACTTATAAACTCAAGGTGCAGAGAACGGATAATCCGCCTGAAACCAAATAAAAACAGAAGCGAGCCGGACATATCGTCAGGCTCGTTTTTATATGTTCGGGTTATCGCGCCCGATTTTTCAATTCACGCCTGTGGTTAGCCGAGAGAGATTCGAACCACATCAAGCCTTAAAGCCGTCTTTTTTGTTTTTATGCTTTTTGATCTTCAATAAATTCATATACGGCTCGGGCGGCGATTACTTTATATTTGCCCGTGAAGACGTGCGGCTCTCCTTCGTATACTCTCATAACGCAATGTTTCGCGTGTTTATTGTAATGCGCGTACAGATTTTCCGACATGGAAAGCGGAACGATTTTATCCGTCGTTCCCTGCAAAAGCAAAACGATTCGGGTGTATTTATTCACGTCGTAAGCCGCTCCGTCAACGGTTGCGTCGGGATTGAGATTGATAGCGGGATATTGTAAAGTAATCGCCCTTATATCGTCGCTGTGCGTTACCGCCGCCGTCGCCACGGTTGCTTCACCCATAGAACTTCCGAGCAAGAAAATATTATCGGTATCGACGAAATCGAAAGTCTTTACCTTTTCGATCACGGCGTTCAGATCTTTTACCTGTTCCAACACCTGTTTTTCGTAAGCGTCATCCACTCCGAGCGGCGCGCCTTTAAACCATTTCGTGCCTTTCGGACCCATACTGCGCGACGTCCAACCGTAAAAATCGAACATATAGCAGGCAATTCCGCTCTTTGCAAGGCTCTTAGCCACAGGTGATTGCGTTTTGGTTGTCGACAAGTCTTGCCTTGCGTTTTTAGGCTAAGACAAGGCGCGTAAGCGCGTTAATACTGTACGTATAACACGCGAACGCAACGACGTATTAGTCAAAAACACAAGGCAAGACCGAGTTCGAACACAATCGCCTGTGGCTAAGAGTCGTATAATCCGCTTTATAATCGGACTCTGCGCCGTGAGCGTAAATCACCGTAGGACACTTTGCCTGCGGTTCGCTTTTCGGCACGAGCGCTTTTCCGTAAAGATTGATTCCGTCGTGTTTGACGTGTATTTCCTGCGTCGTATAGTCGTATTTTTTACGCCCACGCATTCGGGGAAACCCACAAAATGCGAAACGCAACAAACCACAACGATTGCGACGATAAGCGCAAACGCGTCGACCGAGCCGAAAATAACAGCCATTTTTCTTTTCTTTGTCATAATATACCTACCTTTTCCGCCAGATAAGAGCGGCAGTTTAGCATCTCGCTTTATACCCTTTGCAAATTCCCTTATCGACTTTTCTACCTGTCTTTTCTTCGTTAATAATCTGATCGTTTTGCCCGTTTTTATAAGAGCGCCCATAAGCGCGAGTTGATTTTCGGGCAGACGCATATTTTCACGGTCGCATCCTTCGCTTTCGACGTAATCGGTAAGCCCTGTGAACGCAAGCGCGGTATCGTATTTTTCGGCGCGTTTTACCGCCTCGTCAATCAACGCTTTGTCCGCGGCGGCATGGACGTAAACGACGCTCTTTCCTTATCGGACGCGTATATTCAGAAATGTAAACTGCTTTCTTCGGTCGAACCTATCGTAAATCTGCAGTATCACATGGTGATTGATTATACCGAAAGAGCAGAGAAATTACGGCTCGGCAAAACTCCGACAAAACTGACGACCGACATTGCGAATTACGTGCAGAAACATTTAACCGAGCCCGTAGATATAGACGCGCCGGCAAAGGCTGTGTTTGTTTCGAGAACGCACCTGGCGGTCAAATTCAAAAAAGAAACGGGGAGAACGCTCAGCGATTTTGTTCTGAAAGAAAAAATCGAGGAAGGGAAAAGGCTTCTTCGATATACCGATAAATCCATATCGGCAATCGCCGCCTATCTCGGTTTTTCCTCGCAAAGCCATTTCGCAAACGTGTTCAGAAAATACGCGAACTCATCGCCCAACGAATATCGCCTGAGGCATAACAAATAAATCGCAATGACGTAAAACGGCTCGCCCGCCGAATCCCGGCGGGCGAGCCTATGCGCGCAAACCCTTTTTGTCAGATCGTTTTGCTATTTTTCGTCGTAATGTTTCAGCAGGTTTTTCAGAACCCGTATTTGCTTGGCGATGGCTTTTCCGTCGTCGGTTTCTTTTACGAGTATTCGCTTATCGTACTTTTTGAGCAGGCGGTTTGAACTTTTCAGATCGGAGTTTCCGTTGAACACTCCGTCTACCGAGAATCCCGGCTCGTGGCTTACGATATACAGCCCTTCCGAGTTGTTTATCAACGTATAGCCGCCTATTCCCGTTTTAATGCTGTACGCTTTGGAAAGACCGCCGTCTATCGTTATATGGCGGCAGTTTCCGCTTTCCGGCGTTTCGCCGTCCTTCACGCGGACGGGTTTGTGTCCGTTCACTATCACGGAGTATTTTCCGTTTGCGCCGAATTCGTTTAAAACTTTCAGACAATATTTTTCCGATTTTATGAAGTTGTAATACGGGTCCTCTTTTTCGCGGAGCGAGCCGCCGAAATATTTCTCGTAAACGCGCATTTTATCCCGCCCGAAGAGCGGTGATTTCTTTCCGCACCACAAATACCACGCGTAATCGATCGCGTATTCGTCGCCGCGCGCGGCGTTTTTCACGATAGCGTTCAACTTGTCGTAAAGTTTTTTGCCGGAGTATTTTTCGCTGCCCACGGGTACGAGCGAAAATTCGCCGTTTTCTTCCGTCGGCACGCAGCCGTGCATGATAAGGTTGCCGTTGAAAACTTTATACATGCTTCCCTTTTTCAGAAGAAAATCTATGTGCCTGCGCAGGCGATCATTCGACGAAAACTCGCCTATAAGGTGATTAACGAGCCATTTTTCTTTTTCTGTAAGTTTGTCGTCGCGGAGCAGAATACGGTCGTCCATACCGAATTCCGGGTGGTTTTTTATCAGTTCGTTTTCGAGTTTCAGTTGCAGAACGGTTACGGCTTTCGTCATTTTGCGTAGCACCGCGTTGCGTTCGAGTTCGCTTTCTATGCCGTAAAGGTCGGATATGACGAAGTTTTCGCAGTCGTCGTCGGCGTATTCTTCCAGCGCGAAACTCATCAGCGGACGTAAGTTTATTCCGTAGTTTTCGATAACCTGTAAGTTGCGGTAAAGGCAGTTTATCCGCAAAAGATTGCAGATGAGAGCCGCGTTGCCGAAAAACGCGCCCATCCATAGTATATCGTGGTTGCCCCATTCTATGTCGAGAGAATGATAGGCGGCGAGCGTGTCCATTATTTTCGGCGCGCCGTTGCCGCGGTCGTAAATATCCCCCACGACGTGCAATTTGTCGATCGCCATGCGCTGAATCAGATAACTCATGCGGATAATGAAATTTTCCGCGTTGCCGAGTTCGATAATTTCGCGGATGATTCCGCTGTAGTATTTAGCTTTGGATATGCTGTGATAGGGCATGTTGATGAGTTCGTCGATTATGTAGCGATACTCCGCAGGAATGGCTTTACGCACTTTGGAACGCGTGTATTTCGCAGTCGTAAGTTTTATGACTTCTATCAGACGCCTTAAAATTTTCGAGTAAAAAGCGGGCGTTTTTTCCTTTTCGGATATGCGCGAAAGGTATTCTTCGGGGTAATATATGAGCGCGGCGAGTTTGTTTTTTTCGTCCTCCGGCACGGTTTTACCGAGAGCAAGGTCGATTTTGGTGCGGATAACTCCCGACGCGTTTCTTAATATATGTAAGAATATTTCCGATTCGCCGTGCAGGTCGCTGAGAAAATGCTCCGTGCCTTTCGGAAGTCCCTGTATGGCTTTCAGGTTGATGATTTCCGTCATAACGGCTTGCGGCGTTGCAAATTGCTTGGATAAAAGTTCAAACTCGCCTTGTTTCATTCCGATTCCTCTCCGAAGTTTATAGTAAATATTATACACGGCGGCGAGAAATATGTCAATTTTAATTGCAACAAATTGTAAAAATTCTGAAAGATATTATAATACGGATTCCGTTCTTTAGCACTTGCTGTTTTTGCGGCGGCAACCGGCAACGGTTGCCGCGTTCGTCGCTTTGAAAATATTTATGATTTGCCGTCTTCGCCCGATTGCTTTAATTCCGATTTTCTATTATAATGAAAACATAAAAACGAAAGAGGTGAAAAGATGAAACTTACTGTTTCCGAATGGAACGTTAAAATTTTTTCAAAGGACGACGTCGTTCCGCTTACTTCGCATAAGTGCTTGAAAAACGAGACGTTTTTGTTTCAGGTGTTTGCGGAAGCGGACGAGGATTTTCGCGGCAGAATTGAGATAAACTCAAGTTTAAAATGCGAGTGCTACCGCGTGGAAAAGATTAAGGGCGATTATTATCTCGACAAGGAAAAGGACGACTATTACGTTTACGCGAAAGACGATACGTATCCCGAACTGCTGAGAAAAACGGACGAACTCGATCTCCGGAAGGGTGAAACCGCGACGTTGTTTTTTGAATTGCCGTCCCCGGATAAACCTATCGGGGAACACGTTATAAAAATCGCCGCGGGCAGAGCGGGCGTCGAACTCACTCTCGAAGTTCTGCCCGAAAAACTCTGCGACGCGGATATAATTCTCACCAACTGGTTTCATTATGACGGAATCTGCAATTATTACGGCTTAAAGCCTTTTTCGGAAGAATTTTACGCGAGATTCCGCCTGTTTTTAGCCGCTTACGCGAAAATGGGCAACAATATGATTCTCATACCCGCGTTCACGCCCGCGCTCGATACCGAAATCGGGGGAGAAAGGCTCACTACGCAACTCGTGAAGATAACGAAGCGTGGCGAGGAGTATGACTTTGATTTTTCGGAATTCGATAAAGTTATCGAAATCTGTAAAGAGGCGGGGATAAAATACTTTGAACTTTCGCATCTGTTCACGCAGTGGGGCGGCAAGGCTTGCCCTAAGATCGTCGCAACCGAAAACGGAGAAGAGAAGAAGATTTTTGGCTGGGACGTCTCCTCGACGGACGAGAAATATCTCGCGTTTTTGAAGCAATATTTCGCCGCGCTCGCTCCGCATCTCGAAGAACTCGGTATTTCCGGACAAACGTATATGCACCTTACCGACGAGCCGAACAAACCCGATCTGGATAACTACGTCCGCCTGTCGGAGTTCGTGAGAGAGAATAATTACGGAATAAAAACGCTCGACGCTATGTCGCATTACGAACTCGCGGAGAAAAAAGCGGTGACTTTGCCGGTCGTAAGCATGAACAGCGCGGAGTTCGATAAGTTTTCCGGCGCGGACAGAATGGTTTATTACTGCATAGGCGTGGACGAAAATTATCTCTCGAACCGTTATTTTCATATGCCGCTTCAGAGAACGGAAGTCCTCGGCATGCAACTTTACGACATAAACGCCGAGGGATTTTTGCAGTGGGGATTTAACTTTTACAATTCTTTTTTGTCCGTCAGGGCGTTGAATCCTTATAAGGAAACCACTGCGGACGGGCATTTCTGCGCGGGCGATTCGTTCATCGTTTACCCCGGCGAAAAGGACGTCGAATATTCTTTGAGATATTTCGCAATGCTGAAAGCCTTTGAGGAATACAGACTTCTGAAAACGCTCGAAGGTAAATTCGGCAGAGATTACGTTTGCGGAGTTTTACACGACTACGGGATAAAGGGTATACACGATTATCCGCGGAGCGCGGAAAAACATTCGGAATTCGCGGAAAAACTGAAATCATTGTTAAATTGATAAAAAAGCGGGCGCAGCCGATTGAAAATCGGCTGCGCCCTGAAGTTTGTCGTATATTCGTATAATTAAACGTTGAAACGGAAGAGAACGACGTCGCCGTCTTTCATCACGTAATCCTTTCCCTCGGAACGGACTTTTCCGAGTTCCTTTGCTTTGGTGTAGCTGCCTATTTCGAGCAGAAGTTCCCAATCGATACATTCGGCGCGGATAAAGCCTTTTTCAAAATCGCTGTGGATTTTGCCTGCCGCTTGCGGGGCTTTCGTACCCTCTTTTATCGTCCAGGCGCGGGTTTCGTCCTCGCCGGAAGTGAGAAAACTTATCAGTCCGAGCAGTTTATAGGAGGCTTTCACAAGACGGTTGAGTCCGCTTTCTTTAAGCCCGAGATCTTCGAGAAAAACAGCCGCTTCGTCGGGCGGGAGTTCGGAGATTTCCTCTTCCGTTCTCGCGCAGATGACGAGCGTTTCGCTGCCTTCTTTCTTCGCGTAATCGGCGACTTCCTTTGCGAGCGGGATATCGTTCGCGTCCTTTCCCATGTCCGCTTCGGAAACGTTAGCCGCGTAAATCACGGGTTTTGCGGAGAGCAGGAAAAGTCCGTCCACGTACTTTTGTTCCTCTTCGGTGAGTTCCAGTCCTCTCACGGGCATTTCTTTTTCCAGCCTGTCGAGAACTTTTTTAAGTATGTCCGATTCGATTTTATACTTTTTGTCGCCCGATTTGATCATCCCGAACGCTTTGTCGTAACGCTTCTGAACGGTTTCGATGTCGGCGAGAATAAGTTCGAGATTGATTATTCCGATATCTCTTATCGGGTCCACGGTGTTTTCCACGTGCGTAACGTTTTCGTCCTCGAAACATCTCACAACGTGAACGATCGCGTCCACCTCTCTTATGTGCGAAAGGAATTTGTTTCCGAGTCCTTCGCCTTTGGACGCGCCCTTTACAAGCCCTGCGATATCGACGAATTCTATGCTTGCCGGCGTAACTTTTTTGCTGTTATAAAGCGCGGCGAGTCTGGGAAGTCTTTCGTCCGGAACGGCAACCACTCCCACGTTCGGTTCGATGGTGCAGAACGGAAAGTTCGCCGCCTGCGCGCCTGCGTGCGTGATCGCGTTGAAAAGAGTGGATTTGCCGACGTTCGGCAATCCTACGACTCCTAATTTCATATTCTATCTCCTGTCTGTTCGGATATAGCCGCGGCTTCCGTGTCGCCGCGGTATATGCTTAAAGTTTATTTTTCTTTATAATTTCACGATAAATTATACAGCAAAAAGTAAAATTATTCAATTCTTTTGTTGCGGTATTTTGCTTTTTATGATAAAATTTATTATTATATTCCGTCCGCGCGGAGAAAACCGCTCGGGCGAGGTTTTAAGAAAACAGATTCAAGGAAGTCAAAATGGATTACAAAAAACACATCGCGGAAAAACTCGCTTCCTGCGGGATAGACAAAGAGGAAATAGAGGCGGCGATAGCCGTTCCGCCGGACAACAAAATGGGCGATTACGCTCTGCCTTGCTTTAAATTCGCAAAGGTTATGAGAAAATCCCCCGTCGCGATTGCCGAAGAACTTAAAAACACGTTCGCCACCGACGACGCGATAAGCGAGGTCGAAGCAGTGAACGGTTACCTCAATTTCAGAGTAAACAGAGCCGCGCTCGTCAAAGAAACGCTTGAAAAAATCGCGGAGCAGGGCGAGGCTTTCGGCTCGTCCGATATGGGAAACGGCAAAACGATCTGCATCGACTATTCGTCGGTCAATATCGCAAAGCCCTTCCACATAGGGCATTTGTCCACCACCGTCATCGGCGGCGCGCTTTATCGTATCTTCAAATTTCTCGGCTATAACACCGTGGGTATAAACCACCTCGGCGACTACGGCACTCAGTTCGGAAAACTCATTTACGCGTATAAACACTGGGGATCGGAAGAGGCGGTGAAAGAGGGCGGAGTTAAGGAACTCACCCGCCTTTACGTCCGCTATCACAAAGAGAGCGAAAACGATCCGTCCATGGACGACGAGGCGAGAAGTTATTTCAAACTTATCGAAAACGGCGACGAAGAATGTGTTAAACTCTTTAATCTATTCAAGGAAATCACCCTGAAAGAAGTGGAGAAGATTTACGACGAACTCGACATAAAATTCGATTCTTACGCGGGCGAAAGTTTTTATAACGACAAAATGCAGCCCGTCATCGACGAACTCGCCGAAAAAGGACTTTTAGTCGAGAGCGAGGGCGCGAAGATCGTCGATCTCGAAAAATACGGAATGCCGCCGTGCATTATTTTAAGGTCGGACGGCGCTTCGCTTTACGCAACGCGCGATCTCGCCGCGGCTTGTTACCGCAAAGAGCATTACGACTTCGATAAGTGCCTTTACGTGGTGGCGTATCAGCAGAATCTCCATTTCAAACAGATTTTCAAAGTGCTGGAACTTATGGGTAAGCCCTGGGCTAAGGATCTTGTTCACGTGGCTTACGGAATGGTTTCCCTGCTGGACGACAACGGCAATCAGGTCGCTATGAGCACGAGAAACGGCACGGTCGTTCTTTTGGAGGACGTTCTGAAAAAGTGTCACGAAAAGTGCCTCGAAATCATCGAACAGAAAAACCCCGATCTCGAGGATAAGGAAAACGTCGCCCGTCAGGTCGGCACGGGCGCGGTGATTTTCGGCGCGCTTTCCAACAGCAAGATAAAAGACATAGCGTTCAGTTATTCCAAAATTCTCAACTTCGACGGCGAAACAGGACCTTACGTTCAGTACACCGCCGCGAGAATAAAGAGCGTTTTAAGGAAGGGCGGAGCGATCGGAAAATACGAGATCAAAAACGTAAACGAGGACGAATATCAACTTATAGCCCTGCTTTCTACTTTCCCGGACGTCGTTAAGGCGGCGGCGGAAAGGCTCGAACCGTTCTTCGTAACGCGTTACGCGATAGACGTCGCGTCGGCGTTCAACAAGTTCTATTTCGATTGCAAAATCATCGGCGACGACGCAAACGAAACCAATTTCAGGCTTGCGATAAGTTCCGCAACGCTCACGGTTCTTTCGTCCGCGCTCACCCTTCTCGGCATAAAAGTCCCGGAGAGAATGTAATATGGCAGATATGAAAAAACTCGTTATTTTCGACCTCGACGGCACTCTCACCAACACCGTGCCGGACATAGAGGACAACGTGAACAAAACCATGCGCAAATTCGGCTATCCCGAAATCACCGCGGACGAGGCGAGAAGATTCGTCGGCAACGGCGCGAAAATTCTCATCGAAAGGGCGCTTAAAGGCGCCGCGCCCGAAAACTTCGACGAAATAGTCGCGTTTTATAACGATTCGTATAACTTCTGCGGAAGCCCGAAAACCTGCGTTTACGACGGAATGTCGGAACTGCTGAAAGAACTCAAAGCGGACGGTTATCTGCTTGCGGTGGTTTCCAACAAGCCGCAGGACGGAACGACGGAAGTTATCCGCAAGTTCTTCGGCGACAGTCTGTTCGATTACGTTTACGGGCAGAGGGAAGGCGTTAAAACCAAGCCGAGCAAAGAGCCGGTGGAAATAGTTTTAAAGGCTTTAAGCGTTGAAAAACGCGACGCGGTTTACGTGGGCGACAGCGAGGTGGACGCCTTAACGGCGAAAAACTCGGGACTTTACGGAATAAGCGTTCTGTGGGGTTTCAGAGAAAAGGAATTGCTCGTGGAAAACGGCGCGACGGTTTTCGCCGCCACGGCGAGAGAATTACGCGAAAAAATCGAAAACTATTTTGTAACTCTTTAAAAATATAAATAAAATTTAATATTCGTATAAAAAACCCGAAATGCTGAAACATTCGGGTTTTTCTTGACTTTTTAATCCATTGCGCGTAACATTAAACGCATATTTATGCAAAATCGGTGAGTAAAACAGGTTGACGGCAATAGAAGCGAAAAGTCCGAAGCCTGCGTAAAACGCCGATAGCCGAATACCTCTCGGCTAAAGGAGAGCAAATGAAAAAGAAAAAACTTTTATATTCTGCAATCGTCACCGTAGCGCTTGCGTTATGCGTGGCTTTATGCGTCGGTTGCGGTGAAAAAACGGAAAATTTCAGCGTTTTGTTTAAAGACGGCGATACAACCGTTGCGGAAGTCGTTGTGGAAAGCGGCGCGACCGTAAAAGTCCCCGATTACGGAAAAGACGGTTATAAGTTGGTGTGGATGAACGGCGACGTCGAGTATGATTTCGACGCACCCGTTACCGGCAATCTCACGCTTACCGCCGCGTTCAGCGTTGAAGGTCACACCGTAACCGTTGTGAATTCCGACGATTCGGTATTGAAAACGCTTACAGTTCCGGACGGAGGTAAAGCGGATCTCGATTCCGTTCATCCGTCGCATCCCTCGAACAACCGCTTGTTTACGTTCAAAGGTTGGGATAAGACGGCGGATAACGTAACCGAAGATATTACGGTTAAGGCTGTATACGATTATAAATCCTTGCCCGAAGATATGTTTAACTTTACCTTGCTCGATGACGGAACTTACGAAATAGCCGTAAAGAACGATAAAGATTTCACCGATTTCGATTTCGGCGGCGAATACGGTCTGCCGTACGAGCATAACGGTAAACCCGTGTCAAAAATCGGCGCTTACGGATTCGCGCATTTCCAAAATCTGGGAGATTTGACAGGTTTAACTTATCTTTATGTTCCCGAAAGCGTAAAGGTTGTGGACGCTTACGCGTTTATGCAACAGGAAATCGGGGAAGTGGAGTTTGCGGGACTTGAAGAAATTTATTCTCTGGCGTTTCTTTATTCCAACGCGATAGTAAAACTTCCCGAAACCGTGAATTATATCGAGCCGTACGCGTTTTTCTCTTTCGGGGAATTCCCCGAGGCTATGACGAGCTTTGACGGAAGGATAGTTCTCAGCGCCGATTGCAAGGCTTATTACCAAGATAAACGCGGAGGAATTTATACGGCGAACGGCGAAACGCTGGTTTATTTCGGGCGTAGTACGGCGGACGGCGAAAGTTACAGTTCGTATTCTATTCCCGACGGCGTGAAATATATTTATCCTGCCGTTTTCTATATGGAATATAATTTGGAATCTATCGTGTTTAAAGGCGATATCGACACCATCGGTTCGGCTTGTTTCTATTCTTCCGGTATCAGTGAATATGATTTCCGCGGAACTGTACGCAAAATCGAGGGTAGCGAAACCGTTTATCAGACCAAAGGTTCGGCTTCGGAAGAAAATCTGAAAGAGTTGCGTCAGGGCGCGTTTTCGCATAGTTATGCGATTTCTCAAAGCGATTCCTTCACGCTTCCTTCGGGTCTGAAATATATCGGCGACAACACTTTCTTCGATACGGGCATTAAAGAAGTCCGTCTCGACGGTGTGGAATACGTCGGATTTATGGCTTTCTGGGCAGACACAAGTTACTGGAAGTTGGATACCATTGTCGTTACTAACAGCGATAAATATTATAGTTATGAAGATAAAGCGTTGATTGAACGCGGTACAGGCCCGGAATACAACGGCAAGGCGGGCGACACATTTATGGTTTACGCTTCCTGTTTAAGCGGCGTATCGGGCAAAGAACTGCTTGAAAATACCGATAAATACGTTACCGATACTTTCCGCGTGCCTGACGGCGTTACGGCGTTTCATCCTTACGCCTTTTTCGAAGCGAACTTTATCCGTCACCTCGTATTGCCCGAGGGCGTTCGCAGTTTGCCGGCGGGATTCCTCAGCTCGGGAGGCTCTATATATGTCTGTGACGACGACGGAAATTTCCTTGGAGAAAAAACTCTCGGGATGGTAGATATCAGTTGCCCCTCGACTTTGACCGAAATCGACGCGTACGACGGCGCGGACAAATGGCTTCTTATAGACGATTATCATAACGCGATAGTGCTGAGAGCGGAGGGCGCGAAAGGTCTGATTTTCCCCAACGGGTGCAATCTCAAAAAGCTCAGCAGTTTCTCCCTTTATATAGAAAAAGACACGTTTGTAATTCCCGCTTCGGTAACCGATTACGCAGGAAATGCGGTTTTCCGCGTGAACGGCGTTATGAAATTCGAAGTGGAAAAAGACAACCCCAAATACGTTGCGTTCGGCGGCTGGTTGTATGAAAAACTCGGCGGTAACGAGCTTAAACCGGTTCAGATTCCATACGATCCCGCCGCAACCGAACTTGTTTTCCCCGAAACGGGAGATTACACGTTGACAGAAATCGGGACTATGGCGTTTAGAATGTTCAGTCTTACGAACCTTGTAATTCCGGATACGGTAAAGAGAATCGACGCCTACGCCTTTGCCGACAGTACGTATGCCAACGTAACAATTTCCGCAAGCGTGGAATATATAGACGATTATGCGTTTATGTACGGTTACGGTCTGGAAAGCGTTACGTTTAAGGGAACCGTTCCGCCTGAAATGGGAAAGGAAGTGTTCTTCTGTATGTTCGACGAAACGCTTGGCGGCACGCAGATAAGCGTTCCGAAAGAAGCTTACGAAACCTGGCTTGCGTTTTTGACCGAGTACGGCAAAAAGTACGGCGTGGAAGGATATTACAACAATATCGTGACAATTTAAGGTTTGAGCGCGTTGAAAGATGAATTGCAAGAAAAAATCGATTTATACTTCAAAAATCATTGACGAACGGCAAATCGGATATGCTTCTCACAGGGCATCTTATCCTCGGCAAATAATGAAAAACAGAGCCGCCGCAACGGAAATTCCGTTGCGGCGGCTTTTTGCATGGTTTTATTTAGATAAGTCGGGGCTGTTCGCCGCGAGATTATCGCTTTCGTCCGAATCCGCGTCGGCGGGCATAATCGAAGTAAGTTCGGGGTTATCGGATTTTATCACGTAAATCATTCCGTTGAAAATCTCGCCGAGATTCCGCGCGATTTCCTTTTCCGAAAAGACGCACACCTTCGATGCGACGAGCGAACAAAGCCCGTAAGAGTAAATCCACATTTGTCTGAAAAGGCGTTCGGCTTGCTCGCGGCTCGCGTTGTAATCTCTCATGATTATGTCGATGTCGTTCTGCTTGCCGAAGGGGATAATTTTCTGCGCGGCGTCGAAGTCCGCCTGCCCGGAGGTTTCCTGCATGAAGAGAAGTCTGAAAAGCCGGGGCTGTTCCGAGGCGAATTTAACCCATTGCATTCCGCGTTTTTTATAAGCGGGGTAAAATTCTTCCGCCACCGCCATATACTCGTTGAAAATCTCAACGGCACGGTTTTTAACTTCCGTTTTCAGTTCGTCCATATCCTTGAACAAAGTGAAAATAGGGCAGGACGAACTTCCGAGATATTTTCCGAGTTCTCTCGCGGTGAGGCTTTCGTAACCTTTTTCTTCGATGAGATTCATCGCCGCGGTTATCATCTTATCTCTTGTAAATTTCGGTTTCGGTGGCATTGTTCCCTCTGTGTTTTGCTATCTTAATATACAATATATAATATTATCTCACTTTTTCCGACGTTTGTCAAATCCGGCATGCCGGACAAGAATAAAACGAACCGTGGTCTGACGGCGAGTTTTTATGCTAAGACAAGGCACGCGACCTTGGCTATACGAAAAGAGTTCGGATCATTTCGCAGACTTTTTCCTTCATGACGGAATAATCGAGATAATCGTGCGTGTCGTAAACGTATTCGTGCGCGAAAGACTGAATGGAATTCATCGCCAGATGCACACCCTCTTTCAGCCCTTTCTTTTCAAAACCGAGTTCGCCGAGTTTTGCGTAAATTTTTTCGGTGATTACGTCCTGCAACGCCATAAATTCGTTTTTCACGCCCTCGTCGCTCACTTCGAGAGAGTGAAGCGTGTTGTGAAGGTGAGCGTTTTCCTTGTGCGTTTTTATCGTCACGTCGATAAATTCAACGATAAGCGCGTCGATATCCAGCGGCAGTTTTATTCCGTCGATTATCCTGCCGAAAGGTTCGGTAACCTTATCGATATATATATTGAGAACGTGGAGCAGAATATCGCGTTTGTCTTTGAAATAACTATATACTATTCCGGTGGAAACCCCCGCGCGCTTCGCGATCTCCTGCGTGTTCGCGCTGTAATAGCCGATTTCGGCGAATAATTCGTAACTCGCGTCGATTATTTTTTGCTTTTTTTCGTTGGACCGCTCCTGTTGCGGCTGTCTTATCGTCTTTTCCATATATCCATTATATAATATTCCGAAAAAAAAAGCAAGAAAAATTTTATGAATATGAAAAAACATTCATATTTTTGCTTGACAACGGTTTTTGCTCTTGCTATAATGAATGCGAAATTGAAGTTTTATTCACATTTCAAAAATAAACTAAGCCATAGTTTAGCCGCAGGTGATTGTGGTTTAGTGTAATCGCCTGAGGCAAAGTGAAAAAGGAGAAAAGGTATGCCTATAGTTTTAGCGCCGACAAATCAACAACTCAGAATAGTCCGAATAGCGGCGGACGAAAAGTTGAAAAAACATCTCGAAAGTCTCGGGATAACGTTGGACGGCGAAATTACGGTTTTAAGTTCGAGCGGCGGAAGCGTTGTAGTTAAGGTAAAGGACGGACGCATCGCCCTCGACGGCAACCTTTCGACGAAAATTTTCGTCGCGTAAGATTTGTAATCAATCAGTTTTGATTAAGGAGATATAAAATGGAGAAAACTCTTAATTTGTTTGAGGTCGGCGAACACGGAACGGTAAAGTCCGTAACCGGCGAAGGCAAAATCAAAAGGCGTCTTTTCGATATGGGAATCACTCCCGGCGCGGACGTTCTTATGAGAAAGAAAGCGCCTTTGGGCGATCCCATCGAGATTACCATAAGAGGCTACGAACTCACGCTTCGTAAAACCGAGGCGGTATGCGTCAATATGGAGGTAAACAAATAATGAAAAGATTTGCCCTGGCAGGCAACCCGAACTGCGGAAAAACGACGCTTTTCAACAGTCTGACGGGTTCTACGGCTCACGTCGGCAACTGGCCCGGCGTAACGGTCGACAAGCGCGACGGCGTTTATAAAAAATGCGCCGAACCTATTTCGATAGTCGACCTTCCCGGTATTTATTCTCTTTCGCCTTACACTCCCGAAGAAGTTATCGCGAGAAATTACGTTTTGGACGAGAAGCCCGATTGCGTCATCAACATCGTCGACGCGACGAACTTAGAGCGTAACCTTTATCTTACCACTCAACTTCTCGAAATAGACGTTCCTATGGTCGTCGCTCTCAACATGATCGACGCCGTTGAAAAAGCAGGCGATAAAATCGACGAAAAAGCCCTTGAAAACAAACTCGGCGTACCCGTCGTAAAGATTTCCGCTCTCAAAGAAAAAGGTCTTAAAGAACTTATGGATAAGGCTTATAACGAGAGCAAGAAAAAGCGCGTAGGCATTACCGTTTTGAAGGATTCGCCCCTTGCGCACGTTATCGGCGACGTAAAAATCGCGCTCGAAGGTCAGAACGTCGCAAACCCGCTGTTCCACGCCGTTAAACTTGTCGAAAACGACGAGATCGAAGTGAAAATGCACAAAGAAACGGTCGGAATGGTCAGCGCGTTCAAAAAGACGTTCAACGACGATATTTTCGGCAACGATTTCGAGGCGCTGGTTGCGGACGCGAGATATAAATACATATCCAAGAACTTCGCGCCGGTCGTAACCCGCAAAAACAAAGAAAAATTCAAAACTTCCGCTTCGGACAAGGCGGACAAGGTGCTTACGCACAAGGTTTGGGGTATTCCCATATTCCTCGTGGTTCTGTTCCTTATCTTCCACCTTACCTTCTCCGAAAACCTGTTCTTTATAAACGGATTCGGCGACGGCTGGATGCCCTCTCTTTCCGATAACGAAGCCTTCCTCAAAAAAGACGACGACGGCAACGTCGTTTATGAAGACGATCTCGATTACTACATGACCGAGAACGGCGATTATCTCACCGTCGGAAGCGAAGGCGTAACCGACAACGGCAACGGTACTTATTCCATCGAAGGCGAGGACGGGGAGTTTGTCGCCGACGACGAAGGTCGTCTTGGAAGCCGCGTGCCTGTTCTTAACTACGGCGGAAGATGGCTCGCAACTATTTACGACGGAACGATTTATTCGCCCGGCGTTGTGGTAAACAATATCTGGAACGATATGATAGTCGGCGAAATAGCCGGACGTATTCAGGAAGCCGTAGACGGCAGCGGAATGGCGGACTGGGCGAAAGGTCTTATCAACAACGGTATCATAGACGGTATCACGGCCGTTCTTTCGTTCCTCCCTCCGATTCTTGTATTGTTCTTATTCTTCTCGATTCTCGAAGATTCCGGGTATATGGCGCGTATCGCGTTCATTCTGGACAGAATGTTCCGTAAATTCGGACTTTCGGGAAGAGCGTTCCTCCCGATGATCATGGGCTTCGGTTGTTCCGTTCCCGCAATGATCAACACAAGAACGCTTGCAGACGAAAAAGAAAGAACGGCGACCGTCCGCGTTATCCCGTTCTTCTCCTGCGGAGCAAAACTTCCCATACTTACGGCAGTTGCCGGCGCGCTTGTTATCGGCACGGGTATCAGCGCGGATCTGATTACTTACTCGATGTATCTCTTAGGCGTAATAACCGCAATCGTTTCGGTTCTGCTTATGAGAAACACCTCGCTCAAAGGCGAAACGCCTCCGTTCATAATGGAACTTCCGGCATATCACGCGCCGCAGTTCAAGAACCTTATGGCTCACCTTTGGGATAAAACGAAGCACTTCGTAAAGAAAGCCTTCACGATAATCCTTGCTTCGACGATAGTCATCTGGTTCCTTACTCACTTCGATTTCCAGTGGCATATTCTTGCCGACGAAAAAATCAACGAGAGTATTCTTGCCAAGATATCGATGCTCGTTCAGCCGATTTTCACTCCCGTCGGATTCGGAAGTCAACTCGGCGAATACGGTTGGGTATTCGTTCTTGCGGCGGTTTCCGGTCTTATCGCCAAGGAAAACGTCATCTCCACTTTCGGAACGCTTGCGGCTTGCCTTATCGCTAACCCCGCGATTGCCGCCGAAATCGGACTTGCGAATATCACGAGCGAAGCGGGTGTCGGAGCCGTTAAGGCAATGATTCTTGCAACGGGCATTTCCGTTCCGGGACTCCTTGCGTTCATCGCGTTCAACATGACGACCATTCCGTGCTTCGCGGCGGTAGGTACGGCAAAAGCGGAACTTCAGGATAAGAAACGCTATAAATGGACGCTCCTGTTCTGGATAGCGACGTCTTACGTCGTATCCGCTATGGTTTACACGATCGGATCGTGGTGGTGGACGGCGTTCATCTGGGCGGCGGTTGTCGCGGCGGTCGCCGTAGTGATCGTTATGAGAAACAAAAAACTTGCGGCAAAACAGAACGTTCTTGCGTAAAAGCAAAACGGGTTTGAAATAAGCCTGCAAAACTTTGAACGTAAATAAATTCGGATTGATTGCATAAATTAATCAAAGGAGAGCAAATATGGGCGCTCTGGAAATACTTTTAATAATTGCATGCGCCGGCATTGTGATAGCCGTGAGCGTGACGTCGATAATCAGAAAGAAACAAGGCAAACACGATTGTGATTGCGGCGGCGATTGCGCGCATTGCTCGGCTTGCCGAGACGCGACGAAAAAGAAATAATCTTCCAAAAATAAAAGGACGCTCCCGTGTCGACAGGCTCGGGAGCGTCCTTTTCCGTTGTGTGTTATTTGCGGCTGTGTTTACGCGTTAAACGGCTTATAGGGCGGTTTTTAAGGGTTGTTTGAGATTGTTCGATTAAATTTGCGGCTGATTTTCTTTCGCGGCGATAAGGCGTTTGTAGTCGTTTTCGATCATATCCGCGACTTCGTTCCACGTCCTGTACAAATCTTTCCGCGCGTTTGCCGCCACGCGGTTATAAAGTTCTTCGTCCGATAAAATCTCGATTATTCTCTCCGCGTAAGCCTCTTCGGATTGTTCGGCAAAAAAGCCGTTGACGTTTTCCGTAACCGTGCCGGCGGTTTTCGCGCCCTTTAAAAACAAGGTAGGGGTGCTTTGGCAGGCGGCTTCTATCTGTACGAGAGAGTTCGTGTCGTATAAGGACGGGAAGAGAAAAAGTTTTGCTCTCGCGTAGATTTTTTCGAGCGTTTCCTTGCTTTCAACCTTGCCGCAGAAAATTATTTCGTTTTCAAGCCCGAGTTTGCAGGCGAGTTCTTTCAGTTCGTCCTCGTCCTGTCCGTTGCCGACGAAAAGCGTTTTAAAAGCCACGCCTTTGTCTTTAAGAACCTTGAGCGAGCGGATGAGAAAATCAAGATTTTTAAGGAAGTTGATTCTGCCCACGAAGAGGAAAACGAGATCGGCCTCTTTAAGCGAAAACATATCGTTAACGAACTTATACGCCGACATTTTATCTTCAATCGGCGTGTGCGCCGTGGCGTTCGGGCGGATATAACAAGGCGCGGTCAAGCCGTATTCGTCCACGTAAAGCCGACGAATGGCTTCGTTCACGGTGTAACATTCGTCGCACGCGTTGAAAACCTGCATCATCGCGCGCATCGCGAGTTCCACGCTCTTTTTGAGTTTCAGGTTTCTTTCGAAGTCGAGTTTATACTGCGAATGAATGGTCGCGACTACGGGAATCCCGCGTTTTTTCGCGAGCGTTCTGCCTATCATTCCCACGGCGAACGGCGAGTGAATATGCGCGACGTCGAGTTCGCATTTTCTCAGTTCGTTCATAAAAATCGCGTCGAGCGCGGGCATCGGCACGACGTAATCGTATTTATCGATCGAAAGCGATTCGCATCTTACCACTCTGTAGGGGTAAACCGAATCGTCGTGCTTCGTCAGTCCGTTGGGGCAGAACACGGTCACGTCGTTTCCCTTTTCGGTTAAAAGCCTTGCGTAATTGTCGACGACTTTGATAACGCCGTCTATCATCGGGTAGAACACGTCTACGAAAAATCCGATTTTCATTTTCCCTCCGTTTCAGTGAGATTTATGGTTTCCGCGTCCGGCGCGGCGGAGCGTCGGGTTTGCTTATTTTGCGAGTTCCGCGTGAGCGGAAAACTCGTTTTGTTTGGTTATTTTGCGAGTTCCGCGTGAGCGTTCGGCGCAACGAGAACGGTGCTGTAATCGGTGTAAATCACGCTGCCCGCTTTCGCTTTGGGCGGTTTTTTTACGAACCTTTTTTCGGCGTAGTCCACGGGGACTTTGCTCGCGGCTTGCGCTTCCGAATAAAACGCGCAAATCTCCGCGGCTTTAACGATAACGTCGTCCGGGATTTTGCCGCCCTTGGTTTCGATTATCACGTGCGAGGAGTGGTAGCCCTTCGTGTGAAGCCACACGTCGTTTTTGAACGCGCGCGAAGTGAGCCTGTCGTTCTGAACGTTGTTTTTTCCGCATTTAACCACGTATCCGTCCACGTCGAAAACCCTGTACGGCGATTCTTTTTCCTGCTTTTTGCGGAATTTCGGCGGAGGAGTTATGCCTTCGTTTATAAGTTCGTTTTCTACGTCCTCGAAGTCGGCCGCGTTTTCCGCGGCGAGAATTTCCAGCCGCACCGAGCCGAGATAGGCGAGTTCCTTTTCCGTCTGCTCCTTTTGCGGAACGACTATTTCGAGCGCGCGTTTTTCTTTGGCGTATTTTTTGAAATATCTTTGCGCGTTCTTGTTCGGCGTGAGATTTTTGTCGAGGGTTATCTTCACGGGTTTGTTTTCGTCGTAATAATTTTCGAGCGTAACCTCGCTCATCCCCTCTTTGATTTTGTACATATAGGCGGTTATCAATTCGCCTTTAAGCCTGTTTTCTTCATAGTCCTCGCAGGAAAGAATCTTTTCCTTTTCGCCCTGAAGTTTTTTCGTGTTCTTTTTTATCAGTCCGTTTATCTTGTCGAGCAGTTGTTTTTGTTTCAGCGCGAAGCCTTTTTTAACGTCGCGCGTCGTATAAAAATCGTCCTGTCCGTCGGCTATGGTTTCGTAATATTTCTTCTCGCCGGGAACGGTGATATAATCGATAACGTAAAAATCCCGCAGTTTACCCTCTCCCGCAACGTTCGGGCGGATAGGCGGGTTGAAATAGAGCGAATAAAGTTTTTCGTATAATCTCCCGTTGTCCTTTTCGCCGGCGCATCTGTGAGCAAATTCGTTCGCCGTGGGGAAGGAAAGTCCCTTGAAATTATTGAAGAGAAAATTATCGAGATTGTCGCCGGAAAACGCCGTTAATCGGCTTATAGAGGCGTTTTTATCGGATAAGTCCGCTTTGTCCTGCGGCTTTGGGAACTTGTATTCCGCGCCGGATAAGGTAACTCTCGAAGTCGCCACGTCCAAGGGGGCGTTTTTCAGGCAACCTAAAATCAGCCCGTTTTCGGTGAGAATAAGGTTGGAATATTTGCCCATGATTTCCGCGTAAAGAATCTTTTTCACGTTGTCGCGGAAGTCGTTCTTGCAGGCGAACGTAAGGGCGATTATCCTTTCCGAGCCGAGTTGTTCGACCTTTTCTATCGTCGCGCCTAAAACGTGTTTGCGCATAAGCATGCAAAAGTTGGGAGCGACTTTCGGGTTCGGTTTTTCTTTCGAGATAAACCCGACTCTGCAGTTTTCCGCGTTGGAAGAAAGGACGAGCGTCCGCGTTCCGCGCGAGGTGTAAACGAGAAGATAAACGTCGTCCTTGTCGGGTTGCGACACCCTGTTTATTTTCGCGCCGCGAAGAATCCCGTCGAGTTCGGCGGCTGCGTGATGAAGCGTGAATGCGTCCTGCGGCATAATTTCCTCCTTTTTGTTTGCGACAAATTTATTCCGCCGCCCGCAAAAATACGGTTTCCGGGCGACCTGTACGGTACGATATAACACAATTATATATTTTTTTTAAATAAAAGCAAATTTTATTGACGGAAAAATTTGCAAAATAAAATAAAATGTGTTAAAATAGCACCACGCACAGAAAACATCAAGGAGCAATTATGAAATACACTTTTGAAAAAGGCGAAAAGAGTTCGGTAAAAATCACCGTTACGCTTACCGCGAAAGAATGGGCGGCGATGCAGGATCAGGCCTACGAAAAAACGAAGGGCAAATATCAGTTGCCGGGATTCCGTAAAGGACACGTTCCCAAGTCCGTCATCGAACAGAGTTACGGCAAGGGCGCGTTTTACGAAGAGGCGATCAATCTCGCTTTCGCTAAGTATTATTACGACGTACTCGAAAAAGAGCCGACCATCGAGCCTATCGACAGACCCGACGTGGGCATCGACAAACTCGACGACAAGGGGCTTACCTTCACCGCGACCGTACCCGTTAAACCCGAAGTTAAACTCGGCGATTATAAAGGTATAAAGATTGAAAAAGTTGAGTATAATGTTAAGGACGACGACGTTACGAGCGAAGTCAACAGACTTCTGGAACAGCACGCCGCCGAAGAAAACGTCGAAGGCAGACCCGCTAAAGACGGAGATATAACCGTCATCGATTACAGCGGCAGCATCGACGGAGTCAAGTTTGCGGGCGGCACCGCCGAAAAGCAGAACCTCACGCTCGGCAGCGGAACGTTCATTCCCGGATTTGAAGAACAGGTCGTCGGAATGAATATCGGCGAAACCAAGGACATCGCCGTTAAGTTTCCCGACGATTACGGCGCGGAAGAACTCAAGGGCAAAGACGCCGTGTTCACCGTAACTCTTCACGAGATAAAGGAGACGAAACTTCCCGAACTCACCGACGAATTCGTAAAGGAAAAAACGGGCAGCGAAACGGTCGACGCTTATAAGGCGAGCGTCAAGGAAAAACTCGAAAAAGCCAACGCTCAGAGAGCGGAGAGAGAAATCGAAGATAAAATCATCAAAGCGATAACGGATAAGAGCGAAGTCGAAATTCCCGACAGCCTTGTGGAAAGAGAAATCGACAACATGGTTCAGCAAGCCTCTTACAGACTTATGTATCAGGGGTTGAAATTCGAGGATTATCTCAAATACACCAATCAGACCATGGAAGCGTACAGAGAAGGTCTTAAAGATTCGGCTAAGGATCACGTGAAAACTCAACTCGTAATCGACAAAATTCTCACCGACGAAAAAATCGAAGCAACGAAGGAAGACGTCGACGCGAAGATTGCCGAACAGGCTCAGTCGGTCGGAAAAGACGCCGTAGAATACGCGAAAACGATGAGCGACAAACAACGCGGCTACATCGAAAACGGCGTGGTTATCGATAAACTCTTTAAGTTCCTTAAAGAAAACAACACAATTGCTTAATATCGCGATGAAAGAGGCTGTTAAAATCCGATTTAACAACCTCTTTTAAATCAAAAGGAGAACAATATGGCTTTAATACCTATGGTTGTCGAACAAACCGACAGAGGCGAACGTTCGTACGATATTTATTCCAAACTTCTCGAGGAGAGAATTATTTTCATTACGGGAGAAATCAACGACGCGGTTGCCAACACCGTCGTTGCCGAACTTTTGTATCTCGAAGCGAAGGACAGCACCAAGGATATCGACATATATATCAACAGCCCCGGCGGAAGCGTCACTTCCGGGCTTGCCATTTACGACACGATGAACTTCATCAAATGCGACGTTTCCACGATCTGCATAGGAATGGCGGCGTCCATGGCGGCGTTTCTGCTTTCGAGCGGCAAAAAGGGCAAACGTTACGCTCTTCCGTCGTCCGAAATAATGATCCATCAGCCGCTCGGCGGCGCGCAGGGGCAGGCGAGCGATATCAAAATTCAGGCGGAGCATATTCTCGCGCTCAAAAAGAAACTCAATTCCGTTCTCGCCGCGAACACCGGCAAACCGATCGAACAAATCGAAAAAGATACCGACAGAGATAATTATCTTACGGCGGAGGACGCGCTCGGATACGGACTTATAGACAAGATTTTTTATAACAGATAATTGCGGCTAATTGCGGCGGCTTATCGCACGGCGAACCGGACGATAAAACCGGGCGAAAGCCGTGCCGATAAAACCGGACGATAAGCCGGACGATAAGCCCGACAAAAAGCAATAATCTGTTTTCTGCCGAAAGGAGGTTCAAATGGCTAACAATCATGTCGGCGGCGAGGACGATCGCCGTTGCTCGTTTTGCGGAAAACCCAAGGAACTCGCGAAGAAACTCATTGCCGGTCCCGACGGGGTTTATATCTGCGACGAATGTATAGATATCTGCAAGGAAGTTCTTGAACGCGAGGAGAAAAAAAATCGCGACGAGGACACGCGGCTTTTGAAACCGCACGAAATCAAAGCCGAACTCGACAAATATATCGTCGGGCAGGATAAAGCGAAAAAGGTTTTATCCGTCGCGGTGTATAATCATTATAAAAGAATACGTCTTAAAAACGAGAACAAGGACGACGATACGGAGATAGAAAAAAGCAACGTGCTTCTTTTAGGGCCTACCGGGTCCGGCAAAACGTTGCTCGCGAGAACTCTCGCGAAAATTCTCAACGTTCCGTTCGCCGTTGCGGACGCGACAACGCTCACCGAAGCGGGTTACGTCGGCGAGGACGTGGAAAACATTCTGTTAAAACTTATTCAGAACGCCGATTACGACGTGGAAAAGGCGCAGAAAGGCATAATTTATATCGACGAAATAGATAAAATCGCCAGAAAAAGCGAAAACGTTTCCATCACGCGCGACGTCAGCGGAGAGGGCGTTCAACAGGCGCTTCTCAAAATAATAGAGTCCACCGTGGCGTCCGTTCCCCCGCAGGGCGGCAGAAAGCACCCGCAGCAGGATTTTATAAGGATAGACACCACGAATATCCTGTTTATCTGCGGCGGCGCGTTCGTAGGGCTTGACAAAATCGTAGGCAAACGTCTGGACAGTTCGTCGCTCGGCTTTGCCGGCAAACTCAAAACGACCGAGGAAGATTCGATCGCTTATATCGACGAAATTCAGCCGCAGGATCTCACGAAGTTCGGGCTTATTCCCGAATTCGTAGGAAGAATGCCCATCGTGGTGGGGCTTCACCCGCTCGACGAAACCGCGCTCGTGAAAATTATGACCGAGCCGAAGAACGCGATAATCAAACAGTATAAAAAACTCGTCGGGATAGACGACGTGGAACTTGTCGTTACGGACGACGCCGTTCTGGAAGTGGCGAAAAAGGCTATCGCTTTGAAGACGGGAGCGAGGGGCTTGAGAACGATTTTCGAAAATCTGATGCTCGACAGCATGTACGACATTCCTTCGGAAGAGGGCGTGGAAAAAGTGATTATCGACAAAGACGTGGTTCTGGGCAAAAAATCGCCCGAAATCATCAAAAAGGACATCGCCTGAGAAAAACAGGGCGTCGTCCGGGGCGAACTTATTTCGGGTTAATCAGTCGTCAGGGGTGAACTTAGTTTGGGTTAATCAGTCGCCCGGGGCGGTTTTAAGTCCGTTATATCGATAAACGACCGGCGGCGGAATTTGTGTTTTTTCGCAAATTCCGCCGCCTTTTACGTCTTTCGGCAAGCCTTTTGTCGGATTTATCGATAAAAAAAATATAAATTTGAAATTTATCATTGACAAATCGGGAAGCGTTTAGTATACTATCAATATAATCAGAAATAAAATAGAGTAAGTATATGCTCTTTTTATATTCGAGGGAGGGTTTCAGATGAACGTCGACGAAAACGTAAAAGCCGACGCTTTCGGTCAAAGACAGGCTAAACACGGTCTTGTTCTGGCGGAAGGCGAAAGAATCGTTGATAGTTTCGATTACGACTGTTACGCGATGCATGACAAATCGAACAGCACCATGGTAACGGAAACGACGGTGATGCTCACAAACAAAAGGCTCATTCATTCCGCTTATTCCGAAAGCGGAAAGAGGACTTCCAAGAGAAACGTGGAGATCCCCGTTGACAGAATCGACGGCGTTTCCTCTTATTTCAAAACCGCGAAACGCTATTGCGTGTGGGGGATAGTCGTTCTTTCCGTTCTTGCGGTTGCGTTCCTTGTCGCCGGCATACTTTCGGTTGCGGGCGTTATCGGTACGGTTATCGACGCTACGGCGGATATGCTGATCGCGTTCGGCGCGTGCGTGCTTGCCGTTGTGGGGATAATTCTTTCGATCGTTTGCGCGGGCAACAGAATGTGCTTCGGCGTGACGGTTTACACGAAAGATCGCCCCGACGTTCCGTGCAGAGTTATGTGCATCAACAAAAAGAGCGGATATCTTGCCGACGTTCTCGAAAAAGACGATTCATGCCTCACGGCGGATATGGTTGAAGCCGAAAGTATGGTTCACGCGCTTTCAAACGAGATTATGCAGATAAAAATCGAAAACGAAGCGGAGGAAATGAAAGATGGAAACAATGTTGGCTAAGGACGAAATTCTTATTAAACAATATGATTATGCGGTTACGAAGTCCAAGCATGACACCGTTATGCACAGCGTCATCGTCACGGACAGAAGAATCATCTCTCAGGAGCAGGGCGGAAGATCTTTCGAGCGCGACGAAATGCCTATCGACCACGCCGATTACATATTGACCGACTTCGACAGTTATAAAAGATCGGTTGCCCTTTCGGTATTTCTGTTCGTTCTGAGCGTTCTGCTCGCCGTGGGCGGATTTGTCTGGAGCAGATTCGTCGAAGGTACTTACTGGTTTTTAATTCCGTCGGGATTAGCGGTCGTCGCGGTAATTTTCGCCGTCATCGCTCTCGTCGTTTCGCTTACGAAAAACGGCGCTTCGGCTGAACTTGAAATCAGATCCCGTCAACCCGTTTACGAACTTCTCAGTTTCAGCGCGAACGGAATGAAGCCCTCGAAACGTATCGAAAAACTCAAAATCAGAGTCGACAAAGAGGTTGCCGAACAAATGCTCAACGAAATCGGCGCGTTGATTCTGGAATACAGAAAGAAATAATAGCAATATATAATATATCGTCGGTTTTACCGGCAAAAGGCGGCGTCCGAAAAATTTCGGACGCCGCCTTATTTTAGCCTTATCGTTTGATGAGGTTCAGATTCGTTTTACGCCAGTTCAGCGGCGACATTCCGTATTCCTTTTTGAACGAGTTGATATAATTGCTTTGATTCGAATAGCCGAGCGTCTGCGCGATGTCCGAAACGGATAGGTTCGTGTTGAGCAGAAGCGTGGTGGAATAAGCCATTTTCTGGCGGTTTATATATTGAATAAGCGTACAGCCGAAATATTCTCTGAATTTGCGGCAGACGTGACCGTGGCTGTATCCCGTTCTGTCGATGAGTTCGGGCAGAGAAGAAAAGGGCGAATCGAGAACGGAAGAGGTGGTTACGTTGAGTTTCGACAGCATATCCAGCAGCCAGTCCGGCGTTTGCCTTGCGGGGTAATAACGCGTTTCCGCGTAAGCCGCCAGGGTTTCCATGATGAGGCAGTTGTGAAGAACGTTCACTTCATCCTGAGAGTTGCTGTTGCGGACGGCGGTAATCTTCGCGGCGGTTGCTTCTATGGAGTCGATATGCGTTTTGTCTATCACGCAGGTGACGGGAACTTCGCTGTTTATCAGTTCGTCGTATAATCCCTCGTGGATAATATCCGCAACCTGCCGCATTTTTTCATCCGAAACGTAGATGTCGCGGTAGACGGTGGGCGTTCCTTTCAGGTTTACGTAATGAATATCGGAAGGTCGGATAATTGTGAGAGAGCAGGCTTTCAGGTTGATATCTCCGCTGTCGAAATGGTTGACGTATTCGCCCTTTATCGAAACGGTTAACTCCCAGAAAATGTGGCAGTGCCGCTCGATATCGTGGTCAAAAATTAACTCTGTGTAAAGCCCGTTGATGAGATTAAAATTATAAATAGGATAATTTGAATTTTTTGTCATTATTTTCTCCCTTCATATCCTTATATTTGTTATTATAATACAAAAATCAACGTATATCAAGGAAAATTACGAAAAAATAATATGTTAAAAATTGACATCATTCTGACGGAAAAACATCAAAAAAGAACAATTAAGGAACGCAAAAACTTATCGGAACGCGGCGCGGATTTAATTTGAGCGGCGAAAAAATGTTAATTATTCACACATTATTGCAAAAAAAAGAAAAGACATTGCGCATATAAGAGGTTACAATAAAAATATAAAAATCCGAAACGGCATTATAATGCCCCGCGGACCGCTCGTTGTCACGACCGGTCCGCGGGGCGCGGGAGAATATCATGAGGCTTACGGGGAAAAGAATGAAAAACACAGCGATCGCGTTCGCGATTTTTCTCGCTTTGTGTTTTTCGGTTTTCGCAGGGTTGTCTTTTACGGAAGCGAAAGCGGACGGAGCGACGAGCGGATCGGGATCGTATGCGATTGCGAAAATGGATAAATCGGGCAGAGTGGATCTTGATCTCGTTATAGAAAAAGACAGGATTCCCGCATATCTTGCGGATAGCGAGAGTTTTAACGCTTACGTTAACGAAAGCGTTAAAATTCTCGTCAACAATTCGGCCGATAACGACACTCTCTCGGTGAAATACGTAAAGGATAAAGGAAACTCTTATAACGTAGGAATCAGAACGAGAAGGCTCAGCGCAAGGCTCACGAGCGCGTGGAACTGGTTCGCCTGGGATAAATTTTCGTCTTTCGCGAACAGTACGAGCGCGAACTTCCCCGAGATAGAGGACGTCGCGGACGGTTATCTCGTCAAATCGCTGATGAAGGTAAAAGGCTCTCTCCCGATAGGACAATATAAATTATTGCAGAACAACAACGTGAGTATTCTTCCGACCGACGCCGCGACGGGCAAAACGATGACGACGAAGGAATTCGCGACGATCGCCGAAAAATCCTCGTCGAAAACGTATATGGGAATGTTCCGCCTTGCGGGCTTAGGGTTTCTGGACAAAATAACCCTCGAACTTCCGGGCAAGGTCGCTTACGTTTCTTCCGTCGGCGTAAAGGTTAAGGGCGATAATAAAATCGAGATTACCTCGTTTAAAACGCAGGCGAACGTCGTCGGTTACGATTACGTCGTTGACGAAAACGGACGGATAACTTACGGCGACGACGGAAAACCCGTTAAAATCGAAGACATCGGCAGAAAAGAAATCGATTACATGCTCGGTTACTTCGTTTACGAAGAAAGCCCGAATTATCTGCTCATCGGTTGCCTTGCGGGCGCGGGAGCGATTCTTGTCGGACTTCTGATTTTCTCCATAGTCACGGGCAGAGCGAAAAGGTTCTTCCGCGGAGAAAAATTCGCCGGAATCAAACGGCATAAAATGATTTATTTAATGCTTATCCCGAGCGCGATTCTCGTGATAACGTTCTGTTACGTGCCTATGTTCGGCGTGCTGATTGCCTTTAAGGACTTCACGCTGACGGACGGCTTCATCGGAAGCGAATGGGTGGGGCTTAAATACTTCAAACACATAGTTCTCGGCGCGGACGAAAACGTTTTCCTCGTTTTCAGAAACACGATTTATATCGCGCTCATAAGGGTTGCCACCAACTTCCCCGCGATTCTCATTTTCGCGCTGATGATCAACGAAATTTCGTCGGGCAAAGCGAAATCGGTCGTAAGGACGGTATCGTATCTGCCGAACTTCATTTCCTGGATCGCCGTAGGCGGTATGGCGCTTTCCATTTTCTCGATGAACGGCGGACTTTTAAACAAAGTAATCTCCGCGATAAAAGGCGAAGCGTTCGTTAAGGACTGGTACTCCGAAAATACCACGATATGGTGGATTTTCCTCGCGTTTTCGTCGATGTGGAAATCGCTCGGCTGGGGAACTATCATTTATATGTCCGCGCTCGGGTGCATAAATTCCGAACTTTACGACGCGTGCAGTATAGACGGCGGCGGAAGATTCCGGAAAATCATCACCGTTACGATTCCGGGAATAGCCAACGTGATAATGTTGCAACTCATCATGGACGCGGGCAACCTTATCCGCGACAACTACGAACAAGTGCTTGCGTTGACTAACGGAAGCCAGTATTTAAACGATTCCACTTACATAGTCGGCTCGATGGCGTATTCCGCGGTAATGGGCGGTTCGGGCTACGCGATGGCTACGGCGTTCGGATTGATTCAGGGCGCGATAGGGCTTGTGCTTGTTATCCTGACAAACGGAATAGCCAAGAAAACGGACAACGAAGGGGTGCTTTGATACTATGAAAAGAGATTTTGCGCTCGACCGCCCCTTCGAACAAAAACCTTACGGCGGCGGAAGTTGCGCGATTTTCAGAAAAATCGCCTGCGTGGGCGATTCGCTCGCCTCGGGCGAACTTGAAATCGTAAGAGGAGAAGAAAGAAGTTATCTCGACCTTTACGATTATTCCTGGGGACAATTCCTCGGGAGAATGACCGGGGCGAAAGTTTACAATTTCTCGCGCGGCGGAATGTCTGCTTCGGAATACATGGGCGGCTGGGCTGAAGAAAACGGCTGCTTCGATGAAGAAAAGAAATGTCAGGCTTACGTAATCGCGCTCGGCGTCAATGACCTGCTCAACATGGGGCAGGAAGTAGGCGGCGTTGCGGATATCGGCGGCGACAAAAAAACTTTTGCGAGATATTATTCCGAAATCGTGCTGAGATACAAAAAAATCGAGCCGAATGCAAAATTTTTCTTCGTTACCATGCCGAGGCAGGAAATCGACGACGCGGAAAGAACGGAGAAAAAAGAACAACTCGTAAGGTTTCTCTATGAACTGAGCGAAACGCTCCCGAATTGTTACGTTCTCGATTTTTATAAATACGCGCCCGTATACGACGCGGAATTCGTAAGAAAGTATTTTTACAACGGACATATGAACGCATCCGGTTACAGGCTGACCGCCGAATATATTGTTTCGGGAATTCATTCGATCGTCGAGGCTTTTCCCGAAGAATTCGAGGACGTTCCGCTTATAGGAACGGAGCATCACTATCTTATGGAAAACGACAAAGGAGAGAAAAGATGAAGAAATATAAGAGCGACAGAGCGTTCGATATCGTGAACGGACTCATAATCGCGATTTTATGCGTAACGTTCATTCTGCCTTTCTGGATGATGATTATCAGTTCGTTCACCGAGGAAATTTCTCTCAGGGTGAACGGCTATAAACTTTTCCCGTCGGCGTTTTCCGCGGCGGGATACGAGTATATTTTCTCGTCCACCGATTACAATATTCTGAGGGCGATAATCAACTCGGTGATAATTTCCGTTTCGGGGACGGTTCTTTCCGTCGCGGTTTCGCTCATCACCGCTTACGCGCTCAGCAAAAAATACGTGGTCGGCATCAAGGGAATCAACGTGTTTTATATAATAACGATGTTCTTCGCGGGCGGCACCATTCCGCTTTACCTCGTTATCAGGGGCATCGGGCTTTACGACACGATCTGGGCGCTTATCATTCCGAGCATGTTCAGCCTTTATCATATCATTCTGGTGAGAAGTTATTTTTATTCGCTTCCCGCCGCGCTCGAAGAAGCCGCGATGATCGACGGCGCGAACGATTTTAAAATTCTCGTGAGCGTGTTCCTGCCGATATCCGTGCCGATGGTGCTTACGATAGCGTTCTTTATGTTCGTGGACAGATGGAACAGTTGGATGGACGCGCTTTTATACCTCGGTCAGAGCGAAAAGAGCAAATCTTTGCGCCCGTTGCAGTTTGTGCTTAAACAAATTCTCGAAAACTCCGAAAATTCCGGCGGGTTGGACGGTTCTGCCGCCATCACCCCCGTTCTTTCCGCAAAATCGGCGGCGGTTGTCATAGCGATCGCGCCGTTGCTCGCGATATTCCCGATTATCCAGAGATATTTCGTGAACGGAATCACGATAGGGGCGGTTAAAGGATGAAATTCGCAGGTAAATTGCTCGTTGCCGCGCTTGCGGCGCAAACGCGGGCGGCGGATTTACGCTTCCGCTTGCGGCTGTTGCGGCGATTATTTACGTAAAAGAAAAAACCAAAAACAATAAAAACAAACAAGGAGAGGAAAAGATGAAAACACTCAAAAAAATCCTTTGCGCAGTCACGGCGATGATCGTGGCGATAAGTTTCGCGGCGTGCGGAAAGACAGACGCTTCCGTCGGCGAAAGCAGTTCTCAGCCGATAGAAAGCAATTCGACTTCGGGCGGGACGAAATACGATCCCGCAACTCGCCCCGCGGGCAAGAAAATAGTTATTTATTGCGGCGGTTCTTCCGAATACAGCGTGGTTAAAGGCACGGAAGAAAAAGTCGTTAAAAAAGCGGTGGAGGACGCGTATTACGCCGACACGGGCATTTCGCTCGATCTCGACGTTCAGTATCTCGGCACGAACATGCAGAGCGTTCTTGCGAACAGTCTCGTGGCGCACGATCAGGTGGATATCGTCGTTTCTCACACGAGATTCGATTCCGGTATCGACGATTACGCGATCGGTCAGGGCATTTATTACGACCTCGGAAGGCTTATAAGCCGCTACGGGACGAACATCTCCGAAAAGACCGATCTCAACACGATGACCACGTTTACCGAAGAAATAGTGGGTATTCCGTCTTACGTAAACCCCTATAAACACGGAATTCTCGTGAGAAAAGATTATATGAGAGCCGTGGGTTACACCGACGACGCCGCCGAAGCGCAGGAAAAGGGGCTTACCCTTTTAACCACGATCGAACAGTTCGAGGATATGTGCAAAAAGATGAAGTCCAAAAACGTCACGGGGCAGGACGAAGATTCGGCTTATTCCGTGAGCGGCGCGATCTGGGATATCGAAAAGGTGTTCACGGGCGCGTTCTCAAACGCGGGTTATTTCTTCTACGGCGAAACGCAGAACGAAAAAGGCGAAACGATAATCGCGCCCGGTTTTGCTCAGGAGGGCTTCAAGGATCTTCTTCAGATGGAATACAGATGGGTTAAAGACGCGAAGATTCTCCCGAGCGACGCGAACACTCAGTCGCTCGAGGCTTCGGAAGGTCAGTTTATTTCCGGGCTTACCGGCGTGTTTATGACCGATCCCACCGTCTCTCATCTTATAAAAGTGGCAAGAAAAACCAAAGCGTTGAACCCCGAGGCGGAATTCACCGTTTTAGGCCCTCTCGCGCAGGAAAAAACTCCCGAAAAGAAAGGCTTTATGCGTCTTTCCACCGGTTACAAGGCGGCGGTCGTTATGAGTACGTCCAAAAACGCCGAGGATATCGTTAAATACGTGAATTGGATGTATTCCGACGTTAAGAATTACAACCTCTGCATGTACGGCGTTGAAGGCGCGCATTGGGTGAACAACGGCGACGGAACGTATTCTTATCCCGAGGGTAAAGAATCGTACCTTACGAAAGCGCCTTATTCCGGAATCTTCGCGCTCGTCGAAAACCAGAATATGTCAGACCTGCTTTACAGCGGATATACCGAGCAGGAAAGAGGCTGGATAACCGCTTCGAGAAACAAAGACCTTTACGTCGATAACGATATTATCGATTATATCCTTCCGAGAAACGCGGGTATGTCGACGTTACATTCGGCATCTCTCAACATGTACTGGAACGGCGTAGCCGCATCCGCGTGGTCGGGCAACGCGAATCCGTCGAGAACGAGCAACATGAATCCGAATCTCACTTACGCGGAGTATTACAGACAGGAATATCTCAAGGAGGATAAGGAATATCTCGACTTTTTGACTCAGCAATATAACCTGATGAAACAGTTGAGAGGTTAAACCCTACAGACAGAGGAAAATCACTATGTGGATTACGGTAATTGCGATCCTGATATATCTCGAAATTCTGCAGGTCGGCTTGTTCTTTATGCTTAAAGGCTCGGCGGAAAAACCGGGATTATCGATCTTTATCCCCGTTTACGGACTGAAATACATCACGCGGACGGGCAAAATAAAAATATTGAGTGTTCCCGTGGAAAAGCCGTTCGGCTTTTTCGCGGAACTCCTCGTTATCGCGTTTCTTTGCGCGCTTTACTGGAAGTGGGGCGTGGATAACCTCACGATCAAGGCGTACACCTGGCTCGGGCAGATTATGGTTCTTCCCGTCGTCATCTGCCTCGGCTTGTGTTATCTTGCCGTGGTGAAGTCCGCGTTGAACGTCTGCGGAAGTTTTTCCGGTTGGAAAAGAGTTGTCTGCGCCGTTTTGTCCTTCCTTATTCTCCCCGTGCCGTTCATTTATTCGGCGAAGGGATTTGCAAAGTAATATATCGGAGAAAATGATGAAAAAGTTATTGTATTGGTTAATGACGGTCGTTCTGGCAACGACTTCGCTGGCGTGTTCGGTGTCCTGCGGCGGAGGGAATTCCGCGTCCGAAAAAGAACAGGAATCGGAAACGACGTCCGAAACCGTTTCGGAAACAATCCCCGGCGGCGATTCGTCGTCCTCGTCGGGAGACGACAACGTGACTTACGTGGACGTTCCGTCCGCTCCCGTTTACGCCGAAATCGATTACGGCGGCTATACGACTTATTATTTCGACAGCGTTTCCGGCGACGACGGAAACGACGGAATGAGCGAAGCCACGCCTAAAAAGACGCTTGCCGCGGCGGAAGCGGCGGTGGACGGGGCGACAGAGGGCTTGCGTATTCTTTTCAAGGGCGGCTCTGTGTTCGAAGGGCGTTTAACGCTCCGGAATTTTGTTTCGTCCAAGGAAAAGCCTCTTTACGTCGGCAGTTACGGCGACGGGCGCGCGATAATAAGCGCGGATGCGGGAGCGGCTGTCAGCCTTCTCGGCGACAACGCGAGAATTTTCGATCTCGAAATTAAAAACCCGAAAGGCTCGCAGGGTGTTCGCGTTGAAGCGGCGAAAAACGGCGTTTCCGAAAACGTCGTCGTGGAAAATTGTTACGTACACGAAGTGGGCTGGAATTGGGAATACGATTTCGGCGTGGAGGCGTTCGCAAAAGGCGAGGGTAACACGAAGGATATCGTGGACGTGAAAAAAGTCTGCCCCGATAAGAGTTACCATTATTCGACGTGCGGAATTTATTTCGTCGCGCCCAAAGGCGATGGTCAGAATTACAGAATGTTCAGAAACGTCTGGGTTATGAACAACAAAATAACCGAAACGGGCAGAGCGGGCATTATCTTCGACAGCAGTTGGCAGTCGGGCAACGGTTGCGGCTGGGGCGGCGTGAATAAATACAGAAGCATGGACGACGGCTGGTATCCGCCGGAATTCGTCGTGATAAGCGGCAACGACGTTTCTTACGTCGGCGGCGACGGAATAGTTCCCATCGGCGTTCAGGATTGCTGGATAGAGCATAACACCGTTATTCACTCGGCTATTTTAGGCAGAGCGGGCAACGCCTGCGCGGGTATATGGCCCGTCAACGCGAGAAGAGTTTACATTCAGTATAACGAAGCGGGATATACCCATCTCGATAACGGTTGCACGGACGGCGAGGGTTTCGATATAGATATCGGCTGCTCGGAGATTTATTTCCGGTATAACTACTCGCACGATAACGCGGGCGGCGGCTTGCTTCTTTGCAACATTCATTCTCAGATGCCTCTTTACGACGAAAACGGTCGCCCCGTTATGGACGAAGAAACGGGCAGACAGAAAACCTTCGAGGACAGAGGTTACTGGGATAAAGTCTACATTCGCAACAACGTTTTCGCCAACAACGGCGCGAGCGGAACAAACGCCGCGTTTCTCGTCGTTTCGAGCGATTGTTATAACGCCGTTTGCGAAAACAACATAGTCGTGATGAAAAAGGGTATGTTCTCTCAGAATCTCATCACCACGGCGGACTGGGGAAAAAGCGGCAAACAAAAAGGTTTTGTTTTCAGAAACAACATTTTTTACAGCATAGGCGAACAGTATTCTCAAATCGATATGTCTTATTCCGAGGATTACGTTTTCGAGAATAATCTTTACTGGAATTTCCCCGAATCTTTCTTCGACGAGTGGAACGGAATCACGGACGCCTCTGCAATTCTCGATCTGAATCCGGGCATAACGCTCCCCAAAGACAGAAACGATTATTCGGTCGCGGCAGCGTTCAGACCGACCAACGCGGAAGTATTTTCAAAAGGCAAAAAACTTCTTTCGCTCAACCGCTACGATTTTGCGGGCGTAAAAGCGGAAGGAAAGAATTATCTCGGCGCGTTTTGCGCCTGAAAAGGAGAAACATGTTCGATCAGAAACCGAGAGAATTCGATTTCTCCGCCGCAACGTATAGTTCGTATTATTTCGACGGCGTAAGCGGTAACGACGATAACGACGGCAAAAGCGAAAATTCGCCTTTTAAAAGCGTTGAAAAACTCAACGAAATTCTCGCGCTTAAAGAACCGCTTAAAGTTTTTCTGAGGCGCGGAAGCGTTTTTCGCGGAAAAGTGGTTGTCGGCGGCATGGCTTCTCATAAAGGTATTCCCCTCATCGTATCTTCTTACGGCGACGGCGCTTTACCCGTTATCGACGGCGACGGCGAGGACTGCGCCGTGGAAATCTCGCGCGGGTACGCGATTTTTTCCGAGACGGAAGTGACCAACCCGAAAGGTTTGATAGGAATATTCGTCAAAGTGAAAGAGGCGGGAAGTCTTGAATATCTCGTCATACGCAACTGCGTGGTAAGGGACGTCAATTTCAACTGGATTTACGACAAAAGCGAAAAGGAAATCGATATCCGCGATATCGACCCGGAAAGCGTTTGTCCGCAGAAAAGATTTTATTACGAAACGGGCGGGATAATATTCCTTGCGTCCGACGAGGCGGGAAAACCCTGCAATTATCGCGACGTGAAGATAACGGACAATTTCGTAACCCGCGTTTCGAGAAGCGGGATTTTCCTCACGGGCTTATGGATTCGCCGCCCCGGAACGTGCTGGGGCGTTAACCCCTATTTCAGCGACGACAAAGGCTGGTATCCCTCCGAAAGAATTGAAATTTCGCGCAATAAGGTGACTTACACCGGCGGCGACGGCATAGTTCTCATCGGTTCGGTACATTCTCTTATCGAGAGAAACGTGTCCTGTCATTCAAACTATCTCGGCAGAACGGGCAACGCAAACGCCGGAATCTGGCCGATAGGCTGCAAAGATATCGCGATCCGTTATAACGAAGCCGCTTATTCTCATCTCGAACACGGCGGGTTGGACGGAGAAGGATTCGATATCGACATCGCGAACGAAGACGTTCTATTTGAGTATAACTACGCGCACGATAACGACGGCGGAGCGATTCTTTTATGCAACGCCGAAACAACTCAGCCGCTGTTCGACGAGAACGGAAAACCCGTATTGAACGAAAACGGCAAACAGAAAGAATACCGCGCGCAGGGCGTGTGGAGAAGAGTGACGATAAGAAACTGCGTTGCCGTGAACAACGGAAAAACGCCCGAAAATCCGAATTTTATCCATTTTTCAAGCACGTGCAGGGAACTCACGGTCGAAAACAACACCGTGATAATGCGCGAGGATCTCGATAATCAGATGATCGTGAGAACGGCGGATTACGCGAACTGCGGCAGGCAGGACGATCTCGCTTTCCGCGGCAATCTGTTTTACGCGCCCGTCGAAAAGAATTGCTCGTTTTTCATGGACTTCTGCGATCGTTTCGAGTTCGATGGAAACTATTATAAAAACACGGGCAGCGATTGCGCGGCTACGGCAAACGAAGAACATCCCGAATTGTTTTCGGGTAGAATTTTTCTCCCGTCTTCGCTCGACGGCTTTGAAAACGCCGAAAAAATCGCGGCGCAGACAAACGGAATCACCGTAATAAAATAATTATGGAATTTTATCACGAAAAAATTGTCAATCAGGTCAACGCCCTGAAAACAAGAAGTTATTATATACCTTTCACGGACGAGATTTTTTCGCCCGATAAGGAAAAATCGAAGGAAGTTGTCGTTCTCAAAAAATGGAAATTCGCCTTTTTCCCCGAGTTTACGGAGGAAGTTTTCGGCGAAAATCCTACGGAAACGTTTTCCGTTCCGTTCAATTGGCAGTTAAAGGGATTCGATTACAATCAGTATACGAATTTCTTTTATCCCATTCCTTTCGATCCGCCGAAAGTTGACAAGGAAAACCCGTGCGGGCTTTACGTCACGGATTACGTCGTCGCGGAAGAAGGCAGAAAGCATTATATCGTTTTCGACGGCGTAGACAGTTGTCTTTATCTGCTCGTAAACGGGAAATTCGTCGGCTATTCCACCGTGTCGCATTCTCAGGCGGAATTCGACATCACGCCTTTTGTGGCGGCGGGGAAAAACGAGATAAGAGCAGTTGTTCTGAAATGGTGCTGCGGAACTTATTTCGAGGATCAGGACAAACTCCGCATGAGCGGAATTTTCCGCGACGTTTACGTCATCTCCCGCCCGAAGGACCATATCGCCGATTATAAAATCACGACGGACACCGACCTGAAAATGGGAACGATTTCGGTTGTATGCGACCGCCCGGCGACGGTGAAACTGTACGACGGCGAAAGGTTAATCGACGAAAAAAAAGGTGAAAAAACAGAATTTTTAATTGAAAACGTTAAACTCTGGACAGCGGAAACGCCGTTTTTATATCGGTTCGTTCTGCAATATAACGGCGAATATATCGAAGAAAAGATCGGCGTCAGAAAGATTTCGATTGAAAATTCGGTGTTAAAAATCAACGGCGCACCCGTGAAACTCAAAGGCGTGAACAGACATTCCATGACGACCGACGGGTTTGCGGAAAGCGTCGATCTGATGAAAAAGGACCTCGGACTTTTCCGCAAATACAACATAAACGCCGTGAGAACGTCGCATTATCCGCCGCATCCGCTTTTTGCGAAACTTTGCGACGAGTACGGGATTTACGTTCTCGAAGAAGCGGATATCGAAACGCACGGACTGGAAACCATACATTATTACGGCGATCCGCGGCATTTCGACGATTTTGCGAACAACCCGTTGTATAAAGACGTATACCTGCATCGTCAGGAGAGAATGTACGAAAGAGATAAAAACAGAACGTCCGTCATTATGTGGTCGCTCGGCAACGAAGCCGGCTGGGGAGAGAATTTCAAGGCGGCGAGCGAATATCTCCACGCCGCGGACAGCCGCCCCGTGCATTACGAGGGGAACACCACGAGAATGCTCCCCGAAACGGAGTGGAGAGATCCGGAATATATGGACGTCGCGTCCATGATGTACGCGAGCGTCGAAACCTGCAAAAAGAAGATTTCGGCGGGAATAGGCAAACCGTTCATGCTTTGCGAATACACGCACGCCATGGGCAATTCCTGCGGGGACGCGAAAGAATACTGGGATTATATTTACGGCGAAAAAACCTTTCTCGGCGCGTTCGTGTGGGAATGGTGTTGCCACACGGTTAAAACGGACGACGGCAGATTTTTGTTCGGCGGCGATTTTAACGAAAAAGAGCCGTGCAGCCGTTACGACGGCAAATTCTGCGTGGACGGTCTTGTGGACACGGACAGAAGAATTCACCCGTCGCTTTACGAAATCGGGCAGATTTACGCCCCCGTGGACGTGGAGCAGACTGCGGAAGGATTCCGCGTGATCAATCGTTACGATTTTATTCCGCTCGATAAAATCTCGCTTAAATGCCGCTACGAAATAAACGGCAAAACCGAAAAAACGGAAGAGTATTCCCTGCTCGGCATAAAGCCGAAAGAGAGCCGCGAATTTAAGATTAACTTCAAAAAGTCGGGCTATAGCGCGATTATCTTTGAGTTTTTCAGCGAATCGGAAAAGGTTGCGACAAGGCAGATAGTCCTCTCCGACGATTATCCCGTGAAAGAAAAAACGGGCGAAGCCGACGTGAAACGGGAGAAAAGGACGTTCGTCGCGAGGAGTAAAGGATATAAGGCGACCGTCGGAAAGGACGGAATGATCGAAAGCGTGAAACTCGGAGGCGGCGACGAAGAGATTATGGTCGCACCGATGAACTTTTCGCTTTATCGCGAGCCGATAGACAACGACCTGCCTTATCTCGAAGAATGGCAAAGGCTCAGGCTGGCGTTTGTCCGTTCTCATGCGGACGAGATAACCTGCGACGGCAACAAAGTTTTCGTCAAAGGCAAAATCGTTGCGGATATCGTCGAGCCGCTTTACGACTTTGAATTGCGTTACGAATTCTGTGACGACGCGATAGGCGTTTCGATGACGGCGAAAAAGAGAGAATGGGTGACTAATCCCGCGCGTTTCGGGCTGAAATTCACTTTGCCGGAGATGTTTGACGAATGTGAATATTTCGGCAGAGGCGACGTGGAAAATTACCCGGACAGAAAGTTCGGTCTTGCCGTTTCGCATTACAAAAACAAGGTTTCGGAGATGAATTTTATGTATCTGAAACCGCAGGATTGCGGTGAGCGGTGCGATTGCCGCAAGGTGAGCCTGTTCTCGCAAGATAAAGCGTTTTCCGTGGTATCGGGAAAGGATTTCTGCTTCCAGGCGACTCCTTACGATATCGGGGATTATCGCAAACACGACTATATGATGGAAAAGAATACCGGCAAAACGATGTTGTTTCTCGACGCGAAAACGACTGGCGTAGGCTCGGCTGCGTGCGGCGCGCCCCTTGCGGAGCGTTACGAAGTGAGAGATGACGAAATAAAAATGTCGTTCGACATTGTGCTTGCTTAATCGTGATAAGGAAGGTGATGCTTATGCTTACTGAAAAACCGTTTGAAAAAGCCATGCCCGTGTGGGCGGAAGGCGAGGAAAAAACGATGAATCTTTCATGCGTGTTCGCATGGGAGATCGGCGCGTGTTCCGAACTGATATTAAGGCTGACGGCGAGTTGTTTTTACAGGGCGTTTTTAAACGGCGAACTCGTCGCTTACGGACCGGCGCGCGCGGCGCACGGTTTATTCCGCGCGGACGAATGGAAACTTTTCGGGGCGACGCGCGAGAAAAACGACGTAGTAATCGAAGTAGCGGGGTATAACTGCAAGAGTTTTTATTCTCTCGATCAGCCGTCGTTTTTGCAGGCGGAAGGCGTGGCGGACGGAAAGATAGTTTTCGCGACGGACGAAAATTCCGATTGCAGAATTTTAACCGAAAGGCTGAGAAAAACCGCGCGGTTTTCCTTTCAGCGGAGTTTTACCGAGTGTTATCGGTTCAATCTTCCTCCGCAGTCGTTCGCTTCTTCGGCCGATTTCGGCAAAAAGGTCGCGGTTCGCGTTGCCGAGCCGAAGAAAATCATTCCGAGGGGCGTCGATTATCCCGTTTTCAAAGAGGAAAAGTTCGACTTTATCGAATGGGGAACGTTTGAACGGAATCCGGAGCGGAAATTCGCCGACGAGAGATATCTCACCGATAAGGAAATCTGTATTTTCGACAGGGACGAACTTGAAGTAAAGCCGTTCGACGAAGCGTTCGGCTTAACCTATCGGAAAAACGCCGCCGAAACGTATAACGGCGCGTTAAAAAGCGGGGAGTACGCGCTTTTCCGTTTTCCTTATTCGCTGACGGGGTTCATCGTTACGGGATTTACGGCAAAAACAGACGCCGAAGTTTTAGTTTTGTTCGAAGAGGTCGATAACAGGACAAAAAAGGTCGATAATCAACCTATAGCCATAGATTTCTGGCGTAATGACTCGATAAACATCATCGATTACGCGGTTAAAAAAGGCGAGTTTAAACACATATCTTTCGAGCCTTACACGGCGGCGTATATAAAAATCGTCGCGCTTTCGGGCGAGATAGAACTTAACGAAACGGGAATGATCCGTTACGAAAACCCCAACACCGGCAGAATGGAATTTAAGTGCGACGACGAAAAGCTCAACGTCGTTACGGAAGCGGCGAGAAGAACGCTTGCTCAGAATTCCGTGGACATTCTCACGGATTGTCCGTCGAGAGAGCGCGCCGGGTGGTTGTGCGATTCTTATTTTTCGTCGCGGGCGGAAAAACTTTTTACGGGCGGCAACGCCGTAGAGAGGGTTTTCCTTGAAAATTACGCTTATCAGTCCGAAAATATCGGGCTGGGGAAAGGGATTCTCGCGATGTGCTATCCCGCCGATTTCGGCAAACCGGAGTTTATCCCAAACTGGATGATGTTCTATCTTCTGGAACTCGAGGATAACTTCCGCAGAACGGGCAACGAGGAAACTCGTTCTCAAAGCGAAGAAAGAGCGCGCGGAGTCGTTTCTTATTTCAAAAAGTTTGAAAACGAATACGGGCTTTTGGAAAATCTCGAAAACTGGGTTTTCGTGGAGTGGTCCAGGGCGGGCGATCTCGATTACGTGAAAGGGGTGAACTTTCCGTCGAATATGCTTTACGCGGCGGCTTTGGCGGCGTTCGGCGAACTTTACGGAGAAAAAGAGTACGTCGAAAAGGCGGAAAAACTGAAAGAAACTATCCGTGAACTTTCGTTCGACGGCGAATTTTTCGAAGATAACGCGATAAGAAAGGACGGAAGACTTACGCTCGTCGGGCATACTACGGAAACCTGTCAGTATTACGCGTTTTACTTCGGAACGGCTACCCGCGAAACTCACCCCGCGTTATATAACACGTTGCTCGAAAAGTTCGGACCTTTGCGTGACGAAACCAAGGTTTATCCTTCTGTCGCCAAGTCCAACGCGTTCATCGGCAACATGCTTCGTTCGGACTATCTCGTCCGCGAGGGGCTGGGGAACAAATTTCTCGAAGAAGCGAGAGAGTATTATTACGGTATGGCCTCCGTTACGGGTACGCTCTGGGAGTATGACAGAATTCAGTGCAGTTTAAATCACGGATTCGGCGCGTACGCGGCTAACATGATCGTTCTTTCGCTCAGCGGATACCGCTATACGGACGAAACGAGCAGGACCGTTCACATAAAAAAAGTGACTTCGCCGATAGGTTATCGGATATCGATTCCCGTGAACGGCGGATTTGTTAAACTCGAAAACGGAAAGGACGGCAAAACCGTTTCCGCGCCGGACGGCTACTCCGTTTCGGAAGAATAATAAATCGGAAAAATAAAACGGTCGCCGCGTGGTTCGGCCTATCCGAAAGCGCGCGGCAAAGAGGGAAAAATGAAGAAAAAATTATTGTCTGTTTTTATCGCTGCGGCGATGCTGTTCTGCCTGGTCACAGCGGGGTGTTCTCCCGGGAGTTCGTCCGCGGGCAAACCCGAAGAGAGCGGCTCGTCGGTGAAAGAAAGCGTTACCGCGAGCGAATCCGCGGAGGATTTATCCGATTATACGTTGCTTTCGTCTGCGCCCGAGTATGACGAGGTCGATATGACCGCGTATACGGATATGTATTTCGACGCGGACGGCGGCGACGACGCGAACGACGGATTTTCGGAAGAATCGCCGAAAAAGAGCGTTTCGGCTCTGAGCGACGCGATTCGCAATCAGTCCAAAAAAGGCGCGCTCAGAATCTGCCTGAAAGGGACTTTCCGCGGGAGCGTTGAAATAAGCGGATATTCCGCAAACAAGACCAATCCGCTCATTATCACTTCTTACGGGGAAAAACAAGCCGTTATCGACGGAAACGGCGCGGATAACGCCGTTATCATAAGCGGCGGAAACATCCGGCTGACAAACGTCGAGATAACGAATCCGAAAGGTCTTCGCGGCGTTTACGTTTTCACTACGGGGCATTACGAAAACCTGGTAATTTCCGGCTGTTATATTCACAACGTAAACTGGAACTGGACGAAAAGCGACGTCGAAGAGAGTTATTTCGACCGTCTTGACGAACTCGGCAAAGACGGAGTGGCGGAGGTCGATTCCGTGTTCGTTTACGAGCGCGGCGGCATAATTTTCAACACCGCCTCGGGTTCGTCGCCCTGCTGGCTCGAAAACGTATGGGTGGAAAACAACACCATCGAAAAAGTTTCGAGAAGCGGCGTTTTCATGACGAGCAACTGGATTAAGAAAATCGGCGTGGCGTGGGGCGTGAATCCCTATTGCGACGACGACCACGGTTATTATCCGTCCAAAAACGTCAATTTCGTCGGCAACAAAATCAATCTGACCGGCGGCGACGGACTTGTTATGATCGGCGTTAAAGGCGGTTATTTTGAAAGAAACGTTTCTTACCACGCGAATTTCCTCGGCAGATCGGGAACGGCGAACGTGGGAATGTGGCCCATTTCATCGTCCGATATAGTGATGCAGTATAACGAGGCGGCTTATTGTCACCTTGCGAACGGCGGCGCGGACGGCGAGGGCTTCGATATAGATATCGGTTGCAGAAACATTCTCTTCCGTTACAATTATTCTCACGATAACGACGGCGGCGGAATTCTGCTTTGCAACACGGGCGGACAGGTTACGCTGTGCGACGAGGACGGAAACGTGAGAAAGGACGAAAACGGCAAGGTCGTCATAGAAAAAGGGCGCGCGGAATGGAGCGACGTTTTCATAAAAAACAACGTTTTTGCCCGCAACGGCAAAAAGAAAGGCAATTTCCCCGCGTTGATGCACGTGGCCGGTTCGTGCGAAAACGTATACTTTGAGAACAACACCGTTATTTTCACGGATAACGTTTCGCAGCCGCTCATGACCGTCACGAAGTGGGACAGCGAGTACGATTCCTCTTCGCCGAACAAGTTTTACTTCAAAAACAACGTGTTTTTAAGCCCCGTACCCAACGAGAGTTATCTTCGTTATACCTATATGGGCGAAGATTATCTTTTCCTTTCCAACGTCTATTACAATATGAGCGAAAGTTTTGCGGAAGTCGCTTCCGATACGAAGGCGTTTTCGTTCGATCCGCTTATCGGAATTCCGGACGACGCGAAGGGTTACGAGAAAATTTACGATTACGTTCCGGGCGAGAGAAAATGCTCGGAAGGCGCGTTGCTTTTAAAAGGCAGAAATCTTTACGACGCCGCGGGAAACAAAGTGACGGGCAGAAGATATTTCGGAGCGATCGTCGCGTAGTTTCGGTTTAAAACGCGTAACCGCGGTTTTAAAGCGGCATAGCGATAAAAATCGCGCGGCGAAAGGCTTTAGAATATAAAATTTAAAAAATCGATTTCGCAAATTTCGCGCCCTATGGGGGGAGCGTATTGTTTTCGTCAAAACGGAGCGAGACGGGCGAAACGAAAAAACAGGAGGAAAATATATGAAGAAAATCAGACTTTTGGCATTGATTTTGTGTATGGTTGCGGCAACGGCGTGCTTTTTCGCCTGCGGCAAACCCGGAACTTCGGAATCCGCAGGTTCGACCGGCGGAAGCGACACAATAAGAATGTCGGAAATCGGGCTCGATCTTTTTGAGGACAAAGAACTGACTTTACCGGAGTCGGTTTCGGGAGTTGCCGCGTGGGCAAGCGCGGACGAAACGATAGTAACCGTTAAAGACGGCGTGGTTTCGGCTATGGGTCAGAAAGAGGGCTTGGCAGAGGTCAGCGCGACGGTGGGAGATATCTCCGTGATTTACCCGATCAGGGTAACGGACACCGGCGACAGACCGTTCCTTACGGTGGACGCGTTTTCCGTCTATAAGGGAAAAACGGCGGACATCAAAGAGCATCTTACTCTTACGTATAAGGAAACCGACGTTACGGAAGGCGTTACGTATACTTACAATCCCGTCGGCAATCAGGTTACCGTCGCCGAGGACGGAACGGTGAGCGGCGTTGCTGCCGGAATGACGAAAATTCAGGTGAGAGCGACGTATAGAGGATTTACGACCGCCGCGAAAGCCGTTTCCGTTACGGTTGAAGAATCGGATATCGTAAAACCCGTTAAGGATAAAGTTTCGCTCTCGATTCTCGAAGGCGACGTAGATCCCACGTCTTACGAAATAGAAGCGGAAGTGTTCGTAAACGCCGAAAAGGTCGAGGGAGCGACGGTCGTAGCGTCGATCGAGGAAGGCGAGGAATTTGTCGGACTCGACGGTCTTACCGTAACCGCTAAAGCGATAGGCAAAGCGGTGATTCTTCTCACGTACAATAACGGCGAAACCACCGTTACAGGAAGAATCGAAATCACCGTCCACGACGATACCGTAGAATATAACGCGGGCGCGCTTATGTCGCCCAACGCCGGCAGCACGTTCAATAAAGTGTTCGAAGGCGAATTCGAGGGTTGTTACGCGTATACTCTCGGCAAAGAGGGTAATTATTGGGATAACGCCGTTGTAAGCAGCACTCTCGAGAGTATTCCGAATAACGGATACAAGACGTTCTCTTATGATATTTACCTCGTCGACAGCGCCGCGCTCGTGGTTTATATACCTTCGGCGTTCCAGAGCAATTCCGGAGCGTATTGCATGTACGACTTTTCCACCACCGGGAACAAATTCGGCGCATCGCTGATGGGGAAATACACCGGCGACGACGACCTTCTCCACATTTACGGAGCGGACGGACAACGCCTTGCCGACGGAACGGAACTCGTAACGGGGCAGTGGTATACCGTTGTTTACGACCTTTCCACTTACACCGACGGCTGGTCGATGATGGGCTTCTCCATAAACGCAACGGCGAACGGACAGAAGGCGTATCTCCGCAACTTTGCTTATCACACCACGGCTAATCTGTTGCCGAACGGAACTTACGACGCCCGTCACCCGATAGGCGAAGTGGAAGATCCCGAAGTGACCGACGAAAAGGACGATTTCCTTAACAAACTCATTATCGGTTCTAAGGCTGTTTCGGTCAAGAAAGTAGCAAACGGCGACTTTGCGGGTTCGTATAAGATCAGAAGTCAGACGACGGCTTCCAGCGGAACGATTTCTTTCAACGATATTCACAATAACGCGTTTGAACCGCAGGGATTCTTCACCGAAGGATATCATTATATTAAGTTCGATATTTATATCGCAAGCGGCAACGGCCTCGGAATCTGCAACTGGATTAAGGGCGTAGACGGCAAAGCGGACGTTAAACTCGAAACGACTATCACTCCGGACACCGCCGCGCACGACACCGTTCGCATTTACAACGAAAGAGGAAATCTCTCCGCGCTTAAACAGGGCGGCTGGTACACCGTTCTCGTCGACGTGCCTTACGATGAAAACAATCTGCCCGAATGGGATCTGTTCTATATCGGTTTGCCCGGCTCCAAATACGTGCCTGCGATCGGATATGTCAGAAACTTCGAATATCTCAAAGCCGACCCCGAAATCGTCGGCGACAGCAGCAAAATCGCGCAGGAATTAACCACGGCGGCAAGCCTCGTTAAGCAGGCGGAAGCGATCGACGGCGTTGAAGAGGCTTATCTTTATACGAACAACACCGTAAACTGGTACGCCGGCAGACTTGACTTTAAGCCCGAAACTTACTATAATAAGGCCGTCGCGCTTAAAGTAAGATATAACGACGCGGCTCGTTTGTTCTTCTCTATAAACTACGTCAACTCCTATGACAGAAACAACTGGACGTTCGATAAGAACATTCACCATTTCACTCTTAGCGGAGAATACGTCAAAACACCCGTCGAAAACGTCTGGTACGAACTCGTTATCGATCTTACCGCTACGGGAAACAGAGACTGGATGAATTATATCACTATGGACGCAACCGGCGAAACCGGCAAGGGCGCGTATATTGCGGATCTCAGAATTCTCGACGAATGTCCGTTCGATATTCCCGAAGAAGATACGACTAACATTGCAAAGTATCTGACGACTTCGGCGAGTTTGGTAAAACAGACTGAAGCGATTGACGGCGTAAGCGAGGCTTATCTTTACACGAGTACGCAATGGTATGACGACAGACTCGAATTCGGCGCGATGAATCCCCTTGTAAAAGGTAAAGTCGTTACGTTGAAAGTAAGAATGTCTGAAGTAAGCACTATTTTCTTTGCGGTTAATTACGTCAATTCGTATGACGGAAACAATTGGACGTTCGGCGATAAAATTCTGTACTATACGTCGGATAATAATATCGCGAATACGCTTGTTGCAGATACGTGGTATACCGTCGTGGTTGACCTTACGGGAACGGAGAATTGTTTGTGGTATTACACGCTCGACGCAGGTAAGTCGATGTACATTGCGGATTTGCAAATTCTCGACGAAAACCTTTATCCGCAGGCAACGAACATTGACAAATATTTAACGACTTCGGCAAGTCTTGTTAGACAGACGGAAGCAATCGGCGGTGTTGAAGAGGCTTATCTTTACACGAGTACGCAATGGTATGGCGACAGACTCGAATTCGGCGCGATGAATCCCCTTGTAAAAGGTAAAGTCGTTACGTTGAAAGTAAGAATGTCTGAAGTAAGCACTATTTTCTTTGCGGTTAATTACGTCAATTCGTATGACGGAAACAATTGGACGTTCGGCGAAAATATCAAATATTACACGTCCGATAACGAGGCGGTAGATTCGCTCGAAGCGGACACATGGTATACCGTCGTAGTTGACCTTACGGGAACGGAAAATTGTTTTTGGTATTACACGCTCGACGCAGGTAAGTCGATGTACATTGCGGATTTGCAGATTCTCGATCAGAATCCGTTTACTCAGAACGCATAACAAACAACAAACAAAACTCGTTACGGGGGACGTGAGTCCCCCGTATATTTAACAGAATATGGAAGCAATAAAAGAAAATACCGTTTCCGCAAAAGGGCAACTCGTCAATTCCGATTCGCTCAGATTTTACGGCGACGAAAACGCGAAAATCAAAATACTTATCGTCGGCAATTCCATCACCCGCCACGGCGTTCTGCCGTCTATCGGCTGGTATCATGATTTCGGTATGGCGGCATCGGCGGAAGAGAATGATTACGTCCATCTCCTGATGAAAAAATGGAGGGAGAGAAACGTTGACTTTTTTCTTGCCGTTAAGCAAGCCGCCGCGTGGGAAGTAAAGGTCAACGAAGGCAGAGCGGAAGAGGAAAACTTTGAAGATCTCGCCTGTTTTAAACCCGATTTTATAATTTTCCGCCTGGCGGAAAACGTTTCGACGGAGATCGACGGCGAATATTTTTCAAACGCACTCGACGATCTTATCAAAAAACTTAACAAAGGCAACGGCGAAGTGATTTACACCACTTCGTTCTGGAAAAACAAAACCGTATCGGACGCGATACGGAAAAAAGCGGGAGAGGGCAGGCTCGTCGAACTCGAGGACTTAGGCGAGGACGCGTCCATGAAGGCTTACGGAAAGTTTGAACATTCCGGCATTTGCGCTCACCCCGGAGATAAAGGTATGGCGGCGATAGCCGATCGGATAGACGGCGCGCTTCAAAGGTGGTTCTGATATGTCGAACGAAAGACGAATTTACAAAAATTATTATATGACGGACAGGGCGTACGTCGATATTTCCCAAGCCGCGGCAGGCGAAAACGTGGGCAAACTCGGAATGACGAAAAAGATTCTGTGCTGGCCTAAAAAGACTTACGACGGCGACGCCGCGCTCGAATTGATTCCGCAAAAACAGGGCGAACCTTTTTCCGTGACCGTTCCGCTCGGCGGAAAGGATTTTTCGGATAAGGACGCGCTCTCGATCGCCGTGAACGGCGCGACGCCGTGCGATATGATTAAAATCGAAATTTACGGCGCGAACGGCGAAAAAAGCGTTGACGAAATCAACTTTTTCAACGACAGGTGGTCGAGATTGCTCGTTTCTCTCGAGGGAAATTCCGCCGTCTGCGCCGCGGAGAAAATGGTCGTTTCCTTTTACAGCGTGAAAGGAATCCCGGTGGAAAACGAAAACGCTTATATCGGCGAGATTTACTTCGGAAATATCGTCGATTTCCGCTTTGAAAAAGGCGATTTCGTCAGATATTTTTCCGGCGGAGGCAAATTGACCGGCGGAAAAATTCCGGCGGAAGACGGGCGACCGACCGGCGACGGAAATTCGTCGGGCGACGGCTTTCTGGAATATGAATTTTCCGACTTCGAGCCGCTCGTTTTTCCGGCGTTTTCAAAGGCGAGATATTCCGTTTTAAACGCCGTTATTTCGATAAAGGACAGCCTGAGAATAACCGCCGACAACCTCGGCGGATGCGAAGATTTCAGGCTTTACGTTCTGACGGACAAAAAGAAGAAATTTACGAAAAAAGGCGTTTCGTTCAGGCTTGAAAAAGGCGGAATAAAAACGACGATCGTTCCGATAGAGAGTCTCGTTTCGTCGGCAGGCGAGCGGCTTGCGGGCATAAAAATAGAGCCTTTGCGCAAAGCGGGGAAAATCAGATTGTTCGAGGTCGCGCCGTCGCAGGAAAAGGATATTATCGGCGACGATTTCGCCGTGGCGTTTATGAATAAAAAGCCCGTCGCGGTTAAAAATCCGTATCGGGTGAAAATCGCGGGCAAAACTTATTACGCGAAAGATTTCGGCGCGAAAGGCAACTTTTACGATAACGATACCGAAGCGATTCAGCGCGCCGTTGACAAAGCGGCGGGCGAGGGCGGCGGAAAAGTGGTTCTGAAAGACGGTTGTTTCGTCGCAACTCATATCGTGATGAAAAGCGGAGTGGAACTCCGTATCGACGAAAGCGCGACGCTCGTTCAGAGCGAAGTTCCCGCGCATTACGCCTATCCCGTCGCTTACGAACACGATAATTTTTACTATTCCATTCAGTGGGCGCACAACTTCCTCGTGCATAACAAGCCGCTCGTTTACGGCAACGGAATAAGCCGCTTCAAAGTTACGGGCAAAGGTCGGATAAGAATGGCGGATACGGGGAGCGAGGCTCTTTGCGGCGGCTGGCCGTATTACGATATTCACTGTAATTCGCTCATCCACGTTATCCCGATAATGTTCAACAAGTGTACGGACTTCGAGGTGAGCGGGGTTACAATCGTGCGGGCGAACAGTTATCATCTTTTCACGGCGCACTGCAAAAACGCGTTTATAAACGACCTGAAGTTTATCGATCCGAGGTGTTTAAGCGCGGACGGCATAGGGATAAACGGCTCTAAAAATTATCTTATCGCGAACGTGACGATGGTTACGAACGACGACGGCGTAACTCTGAACCCCGGCTATATCGACCCGCGCGGCTACGACGGCAATTACTGGGATTGCACGCCCGGCGCGGACAATTCGATAGATAACGTCGAGATTTGCTTTAGTTACATCAACTCGGCTTATGGCGGATGGGGAAAGGCGATAGCGTTCATTCCGTGGGGAAAATCGGGCGAAAATCAGGAATTCGAGATGACGGAAAACGTTTTCGTTCACGATTGTGTTTTAAAAGGCGGATGCGCCGTCGGAACCTGGTGCGACGATCCCTATCACGGCAAACAGCCGTTCGACGGCACGGAAACGGACGATTATTCGCCGGTGGCGGATATCACTTTCCGCAATAATATTTATCTCTCTAAATGCGACTTGTTGACGGTTAAAGTGACGAATATGGTTTCGGATAACGAACTGAAATCTTCCGTAGAGGTCGTAAACGGCGATTTTCACGACAGATTATGTAACTGGAAGCGAAGCGGCGCGGTTGAATTTTTGCAAGGCGAGGGTTGCGTCCGCCTTGGTGTTGACGGCGGGAACATTAAGGGCGCGGATAACGCTGCGGCGGAAAACGTTGAAAACGGGGAGATCAGGCAGATTCTTTCTTCCGAAAAGGGAAACAACAAATTTGCCGCGGAAGTTCTCGGGAAAGGCGTTTTGTTTGTCGGCGACGAGAAAACGCCGTTCGACGTGACCGAAAAAACGGTTATAAAGGTCGAAAAGCAATACCGCTCGGTGAAAAATATCGCCGTGGGCGCTGCGAGCGACGGGAAAGCGATTGTTTATAGAATCGAAAAGCAGTAAAAGAAGTATAATAAAAAGCGTTTCTTCGGATTTTCGGATCTTCGGAAACGCTTTTTTTGTTGTTTTTTATAATTCGCGCAGACGCAAACGTCAGAACATAAATAAAATTGTCGCCGCGAGCGAAATCACGATCTGAACGAGTTGGAGCGCGGTCGGCTTTTCGCGATAAAAAAGGAAAGCGAGCAAACTCGAAAAAAGTATTGTCGCTCCCGTGATGAGCGGATATTGCGCAACCGCAACGACGTGCTCCGCCGCGACGGACGACATGAGAAAAGCCGTTCCGTTTACCGCGCCGAACGCCGCTCCGCACCCTATCGCTACGGGACGGAAAAGGATGCCGGGTTGTTTTTCTTCGTTCTGCGTTTTATCGCTTTTGCCTGACGCCGTCGTCAACGCGAACGCGGCAAGCGAGATTACGAACTGAATTCCGTAAGTGTAAAAAGTGAATTCCGCTCCGAGCGCCGCGCCTTCTCTGACGGAATTGAATTTCGAGAGCGTGGAACTGAGTCCGTTAAGAATAAACAAAAACACGCACAAAACGTAAAAAAATACGGAAGTCTTTTTCTTTGTGTCGCCGTCGGTTTTCGCTTCTCCGGCGTTTTTAGTCTTTTTGCCGAAAAAAACGGGCAGGCAGAGCGCGATAATCATAATCGCCACGCCGATGAGATTGCAGACCGAAACGCTTTCTTTCAGAAAAACGATGCCCGCGAAAAACGGAACGATCATACCGCCGAGCATTAAAAACAGCGAATAAACGGCAATGTCGCCGAGTGCGAGGGTTTTTATACCGATCGCGCTGCTTAAAATATTGACGAGCGAAAGCCCGAACGCCATACACAGCGAAAACGGATTAAGGTTGAAAACCGTTCCGGATGAAACCAGTTTTATTATAAAGAAAATCACGCCCGCAAAAAGCGAGTAAAGCAGACTGAACGACAATGAAGCCCGGACTGTTTTGCCGTAATTTTTTTCAAAGGCTTTCGTCACCATGAACTGCGAGCCGAACAAAAATGACGCTCCGATAAGCATTGCGTAGTACATAATCGGTTTTTAATCTCCGTAAATAAATAGTTTGTCTTTGTTTTCCTTGGCGGCAGGTTGTATCTTCGCGTCGGAGGGGTTTTCGGATGCGTTGTAATAAGGAACGATTTTCCGCAAATGTACTTTGTTTTCTTTTTCCGTCGAGCGGAAAGTAATCTGCATAAGAGCGATTTTTTTCCTTAAATCTCTCGGGAGCGGGAAGTCGCCCTCGCGGATATCTATTGCCGATGACAGGTCAAAATCAAGATTAATCGACTTATCGGCGGGGATTTGATAATTTCTTTGTTTGTTTCCGTTTATTTGCGGAACAATGAAAAACTGTTTTCCGTCGCAGGTTCTGAAGTGAATTCCGATAAGCGTTATCGGCTTTTCCGCTTTTAACGTAACGGAAAGTTTATCGTATCGATCGAGATAGTGCGGCTGGTTCACGCGGAGAATATTCGGGCAAAGCCCCGCCATGCACGAGGCGTAAGGGTCGTAAGGTATCGACAAAATAACTTCGCCGTCGCCGTAAGAAACCCGGGCGAGTTTGCTGCCGAAAATTTCGCTCGCGCGGTAACAATCGCGGTAGCCTGCGCCCCCGCCGAGGTCGCCGAACGAGTTTTCGTACATTTTTTCGCGGGCGAAAAACGCGGGGTTGAATTCTTCATAAAAAAGTTCGCCGAAGTATTCCGTTTTGTCGCGATAGGGAAGAACGGGGAGAATAAGTCCGCTTTCCGTTTCCGCGGCGAGGTTGCAAACGTTGTTATAAAGGAAAAAACCGTAAGTCAGCCGCGACGGTGAAGAAATATACGGAGATGAAACGACAATTTCGCGGTCGCCGACGATTTTTGCGTCCGCCGCGACGAATTTTCCGTCGTTTCCGGCGAGCGCGAACCCGAAAAGATCGCGACCGTCCGAAGAGAAAATGCGAACGCAGTCGCTTAACCTTACGAAAGCCTTTTCGTCTTTATATTCTACGGAAGAAATTTCGGGGCAACGGGCAGGTTTGTTTTCGATGAAGTTCAGGCGGCAAAGATCCGCCGCGCGCCGGGCATGCTCGCGTTTTTCAACGAGGTGAATGGGGTGGCACGTTCCCTTTCCGTCGGGAATAAGCCATTTCTGAGATAAATCGAAAAGCGGGCAGCGGATAACGCCGTTTCGCGCTTTTTGCGCGATCGAATTCGCTTCGTTCACGAAGTTTACGCTGAATTCGTCATACCCTTCGATGCCGATATCCATCAGCAAAAAATTCATTGTTCCGCGTAATAAGTCGCGGTATAAGTCGATTAACTCTATCAAAAGCGACGGATATTCGGCGCAGGTCGGCGCGCCCGTCCAGGCAACGCTCTCTCCGAGATACCACACGACGCCGCGGAAAGCAAGCCCTTTGAGCGGACAGATTTTTTCATAATATAAAGACCCCGCTTCGGTTTTTCCGTCGCAAACTTTGATTTCCGAGCGGAACGCGGGGAAGTTGTCGAAGCGTTCGCGGGGGAGCCAGTGAGTGATGTTCGAGCCGCCAACGGCAACGTTGAAAACGCCCACGGGATAATCGCTGTGTTTCTGCATTTCGCCCGCAAACAAAAAGGGAAAACCCGCCGTTTCGAGCGCGGCGGATTTATCGTCGGGCGTGTTCCATTTAACTTCGGCGAGCGGCTCGCCGTCCTCTTGCTGAAGTCCGAAAAAGCCCGCGCCGTTATACGCGCTTTTTGTGTTGGGAAGATCCGCAAACCTGAAAGCGGAGTTTTTGAATTCTTCCGTCGCTTTGTCGCAATCGGAAAGATATTTAAGTTTCAGTTCGAGGTTGGATTGCCCCGCTCCGAGCCACACGTCGCCGAAAACCACGTCGCGGATTGTTTTCTCTTTCACGCCGTCCACATAAAAAATCAGGCTATAAGTCGATAAACCGCCTTTTATCGGCGGAATCAAAACGGAAAAATCTCCGTTTTCGTCGGCTCGGACGCAAAAAGAAAGAGTTTCTTTTTCGCAAAGGTCGGCCCTTACTTCGGCAAGCGGTGCGGTTTTTCCCGCTATCGAAAATTCGCTGTCCGCCTGAATGACGCACCCGTCCGTGAAGTATCCGTTTATTTTAATCATTTTATTAAGATGTTTTCTCCGTATTTTATTCCCGTTTTAAAATCGCTCAAAGAAGTTGCTTTTCTGCCGTCGAGCGTAACGTTTTCAAACGTGACGTTTTTGATTTTGTGTTCTTCGTTCGCGCCGCTTATTTCGATAACGGGCAGATCCGGAGCGTTGTGAACGCGGATATTCCGATAAACTACGTTTTCGATATGTCCGTATTCGTTGCCGACGGAATATTCGAAGTGGCGGAAAATTCCCAGCCCGATAAGCGTCGGAAAGTACGGCTCGTCGCCCGGAAGATAGGTTTCGCCGTCCTTTTCCTGATACTGAGGGGCGCGTTCGTCGCCGGCAAATTCGAGGTCTATGTCCTCGTAAGCAACGTCGCTTATTTTCGCGTAGTCCGCGCAACCTATATGCAGAAAATCAAAGTTTGTGCGGATAACTTTGCAACGGAGATAACGGATATCCGTGATTTTATCCGCGCAGGTTTCCAGCCCGATTTCCATCGCATGCCCCCAGTCGCACCAGAAAACGCAGTTTTCGACTAAGGTGTGTTCGCAGTTCGTTCTCACGTTTCCGTCGCCTTTCACGCAGACGCAATCGTCGTAAGTGCGGATAAAACAGTCGGAAACGCGCGTGTTGCGGCAGTTCTGCATATCCACGCCGTCGGAATTATACCGCCAGCAACCGATTATTTTGATGTTTTCGCACACGAAGCCGTCCACGTTGACCGCCGAAACGTTATAGCAAAGCGAATCGCGCAAGATAGGTCCGTCTATCGTGACGTTACGGCAGTTGCGGATCGAAACGAAGTGCTTTCTTTCCGCGTTCATCACGTCCTTTTGTCCGTCGCCCGTTTCGACGTCGAACAGAATTTTCTCTTTTGATTTCGAGTTGTCGAGAATCCCGCGCCCGCAGATGCGAACGTTTTCGGCGTTTTCGGCAACGATATTGCAGTAAACCACCGCGTCCTCGTCAACGAAAAGCGTTTCGTCGGAGCGGAGAACGATTTCGCCGACGTCGAAAGTTCCGTGGCGAAAAGCGATTACTTTTTCGCGAGGCGAAAATTCGTAAGTTTTCGGCTTATCGAAAAACAGATGCAGGTTCTGATGAGCGTCGCCGAGTTCGAAGGAATACGCGCCGTGTTCGGTAAGCGTGAAACGATATCCGTTTTCCGTAATATCGACGGACACGCGCGACGATATCGGGCGGACGATCGGCTTGCCGGTTTTTTCGCTTTTTATTTCGACGGTGACGGCGGTTTCGTTTTCAAACCGGACGAAATACGATTTTTCCCGCTGGGAAATTTCTCTCTGATGCCCCGGCCAACGGCGGTTGATCGGCGCGGCGGAAACGTAATGCTCGTAAACGCGCGCTTTTTCGCCGTCAACGGTAACCATATAAAACGCGGATTCTTTTTCGTTTTTCAGAACGGGTATATTCATAATTTTTGACGGTACTCCGATTGTAATATGTTTCATTATACACCAAAACGCGCGCGGCGGATATTCTTTTTTTAGCAAGATTTTATGTTTTTTTAGCCGATTTTTTTCAGATCGGTAAAAAAAGTTGAAACCGGCTTGTGTGTTGTGTTATAATGTGCTAAAAATAACGACGATTTTAAAATCGCCGCGAGATTGCGGAGGGAATATGACGGATATTCTGATTTTTTCGGGGCAAAGCAATATGCAGGGACAGACGGAGAGCGACCCGATGGACAAGCCTGTCGCAGGCGCTTCGGAATACAGGCTGCTTACCGACAGTTTCGTTCCGCTGAAAAACCCCGTCGGGGAAGATATCGGCGAACTTCTGCTTGCTTCTCATCTCGGTCACGGCTCGCTCGTTCCTTATTTTGCGGAAAGTTATTGCAGAGTCGGCGGCAGAAAAGTCGTGTGCGTTCACGCGGCGAAGGGCGCGACGATAATTTCGCAGTGGCTTCCTTCGCGCGAAGAAGGGAAAGAGAGATACGCCGCCCTTCTGAAAAAGGCGAAGGCGTGTTATGAAAAAACGACGGACGAGATAGGGAACGTGTTTTTCGTGTGGTTGCAGGGCGAGAGCGACGCTCTTGCCGGAACGACGGAAGATGATTATCTTGCGATGCTTCGCGAATTAATCGTCGATTTGAAAAAAGATTTGGGGATAACCGCCTTTATGATTATCAAAGTCGGCTATTTTGCTTCCATGTTCGGGCGGAAAGAGGCGGACGAGGCTATTATGCGCGCGCAGGAAAGAGCGGCGGAAGAGGGAACGGCGATTATGCTTACGGACGTCGCGACGGAACTTTCACGCGAAGAAAAGAATCTCAATCCGGACGCGGCGGGGCATTTCAACAACGCTTCGATGAAAATTATAGGTCGGATTGCCGGCGAAAACGCAGCGAAAAAGGCGAGCGGGGTAAAATAAGAAACAATCGGTTGCCGGACGAGATTAAACCGCACCGTGCCAAAACTCCGTGAAATTATTATGCGCGAAAACGCTTGACAATAAATTCTCCGTTTGGTATAATCTATACGCTTTTAACGCTGAGCCTTTGGGCAAAGGAGGGTTGAGGATATGTCCACTATCAGAGTCGGTGAAAACGAATCGCTTGATAACGCGCTTCGCAGATTTAAGAGAAAGTGTTCGAGAGACGGCATAATCGGTGATTTGCGCCGTAAAGAACATTACGAAAAACCTTCCGTCAGACGTAAAAAGAAGGCGGAGGCAGCGAGAAAGAGAAGCATTAAGGGCTGATTTTCTCAAACCAAAACCAAACCGCGGGCATAAATCGTCCCGGTCGAAAGAGTTTTTTACACCCGAAGAAATTATCGGGTGTATTTTTTTGCCCGAAAATCTTTTTGACAGGAGTAAGTGATATAATGGCAATCGCAAAAAGCATCAAATCGGCGGCAAAAGAGGCGAAACAACGCTTAAAATCGAGATTTTGGGAGGATTATCGCAGAGAGGTGGAAAGCGGCGTGAAGAAAGCCGAAGCGGAGGGGTTAGCCCCTTCGGGCGTGGAAAATTACTTCAGAAAAATGGTCGTGCGGACGGTGAACAAGCCCGCCGAAAACGAAGAGGCGTTTTATAACGAAGTGAAAACGATGCTGGATGAGGAGGGAGCGAAGCCGTCCGACGCGCTCGACAGGCTAATGGATAAAAAACTTTTTTATTCGCTCGATTACGTTCAGCGCGAGCGATATCTTTTCGTTTTATCCGAAAAATATCTGGCGTGTCTGTCGCGTTACGACGAAGAAAGGGGAATCGAAAAACGCCTCGGCAGATAATTATGCCGTCGGGATAAAAGGCGGATAATATTTTTGATTGAGGAATAAAATGGCGGATAATCGACTTATAGACGGTTATTCTGTTTATAAAACAAAAAATATGCGCCGCCCGCTTTTATAAAAAGCGGGCGGCGCGTCGCATAATAAACCGGAAAAATCATTCGGAGCGAAGAGCGATGACGGGATCTTTTTTGCTGGCAAGCCGCGAAGGGATAAGCCCGGCGATGAGCGTTAAGCACATTGAGATCGCAATGAGGATGAGCGCGCCTTGCCATGGCAGCGCGGCAACGTTGGATATGCCGGCAAGCGAATGGATAATCAGGCTTATCGGTACGTCGAGAAGCATCGTTACGCAAATACCCATAACGCCGGCGGCGAAACCGATGATGAGCGTTTCGGCGTTGAACACGCGCGATACGTCGCGTTTGGACGCGCCCAGAGCGCGCAGGACGCCGATTTCCTTGATTCTTTCGAGAACGGAGATATAGGTGATTATGCCTATCATTATCGAAGAAACGATGAGCGAAACGGACACGAAACCGATAAGCACGTAAGAAACGGCGTTGATTATATCCGTCACCGAAGAGAGCATAATGCCCATATAATCGGTGTATCTGATTTGCTCTTTGTCGTCGACGGAAGAGTTGTATTCTTTGATAAGTTCCTCTATGTAGTCCTTGTTTTCAAAGGTTGAAGCATAAATACTGATCGTCGCGGGTTCGTTTTTGTCCGCGTAGCCCACTTTTGTCAGAATAGTTTCGTAACTCGAGGATTGAAACAACGAACCGTCGAGCGCGCTGTGTTCCCGATCGGCAAGTTGCGCTTTTACGACGCCCGCTTCTTTCATGTCGCTCATCAAAGCCTCGGTAAGCCCGTAGCCGTAAACGACGTTACCCTGAATGGACGGCGCGGAAATGCCCGCTTTCGGACGGATTACGCCCGCGATTTTAACTTTTCTTCCGTTTTCGGCGGCAAGAGTTTCAAGTTCTGCCGCGTCTTCCGTTTGTTTATAATATCCGTTTGACTGTCTGGCGTAAGTGAAAGGCGTCGTCAACAACGTGTAGGAAAGTCCGATGAAATCGCTTGTTTTAAACGTTGCGTTATCGCTTCCGTTGTCGCCGTCCGACGAGGACATATCGAATTGCTTTCTTAAACCGAGAGCGGTGAGAACGTAATCGGGGATCTGATTATAAGACGAAACCACGAGCATAATCTCGTCGCCGCTGCCGAAATCTATCCATTTTCCGTCGATAAGATCGTACTGGCTTTTGATAAGCGATTCGCTGTTAATCATTTCGCCCCAGACCGGGAAATACATATCGGCGACGTCCGCGGTGGCGAACGGGTTAGAAGATTGGGTTTTGAATATTTCCACCATCGCTTCGATCGGGCTTTTAAGCCTGGTGAATTCGTTGCCGGTTATCGTATCTTTGCCGTAAACGGAAAAACGGACGTTATACGTATACTGTACGGCGGTTATCTTGCTTTTATCGTAATTTCCGCCGTCGAGATAAATTTTGAAGTTTTTAACGTCGTTGTCCTGACTTCCTTTTTGGAATTCCTTGTACAAATCGCTTATCGAATTGTTTACCGTGATAACGTCCGTCTGAGGATATCTTTCGCCTTTATCGTTCGCGGCGTCGTTGCCGCTCATGCCGCTCATAATCGACGAATAGTCGGCGTAACTTTTCGTTATCGTTATCGGGTAGTTGGAAAGCGCGTCGCGCTGAACGTTGTCGATATAATTCCGGAATCCGTTGGAGAGGGACAGAACGAGCGCGATGCCGATGATGCCGATGCTCCCTGCGAACGAAACGAGGATAGTTCTCGCCATCTTCGTCAGCATATTTTTGAAACTGAGCGAAAGCGCGGTGAGAAAACTCATCGAAGTTTTCTGTGTTTTTCCCTTTTGGGCGGGTTTTGAGGGTTTTTTGCTTTTTTTGTCGGGTTTTTCTTCAACCGGTTTGGATAAAAGCGATTTTTCGGCTTGTATTTCTTCGTCGGTCACGGGTTTGCTGTCCGAAACGAGCGCGCCGTCGAGAAGCCTGATTATTCTCGACGAATATTTTTCGGCGAGTTCCGGGTTGTGCGTAACCATGACGATAAGCCTTTCGTGGGAAATTTCCTTCAGAAGATCCATTATCTGCACGCTTGTTTTCGAGTCGAGCGCGCCGGTCGGTTCGTCGGCGAGGATAATCTCCGGGTCGTTGACGAGCGCTCTGGCGATGGCGACTCTCTGCATCTGCCCGCCGGAAAGTTGATTGGGTCTTACGTTGAGTTTGTTGCCGAGTCCCACTTTTTCGAGCGCTTTTTTCGCGCGTTCGCGGCGTTCGGCTGTGCTCACGCCCGCAAGCGTAAGCGCGAGTTCCACGTTTTCCGCAACGGTCTGATGCGGAATGAGATTATAACTTTGAAAAACGAACCCTATGGAATGGTTGCGGTAAACGTCCCAGTCTTTGTCGGTGTAGAGTTTCGTGCTTTTCCCGTCTATCGCAAGGTCGCCCGAAGTGTATCTGTCAAGTCCGCCGATGATATTCAGAAGCGTGGTTTTTCCGCACCCGGACGGACCGAGAACGGACACGAATTCGCTTTTTCTGAATTTAAGCGTGATGCCTTTCAGCGCGGTGACGGTTTCGTCCGGCGTGTGATATTCTTTTACTATGTTTTCGAGTTCTAACATAATATTTGCCCCGTTTATTCAAGATGACAGAATTTTATCATTAAAAAAAGCATTAGTAAATTAAATGAACGAAAATTATCTCTTTTTTATTCGTATTTCATCATTTTAATTATAATTTCACAAAAACGTTTTGAAAAAAAGTCGATTTATGGTATAATAAGCAATGTATTCCTTATCACCGCAAAAACAACTATTGATAAGAAATGTGATGTCTATGATAAAAATTTTTTAAACTGCGAGGGAGGGCGAGAAAATGTTTTCCGTGCTTGTTGTCGAGGACGATATACCTACGAACAAATTGATGACGATAGTTTTGAAAAACGGCGGGTATAAACCCATACCGGCTTTTTCGTCGTCCGAGGCGTTGAAACTTTTTGAATCGGAAAAACCCGATCTCGTCCTTGCGGACGTTATGCTTCCCGACGTGAGCGGGTTTCGTCTGACCGAAGCGATAAGAAGATGCAACGCCGACGTTCCGATAATAATCGTCACGGCGAAACAATCTCCGTCCGATAAACATTACGGATTTATGGTCGGCGCGGACGACTATATGACAAAGCCCGTGGATGAGGAAGAATTGCTGCTGAGAATAAAGGCATTGCTGAGAAGATGCAAGTCGCCGTCGGAGCAAAAACTGCAGTTTAACGACTTATCGCTTGACTTTTCAAAGATGATGGCAACGGTGAACGGCGCGCCGGTTGACCTTACGCAGAAGGAATTTCTGTTGCTTTTCAAACTGCTTTCCGCCGAAGGAAAGATTTTCACGAGAAACGAACTTATGGAATCGGTGTGGGGAACTGCCGAAAAAGACGACCACACGCTCAACGTTCACATAAACAGGCTGAGGGAAAAACTGTCCGGCGTAAAATCCGTCGAAATCAAGTCCGTAAGAGGGTTGGGGTATAAGGCGGTGAAAACGGATGCGTAAAATGCGTAACGGCAAAAAAGGCGATTATTCGGAACTTGTTTTTGCGGCGATTGCATGCGGCGCGGCGAGCCTTTTCGGGTTTTTCGTATTTTTCATTCTCGAAAAATCTGGCGCGATAGTTTTCAATATGCCGTTCGGCGCGGCGTTCTGCGCGTTTGCGTTCGTCTGCGTTTTCGCACTGGGTTTCTTTCTGTTTTATCTGAGGTTTAAAAAGAACCGCGAATCGCTCGAAAGTATTTATGAGGCGGTCGATAAAATTTCGTCGGGCGATTACGAAGTTTATCTCGACGACGTTTCCGCGCGTTTTCGTCGCGTGGCGCAGGCTCTGGAAGCCGTCGCGCTCGCGTTGAAGCGTTCGGAAGAAACGAAAAACGATTTTATAAACGATTTTTCGCACGAACTGAAAACGCCGATAGTTTCGATCAGAGGTTTTGCGAAACTCATTGCCAAAGGACAGGTCACAAAGGAAGAGGAGAAAGAGTATCTTGACGTAATCGTGTCGGAATCGGACAGGCTCATCGATCTCACGGCAAGTACGCTCATGCTCGACAGACTCTCGAACGAGCGGCTGGACGTGGTTTATTCGGAGTTCGACCTTTCGGAAACGCTTCGCAAGTGTATTCTCGTTCTGCAGTCGGCATGGGAAAAGAAGAATATCGAAGTCGAAACCGACGCGGGCGATTGCAGAATCGATTCCAACGAAGAACTTATGAGCCAACTCTTTATAAATATTCTCGATAACGCCGTAAAGTTCACCCCCGAAGGCGGAAAGGTGGAAGTGAAACTCGTCGAAACAAACAAAGAGGCGATAGTTAAAATAAAGGACAACGGAATCGGAATGGACGAGGAAACCCGCCGCAGAATGTACGATAAGTATTTTCGGGCGGAGAAATCCCGCACGACGCACGGCAACGGGCTGGGGCTTGCCACGGTGAAGAGAATCGCCGAACTTCTCGATCTTAAAATAGACGTTGTTTCCGCTCCCGGCGAAGGCGCGGAATTTACGGTAACTCACAAAAAGAAAAAATAAAACGAGGCGTGTAACACGCTCCGAGATAACGAGATAATAATTGCGCCCCGCGGTTTGCTTCAGGCAAACCGCGGGGCGCGTTTGTAATAATTTAAAATTACATCTTTTCGTGAATGGTACGGGAAATAACTTCGTCCTGTTGTTCTTTGCTGAGTTTGTTGAAGTTCACCGCGTAACCACTCACGCGGATCGTGAGTTGCGGATATTTCTCGGGGTGTTTCTGCGCGTCCAGAAGCATTTCGCGGTTAAATACGTTCACGTTGAGGTGATGACCGCCCGAGCGAACGTAACCGTCTATCATATCGGCAAGGTTTTCCGTTCTTTCTTCATCCGAAGAGCCGAGCGAAGCGGGCGTCGCGCTGAACGTGTTGGAGATTCCGTCATGGGCGTATTCGTAAGGAATTTTCGCAACGGATTCCAAGGACGCGAGCGCGCCGTGATTATCTCTGCCGTGCATCGGGTTCGCGCCCGGAGCGAGCGGTTCTCCCGCGCGTCTGCCGTCGGGGGTGTTGCCCGTCTTTTTGCCGTAAACCACGTTCGAGGTTATCGTGAGAATGGACATAGTGGGGATCGATTCGCGGTAAGTGTAATGACTGCCGACTTTCTTCATGAACGTTTTAACGATCCACACCGCAATTTCGTCGGCGCGGTCGTCGTTGTTGCCGTATTTGGGAAAGTCGCCTTCTATGCGATAGTCCACGACAAGCCCTTCGTCGTTTCTGATCGGGTAAACCTTAGCGTATTTTATCGCGGAAAGCGAATCCGCCGCGCAGGAAAGCCCCGCGATGCCGGTTGCGAAAAATCTTCTCACCTTGGTGTCGTGCAGAGCCATTTCGAGCGCTTCGTAGGAATATCTGTCGTGCATATAATGAATAAGGTTGAGCGTGTTGACGTAAAGTCCGGCGAGCCAGTTCATCATATTATCGTATTTTTTGATTACTTCGTTATAGTCGAGCGGACCGTCGCCGGTGATCGGCGCGAATTCGGGAGAAACCTGCAAAGGTTTGCCCGTTTCTTTATCCTTGCAAAGTTCGTCCTTTCCGCCGTTGATAGCGTAAAGCAGACATTTGGCTATATTCGCGCGCGCTCCGAAGAACTGCATATCCTTACCCACGCGCATGCTGCTCACGCAGCAGGCGATGCAATAATCGTCGCCCATTTCGGGACGCATAAGGTCGTCGCTTTCGTATTGAATCGCAGAGGTTTTAAGCGATATGTCCGCGCAGAATTTCTTGAAGTTTTCGGGGAGATTTTCGCTCCACAAAACGGTGAGATTCGGTTCGGGAGCAGGACCTAAATTGACGAGAGTATGCAACATTCTCATCGAGGTTCTGGTGACGAGCGGTCTGCCGTCCGTTCCCATTCCGCCTATCGATTCGGTAACCCACGTCGGATCGCCGGAGAATAATTCGTTATATTCCTTCGTGCGCATGAATTTTACTATGCGGAGTTTCATAACGAAATGGTCTATGAGTTCCTGCGCCTCGAGTTCGGTGAGCAAGCCTTTCTTTATGTCGCGTTCGATATAAATATCGAGGAAAGCGGTGTTTCTGCCGATACTCATCGCCGCGCCGTTCTGATCTTTGACCGCTCCGAGATAGCCGAAATACAGCCATTGAATCGCTTCGCGAGCGTTTTCCGCGGGGCGGGAAATATCGAAACCGTATTTCAAAGCCACCTGTTTCAACGCTTCCAGAGCCTTTATCTGCTCCGAGATTTCCTCTCTGTCGCGAACCTTATCGGGAATCATATCCCCGTCTATAAGTCGTTTATCTTCATTTTTCTTGGCAATCAGATAGTCTGCGCCGTAAAGGGCGATACGCCTGTAATCGCCAACGATTCTGCCTCTGCCGTAAGCGTCGGGCAATCCGGTGAGGATGTGCGCCGTGCGCGCGTGGCGCATTTCGGGCGTGTAAACGTCGAACACCCCGTCGTTGTGCGTCTTTCTGTATTTTTTATAAAAATCGTGAACGGTCGGGTCGATTTTATAACCGTAAACCTCGAGGGCTTGTTCAGCCATTCTGAGTCCGCCGGAAACGTGTAGAGCGCGCTTGAACGGTTCGTCCGTCTGAAGTCCGACGATTTTTTCGATGTCCTTGTCGATATAACCGGCTTCGTGACTGTTCACCGAAGAAACGATTTTCGTGTCTGCCGAAAGAACTCCGCCCGCGGCGCGTTCTTTTTCGGAAAGATCGCAAATTTCTTTCCACAATTTCTTCGTGTTTTCCGTTGCGGGGGCAAGGAAACTTCCGTCGCCTTCATAAGGCGCGTAGTTGCGCTGGATAAAATCTCTTACGTTAATTTCGTCCTCGCTCCACTTTCCGGGAACGAAGTCTGTCCATTGTAAATATTTCATATAACTCCTTAGTTGCGTCGGCTCCTGCCGTATCTTTTTTCAGCGGTCGCCGACAAGTATTTTTTTTGCTTTTTCGATTTGTTCTGTCGTGGGAACCGGAACGTCGCCCATAGGATAAGGAATTCCGAGTTTTTCATACTTGATCTTTCCGAGCGTGTGATAGGGCAGAACTTCCGTTTTCACCGCGTTGCCGAGCGAATCTATCCATTCGCGCGTTTTTTTCAGGTCGTTTTCGTCGTCGGTTATCCCGGGAACAAGTACCTGCCTTATCCAGACCGGGATTTTCAGTTCCGCGAGCCTTGCGGCGAATTTTTTGGTCTGTTCGTTGCCTCTGCCGGTAAGCGCTTTGCATTTTTCGCTGTCGATATGCTTTATGTCGAGCAGAACGAGGTCGATGAGAGGGAACAGTTCTTCAAACCGTTCGTCGGTTTCGGAATAATCCGCTCCGGAAGTGTCTATCGCCACGTGTACGCCCGCTTTTTTCATCAGACCGCAAAGTTCGATGAGAAAATCAAGTTGCAGAAGAGGTTCGCCGCCGCTTACGGTAAGTCCGCCTCTTTTGCCGAAGTAGTTTTTGTATTTAAGAATTTCCGCGGCGATTCCGCTTGCGGTAACCACCCCCGAGCCGTCGGTTTTAGCCCAGGAATCGGGATTGTGACAATATTTGCATCTGAGATTGCAGCCTTGCAAAAACAAGACGAATCTCAGTCCCGGTCCGTCCGCCGCGCCGAGCGTTTCCACGGAGTGGATTTTTCCGTAAACAACTTTTTCCGTAAGCGTCACCTCCCCGTGTAGTTATAGTTGCTTAATTATAATTACTTGGTTTTTTTTCAAGGGAACAAAGCAAAACCTTTATATAAATAACTTATAATGCGTTTGGTACGGTTCGCTTCTATAAGTCCTTCCGACAAAGGGTTATGCCTCATTGCAGGATTATATTACCATACGTTGCCCATACTGTCAAGCAATTTCAATTACTTTCTTGAATACAATATATTGTTTTTGATTAGCGTTGCAATAACTATATGTTGTGGTTTTATAAAATCTGCGCGAATCGATATCGGTCACTGTTATATCGATAATACGGGGTTCGATTTAAGTATTATGGACATAAAAAAACGACGATATACGCTCCCCGATTTCAGACGAACGCGTCGACGCGCCGCAAAACCGCTGTCCGGCGGCGAAAAAGCCGATGAACATCGATTGACAAAACGGTGATTTTTAAGTTATAATGATAGCGTTCGCAGGCGGTTTCGTTCGGACTTCGGCTTGCATTGTGTTTTTGGTTAATACGACAAAGGAAAATTTTTATGTCTTTCAGTTTATACGTGGACGGTGTTTGCGGGAATTACGTCGGAGCGGTTGCGAGCGGCGGCAAACTCATCGAATACAGAGTTGAAAAAAAGAATATCACCGTGCCTATCGGCAGCGTTTTTAAGGGAAAGGTTGAGAACGTTCTCTGCGGAATGCAGGCGGCGTTCGTAAACGTGGGTTTGCCGAGGAACGGTTATCTTGCCGCGGACGATATGCTGATGGATAAAGCCGAAATCGAGGGGAAAATCGAAATCCCTTCCGTTCTCGACCTAAAAGAGGGCGACGAGATAATGGTTCAGGCGGTTAAGGACCCTGCCGGGAACAAAGGCGTAAGGCTCACGAGATATCTGTCGTTTGCGGGCAGATACGTGGTGTTTTTGCCGTCGTTTTCGTTCGTGGGCGTGTCACGCAAAATAACGGACGAAAAAACGAGAGAAAAACTGCAGAAAATCGCCGAAAAATTCCGTCCGAAGGGCAGGGGAATCATAATCCGCACCGCAGGCGAAACCGCGAAAAAAAGCGAGATAAAACACGAAATCGAATATCTGAAAAAACAATACGACGAGATTGAAGAAAACTTCAAAACGGCTAAGTCCGCCACGTGCGTTTACGAAGAGGGCAACGTCGGCGTAAGGCTTCTTCGCGACGTTTACACCGAGGACGTGGAAAAATTCGTCGTTTCGGATAAAGATCTGTTCGATAAACTGCTCGTTTACGCAAAGCGGCATGACAAGGCCTTGAAAGGCAAACTCAAATTATACGACAAAAAAATCGATATGTTCCGTTATTACGGGCTTTCGGAAAGCGTGGACAATATGCTTTCGTCGTCCGTTCCGCTCGAAAACGGCGCGTATATCGTCATAGACAAAACGGAAGCGATGACGGTTATCGACGTGAACACGGGCAAGTTCACAGGCGACGCGAACCTCGAAGAAACGGTTTATAAAACCAATCTTCTCGCGGCGGTGGAGATCGCAAAGCAGTTGCGGCTCAGGAACATCTCCGGGATAATAGTCGTCGATTTTATCGATATGAACGAAAAAGAGCATAATTCCGAACTTCTGCGGGTGCTGGGCGAGGAATTGAAAGCGGACAGAGAACGTTGTCAGGTCATCGGAATGACGCCCCTCGGGCTTGTCGAGATAACGCGGAAAAAACGCAGAAGAGAAAGCATTTCCGCGCTCGTCAAGGATTGCCCCTATTGTCAGGGGACGGGGCATATTCAATCCAACGATTACATAGTGATGAGAATAAGAACGGAACTTTTCGATATTTTCGCCAACGGATACAACAACGCGAAAATCGACCTGAATGCGGAAATAGCCGATTACGTTCTGGCAAAAAAGGCTCTTAAAGCGGACGTTGAAAAAATCTGGCCGAACAAGAGGGTTTATCTTATCCCCCACAAAACCTATCATCAACAATTTTTTATCGTCAAAGGCGATAACGCCGAGGCGATGGACGTGCCGGATAAGGCATTGCTTTTAGTCTGATATGAAAGAATTTGCATTGAAAACAAAAATCGACGTCAACTCGTGCGACGCCTGCCGCAGAATAAAGCCGTCCGCTTTCTTCACGCTTTTTCAGAACGCCGCGTCCCTTCACGCGGACGAACTCGGCATGGGGTATGACGAACTTATAAAAAAAGACGTTATATGGATGCTTATACGGTGCAGATACGACGTTTTGTCGCAACCGAATTTTGAGCAGGAAATTAACGTAAAAACCTATCCTTTGCCGCCGCGCGGAATAGAATTCGACAGAGAATATCTGATAACCGACGCCGCAGGCAACAAACTCGTGAAAGGAACTTCCAAATGGTGTCTGTGCAATTATAAAACGCGTAAACTTATTATGCGCGGGGAGTACGGCTATAACATCGACGAGTTTGCCGACGAGAGAGAGTACGCGGGCGGCTTGAAGAAAATCGCGGATTTCCCCGTTGACGATTTCAAAACGTTCACGCAGACCGCGTATTTTACCGATCTCGATCATAACGGACACGTCAACAACACGAGATATCTCGATTTCGTTCTCAACGCAGTGGCAGGCGAACTCGGCGACGGAAAAATAACGAGTTTCGAGATAGATTACGTTTCGGAACTTAAAGCGGGAGAAACCGTGACGATTTATTATAAAAAGACGGAAGAGGGCTTTTCGGTCAAATGCCTTTGCGAGGGGAGAGAAATTTTCCGCGCGATTATCGGTGTCAGGGGCTGAAATTTTCCGCGCTGTTGCAGTGTTGATGGTTGCGATTTTTGCCCGATAATCGACTTATAGAGTGCTTTTGCGCTAAAGGAGGAGTATGATGGCGTTGCTCGAAATTAACAATCTCACAAAAAAATACGGGAAGTTCGTCGCCCTGGACGGAGTGAATCTCTCTTTGGGAGAAGGGAAAATCGTCGGGCTTTTAGGTCCTAACGGCAGCGGAAAGACAACGCTTATGAAATGCGTTGCGGGGCTTCTGACGCCGGACGGCGGAAGCATTACCGTAGACGGGAAACCGATCGGAGCGGAAACGAAAAAGATCGTTTCTTTTCTGCCGGAAAGAACGTATCTGCGTCCGACGCAGACCGTTGCAAGCGTGCTTGAGTATTTTTCGCTTTTTTATGAAGATTTCGACGTTTCGGCGGCGGAAAAAATGCTTAACGTTCTCGGCGTAAACAAAAAAGCCGAACTAAAAACGCTGTCGAAGGGAACAAAGGAAAAGGTGCAACTCATAGCCGTTATGGCGCGCCGCGCCAGACTTTATCTTTTAGACGAGCCGATAGGCGGCGTAGATCCCGCCGCGCGGGAGTTTATCATCGAAACCATTCTGTCGCGTTTCAAGAGCGGCGCTACGATAGTCGTTTCCACTCACCTCATAAGGGACGTCGAGGAAATTCTCGACGAATACGTGTTCGTGAGAGGTTGCAGACTCGGCGAGCCGAGAAGCGCGAAAGAAGTCCACGAATCGGGCAGAACCATAGACGAAATATTCCGGGAAGAATTCAGATATTCCCGGCCGGATGCGGGGAGGTGTGAAAATGTTTTCGAAGATTTTTAAAACGGAATTCGTAAAAAACGCCAAAACTTTTCTCATTATAATGGGCGTGATGCTCGGCATATCTCTTATCTCCGGGCTGTCGGGGCTTGCGTCTTACGACGAAAAAGGGCGGAGCGTCGGTTGGATCTCGTTCGCTTGCCGCATGATCAACGCTTTAACTTATCCGATTATAATGTTCGGCTGCGCCGCGCTCGTTTACGTTCTTTTCGGTTCGTTTTATCGCGCGGTCGCGACAGACGAAGCGTATCTCACGTTCACTTTGCCGGCGAGCATGAAAGATCAGTTTTTCGCAAGGTTGCTTGTCATTATCGTCTGGCTTGCGATATTTTTCGCGGCAATGATATTATCTTTTGTTCTCGCATTTATGCCGACGTTGCTGAAACAGGGGGTTAATTTCGCGCCCGCTTTCGGCGAATTGTTTAAAAATATGACGGTTAATTCGTTTTTTATTTCGCTCGAAGTGTTTCTGCTTGTTGCAGGGGGCGTGTTATTCCTTATATCCGAGGTTGTTTTTGCGATTCTTTTCAGCAATCGCCTTGCAAGACGCAAAAAGACGGGAAAGGTTATAGGCTCTCTTGTCCTTATGGGATTTTTCTTCGTGGTTGCGTTTGCGTTTTTATTGTCCGTTCTTGTAAATTCGGGCTTTTTCAACGTACCCGTTCACGTCATATTATGGTTTTTCATTCTGCTCGTTGCGGGGATAGACTTCCTTATGCTGTTTCTCTCTTACAGATATTTATCGAAAGGACTTAACGTTGACTGATGGATAAAAATTTGACCGATAATAATTTGAACGATAATAAATCGACAGATAAAAAATCGACAGATAATAAATTAAAACTCGATTTCGAACTCGTGCCGGACGGTTGCTGGTACTCCAACTTAAGGAGTATCTTAAAACCTGCTCAATGGGACGTTGTCCGCCGCGAGGCTTACGCGAGAGCGGACGGCAAATGTATGATTTGCGGCAGACCGGCAAAACGGCTCGAAGCGCACGAACGGTGGAGTTACGACGAGAAAAACGCCGTCCAGAAACTCGAGGACGTTATCGCGGTGTGTCATTCGTGCCACGCGGTTATCCACATCGGCAGAACGCAACTTCTCGGCGACGAGGAAAAGGCAATCGCGCATTTTATGAAGGTCAACAAGTGTTCTTACGCCGATTACGTCAAGGCTCTCGGGATAGCGAACGAAATCCATCGGCGCAGAAACGAGATTCCGGAATGGAGCGTAAATCTCGAATATCTGAAAAAATTTACTTGAAAAAGATTAAAAAATAACAAAAATGGAAATACCTTCCGTGAGAGAACTTCTCGGGAGGTATTTTTATGCAACCAAAACTAACGGCAAAAGAGGTCGATTTCATATCCGACCTTATGAATCTGGAAGAAAGCGTGGCGAAAAAAGCGACGTTTTATTCAAAGACGCTGACGGACGCAACTCTGGCAAACGAAATGAAAACGATAGCCTGCAACCACGCTAAGCGTTACGCGGTCCTGCTCGGACTGCTTCAGTGAGGTGAGAAAATGAAGAACGAAAATATTTTAAACGAAAAGGACGCGTTGTACGATATTTTAACGGGCGAGAAAAATCTCGTTAAACTTTACGGCTCGGCGATGACCGAGGCGTGCGGAAAAGACGTGAGAAAAGCGGTGAAGTCCAACATGTTCGAAACCGCGGAAGAGCAGTACGGCGTTTTTGAAACGATGCAGAAAAACGGGTATTACGAAGTGCAGCCCGCCGACAAAACCGTTATCGACGAAAAGATAAACACTTTTTCCAAAACGTTGAAAAACCTTGAAAAATAAGGAACGCGCAGCGATTCGCAGCGATCGTAAAACGAACGATAAAATATGGGCGGCGGCTATGCTTTTTGCATAGCCGCCGCCTTTAAAATGCCCATATAAGCCGATTATCGCTTATTTTTTGTCTTTATTGACGTGTTTGATATGCGGAAATTCACTTGTTTTTGCCATAGGGATTCCATTCGTCATCACTAACTATTTTTGCGGTGATAAACCGATTTATGCGGCGTTAAACGCCGCTCGTAGTACGGCAAGTACAACTTCGGGCGTTTGCCTTGCCTAAACGAGCCGCAATGCGGTCGGTTTCTCATCCGCAAAAATGCTTCGCACCGAAAAGAGCGCATTTTTTGATGATTTTTTGCGAACGTGAGGGTTGCTGTACTTGACGTACTGCGCCCGAGCGGTCGCGGAAAATGGCGAAAAAGACGCCTTTTCGGTAATTAGTGATAACGAATGGAATCCCTAGGTTTTGTTCTTTTCGTCGGAAGGCGTCGCCGAAGAATCTGTAATCGGCTCGACCGAAGACGAACGGGATTCGATAAACTTCAGTATTTTTTTCTGAGTTTCGTAAATTTGTTCCGTTTTTTTATAAAGTTCGTCAATGACGAATTCGCTTTTAAGGTTTACTTTGTAATCGTTTTCGGCGCGTCTTCTGTCTATTGCTTCCTGCCTGTTCTGGCTCATCATGATAAGCGGAGCCTGAATCGCCGCGATACACGACAGAACAAGATTAAGGAGAATAAACGGATACGCGTCGAACGCGTTGGCGGCGAGAATTACGTTAAGAATCATCCATATAATCATTATGGCGACGAAACTGAAAATGAACGCCCAACTTCCGGCGAACCGGGCAACGGCGTCCGCCGCTTTCTGTCCGAAAGAAACTTTTTCCGTTTTTTCGTAATTTTCAGTGACTTTCGTGCTGAGTATTTCGCCTATGAGTTCTTCGTCTGTCATTTCCATATCCGATTCGTGCAGCAGTTCTTCGATAATTTTCTTTTTGTTATTTTTGTTGTTTTTATAATTCATAAAACAATATTTCCTCTGTGCAATAATATTCGTGACCGAGTTTTCGTCACATATGGATTATATGACATTTTTATATTCCGAGTCAATCGGAAAAGAGAAATTTTCGGCGTATCGCGTCGTTAGTTTTTTCTGCGTTCTTTATCCTTGATTGAAGAGTCGATAACGCGCGCTATCGGATAAAATGCGGGGACAAGCAAAAAGATTATCCAAAGCGGATGCCAGATGTTGAAAATCATTCCGAAAAGCAGATAGACGAAAGCCACGAAGCAGGGAAAATTGAATTTGCCCACGCGCTTTTTTCTGACGCACGCAACTATCGACGTGTATATCGGAATGGTTATGAACAACGTCCAGGCGATTTCCCAGCCGTTGAACACCGCGCCCCACACGAAGAACGCCGCAACGCAAAGGATAGTGTAAACGCCGTCTAAAACGTCGCAAAGCCTCGTCCGTCTGCGCGGGTAGTCGTCGCTGTCCATGTCGTCATCGTCGTCATCGTCGTCATCGTCGTCGTCATCATCGTCCTCGTCGTCGGAAATTATGATGCGTTTTTGTTTTCCGTCCGTCTCGAAACGTATATGCTTGCCGCCTTTCGTTTTTGAGTAATATTTTTTCGTTTCGCCGTCCTGCGTGAAGTATTCGTCGTCTTCGCCGTCGGCATTGCCGTCGTCGTTCGCGCCGTCTGCGCCGCTTGCGTTGTCCGTCTCTTTCGCGTCGTCCGCGCCGCTTGCGTTGTCCGTCTCTTTCGCGTCGTCCGCGCCGCCGGCGGCTCTGTTTTCGTCGGCGGAAGTTTCTTTTTCGGGAGCGTATCCCACGATTTCGTCGATGGAAACGTTGTAAAGTCTGGCAAGTCTTATCAAATTGTCGGTGTCCGGTAACGCCTCGCCGCGCTCCCATTTGGAAACCGCCTGCCGCGAAACCGCGAGTTTATCCGCAAGTTCTTCCTGCGAAAGCCCCGCTTCTTTTCTTAATCTTATCAAGTTGTTTTGCATATTTTTCTCCTGTGCAAGTTTTTGAACCGTTCATAAACTATCTCTATTATAATGCCTGTTACGTCGGATTTCAAGCAAATCGAACAAAAACGGCAAACATTTAAGTTGCATGCGTCTTTATTTTTGTTTGCAAAAGCCGCAACTATAGGTTGCGTTTTAAGTTTTGTAGCGAAAAATTCGGCTTATAGCCTGATTTTGCTTGATTTTAAAATCGAAAAGTAGTATAGTGGGCAAGTCGAAGGTTTTCGGAGAACACTTCGTAGGAACGGCAGTCCGTTCGCGGTCGCGTCGTCCGGTCGGGCCGTAAAGGTTAATCGGCGGCAACCGTTCCTCAAAAATTAAAAAAACCGAGGTAATTTAAAATGTCAGGAAAGATTTCCGCAAAGGCTTTGTGCAGGGCGGGCGTTATCGCCGCTTTGTACGTCGTCGCGTCGTTGCTCCTTTTTCCGTTTACGTTCGGGATATTTCAGTTCCGCCTTTCCGAGGCGCTGACGATACTCCCGCTTTTTTTTGCCGAAAGCGTTCCGGCTCTCTTCGTGGGGTGTTTAATAACGAATATTTTCGGCGGCGGAGGGTTGCCCGATATTCTCATAGGTTCGTCCGCCACGCTCGTCGCGGCGTGCTGCACTTATCTGGCGGGCAGACTGATAAAGAACAAATACGGCAAATTTTTCGTCGGGATAATCTTCCCGATACTTTTCAACGCATTCGCCGTGCCGCTCATTTTCGTCATTAACGGCACCGAAACTTACGCTTATATGATCGAAGTCCTTATTATCGGCGTGGAAGAAGCGGGTTCGGTCGCTATTTTCGGCGGGGCGGTTTATTTCGGCGGCTACAGGCTTCTTTCGCCGGACGGAAAGCGCGGACGCGCGAAAAACGCGGAAAACGCGAAAAACGCCGGAAATGCCGAAAACGCGGAAAAATAAAGAAATTAAAGATAAACACGAGGAGTGAAGCGAAGTCTATGACTGAAAACAGAGGAGAATTTATGTCTGCGAAAAGGCTTGCGCTGATAGGTTTAGCGATTGCGCTTATGGTCGTCAGCGCGAAAATCAGCGTGCCGTTCGTGCCTGTGCCGATGACTTTACAGTCCGCGGTGGTGTTGTTTTTCGCCTGCTATCTCGGCGCGGCGGATTCGCTTATAGCCGTAGGGGTATACGTAGTTTTAGGGCTTATCGGCGTTCCGGTGTTCGCATCGGGCGGCGGCTTCGATTACGTTCTGAAGCCGTCTTTCGGGTTCACGCTCGGGTTTCTGGTAAGTTCGCTCGTCTGCGGCTTGCTTTATAAAAAATCGACCACGAACGTTCGTAAAATTTTAACGCTTGCCCTCGGAACGATTTCGATTTACGTCGTCGGCATTGTATATTTCTTGTCGCTCAAAGTTTTTTATCTCGGCGGAGCGATTGATTTCTGGAACGTGCTTCTTACGTTCTGGATAATGTTTATACCGTCGGATATTTTAAAAGCGGCGGTTTGCTTCGTTCTTTTGAAGAGAATCCCCGAAAATATCAGGTAAATTACGGTTGCGCGCCGCGAAAGTTTGCAAACTTTCGCGGCGCTTTTTTATTTCGCGGCGTTTTTTTTATATATTTAAAATTTTTTTCGTTATAATGCAACAAACGGGCGAAAAAAAGTGTATAATAAGCGAGGAGAAAGAGCAAGGCGGTTTTAGAGAGAGATGAATCGGTGGGAGATAAACGCCGGATTGAACAGAATAGCCGAGGGCGACGAGCGCGCGTTCGAGCGGTTATACGAGGGAATTAAAGGCGGTGTTTATTCATTTGCTTATTCTTATTTGAAAAACCGAGAGGATGCCGAGGACGCCGTTCAGACGGTTTTTCTGAAGATAAAGAAGAACGCGGCGACGTTCGATAAAAACGGCAACGGACTTGCCTGGATATTGCAGATAACCAAGAACGTCGCGCTGAACGAACTGAGGTCGCGGAAAGTTTACGAAAACTTCGTGAGCCTTAAAAGCAAAGACGAAACTTACGTGACGGACGAAAGCGATTTCGATTCGCCGATCACCGCCACGATGCGGAAATATCTCACGGAAGAAGAGCAGAGAATAATCGTTCTGCACGTTCTGTGGGGTTATAAACACAGGGAAATATCAGAACTGTTGAACATTCCCACGGGCAGCGTTACATCGAAGTATAAGCGAGCCGTGGACAAAATAAAAGCGAATTATAAAAAGGAGGCGTGAAAAAATGAGTTCGTGGAAGAAACTTTTAAAAGAAGAAACCGAGCGTTCGGTTAAAAATCTCAAACTTTCGGATGAAGTCAGAAACGCGCCCGTTTCCGTTCGCGAAAAGGATGCGCATCCGACGAAAAAGGGGATACTGACGAGAATAGCGGCAAGCGTGTCGTCGTTTTTCGGAAAATTGTTCCAAAAGCGCGCCGTGGCGGCGGCTCTCGCCTGCGCCGTGTGTCTGTGCGTCGCTATCCCGAGCGTTTTCGCTATAATGAACGTCTCGAACGGCGAGCCGTGCGCCGTCGTTCTCGAAATAAATCCCGGCGTGCTGTTCCTTACGGATAAAAAAGGAAACGTTACGGGGGTGAAGTCGCTCAATTCCGACGCGGACGTAATTCTCGTCGACGAGGACGTCGCGAACGAACTCGAAGGCAAACCGCTTGCCGAAAGCGCGGAGATTTTTATAGATTACGCGCTTAAACTCGGCTTTTTCGATTACGAATCGGACGAAAACGCGATTAAATTCACCGCCGAAAAGGATTTGCCTTTCATCGAGGAAAGCGTGACGGCGGCGGAAAACTATTTCCGCAAAAAAGGCGTATATTCCGCGGTTATAAAGGACATAACGACTTTGGAAACTCTTGCCGAAAAAACGGGCTTGACGGCGGCGGGTAATAAACTCGGTTCGTCGGCAAGCAAACTTTCCGCGCTTTACGGCGCGAGAGACGTTTCGGATCTGGAAAAGGCTTACGGCGACAACGTGGTCGCGGGGCTTTACGATCTGGTGAAGAACAAACTGCCGAATATCATAAACGCGGCGAAACTTCTCGTCGGTATGCAAGTCAAAAACCTGGAGATAAAGTTCTGGACTACCAAAGATTACTGGAGCATAAAAGACGACGATAACACCATTATCGTAACGGCTCTGAAAAAGGATATGGAAGAACTTATCGCCGAATACGCGGCGCTTACGGGCGGAAAACGCGAGATAGTCAGCGACGCGGGGTTGAAGAACGCGCTTTACGCTTATTACAAACTGTTCGGAGAAGTCGCCGGGGATCTCACCCCCGAGAACGGGGAAGCCGCGATAGAGAATTATATATCCGATATAAAAGAATATTTCTCGTCGCTCACGACGGAGGGATTCAAAAACGTGGACAAAATGATAGTCGCCCTTCTTGAAAGAACGGACGTGGACACGATGGGACTCGAATCTCTTACCCGCGTTCCCGAAACGACAAAGGAATACGAAAAGGACCTGCGTAAAATTCTCTCGGAACTCAACGTTTCCAGAGAAAAGGACGGCAGAAAAAATTACTCCGCGAGCAGAGAAGAAATCCCGGCGGAAAGTTACGCGGAATATAAAAACCGAATTCTCGCCGACTATGGTTCTTTCGACAATTACTGGGCGAGCATAAAAAAATAAAAAATTTTCAAAGTTTTGCAACAAAACGATTTCCTCGCGTGTTTAATAAGCGAGAAAACAAAAACGAGCCGGAAGAAACGTTCCGGCAAGGAGGTAAATTTTATGAAGAAAAAATTTGTATCGGCATTGATAGCCGGGGTTATGATGCTCGGCGCGTGCATTCCCTTGGCAGGCTGCGGCAAGAACGAGGACAAGAGCGGTTACGTCAGTCTCGATATCAACCCGTCGGTTGAACTCGTCGTTGACGAAAACGGACTCGTGGCGGGCGTTCGCGGCGTGAACGAAGACGGACTCGTTCTTTTATATAACGAAAGCGGCATCAAGGGCGAAACCGTTGACAACGCAGTTAAAAAGATTGTGGATATCTCCATCGAAGAAGGATATCTCACCGAGGACAACAAGGTCGTCAACGTAACGGTCAGCGCGAAAAACGATAAAAACGCCAAAAAACTCACTAATAGCGTAAACGCGTCGATCAAGGCTTCCGCCGACGAATCGGGACTCAGCATTAAAATAGACGCGGAAGGATCTTATTCGCTCCGCCGCAAACTCGACGAGTTCAAGAAGGCTCATCCGGACAACAAACTCGTTCAGTCGCTTTCTCTCGCCAAGTTCAAACTCGCTCTTACCATAAGCGAAACGGGCGAAATCACTCTCGAACACGCCGTTGAACTCGAAGACGACGAACTCATCGACCTTATCAAGGAATACGATTCCAAGATCGAAGCCTTCGCCACGGACGCTTACGAACTTGCAAAGAAGCAGGCTCAGGCGGCTTTCGATAAGGCAGTTACTTACAAAACCTACTCCGCTTACACCGAGTTTTACGCTAAAAACCTTATGACGCATTACAGCACCGCTTATCTCGGCGCGGTTTATCAGACTTACGCTTCGACGGCTCTCATGATGAAATCGGTTAAAAACGTTGCGGAATTCGCAAACAAAGTCGTCGATTACCCGCTCAGCGACGAGCAGGTTGCCGCGGTTGTGAAGGCTCTCGGACTCGAAAATTCCGAACCCCTTAAAAACAGCAAGGGCGAAGTTACCATAAGAAGCATCGAGGCTTACGCAGACAAACTCTTCAAAAATTCCGAGTATAACAAGGAACTTCAGAAGAAGATGGACGAACTTTCCGAAGCGCTTTCGTCCGCCGAGAAGAAGATTAAAGCCGAGATTAACGCTTTCGCCGAAAAATATAAAGACGAAATCGCGGCGGCTGCGGAAGTTATGGAAAACGCTTATAAAACCGTTGAATCCGTAATCAAACTTATCCCCGAAGAATACAGACAGGCGTTCGCCGAAGTTATTACCGAATTGAAGAAGAACGTTGAAGATATAAAGAAGTGGGTGGAAAACGAAAAAGCGTACTTCTCCGATCTCGATACGTTCACGGCTCGCCTCGAAGAGCAGAGAGATAAGTATCTCGGAAAAATCAAAGAAGATCTCACGGCAGAAGAATGGGATGCAATTCAGAAAGGAATAGAGGCCGATATAGCGAAAGCCGAAGTTTACAAGAAGAATTATAACGACGCGCTTGCCAAAGCCGAAGCGAAAGCGAAAGCGTATCTTGAAAAACTTAAAGGCGAAAGAAAGAAACAGGCTTAATAGTGAAGTTTAATATAGTTTTATAACAGCACACTCTCTCTCCTAAATATATAAGCAACGCCCGTCGCCGTCCGGCGACGGGCGTTGTGTCGTTTATCGGTAATCTCTCCCGAAAATTTTTTAAATTATGACAAGCGTATGTCATTATAATCAGACTATAATCAAGCCATAAAACAAAAGCGGGCGGAAAAACCGAACGCAAACGAACGGAGGAAAGAACATGGAAGCAAGCAAAACGATAATCAAAGGCGCGATAGACGGAATGACCGAAAATCAGTATCTGCTCGGCGAAAAATATTTTTACGGCTCGGGCGAAACGAGAAACGTCGCGCTTGCGGAGAGTTGGTATAAAGAGGCGGCGAAACGCGGACACGTTTCCGCGACGTATATGCTCGGATATATACTTCTCACGGGAGCCGCGGGAAAAACCGATATGAGAAAGGGTACGGCTCTCGTCAAAAAGGCGGCGGCTAAAAACCACGTTAAGGCGGTGCTTCTTCTCGCAAAGAATTATTATTACGGTTACGGGATAAGAAGAAACGAAAAATACGCGTTCAGAAATTGGAAGAAGGGCGCGGCGCTCGGTTCGCCCGAAGCGGATTATTATCTCGGGCTTTGTTACGGAAAGGGAATCTGCGTCAGGCAGGACTTCATAAAGGCGAAAAAGCACCTTTACAACGCTCTCGAAAACGGTTTCGACACGGCGAAAGAGGCGATTAACGACCTCGAACGTTATTACGAGAAAATAGCCGGTTGAAATCCGTCGGAACTGAATTCCGAGGACGAACGTTTCCGGCGGCTTGCCGCATAATATATACCAGCGACGGATAAACACGTCGCAGAGGTACTTATGAAAAACGGCGATATAATGCTCGGCGCGGCGATAGGCGCGGTTATAGTCGGAGCGGTGGTATGCGGCGTTAAAAGACGTTGCTCTGAAGAGCGTTCTTGTTGCGACGAATACCGCTGCGCGGAAAATCGTCCTTGCGACGGTTGGCCCTGCCCATGCGATTCTTACGGACCTTGTAAACCTTGCAATCCATGCGAGCCTTGTAAGCCTTGCGAACCTTGCAAGCCTTGCAGACCGCCCGGACCTCCGTGTAACCCGTTTTGTTGTCCGCCGGAAGAGAAACCAAAGAAAAAAGATCCCTGCAAAGAATGTTACTACCGAAAATACGAAAGAAAAGGTTGCGGGCGATAAAATCAAAAAAACAAAAAGCGGACGGACCGTTGCGGTCCGTCCGTTTTAAAGTCTGAATTTTTTTTGTTTTAAGATTCGCGTCGACGTTCGGAACGCAACGTCTGAAACGCGTTAAAGTTAAAAATCAAAGTCCCGCGAAGCGAAGGTTTGCCGACCTGATGATTTTGTCGAGCCGCCCGTCCATGCGATAACTGAAAACGTCCGTCGCGCCCACGATAAGATGATCGTAAAGGCGAACGTTGTTGAGCGAGAAGAGCATCGCGAGTTTTTCGGTGGCGGTGTCGTCGCGAACCGACGGAGCGGGATTCCCCGACGGGTGATTGTGCGCGATAACGACTGCGTAAGGCTTAACGTTGGAAAACGATCTCGAAAACGGAATCATATCCACGCTCACGCCGTTCTTGTCGTTGTCGGTGTAAACTTCCTTGAAGAGTATCCGCTCGTTTTTGGAAAGATAAATCGCGCAGAACTGTTCCGCCGTCGCGGCTTTGAAAAGATTGAGCAGATAGATTTTTATATCGTCGAAACGGTAAATTTTGGTTTCGTCCTGTTTTTCGTCTGCAACCACGTCGAGAAGTTTGCCGATAAGGTTGAGATAAGTCGCGGCGGATTCGCCTATGCCGTCCACTCCCGCAAGATCCTTTCCGTCGGCGCGAAGAACGTTTTTGACGCTTCCGTATTTTGCCAGAAGTTTGTGAGCGACGGGATTCACGTTGCGGCGCGGAATGGCGTAGAACAACAAAAGTTCCAGAAGTTCGTGTTTCGTAAAACCGCCCGGATCTTTGTCGAACCGTTCTCTGAGTCTTTTCCTGTGTTCTTTGTGAATGTCTTTTTCTTCCATAGTATGCAAATTATTTTTGTTCCGGTTTGTTTTTCCCCAAAAGTTTAATTTTATAACTCATCATAGCCACGATTTCGGCAGGTATACCGAGTACGAAAACGAGAGGAAAACTTCTTCCGCAAAGCAGAATGATAAAAAACGCGTCCGCAAGAGCCGTCCATATAAGCGCGGAAACAGCCGCGAAACTTAAAATGCGGTTAGCCCACAGCCCGCAGAAAACGATCGCCACGATCGAAACGAGGGGGAGCGGCAAACCGTAACAGAACATAACGTTGAGCCAGAAGTTCGGGGTTGCGCCCTGCAACGCGATGAACACGGTGGTTTCGGCGATGATAATGGCAACGAACGTTATTGCGGCGATAAGAATATGATTTCTCTTTTTTATCGTCGCTGCGTAAGAGGTTTGTTCTTTGGCGATTTCTTTGTTTTCGTGCGCCGTAACGAGGAAATCTATGCTCACGCCGAAAAGTTTCGACAGTTCGAGAAGAACGGAAACGTCCGGTATCGATTCCCCGCGTTCCCATTTGGAAACGGCTTTATCCGAATAGTTGATTTTTTCCGCAAGTTCTATCTGCGTGAGTTGCATCTGCTTGCGGAGCATTATTAAGTTCTGAGCGAAAATAATTTTTAAATCTTCCATTTGCTTTTATAACCCGAACGGTTATCGGGATAAAGTTTTTTGTTTTTGTCGCGAGCCGCAGGCGAACGCGCCCGAAACTCCGCCGCGTTCGCCTGCGGCAGAAATCGTAAAACTCCGACTTTCGATTTCCGGTATATTTTAACATATAAAATGATAAAAATCAATAAAAATAACGAAAAAAATGTCGTAATCGGCTGATTCTACCGACGGTAGAGTTAAAATCTCGGCTCTCTACCGCGAGAAAAACAAGCGTGTAGTCCGCTGCGGGCGAAGTAGGTTGTATTTTTCGCCCCGACGGTATATGCTTTTTACGTAGCCGCAGAAAAATGCTTTGTCGTTGTCGCGGCTTGCGTTATTTACGATATCGCTTATAAGTCGATTATGAAATGTGCAGGAGGTTTTTGATATGGATTTCGTCAACAAAAGAATTACGGTATTCGGAGATTCGATAGGCAAGGGTATAACGACCGACGGAGGCAGAATAGAAGTTCTGCCCACTTACGCCATCAAACTTTTTGAAAACGAATACGGCGTTAAAATAGAAAATCTTTCCGCTTTCGGCAATTCGCTCAAGAGGTTCTGCGAGCGCGGAAAAATCGATAAGTATATCGCTTCGCTCGATAAAACCGTCAAAAACGTGGTCGTTCTCGAACTCGGCGGAAACGACGCGGATTTCGACTGGCAGGGCGTAGCCGCCGATCCGGGCAAAGAACACGGTCCTAAAACGGACGTTGACGAATTCTCCGCCCTTTACGCGGAAACGCTCGGAAAACTCCTCGACGCGGGCGTGGAGGTTGTCCCTTGCACTTTGCCGCCCGTCTGCTCGGACAGGTATTTTAACAACGTGATAAAAAAACTTGCGGACGGAAACAGAGTTCTCGAATTTTTCAAGGGCGATACCGGCACGATTTATCGCCATCAGGAGATGTTTAACAACGAGGTTATCAAAAACTCGTTCAGAAACGGACTTCGCGTTATCGATTTAAGGCAGAGATTTCTCAACAGAAACGATTTCGATTCGCTTATGTGCAAGGACGGAATTCATCCGAACGAATTGGGGCAGAGAGAGATTTTTTACGCCGCGCAGAAATATCTCGCGGGCTGACGATTTTAACTCTTCGGCGGCTTTAATCTTGTCCGGCACAGCCGGACTTTTACGACAAAAACGCGGAATACCCGAGAGAGTATTCCGCGTTTGATTTTGTTTTTAAGCGAAACGTTTATCGTTATACCGGTTTGGTGGTTTTGTAAACCTCGAAAATTCCCATGAAGAACTCGCTTATTTTATCGAGAACGGGCGAAAGATATTTCACCGTAAGGCTTTCGGCGGTGAGGTATTTCGTCAGCAAATCGTCGATAGCGGTTATCTGACCTCTCAGAAGCGAGAGTATGCCGAGAATGACCGCGAAAATCGCCGCGCCGATAGCAAGCCCTAAAATTACGCCGAGAATACGGTCGAACACCTTAACTCCGCCTTCGGAATAAGCGAACGGTCTGAAAATCATTTTGATAAGTTTAAAAACTATCGCGACGACGATCCATGACAAAAGAACCATGCCGAGCATGAGAATCCATCTTGCAAGCATTGCGCCGCCGTTCGGAGCGCCGTAAGAAGTTGCCATTTCGTCGAGCGCAGGGATAGTGAGCGATGCGAACAACCCCTCGAACGAAGTGCGGAGCGACGCTAAAGCGCCTCCGTCCGCGCAAAGCCACTTGTAAAGAATCGGTGTGATTATTATCGCCGTCAAAAGGGAAAAGAACCAACAGAGAAGAGTTATCATTTGTTTGGCAAATCCCCTGAGAAGCCCTATAAGTCCGAATAAGACGATAAATCCTATGCAAACCAAATCGATCAGAGCCATATCTAATCCTCCAGTTAAAAAGATAAGCCCGAAAACGAGCACGGCAAACGTAACGTTTCGAGCAGACTGTTACGCTACGACTTTATTCAATATTATCACACATATATTTTTTTTGCAAGCGTTTAACAAATATTTTACGTTTAATTATAGTTAATAAGTAAATAATTAAACGTATGAAAACATTTTCGATACGAGATTCTTCAGTAAACGGCTCTTCAAAAGAAGCCGAAATCAGCCTTGCGCGCGCCGTAAAATCGCTTACGGGCGGCAAAAAACCCGTATTCGTCTGCATCGGAACGGACGCCGTCACGGGCGACAGCCTCGGTCCGCTGACGGGTACGGTTTTGTCCGGAAAACTTCGCGGAAAAGCCTACGTTTTAGGCACGCTCGACCGTCCGCTCACCGCTCTTGACGTGAATATCGCGTCCGAATTCGTTAAAAAGGTCTATCCTTACGGCGTTGTGGTAGCGGTCGACGCCGCGCTCGGCAGAAAAGAAGAGGTCGGATCGGTTCTGGTTTCCGATTCTCCCGTTAAACCCGGGCTCGGCGTGCGGAAAAATCTTGACGAGATAGGCGACGTTTCCGTAATCGGCGTCGTAGACGAGAAAAAAGAGGCGGGCGGGAACCTTTCGTCGGTCAGACTTTCGCTCGTTTATCGCTTAGCGAATCTGATTGCGAACGGACTCGAAACCGTTGCGGATTCCGCTTGCGAAGAAGTTGAAACTCCTTGCGGAAAAATTTGTTTATGATTGCGTAAAATCGTCGTTTATCGACTTATAGGCTGCCATAATTGAGATTTCACAAGTTTATTTCGTGAGATTTAAACCGCGGATTCTGTCGCTTGCGGCGAGAATTTCCTTTTTCGGCGCGAAAGCGGAGAGCCTGAAAAATTCTCCGTTTTGTTCGTAAAATCCCCGTCCGGGCGTCGCGATTACTCCCGCTTTGTCCGAGAGCAGAGCGCAAAACGCCTCGTCGGTGAAACGCCCGGGACATTCGGCGTAAACGTAAGGCGAATCGTTTCCGTCCGCGCTTTTCAGTCCGAGTTCTTTCAGCGCCCGTTTTAAAACGGCGGCGTTGGCTTTGTAATAATCGACTCTTTTTTTCATCTCCGCTTGCCCCTCTTTTGAAAAACACGCCGCTCCGCCGCGCTGGGTTACGTAAGAAACGCCGTTATCGAGGCAACCCGAAAGCCTTTTTCGCAGGTCGTTGAGTTCTTTCTGCTCCCGCGGGACGACGACGTAACCGAGCCTTATGCCGGTAAACCCGTATCCCTTGGAGAACGAGCGGATTTCCGCGGCGCACTTTTTCGCGCCGGGGACGAGATATATCGATTTTATCCCGCCGTCCGGAATATAATCGGAATACGCGCCGTCGAAAAATATAGTCGCGCCGACGGACAGGGCGTATTCCACCCACAACGCGAGTTCGTTTTTGTTCATGGCTTTGCCGCTCGGGTTGGACGGAGAACAGAGATAAACCGCGTCGCATTTTTTGCCGAACGGAGGAATCGGCGTTCCGTTTTCGTCGGAACGCGCGAAAACGGGTTCGTTTCCGTGAAGTATGGCGGCTTCGGGCGCGGCGGGGTAACACGGCGTCGGGAAAACGATTTTACTGCCGCCGCGCATAAGCGAATTGAGCGCGAAGAGTTCGCCTTTCGCGCCGTCGTTGACGAAAATCTCGCTTCTGTCCACCGTTATTCCGAGGTTCGCGTAGTCGGACGATATCGCGTCTTTGAGAAAATCGTAACCGGAAGCGGGCGGGTAGCCCCTGAAACCGTCCGTGGCGGTGAGTTCGTCGGCGGCTTTTTTCATTTCGTCGGCAATGCAACCGAAAAGCGGCAGGCGAACGTCGCCTATCCCGAGGTCGATAAGGTCGTCGCCCCATTTTTTTCGGGCAAGATTTTTTTTGACGGCAAGCCCCTCGAAAACGTAGGAGGGCGGGAGATTTCCGAAATAATCGTTGAATTTCATAGATTTTCCTTTGAGTCTTTCTCCGAATCTTTCCTTAAATAGTTTTCCGAATGTTTCTCCGGATCGTTCTCGTCGCGAAGAAGTTCTCCGCCGAAGTAAGTTCCGCGATAAACGGGAGTTACGTTGCCGCTCAGACGGGCGATATTATCCGCTAATTCCACGAAAAGCGTTCCGCCGCGCATCATAACGGGGTATTTGTCGAGTTTTAATCCGAAAGCGTTTTTCGCGGCGAAAGCCGCGGCGATCGCCCCGCTTCCGCAGGAATAAGTAGTTCCCGAGCCTCTCTCGCAAACGTCGCAGGTGATAACGTCCTCGAAAACCGTCGCGCTTTCAACGTTTATTCCGTCGGGGAAAACGCCCGCGGAACGCAGTTCGGAGGATATCGTTTCCGCTAATTTTTTCGCGCCGAAAAACACCGCGTGAAGATTGCCGTTGTCCACTATGCGGACGATTCCTTCTACCTCGCCGAAACGCGCGCGGCGTTTCGTTTCTCGTGAAATATCCGTTTCCGGAAAAATTGCGCTTTCGGATATATTTTCGGTTTCGCAATCTTTAAAAACGGTTTTTAAAGCCGTTTCCGTTGCCGCGTCCGTCGCGACGAACTTCGGCGCGGGAAAATCCGCGGCGGAAATTATTTTGTCGTCGTATTTTCTGAACGAAACGTTATGCGTTGCCGAAAGCGTCCTTATTTTCATTTCCGTCTTGTCGGTTTTTTTCGTCATATTCGCGAACACGGCCGAACATCTCAGTCCGTTGCCGCAGGTTAAACCTTCCGATCCGTCCGCGTTGAAAATACGCATAAAAAAGTCGCCGCCGCGGGCAGAATCGTCGTAAACGGCTATGATGCCGTCCGCGCCTATGCCGAATCTGCGGTCGCACGCTTTTTTTGCCGTTGCGGAGAAATCCGCGTTTTTGTTCTTATCCCCGTCGACGTAAATATAATCGTTGCCGGCGGCGTGCATCTTGATGAATTCCACAAAAAACCCTCTGCAAAATTATATGCGGAGGGTAATTTTTATATGATAACGCGGCTTTCGGATAAAACCGAAAACCGCGTAAAAAATGGTCTATAAGTCGATTAATCGCTTGTTTTCATTACAATCGCGACGATTTGGCGACGAGCGGAACACTCACGGACGGAAAATCCCGACTCCGCCTTTGACGACGGAAAGATCGAAATCGATGTCGTCGTAAAACTCGCCGTCGATCTGAATGGTGACGGGCTTGTCGAATTCCAGCCGTATATGTTCGATTCTCTCAAAAGTGGTGAAGTCCTGCTCGAGGATTTTGCCTTTCATGAGTTTGACGAAAGCCCCGGGAATTTTGCGTTTTTTGAGTTTGCCCGCGATGACAAAATCGAGTTTGCCGTCGTCTATTTCCGCTTCGGGGCACATTCTTATGCCGCCGCCGAACCTCTTTCCGTTACCCACGCAGGCGATGAGAGCCTCTTTTTCTTCACGCTCTTCCGAGTTGTCTCTTATTATGTAAAACTTGTAAAAAACGAATTTGATAAGCGAGATGACGAGCGAAAACACGTATTGCAGTTTTCCCTTTAAAACCTTGCTTTTTCTGCATCTTTTGAGGATGTCCACGTCGATGCCCGTGCCGATGATGTTAAGACCTCTCACGCCGCCGCAGACCATAAAATCGGTCGGTTTCGCTTCGCCGTCGAGAATGAGATCGACAGCCGCCTCCGTATCCGTCGGAATGTTTGCCGAAGCGACAAAATCGTTGCCGCTTCCGCACGGAATAAGCCCGAGTTTAACTTTATCGACGTCGATGCCGTTGAAGACCTCGTTTATCGTGCCGTCGCCGCCGAGCGCGACGATTATATCGGAAGTTTTTGAAAGTTCCCTCGCGATTTCCGTTGCGTGTTTCGGCGCGTTCGTGTAGTGTATTCTGTATTCGGCTCCCCTTTCTTTCAGCCGCTTTTCCGCCGCCGCGGCGCATTTCAACGCCTTTTTGCCGTTCGCGACGGGGTTTACTATTATGTCTATCATTTCTCTCCTGTGCGTAGCGTTTCCGGTTATATCCGCCCGGTTTACGTTCGTTTCGCGGCGAAACGTCGGTCGCTATAATCGGTCGCTATAAATTTAATTATATCGCTTATTCCGCAAAAATGCAATCGTTTTGAACGTGTTTCCCGAAATCCGCCGCTTATCCGCCCGATTCGGCCTTTACGCGGGAACGCCGCGGCTCAAAGCAAAGTTCGGGCGAAAGTAAAACGAAAGTAAATTATTCCGAAAAAATTTTTAAAAATCCGACGGTTTCGCAAAATTTTTCCGCGCGGAGTTGACAAATCGGTAAGTATAAATATATAATCTAAAAGTAATCTGTTTATATGCGTACGTGACAAGCGTGCGTGTATGGGCGGAAAACTCACATGCAACGTAGGAGATGCTGTTATGAGTAAACTTTTCAAAAGGCTGTTGTGTCTTTTACTCGGTATCGTAATGGGTATTTCCGCAACCGTAGGCTCTATTGCCACTTCCGTATATTACCTGTACGGAAATCTCACGATTGCGGACGTGTTGCCCGACGATAAAGACCGTCTGAAAGACGCTCTGGGAGACCTCGGGGATTATTCCGCCGAGGATGTTATCGCGTTGTTTTCCAAAGCGCTCAAAGCGCCGCAGAATTACACGATCGCAGATCTCGAAAGAGAATACGGTTTCAATCTTGTCGACCTTATCAATCAGGCGGCGGGATCGGACGTTATCGATACCAAAAATCCCGATAACAAACCTTACGTAGACGATCTCAAATCGGTTTCGCTTTTCGCGCTTTTATCCGGACAGGTTAACGTTACGGAATTCCTTTCGGATATTCCCCTCGGCGCGGTTATGAGTTTCGTTCCCTCGGATACCGTTCTCGATAACGAACAACGCGAAAAACTCCGCAAATACAGTATCGGTTCGCTTGCGGCGAAAGACGAAACGACGGGAACGCCCGTCGCCGTCAGCGCGCTTTCCGAACTTACGATCGGCGGTATTCTCCCCGGAATATTTGAAAAATCGGGCGATAAATACATAGTGAAAGACGGTAAGCCGGACGCTCTCGGGCTTATCGCGAACCTTAAACTCGGCGGATTCGTTTCGCCGCTCACCGGCGCGACCACCATCGGCGACGAACTCGTTTCGGGCGGGCTTTCCGCTCTCGGCGAACTTTCGCTCGGCGAGATTTATCGTACCGTGGGCGTCAACGACGAGAACGACGTCGCCGGCACTCTCGACGGTCTTTTCACCGATTCCGAAGGAAACCCGATAAAACTGAGAGATCTTTTCGCCAAGGATATTTCGAGCGGAAACGACAGTTACGTTTTCGTCGTGGATAAACTTCTCGACAGCATCAGGTTCGGCACGCTTTTCGGAATGACGAGAAAGGACGGAGAATGGGTTGTCAAGAAAGACGACGGTACGGAAGAGAAAGCGACGGGACTTCTGAAATTCCTCGCCAATCTCAATCTGACCGACGTTTATCACGCGCTTACCGACGCGGCGACCACTCAGGACAGAATTCATAAAATAATTCTCATCTTCGGCGATCTTTCCGTCGGGGACGTTTTTGAAACCCTCGGTTATTCCAAAGACGAGGACGGAAGATGGGTTAAACCGGACGGTTCGCGTCTGAAGAGCAGAGTGGCGGAAGCCCTTCTCGATTTCTCCATAAGAGATATCGTGGGCGAAGCGAGTTCCGAACTTTCGTTCGACCAGATAAGAAAGAACATCGTCGGCGCGATTTCCGGTCTGTGCGACGATATGACGATCGGCGAAGGATTCGGCGAACTTTTCGGCGTTGCGGCGGCTAACGGAAAATATTACGATCCCGAAACCGGTAATCCCGTAAACGAAGCGATCGCCCGTATTCTCGACATAAAAATCAGGGATATAACCGATTGTTTTGCCAAAGATAAAATCAACGTCGACGAAATTTACGGCGTGTTCGAGAAAGCAATCGCGGGCGTTTACGTCGGCGCGATTCTCGGCGCGGAAAGAATCGACGGCGAGTGGTACGCGAACGGCGGAAAGGTAACCGACGCTCTCGCCATGCTTTACAACGTCCGTCTTGAAGGTTTGTTCTCCGTAATCAAAGAACTGCAAAACCCGGACGGCTTCTCCTACTCTGAAATAATAAAAGGATTCCTTCCCGAAGCGTGCGTCGGAGACATACTCTGCGCGGTTTCCGGAATGACCAGACATAACGTCGGCGACAGCGCGTACTTTACGGACGCGAACGGTAGCCCCGTCGGCGAAGGACTTAACAAACTTCTTCGTTTAAGGCTCTGGCAGATAGCGGCGGGCTTCGATAAAAACGGCAACTTCGACCTTAAAGCCGTACTCGATGAAATCAAAGTCGGCGACGCGCTCGACGCCGTTTATGACGCCGATAAAAACGAATGGACTTTGCTCGACCGCACCGCTAAGGGCGGACTTGCCGAAATAATGAACGTTTCGCTCGGTCTGCTTGTTTCGGGCGATACCGAAAAAATAAACGATACTCTTACCGGGGACGCGAAAAACGTCAGCCTCGGCGACGTTCTTACGTTCGCGCTCGCTTATAAGGACGGCAAAATCCTTAATTCCGACGCGGAACTTAACGAATTCGCGCAGAAGTTCATCGAATGGAACGCTCCGACGGTAAATTACGTCGAAGATCTCGTCAAAAACAAAGATTTCGAAAAACTCAGAAACGATATCAACGCTCAGTTCGGCGCGCTTAAAATCGGCGAAGCGTTCAGACCTTATCTCGTATCCAGAAACGACGAGGGCAAATACGTATTCTCCGCGTTGGAACAGATTTCCGGCATCGTCGAACCGATATTCAACACCGATTTCAAGGTCGTCGTCGATATCATATTCGATCTCATCGCCGGCAAGAGCGTTGACTTCGGAAAAATTCTCACCGATATTTACGGCTCGCTTACGATAGGCGAGGTTATCGCTCCCATAGTCGGGCTTTCGCTTACGGACGGAACGGCTCAGGTCGAGGCGGGAAAGAAAGTTTACGTTACGAACAACGGAAACGGGACTTCGCTCGGGCTTGGCGTAACCGCTCTTATGAAAACGAGCATATTCGGCCTTGTTCAGAGCGTTATCGACGGAGTAAACAATAAGGACGGCAAAAACCTCGTTCATCGTCTCTTCGGTACGACCGAAGAAGAAGGCGCGATCGATATCGACCACGTTCTCGGCGAATACGTTTATTCTTTCCTTAAACTCGATTACGACGGAAAAGACTGGACGAACGGCGACGGTAAGACTTACGCTCCGATCACCACGCTTCTCAACGCGAACCTTTATGAAATAATCGACCACGTTCTCGATATCAACAAAGCGTACACCGCCGACGAGAAAAAGGATTACTTCATAGGCATACTCGACGACCTGACGATAAAGGATATCCTTTCGTTCTCGAAAGGAATCACCGAATCCGACAAAGCGCTCGTTCAGAAAGTCGGCGACGTCAAACTCGTAAGATTCGTTGTCGACCTTATCGAAAAGAACGACAGGATTGCCGTTATCAAAGAGAGCGGCTTCGGAAAAGTCGCGATAGGCGATCTGGTTCAGTTGGCTGTCGATATAAAGCAGGACGCGACCGGATGGAAGAAGTCCGGCGGCGAATATTTCGCTTGCATGATTTCCGACGCGTTCAGCCTTGACGTAAACAAAATATTCGAAATAACGGACGACATTAAGGCAGGCGGCGACAACGTCGTAACGGAAGTATTCAACAAAGTATTCCCGGAAAGACGCGTCGGCGACTTCGTGAACGTTCTCATCCCGAGCCTTTCCGACGATTGTACGCGCGGTAACTATAAGACCTGGGGTACTAACAAAGCGGCGGGAGATCTTCCTCTCGTTCTTTCGGACGTGTTCAATCTTAAATTCAAAACCTTCTTCGACGCATTGCTCGGCGAAAAGAAGAGCGCCGTCGATATAGTTCTGACTATAACGGACGAAATTTTCGGCGATCCCGTCAACAATCATCCCGAACACGCGTCCTGGGCAAGGTCGTTTAACGACTATATGAAGGACTTCGGCCTGACTTATCTCGACGAACACAGAGCGTTCGACAATATCAAGGACGTAAAAGTCGGCGAGTTCATCTATCACGTTCTCAAAGACAAAGATCCCGCGGCTTATCTCGAAGGATTGGTTAACAATATTTCTCTCGGAGATATTGCGGAATTGCCGCTCGGTGAAGATGGCGTGCAGAAACTGCCGCTCATCGCGAGAGATCTTTGCGACGTATTGGTCGGAG